>ERZ772927.2-NODE-2-length-380785-cov-10.8873_pt1 | contig 380785 bp, 301 predicted proteins | sample MGYA00512115_ERZ772927 | MGnify/ENA primary metagenome ERZ772927 (study PRJEB29015, sample SAMEA2737924) | human oral metagenome | biome: human oral; feature: human-associated habitat; material: dental | place: China | collected 2013 ... | reverse complement strand
GCATGCCGGGTGGTGTGGCAGGGGTGCAGCCCAAAGGGCTGCCCCCTATGCCGATGGTGGCGTGAGCCCCTCAGATGGGCAGACAGGTCCCGCAGTTCTCAGGGCACGGCCAGGACCGCGCAGTTGCACAGGTCATCGCTCTCGAAGCGCGTGAGATCACCAGCCGCCAGGCCCGGCACCGGGAAGAGACGCACCGTCAGCGGCTTGTTCAGCCGGAAGGCCATCGTGCCCGTGTCGCGCATGATGGCGGCGATCTTCTGGGCCGGGGTGTCGCCGGCAATGGGAACCGTATCCAGCCCGATACCACAGACGGCACTGTAGGTGAGCAGGGCGCGGATGTCGAACTGGCCGGCGCGCGTGGCGGCAGCCAGGCCCTCATCTTCGGTCACGGCCAGCATCAGCCCTGAGAAGCCCACGGCTTCCACGTCCTTCACGGACTTGAAGAGCCGCGTGAGCAGGGCCGAGGCCTCCACCGTGCCGGCAGCGCCAAAGTAGGGCACACCCAGCAGGCGATAGACCTCCACTATCGAGGTACAGTTCTTGGACGGAGCCGCCGATGTGTCCATGCCGGCATAGGTCCAGCCAGCATCCAGCGGTGTGGCCCGGACAATGCGCTGGACCGCATCCACGTGGTGTTGCAGCGCCTCACGCATCACGTCCAGGGCCTGCGCCATGCGTTCGGCGTGCTCAGCCTGGGGCAGCGTGCGCAGCGCGGCGGCCAGCAGGTCCGGCGTTTCCAGCCCCACCACCAGGCAATTGCCCCGTTCGCTGCGGTGATAGCCCGCCGGGAAGTACGGGATAAGCGGTGCGCAGTTGAAGTTGACCGTGAAGTTGAAATTGCCTTCGCCACGCGGCGTGATGCGGGCAATCTCCTGCATGGCCTCCACGCAGCGCAGGATCTGCGCATTGTCCAGCAGCCCGTCGGCGTTGGCCTCGACGTTGACGCAGGCATTGGAAAGGTCGCCATGGTCACGGATCAGCCCTGGCAGCAGCGCAATCTCCTGAGCCGTGCGCGCCTCGCCAATGGCGAAGCGGATGCGCAGCCCGTTCTGGTTCAGCTGCATGAGGATGTCCCGGATCGTGGCCAGCCCCTGGCTGGCCGCTTCCAGGCTGGACGTGTCCAGATACTCCCCGAACGGGTTGGCCACGATACGCACCGACTGCACCGTGTAGCCCCCTTGCTGGAAGGCAGCTGCCAACCGGTCGCACTGCCGCTTGGCTTCGGCCAGCACTGACGGCCAGGTCTGTGCATCGGGCGACAGGGTGGCGAAGGCGGTGATGGCGCGGACGCGGCACAGCTCAGGTGACTGAAGAGATACGGTGGTCATGAGAAATCCCGGCGATGGGTGAAGAAAGAACGGACACGACGGCAGGCAAGCACAGCATCATGACCTCGAAGCAACCGGTGTCGGGACGCACGGCCTGCTTCCAGCCTGAAAGGCAGGAATCAGGATGTGGCTGACGTGCTCCGGCTGTCGCCGATTATTCCATGCCGACCATCACCCGCCAAACCACCCCACCACCACGTCCAGCCCTCCCTTGCGCACTGACCAGGTGGCTTTCTCCCGCACCACCGGCTTGGCGTGGTAGCCCACGGACAGGCCGGCCACGGACATCATGCCCAGGTCGTTGGCGCCGTCGCCGATGGCGATGGCCTGACTGGGCGGGCAGCCGATGTCCTGGCAGCACTGCTGCACGGCCCGGGCCTTGAAGGCGCCATCGACAATGGGGCCCAATACGCGACCGGTCAGGCGCTGGTTGGCAATGTCGAACTGGTTGGCAAAGGCGTAGTCGAAGCCCAGCCGTTCCTTCAGGCGTTCGGTGAAGTGGGTGAATCCACCCGAAACCAGCATGGTCTTCAGGCCAGCCGCCTTGGCCGCCGCCAGCAGGATCTCGGCGCCCGGCGACAGGTGCAGGCGCTCCTGGTAGACCCGCTCGATGAGGTCTTCACCCACGCCTTTCAGCAGTGCCATGCGACGGGTGAGGCTCTCGGAAAAGTCCTTGATCTCGCCCCGCATGGCGGCCTCGGTGATGGCGGCGACTTCGGCCTTCAGACCCGCCATGTCGGCGATCTCGTCCAGCGTCTCCATGGTGACGAGGGTGGAATCCATGTCGATGGCCAGCAGCCGGAAGTCCGCCAGGCGCAGGCCGTTGGGCACGTTGGCGGCATCGACGCCGAAGCGTTCGGCCCAGTCGTCGAAGACGGCCGGGGACTGGGGCTCGGCGCGCCAGCGTGCCAGGCCGGGTGCCGGGTGCTCGACGGGCGCTTGCTGCAGCTGCGCGCTGATGGCGTTGATGGTCTCGGTGTCCAGGGCAGGCTGTTTCTGGACGATGATCTGTTTGCCGGCGTGGTTCATGAGAGGGTCCGAATGAGCGTTGTTCCTATGGTTTATGAACGAACCATCTTTCCTTTCTTCTTGCCGGCCTTCCTGTCGGATGCCGTTCCCGCAGGCACCGACGGAGTCGCGGACGGCTCGGCCGCCGCCTTGGGCAGCAGCGCCTGCAGGATGCTGCGCAACGTCTGGATGCGCTCGGCAGTGTCCTTGCTGGCCACCTTGACGCGCAGGCGGTCCTGACCGGCAAAGCTGGTGTCGCGCCGTCCCTGGGCAAAGGCCAGGATCTGCGTGGGAGGCGTGCGTGGTTCAGGGTCGAACTGCAGCAGGATGCCGTCGCTGTCCGCATCGATCTTGGCCAGGCCGATCTCGGTGGCCATCAGCCGCAGACGGTGGCTCTCGATGAGGGTCTGGGCGGCTTCGGGCAGCTTGCCGAAGCGGTCGATGAGCTCCTCGCGCAGCTGCGAGAGTTCCACGCTGTCGCGTGCATTGGCCAGCCGTTTGTAGAGGATGAGCCGCTCATGCACGTCGGGGCAGTAGTCGTCGGGCAGCAGGGCCGGTGCATGCAGCTTGATTTCCGGCACGTGGGCCAGCGTGGCGGCCAGATCGGGTTCGCGGCCGGATTTCAGCGCCTCGACCGCCTGCTGCAGCATGTCGGTGTAGAGCGAGAAGCCCACTTCCTGCATCTCGCCGGACTGGTTGTCGCCCAGCACTTCGCCCGCACCGCGGATTTCCAGGTCGTGCATGGACAGGAAGAAGCCGGCCCCCAGTTCTTCCATCATCTGGATGGCTTCCAGGCGCTTGGTGGCGTCCTTGGTGATGGCTTCCTCGTCGGGAATCAGCAGGTAGGCGTAAGCCTGATGGTGTGACCGGCCCACGCGCCCGCGCAGCTGGTGCAGCTGCGCCAGACCGAACTTGTCGGCACGGTGCATGATGATGGTGTTGGCCGTGGGAACGTCAATGCCGGTCTCGATGATGGTGGTGCACAGCAGCACGTTGAAGCGCTGCTGGTGGAAGTCGCGCATGACCCGTTCCAGCTCGCGCTCGGGCATCTGGCCATGGGCCACCTCGATGCGCGCCTCGGGAACCAGCTCGGCCAGCATCTGCCGACGGTTCTCGATGGTGCCCACCTCATTGTGCAGGAAATAGACCTGACCGCCGCGCTTGAGTTCGCGCAGCATGGCTTCGCGGATGGTGCCGCCGGTTTCCTTGCGCACGAAGGTGCGGATGGCCAGACGTTTCTGCGGCGCGGTGGCAATGACGGAAAAGTCGCGGATGCCCTCCAGGCTCATGGCCAGCGTGCGCGGGATGGGCGTGGCGGTGAGCGTGAGCACGTCGATCTCGGCGCGCAGGTTCTTCAGCGCTTCTTTCTGGCGCACGCCGAAGCGGTGTTCCTCGTCGATGATCACCAGGCCCAGGTCGCGGAACTTCACGTCCTTGGACAGCAGCTTGTGGGTGCCGATGACGATGTCGACCTTGCCGCTCTCGATGCCTTCCAGGGTGTTGCGGGTGGACTTGGCCGTTCCGAAGCGGGACAGTTCGGCCACGTTCAGCGGGAAGCTGGAGAAGCGGTCGTTGAAGGTCTGGAAGTGCTGCTCGGCCAGCAGCGTAGTAGGGGTGAGCACGGCCACCTGACGGCCGGTGCTGGCGGCCACGTAGGCAGCGCGCAGGGCCACCTCGGTCTTGCCGAAGCCCACGTCGCCGCAGACCAGGCGGTCCATCGGCTTGGGCGCGATCAGATCCTGCACGACGGCATGGATGGCAGCCTGCTGGTCAGGGGTTTCCTCGAAACCGAAGCCCTCGGCAAAGGCCGCATAGCCGGCCGGGTCGAACTTGAAGGCATGTCCGGGCCGGGCGGCGCGGCGGGCATAGAGATCCAGCAGTTCAACAGCGGTGTCACGCGCCTTCTCGGCTGCCTTGCGGCGCGCCTTGTCCCACTGGCCGGAGCCCAGCGTGTGCAGCGGGGCATTCTCGGGCGCGGCGCCGGAGTAGCGGCCGATGAGGTGCAGCATGGCCACCGGCACGTACAGCGTGGCATCGTTGGCGTAGGACAGGTGCAGGAATTCGGCTGCGCCTTCACCCAGGTCGATGTTGACCAGCCCCATGTAGCGGCCGATGCCATGCTGGGCATGGACGACCGGGTCGCCAGGCTTGAGTTCGGACAGGTCGCGGATGAGGGTGTCGACCTGGGTGGTCTGGCCCTTGTTGCGCTTGCCCTGGCGCACGAAGGAGGGGAACAGCTCGCTTTCGGTGATGACCAGCAGCGTACCGTCCACAAGGCGGAAGCCCCGTTGCAACGGACCGACAGTGAGCACCACGGTGGCGTCGGTGGCCATCGCGGTCTGCCAGTCTTCGGCCGTGGCCATCTTCAGGCCGGATTCGGCAAAGAGTTCCTGCAGCGTCTCGCGCCGGCCCAGCGATTCGGCAATGATCAGGCGCTTCTCGGCGGTACCGGCCACGGGCGCGGGGGCATCCAGCACGTTGCGCAGGGCGCCGATGGGATCGTCCTGACGGCGGTTGACCGCCACGTTGGGCACGGCAACAGCATGGACGGCGCGTGTGCGCCCGCCGTCAGCCCCGGATTCACTTGATTCGGTACCTGCGGCGCTCTTGGGAGCGTCATCGCCGGGGGTAGCGGCATCTGTGCGCGCGTCATTTGATGCACCCTCTGCAGTCTCACTGACGGGGGCTTGCGTGTCGGCACCGTCTGCGGGACCTGCCGCAATGCCCCGTGCATCGGCCGAGACGGTGGGCAGCGAGAAACGCGCAAAGGCCTGGCTGCGCACGAAGAACTGCTCGGGCGTGAGAAACAGTTCATCCGGCGTGAGCGCCGGGCGCCCGGCGTCGTGGCCGATGAAATCGAAGCGCTGGCGGGCATCCGCGCGAAAGGCCTGCAGCTGGCCCTGCACGTCGCCATGCAGGATGATCTCGGCATCTTCAGGCAGGTAATCGAAGAGGGTGGCCGTCTCGTCGAAGAACAGCGGCAGGTAGTATTCGATGCCGCTGGCGGTGACACCGTTACCAATGTCCCGGTACAGGGCCACGCGCGAGGGATCGCCGTCGAAGCGCTCGCGCCAGCGGCCCCGGAAGGCCGAGCGTGCCGCTTCGTCCAGCGGGAACTCGCGGCCGGGCAGCAGCTTGACGGCCTTGACCGGATACAGGCTGCGCTGGGTGTCGGGGTCGAAGGTGCGCAGGCTGTCCAGTTCGTCGTCGAAGAGGTCCAGCCGATAGGGCAGCGGGGAGCCCATCGGGAACAGGTCGATGAGGCCGCCGCGTACCGTGTATTCACCGGGACGCAGCACCTGCTCGACGTGCTCGTAACCTGCCAGCGTGAGCTGGGCCTTCAGGGCAGCTTCGTCCAGCTTCATGCCCTGCGAGAACTGGAAGGTGCGCGAGGCTAGCCACGAGGGCGGCGCCAGCCGGTGCGCGGCCGTGCTGGCAGCCACCAGCAGCACGTCCAGCTTGCGCCCCTGCAGGCGATACAGGGCGGAAAGGCGCTCGGAGACCAGATCCTGGTGCGGTGAAAGACTGTCGTAGGGCAGGGTTTCCCAGTCGGGCAGCCGGGCGATGGCCAATGAAGGCGCGAACCAGGCGATTTCTGCGGCAAGACGGCTGCAGTCGGCCGGCTGCGCGCATACAATGACGCGGGTCTTTCCCGTGACGGGTGGTCTTTCGGTGGGGTCGTCGTGTGCAGCCGATGCCGCGGTGGCGTTTTCCGGCGCAAGGCGCTGAGCCAGCAGCCAGGCATCCGAAGAGCCGAAGCCGGCGGGAAGACGATGGATGGGAGCGGTCAAGATGGCGAACCTGTCGTCGCGGTCGAAGGCATGGGGTGAACGGCCACGCCTGAAAAAGGCAAGCCGAGCATGACATGCCCGAAAAAGGAAGAATATGAGCGGACAGCCTGCTATTTTAACGACTGACGCGATGGTTCGAGGGTCGGCATGATGAACAAGAGCGCCATGCGCAAACAGGTCCAGGCAGAGGAGGCCACACCGGTGGCGCGGCACTTCGTGCTGATTCCGGCCGCCGGAAGCGGCAGCCGCTTTGGTGCCAAGGTGCCCAAGCAGTACCTGGAGCTGGGCGGCGGACGCACGGTACTGGAATGCACGGTGGCCGTCTTTCTGGCCGAACCCTGGATCAGCCGCGTGATCGTGGTGGTGCAGGCCGATGATCCGCTGGTGATGCGCCTGCCGGGGCTGCGCCATCCGAAGGTGCTGCTGGTGCGACGCGGCGGCCAGACCCGCCGGGACACGGTGCTCAATGGCCTGACGGCGCTGGCACAGCGCGGCATGATCGAAGCCCACGACTGGGTGCATGTGCACGATGCAGCACGCCCGGGCATCGATTCGGCCAGCCTGCAGCGGCTGGCAGCCTACCTGGAATACGAACCCTGCGGGGCGCTCCTGTGTGTGCCCGTCACCGATACGGTCAAGCGCATCGACAGTCGGGCCTCGCTGGCAGCCAACAACGAGTACCGCTCGGGCGGCACGGTGGACCGCAGCCGGCTGTGGCTGGCGCAGACGCCGCAGACCTTCCGCTTCGCTGCACTCCGGAAGGCGCTGGAAGCACACCCGAACGTGACCGACGAGGCCGGTGCCATCGAGGCCGAGGGTGGCCGGCCACGCATGGTGGCCGGCACGCGCCGCAACCTGAAGATCACCACACCGGAAGACCTGATCATGCTGCGCATCCTGCTGGGCATGAAGCCTGCGGACGTGGAGTGATCGCTCTTTCTTCAATCACTTTCCAAGTCCGATGACTGCCAAACCGCACACCCCGAATTCCGGCACGTCCCACGCCGCCCCGACCACGCCATCAGGCTCGGCCCCCCAGACAGGCCATGCCCCCCAGGGCGTCGACCTCCCGCCCGAGATCCCGTTCCGGATCGGGCAGGGGTATGACCTGCATGTGCTGGTGGAAGGGCGGCCGCTGATCATCGGCGGCGTGCATGTGGAGCACCCTCTGGGCCTGGCCGGCCATTCGGATGCCGACGTGCTGGCCCACGCGATCACCGACGCCCTGCTGGGTGCAGCCGGTCTGGGTGACATCGGCCATCACTTTCCGGATACCGACCCGGCCTTCAAGGGGGCCGACAGCATGGTGCTGCTGAAGGAAGCCATGGCGGCCGTGCGCGCACGGGGCTGGCGACTGGGCAACATCGATGCGACGATCATTGCCCAGCAACCGAAGATGAAACCCTGGCTGCCGGGCATGATCACCGCGCTTTCGGCAGCCATTGGCTGCCATCCGGCGCAGATCAACGTGAAGGCGAAGACGAACGAGAAGGTCGGGACCGTCGGCCGTTGCGAGTCGATTGCGGCGCTTGCATCAGCTCTGCTGGTGCGCTGACCGGATCCAGCGTATCGATGAACGTCTCGCGTGCGGCGACCTTGGCGGAATCGAGGTCGCGCAGCACGACGCGGATGCGCAGGCCACCGCCAGAGGCGTTCTCGATGATCATGCCGCCACGGGTGCGGCGCGCCAGCCGCGCCACGATGGCCAGGCCCAGGCCGGAGCCGCCGATGACGCTGCGCTCGGTGTCCAGCCGGGCAAACGGGCGCGCCAGCTTGGACAGCGAGGCCTCGGGCACACCGGGGCCGTGGTCACGGAAGATGAGTTCGACGCCCTTTTCGTGGCGGCGGCCGATGATGTCGATGCGCACGTTGCGCTCGCCCGGCGTGGCCGCGTACTTGATGGCGTTCTCGAAGACGTTGCTGAGGATGCGCTCCAGCAGCACCGGATTGCCCTGCCAGGTCAGGCCGTGCTCGACCCGCTTGAAGACCGACAGCAGCCCCGCGGCGCGCTCGCGGCTGTAGAGCCGCAGGAACTGCGAGAACACGTCGTTGATGTCGACGACCTCGACGGTGCGCTCCAGCGGGCTGGCGAATTCGACGAACTGATGGACGATGGAGTCGATGCGCTCGATCTCCTCGATCATGGACGCTTGGGCCGCATCGGGCAGGGCGCTCATTTCCACTTCCAGGCGCAGCCGGGTGAGCGGGGTGCGCACGTCATGCGAGACGCCGGCCAGCACGATGGCGCGGTCGGCATCCATGGCCTGCAGGTCGCCCGCCAGTTCGTTGAAGCGGCGGTTGAGCATGGCGATCTCGGGCGGGCCGCTTTCGCTGAGCCGGGGCGGAGGCTCGCCCCGCGAGAGGCGATCGATGGAGCGGGCCAGGTTGGCCAGCGGCCGGTTGACCAGCCGGCTGATGAGCAGGCCACCGATCATGGCCAGCAGCACGCCAATGGCAAAGGCCACCATTTCGGTGCGGCTGCCCGTCATGGGAAGGACAAGCCGTTCCGGCTCGGCAATGAGCCAGTAGCGTTCGTCGTCGATGTCGAAGCTGACCCACAGCGCGTGCACGCCGTTGACACGGCCGGCCAGCGTGGTGGGGTTGCCCAGTCGTTTCGTCAGCTGACGCTCGACCTCGACACCCAGCTTCTGGTTGGGGTAGGGCTCGACGCGGTCGGCATCGCTGCGCGGATAGACGCGCAGGCCCTGGTTGCTGGCCATGGCCTGCAGCAGGGCTTCACGGTCGCTTCCCCGGGTGTGCACGAGTGCGGTGCGTGCCAGGTTGATGGCCGATGCCATTTCCCAGGCAAAGCGGCTGGCCTGCGGGGGCTGCTCGAAGGCGCGGTAGAGTTGGTACCAGGCGCCCAGGCTGATGGCCAGCAGCAGGCTGATCAGCGCAAAGGTGCGCCAGAACAGACTCAGTCTCAAGCCTCGATCCTTTCAAGGTCTGGTGTTGCGAGGGACCTCAGGCAGGCACGAAGACGTAGCCCACGCCCCAGACCGTCTGGATGAAGCGCGGGTTCTGCGGATCGGGCTCGATGAGCTTGCGAAGGCGGGAGATCTGCACGTCCAGGCTGCGGTCGAAGGCGCCGTATTCACGCCCACGGGCCAGCAGCATGAGCTTTTCGCGCGACAGCGGGATGCGCGGGTGGCGCACCAGCACCTTCAGCACCGAGAACTCGCCAGTGGTGAGGTTGAGGCGCACGCCGTCACGCGACAGGGTGCGGGTGCCCAGGTCGAACACGAAGGGGCCGAACGAGACCGCGCCGATGTCGTGCATGGCGCCGCCCGGAGTGTCGTTGGGGATCTGGCGACGCAGCACGGCATGAACCCTGGCCACCAGTTCCCTGGGGTTGAAGGGTTTCTGCATGTAGTCGTCCGCGCCCATTTCCAGGCCGATGATGCGGTCGACATCGTCACCCTTGGCGGTGAGCATGATGATGGGGGTGCGGTCGTTCGCGGCGCGCAGCCTGCGGATGATCGACAGCCCATCCTCGCCAGGAAGCATTTGGTCAAGGATGATCAAATCGAAGCTCTCACGCTGCATGAGCCGGTTCAGCGATGCCGAATCGGCTGCGAGTGTGACCTCGAACTGTTGCTCGGTGAGATACCGATTGAGCAAGTCCCGCAATTTGGCGTCGTCATCGACGACAACAAGTTTCCTGACGCTGGTGTTCATTTTCCGATGATATCGGGTTCCATTACCCGCTGATCAGTGTAGAGGCTTCCGGTTGCGATGATCCTTGTTCTATCGGCAAAGTTTTACCGATAGTTACATGAAATGTAACCCCGGGGTTCGTGGCAATTCTAAAACAGCGTTAGATTGCGTTAAACCCATGACCGCTGGCGACATCCTGAAACAGCCGGTCTTGACCCGGGAAAGCATCGTTCATCTTCCGTCGGACACGTGTCAAAACCCCCTTGAAGGAGCGCGTGGAATGCTGAATTTGTTTCAAAATTCCACGTGTGAACCAAGCCTTGTCATTCTTGGCGACATTTTGCGCTGTTTACTGAAACCGTCGGGTTACTTGCCAGCTGCGGAGGCCCTTCGGAGGGCCTGGCAGCCGGAAAGGGCGTCGGGGTCGTCGCCATTCACCCCGATATGACGCAAAGTGTAATCGGTCACAGCGCCTTGCTGCGCCGGTGTGCCTGACACTCTGCAAGGAAGTGCGCGGCCATCCTGCAAACATGACAATCGTCAGGAAGATCGGCGCCCTGGGCGTGCCGCGTGGTTCACGCCCCCCATCTGCGCCCCCGGCAGGCAGGACAGGCAATAGAATCGAGCCCATGAAACCCTTGAGTCTGGCCCTGTCCATCGAATGGGACGATTGCACCGTGGCGCTGGCCGGCGCCGGCATCGACCACGGTACCGAAAGCACCGCCATCGAACTGAGCGCCCGCACGCTGCTGGACGCCAGCGGTGGCCCGCAGGCCTCGCGCGATGCGCTGGCCCTGGTGCAGCAGGCGCTCCGGCAGGCCGGTCGCCGGCTGGATGAGGTCGAGCGCTTCTACGTGAACGTGGGGCCGGGCGCCTTCACCTCGCTGCGCATTGCCGTGGGGCTCGTGCAGGGCCTGGCGCTGCCGGGTAACCGCCCCGTGGGTGCCATCGGCTCTCTGCAGGCGCTGACGGCCACGGTGCCGGACTGGCGCTTCCCGCTGGCCGCCCCGGATGCGAACGACGGTCCGTCATCCGGTCGCCCGTCGTCATCGGCTTCTGCGGGGGCGGCCGAGGGCTTCCTCGGGCAAAACGGCCACGCCAGCGCAGACACGCTGCCCTGGCTGCTCTGTTCCGCGCTGGATGCGCGGATGGGCGAGTGCTATTACGCCGCCTTTCTATGTCGTGCCGGCCATTGGCCCCAGCCCGCGCTGCCCCCCGCGGTCGGCAAGGCCGATGACGCCGCCGTGGCCTTCGAGGTGCTGCGCCGACAGCTGACGGCCGAAGGCCGGATCAGTGCGGTCCACCTGGCCGGGGGCGGTTTTGGCCCGGACTTCGAGCCGCTGCGTGCCTGGGCCATGGAAGTGGGGCAGGATGCGGCACTGGCGGCCGAACGACGCCCTGGCGCACGCGCGCTGCTGGCCGTGGCCGATGTGCCGGATGCCCCGGCGCTGATGGCAGCACGGGACGTGCGCCCCCTGTACGTGCGCGACCGCGTGGCACTGGACCGGGACGAGCAGCGCCAGCTGGCAGCGGCCAAGCTGGCCGCTCAGCCCGCTGGCCGATGAGTGTGCCCCTCATGGATCTGTCGACGATCGGCTTTCGGCCGATGACGGAAGCCGACCTGCCGGCAGTGGATGCCATCGAGCAGGCCGTGCAGCCCTATCCGTGGCGGATCAGCCAGTTTGCCGATTCGCTGAAGGCGGGGCACCAGGCCTGGGTCTTCACCGAGGCCGGGCAGCCCTTCGGCTATGCCGTGCTGCTGGCGGCGCTGGACGAGGTGGAACTGCTGACCCTGGCTCTGGCGCGCAGCCATCAGGGGCGCGGGCTGGGCCAGCATTGTCTGGGCTGGCTGCAGGCACAGGTACGGCAGCAGGGCGGACGCAGCCTGTTTCTGGAGGTGGCCACCGCCAATGCGCCAGCCCTGGCACTCTATCAGCGCATGGGCTTCGAGACGCTGGGACGGCGTCGCAACTACTATCGCGCCGCCGACGGTCGCCACGACGACGCCTGGGTGATGCGCTGCCCCCTTGAGCCAACGAAATGACGGAAGATACGGTCGCGATGCCGGACGATGCCTCCACGAAGGACGATGCCGTGCTGGCTGCACGTCGGCGCCGCGCGTGGGCTGCGCTGGGCCTGGGGCCGTTGTGGCTGCCGCGTGCCGGGGCCTTGCCCGGCGTGCCACACATCACGCACGTTACCCATGCAGATCCGCAGGCCGCGCCAGAGGCTGAGGCAGGGGCCTTCGACGCCTCCCGATCCGATGCCGGCGTCGACGACGTCCATGCCAGCGACGCCTGGAAAGCGCGCGAAGCATCTGCGGACACGGTGGCCATGATGGGAGAGTCTCCCGCGCCTTCTGTCCATTCCACGCCTTCTGTCCGTTCTTCTTCCGGAATCAGCGAACCGGTTGCCACGGCTGACCCAGCAGCTGCGACTGGAGGCTTTACCAAGGGATCTGCTGACGTTGCGTCCAGCGCGCGCAAGTCCGATGACACCGTGGCTGAGGGAGGCCCCGAGCCCGGGCACCCGGCCTGGGCAGACGACGTGCCGCTGGAGAGCTGGGGCGGCGAGCCCTGGATGGAAGACGCGGACTGGCTGCCCGAGCCGATGCTGCCCGCCGAGCCCGAATCTGCACCGGTGTCGCTTCCGGACCTGCCACCGGCGCAGCGCTGGATCCGGCTGCGCGAGGAGGTGGACGGATGCCGTCGCTGCCGTCTGGCCGAGACGCGCACGAACACGGTGTTCGGGCGTGGACGCCCGCAGCAGGCCCGCTGGATGCTGATCGGTGAAGGCCCGGGGGCCGAGGAGGACAAGCAGGGCGAGGCCTTCGTGGGCCAGGCCGGCAAGCTGCTGGACGCGATGCTGGATGCGGCCGGCATCGATCCTTCCGCGGACGTGTTCATCGCCAACGTGCTGAAGTGTCGCCCGCCCAACAACCGGAACCCCGAACCCGACGAGGTGGCGGCCTGCGAGGGCTACCTGTACGAGCAGATCCGGCTGGTTCAGCCGGACTGCATCCTGCTGCTGGGGCGCTTCGCGGCACAGAGCGTGCTGCATTCCGAGCTGCAGATCGGCCGACTGCGCAACAAGCTGCACCACATCACGCTGGACGGCCGGCAGGTACCGGTGGTGGTCACCTATCACCCGGCCTATCTGCTGCGCAACCAGCGCGACAAGCTGAAAGGCTGGGAAGACCTGTGCCTGGCGCTGTCGGCGATGGAGGCACAGGACACCGCGCGCACGGCCAGCTGATCGGCCGCCGGAGGCAGGGCCTCCGGCGCGCGGGGAGCATCCTCAATGCGGCGTTGGAATGTTGCCGTGGCGAGGATCCTCGCCGATATGCACTTCGCTGTCGAAGCGGCGCTGGTTGCGCCGGTGCCAGAGGATCACCAGCAGCATGACGCTGGCCACCGCCAGACCGAAGAGCACGGCCACGGTGTTGATGGGCAGGTCCAGCCACAGCATCAGCGCGTAGAACGACAGCATCACCAGGATGTTGAGGTTCTCGTTGAAGTTCTGCACGGCGATGGAGTTGCCTGCGCTCATCACCACGTAGCCGCGGTGCTGCAGCAGCGCATTCATGGGCACCACGAAGAAGCCCGACAGGATGCCGATGACCAGCAGCACGAGCATGGCCATGGCCTCGTTGTGGACGATGGTCATGAGCATGATGGCAAAGCCCATGGCCACCCCCAGCGGCAGCACGCGCAGCGAGCGGCGCAGCGGCACCCAGCTGGCCGCCAGCACGGCGCCCAGCGCCACGCCCAGGGCCACGACGCCCTGCAGGCGGGTGGCCTGGTCCAGGCGCATGTCGAGCTGATGCTCGGCCCATTTCAGCACCAGGAACTGCAGCGAGGCACCGGCCCCCCAGAAGAGCGTGGTGACGGCCAGCGCGATCTGGCCCAGCGGGTCACGCCAGAGGGTGAGGTTGCAGTGCCAGAAGATGCGCAGCAGCGTGAACGGGTTGGAGGTGCGGCCCGGGTAGCGGGCACCGGTATCGGGGATGCGCAGGTTGAAGAGGGCCGCCAGCGCATAGATGCCGATGGTGACCACCACGGCAGCCTCGGCCGGGGTGTCGATGTGGGTATCGATGAAGGGCAGGTCGAACGACAGCAGCCAGGGCGCGACATGGGGCGAGATGAGCACGCCGCCCAGCACGGTCCCCAGGATGATGGACGCGACGGTAGTTCCCTCGATCCAGCCATTGGCGGCCACCAGCTTGTCGGGCGGCAGCAGCTCGGTCAGGATGCCGTACTTGGCCGGCGAATAGGCCGCAGCGCCGAAGCCCACCAGCGCATAGGCCATCAGCGGCGGCAGCATGCCCAGCAGCAGGATGCAGCCCACCAGCTTGATGGCGTTGGTCAGGAACATCACGCGGCCCTTGGGAATGGAGTCGGCAAAGGCGCCGACAAAGGGGGCCAGCATGACGTAGGAGACGACGAAGACCAGCTTCAGGAAGGGGATCAGCCAGTCGGCCGACTGTGCCTCGCGCAACAGGGCGATGGCAGCGATCAGCAGCGCGTTGTCGGCCAGCGACGACAGGAACTGCGCTGCCATGATGGTGTAGAAACCGGGTTTCATCCGGACGTTTCCATTCCAGTCAGTTTGTATGGGCACAGTGTGCCGTAGTTCCTGCCACGGTCACTGCACATGTGGTGGCGATGATACCCGCAACATCGCCATGGCCGGGCAGCGCTTCGTAACACGCTCTATCATCACCGCCATGCCTAGAACATTGACTGCAAGCGTCTCGCCCTCGGCGATGGCGCACAACCTGGCGCTGATACGCCGCCAGGTCCAAGAGAACCGCCCGGATGGGCACGCTCAGACCGACACGCGCCTGTGGGCGGTGGTGAAGGCCGACGCCTACGGCCATGGCCTGGCCAACGCACTGACCGGCTTTGCCGAGGCTGACGGCATGGCCCTGCTGGAATTCGAGGCGGCCGACTGGCTGCGCCGGCACGGCTGGACCAAACCGATCCTGATGCTGGAAGGTGCCTTCGATGCCACGGACGTGGCGCAGGCGGCCGCCCAGGGGCTGACGCTGGCCATCCACCAGCCGCGCCACCTGCAGTGGCTGGCAGCCCACGACGGGCCGCCGGTGGATGTGTACCTGAAGCTGAACACGGGGCTGAACCGGCTGGGACTCAAGCCCGATGACGTGGACGCCTACCTGACCCAAGTGCTGGCCACGCCGGGCGTGCGGCTTCGCGGCATGATGACGCACTTTGCCAATGCCGACACCCCGGGCGGAGCCCTCCAGCCGCTGGCCACCTTCGATACCGTGGCACGTGCCGTGCAGGCCCGGCTGCCGGCCGGGCAGACGCTGGAACACTGCGTGGCCAATTCGGCCGCGCTCTTCACGCTGCCCCAGGCCTATCGTGCCTGGGCGCGTCCGGGCATCGCCCTGTACGGTGCCAGCCCCTTTGCCGGACAGAGTGCGGCGTCGCTGGGGCTGCGCCCCGCCATGCAGCTGACCGGCAACGTGCTGGGTGTTCAACAGCTGACCCCGGGCGAGGCCACCGGTTACGGCGGCATCTTCGTGGCTGAGCAACCGGTGCGGGTCGGCATCGTGAACTGCGGCTATGCGGACGGCTACCCACGGGTGGCCCCCACGGGCACCCCGGTCGTGGTGGATGGCGTGCGCACCCGCACGCTGGGCCGGGTATCGATGGACATGCTGGCCGTGGACCTGACGCCGATTCCCGACGCGGGGCCCGGCACCCCGGTGGAGCTGTGGGGCGATGCGGTCTCGATCGACGAGGTGGCCGAGTCCGCCGGCACGCTGGGCTATGAGCTGATGTGTGCGGTGGCACCCCGTGTGCGCCGTCGGGTGGTCTGAACATGGCGACCGCCAAGACCCAGTTCGTCTGCCGTGAATGCGGCAACACCACGGCCAAGTGGCTGGGACAGTGCCCGGCCTGCCAGGCCTGGAACACGCTGGAAGAATTCCGTCTGCCCAAGAAGGATGCCAGTGGCCGACGTCCGACGACGGGCATGCTGGCCGAGACCTCCTCGATTGCGCTGCTATCGGAGGTGCCGGTGGACACGGTGCCGCGGCTGCCGACCGGGCTGGCCGAGTTCGACCGCGTGCTGGGCGGCGGCATGGTGCCCGGTTCGGTCGTGCTGATCGGAGGCGACCCGGGCATCGGCAAGTCCACGCTGCTGCTGCAGGCGCTGGCACTGATGTCGCAGAACCAGCGGGTGCTGTACGTGAGCGGCGAAGAGTCGCTGGCACAGGTGGCCTTGCGCGGCGCACGCCTGGGCATTGACGGCTCAACGCTGCCGATGCTGGCCGAGGTGTCGCTGGCCCACATCACCCAGGCCATCGAGCAGGTCAAGCCGGCCGTGGTGGTCATCGACTCCATCCAGACGATGATGAGCGACGACCTGCAGTCGGCCCCCGGCAGCGTCTCGCAGGTGCGCGACTGCGCCGCGCAGCTCACTCGGCTGGCCAAGCAGCAGGGCGTGGCAGTGGTGATGATCGGCCACGTGACCAAGGAAGGGGCGCTGGCCGGGCCACGCATCCTGGAGCACATGGTCGACACGGTGCTGTACTTCGAGGGCGACAGCCACTCCACCTACCGGCTGATCCGCGCCATCAAGAACCGCTTCGGGGCCGTGAACGAACTGGGCGTGTTCGGCATGACCGACCGGGGGCTGAAAGCCGTCACCAACCCGTCGGCGCTCTTTCTGTCGCAGCATGCGGACCCGGTCTCGGGTTCCTGCGTGCTAATCACCCAGGAAGGCACGCGGCCGCTGCTGGTCGAGATCCAGGCCTTGGTGGACCAGTCCGCCGGCGGCGCACCGCGCCGGCTGTGCGTGGGTCTGGATCCGATGCGGCTGTCGCTGCTGCTGGCCGTGCTCAACCGTCATGCCGGCATCCAGTACCACGATCAGGACGTGTTCCTGAACGCCGTGGGCGGCGTGCGCATCACCGAGCCGGCGGCTGACCTGGCTGTCGTGCTGGCCGTGCTGTCGTCGTTGAAGAACCGGCCGCTGCCGCAGGGGCTGGCCGTATTCGGCGAGCTGGGCCTAGCCGGCGAGGTGCGCCCGTCGCCACGGGGACAGGAACGGCTGCGCGAAGCGCTGAAGCTGGGCTTCTCGCGGGTGATCTGCCCCAAGGCCAACGCACCGCGCAAGCCGCTGACCGGACTGGAGGTCATCGCCGTGGAGCGCATCGATCAGGCCATTGCCCACGCCTGGGACTGAGCGCGCCAGCGGCGCAGCCAGCCCGGATCCTGCGGGCAGGGCGCTTCAGCTCAGATCGTCCAGCAGGATCTCGGCCGCCATCCGGCCGCTGCGAACCGCGCCTTCCAGCGTGGCCGGATAGCCGCCGTAGCTGTAGTCACCGGCCAGCACCACGCCCGGCAGCTGCGGCAGCAGATAGCCCGGCGGCACCGTCGGGCGATCGTCGGTGCAGGCGAAGGTGGCCCGCTTTTCGTGGATCAGCACCATGTGCTCGGCCGGCGGCAGCCGCATCAGCTCGGAAAGCTGACGCTGCAGGGCCACCTGGAAGGCAGCCTCACCCTCGGCCTGGGCTGCCTCGCTGTCGCTGATCACCAGGGCGCCCAGTCGCCAGCCCGCCTGTTCGCCCCGGTCAAAGAACCAATGGGCCGGCCCCGAGTCGGCCTGATCGCCCACCAGCGAGAAGACGGCCGGCAGCCGCGCAGGCAGATCGGGATGGCTTGCCCGCCAGCCGACGTAGGCCGTGGTGATGGGGCGCCAGCCAAAGCCGTTGAGCGGCGCCAGAAAGGAGGCCGGCGCAATGTTGGCCAGCAGCCGCGCACTGGTGGGCGGCGGGCAGGCCAGAATGACATGACGCGCCTGAAGCGTCCGTTCATCCTGACCGGCGCTGCCGGTACGCAACATATAGCCAACACCGCCCGGCGAGGCAGTCCATGCCCCTTCGGCGCCCGGCGCGCTGCCCAGACGGCCCACACGGATCTCGCGGACCGGCGTGCGCAGCTGGACGGGACACCCCTGTGCCTTCAGCCAGGCCAGTGCCGGATCGACGAAGAGCGCACCCAGGTCCTGGCCAGCCAGCACGAAGTCGCTGGCGGCCGGCGCACGGCCCAGACTGTCACGCAGCACCCGCAGGAAGACCTGGGCCGAGGCCAGTTCCGGCGGCGTGTTCATGGCACTGACCACCAGCGGATCCCACAGCTGCCGTACCAGCACCGGGGGCTGATGGGTCCGTGTGTACCAGTCGGCCACGGTGCGCACGCCCATGGGGGGATGCCAGCCACTCAGCCGTGCCAGCGCCAGCGTGCGCAGCAGGTGCAGCCGCTGACCCAGCGTCAGGCCCCGGGCCGACAGCAGGGCGGTCAGCAGCGACAGGGATTCCGCCGGATTCAGCCCCACCGGAGCATCCCCGGACACGACCGGGGCATGGCGCCGCCGCTTCAGCCGCAGGCCGGCCGCGTTCTCCCAGTGCATGGGCAGGCGCTGCATGCCCTGGCCACCCAGCCAGTCCACCAGCGCCAGCGTGTCACGGTAGGCGCCCAGCAGCAGGTGCTGCCCGTTGTCCAGCACGATGCCATCGGTATCCGGCCAGGGCAGCGTCTGGCTCCGGGCCCGGCCACCGGCCTGAGGCGCCGCTTCCAGAACCTGCACCGGCACGCCGGCACGCCGCAAGTGCAGCGCGGCCGACAGCCCGGCCCAGCCTGCCCCCACGATGACCACGGGCGGCATGTCATCCCGCAGGGCAGGCACGTTCCGGAGGGAAGCCTCCGGCGTTCCGTCGATACGCATGGGCGTCAGGCCGGATCGGTCGTGATGCGGGGCGGCCGGCCGGTGGCCCGTGTGCGGCAGGCCAGCCAGAACTTGCGCAGCGGCGTGAGCGCAATGCGCTGCGTCATGACCGGATAGCCGCTGCGTGCGATCTCGTCGAGCAGGCTGGCATAGATGGCCGCCATGATCAGTCCGGGCCGCTGTCGAGCGCGGTCCACATCCGGCAGCAGGTCAAAGGCTTCGCGGTAGGCCTGACGGGCCCGCACCACCTGTTCGGCCATCAGCGCCCGGAAAGCGGGCGATTCCTGCACCTCGGTGCGGGCCGACAGGATCTGCTGGCGGCTCAGGCCATGACGGATCAGATCCTGCTGCGGAAGGTAGACGCGCCCGAGCCGGGCGTCCTCACCCACGTCGCGGATGATGTTGGTAAGCTGGAAAGCCAAGCCCAGCCGGTCGGCGTACTGCAGCGTCTTCGGATCCTCATAGCCGAAGATGGCGGCCGACATCTCGCCGACCACGCCGGCAGCCCGACGACAGTAGAGCTTCAGACCCTCGAAATCCAGATAGCGTTCGCCATCCAGGTCCATGCGCATGCCGTCGATGACCTCCACAAGCTGGCGGCGGCGCAGACCATACGGCTCTAGGAAAGGCTGAAGGGCGCGCGTGACGGGATGGGTGGGCGCCCCGTCAAAGAGCGCGCCCACTTCCTGGGCCCACCAGTCGAGCTTGCGCCGGGCCACGTTACGATCGCCCTGCGAATCGGCCACGTCATCGACCTCGCGGCAGTAGGCGTAGAGCGCAGTGATGGCGCGCCGCCGCTCGGGCGGCAGGAAGAGAAAGCTGTAGTAGAAGCTGGAACCACTCTTCACTGCCTTGTCCTGGCAGTATTCATCCGGTGTCATGAAAACGGTGTCGTCGTGGACGGAAAACGGGGTCAGGCCTGACGGCGGGGGAAAAGCGCCAGGCGCAGCAAGGCGGGGCCATCGCGCCAGCCCAGGGCAGGGCGATGGGCCACGGAATCGTAATCGGCATGGGCGATCCGGTCCAGAATGCGCTGGCCGCCGGCGATGATGAAGCGCAGTTCGGCCGCCAGGCGCCAGGGCAACTGCTGCGGCAGCGCCACACCGGCCAGCAGCTGGACCTGGGTACTCTGCCATTCCAGGCACACGGCCTGGCGGCTGGCCGCACCCAGGCGGCCTGCACGTGCCTCGGTCAGCAGCATCTCGGCGCTGCTTCCCGCCGCAGCCAGCGTGGCCGCAGGCAGGTAGACCCGATCCTTGGCAGCATCGATGCCGATGTCCTGCAGGAAATTGATGCGCTGCAGGGCGCTGCAGATGGCGTCGGACTGCGCCAGCGCCGTGTCCGATCCCACCCCGTACAGCTGCAGCAGCAGCCGTCCCACCGGGTTGGCCGAGCGGCGGCAGTAATCCTGCACCTGAGCCTCGGAGTCGTAGCGCGTCACCCGCAGATCCTGCAGGAAGGCATCAAGCAGATCATGGAAATGGCGCCAGTGCAGCCCGTGGCGCTGCACCGAGGCCACCAGCCCATCCACCACCGGCACACCGCTGGGGGCGCCCCGGGCGGCTTCATCCAGCGCCGCGTGCAGCGCCTGCAGCGCCGCCTCGCGCTCGGACGTCGGCACGTCGCCCTCATCCGCCAGGTCGTCGGCATGGCGGGCAAAGCGGTAGATGGCCAGCACCGCCGGGCGCAGCTGCGCGGGTACGAGCCACGACCCCACCGGGAAATTCTCGGCATGGTCGACCCCGTGCCAGGGCCTGGAGGCCTGACCGGGGGCAGGGCTTCCGGATGCCGGTCCGTCAGCATCCGGGGGGGTACGCGCTGGATTCATGGCACCGGATTGTAGCCAGCGAACCGACCGTCTTCTGCATGGATGCGATAATATGGGTCAAATTGATGACTCGTCGGTCATTGACAGACTCCTTCTTTCGTCGTGTCGATCATGATCTGCTGTCTGCCCCCATCTTCCCTGGCCAGAAGCCCGTTCCGGACACTGGCGCTGACCTGCCTCGGAGCCTTTCTGCTGGCCGGTTGCGGCCAGAAGCCCGCGCACCACGAAGAGCCGCCCCGGCCGGTGCTGTCCGAAGTGATCCAGCCCGCGCCGCTCCTGGATGGCTGGTCCCTGGCCGGTGAGGTGCGGGCACGCGCCGAGGTCAGCTATGCCTTCCAGACCGGGGGGCGCGTCATCGAGCGACAGGTGGACACGGGCGATACCGTGACGGTCGGTGAGGTGCTGGCCCGCATCGATCCCGTGGACCTCAAGCCGCTGGTCAACGCCCGCCGTGCCGATCAGCTGGCGGCCCGCAGCGAGCTGCAGCTGGCCCAGGCCGACCTGGAGCGCGCCGAGCGGCTGCACGCCCGGAATTTCGTGAGCAGCGCCAACGTGGATCGGGCTCGCGCCGCGGTGGACGTGGCGAAGGCTCGGCTCAAGGCAGCCAACGCCCAGGCGCACCAGGCGGACAACGCCTTCGGCTATCGCCAGCTGGTGAGCAAGGTCGATGGCGTGGTGACGGCCGTGCAGGTGGAAGCCGGGCAGGTCGTGGCCGCGGGGCAGCCCGTCATGCGCGTGGCCGCCCAGGGGGACGTGGAAGTGGCCGTGGCCATTCCCGAGGCCGATCTGGCCCGCACCCGCTCTGCCGGCACGTGGCGGGTCGAGTTTCCGGGGCTGCCCGGCAAGCACTGGGAGGCCATGCTGCGCGAACTGTCGCCTGCTGCCGATCCGGCCTCGCGCACCTACGCAGCCCGGCTGGCCCTGCAGGGTGACACCCATGAGGTGGCCCTGGGCATGAGTGCCGTGGTCCATGCGCCCCGCACCGATGCCGACGTGCTGAGCGTGCCGCTGAGCGCGCTCTACAGCCGTGACGACGGAGCACAGGTCTGGGTGCTCGACCGCTCGTCGTCCACCGTGCGCGCCCGGCCTGTCGTGCTGGGCGCTGCCAGCGGCAACCGGGTGGTGATCAGTCAGGGCCTGTCGGCCGGTGACGAGGTGGTGGTGGCCGGCGCCAATCTGCTGCGCGACGGTCAGAAGGTGCAACTGCCCGGCGCGCGCCCGGACAGCCAGGACAGCGGGCAGGGTGGTTCCGAAGTCCCTGAACACCCGGACGCGCAGCGCAAGGACGGCGGGGCATGACGATGCCGAACGTTCCAGAAACCCCACAGACCGCTGATTCCGGCGCCCCCGGGCGCGAGGGCTTCAACCTCTCGGCCGTTGCGTTGCGCTACCGGCAGGTGACGCTCTTTTTCCTGCTGATCTGCGGCATCGGCGGTGCGCTGGCCTTCTTCAGCCTGGGCCAGCGCGAGGACCCCGACTACACCTTCCGGGCGATGGTGGTGCGCACGCTCTGGCCGGGCGCCACGGCCCAGCAGGTGGACGAACTCGTCACCGACCGCATCGAGAAGACGGTGCAGGAGGTTCCCTACTTCAAGTACACCACCAGCTACTCCAAACCGGGTGAGTCGCTGGTCGTGCTGATGCTGAAGGACTCGTCGCCGCCCGACAAGGTGAAGGACTACTGGTACCAGGTGCGCAAGAAGATCGGCGACATCCGCTACCGGCTGCCGCCTGCCATCCAGGGGCCATTCTTCAACGATGAATTCGGAGACGTCTTCGGCACCATCTACGCCATGACCGGCGACGGTATCGACATGGCGCGGCTGCGCCGCTACGCCGAGGACGTGCGCGACCAGCTGCTGCACGTGCCCGATGTGGCCAAGGTGGAGCTGGTGGGCGTGCAGCCCGAACAGATCCACGTCACCCTGTCGGCCACACGCCTGGCGCGGCTGGGCCTGACGCCCGAAGCCATTGCCCGCGAGATGCAGGCCCAGAACCTGGTGGCCTCGGCCGGCACCCTGCATACCGATGCGCGCAGCGTGCGGCTGAACGTGAGTGGCCAGTTCGACAACGTGAAGGCCGTCCAGGCGTTGCGACTGACCGTGGGGGGACGCATCATCCGGCTGGGAGACATCGCCACCGTCACCCGCGGCTACCAGGATCCGCCCACCATGGTGATGCGCTACCAGGGCAGGGATGCCATCGGCATTGCCGTCTCGATGGTGGGCAACGGCGACGTGCTGCAGCTGGGCCGCAACCTGGATGCCCGCATGCGCGAGCTGCGCACCGATCTGCCGGTGGGCATCGAGTTCGGCAAGGTCTCCGACCAGCCCAAGGTGGTGGAAGGGGCCGTGGATGTCTTCACCCGCTCGCTGCTGGAAGCGGTCATCATCGTGCTGGCGGTCAGCCTGCTGAGTCTGGGACTGCGTGCCGGCATGGTGGTGGCGCTGTCCATCCCGCTGGTCCTGGCCGCTACCTTCCTGGGCATGAAGGTCTTCGGCATCGACCTGCATCGCGTTTCCACCGGCGCGCTCATCATCGCCCTGGGCCTGCTGGTCGACGACGCGATGATCTCCATCGAGATGATGGCCCGCAAGCTGGAAGAGGGGCTGGACACCTTCCATGCGGCCACCTATGCCTACACCAGCACCGCCTTCCCGATGCTGACCGGCACCCTGATCACGGCCGTGGGCTTTCTGCCCATCGCCACCGCGCGGTCGTCCACCGGCGAATACACCTTCGCCATCTTCGCGGTCGTCACGCTGGCCCTGCTCATCTCATGGGTGATGGCCGTCGGCGCCGTGCCCTTCATCGGCACCTACCTGCTGCGCGGTCGCGACACGGCGGTTGCCGCGGCGAATCCGGATGCTCACGCGAAGCAGGCCCTGACCACGTCCGCCGGGGCCGGGGCAGGCGGCAGCACGGGCCACGGCGCGGAGCACGCGCTTTTCGATACCCCGTTCTACCGCCGGCTGCGTGCGACCATCGAGGGCGCCATGCGTCACCGCTGGATCACGCTGGGCATCACCGTGCTGCTTCTGGCGGCCGGGATGGCCGGCATGCAGTTCACCACCAAGCAGTTCTTCCCGCCCTCCGATCGCGCCGAGATCCTGGTGGACCTGTGGCTGCCCGAGGGCGCCAGCCTGGCGGCCACCCGGGCGCAGTCCGAACAGCTGGAGAGCTGGCTGGCCAGGGATGGCGACGTGCAGAGCTTCGTGGCCTACGTGGGCAACGGCAGCCCGCGCTACTTCCTGTCGCTGGACCAGCAGCTCTACCGCACCAACTATGCGCAGTTCGTCGTACTGACCCCGGACGTGGAGGCCCGCAACCGCCTGATGCCGCGTCTGCAGGCCGAGCTGGCCAGCAACTTCCCCGGCGTGCGCGCCCGCGCCTACCTCACGCCGCTGGGCCCGCCCGTGGCCTTCCCGGTGCAGTTCCGCATCGGAGGCCCCGATGTCGGCACGATCAAGCGCATCGCCAACCAGGTGCTGGAGGTGGTCCGCGCCAACCCCTACACCGTCGAGCCGCACCTGAACTGGGGCGAGCGCAGTCCCAGCATCCAGGTCGACGTGGACCAGGACCGGGCGCGTGCCGTGGGCCTGTCCAGCGGACAGATCAGCCGGGCGCTGGGCGGCGTCATCGATGGCGCCACCATCGGCACGCTGCATGAGGGCGACCAGCTGCTCCCGGTGATCATGCGGGCCCCGCAGAACGAGCGCAACGACCTGTCGGCGCTGGGTTCCATTCCGATCACCACGCCGCTGGGTGGCACTGTCCCGCTGTCGCAGGTGGCCACGCTGCGCCAGGTGATGGAGGAACCCATCCTCTGGCGTCGCAGCCGCATCCCCACGCTGACCGTCAACGCCGACGTCGTGGATGGCGTGCAGGGGCCGGACGTGATGCACCAGATCCAGCGCCAGCTGAAGACGATCCGGGCCGGACTGCCGGCCGGCTACCACATCGATGCCGGTGGCCCCGAGGAAGAGAACGTCAGCGCGCAGGCCTCCATCATGAGCGGCATGCCGCTGATGGTGGGGCTGATCCTCACGCTGCTGATGCTGCAGCTGCGGCGCTTCTCGCTCGTGCTGATGGTGATGCTCACCGCACCGCTGGGCATCGTTGGCGTGGTGGCGGCGCTGCTTGTCTCGGGCCGCCCCTTCGGCTTCGTCGCCATGCTGGGCACCATCGCGCTGGCCGGCATCATCATGCGCAACACCGTCATTCTGGTGGACCAGATCCGGCAGGACATCGACGAGGGGCACACGCCGTGGGAAGCCGTGCGCGAGGCCACCGTGCGCCGCTTCCGGCCCATCACCCTTACCGCTGCCGCGGCCATTCTGGCCATGATCCCGCTGTCGCGCGACGTGCTGTGGGGGCCCATGGCCGTCTCGATCATGGGCGGTCTGGTGGTGGCCACGGCACTCACGCTCCTGATGGTGCCGGCGCTCTACGTGGCCTGGTACCGCATCCGTCCGCCGCAGCGCGCCGCTGCCTGACGGCCTGTGCCCGGGCCGCTGTTTGCCGGATACAACGCCGGCGACGCGGCCCGAAGGCAGCCCCCGGTGCAAATGGGGGAGGGCAGCCCCCTCACGGCACTGCAACCACAGTCCGGCCCGCATCCTCTTTTCTGTTTCAGCTAGAATCATTGGGATTGACGCGCTGCCTGCGGCCCGAGCCTTGCCGGGAAACGACGTCCCGCGCCGCATCGGGTTGACCCGACACCGGCAACGGTGCCCAGCGGTACGTCGCGGCAGCGCCTGCAACCGGTCCTTTTTCCGGTCCTGCGGCTGTGGCGAAATTGGTAGACGCACCAGATTTAGGTTCTGGCGCCGCAAGGTGTGAAGGTTCGAGTCCTTTCAGCCGCACCAACCTGCCTTTTCTTGAACAACCAACCCAACGGAACTCAACGACGGATGGCTTCCCAGCTTGAAACAACCGGCACCCTGGAACGCCGGCTGACGCTTTCGGTAAACCCGGCCGACATTTCCTCCAAGGTCCAGGAGCGCTTGCGTTCGATGGCCAAGACCACCCGCATGCCGGGCTTCCGCCCCGGCAAGGTGCCGGTGCGCCTGATCGAGCAGAGCTACGGTCCGCAGGTGCATTCCGAAGTCCTCGGCGAAGCCATCTCGCGTGCCTTCAGCGACGCCGTGCAGGCCGAGAACCTGCGCGTGGCCGGCCAGCCCGAGATCGCGCCCAAGGACGAGAGCCAGGGCCCCGACGCCACCGAATTCGTCGCCACCTTCGAGGTTTACCCCGACGTGAAGCTGGGTGACCCGAGCACGCTGGAAGTCGACCGCTACAACGCCAGCGTCGACGACAAGGCCCTGGAAGCCACCATCGACGTCCTGCGCAAGCAGCGCACCCGCTGGAACGCCGTCGATCGTGCCGGCGAGAAGGGCGACCGTGCCACCATCGACTTCGTCGGCAAGCTCGACGGCGAAGCCTTCCCCGGCGGTTCCGCCGAAGGCTTCCCGATGGTGCTGGGCGAAGGCCGCATGCTGCCTGACTTCGAAGCCGGCGTGCTGGGCAAGAAGGCTGGCGAGACCGTCACCTTCGACGTGAAGTTCCCCGACGACTACAACGCCGAGCACCTGGCCGGCAAGACCGCCCAGTTCGAGGTCAAGATCCAGAAGGTCGAGGCCCCCGAGCTGCCTGAGGTCGACGCCGACTTCGCCCGCCAGATGGGTCAGGAAGACGGTGACGTCGAGAAGTTCCGTGCCGACGTGCGCACCAACCTGGAGCGCGAGGTCCGCCAGCGCGTTCAGTCGCGCACCAAGAGCTCCGTCATGGACAAGATCGTCGGTCTGGCCGACATCGAGCTGCCCAAGGCCCTGGTCGCCCAGGAAGCCGAGTCGCTGGCTGCCCGCATGCGCGAGGACCTGCAGGCCCGCGGCGTGGACCTGCGCAAGGCCCCGCCGGTGCCCACCGATGCCTTCACCGAACAGGCCACCCGCCGTGTGCGTCTGGGCCTGATCGTCTCCGAAGTGGTGCGCGAGAACGCCCTGCAGGCCAAGCCCGAGCAGATCCGCAAGCAGATCGAGGAGTTCGCCTCCACCTACGAGAACCCGGCCGAGGTGATCCGCTGGTACTTCAGCGACCGCGACCGTCTGGCCGAGGTCGAGGCCCTGGTTGTCGAGCAGAACGTCGTCGACTGGCTGCTGTCCAAGGCCAAGGTCACCGACCACGAGGTCGGCTTCGACGAGCTGATGAAGGGTCTGGCCTGATCAGCCCCTCCTGCCGCCACCGGCACCTGTCCGGCCGCGCCCCCAGCGGGCCCGCCGGATGGCAAGGGCGGCAGGGCTCCTTCGGAGCCCGCCACCTTGCGGCCCTCCGCAACATCCCCATATGGGTTGTGCAAGACCGGTCGGTGACATCCCGGCCGGTTTGCATTTCCGCCCCACCATCGAGGAAGCATTCATGACCTTCAACAGCTTGGTCGAGGATCAGGTCAACCTGCACCTGGCGCAGGCCACCGATCCCTTCGCCCCGCAGGCCGTCGCACAGGCTCCCCAGGGCCTGGGCATGGTGCCCATCGTCATCGAGCAGAGCGGTCGGGGCGAGCGTGCCTACGACATCTACTCGCGCCTGCTGCGTGAGCGCGTGGTGTTCCTGGTGGGCCCGGTGATGGACCAGTCCGCCAACCTGGCCGTGGCCCAGATGCTGTATCTGGAAAGCGAGAACCCGGACAAGGACATCCACTTCTACATCAATTCCCCCGGCGGCTCCGTCTCGGCGGGTCTGGGCATCTTCGACACCATGCAGTTCGTCAAGCCCGACGTGTCCACGCTGTGCATCGGCTTTGCCGCCAGCATGGGCGCCTTCCTGCTGGCCGCCGGTGCCAAGGGCAAGCGTCATTCGCTGCCCAACTCGCGCATCATGATCCACCAGCCCTCGGGTGGCGCCCAGGGCCAGGCCTCGGACATCGAGATCCACGCCAAGGAGATCATCTATCTGCGCAAGCGCCTGAACCAGATCCTGGCCGATCGCACCGGCCAGCCGCTGGAGCGCATCGAGCGCGACACTGAGCGTGACAACTTCATGTCCGCCGACGAGGCCCTGGAATACGGCCTCATCGACAAGGTGATGACCTCGCGCACCGAAGCCACCGGCAAAGCCGACGCCGGCAGCAAGTAAGAGACCGGAGATACAGCGCATGCCCGACAACACAGGATCCTCCGACAAGCCCCTCTACTGCTCGTTCTGCGGCAAGAGCCAGCACGAGACCCGCAAGCTCATCGCGGGTCCGTCGGTCTACATCTGCGACGAGTGCATCGACCTGTGCAACGAGATCATTCGTGACGAAGTGCAGGGCGAAGCACCCGGCACGCCGTCCAGCGAGCTGCCCATCCCGTCCGAGATCGCGGCCATCCTCGACCAGTACGTGATTGGCCAGCAGAAGGCCAAGCGCACGCTAGCCGTGGCCGTCTACAACCACTACAAGCGGTTGCGTCACAAGGGCGACAAGGACGACGTGGAGCTGACCAAGAGCAACATCCTGCTGGTCGGCCCCACCGGTTCGGGCAAGACGCTGCTGGCCCAGACGCTGGCGCGGCTGCTCAACGTGCCCTTCGTGATGGCTGACGCCACCACGCTCACCGAGGCCGGCTACGTCGGCGAGGACGTCGAGAGCATCATCCAGAAGCTGCTGGCCGCCTGCAACTACGAGATCGACAAGGCCCAGACGGGCATCGTCTACATCGACGAGATCGACAAGATCTCGCGCAAGGCCGACAACCCGTCCATCACCCGCGACGTGTCGGGCGAGGGCGTGCAGCAGGCGCTGCTGAAGCTCATCGAGGGCACCGTGGCCTCGATCCCGCCGCAGGGCGGGCGCAAGCACCCCAACCAGGACTTCGTGCAGGTCGACACCACCAACATCCTGTTCATCTGCGGCGGCGCCTTCGACGGCATGGACAAGGTGATCCGCGACCGCTCCGAGCGCTCCGGCATCGGCTTCGGCGCCCAGGTCAAGGGGGCGTCCGACCGCAGCCTGTCGGAACTCTTCCAGGACATCGAGCCTGACGATCTCATCAAGTTCGGCCTGATCCCCGAACTGGTGGGCCGCCTGCCCGTGCTGGCCACGCTGGACGAGCTGGACGAGGCCACGCTGGTCCGCATACTCACCGAGCCGAAGAACGCGCTGGTCAAGCAGTACCAGAAGCTCTTCTCGATGGAAGGTGTCGAGCTGGACATCCGTCCGGCCGCGCTCAAGGCCATTGCCCGCCAGGCGCTCAAGCGCAAGGCCGGCGCGCGTGGCCTGCGCTCCATCCTGGAGCATGCGCTGATCGACATCATGTACGAGCTTCCCGGCCTGAAGAACGTCGAGAAGGTCGTCATCGACGAGAACGTCATCGAAGGCACCAGCAAGCCGCTCCTGATCTACAGCGAGACCTCCAAGGTCTCGGGAGGCGACAGCTGACAATCACCCGGACAGGCCAGGGCGGTTTCCCTGCAATCGCCAGGACGGAAGTCCGGGCAGCTGCGGGGCCCCTCCGGCCCATCCGGGCGCTTTGCATCCGCCACCCGATGGCTTGTAGCATCGACAACAGCCGGCCTCGTTTACACCTTCCGTGCAGACCTGGCCGGCTGTCCCGTTTCTGCAGCACGCGTTCTTTCCATCCTCCTTTGCGCCAGCCCGCTTCGGCGGTGTCTGTCCATCGTCACCACCCGCTTTTTCATTCCCCGTCTTCCGAGCATGCCGACCGTCATCCAGACAGCCGACAGGCCTTCGGCGTGCTGTCGATGCGTGGCGGCCTCAGAACGCGCCACCTTCCGACGGATCGCGCCGGCCGCCCGTCCCGCGCCCTGCTGTGCAGCCGGCCGGACACGGTTTCATAAGGAAACTCGCAACAACCTCCGCGTATTCTTGTAATCTTTTGGAATCATCCCCAGATGCCTCGTATGCTGACCCCTGTCGCCCAGGACGGTCCCGGGTACAGCGGTCAGCACACTTTTCGGGAAACCGATGAACGATAGCCATATTCCCAACCAGACCCTGCCACTGTTGCCCCTGCGCGATGTGGTGGTCTTCCCCCACATGGTGATCCCGCTCTTCGTGGGCCGACAGCGTTCCATCAAGGCGCTGGAAGCGGCCATGGAAGCCGGCAAGAGCATCATGCTGGTTGCCCAGAAGAACGGCTCGAAGGACGACCCCACCGCCAGCGACATCTATGGCATTGGCTGCGTCTCCAACATCCTGCAGCTTCTGAAGCTCCCCGATGGCACCGTCAAGGTGCTGATCGAGGGCGTCAGCCGTGCACGCATCGCCAACGTCGACACCGAGGGCGAGTACTTCTCGTGCGAGCTGAACGACATCCACGACGAGGATTCGGTCTCGCCCGAGGTCGAAGCCCTGCGGCGCACCATCCTGTCGCAGTTCGAGCACTATGTGAAGCTCAACAAGAAGGTGCCCTCCGAGATCCTGGCCTCGCTGTCCGGCATCGAGGACGCGGGCCGCCTGGCCGACACCATCGCCGCACACCTGCCCATCCGCATCGAGCAGAAGCAGGAAGTGCTGGAGACGCTGCCGGTGGGTGAGCGCCTGGAGAAGCTGCTGGCGCAGATCGAGAACGAACTCGACATCCTGCAGGTCGAGAAGCGCATCCGCGGGCGCGTCAAGCGCCAGATGGAAAAGAGCCAGCGCGAGTACTACCTGAACGAGCAGGTCAAGGCCATCCAGAAGGAACTGGGTGAGGGCGAGGACGGCGCTGACTTCGAGGACATCGAGAAGAAGATCAAGGCCGCCCGCATGCCTGAAGAGGCCCGCAAGAAATGCGAAGGCGAGTTCCGCAAGCTGCGTCTGATGTCGCCCATGTCGGCTGAGGCCACCGTGGTGCGCAACTACATCGACACGCTGCTGGCCCTGCCGTGGAAGAAGAAGAGCAAGCTCAACAATGACCTGGCCCATGCCGAGAAGGTGCTCGACGAGGACCACTACGGGCTGGAGAAGGTCAAGGAACGCATCCTCGAATACCTCGCCGTGCAGCAGCGCGTCGACAAGGTGAAGGCCCCGATCCTGTGCCTGGTCGGACCTCCGGGCGTGGGCAAGACCTCGCTGGGTCAGTCCATCGCGCGCGCCACCAATCGCAAGTTCGTGCGCATGGCCCTGGGCGGCGTGCGTGACGAGGCCGAGATCCGTGGCCACCGCCGCACCTACATCGGCTCGATGCCGGGCAAGATCCTGCAGAGCATCACCAAGGTCGGAGTGCGCAATCCGCTCTTCCTGCTCGACGAAGTCGACAAGATGGGCCAGGACTTCCGTGGCGACCCGGCTTCGGCCCTGCTGGAGGTGCTCGACCCCGAGCAGAACGACACCTTCTCCGACCACTACGTCGAGGTCGACTACGACCTGTCGGACGTGATGTTCGTGGCCACGGCCAACTCCTTCAACATCCCCGCGCCGCTGCTGGACCGGATGGAAGTCATCCGCCTGTCCGGCTACACCGAGGACGAGAAGGTCTCGATCGCCCAGCGTTACCTGCTGCCCAAGCAGATCAGGAACAACGGCCTCAAGGCCGGTGAGCTGACCGTGAGCGAAGCGGTGCTGCGCGACATCCTGCGCTTCTACACGCGGGAGGCCGGCGTGCGCTCACTGGAACGCGAGCTGTCCAAGATCTGCCGCAAGGCCGTCAAGGCACTGCTGCTGGACAAGTCCCTCAAGGGCATCACCGTCACGGCGGATAATCTCGATACCTTCCTGGGCGTTCGCCGCTATACCTTCGACATCGCCGAGAAGAACAACCAGGTCGGCCAGGTCAACGGTCTGGCCTGGACGGAAGTGGGCGGCGAGCTGCTCACCATCGAGGCCATCGCCGTGCCGGGCAAGGGCAAGAACCTCACCACCGGCAAGCTGGGTGACGTGATGCAGGAGTCCATCAAGGCCGCGATGACCGTGGTGCGCCGCCGTGCGGCACAGCTGGGCATCAAGCCGGACTTCTACGAGAAGCAGGACATCCACGTCCACGTGCCCGAGGGCGCCACGCCCAAGGACGGCCCCAGCGCGGGTATCGCCATGACCACGGCGCTGGTGTCGGTGCTGACCGGCATTCCGGTGCGTGCCGATGTGGCCATGACCGGCGAGATCACGCTGCGCGGCGAAGTGCTGGCCATCGGCGGCCTGAAAGAGAAGCTGCTGGCCGCCCAGCGTGCAGGCATCAAGCTGGCCCTCATCCCCGAGGAGAACGTCAAGGATCTGGCCGAGATCCCCGACAACGTGAAGAACAGCCTCGAGATCGTGCCGGTGAAGTGGATCGACAAGGTGCTGGAACTGGCCCTGGTGCATCGTCCCCAGCCGCTGCCGGAAGAGGGCGAGGACACCACGTCCGCCCCGGCCACGCCGCCGGCTGCCGCCAAGCCCAAGGACGGCATCGTGGCGCACTGACCCGGACAGGGCAGGGCGGCAGTCCAGCTGCCCTGTTGCCCCCTCCGCCATGAACGTCGCCAGCACGGCCTTCAGCCGCTGGCGACGTTTTTTTTGCGCCCCACTTGCAAAGCGCACAAAAGTCGGTTTATCATCGTAGCTTCAGTGCACGGCACACTGGGTGCTTAGCTCAGTTGGTAGAGCGGCGCCCTTACAAGGCGTAGGTCGGGAGTTCGAGACTCTCAGCACCCACCACCTGCCAGGCACTGGACTGAAGTTTTCCTGCCGTTCAAGTGAAGTCTGCTTGGACAGTGGATCAGAAAACAGCAGGCAACTCAACGAGCTGCAGCTTTTTTTTGAACCACCGGTTGACAACCAAAAAAAGCAGGATATAATGATGACTTCAGCGGTTGATTGAAAGCTGTTGAGAGTAGGAGCGGTAGTTCAGTTGGTTAGAATACCGGCCTGTCACGCCGGGGGTCGCGGGTTCGAGCCCCGTCCGCTCCGCCAACTCTTGAAAGCTTCAGTAAGCTGAAACAACGAAACCACCCTTGAGGTGGTTTTTTTGTGCCCATCGTCAGCGCAAGGCGTCTGGAAGCCTTCCTGAAAGCCTTCCCTGGCAGTCTGTTGGCCGACCTGGGGCACAGCCAGTGCCAGTGCCAGTGCCTGGGCTTGGGCTTGGGCCTGCAAGGGGCCTGCCGCGCATCAACGCGCGCCATATCCCTCGAAGAATCAACGATCTGGAGACCATCGCTGCCAAACTGTCCCCCCGGCAGCTGTTGCGGGAATTACCACGTATTACGAACAATGATTATCATTGCCCCGTAGCGTATCAATCCACCTTTGATCTGAACCCGCCTTCCAGATGCTTGTTCCCTTTCTCATCATGTTGCGCGAGGGCATCGAAGCCGCCCTCATCGTCGGCATCGTCGCCAGTTACCTGAAGCAGAGCGGCCGTGACGGCCTGATGCCCGCCGTCTGGGTGGGCGTGCTGCTGGCCAGCGCACTGTCGCTGTTCGCGGGCGCCGCGCTCCAGCTGATGGCGGCCGAATTCCCGCAGAAGGAGCAGGAGCTCTTCGAGGGCGTGGTGGGCCTCATCGCCGTCGGCATGCTCACCTCCATGGTGTTCTGGATGCGCAAGACCGCGCGCAACATCAAGGGTGACCTGCAGGCCTCGGTCGAGCGGGCACTGGGCCATGGCACCGATGCCGCCGGCTGGGCGCTCATCGGCATGGTCTTCCTGGCCGTGGCGCGTGAAGGCCTGGAATCGGTCTTCTTCCTGCTGGCCATCTTCCAGCAGAGCCAGGGCTGGCAGGCGCCCCTCGGGGCGCTGGCCGGCATCGCCGTGTCCGTCATCATCGGCTATGGCCTCTATTCCGGTGGCGTGCGGCTCAACCTGCGGCGCTTCTTCCGCTTTACCGGCGTGTTCATCCTGCTGGTGGCGGCCGGGCTGCTGGCCGGGGTGCTGCGCAAGTTCCACGAAGCCGGCATCTGGAACCAGCTGCAGACGGTGGTCTTCGATCTGGACCACACGCTGCCCATGGACAGCCCGCTGGGTACCGTGCTGTCGGGCCTTCTGGGCTATCAGTCCGCCCCCGTGGTGGGCGAGATCCTTGTCTACGTCGCCTTCCTGGCCATCACGCTGTTCTTCTTCCTGCGTCCCATGACGGCAGTACCGGCCCCGGCCGGCGCGGCCCCTCGCTGACAACATCCATCCGAAATCCTCCGGAGGTTCCGGGCAGACCGGACCGCTCCGGGTTCACAGAAACCCCCTCGTCGAACTCCGATGCCTGATTCCCAAAAGAAATCCTCCGCACTGATGCGCACCGCCCTGGGCGGCTCGGCCATCCTCGTCATCGCCGGCCTGGGCGCCTTCTGGTATGCCTCGCAGAAGGCCCAGCAGCAAGCTCCGAAGGAAGAGGGCGATGTCGTCACGGTAACCATCGAGGACAAGGTCTGCAAGCCCAACGAGATCACCGTGCCGGCCGGCCGTACCACCTTCCGCATCGTCAACAATTCCGACCGGGCGCTGGAATGGGAGATCCTGGACGGCATCATGGTGGTGGAGGAGCGCGAGAACATCGCGCCGGGCTTCGCCCAGACCATGCGGGTCAAGCTGCGCCCCGGCGACTACGACATCACCTGCGGCCTGCTGAGCAACCCGCGCGGCAAGCTGCACGTCACGCCCTCGGCCGACTCCGAGGCTGAAGCGGCACGCCCCTCGGCCGTGAACTTCCTGGGAGCGCTGGCCGAGTACCGCTTCTACATGGTGTCGCAGACCAGCCAGCTGCAGGATGCCACCGAACAGCTGGTGGCCGCCATCAAGGCCGGCAACCTGAAGGAAGCGCAGGCGCTCTACGCGCCGGCCCACCAGTTCTACAAGCGCATCGAGCCCATGGCCGAGATGTTTGCCGACCTGGATCAGCGCATCAACGGCCGGGCCGACTACTTCGAGAAGCGTGAGGCCGATCCGGCCTTCCGCGGCTTCCATCGCCTGGAATACACGCTGTTCGGCCAGCCCACGCCCGACCTGAAGGCGCTGGCCCCCATTGCCGACGACCTGCAGGCCGATCTGGGCAAGCTCAAGGAGCGGCTGAGCGCCCTGGACATCAAGCCCGAGCGGCTGGCCAGTGCAGCCTCCCGACTGCTGCGTCGCACGGCCGACAACCTGCCCACCGGCGGCGAGGAAGCCTGGAGCCACGCCGAGGCCTCCGATCTGCAGGGCACACTCGACGGCACGCGCAAGCTGGCCATCCTGGTGGCGCCGCTGCTGACCAAGCCGGCACCCGCCCTGAAGAAGGGCATTGAGGACGGCTATGCCCAGTTCGGCAAGGCGCTGGATCCGTACCGCGACGGAAACGGCTTCAAGGCCGGTGCTCTGGACGATGCCGGCCGCAAGGCCGTGGCCGCCCCGGTCAACCAGCTGGCCGACACGCTGGGGCAGGTCAACGCCGCCCTGGGACTGGAGTGATCCCGTTGCTGGCCATCTGACGCACCCGGGGCTCCTGCCCGGAGTCCCGCAGGCATCGCATTTCCAAAAGAAGAGGCTTCCCATGCAAGACAAGCTCGATCCATCCCGTCTGGCCGCCCTGGGCGGCTGTCCGGCCGGCATCCATGGCCAGTCCGAACCGTCCTCCCGGCAAGTCACGGCCCAGGCCCAGGCCATGATGACCTGTCCGGCCGGGCTGGTGGGTACCAACCAGCCCGAATCCATGCGCCGCCGCCACGTGCTGGGCGGGCTGGGTGCCGCGACCGCAGGCCTGGTCGGCATGACGGCACAGGCCGCTGCCGCTGCCACCGGCAAGGCACAGCACGCCACCGGCGATGATTCGGTCGGTCAGGTGACCGATGCCCCCCTCAGCACCCACTTCCAGGAGCGGGTTCCGTACCTGGGCCAGCATCAGGCCGGCATCGTCACCCCGCGCCCCAGCGCGGGCATGCTGGCCTCGTTCTTCGTGCTGGCCCAGGACCGCGAGGAGCTGGAACGGCTCTTTCGCACGCTGACCAAGCGCATTGCCTTCCTCACTCAGGGCGGCAAGGAAGTGCAGGTTGACCCCAAGCTGCCGCCGGTCAGCTCCGGTCTGCTGGGACCCGTGCTGCCGCCTGATGCGCTCACCATCACCGTGTCGCTGGGCAACTCGATGTTCGACGAGCGCTTCGGGCTGGCCAAGGTGAAGCCGAAGTACCTTCAGCAGATGACGAAGTTCTTCAACGACGCGCTGGACCCGTCGCTCTGCCATGGTGACCTGTCGATCCAGTTCTGCGCCAACACGCCGGACACGATCATCAACGCGCTGCGCGACATCATCAAGAACCTGCCCGACCTGCTGGTCCTGCACTGGAAGCAGGAAGGCAACGTGCCGCCCATCGCCGCCAAGCCCGGTCAGCCGGCCGAGAGCGCCCGCAACTTCCTGGGCTTCCGTGATGGTTCCGCCAACCCGGATTCCGCCGATGCCCAGCTGATGGACCGGGTGGTCTGGGTGGGACCGAAATCCGGCGAGCCCGCCTGGGCCGTCGGCGGCAGCTACCAGGCCGTGCGCATCATCCGCAACTTCGTCGAGCGCTGGGACCGGACCCCGCTGCAGGAGCAGGAAGCCATCTTCGGGCGCGTGAAGGACACCGGCGCGCCGCTGGACACCACGGACGGCACCGAATTCCAGGTGCCCAACTACACCGCCGACCCGAAAGGCGAGAAGACGCCGCTGGATGCGCACATCCGGCTGGCCAACCCGCGCACCCCGCAGACCGAAGAGAACCTGATCCTGCGCCGGCCGTTCAACTATTCCAACGGTGTCACCAAGTCCGGCCAGCTGGAAATGGGGCTGCTGTTCATCTGCTACCAGGCCAACCTGGAGAAGGGCTTCATCACCGTGCAGAAGCGCCTGGACGGCGAACCGCTGGAGGAGTACATCAAGCCCATCGGCGGCGGGTACTTCTTCACGCTGCCCGGCATCCGTGACGAGAACGACTGGCTGGGCCGCACGCTGATGGAGGCCAGCAGCAACACGCGCACCTGAGATCACACCCCGGCCAGAGACCCGGCCGGGATTATGCCCTGCACCCCGGCGCCCGGATTCCGTCCGGAACCGGGTTCCACCCGGGAGGCCGGGGCAGGGTAGCCGGGCCTGCCGATGGCCCTGACATCAGAGGCCCCGGTTTCCCCGCCATTCGTGGGGTCATTGCAACTGGCTCTAGAATGGCAACCTTCAGAATCCGTTCTGTTTCTTATTCTCTTTCCACTCTCTCTCAACCCCCGAGGAGCATACCGACATGACCCTTCGCCGTCGCATCATCTCCGTGCTGGTCGCCCACGCCGCTGCCTTTGGCGCCATCAGCGCCCAGGCCGCCGTGGAGCCCAGCGAGCTGGTCGGCCCCATCGCCGAATACAAGCTGTTCGTGGACAAGAACGTCTCGGCCCTGGTGAAGGACACCAAGGCCTTCGTGGCTGCCGTCAAGGCCGGCCAGATCGAAAAGGCCAAGAAGCTGTTCGCCCCCGTGCGCACCCACTATGAGCGCGTCGAGCCGGTCGCCGAGCTGTTCAGCGATATCGACGTCGCCATCGACTCCCGTGCCGACGACCACGAGAAGCGTGAGGAAGACCCGGGCTTCGGCGGCTTCCACCGCATCGAGTATGCCCTGTGGCACCAGAAGGACACCAAGGGCGTCGTCAAATACGCCGAGAAGCTGCAGGCTGACGTCGAGGAGCTGCACAAGCGCCTGACCGACCTGACCTTCCCGCCCGAGAAAGTGGTGGGCGGTGCCGCCGTGCTGATGGAAGAAGTGGCCGCCACCAAGATCTCCGGTGAGGAAGACCGCTACAGCCACACCGACCTGTGGGACTTCCAGGCCAACTTCGAAGGCGCCTACAAGATCGTCGAGCTGTTCAAGCCGCTGATCGCCCGCGAGGACAAGGCCTTCCTGGACAAGACCGAGAAGAACTTCGAGACAGTCTTCAACACCCTGAAGAAATACCGCACCAAGGACGGCGGCTTCGTCACCTATGACAAGCTCACCGAAGGCGACCGCAAGATCCTGTCCGCCCGCGTCAACACGCTGGCCGAGGACCTGTCCAAACTGCGCGGCATGTTCGGCCTGAACTGATCCGCCCGACAGCCCATGCCCGTCCGGCCGTGGCCGGCGGGCAGGGGGTTGGGGGACTTCCTTTCAGGGAAGTCCTCGGGTGAGGAAGAAACGTCAGGGCATCCTCACCATCCCGCCAGCACCAGCTTGCCCAGCGTGCGGCCGCCTTCCAGCCGTTCGTGAGCCCGCCGCAGATTCTGCGCATTGATGCGCCCCAGCGTCTCGGTCCGGGTGCTGCGCACCTTGCCCTGGCTCACCAGATCACCCAGCTCACGCAGGATCTCGCCCTGCCGTGCGATATCCGCCGTGCCCAGCAGCGAGCGCGTGAACATGAATTCCCAGCTGATCGTCAGGCTCTTGCGCTTGAGCGGGACGATATCCAGCGTCTCGGGATCATCGATCATGGCGATTCGCCCCTGCGGAGCAATGAGTTCCGTGATGTCCGGCAGATAACGGTCAATACCGTTGGTGCAGAACACGAAGGCCGGCGCGCCGATGCCCAGGGCCGATACCTGCGGTGCCAGCGGCCTGGTGTGGTCGATGACATGGTGGGCTCCCATCCGCTTCACCCAGTCCACCGACTCGGGCCGCGAGGCCGTGGCGATCACCGTCAGTCCGGTCAGCGCGCGAGCCAGCTGGATCGTGATGGACCCCACACCGCCCGCGCCGCCAATCACCAGCAGCGCCGGTGCAGCCCCCGTGACCGGGCGTTGCACGTCAAGGCGATCAAAGAGCGTCTCCCAGCCGGTCAGCGTCGTGAGGGGCAGGGCGGCGGCATCCTCATTGCTCAGGCCTTCCGGCACATGCGCGGCGATGCGTGCATCCACCGCCTGCAGCTGCGCATAGCAGCCAGGCCGGTTGATGGCACCGGCATGGAACACCCGATCACCCACCCTGAAACCGCTCACGTCACGCCCCACGGCGCGTACCGTCCCCACGGCATCCCATCCCAGGATGCGCCAGCTGCCCGCGGCCGGCCGTGCCGACGCGCGCACCTTCGTATCGGCCGGATTGACGGCAATGGCCTCGACGGCCACCAGCAGATCATTCGGCCCGGGCTCCGGATCGGGCAGCTCGATGTCCACCAGCGAGCGTTCATTGGAAATGGGCAGGGGTTGGTTGAAACCGATGGCTTTCATGGTTATCTCCTTGCAGAAGGTATTGGCATGCCGGCAATGCTGATCCGTACCATCGCATCCTGCAAGAACGCACATGAATCGCACATAGTGTCGAAAAATATACTGTCCATGCGCGCCAACGCTATAATCCCGGCTTCCCCGGCTGCACCTGCCCGCCAGGGCGGAATGGCCGTCTCACGGCTGCTTCAGGTCTGTCGGCAGCAAGCGGCCAGCCCGATGGGTTCCGCCTCCTCTCGCACGACAGCGCACCGTGCGCCCCCTGTTTCGTTCCCATGGCAAGAACACCGCACGCCCGATTCGACTGTGCCGCCGGCTGTCCGGTGGAAGCCACACTGAACCTGATCGGCGGCAAGTGGAAGGGAGTCATCCTCTACCATCTGCTCACCGGGAAGGTGCTGCGCTTCAATGCGCTCAAGCGCATGCTGCCCAACATCACGCAACGCATGCTCACCAACCAGCTGCGCGAGCTGGAGCATGATGGTCTGGTGGTCCGCACCATCTATCCGGAAGTGCCGCCGCGTGTCGAATATCGACTCTCCGAACACGGCCAGACACTGGAACCCGTCATTGCCGCCCTGAAGGCCTGGGGCGATAGCCACATCCGCAGGCAACCTGCTGCCGACAAGACTGACGGATCGCCCGACTGATCCCCGGAATCCATTCCCCGAAGATCCCTCCTCATCCCCGACTTATGCTGAAAAACACCGGTATCACCATTGCGCTGGCCATGCTGTCCATGGTCGGTGCGCTGGGCATTGATGCCTATCTGCCCTCGTTTCCCGCCATCATCCAGGACTTCCAGGCCACGCCGCTGGCCGTGCAGCAGACGCTCAGCATCTACGTGGGCGCCATGGCCATCACCACGCTGTTTGCCGGCACGCTGTCCGACAGCTTCGGGCGCCGCCCCACGGTGGTCGTGTCGCTGCTGCTGTTCACGGCGGGCTCGGCACTGGCCATCTTCGCCAAGGACATCCAGGTCCTGCTGCTGGCCCGCGGCCTGCAGGGCATTGCGGCCGGATTCGGCGCCGTGCTGTCCCGCACCATCGTGCAGGACCGCTTCCAGGGCGCCGAGGCACAGCGCGTGATGGCGCTCATCATGATGGTGTTCTCCATTGCCCCGTCGTTCGCGCCGGTCATCGGCGGCTGGCTGCAGAGCACCTTCGGCTGGCATTCGGTGTTCATCATGCTCACCGGCTACGGCCTTGTGCTGTGGCTCCTCTGGCAGCTGGGCATTCCCGAGACGCTGCCGAAGGCGCAGCGCATGCCGCTGCAGCTGGGCCACATCATCGGCAACTATGGCAAGGTGCTGTGCCACCGCGTGTTCATCCTGCGCGTGCTGAGCATCGCCCTGGTCTTCATCGGCGTGGCCATCTACGTCAGCTCTGCCGCACCCTACATCATCAACATCCTGGGCCTGTCGGAAACCAGCTTCGCCTGGATGTTCATCCCCATGACACTGGGCATGCTGGGCGGCTCCAGCACCTCACGCCGGCTGGCCCGCAAGGTGGCGCCCAGCCGCCTGATCTTCGTCGGCTTCGCGCTGATGCTGGGCGCCACCTTCACCAGCGTTGTCTACACCTCGGTGGCCACGCCGCAGGTCCCCTGGGCCGTCATCCCGCTGGGCATCTACACCCTGGGCATGACCCTGGCTGTGCCCGGCATGACGGTGCAGGTGCTCAGCATCTTCCCGCAGATGCGCGGCCTGGCTGCCTCGCTGCAGAGCTTCGTGCAGATGGGCATCTTCGCGCTGGTCTCGGCCTTCGTGGCGCCGCTGCTCTTTCACAGTGCCCAATGGCTGGCCATCGCCCACTTCACGGGCGTGGTCATCGCCGCGCTGCTGTGGGCGCTGGGACCGCGCCATGAAGCGGGTGCCGGGGCTGCTCCCGCCGGCTACGCCCCGGGCACGCCCGGCCCGCAGGGCGCTCCCGCTGCTTCGGGCACGGCCGCTGCACCTGCCATCGCCCAGCCTGCGCCTGAAAAGAGCGCTCCCTCGTCAGACACCTCCAAAGCCCGGTCGTGAGCACATCCTCCTTGCCTGATACCCCTGCCCCCCTGAAACCTGCAGCAGGCAGGGCCGAGCAGCACAGCACGCGACTGCTGTTCCTGCTGGCCGGTTTTGGGGCTGCCAGCTGGGCATCGCTCGTGCCGGTGGCCAAGGCTGCCACCGGCGTCAATGAAGGGGAGCTGGGCCTGGTGCTGCTGTGTCTGGGCATCGGCTCCCTGCTGGCCATGCCGGTTTCCGGTGTGGTCAGCACCCGCCACGGCTGCCGCAAGGTGCTGATGGTCTGCGGCGTGGCCCTGTGCGCCTGCCTGCCGCTGCTGGCCTCGGTCCAGAACGTCTTCACGCTGGCCGCATCGCTGTTCTTCTTTGGCGCCATGATCGGCACCTTCGACTGCGTGATGAACATCCAGGCCGTCATCGTCGAGCGCGACAGCAAGCGGCCGCTGATGTCGGGCTTTCATGGCTTCTACAGCCTGGGCGGCCTGCTGGGTGCAGCCACCACCAGCACCATCATGGACCTGGGGGTGAGCCCGTTCGCCACGGTGTCCGCCATCGCGCTGGCCGGCGTACTGCTGCTGATGCTCATCCGGCGGCACGTCCTGCCTTACGGGAACCCGGCCGAGGGCCCGCCGTTTGCACTGCCACGCGGCGAAGTGCTCTTTCTGGGCATGTTGTGCATGACGGTCTTCCTGGTGGAAGGCTCGATGATGGACTGGAGCGCGGTGCTGCTGACCGAGAACCACGGCATGCCGGTGGCACAGGCGGGCTATGGCTTTGCAGCCTTCTCGCTCACCATGACCTTTGGCCGCCTGACCGGCGACCGCATCGTGGCGAGGGTGGGGCGGCGCAGCGTCGTGACGGTGGGCGGGCTGCTGGCCATGGGCGGCATCCTGCTGGCCACACTGGTCCCCCTCTGGCAGGCAGCACTGCTGGGCTACGCCATGGTGGGGCTGGGCTGCTCCAACATCGTGCCGGTGCTGTTCACGGCCGTGGGGCGCCAGACCAGCATGCCGCAGAGTGTGGCGGTCCCGGCCATGTCCACGCTCGGCTATGCCGGGGTCCTGGCCGGGCCGGCCGCCATCGGCTTCATCGCACACCACAGCAGCCTGCCCATGGCCTTCCTGCTGGTGGCCGCGCTGATGCTGTTCGTGGCCATCAGCGGGCGCTTCCTGAAGCTCTGATCCTGAAGCTCTGATCCTGAAGCGCTGATCCTGAAGCGCTGATCCTGAAGCTCTGACCCTGAAGCTCTGACCCTAAAGCTCTGACCGTGAAGCGCTGATCCGAAGGCCATGGCGACACAACCTTGATGTGGAACCGCTGGTTCTGGAGCCGCTGAGGGAACATTGCAGACCACTCGTCGTTTCATTTTCAGGAACAATCAGTTTCATTGTGGCTGCACAGTTTCGATTCGATTGGACATACAATGCGTTCCAGCAGGTTCCCGGAGGGTGATGACCCGTTCATCCCGTCCGGCCACCCTGGCTCCGATTCCTCCCTGATAGATACATCGTCCCATCATGAACGCTCTGTCTCGTCTGCAGGCACCGTTGCTGTCCGTCCTGCGCATCGTCTCCGCCTATCTCTTCATCTGGCACGGCACCGCCAAGGTCTTCGGCTATCCTGCCTCGATGGGCGACATCTCCGGCAACCCGATGATGATCGCGGCTGCCGCCCTGGAACTGGTGGGCGGCACGCTGCTGCTGCTGGGCCTGTTCACCCGGCCGGTCGCCTTCCTGCTTTCCGGCCAGATGGCCGTGGCCTACTTCATGGCACACGCGGCCCAGGGCAACGTGCTGATGCCGATGGCCAACAGCGGTGAACTGGCGGTGCTGTTCTGCTTCGTCTTCCTCTACCTGTCGGCTGCCGGCGGCGGTAACCTCTCGCTGGATCACCTGCGCGGCAAGTAAGAAGCCGCCTCGACCCTCACGGACGGACCGATGCGCCCGACAAGGCCCCGTCAGTCCGTCCCTCCCGGGTACACTTTTCAGGTACCCAACAATCTCCCGGATGCACCCTTTCCGGTTCCCCGGGACCTCATTCATTCGCCTCCATTCCATCAGGAGTCAAACATGTCCGTTACGCACATCCACCAGGCCGCCGAGAAACGTCGTTCCATCTACGCGCTGAACAAGCAGCTGCCGGTGCCGGCCGCCGACGTGGTGAAGATCATCGAGCACGCCGTCAAGCACACGCCGTCTTCGTTCAACTCGCAGTCCACCCGTCTGGTGGTCCTGCTGGGCGCCGAGCATGAAAAACTCTGGCAACTGACCGAGCAGGCACTGGCTGCCATCGTGCCGGCCGACAAGTTCCAGCCCACCAAGGACAAGCTGGCTTCCTTCGCTGCCGGTGCCGGCACCGTGCTGTTCTTCGAGGACCAGACCGTGGTGAAAGGCCTGCAGGACAAGTTCCCGGCCTACGCCGAGAACTTCCCCGTCTGGGCCGACCACGCCAACGCCATGCACCAGTACGCCATCTGGACGACTCTGGCCAGCATCAACGTGGGCGCCAGCCTGCAGCACTACAACCCCGTCATCGACGAAGCCGTGGCCCGCACCTGGAACGTGCCGGCCTCGTGGAAGCTGCGCGCCCAGCTGGTGTTCGGCGGCATTGCGGCCCCGGCCGGCGAGAAGGCCTTCGAGCCCGTCGAGGCTCGCCTGAAGGTCTACGGCCTGTAAGCGCTTCTATTCCTGCACCCCCTGGCATCCCCACAGGCCATCCTGCCGGGGGCGCAGGAAGACGGGCAGCATCTGCCAGCCCTGGAGCACAAAGGCGGCACACCACGCCAGCCCCGCCAGTTGCAGCAGCACCGGCGGATCGAACCAGTAGGCCAGCGCCCGCAGCACGGCGCTGGCCACCAGGAGACTGGCCCCCACCACCACCCAGGGGCGACCATTCTTTTCCAGCCCGCTGTGCGTGTAGCCGGCAATGCAGATCACGGTGTAGACGGCCAGCCCCAGCGCTCCTGCCGTCAGCAGGTGAATGCCCGGGCTGACACTGCCGTCTCCGGCCACCAGCACCAGGCCGATGAGCCCATAGCCGGCAGCCATGAACACGTAGACCATGTACAGCATCAGCGGCCAGCGCGAGAACAGCGGTCGGCCGACGTGCCAGTCGTTGAGCAGGTTCAGCATGGCGGCCGATGCGGCCAGTGCCAGCCAGCCGGTCACGCGGTTGGACGGATCGAACCACTGCATGGCCGTGAACAGCATGATGCAGATGACGGCCAGGTGCCGCCGTGGCGGGCGCGCCAGATAGGCGGTGGGCTCGTCTTCCTCGACGGGCAGGGCGTTGGGCGAAACCGAGGAACGGTCTGCAGGGCCAGCCGCCGGCATGCCATTTTCCGTCGTGCCGTGTGAGGCCTGCTCCCGGGCAGGCGCCGCCACCGGATGACGGCGCTCGAAATCATCGTCGATGCTGCTGTTGACGATCGCCATTGAGATGCGGCTCATCGCCACCACGATCAGGGCCATCAGCACGCCCAGCGTGGCATGCAGCCAGCGCATCGGAAACTCGCCCTGCACCGCATCCACGTAGAAGCCGGCCACGGTGACGATCAGCGCCACGAAGGCCCACCAGAAGCCCTGCTGGCGATGGCCCGGGTCACGCCACAGGCGCGGGGCCACCATCGCGGTCAGCATCCCCATGAAACCGACATGGAAGAGGCCCGACAGCGCCAGCAGGCCCTGCGGCCACCAGCCGCTCAGCCAGAAGGACAGGCGCCCCAGCAGCCACAGCCCCAGCAGCCAGCGCACATGCCGCGCCTCGAAGGACGGCGTGTCGGTGAACTCCGGTACCGCTGTCAGCGCAAAGCCAGCAACAGCCGCCAGCGTGGCCCCCATCAGCAGCTCGTGCACGTGCCAGACCACGGCACCGCCCGGCACCCCGGGCAGTGGCCAGCCAGCCGCCAGGAACAGCAGCCACAGCCCCAGCAGCCCCACGCAGAACAGCACGGTGGCCACAAAGAAGGGCCGAAAGCCGCATTGCCACAGCGGGTGAGCCAGCTGCCAGGGCCGGGCAGTCAGGGCAGGGGAAGCAGCAGGCACGGGTTTCATCGAAGACGGCATGACAGCTTGATCAGGAAAATGGACTTGGAATGCCGGTGCTCAGCACCCGGCGCGCCGCCCGGTCGTGGCCGGGGCCACGGCAGACCCGGCATCGATCCGGGCATAGTCAGGCAGGCCGCCGCCAGCGACACCGGCTGCGGCGGCTGCATGGCCGGTTGCCGTGCCGACGGCCGCGTTCTGACCGGAGGCTGCCGTACACGTCGACCCGGACGATCCGCCGGGCTGAGCCGTCCGCAGCGGCGGCAGGTCGAAGGCCGTGCGCACCACCGGCTGGGCCAGCAGGGCTGCCGTATGGTTGTGTACCCAGGCATCGTCGCGCTGCATGGAGGGCACCGGCAGCGCCATCTGCCAGACGAAGTGGCCGGGATTGGCCGCCATCACCAGCACGCGGTCGGCCAGCGTGACGGCCTCGGTCACGTCGTGGGTGATCATCAGCACTGCCAGGCCCCGGCTGCGCTGCTCCTGCATCAGCAGCTGATGCATCTGCGCCTTCAGGCCGATGTCCAGCGCGGCAAAGGGCTCATCCAGCAGCAGCAGATCAGGCGAGAGCACCAGTGCCCGCGCCAGTGCCGCACGGCTCTGCATGCCGCCCGAGAGCTGATGCGGAAACTGCGCCAGCGCCACGTCATCCAGCCCCAGCAGGTTGCCCATGCGCGTGGCCCGCGCCAGGCGCTCGCGCCCGGGCACGCCCTGCGCCTTCAGCCCCAGCGCGATGTTGTCCAGCGTGGTCTTCCAGGGCAGCAGGGTAGGTTGCTGGAACAGCATGGCGGTACGGGCAAAGCCGTTGTGAATCTCGCCGGTGCGCACATCCAGCAGCCCGGCACACAGGTGCAGCAGCGTGCTCTTGCCGCAGCCCGAAGGCCCCACCAGTGCCAGCGTCTCGCCGGCTGGCAGCCGCAGCGACACGCCTTCCAGCACGGTGCGCGTGGCAAAGGCGTGCTCCAGATCCCGCACCACCAGTGCCGGACCGGATGCGCTGCCCTCGGCAGACGCAGGAAATGATGCCGCGTTCATGAGGCTCTCCCTCCCGCATCACGCCAGCCCTCGATCTCGCGCTTGATGGGCTCCAGCACCAGGTATTCCAGCCCCAGCAGCACCAGCACCACCGCGCTGATCCAGGCCAGCGTGCCGGACATGTCCAGCTGGGCGCGACTGACGGCCAGGGCCGCCCCCACACCGTCACTCACTGACAGCAGTTCCGCCATCACCACCACCTTCCAGGCGCTGCCCAGCGCCACGATCCAGACCGGGAACAGATACGAGAGCACGTGCGGCACGTACAGGTCCAGGATGCGCATGTGCCAGGGCAGGCGATAGGCATCGGCCAGGTCGCGCCAGCGCTTTTCCAGCGTGCGCGCCCCCTGCAGACCGCCTGCAAACACGATGGGAAAGCCCGCAATGAACACGGTGAAGACCGGCGTGCCGTCACCGGTGCCGAACCACAGCATGGCCAGCACCAGCCAGGCAATGGGCGGCGTGCCCAGCAGCACCGTGACCCAGGGACGCGCCATCATGGCCGCCGTCATCGACATGCCGGCGGCCACGCCCAGCACGCTGCCCAGCACCAGCGCCAGCGACAGCCCCGCAAAGGCGCGCCGTGCCGTGACGGCCAGCTGCGGCCACAGCGCCTCGGCACCGTGGCCCTGCATCAGCTGCAGCAGCATCTGCGCCGTCTCCAGCGGCGTGGGCAGCACCAGCGGCCCATACCAGGCAGCCAGCGCCTCCCACAGCGCCATGCCCAGCAGCAGGCTGGCAATGGCGCCCCAGCCGCTCCAGAGATAGCCGGGCAGGGCGCCCAGCCAGGCACGCAACAGTTTCATGAATGTGTCTCTCCCAGAGAGGGGCATTGTCGCACTGCCGGCAACGGTGCCCCCTTCACCGATATCAAGTCGACCGGCACGGGCCCCCCTCCGGCCGCCGCAGGTACTGAACGTCGGATGACACGTCACGCAAGAGGTGGACGCCCCACCACGACCCGCCGTTCCGTCCCGGTCGGCATGATGGACGACGTTGCTGCCGTGCAACACATTGATTGGCTCAGCATTCCACACTGCCAACCCGGTTACCAGGCATGCCGTTATCATCGCGCAACAAGTGAAGTCTTATCATTTGCATTCTGATACTTCAGCCGGATTCCCCGGGTGTCGCTTTGGCGTCGGTGCATCAATGGGTGGGATGCACCGGGCGAGGGACTCCCGGCGGGATCCATGACCTCCATTTCCCAGATTCCCAAGATTCCCGAGAGGAAACGATGAGCAAACAGAGACAGAGACGCCGTACCCGTCGGCAGCTGCAATGGCTGGCCGCTTCGATGATGCCGCTGGCCGTCCCCGCTGCCGCACTGGCCCAGAGCGCCGAAGCCACCCTGCCCGAAGTGGAAGTGCTGGGCACGGCCGAGCAGGCTTGGAAGCAGGCGCCTGGCGTCTCGGTCATCACGCAGGATGACCTGGCCACCCAATCCACCAATGACCTGAGCGAAGTGCTGCGCAAGCAGCCCGGCGTCAACCTCACCGGCAACTCCACCAGCGGCCAGCGCGGCAATAACCGCCAGATCGACCTGCGCGGCATGGGCCCCGAGAACACGCTGATCCTCATCGACGGCAAGCCGGTCAACAGCCGCAAGTCGGTGCGCTACGGCTGGCGGGGCGAGCGTGACACCCGGGGCGACATGAACTGGGTGCCGACCGAATCCATCGACCACATCGAAGTGCTGCGTGGCCCGGCTGCGGCCCGCTACGGCAACGGCGCAGCCGGCGGCGTGGTCAACATCATCACCAAGGGCACGCCCGACAAGCTCAGCGGCAGCGCCACCCTGCACTACAGCCACCCGCAGCACAAGGAAGAGGGCGGTTCACGCCGCGCCAGCTTCAGCCTGGGTGCCCCGCTGTCCGAGATGCTGGGCTTTCGGCTGACCGGCAACATCGCCAAGACCGATTCGGACGCCTGGGACATCAACCGCAACCATGCCTCCACCCGCACCGGCACCTTTGCCGGCACCTTCCCGGCCGGCCGCGAGGGCGTGCGCAACCGTGACCTGGATGCCCGGCTGAGCCTCAAGGCCAACGCCCAGCATCGTCTGGACCTGGACGCCAGCTTCAGCCGCCAGGGCAACATCTACACGGGCGACACCCAGAACACCAACAACTACACCACGCTGCCCAATGGCCAGCTGGCTCCCACCTCGCGCCGCGTGCAGGAAGCGCTGGGCAGCGAAACCAACCGGATGTACCGCAGCAACTATGCGCTGACGCACACTGGCCGGTATGAAGGCGGTGCCTCGTCCTCGGCCTACGTGCAGCACGAGATCACCCGCAACGAGCGGATGGACGAGGGCCTGGCCGGCGGTACCGAAGGGCTGTTCTCGACCGGAAACTTCAGCACCGGCCGCCTCAAGAGCACCACCCTGCACGGCGAATACAACCAGCCGGGCAAGTGGGGCAGCCTTGACCACGTGATCACGCTGGGCTTGGAGGGCGTGCACCAGAGCTTTGACGACCCGAACTCGGTGTCGCAGGCCACCACCGAAGGCGGGACCATTGCCGGACTGGCCAGCACGGGCCGCAGCAGCAAGATTAGCGCCAAGATCTATTCGGTCTTCGTCGAGGACAACATCGAGCTCACGCCCGAGACCATCCTGACACCGGGCGTGCGCTTCGACCACCACAGCAAGGCCGGCAACAACTGGAGCCCCTCGCTGAACCTGTCGCACAACCTCACGCGCGAAATCACCCTGAAGGCCGGCGTGGCCCGGGCCTACAAGGCGCCCAACCTGTATCAGCTCAACCCCAACTACCTGCTGTACAGCCGCGGTATCGGCTGCTGGGGCGGCGGTGGCTCCTGCTACCTGATGGGCAACAGCAACCTCAAGGCCGAGACCAGCATCAACAAGGAACTGGGCATCGAGCTGGCCAACGACACCCTCGTGGCCGGCCTGACCTACTTCCACAACGACTACCGCGACAAGATCGAGGCAGGCCACTCCGTCATCGGCAAGGCCACCGGCGGCACCGGCCGTACCGCCAACGCCAGCATCTTCCAGTGGGACAACGTGCCCAAGGCACTGGTCACGGGTCTGGAAGGCACGTTCAACTACAACTTCACGCCTCGGGTTGCCTGGACCAACAACCTCACCTACATGATCAAGAGCGAGAACAAGTCCACGGGCGAGCAGCTCTCGATCATTCCGAAGTACACGGTGAACTCGCGCCTGGAATGGAAGGTCACCGACGAGGCCAGCGTCTTCGGCACCGCGACCTTCTACGGCCGGCAGAAGGCCAACAAGCTGGACTACCAGGGGCTGCCCGTGCAGGGAGAGGAAGCCCAGGGCCTGTCGCCCTACGCCCTGGTGGGTCTGGGCGGCAACTACGCCGTCAACCGCAACCTGAAGGTGGGCCTGGGTGTGGACAACATTTTCGACAAGCGCCTGTTCCGTCGCGGCAATGCCGTCGGCGTGAACAATCCGCGCACCATCTACGGTGCGGGCGCCGCCACCTACAACGAACCCGGCCGCACGTTCTACGTGACGCTGACGGGAACGCTGTGATAGCCTGAATCCACACTCGCAGGAACATGCCCCGGCCGCATGGCTCGGGGCATCGAGAGCCCGGGGTCTTCCCGGGCTTTTTTTTCACAGAAGTCCATGAGAGCCGGAAAGCCCATGATCACATTACATCTGCTGAAGCAGTCTCGCGCGCTGCGTATCGTCTGGCTGCTGGAACTGCTTGGCCTGGAATATCGACTTGAACAATATGCCCGTCACCCGGAGACCCTGCTTGCACCGGATGAGCTTAAAACCTTTCATCCGCTGGGCAAATCGCCCATCCTGGACGACAACGGCTTCATTCTGACCGAAAGCGGTGCCATCACCGACTACCTCATCCAGACCTATGGCCGCGGACGCCTGATGCCCGCACCAGGCAACCACGACTACTGGCAATATCAGCGCTGGCTGCACTACGCCGAGGCGTCACTGATGCCGCTGATGCTGCTAGGGCTAGTCTTTCGCAAGATCGATGAAGCCCCCATGCCATTCTTCGTCAAGCCCATTGCCCGCAAGATCACAGGCAACACGAGACACAACTTCATCGCCCCTCAGACTTCACTGCATCTGGGCCATGTGGATGAATCGCTGAAGGGCAGGGCCTGGCTCCTGGGCGACGACATCACCGGCGCGGACATCATGATGAGCTATCCCCTGCAGGCTGCCGCCGCGCGCTTCGGACTGGATGCCTATCCCAACATCCGTGCCTATCTCGCCCGCATTGAGGCGGATCCTGCCTATATTCGGGCGGTGAAGAAAGCGGGCACCAGTCAGCTGGTCTGAACCCCGTATCCAGGACACCCGTCCGATCATCGGAAGGCGGCACGGGAAAGCCTGGCTCACGTGCTGGCCTGGCAGTCGGAGAGGATCATCCTGGCGCGCAGCCGCTGCCATGACACGAACGGCGCAGAAGAACTGCGCCGCGCGTTCCGATGGCTAACCAGACAATCAGCCCGCAAAGTAGAACCCGTCATCGGGCAGCTTGCCGCCCACCAGACCGGGCTGCATTTCCAGCAGCTGCTGGTAGAAGAACTCCAGCTCGGGCCGTGCCTTGCTGGCCACCACCATGTCGGACTGGTCAGCACGGATGGCATCAGCGATGCCCTCCGGGGTCAGCATCTCGATGCGTCGGGCCACGATCTGGCCGCACTCGTCCGGGTTGGCCTCGCACCATTGCTGGGCTTCTTCACAAGCCTCTTCAAAACGCTTGGCCAGCGCCGTGTTGCCCAGCTGGCTGCCCAGCATCACGATGCCTGCCTGCGGCATGCGCGGCGCGCGATTGAAGACACGACCCCATTCCTCCTGCAGGCTGACGCTGCGATAGAGGCTGGGCGCCACGACGCTGATGGGGAAGGACTGGCTCTTGCGCAGGCCCACGGCCACCGCCGGATCGGCCAGCAGGGCATTGTCGGCACGCCGCGTGATGAGCAGCTGCATTGCATCCAGTGGCGAGGCCACATAGCGCAGCGTCATGTCCTTGTCGGGGTCGAGGCCCTGCTTGCGGCACAGCAGCCGGAACAGCGCATCCGGCATGTCGCCACGGAAGGGCATCACCACTTCCTGCCCCTTGAAATCGGCCAGCGTCTTCAGGCCGTCACGGCGGGCCACCATCCAGAGGATGCCCCAGATGCCGATGTTCATCTGTTGCAGCTTGAGGCCGCGGTTGTAGAGGTTGGCCGACAGGTTGCTGGGCATGGCCAGGAAATCGGCTTCACCCTTCAGGGCCATGGCACGCAGCTGGTCGGGCGTGCGCCAGCTGACGAACTCCACCTTCTCGGCCACGTCGGCCAGCAGCCCGGCATCGACGATGCGGATGAGCGGGTTGCTGACGGTGGCAAAGGGGCCGGCCAGCAGCAGGCGGGGAACTTTCTTCGTACCGACGACGGCCGGCGCCGCCGGGGAAGCCGCGCTGCCCGAGGCAGCGGCCGATCCTGCGGAAGCCCCCGCCGCATTCGCGGCCGGGGCGGATCCGGCCTGCGCGGCAGCGTCAGCCGCAGCACGGGCCCAGCCGGGCAGGGTGCTGCCGGCCAGCAGGGCGGCACCGCCCAGCAGGGCACGGCGGCGCGTGCCCCGGGGTGCAGGGGTCACCAATACTTTCTTGCTCATGTTCTCTCCACGATCTGGAAAAGGCTCGGCCCGCAGGAACGGCGGCTTGCCCCCGTCAGGATGGCGATGCGCCGGCGTCCCTGCGGACCCGCCCTTGGAATGTCGATGCCTCCGGATCCATCCCGGCGCACCCGGAATTCCCGGAAGCCCCGGAATGTTTCCGGTGCCGGGGTCTCAGAAGCTGCCCTGCCACGACACCAGCAGGCTGCGGCCCGGTGCGAGCAGCTCGCGCCCGGTCAGCCCTTCGGCCAGGTGGTCATGGTAGCGCTTGTCACCCACGTTGCGGACGGCCAGCCGCACCGACTGTTGGGGGGCGAACTGCCAGGTGGCCCCCACGTCCACCAGCGCATAGCCAGCGGTGGGATCCTCGCCACCGCGCGTGAAGCGCGTGGCCACCCGCTTCTGGCGCTTGACCAGCGTCCAGTCGGCATCCAGCATCCACTGACCGTTCAGGCGCCAGTCCCAGCCCAGGGCCAGGCGGTCAGCCGGCATCTGGAAGAGCGGCTCGTTCAGGTCATCGTTCTCGCCGCGCACCATCGACCCGCTTGCACGCAGCCAGTGATCAGCCATCGCCTGCCAGCGCAGGCCGGCATCGGCCCCCGTCAGCGTCACGTGGCCCAGGTTGAGGTTCTGCTTGCAGGCGGCCGCATTGACCTGGCCGCAGGCCGCCACGGCAGCCTGACCGGTCAGCTCCATGCCGGTGATGTAGTCATTGATGCGACTGCGATAGACCGAGGCCGTGTACTCCAGCCGCTCGTCACGCCCCTTGAGGCCCAGCTCGATCTGGGTGGCCGTCTCGGGCGAGATCTTCGGGCTGCCGGCATAGTAGAAGCCGTCGCTGCGCGGGCCCGACTGGTAGCGCTCGCGCAGGTCCGCCGCACGGAAGGCGCGCGAGACATTCAGATAGGGACGCAGCAGCGGGCTGATCTCGTAGACCGCCCCCAGACTGGCCGAGGTGGCACCATCGCTGCGATCCAGCCCGGTGGTGACGCGGCCGTTGTTCATGGCAGCCGCCTTGCCTTTCACCCGGTCATGGCGCAGGCCGGCCAGCACATTGAGTGCGCCGAAGCGCATGTCGTCCTGCACGTAGACGCCCAATGCCTGCACCTGACCATCACGGAACGGATTGGTGGGGGTGTACTGGGCAAAGGTGGGGGGCGTGGCCTGGCGGCTGTCGGGGTTGGCCCGCATGCGCCACAGGTTCACACCTGCCGACAGCAGGTGCTCCGGATGCACCTCCCAGTCGGTCTTCACGTCCAGACCATCGGTGGCAAAGGTTACGTCGGTGAGTGCCAGGTCACGGCCCAGGCCATTGGCGTGACCGTAGATGGAGCGCTTCATTTCCTGACGGTAGACGCGCACGTCCAGGTTCATCGGCACGCTGCCCGAACCCTGCAGGCTGTAGCCCACCTCGTACAGACGCCGATACTGGCTCGGCGAATGGAAGGTGACGCTGCCCACCCGCGGGTTGGCGTGCGGACGTGTGCCGGCCGGATACCAGAGATCCTTGTCTTCCTGGTTCTGCACCGATGCCCGCAGCTGCTGGCTGCCGTCGATGCGGAAGCGGTACTGGCCGATGACCCCCTGGGACTTGTAACCGGTACGGGCCACCTTGCCGTCGGGCGAGTGGTAGTCGCTGTGATGTGCCAGCGAAGCACCCAGCATCAGCGCATGGTCCTCGGTGGCGGCGTTGAGCACGGCGGCGCCATTCCAGCCCCGGCTGGCAGAATCGAAACCCGCAGTGCCACGCGCCTGCAGGCCGGGCTTGAAGCGGGCCTGCGGCAGCTGCACATCGATGACGCCGCCCAGGGCGCCGGTGCCATACAGCACCGAGGACGGTCCCTTGACCACTTCGACACGCTCGGCCAGCCCCAGCGACATGAACGAGGCCACGGCCCCCATCGGCTGGGCCGAGTTGAAGCGCATGCCATCGACCAGCAGCACGATGGAATCGCGCTTCAGGCCGCGAATGACCGGATTCTGCCCCTGGGCACTGTCACTGTTGACCGAAAGCCCCGGTTCGTTGCGCAGCGCCTCACCCACGTTCTGCGCCTGGCGGCGGGACAGCTCGTCCCGTCCCACCACGGACGTGGCCATCGGCGTGCTCTCGCGCTCGGCGGCGTAGCCCTTGGCGGTGACGGTGACACCCGGCAGGGTGGCATCGGGTCGTGCGCGCGCCTGGGCGGCCACGACCGGCTGCACCCCTTCCTGGGCTAGGCCCGCCCCATGCCATCCCGCCAGGGCAGGGCCCAGCGCCAGCATCACGGCACGCCATGCCCAGCGCCTGCCCGCAGCCGGAGCCGCGCAAGACCCTTGTGCGGCAAAGCGCATCGGGTTCTCGGTTGTACTCATCCTGTATCTCCTTGTAACGATCGTCATGAAACCGTTGTGCGGATGTCCACCGAGCCTGCATCCGTCCGGAAGGCCGCCAGCCATGCCCCGAACCTCGCCGCCCCATGTTGCCCCGGACGATCAACGGCCTCCCGCCGAAGTCGCGCCCCTATGCGCGCCCTCCCGGACGCGGCCCAACCATGGAGGGCCACCGGGAAGGCCGCCGTGTGGCAGCGACAGCGTCTCCTGGACAGGGAAGGGTGCCCCATGAACGCCAAGGCATCCGCATCTCATTCCCATTATCAGACAAGAAAAAGGCAAGTAAATTGACAATTGGCAAATCTCTGAAATATGGCCGCTCCGTCGTTGCCTTTAGCCTCCCGGGTTTGCACGGCCGCACAGCACAGGCTCTTTCCGGGCCAGGAAAGCAGCCTTCGCCATCACGTCGCTTCGTCGAATGTCGCAGCGACAATTGCGGGAATCTGCAGGACAAATTCTGTGTACTGGTGCATCATTCGGTGTTTCCGGGTTTCATCGTGTTCCGAAAATATCTCGCACCGATAGGCCCTGAATTTCGGGAGAATTGACATTTTTGGCAATAGTCATTGCTACTGCCGATAAATCTCTTTTTCTACAGCGATTCATCAGAAAACAAACTGCACCCACAGGCCTTTCAGAATATTTCCGCGCGGCGCCCGGTCCACGCTTTCCTTCCGTCCTGCGAGAAATCGGCATCGATCGATCCGCAGCGGCATTACCGTGACGGCCGGCTTGTCAACGAAGTCTCGATGAGGAGCAACATGAATCAGGGGGAAATGGATTACCAGTCGGCAGCGGACCAGTCGCGCGCCGGTCTGGCCATTTTGCTGCTCTTGGGCCGGGCCATGCCCTGGCTGGTCTTTTTTGCCGTCGCCACGCTGGGCTCGACCCTGCCGGAGCAGCTCAATCCCACGCCGGCCCGGCTGGGCTGGCTGGCGGCCAGTTACTTCCTGCCGGCGGCACTGCTGTCGGCCCAGGCCGTTCACTTCGTGCAGAAGCGCGGCACGCGCCAGGGCCTGATCGTCGTGTTCCTGATCACGGCGGCCGCGCTGCTGGTGACCTCAGCCCTGCCGGGGCTGGGCGGTGCCTGCGTGGGCATGGCCCTGGGGGGCGTGGCCCTGTCACTGGCGCAGCCCGCCACCCGGCTGGCCGCCATGGCGCATGCCGACGTCGCGGCACGCCCGCTGGTGATGTTCATGGCCCAGGCCGGGCTGCCGATGGCCGCCATTCTGGGCGGCGTCGTGCTGCCGCCGCAGGCCGGCTACCACGGCTGGCAGGCTGCGCTGCCCACCTGGGTGCCGGTGGCCCTCTTTCTGGTATTGCTGGTCCGCGTCTGGATTCCGTCCGACGACCGCAACGACAGTGTGCTGCCCCGACCGACCCCGAACGAGGCCAGCCAGCAGCCCCCCTGGCTGCTGGCAGCCGTCGATGCCCTGGTCGGGCTGGTGTTCTCGTGCTGCGCGCTCTGGCTGGGCATGTATGCCCATCTGCTGGCCATGCCGGCCAACGGCATCACGGCACTGATGGTCAGCCTGGGCGGGGCAGGGCTGGTGGCCCTGGGACTGGCCGCCAGCATGGAAGGACGGGTCGAACGCCCGGAATGGCTTCCCGGCGCATTGCTGCTGGGCGCTGCCGCGGCGGTGCTTCTGCTGCCCCTGGCCAGCCAGGAGCAGCGCTGGCCCCTGTGGCTGGCGGCCGCGGGCATCGGCTTCACGCTGTTTGCCTGTCATGAATTGCTGGTGGCCCGTCTGCTGGCCCCGGAAGCACCCATGACGTCCGAGCTGCTGGTCGGTATTGGCGAAGCGGCCATGACCAGCGCCCATCCGGCCTCCGCCTTTTCCGCCACGCAGGCTTCCCCCCTGACCGGCGGTCAGCCGGACGCCCCATCCACCCAGACTGGCGCCTTTTCGCCCACCGAGGATCCCGGACCGTTTCCCTCCACGCTGGGCGGACCGGTGCCGAACGACACGGCCACGGTGACGGCAGAGACATCGACCTTCCCGTCCACCGCCACCTTCACCGCCACCTCGGCCTTCCCGACCTCGACGATGCAGCTCTCACCCGAGGCTGCGCAGCCCGAGGCACCAGCCTCACAGTCCTCCGGGCCCGACAGCCGCTTCTTCTCGCCCACCACGGGCGGAACCCGGGTCAAGCACAATCCGCCGGGATACGCGCGCGCGCCCAGCCCGGCCCCCGAGGTCCTGCAGGACCCGCCCGAGGCCACAGCGCCTGCCAGTGCCCCGCCACCAGGCCCCACGATCAGCGCGGCGGCTGCGCCGGATGAGGCTCTGGAAGACGGGATCGAGGAGCCTGGATTCGAGTCCGAAGATGGCGAGATTCCGCTGCCGGAAGGGACGGTTCCGCCTGCGCTGCTGGCCGAGAACACCAACCGTCTCACCTCGGTCACGCCCAATCCGGCCATCACGCAGCTCATCACGGCCCATTTCCTGGGGGGGGCTGCCGGTCCGCTGGTCCTGGGCTTCATGACGGGCAGCCTGTCCGGGTTCGGCTTTCTCTGGTACCTGCTGGCCGTCCTGCTGGTCCTGGCCGGTGCGCTTTACCTGATGCCGAAGCATCACCGCGGCGTGTAGCGCCAAAAAAAGGCCTAACATTGCGACTGTCTGCTTTCATCCCGATGAGGACGGCTCGCCATGAAAAACCTTCCTGCCTGCGAAGGACAGCCTCTCTTCTACGATGCCATGAAGCCCCTGTCCTTCGACGTGGTTTCGGTCCAGTCCCAGGTGGTCTACGGGCGGGTGGGCAACAACGTGGCCACCCCCGTGCTGCTGCGCGCGGGACTGGAAGTGGCCATCGTGCCCACCGTGGTGTTCAGCAACACGCCCCACTATCCCACCATCCACGGCGGCTGCATTCCTGACGACTGGTTTGCCGGCTACCTGTCCGACCTGAAGGCCCGGCGCGCGCTGTCCCAGCTGCGTGCCGTGCTGGTGGGCTATCTGGGCGGCCCCAGCCAGACCGCCATGCTGGCCCAATGGCTGCAGCCTCTGCGCGAGCAGTACCCCGGCCTGCTGGTTGTCGCGGATCCGGTGATGGGTGACGAGGACAGCGGCATCTACGTGGCCAAGGGCATGGTGGATGGCCACCTCCAGCACCTGATCCCGCAGTCCACAGGGCTCACCCCCAACGGCTTCGAGCTGCGCTATCTGACCAGCATGCCCGTGGACACCATCGACCAGGTGATTGCAGCGGCCCGCACGCTCATCCGGGGGAACACCCGCTGGATCGTCGTCACCAGCGCGGCGCCCCAGGACTGTCCCGAGGACGAGATCCAGCTGATTGTCGTCACGGCCGACGGGGCCGAGCGCATCCGGCACCGCCGCGTCGACAGCGTGGTCAAGGGCACGGGAGACCTGTTCAGCGCCACACTGACGGCCTGCCTGCTGGCCGACCAGTCACTGAACGAAGCAGCCAGTTTCTCGGCCAACGTGGTGATGCAGGCCCTGCAATACACGCGTGACGCCGAAAGCGGCGAGCTGCTGCTGCCCCGGGAATGGGGTGTGCCCAGCTTCCAGAAGTAGGCCGTCATACGGCAGCTCAGCGGTAGTCCCGCGAGGCACCGGTAGCCAGCTGCCCCAGCAGGGGGCTCAGGTCATGCAGCCGGCGTGCAATCAGGTGGCGCACGCCGTCCACCACCTCCCAGCGTCCATCGACGGCCAGCAGCCGGCTGCCCACCAGCACCCGGCGGCTGCGCACCGCCAGGTCCTGCCAGACCACCACGTTCACCGTCCCCCACTCATCCTCCAGCGTCACGAAGGTGACGCCGCTGGCCGTGGGCGGCCGCTGCCGCATGATCACCAATCCGGCCGCCCGCACGCCACGCCCATGGGGAATGTCCTGCAGGGCACGGCTTTCCATGCAGCGTCTTTCCTGAAGCTGCGGCCGCAGCAACGCCAGCGGGTGCGTCGTCAGGCTGAACCCCTGCGAACGGTAGTCGGCCAGCAGCGCCTGCGCCACCGTCGGGGCGGGCAGGTCCACGGTCTGCTCCTGCGGTGACTGTGCAAACAGGGGGGTGGGCTCCTCCACGCCAGCCACTGCCCAGTGCGCGGCGTGACGGTGGGCCGTCAGGGCCCGCAGCGCACCGGCCTCGGCCAGCAGGCCGGCCTCGCGCGCATCCAGCCCGGCCCGGTGGCAGAGATCGGCCACATCCCGAAAGGCACGCCAGGGCCCTTCAGTCCCACCCCGCGCCAGCCGGGCCGCCACGATGCGCCGCGCAGCGGCCTCGCTCAGCCCATGCACCTGCCGGAAGCCCAGCCGCAGGGCCGGCTGGGCACCACCCGGCTCACCCCCCTCCAGCGTGTTGTCCCAGTGGCTGTGGCGCACGTCCACCGGCCGCACGGTCACCCCGTGGCGGCGGGCATCCTGCAGCAGGCTGCTGGCCGAATAGAAACCCATCGGCTGGGAATTGAGCAGCGCACAGATGAAGGCGGCGGGCTCATGGCGCTTGAGCCAGCAGCTCACGTAGGTGATCAGCGCAAACGCACAGGCGTGGCTTTCCGGAAAGCCATAGTTGGCAAATCCCTTCAGCTGCTCGAAGATTCGCTCGGCAAACGCCAGGCTGTAGCCGCGTTCCTGCATGCCGCCCACCAGGCGCTGGCGGTGGATCTCCAGGTCGCCATGACGGCGCCAGGCCGCCATCGAGCGCCGCAGATGGTCAGCCTCGCCCGGGGTGTAGCCGGCGGCGACAATGGCCAGCTTCATGGCCTGCTCCTGAAAGAGGGGCACACCCAGCGTGCGCTCGAAGACCTCGCGCAGCGCCTCGGACGGATAGTTGACCGGCTCCAGCCCCTGACGACGGCGCAGGTACGGATGCACCATGTCGCCCTGGATGGGGCCGGGTCGGACAATGGCCACCTGAATGACCAGATCGTAGAAGCAGCGGGGCCGCAGCCGCGGCAGCATCGACATCTGGGCACGGGATTCGATCTGGAAGACCCCCACCGTGTCGGCCGCACTGATCATGTCGTAGGTGGCGGCATCATCGGGCGGGATGGTGGCCGGTGTCAGGTGACGGCCGCGGTGCCGCGCCAGCAGCGCCAGCGTCTTGCGCACGCAGGTCAGCATGCCCAGCGCCAGGCAATCCACCTTCAGCATGCCCAGCACATCCAGGTCGTCCTTGTTCCACTGGATGATGGTTCGCGCCGGCATGGCCGCATTCTCGATGGGCACCAGACGGGACAGCGGGCCGTCGGAGATCACGAACCCGCCCACGTGCTGCGACAGGTGCCGGGGATGGTCGCGCAGCGCCTCCACCAGATGCAGCAGCCGCTGCATCAGTGGGGTGGCCGGATCGAAACCGGCCTCCGCCAGCCGATCGGTCACGTCGTCGCCATAGCCGCCGCGCCCGAAGCAGGCCCCGATGGCCGTGACCTGATCAGGCGGAAAGCCCAGTGCCCGGGCCACGTCACGCGCCGCACTGCGCCCCCGGTAGCAGATGACATTGGCTGTCAGTGCCGCCCGCGCCCGACCATACTTGCCGTAGATGTACTGGAAGACCTCCTCGCGGCGTTCGTGCTCGAAATCCACGTCGATGTCAGGCGGCTCGTTGCGCTCGCGGCTGATGAAGCGCTCGACCAGCACCTGCATCCGGGAAGGGTCCACCTCGACGATGCCCAGCACGAAACAGACGGCCGAATTTGCGGCCGAACCGCGCCCCTGGCAGAGAATGCCCCGGCTACGTGCAAAGCGCACGATGTCGTGAACCGTGAGGAAGTAGGGCTCATAACCCAGGTCGGCAATCAGCACCAGCTCATGCTCAACCAGCCCAATGACCCGTTCGGGCGCCCCCTGCGGCCAGCGCCAGCGCAGCCCTTCCTCGGCCAGGTGGCGCAGCCATGAGGTGGGCGTGTGTCCCTCCGGCACCAGCTCCTGCGGATAGCGATACTGCAGGCTGTCCAGCCTGAAGGTGCATCGCCTCGCAATCTCCAGTGTCTCGGCCAGCAGCGCCGGCGGATAGATCCCGGCCAGCGCCTCGCGGCGGCGCAGATGGCGCTCGCCATTGCGAAAGAGCCAGCCGCCAGCCTCGGTCAGCGGCCGCCGATGGCGCAGCGCCGTCAGCGTGTCCTGCAGCGCTCGGCGTCGCTTCAGGTCCATGTGCACGTCACCGCAGGCCACCGGCGTCAGCCCCGTCTGCTGCGCCAGCGCCAGCAGATGCCTTAGCACGGCCGCATCGTCGCGGTCACGATGCAGCTCCACCGCCAGCCAGGCGTGGGGGAAGGTGCGACGCACCCAGGCGGCCCGCTCCAGGGCGTGCCGGTCTCCGCCTGATTCGAGGAGGGCCGGGGCCTCGTCGCCCATCCCCTTGGCCCCCAGCCCATCCAGCACATCTGTCTGCTGCTGATCCGGCGCGTCAGCCTGCACCTCATCCGGATGCGGCGAAGGCAACCACAGGCAGAGCAGCCCGGAAAGATCCAGTCCGGGGCGGGTGAAGTCCTCGCGCGTGAGCCGGTAGCAGCCCTTGCCGGCGGCACGCCGCCCGGTGGTGATCAGGCTGCACAACGCCTCGTAACCGGCCTGATCCTGCACCAGCAGCACGAAACGGGTTCCATCGACCAGCCGGAATTCGCTGCCGACAATGAGGGGCACCCCCGAGTTCCGGCTGGCCTCGAAGGCGCGCACGATGCCGGCCAGCGAGCACTCGTCGGTAATGGCCAGCGCCTGGTAGCCGCAGGCCCGGGCGCGCTCGAAGAGCTGCGCCGCGCTGGACGCCCCCCGCAGGAAGGTGAAATCCGACAGGCAGTGCAGCTCGGCATAGGCCGGCGGCGGCATCGCCATGCCGGCATCGGCATCCTGCCCGGCAGCCCATGCGCCGGAGCATTCCCGCGCTGCTGGCTGGTCCTGGCGGATCCGTACCTTGGCCGCTGCCGGGGGTTCATGGCCACCTGTCATGCAAACCACCCGTGCAGCATCCAGGGCCCGTGCTGGCCCACGGCCGAGAATGCCCAGGCCAGCTGACCATTGGCCAGCCGCAGCACGTAATAGTCGCGTTTCAGATCACCGCCGTCCCACCAGCCGGACTCCAGGCGCTCCGGTCCGCCAACGACCTCGGCCACCGGCTGGGTGAGCGGACGCGGCTCGGGCAGCATCCAGCCCGGTCGAGCCGGCCAGCCCGGCAGACGCTCTGGCGCGCGCCGGCCTGCATCACGGCCACCTCCGTCCATGGAAGCCCCCACCACCTTCTTCCAGGCATGTTCAGGGCGCGGATCGGCCACCGGCGCCACCCCATACACCGCATCCTCACCCAGCCGGACGCGCAGGCGCTCGCGCAGCTGCCCCCAGCCCTCGGCACGCCCGGTACGGGTATCGAACAGGTCACGACCCGGCGGCTGCAACGGCTGCAGGTCGCGGGCCACCAGGCGCAGCCCCACCACTGGCCGCTCCAGCACCACGGCCTCCAGCCGGCTGCGCAGCAGTTCGAAGAGCGTGGCCCCGTCACGCTCCGGCGCCAGCAGCCGCAGGCGCAGCGGCGTCGCGCCCGGCGCCGCCTCGTCAGACGTGCGTCGCGAACCGCGCTCATGATCCAGCCACGCCGTCAGCTGCTGCACCCCCCGGATGCGTCGTGCCAGAAAGGTCGCCAGGTCCATCACCAGCCGACGCAGCGGAAACATCAATGGCTGATGATCGGTCACGCCATATTCCAGCTCCAGCCGCATGTCGAAATGCTCGGGCGGCTGGAACAGGGTCAGCGGCGGCTGCCGCTGGCCGCGCAGCTCGTCCAGACAGTGCAGCAGGGATTCCCCGAAGCGCCGTCGCAACCCGTCAGCCGGCATGTCGAAGACCTGCTGAAGCCGTCGGATGCCCAGTCGGTGCAGTCGCTCGCCGGCGCCATCGGGCAGGCCGGCACGTCGCACCGGCACCCGGGCCAGCAGGGTCTGCAACTGTGCCGCATCGGTGGCCTGCAGGCCATCCTGCAGCCAGGCCAGCAGATGGGCCGCCCGGGGAAAGGGGGCCAGCGCGATGCGATGGTGGAACTGCAGATCCGACAGCTCGCGCCGCAGCCGTTCCTCGAAGGCAGGCCACCCGCCCATCAGCCCCAGGCTGCTGCCCACCTCCAGAACAAGGGCCTGCGGCCAGGCCGTGCAGACCTGATGGCTGAAGCGGTAGGCCCAGGCCGCCAGCCACTGCTGCCAGCGCGGCAGCGCTGCGGCATCATGGGGCAGGGCGATGAAATCGGCATGGATGGCCCGGGCCACGGTCAGCTTCTGGCCGACCCGCAGCCCGCACCGTGCGGCCGGCGCATTGACGGCCACCAGGCTGCGGCATGTGGCTGGACCATCCACCAGCACCAGCGGTGCCTCCGGATCGGGCTGGCTGCGCCGAACCACGTCCAGCGCCAGCTTCGGCAAGGCAATGCAGGCCCACAGCATGGCTCAGGCCACCGGCAGGGCAATGGGACGGGCAGGCACTGCGCCGCCCCGGCATTTCAGGACCTGCAGCCCGCCATCGGGCAGCAGCTGCAACCGCAGCGCGGCCGGCGAGGGCTGGGGGGCATGGCGCACGGAACGCAGCGCCACGCCCAGCGCCTGCCCATGGTCGGCGGCCACCTGCAGCCGGCGCAACGCCGCATGGCTGGCCCCTTCGGGCCAGCCCAGCACGGCTGCACAGCTGCCCGACCGCAGGCACTGCTCGAAGGCCCAGAGTGCATCATCCGGCTCGGGGGCATGGATGATCTCCAGCCGGGACAGCAGGACGCCTGCCCGCTGCCAGGCAATGGCACAGGGCACGAAGGGCGGCGCCACCAGCACCACCCGGCCGCCGGCCTGCGACAGTCGCGCCAGCACAGGCCACAGCAGCCGCAGCTCGGACAGCCCCGGCGCCGGTGACAGCACCTCGGACAGCGAGGCGGCCGGCCATCCCCCAAGCGGCAGGGCCGCATCCAGCGCCCTGATGCCCGTGGCAACGCCGGCAGCCAGCGGCAGCGGCGCCGCCTGCCATTGCCAGACCTGCCGCCCCGCCAGCAGGCTGGCCAGCGTGACCGGCGAGGCCGGGGCAGGGTCCGACAGGGCTGCCGAAGCCTGAGACGTGGCAATCATCTGTCCCATGGGGGCAACCCCGCTCAGGGACGGCGCAGCAGGCCGCAGTAGATGCCCTCGATGGCGAAGTCTTCCCAGGGGGAAGGATCGATGGGCACATGCCGGGCATTGCGCGGCAGCAGCCGCACCTGGCCGTTGTGCTGCCAGAGCCGCTTGATGGTGATGCCGCCATCGACCCGGGCGATGACGATCTGTCCGTGCAGCGCCTGCGGCGTGGCCTTGCCGGCCACCAGGTCACCGTCAAGGATGCCGTCGTCGATCATTGAATCCCCCTGCACGCGCAGCAGGAAATCGGGCCGGGGCGAGAACAGCCAGCGGTCGATCTTCAGGTGACGCTCGATGCGGTCTCCGGCGAGGATCGGCTGACCGGCCGCCACCCGTCCCACCAGCGGCAGTCGCAGGGTGTCGGCTTCGTCATCGCCTGCTTCATCCCGTCCTGCATCCGCCCCGGCAGGGGCCGCCCCTTGCAGCAGCCGGATGCCCCGCGCCTTGCCGGGGCTGAGTTCGATGAGGCCACGCGCCGCCAGCGCCTGCAGGTGCTTGGCCGCCCCGGCGGGACTGGCCCAGCCGAAGGCGTGCATCAGCTCGTGCAGGGTAGGGGGCAGGCCATGGGTCTGCAGATGCCGGTGCAGGAAGTCCAGCACCTGACGCTGACGTTCGGTGAGTGCTCGCATGGTGTAAATTATTACACCAATATCTCCCCGACGTCATCCTTCATCAGGGCGGCCTCCTCATCGCGCGCGCCCACGGCCGGGTGCGGCGCATCGGGCGGCTGCTTCTGCAGCCAGTCGTCCAGCGCCTCCACCGCCATCGGCCGGGCCAGCAGGTAGCCCTGCAGCTCGTCGCACTGCAGGACCAGCAGGATGTCGCGCTGCCCCTCGGTCTCCACGCCCTCGGCCACCACCCGCAGTCCCAGCTGGTGGGCCAGCTGGATCACCGCACTCACGATGGCCCGCGCATCCGGGCGCACTTCGATGTCGGCCACGAAGCTGCGGTCGATCTTCAGCTGCCGGGCAGGTAGCTGCCGCAGGTAGCTGAGGCTGGAATAGCCGGTCCCGAAATCATCGATCGACAGGTAGACGCCGATGCGCGAGAGTTCCTCGAAGGCACGCTGGGTGCTCTCGATGTCCTCCATCGCCACCGATTCGGTGATCTCGCACAGCAGCTGACTGGGCATCACCTGGTAGCGGGCCAGGGCGGACTCGATGCGCGGCACCAGCTCCTCGGTGCGCAGCTGGTGGACCGACAGGTTGATCGCCACATTCATCGAAAGCCCTTCGTTAGCCCAGACGCGCATCTGGCGGCAGCTTTCCTCGATCACCCAGTTGCCCAGCCCGTTGATCAGCCCGAAGCGCTCGGCAATCGGGATGAACACGTCGGGCCCCACCATGCCACGCGTGGGGTGCTGCCAGCGCAGCAGCGCCTCCACGCCCTGCAGCCGTCCCTGCCGGGCATCGATCTTGGGCTGATAGTGCAGCTGCAGCTCGCCCCGCTCCAGCGCGTGACGCAGGTCCTGCTGCAGGCTCAGCTGATCCTGCAGCCCCTCGTTCATCCGCGACTCGAAAAGCGCATAGGTATTGCCACCGGCCCGCTTGGCGGTGTACATGGCCGCATCGGCGTTCTGCACCAGCTTCAGGCGGTCGCCATGCTCCGGGTACAGCGCCACCCCCACCGAACCGGAAAGCGTCACCTGGTGACCCTGAACCTCCAGCGGCTGCGCCAGCACCTGGATCACCCGATTGGCCAGGCTGGCGCAATCGGCCACATCCGAAACATCCTCGGCCAGCAGCACGAACTCGTCACCGCCAATGCGGGCCACCGTGTCGCTGTCCCGCGTGGTCGTGCGCAGCCGGCGGGCGGCTTCCTTCAGCACCTCGTCGCCCACCGCGTGGCCCAGCATGTCGTTGATCGGCTTGAAGCCATCCAGGTCCACGAACAGCACGGCCACCTTGCGCGGCTCGCGCCGTGCACGGCTGTCATCGTCACGGTCGTAACGCTGCATCGCATGCAGCAGCCGATCCTCGAAGAGCATCCGATTGGGCAGCCCGGTCAGCGGATCGATGAAGGCGCGCCGGCGCAGTTCCTCATTGGCCGATTCCAGCTGCAGGTTGGCCTTCGTGAGCGCCTTTCGCCCCCGCCGGAAAAAGAGCAGCAGCGCCACATGGGAGGCAAGGATGACGACCAGCACCGAAGCCGCCACCACGCCGGAAAGATGGAAATCAGGCAGGAATTCCAAGACGGGGCTCACCCAGAGAGAGGATGTCTGTGTGGCGGCGTCATGCCGGCCGCCCACACGGATCGGCCCGAACATAAAGGAATAATTTCCAGCCTCACGCCCCCATCCGCCTGCCGGCATCACACGCCGACCGGTGGCACGTCGGCATTGACGACAACCCGGATCGAGCGGCCATCAAATCCCACCACAAAGGGCCGAATCTGCCCCCCGAAGCCAGCCCTGGCGGATAGACTAGAGGGTGTCGTGGAGCTTGACCGGGCCACGGCCTCACGGTGCGTCCCGTGACAGCCCATGGTCGGACGGCCAGACGCCATCCGGCACATGACGACCCAATAATCAGAATCCTGACCATACGGATCCCTTTCGCCATGAGCGACGTCGCACTCACCATCAGCCTGCTGTCCCTGGTCGCCATCCTGGGCCTTGGCATCGGTCACATCCGCCTGCGCGGCGTCAGCCTGGGCATCGGCGGAGTGCTTTTCGGCGGCATCATCGTCGGACACTTCCTCACCCGCCAGAATTTCGCGCTCAATGAGCACACGATGCACTTCATCCAGGAGTTCGGGCTCATCCTGTTCGTCTACACGATCGGCATCCAGGTGGGCCCGGGCTTCTTCTCCTCGCTGCGCCAGAGCGGCCTGCGCCTGAACGGTGTGGCCATGGCCATCGTCGGCCTGGGCGGTGTCATGGTCATCCTGCTGCACCTGCTGCTGGACATCCCGCTGGCCGTCATTCTCGGCATCTTCTCCGGTGCCGTCACCAACACGCCCTCGCTGGGCGCGGGCCAGCAGGTGCTGGCCGAACTCAGCGGCGAGAGCAGCGCCGAGATCATGGGCATGGGCTACGCCATCGCCTACCCGATCGGCATCCTGGGCATCCTGCTCTCCATGTGGCTCATCCGCATCGTGTTCCGCATCGACGTGAATGCCGAGGCCCGCCAGTACGAGGAAAGCCTCTCCCAGCGCCAGCATGGCCTGGAGAGCTGCAACGTGCGCGTCACCAACACCAACCTGGATGGCCTGCAGATCGCCGATATCCCCGACTTCGAGCGCCACGACGTGATGTATTCGCGTCTCAAGCGCGGCGAGCAGTTTTTCATCCCGCGCGTGCACACCCGGCTTCAGATGGGTGACGTGCTGCACCTGGTCGGCAGCCCGGCCGCCCTCAAGCGCATGCAGGTCATCATCGGCGAACTGGCCGATGTCAGCACCTCCACCCGGGGCACGGCCTACCGCTCGGTCCGCGCCGTCGTCACCAACGACGCCGTCATCAGCAAGAAGATCCGCCACCTCGACCTGCAGTCGCACTACGATGTGGTGATCTCCCGACTCAACCGCGCCGGTGTCGAACTGGTTCCCACCGGTGGCATGACCCTGCAGTTCGGTGACGTGATCAACCTCGTGGGCCGCCAGGAAGACATCGACACCGTGATGGCCCTGGTGGGCAACGCCCAGCAGAAGCTGCAGCAGGTCCAGATGATGCCCATCTTCATCGGCATCGGCCTGGGCGTGCTGCTGGGCTCCATCCCTCTCTACGTGCCGGGGCTTCCGGTGGCGCTCAAGCTTGGCCTGGCCGGCGGTCCGCTGGTGGTGGCCATCATCCTGGCCCGCATCGGCAGCCTGGGCAAGCTCTACTGGTTCATGCCGCCCAGCGCCAACCTGGCGCTGCGCGAGATCGGCATCGTGCTGTTCCTGGCCGTGGTGGGCATCAAGGCCGGCGGCCACTTCTTCCACACGCTGCTCAGTCAGGACGGCGTGTCCTGGCTGGGCTATGGCGCCATCATCACTATCGTGCCACTGCTGGTCGTGGGCATGCTGGCTCGCGGCGTGGGCAAGATGAACTACCTGACGCTCTGCGGCCTGCTGTCCGGCGCCATGACCGATCCCCCGGCGCTGGCCTTTGCCAACGGCATCAAGGAAGACAGTGGCGCCCCCGCGCTGGCCTATGCCACCGTCTACCCGCTGGTGATGTTCATGCGCATCATCCTGCCGCAGCTGCTGGCCGTGCTGCTGTGGGCAGGAAGCTGAGGATCCGCTGACAGGGCAGGGCGAACACACCCCGACATTCCGGAAAGCCCTGCCGCCGGATCAGACTGAAAAGTCGTGGGCTCCACGGCCCACCTTCAGGGAGGAGACACCATGTCCCGCTGGATCGACCACACCATCTGGTGGCATGTCTATCCCCTGGGCTTTGCCGGGGCGCCCATACGCCCCACGCCTGAGGAACGGGCACTGTCCCCCCGGCTGGACCGCCTGTTGCCGTGGCTCGACTACCTGATCGAACTGGGCGCCAACGGCCTGGCCCTGGGGCCCATCTTCCAGTCCGAAAGCCACGGCTACGACACGCTGGATTTCTACCGCATCGACAGCCGGCTGGGCGACGACGCCACCTTCGACCATCTGGCCCGCGCCTGCCAGGAACGCGGCATCCATCTGATGCTCGATGGCGTGTTCAACCATGTGGGGGTTGGGCATCCGCGCTTTCAGGCCGCGCTGGCGGGCAATGATCCCGCTGCCGAGGCCATGTTCCGCATCCACCGCACCGAAGCCGGCGTCCATTACGACGACTTCGAGGGCCACCAGGCCCTGCCTGCCCTCAATCACGACGCCCCGGCCGTCGTCGATCGGGTGGTCGATGTCATGTGCCACTGGCTGCGACGCGGCGCCTCGGCCTGGCGTCTGGACGCCGCCTATGCCGTCAAGCCCGAATTCTGGACCCAGGTACTGCCACGCGTGCGCGCCGAATTCCCCGACACCTGGATCGTCGGCGAGGTCATACACGGCAACTATCCGGACATCGTGCGACGCTCCGGCATGGATGCCGTCACCCAGTACGAGTTGTGGAAGGCCGCCTGGAGCGCGCCGCTGGAGGGCAACTTCTTCGAGCTGGACTGGTGTCTGAAGCGCCACAACGACTTTCTGGCCAGCTTCGTGCCGATGACCTTCATCGGCAACCACGATGTCACCCGCATTGCCAGCCGCATCGGCAACGACAAGGCCGCCCTCGCTGCCACCATCCTCTTCACCGTGGGGGGCATCCCGTCCATCTACTACGGCGACGAACAGGCCTTCCAGGGCATCAAGACCGACAGGGAAGGGGGCGATGACGAAGTGCGCCCCGCCTTTCCCGACACGCCAGCGGCGCTGTCCCCCCTGGGCGAGCCCATGCGCCGGATCCATCATGACCTGATCGGGCTGCGCCGCCGCAACCCCTGGCTGGTGAATGCCACCACCACGCCCACCCAGGTGGAAAATCGCACCTACGTCTACGACGTCAACGGCCGGGAAGGGCAGCGACTGAACGTTGCCCTGCGACTGGACCCCAGCCCGATGGCAGACATCCACGCCGCGGATGGCACGCATCTGCTGCACGTGGGGGCGTAAGGCGAAAGCCGAACGCCAGAGCCAGAGCCAGAGCCAGAGCCAGAGCCAGAGCCAGAGCCAGAGCCAGAGCCAGAGCCAGAAAACAGAAAGGCCGCCAACAGCGTGAGCTGGGCGGCCTTCGAAAGGCTGGAGCGGGAAACGAGTCTCGAACTCGCGACCTCAACCTTGGCAAGGTTGCGCTCTACCAACTGAGCTATTCCCGCGAAGAGATGAAATTATGGCACAAAAAATATGCGATGTGCAAGCGTCCGAGCAAAAAAATGTCGTGTCGCAAAAATGAAACAATCAGGCGCTTGCCTTCAGCCCGCTTGCGCAGGGCTCACCGGCGCCAGCACTTCCATCAGCAACCGCTTGTGCAGGGCACGGAGCCGCGCCTGTGAAACCGGCGCACCATCACCGGCACCGAACAGGACCTGCTGCATCAGCCACAGCGCACCGGGCATCGTTCCGAAGAAGTAGTCCTCGTTGCTGAAGTCGCCACGGATCAGGCCCCTCTCGATGCAGAGATCCAGGAAGCGGCGATCACCGAAGAGACTGCGCTCCAGCATCCGCCGGGCCCATTGCTGCACCACATCGGGAATGCGCCCGCTTTCGGTCATCAGCAGCCGGAAGGCCGCCACCGCACGCGGGTCGCTCAGCTGGGCATAGATGCGGTCCAGATAGCGGTCCAGCAGCTCGGACAGCGAAACAGCCTCCGCACCTTCAAGCAGCGCCTCGCAGTGGTGGCCCTCCCAGGGCAGCAGCAGCATGCTCAGCATGCCCTCGAAGACCTCTTCCTTGCTGCCGTAATGCGCATAGATGCCCGACTTGGAGATGCCCGCGCGCATGGCGATGCGCTCCAGCGACGTGGCCGCAAATCCTCCGATCGAGAACTCCTCGACGGCGGCCTCCAGGATCTCGCGCTTGCGCTCGGCAGCAGGCAGATAACGTCGCTTGCCCCCCGGGCGGTTGCCATCGTTTGGCAGGGAACGCTCGGCCAATTCATCCTCCTCTTGCATGGTCGGACCCCGAAGCTGGCTGAAATGAAAAGATCGTCGGCCAGACGCACAGGCATGCACCTGCCACCTCACTGGCAGCAGCCCCGCACGCCTGGCACGGCACGTCGGCCCTCAGCACACGTTGCGCCAACCGACAGTCCTGATTTTACTTCGATGGTGCCACAAAATATAGCCAACTCTTCCAAAACGCCGTCTTCATCGTTCAAAAATGGTGATTGACATGAACAGATTGCCAACGGCTGCAGCAGACCCTGCAGGGCAGTACCATCAGCTCCGTTCACCATTTTTCGGGAGACCCTGATGGAACGGCTTTTCTCATACGGCACGCTGCAACTGCCCGAGGTACAGACCGCCACCTTCGGCCGGCTGCTGCAGGGGCAGGCCGACAGCCTGGTCGGTTTCCGGCAGGAGATGCTGGCCATCCGCGATCCGGACGTCGTGAAACTCAGCGGCAAGACCCATCATCCCATCCTGCTGGCCACCGGCAACCCGGCCGACACGGTCTCGGGCACCGTCTTCCTGATCACGCCCGAGGAACTGGCCCAGGCCGACAAGTACGAGGTGAGCGACTATCGCCGCGTCCTGGCCCCGCTGGCCAGCGGCGGCAGCGCCTGGGCCTACGTGGCCCAGGAAAGCAGCACCGACGGCGCCTGAGGTCATCCGGCATCCAGCCTGACGGCTGCATCACGAACGTCCTTCGGGACATCCGCATGCCAGCCATCCTTGGCATCACGTTCACCGTACAGCGTACAGGGAAAGAAGCGGCCTTGTGTGAATCACGCCACGGGCCGTGCCGGTTCCTTCTGGCACCATAGGGGAACGCCTTGTCGAGATCATCCATGCAGATCCGCCAGACATTCGCCCCGTTGCTGGCCGCCGCCGTTGCGGCCGTCGCCCTCTGGTCGGGCATCGACCCGACCGACCGTGCCGTATGGTGGGCCGAGGTCACGCCCATCTTCATCGTGTACGGTGCGCTGCTGGTCACCGCACGCTGGTTCCGCTTCAGCAACCTGGCCTACGCCCTGATGAGCGGCTGGATGCTGCTGCACCTGGTGGGGGCGCACTACACCTTCGCCAACGTGCCCTTCGAATGGGGCAACCGGCTGCTGTCGCCGCTGCTGGGCGAATCGCGCAACCACTTCGACCGCGTGGCCCACTTCATCATCGGCCTCTACAGCTACCCCATGGCCGAATGGCTGCTGCGCCGCCGGCTCTGCGGCATGGGCGTGGCCTTCTTCTTCTCGCTCTTCTTCATCATGAGCGTGGCCGCCGCCTATGAGATCATCGAATGGCAGTACGCCGTCATCGACGGCGGAAATGCCGGCATCGAGTTCCTGGGCTCGCAGGGCGACATCTGGGACGCCCAGAAGGACATGCTGGCCGACACGCTGGGCGCACTGACGGCGCTGCTGCTCTACCTGGTCGTCCGGCCAGACCGGACGATGCGGATGGCGGGGCAGCAAGCAGGCCCGGGAGCAGGGCGCTGAACCCAGGGTGACAGGAGTGATGAACGCCCCTGTGAACAGCCCTCGGGGCAGAGGCTGAGACGGCCCAGCCCATCAGTTCAGGGGGATGCCGGAAGGCAAGCAGCCAGATTTAACAATCTTCAAAACCAGGACTTGCAAGTCTCCGAAATATCTCTATAATCCTGATTCTCGTCGATGCGGGAATAGCTCAGTTGGTAGAGCGCAACCTTGCCAAGGTTGAGGTCGCGAGTTCGAGACTCGTTTCCCGCTCCAGTTTTTCAAAGGCCGCCCAGCGCATGCTGTTGGCGGCCTTTTCATTTTCTGCGCCAGATTGCCGCGCTCGCTCCTCTTTTCCCAAGGACCCCGTTCCCGGAAGAGACCTTGATCCCGGGTGCGGCACTCCGCCCCATGCCGGCACGGACTCCTACACTCAAAAGATCCGTGCTCCTCTCGTCCCCCCCTTATCGACAGAGCCCACGGAGCATCCTGAAAGACTGAAGGATCCTCGGAACAAGTCCCCGCGGCCGTCACATCCCCGTAACGGGCGCGCCGGTTCGCGGGACTTATTCAGAGCATCCTGAACGACGGAGACTCCATCATGGCCTATCAGACGACCAATCCCTATACCGGCGAGATCCTGAAGACCTTTCCTGACGCCACCGATGCACAGGTGGCCCAGGCCCTGGAACGCGGCCACACCGCCTTCCAGCAGTGGCGCCTGAAGCCTGTCAGCGAACGGGTGACGTTCCTGCAGAAGGCAGCCGACCTGCTGCGCGCCAGGCGTACCGAATACGCGAAACTTCTCACCACCGAGATGGGCAAGCTGCTGGCCGAGGCCGAAGCCGAGGTGGAACTGTCCGCGGACATCCTGGAGTACTACGTGAAGCACGCCGAGGCGCAGCTGGCCCCGCAGCCGCTGCCCTGCGAGGATCCCGTCGTGTCCGAGGCCCAGCTGGTCCACGAGCCGCTGGGCATCATCCTGGCCATCGAACCCTGGAACTTCCCGTACTACCAGATTGCCCGCATCATGGCGCCGCAGCTGGCCGCGGGCAACGTCATCCTCCTGAAGCATGCCTCCAACGTGCCGCAATCGGCCGCCGCCTTCGAGAAGCTGATGCAGGAGACGGGGTTGCCGGCAGGGTGCTTCCAGAACCTGTACGCCACCCGTGGCCAGATCGAGACGATCATCAACGACCCGCGCGTGCAGGGCGTGGCCCTGACGGGTTCCGAAGGGGCCGGGGCCCTGGTGGCGGCCCAGGCGGGCAGGGCGCTGAAGAAGTCCACGATGGAGCTGGGCGGTTCGGATGCCTTCATCGTGCTGGATGACGCCGACCTGGACAAGGCGGTGAAATGGGCCGTGTTTGGGCGCCACTGGAACGGAGGGCAGGTCTGCTGCTCGTCCAAGCGCATCATCGTGCATGAATCGATTCATGACGAGTTCGTCCGGCGCTACACGGAGGGTGTGGCGCAACTGAAGGCAGGCGATCCGATGGAGGCGTCCACCACGCTGGCCCCGCTGTCGTCGCAGCAGGCGGCCGACGACGTGCGCCGCTGGATCGATGAAGCCGTGGCCCACGGCGCCACGGCCACCGTGATCGGGGCCGAGGTGCCCAGGCAGGGGGCCTTCGTGCGACCGGTGCTGCTCACCGGGGTGAAGCCCGGAAACCCGGTCTACCACCACGAGTTCTTCGGCCCGGTGTCGATGATCTTCAAGGTAAAGGACGAGGACGAGGTCATCCGGCTGGCCAACGACTCGCCGTTCGGCCTGGGCGGCTCGGTGTTCACGCAGGACATCGAGCGCGGCAAGCGGGTGGCCGCGCAGATCTCCACCGGCATGGTCTACATCAACCATCCCACAGCGGTGAAGGCTGACCTGCCATTTGGCGGAATACGCCGTTCGGGCTATGGCCGCGAGCTGATCGGCCTGGGACTGAAGGAGTTCGTCAACCACAAGCTGGTGGGCGTCACCGACATCGACGGGGCGTTCTGAGGCGACTCCCGTCACTTAACGGCGGCCGGCCACACACGCCGATGCTTCGCTGCCGGCCCCGGAGTGTGGTGTAATGCAGGGCGTGCTGCCCGAGTGGTGAAACTGGTAGACACAAGGGACTTAAAATCCCTCGACTTCGGTCATGCCGGTTCGATCCCGGCCTCGGGCACCACGTCACATCGCGTCTTTCAGCACCGCCCAGACGGTCTCCAGCATGCGCGGATGCGCCCGTGCCTGGGGGTGGATGCCGTCGGGCTGGAACCAGGTCGGGTCATCGCCAAAGCCTTCCAGCAGGAAGGGCACCAGGGGGCTACGGGTCTCGTCGGCCACCTTCCGGAACATCCGCTCGAACTGCCGTGCATAGGCCGACCCATAGTTGGGCGGCACCTGCATGCCCACCAGCACGGCGCGTCCGCCCGCCTTCTGCACGGCATCCACCATCTGCCGCAGGTTGTCGGTGGAGGCCTTCAGCGGCAGGCCGCGCAGCGCGTCATTGCCGCCCAGCTCGATGATCACCAGCGCCGGACGGTGCTGCTGAAGCAGCTGCGGCAGCCGGGTCAGGCCGCCCGCCGTGGTCTCGCCGCTGAGGCTGGCGTTGACCACCTTCCAGCGTGACAGGGCGGCATCGCCGGCCAGACGCTTCTCCAGCAGCGCCACCCATCCTTCGCCGCGCGACAGGCCGTATTCAGCCGACAGGCTGTCGCCCAGCACCATCAGCACGGGGTTGTCTGCCGTGTCCGCTGCATCGGCTGCCTGCCAGGGCAAGGCAGCCAGCAGTGCCGGCACAGCCATCCATGACAGCACCTGCCGCCGCTGCGGGTTAGCCGTTACCATTGCATCCGGTGCCGTGCCTTGCCGGCAGCCACATTCATCCCGTCCTGCCTGGCCACGTCGTGGCGCCACTGTTCTCATGCCCCTCATCCAAGTCCAGAACCTGAGCAAGAGCGTACCAGATAGCGGACGCATGCTGACGATCCTCGACGATGTGAGCTTCAACGTGCAGGCCGGCGAGACGGTCGCCATCATCGGCGCCTCGGGCTCGGGCAAGTCCACACTGCTGGGCCTGCTGGCGGGGCTGGACCTGCCTACCGGCGGCGATGTGCAGGTGGACGGCCAGTCGCTGTTTGCCTGGGACGAAGAGCAGCGTGCCCACTGGCGGGCGGAGCAGGTGGGCTTCGTCTTCCAGTCCTTCCAGCTGCTGCCGGCCATGACCGCGCTGGAAAACGTCATGCTGCCCCTGGAGCTGGCCGCCCACCCGGAAGCCCATCGCATCGCCCGCGAGCTGCTGGCCCGCGTGGGGCTGGCCGAGCGGGCCGGACACTATCCGCGCACCCTGTCGGGTGGCGAGCAGCAGCGCGTAGCCCTGGCCCGTGCCTTTGCGTCCTCCCCCCGGCTGCTGTTTGCCGACGAACCCACCGGCAGCCTCGATCACGCCACCGGCGAGCGCGTCATCGACCTGCTGTTCGAGATGAACCGCGACTTTGGCGCCACGCTGATCCTGGTCACGCACGACCCACGCCTGGCCGCCCGCTGCGGCCGACGGCTGGAGATCGAACGGGGACGCCTGAAGGCGGGCTGACAGCGCACCGTTCGACACCTGGGGGCCCCGCAGGTTGCCCCGAAGTCGTCGGCCCCCGGCTCACGAAGCTTTCAGGAGGAGCGCGCGTCTGCCTTGCTCATGGCCGAAGCAATCAGCATCTGCGTGCCAAACCACCCCCAGTAGATGCGGTGGTGGCTGATCAGTCCATCACGGACCTGCATCAGCTCCAGGATATCCACCTGGTCGCCCTCGGGCGTCTGACGCGGGTACTCCCACACAAGCGTGTCCCCCGCCACCAGATACTGACCGGTGCGATGCCAGCGGACCAGTTCGTTCGGGCGCCGCCGGGTACCTTCTTCCAGGAAGGCCAGAATCTGTGGCCGTCCGCGCAGCACACCGCTGTCGGTCCCCATGATCACCGGCACCAGCGGGCTCTCGAACACGGCGTCTTCGGCATAGAGCCCGATCAACGCCGCCGTGTCACGCCCCTTGGCGTATTCATGCCACTGGTGATGGATGCGTTCCATGTCGTTCACGATCGATCCCCCCTTGAATCCGGCATCGACAGGCTGCCCATGATGCCCGGGTACTGCCCCGGCAGCGCCCCGGCCGGCACACCGCGCGGGCCCTGACGGCGCGCCAGGCACTCGCCGGCGCGACCGTGCAGCCAGACGCCGGCGCAGGCAGCCTGCCAGGCGGCCTCGTCGGGCGGACATCCTGCACGCAGCAGGCCGGCCAGCAGGGCGGCAATCGTCCCTGCCAGCACATCCCCCGTGCCCGCCGTGGCCAGGACCGGGTGACCGCTGGTGTTGATCGCCAGACGACCATCCGGTGCCGCCACCACGGTGCCGGCACCTTTCAGCACCGCCACGGCTTCGAAACGTGCAGCCAGCGCGCGGGCGCAGGCCGGCCGGTCTGCCTGGACATCGGCCACCGACACCCCCAGAAGCCGCGCGGCCTCCAGCGGATGCGGCGTGAGAATGCTGCAGGGGGCCTCTGGCGGGTCGGTCAGCAGACCCAGCGCGTCGGCATCGATCACCAGCGGCGCCTGGCTGGCCAGCGCATGGTCCAGCCACTGTTGCGCCGTCTCATCCTGCCCCAGACCGCAGCCCACCACCAGGACGGGCGCAGCCCCCGGCAAGGCGGCATGGTTCTCCCACACAAAGCGCATGATTTCCGGGTGAAGCGGGTCGACCGGCTGCCGTGCCTTGCCGGATGCGTCCTGCGGGGCGTCCGCCTCGTCGTCGGCCTCGTCACCGGCCTCGTCGTCCATCTCGTCGTCGGCCTCGTCCGCCAGCGCTGCGGTTGATGCGTCCGTGTACGAGGCGCCCGCATCTGCTGCCTGCACCAGCGCCTGCACATCCTCGGCATCGTCTTCCGGCCGCAGCGATCCGGACTCCTCCGTCGCCTCTGTCCGAGAGCAAGTCTCTGGCTCGACGGCAATCCACACCCGCCCGGCACCGGCGCCCGCCGCACCCTGCGCGGCCAGCCGGGCCGCACCGGCCATGCCCAGCCGGCCGCCCACCACCAGCACGTCACCGCCATTGCCCTTGTGGGCATCACGCGCGCGGGCAGGCAAAAGTGCCGCGGCCAGGGGGGCCGTCAGCAATACGCCCGGCAGGTCGTGCGGGAAGCTCCCGTCATCGGCCGGGCAGGGGGCATCCGCATCGGCGTCGTCCATGCCGGAGCCGCCAAAGTCGTGGCCGTCATCCGGATCCGTTTCAGCCTCGGCTTCGGTCGGCACATCGCGCCATTCGCCCGCATCGGCAGGGCCGTCCGCCGCCTCCAGCGCGTCCAGCTCCGCTTCCAGCGGCAGGTCGGACAGCGGCGCCACCCAGACACGGCCCGCATGCCGCAGGCCCGCTCCCGTGTGCAGCCCCGGCTTGTCGGCAATCATCGTCACCGTCTGGCGTGCCTGCATGACGGGGGCATCCGACCCACCCACCGGCGCACCACGGTCTGCATCCAGTCCGCTGGGCACATCAATGGCCAGCACCGGCACCCGGGCGCGGTTCACCATCCGGACCAGTCCAGCCACGCGCCCCGCCAGCGGACGGGTCAGGCCAATGCCGAAGAGCCCGTCGATGATCAGGGCAGGCTCGGCCGGCGGCACGTCGCCGTCATCGCCCGCCGGGACGTTACCGTCCGGCCACAGCCAGTCGGCCACCTGCTCGAAGCCGTGAATGACCTGGCCATCGGCCCGCCAGGCTTCCCAGGCGGCGCGGGCATCCTCGGCCTCCGGGGGCATGGTGTCCAGCCCCGGCATGCCGGCCGCCCACACGGCCAGCCCCGCACGACGCAGGATGCGTCCGGCCACCAGCGCGTCGCCCCCATTGTTGCCCGGCCCCACCAGCAGGATCACCGGCGCGTGCGCCGGCAGGTTCTTCCACATGGCCATCGCCACCCGGGCCACGGCCGCACCGGCGCACGCCATCAGCTCGCCAGGTTCCGTCTCGTCCAGCCAGCGGCCTTCCAGGCGGCGGATGGTGGCCAGGTCCAGCACCCAGGCGGGGGTCTGCGAAAGGGCCGGGCGGACCGCCGCGGTGATCGAACGGGTTTTCATGGTTCCGAAGCTGCTTGTCTTGATGCTGACAGTATGCCACCCGGCCGATGTCTCCATCAGCTGCCATGATCCGTTGCAGGATCCCTGCCCATGCAGCCCCCGCAGACGGCCTCGGCAACCTGCTGTTTCCCACGCACCGGGAGCCCATCCTGCAGGCAGCCGGTTATCATCGACAGCCTTCGGACGATGCCCATCCGGCCTTTCCGCGAACCATCACGCCCCCCACGACAAGGACCTCGCCCATGACGGATTCCTCCTCGCTGCCCCGACTGGATGCCCACGCCGCCCGCGCCCTGGCGGTGCTGCTGGAAAAGGAAAAGACCGTTCCCGACAGCTATCCGATGTCGCTGAATGCCCTGCTGGCCGGCTGCAACCAGCGCAGCAACCGCGATCCGGTCATGAACCTGGATGAAACCGAGCTGCTGAACGCACTGGAGACGCTGCGTGGCCTGTCGCTGGTGATCGAGAGCAGTGGCGGGCGGGTGACGCGCTATGAACATAACCTGCCGCGCGTGCTGGGCATTCCGTCCGAGGCGGCAGCGCTGCTGTCGGTCCTGATGCTGCGTGGCCCGCAGACGGCAGCCGGGCTGCGCGCACACGTGGAACGGCAGGCGAAGTTTGCCGATACCTCATCGGTGGAAGCCTATCTGCAGGAGATGGCCGAGCGCACGGCCGGCGCCCTGGTGGAGCTGATGCCCCGCCAGCCTGGCGAACGTGAGGCCCGCTGGCGACACTGCCTGTCCGAACCGGCCGGCACCGCCAGGATGGCGCAGGGCAGCGCCGGGCACGATGCCCCAAGTCCGAATCCCGCCAACCCGGCCGACGCCGAGACCCTGCAGATGCTGCAGCAGCGCGTGGACGATCTGGAACGACAGGTGGCCGCCCTGACGGAACGCCTGGAACGGCTGGAGTCCTGATACCCTACCTGCCGCACCGGAAAACGCCCCACCCAAAAAGAAAAGCCCCAGCACCAGGAAAGCCCCTCACAAGGGAAGTCCCCAAAAGGGGAGCACCACAAAAAGAAAAGCCCCTCCTGCGAGGGGCTTGCTTCATCGGGTGAAGGCACCGGGGCGAGTGCCCCGGCAAGCCGTCAACGGCCGATGATCATGGGTACAGACCGCGTTCGGCACGGGCCTGCAGCACCCGCTGGCAGGCAATGATGTAGGCCGCCGTGCGCAGCGACACCTTCTTCTCGGCCGCGATCCGCTGGATGTCGCGGAAGGCGCTGAGCTGGATGGCTTCCAGACGCAGGTTGATCTCGTCCTCGCCCCAGAAGAAGCTGGAGAAGTCCTGCACCCACTCGAAGTACGAGACGATCACGCCGCCCGAGTTGGCGATCACGTCCGGCACCAGGGTGATGCCGCGGTCGGCAAACACCTTGTCACCGGCCTTGGTGACCGGGCCGTTGGCGCCCTCGACCACCAGCCGGGCCTTGACGCGCTCGGCACGCTTGTCGTCGACCTGACCTTCCAGTGCCGCCGGCACCAGGATGTCGCAAGGCAGACCCCAGAAGTCCTCGTCATCGATCGCCTCGGCCTCGGCAAAGCCCTTCACGCCGCCAGTCTTGCGGGCATGCGCCTGCAGGGCAGGGACGTCCAGGCCCTTGTCGTTCTTCACCGAACCGGTGTGGTCCTGAATGGCCACCACCTTGGCGCCGGCCTGGGCCAGCAGTTCGGCGGCGACGCCACCCACGTTGCCGAAGCCCTGCACGATGACGCGCGCGCCATCCAGGGCCAGGCCCATGTTGCGGGCAGCCTCACGGGTGGTGAGGAACACGCCGCGGCCGGTGGCCTTGACGCGACCCAGCGAGCCGCCCAGTTCGATCGGCTTGCCGGTGACGACGCCGGTGACGGTGGCCCCCTGGTTGGCCGAATAGGTGTCCATCATCCAGGCCATGATCTGGCCGTTGGTGTTCACGTCCGGTGCCGGGATGTCCTTGGTCGGCCCGATGATCACGCCGATCTCGCTGGTGTAGCGCCGGGTGAGCTTTTCCAGCTCATTGGGCGACAGCTTCTTCGGATCGACCCGGATGCCGCCCTTGGCACCACCGTAGGGGATGTTGACGGCCGCGTTCTTGATCGTCATCCATGCCGAGAGCGCCATCACCTCTTCCAGCGTCACGTCCGGGTGGTAGCGCACGCCGCCCTTGCCGGGCCCGCGCGAGACGTTGTGCTGCACGCGGTATCCCTCGAAATGGGCCACCGTGCCGTTGTCCAGCTCGATCGGCACATCGACGATCAGGGCGCGCTTGGGCTTTTTCAGCGTCTCGACCCACTTGGCCAGCGGGCCAAGGTGAGGCGTGACCTGGTCCACCTGCGCCAGATAGGTATCCCAGGGGCTGCCGGGTTGCGGCTTGAGATACGACAGGTTAGACATGGATGATGTCTCCTTAGGGTTGAAAAATCGGAATCAGAATCGAATAGCTCTGATACTACCCCCGTCCGGGAAATCAGGCATCCCATGTGCTCTTTCACGACACGGCTGCGCCCCGGCCTCCGGTGCACTGCAGAAAAGCCCTGCATGGCAGGGCAGGGAACCCCTTCAGGCTTTCCTATAATCACCCCCTGGAACACGCCTCCGCACGGGGCAACCCGCCTTGCCGCCGGCCTGTTCATTCCCGACGCAGACCCCCGATCCGGACCTTCATGGCCATGAGCACCCCGACCTATCCAACGCTGCCCGGTGGGCATGCACTGAGCCCCTTCCGCGCCCAGGCACTGCTGCAGAAACTGCAGGCCATCGACGATGCCATCGAGACCCTCGATGCCGAATGGTTCTACCCGCTGGAGGTTTCGGCCCCGGGGCCGGATGGCGCCCTGACCGGCGAGCGGCTGGCCCGCCTGCAGCTGCTGGTGGACGAGCACCCGCTGCCCGATGCCCCCGACGGCAAGCACCAGCGCTCCCTCTGGGTCACGGCCCGTCAGGGCACGCTCTCGCCCTGGTCCTCCAAGGCCATCGACATCCTGCACCATGCCGGCTTTGCCGATGTCACGCGCATCGAGCGCGGCATCCGCTGGAAGCTGGGCTTTCGGCACGGCCTGCTGGGCGGCAGCAAGGCCCAGGACTATCCCGAGGCGAAGCTGGCCCTGCTGGCCGCCTGCCTGCATGACCCGATGACCGAGAGCTGGTTCACCACCGCACCGGATCCGGCCCGGCTCTTTGCGCCCCATGCCCCTGTCCCCCTGGCCACCGTGCCGCTGGGCGACGATGCCGCCGCCGCCCTGCGCGCAGCCAACACCCGGCTGGGCCTGGCGCTGTCGGCCGACGAGATCGACTACCTGGCCCGCGTCTATGGCGAGCTGGGACGCGACCCCACCGATGTCGAGCTGATGATGTTCGCGCAGGCCAACTCCGAGCACTGCCGCCACAAGATCTTCAACGCCGACTTCATCATCGACGGCCAGCCGCAGGAACGGTCGCTCTTCGGCATGATCCGCGAGACCCACAAGGCCCACCCGCAGGGCACGGTGGTGGCCTATTCCGACAACGCCGCCATCCTGGAAGGCGGCACGCTGGCCGCCTGGAACGTGGACCCGGCCACTGGCCGCTACCGCTGGTCCGAAGAGCCGGTGCATCGCCTGCTGAAGGTCGAGACCCACAACCACCCCACGGCCATCGCCCCCCACCCGGGCGCAGCCACCGGCAGTGGCGGCGAGATCCGTGACGAAGGCGCCACCGGCCGGGGCGGCACGCCGCGCTATGGCCTCACCGGCTTCACCGTCTCCAACCTGCGCATTCCCGGCTGGGAACACCCCTGGGAAGCCGCCAACGGCCGGCCGCCCACCCTGGCCACCCCGCTGTCCATCATGATCGAGGGCCCGCTGGGCGGGGCCGCCTTCAACAACGAATTCGGCCGCCCGAACCTGCTGGGCTACTTCCGCACCTTCGAGACCCCGCTCTCGCAGGCCGCGGCCAACGGCCCGCACACCGGCTGGGGCTACCACAAGCCCATCATGATTGCCGGCGGCGTGGGCTCGGTGGATGCCCGCCACCAGCACAAGCTGCCGCTGCCGGCCGGCACGCTGCTCGTGCAGCTGGGTGGCCCGGGCATGCGCATCGGCCTGGGCGGCGGTGCCGCCTCCAGCATGGGCGTGGGCAGCAATGCCGCCGAGCTGGACTTCGCCTCGGTGCAGCGCGCCAACCCCGAGATGGAGCGCCGTGTGCAGGAAGTGATCAACGCCTGCCGCGCCATGGGCGACAACAACCCCATCCTCTCCATCCACGACGTGGGCGCGGGCGGCCTGTCCAACGCCTTCCCCGAACTGGCCCATGACGCCGACAAGGGCGCGAACTTCGACCTGAGCCGCATCCCCGTGGCCGAAAGCGGCATGTCGCCGGCCGAGATCTGGTGCAACGAATCGCAGGAACGCTACGTGCTGGGCATCGCCCCCGAGCGGCTGCCCGAGCTGGAAGCCCTGTGCACCCGCGAGCGCTGCCCGATGGCCGTGGTCGGCACCGTCACCGATGCCGAGCACCTGAAGCTGGCAGCCCCGGGCGAGCCGCCCGCCGTCGACATCGACATGAGCGTGCTGTTCGGCAAGTCGCCCAAGCTGCGCCGCGAGGGCACCACGCCCGCCCACACCGAACTGCCGGGCATGGACCTGAGCGAGCTGAACCTGGACACGCTGGCCACGCAGATCCTGCAGCTGCCGGCCGTGGCCAGCAAGAGCTTCCTCATCACCATCGCCGACCGCACCGTGGGCGGCCTGTCGGTACGCGACCCGATGGTGGGCCCATGGCAGGTGCCCGTGGCCGACTGCGCCGTGGGCCTGCTGGACTACCGCAACCACCACGGCGACGCGCTCTCCATGGGCGAACGCTCGCCCGTGGCCGTGCAGGACTCGGCCGCCGCCTCGCGCCTGGCCATCGCCGAATCCCTGACCAACCTGCTGTCGGCCGTGCCGGACGACCTGGGTCAGACCAAGCTGTCGGCCAACTGGATGGCCGATGCCGGCAGCGCCGGGCAGGACGCTGCCCTCTACGCTGCCGTGGAGGCTGCCAGCCGCCTGTGCATCGAGCTGGGCATCAGCATCCCGGTGGGCAAGGATTCGCTTTCCATGCGCGCCCGCTGGAAGGGTGACGACGGACAGCGCGTGGAAGTCGGCTCGCCGGTGTCGCTGATCGTCACCGCCCACGCCCCGGTCAGCGACGTGCGCCGGGCGCTCACGCCCGAGATCAGCCCCGAGATGCAGACCAGCTTCATCCTGGTGGATCTGGGCGCCGGCAAGCAGCGCCTGGGCGGCTCGGCCCTGGCCCAGATCACCGGCCGGGACGGCGACCCGGTCCCCGACCTGGACGACCCGCAGCTGCTCGTGAAGCTCTGGCAGGCCGTGCGCGAGGCCCAGGCCGAAGGGCTGCTGCTGGCCTACCATGACCGTTCCGACGGCGGGCTCTTTGCCACCGCCTGCGAGATGGCGTTTGCCGGCCACTGCGGCGTGTCGCTGCAGCTGGACATGCTCACCATCGACCCCTTCACGGCCGATGCGGGCGACTACAAGATCCGTACCGAGCAGGTGGCCGAGCTTCGCCAGGCACGCGTGCTGCGCGCGCTCTTCAACGAGGAGCCGGGTGTCGTGCTGCAGACCACCCGCGCCAACCGCGACCGCCTGCTTGGCCTGCTGCGCGCCCACGGCCTGTCGGTGCATTCCCACGTCATCGGCACGCCCAACAGCCAGGACACCATCGAGGTCCACAACGACGGCAAGTGCCTGTTCAGCCTGCCGCGCACCACGCTGCAGCAGGCCTGGGCCGAGACCAGCCACCGCATCGCCAGCCTGCGCGATGACCCGGCCTGCACGGCCGAGGCCTTCGCCCTGGAAGGTGCCGCCCAGGATGAGCCGCCCCACCTGTCGGTGCGCCTGTCCGCCACCTCCATCCAGGCCTGGCGCGACATGCCGTCCGCACCTGCCGTCGTGGGCCAGCGGCCGCGCGTGGCCATCCTGCGCGAGCAGGGCGTCAACAGCCAGCGGGAAATGGCGGCCGCCTTCGACCTGGCCGGCTTCGAAGCCTACGACGTGCACATGAGCGACCTGATTGCCGGTCGCCACGACCTGGCGCAGTTCCAGGCGCTGGTGGCCTGCGGCGGCTTCTCGTATGGCGACGTGCTGGGCGCCGGCGCCGGCTGGGCCCGCACCATCCTGTTCAACCCGCAACTCTCCGACGCCTTCGGCGCCTTCTTTGCCCGGCCCGACACGCTCACCCTGGGCGTGTGCAACGGCTGCCAGATGCTCTCGCACCTGAAGGGCCTGATCCCCGGCGCCGAGAACTGGCCGCGCTTCGTGCGCAACCGCTCCGAGCAGTACGAAGGGCGCTTTGCCAGCGTGGAGATCCTGTCCTCGCCGTCGCTGTGGCTGAGTGGCATGGCGGGCGACCGGCTGCCCATCGTCGTCTCGCACGGCGAAGGGCGGGCGGATTTCTCCGACGTGAAGGCACAGGGCGCCGACGGCACGCCGTCGGCCGAGGCGCTGACGGCCCGCATCGCGGCCGCCAACCCGGCGCTGCAGTACATCGATGGCCGGGGCAACGCCACCGAGACCTACCCGCTCAACCCCAACGGCTCGCCGCGGGGCGTGACCGGCTTCGCCAGCGCCGACGGCCGTGCCACCATCATGATGCCGCACCCCGAGCGCGTCTTCCGCTTGGCCCAGTGGTCCTGGAAACCGCGTGCGCTGCAGGAATCCGGTCTGGACCACTCGCCCTGGATGCGCCTCTGGCACAACGCGCGCCGGCAGTGCCAGTAAGGCCATGAGGCTGCGAGCCAGAGCCGCCGCGCTGCTGCTGACGTTGCTGGGCCTCTGGCTGGCAACGCTGGCAGCCGGCGGCGGGACCGCAGCCCCGGCGCCCCCGGATCAGGGCGACGAGGGCACCCTGCGGGCCGGTCAGGACATGGCCCTGAGCCACACGCTGAACGGCCGTACCCTGGATGGCGCCCTGCGCCAGAAGCTGGGCCACTGCACCGGCCAGACCCCGCCATCCACCCGCTGCCTGGACGCCATCCGGGCCGCCGGCCTGCACGTGCGCGGCGACCTGGGCTACCTGTTCCATGACCCCGCCCAGCCGCTGCGACAGGACCTGGGCCATGGCGTGACCATGGAGATCCCGGTCGGCGCACTCGAAGTCCCCACGGTCTTCATCGTCGGCGTTCATCCCGGCATCGACCGCTATCCGCTCGTCAACATCGCCCCCATCCTGTCGCTGAAGAAAGCAGCCACGCTCACACTGCAGCCGCAGGACGTGAGACGCTACCAGCGGTGGATGCCCGATCCGCCCGACAACGGGACACCCGCCGGCCCCCGGACACTTCAGCTGGCTCGCACCGGTGTCATCATCGACGGCCAGCTGCGCGAGAGCGACGACACACAGGCCGTCAGCGGCCTTATCCAGCGCATCCTCGGCCAATCCCGCTCCCTTGATCCGTGCCTGCACAGCCTGACCGACCCCGAGACGGCACGAAAGATTGAAGAACAGGCCCGCCAGGGCATCTCGCTGCCCCAGGGCTGCCGCTTCGTGCCGCCCTACGTCCACATTACCGTCACCGAAGGCAGCCAGGCCGCCCCCATGCAGACCGAGCTGGTCTTTCAGGCGGCCCCCGAGCAGCTGCATCTGTTCCGGCTGGACACGGTGAAGGGATTCACCGTCCTGATCAATGGCTTTCTCTGGCATGGCGACCCGGGCACCGACACGGGGCAGGGTGGCTGGGCCATGGGCTATGCCCGCGGGCTGGACGTGGGCAGCGGCCTTGGACGCCTGACCATCGGCGACAACACCTGGCACCTGCACACGCCCGAACGGCTGCAACAGGCGCAGCAGCGCACGGACCCCGGCACGAAAGCGCCCCCGCAAGCCTCCGGCACCGGTCGCAAGCGCGTCGTCCGCTTCGCCGCCGACCAGCGCCAGTCGTCCTGGGACACGCGGACGGATGCCCAGAGCGACTGGCCCGAAAACCCGGTCGTGCTCAGCTCCTCCACCTCCATCGTGCGCGACGGCCAGTGCGCCCAGGACGCCCTGACCACCCGCTGGTCCGCCTTCGGCACGGACGGCAAGGGCAGAAGCGTCTTCATCTCCTCCACCTCACAGGGCCAGACCCACGTCGACGAGCTGTGCCGCGTCTTTCTGGCACTGGGCATCCCCAACGCCATCCGCCTGGACGGCGGCCCCAGCACCGCCATGACCGTCGACGGCCGCCTCCTCAACCCGCTGGTTTCACTGTCTGACCTGATGGCCTTTGGAACAGCACGGTATGTGATTGATGGGGTGGGGGCGCGGGCCCCAAGCGCGAGAGTGCAAGCAAGTGAGGGCGCCAACAGCGCACACGCCCGATAGCCCCCATTGGGCGCGTAGGCATTCACGAAGTGATCACAAGCACATCGTCCCCTTCGTATCGCGCATAGATCCTGCAGCCCGGGTCATGGGCCAGCAGGCTGGACAGCCATGCCTTCTCGAACGAGATCAAAGGGTGCCTGAGACGAAACAGCTGGAATCGCAGCGATTGCTCGATCAACGACCGCAATTCAGTCTCATTGAGTTGGGTATGGATGAGCCATGAAAAATCTCTTTCGGCATCCGTACTTTCAAAGAACACGTCATCCAAGCCACTCTGCAGAAGTTGGCAACCAGAGACCACCAGGACCTGATCACGCCCCTCCGGACAAACGAGTTTCCAGGCGATGCAATCATTATCTATACCTTTCAGCACGTCTGGGATGACGTCGTCATGCTTTTTCCATACCTTGTTCATGGAAATAGACACTATACCTGCGATGCAGACGGAACAATATTATCTTCAAACCAACGATACAGAAAATCCAGTTGCGACGCTGTGTGAAACCAGTGCTCACCCTCGTCCCATACCGTCAACTCGCCGTTGAAGTCGCACGAAAACGCTTCCACGACAGAGCGATCTTCAAGATGATCCTTCCCTGGATAGAGAATGCTTGTAGCAGCCATCCACCGATCAACCCTGTTCTTCACTGCATAATCAAAATATTCCCAGGAAAGCATTTGCCTGAAAGCCGTTTTTATCAACTTCTCTCGCCTGAGTCTTTCAAGGGAAACACCGGCTTGTGAAATCATCTTCTGGATAAGCAGCCCCATGTCAATGATCGGGGAGACGAAAAGACACCTTTCGAGACGCTCATTCTGGAAGGCCAGCATGCTTAGCCACACACCAATACTGACTGAAAACAGAGACACACTTTCCCAGCGACTCCTGGCCCAGGGCATCACATCCTGAAGATCGGATACCGCGACCCAAGGACTCAAGGAAGACGTCTTTCCCCTTCTTTCACCATGCCCAGGCAAATCAATACTCAACACCTGAAACCCATAGCGATCTGCAATTGATGCAAAAGCCTCTGCCTCTTCCTTGCAACCTTCCTGTCCATGTACATAAACATAGACCCTGGAAGAAACATCCCCCCATATGATGGCCGGGACATGCCCGATATTCAGATGTTCATCCATCACGTTCTTCACCAACCCCACGCACTCACCCCCCAGCCCCCTGATCCTTCCCCCGCCCACTCCACGCCCGCTGCAGCCGCCGCTTGACGAAGCGGGCAGGGGAGACGGCCGCAGCCAGCCGTGCGTCCACCACGTCCGGCTCAGCACAGGCCCGGGCAGCAATCATCTCGGCGCCAATGGCGGCATAGAGCGCTCCTCGGCCCGCCATGCCGGTCAGCAGGTACAGGCCTTCGCGCTGGGGCATCGGCAGCCGGTCGTTGCGCGCCAGGTCATTGGCCTGGGCGGCAATGGCCCCCAGGTCCGGCGCCGGGCCGATCATCGGCAGGTTGTCGCGCAGCTGCAGGCGCTCGCCAATGGCACTGGGCTGCCAGGATTCGGGCCGCTCCAGAAAGGCCCTGACATCCGGGTCCTCGTCGCTGTCGGCTTCGCCTGCCTGCAGCCAGTGCGCGTGCACTTCTTCCGAGCGCAGCCAGAAGCTGCCGGGCCGTGTCAGCACCAGGCCGCGGCCGCTGGTCATGGGCAACAGGGCAGGGTGGCCGGGGTCTTCATCCGGGGGGCCGCCATCGGCCCGTGCCAGCCACACCTGGGCGGCACTCAGCCGCAGGCGGCCATGGTCAGCCTCCTGCATGCCGGCCAGCGTCAGGGCCTGTTCACGGCAGGCCAAGACCACCACATCGGCATCGACCACGTTGTTCCCCTGGTCATCGACAACCCGCCAGCCGGTCTCCGTGGCATCCACCCGGCCAACGGTGATGCCCAGGCGCACGCTCACCCCCGGGCGCTGCAGCACCGCCTGCCACCACCGCCGGGGTGAGACGGCAGCACAGTCGGGAAACCAGACCCCCCAATCCCCTTGTGGGCTTTCTTCCACCCGCGCCACGGCCCTGTCCACGGGCGCCACGCAGCGCTCGGCCCGCGCCCGGTCCATCGGCTGCAGCCGCCCACAGACTTCGAAGGCCGGAACCAGGTCAGCCGCCGGACCGGCACGCAGGCGGCCATGCAGCTGCATGGCCTGCACCAGCAGGCGGCTGCGCAGGTCGAAATCGGGCGTCAGGCCCGGATGCTGGGCAATCAGCGGCAGGCCCGCCACCGCGCCCCCCAGCCGGTCGCGCGCTTCCAGCACCTGCACCTGCCAGCCCCGGCGCGAGAACGCTTCGGCACTGGCGCAGCCCGCCAGCCCGCCTCCGATGATCACCACCTGCTTCATCCGTTCGTTCGCCTCGGTTCCATTTTTCGTCGTGATCCAGCAACCCGACGCGATCCATGCTAGTCTGCCGGGGTTTTCCCGGATAGGAGTCAACACTGCCATGGATCGTGCCCACGTAACAGTCGTCGAACATCCGCTGGTCCAGCACAAGCTTACGCTGATGCGCAAGGTCGAGACCAGCACCAACAACTTCCGCCGGCTGCTGAGCGAACTCAGCGCCCTGCTGGCCTACGAAGTGCTGCGCGACATGCCGATGCACGAAGTGACCATCCAGACCCCCCTGGAGACCATGCAGTCGGGTCTGATTGACGGCAAGAAGCTGTGTCTGGTCTCCATCCTGCGGGCCGGCAGCGGCATTCTGGACGGTTTTCTCAGCGTCGTGCCCGGCGCCCGGGTGGGTCACATCGGGCTGTACCGTGACCCCGAGACGCTGCAGGCCGTCGAGTACTACTTCAAGATGCCGCCGGACATGGACGGACGTGACGTGATCGCCGTTGACCCGATGCTGGCCACCGGGCACTCGGCCGTGGCGGCCATCAGCCGCATCAAGGAAACCAGACCGCGCTCCATCAAGTTCGTCTGTCTGCTGGCCGCGCCCGAAGGCATCGAGACCCTGCAGAATGCCCACCCGGACGTGCCCATCTTCACGGCCGCCATCGACCGCTGCCTGAACGATCACGGCTACATCCTGCCCGGTCTGGGTGACGCCGGCGACCGGATCTTCGGCACGAAGTGACCTTGCCTCCCACCGGACGGCAAACCCCGTCCGGCCCTTCCTTCCGATCATTCTCCATTCCATGACCCAATCCTCTTTCGACTTCGATCTTTTCGTCATCGGTGGCGGCTCGGGCGGCGTGCGCGCGGCCCGCATCGCGGCCCAGCACGGCGCGCGTGTGGGCATTGCCGAGGGCTTCCGCTACGGCGGCACCTGCGTCATCCGCGGCTGCGTGCCCAAGAAGCTGCTGGTATACGCTTCGCGCTTCCCGCAGAGCTTCGAGGAAAGCCGGGGCTTCGGCTGGAACGTGTCCCCGGCCACCTTCGACTGGGAAAAGCTCGTCGCCGCCAAGAATGCCGAGATCACGCGGCTGGAAGGCGCCTATTCCGCCAACCTGGACAAGGCCGGCGTGAAGCGCTTTGGCGGCTACGCCCGCTTCCTGGGCCCCAATCGGCTGGCCATCGACACGCCGGAGGGCCGCCAGGAAGTGACGGCGAAGGAGGTGCTCATCGCCACCGGCGGCGAACCGGTGATGCCCGAGGAGCTGCCCGGCGTGGAGCTGGCCATCAGCTCCAACGAGGTCTTCGACCTGCCCGTGTTCCCGAAGCGGATCGCGGTGGTGGGCGGCGGCTACATCGGGGTGGAATTCGCCGGCATCTTCCATGGTCTGGGTGCGAAGGTCACGCAGATCCATCGTGGCCCGCGGGTGCTGCGCGGCTTCGACGTGCAGATGGCGGACCTCATTGTCGAGACCTACCGTGACAAGGGCATCGACATGCGGATGAACACCACGCTCAAGCGTCTGGACCGGCAGCCGGATGGTTCCATCCGCATCACGCTGCACGATGACAGCACGCTGGACGTGGACCAGGTGCTGATCGCCACCGGACGCCGGCCAGCCACCCGCAACCTGGGTCTGGAAACGGTGGGCCTGGAGACGGGCAAGGCAGGCGAGATCCGCGTGGACGAGCTCTCGCGCACCCAGGTGCCCGGCATCTACGCCGTGGGCGACGTGACCAACCAGGTCAGCCTCACGCCGGTGGCCATCCGCCAGGGTCACGCCTTTGCCGACACCACCTATGGCAAGAAGCCCTGGGTGGCCGACCTGGACTTCATTCCCACGGCCATCTTCTCCACGCCGGAGCTGGGCACGGTGGGCATGAACGAGGAGCAGGCGGTGGAACACTGCGCCGTGGTGGATGTCTACCGCAACAGCTTCCGCACGCTGAAGGCCACGCTCTCGGGCACCCAGGAGCGAGTCCACCAGAAGATCCTGGTGGACGCCAGCACGGATCGTGTGCTGGGCGTGCAGCTGCTGGGCCCGGATTCGGCCGAGGTGATCCAGGTGATGGCCACGCTGCTGCGCATGGGCGTGACCAAGCGCGATCTGGACCAGACCATGCCGCTGCACCCCAGCAGCGCCGAGGAACTGGTGACGATGCGCACGGTGGCCCAGCGCCACGTCCGGAAGCCGGCCCAGTAAAAGGGGACCGACCGGGGACGGCCAGCCCGCATCGACGGCCCCGAAACGGGGTCGTCGAAGGGCGCTTCCATCCCGTCCCGAGACCCTGGCGGCCTGTGATCCATTCACGATCCATATGGTGTCCGCCGGCGCAACACGTGGCCACCCCTGTGGCCGGCAAGACATCGCGCCGACCGGCAGTCGGCCGATGTCGGTCGAATAGACGGCAGACAGCAGACTTCTGCCCACAAACTGGCATCCTCCCTGCAAGTAAGTCCCTGAAAGCTTGCCCGGGAGCCTCTTGTGCCAATCACCGGTACCGACATCGATGCCAGTCACCTGGCAATCCTGCGGGAGATCCGCCAACCCATCCTGATCGCGCTCAACCGGAGCTTCCGCAACGCCTACGTGGCCGTGGTGGACGGGCTGATCGAGCGCATCGTCGAGGAGACCAACTGGGAAAAGCAGGATCAGCTCAACGTGGCGCTGGACATCCTGCGCAATGGCAAGGCCAGCATTGAGCAGCAGTTCGAGATCGGCTGCGCGCGCAGCTGGAAGGAACGTACCGGGGTGGCCCCCGACGGCAGCTACAGCACCCCTGAAACCACCGTCGTCCAGGACGAGCCGCCGACACTGCGTCTGGTGGACGATGACACCATGCGCGACCAGCTGCTGGTCGCACGCATCTCGGCCCGTGCCCGCCGCCGGATGGACGAGGAGCTGGCCGACGGCCTGCGCGCCCGCTTCGGCGCGCTGCTGCAGCAGGACTGGTTTGCCGAGAACGAATACCCGATCGCGCCGGACATCATCTTCGAGGTGCTGCGCGGCATTCTGACCCAGCACCAGGTACGGGCCGGTGACGGCACGGCGTCGTTCCTGCTGGACCTGTTCGAGCCCAAGTTCACGGTCGAACTGATCGAGCTGTACCAGGACGTGAACCGCAGGCTCATCGCCTACGGCATCCTGCCCGAGCTGCGCTACAGCATCTCCAAGTCCCGCGCCTCCCAGTACGGAAGCGGCGAGCAGGGCGACCCGCTGGGCGAGGGTACCGAGCACGATGAGCACGGCGGTCGCGGCAACGGTCGCGGGGGCAGGGCAAATGGCCACGGCGTGATCGACGTCTCCGAGGCCGAGATCGGTCAGTGGGCCGACCAGATCGGCAGCGGCAGCGAACAGAGCCCGGCCATGCTGGCCCAGGCCACCCGCTATCTGGCCGATCCGCGCAACTTCGGCAACGACGCCCAGATGGCCGCCCACAAGCAGGCCACCTCCGACCAGCTGATGGCGGTGCTGAGCGAGCTGCAGGCCCGTACCGAGGAGGCCAACAGCCCCGAGGCTGTCGGCGTGGTGATGCAGGAGATGCGCCAGCAGTCCTCGGCCGCCGCCCAGACGCACGGCTCGCCGCTGGACCGGCTGATCATCGAGACCGTCGCCCAGGTGTTCCAGCTGGTCTACGAGGACGACGCCATCGCCAACGCCATCAAGCAGCAGCTGCTTCGGCTGCAGGTGGCAGCGTTCAAGGCCGCACTGCTGGATGCCAGCTTCTTTGCGCGCCCCGACCACCCGATGCGCCGTTTCGTCGACCGGCTGGCCCAGATGGGCTCCGACCCGGACTTCGAGACCGAACCCGGCTCACCGCTCGTCAAGGATATCGAGGACCTGGTGACCTGGGTGCTGAACAACTTCGAGCGCGAACTGGTGGTGATCGGCGAGGCCCTGGACCGTGCCGAGCGCATCATTGCCGACGAGACGGCACGCCGCGACGCCCGACTGGAAAAGATTGCCGAAGCCGCCAGCCGGGCAGAGCGCATCGACCTGCTGCGCCAGGAGATCCGCGACGGCATGCGTGCGCGGCTCACGGGCGGCCAGATCCCGGAATGCATCCAGCACTTTGCCGAGCATTCGTGGACCGAAGTGATCGTGCGACTGCGCGACGGCACGGGCGAGCTGCCGTTTGACGAGGCCCGCGCCCAGCGCGTTCTGGAGACGCTGCTGTGGAGCGTGCAGCCCAAGAAGGCCACCGAGATCAGCGAACTGGCCCGCACGCTGCCCCAGATGATTGCCGACCTGTCGCGCGGCATGGCCTTCATCGCCATGCCGGGCACCGAGCGTGAGGCCTTCCTGAAGACCCTGATGACCTGCCACGGCCAGGTCATCCAGCAGAGCAAGAACCGTCCTGTGACGCCCGTTACCTGTCCGAGCGCCGCTGCACCGGCCGCCAGAACGGCAGGCGCAGCCGGGCAGGGCATGCCGGCAGGTCAGGGCGCCCGGGCCGCGAACGGGCAGAGCATGTCCGCCCTCGCCGCTCTGGCCAAGAATTCGGCCAAACAGCCGGCTCCCGCCCAGCAGACAGCTGGAAAGAACGCCGCCAATGCCGACGACTACGATCAGGCCTGGGACGAGATCACCCGTGCCGGCCTGAAGAATGGCGACGAGATCGAGCGCGACCACGAAGGCGAGACCCGGCGCTACAAGCTGGGCTGGGTCAGCCCCTCGGCCACGGTCTTCATCTTCTCGCGCTATCCGCGCGAGCACTGGACCGTCAATCGCCGCGAACTGCATGAGCTGATGGCCAGCAAGCAGGTGCGCGTCATTCGCAAGACGGCATCGGTCGCCGCTGCCATCGACGCGCTGCAGGCGGCCTGACAGTCGCGTCCATCCGCAGCGTTCGTCCGGATCCCGGCTGCCACGCGAGCAGCACCGCAGCAGCCGGTTCCGGTTTCAGAGGCCCGTGTTCAGCGCACGGCCTTGATCACGGCGCAGGCAGCCCGGCCGCCGGCATCACCGGTCGGCTGGCTGTGCAGGTCGTCCTTGCCCTTGTGGACGATCAGACCCCGGCCCAGGATGTTCTGCGGGCCATCACCCAGCGTCAGCTGCGTCTGCGGCAGCACCAGGTCCACCTTGGCCACGCCATCGGCACCGGCATGGATGTTGCCCAGATCGCCGGCATGATGGTGATCATCGTGCCGTGCCGGATCGCCGTGCTTCTGGCCCGGCAGATGGAAATGGCCACCGGCGCTGGTGGCATCCGGCGCGCTGCAATCGCCTTTCTCATGCACGTGGAAGCCATGGTCGCTGTTGGGCTCCAGGCCGGCCACTTCGCCCTGGATGCGAATCTGGTCACCCTCATGCACGAAACGGATCGTGCCCTGGGTCGGCGAGCCCACGGTGGGCTGCAGCTGGGCCACGGCCTCGGTGGCACGCTGCGCGCCTTCGGCAGCAGCAGCGTGCTCGTGGTCATGGGCGCCGTGCTCATGGGCACAGGCAGAGATCGACAGCGTGGCCAGCACGGCCAGGGTCATCCGCTGGATCGGGAATGTCATCTTGGGTTCTCCTGAGAAAAGATCGGAATTCTGAAATTCCGCGCGGCCCGTACGGTACACGAAGAGGCTGCAAGGTGCTCAACGCCGATGTCGCGCCTTTCGGACACCCGGGAAGACCCCGATTGCCTCGCCAGACGAAACAGGGAGCAGGCCGGTCATCACGCCCACGAAGCCTTGGTGAAATCCATAATTTGACATAATAACCATTATGCGTAGTCGTTGATAAGCAACCGCATCGTTTAACATCACGGTATCGCAGACACGAAGCGTCCGATCCATGCGACCCATGCACGGCGCCCGTCGAGCCACCGTTTTCCAACACGCACAGGCTTCCATCATGAAAACCACGTCCCGTCGTCGTCTCCTGCTGGCATTGTCCGCTGCCGTGGCCCTGTCTGCCTGCACCCAGTCGGCCAATCAGTCTTCAACCGGCGGTGCACCTTCCAAGGTGGTCATCGGTCTGGATGACAACTTCCCGCCGATGGGCTTTCGCAACGAGAAGAACGAGCTGGTGGGCTTCGATATCGACATGGCCCGTGAGGCTGCAAAGCGCATGGGCGTGCAGGTCGAGTTCAAGCCGATCGACTGGAATGCCAAGGAAGCCGAGCTGATCGGCAAGCGGGTCGATGCGCTCTGGAATGGTCTGACGATCACCGAAAAGCGCAAGCAGAACATCGCGTTCACGCCGCCGTACATGCAGAACCACCAGATCATCATCGTCAAGCGCGGTTCGCCCATCGGCAACAAGACCGGCCTGACGGGCAGGATCGTGGGCGCCCAGGACGGCAGCAGCGCCGTCGATGCCATCGAGGCTGATGCCAAGGTTTCCAAGTCCTTGAAACAGCTGAAGAAATACGGCGACAACGTGACGGTGCTGCTGGATCTGGACGCCGGCCGGCTGGACGCCGCCGTGCTGGACGAAGTGGTGGGCCGCTACTATGTGGCGAAGAAGCCCTTCGCCTATGTGGTGCTGGAAGAAGACTTCGGCACCGAGGACTATGGCGTGGGTCTTCGCAAGGAAGACACCGCGCTGCAGGAAAAGCTCTCTGCCGCGCTTGAGAGCATGAAGAAGGACGGCAAGGCCGGGCAGATCGCCAAGACCTGGTTCGGCAAGGACATCATCCGCTGACATGGACGGACGGATGACCACCCTGCCAGGGCGGCCTCCGTCCGGTGAAAGCTGACATCTGCCAGCTTCTTGCACCTTCTGCACTCATCAATCACGAACTCACGGCGACTGCGGCATTGGACTATATCCTGAGCATTCTCGGACCCCTGGGCGAAGGCTCACTGGTCTCGCTTGAGCTGTTCTGCATCACGCTGCTGCTGTCCATTCCGCTGGGTGTGGCGCTGGCACTGATGCGGCTTTCCCGACACCGCTGGCTGGGTGTCACGGTCAGTGGCTACCTGTGGCTGATGCGGGGCACGCCGCTGATGCTGCAGCTGCTGTTCATCTACTACGCACTGCCGCTCCTGCCAGGCGGCGGCATCCAGCTGCCGGACTTTCCGGCGGCTGTGGTGGCTTTTGCACTCAACTACGCGGCCTACTTCGCCGAGATCTTCCGGGCCGGCATCCAGTCCATCGACCGCGGACAGTACGAAGGCGCGAAGGTGCTGGGGATGAACTATCCGCAGACAATGCGCCGCATCGTGATGCCGCAGGTAATCCGCCGCGTGCTGCCGCCGCTGTCCAACGAGTTCATCACGCTGGTCAAGGACACGTCGCTCATCTACGTGCTGGCGCTCAACGACCTGCTGCGGGCTGCCCGGGGCATCGTGCAGCGTGACTTCACCATCACGCCCTTCATCGTGGCGGCCGTGTTCTACCTGCTGATGACGCTGCTGCTGACCTGGATGTTCCAGTCCCTCGAAAAACGCTATGCCAGTCACGACGCCTGAATCCATGGCCCCCCTGCCCGGCTCGACGGCCCCCGCCGGCCCTTCCGGCGCCGCCTCGGCAATGATCGATGCCCGCGACCTGCACAAGCGCTTCGGGTCGCTGCAGGTCCTGAGTGGCGTGTCGCTGCGCATCGACCAGGGCGAGGTGGTGGCACTGATCGGCCCCTCGGGCTCCGGCAAGAGCACGCTGCTGCGCTGCCTGAACCACCTGGAGCTCATCGACCAGGGCGAGATCCGCATCAATGGCGAGACCCTGGTGGCCAATGATGCCCAGGGGCGCGCCCGCTACGTGTCGGAATCCGAAGTGCGCCGCATCTGTCGCCGCATGGGCATGGTGTTCCAGCATTTCAACCTGTTCCCGCACTTCACGGTGCTGGAGAACCTCATCGAGGCGCCCATCACCGTCAAGGGCATGAAGCGCGACGAGATCGTGCCGCACGCCGAGGAGCTGCTGCGCAAGGTCGGGCTCTTCGAGAAGCGCAATGCCTATCCGGGTCGGCTGTCCGGTGGGCAGAAGCAGCGGGTGGCCATCGCCCGGGCGCTGGCCATGGAACCGGACATCATGCTGTTCGACGAGCCCACCTCGGCGCTGGATCCGGAGCTGACGGGCGAGGTGCTGCGCACGATGCGCCAGCTGGCCCAGGAACACATGACGATGCTGGTGGTCACGCACGAGATGGCCTTCGCCCGCGAGGTGGCTCACCGGGTCTGCTTCATGGACGAGGGCCAGATCGTCGAGGAGCGCGCAGCACGGGCCTTCTTCGAGGACCCGCACCACGAACGGGCACGCGCCTTCCTGGAGCACGTGCTCTGAGTGCCGTCAGGCCCCGGAAACCTTCCGGGTGCATTCGGCACAGACACCGTAGAGCGTCACTTCATGGTGCTCCACCATGAAGCCCTCCGGCACCTCCATGCCTTCCAGGCCGCCCGGGCAGCCATGGATGTCGAACACGCGCTGACACTTGCTGCACTGGAAGTGGTGATGATGATGCGCGTGGGCATGGCGGCTTTCATAGCGCGGGCTGTCACCTGGCAGCGCCACGGCCTGGATCATGCCGTCCTGCTGCAGGTCGCGCAGGTTGCGATAGATGGTGGCAATGCTGAGCGACGGAATGGCCGTCCGCCCTGCTTCCAGGATCTCCTGCGGGCTGAGCGGGCGCTGCGCTTCGTCGATGACCCGCAGGATCTCGGTACGTTGTCGGGTCAGTCGTTTCATGCGCATACGGGTCCTGAGTCGGAATGCGAGCGATAAGTGCCCTGCCCTCAAGTATATCGGCCCCCGGCTGCATGCTCGTCCAGCGTGGCCTGTACCGACTCGTGAGCCATCCGGTCTGCCTGGGTCATGCGGGTCGGAAAGCGCCGCCATTCCGCGGCCGAGGCCAGTTCGAAGAACTCATGCCAGATGCCCGACTGCTGCGCATCCGGCTGCAGACGCCAACGCAGGGCGCCGTTGCGCAGCCGGCTTTCACGCAGCGCGACCATCGCCTGGTGGAACTCGGCTTCCCGGCCCGGCTGCGGGCGGTATGTGTGCTGCAGGTGCAGGGACTGCCCGTCGCCCATTCCGCCAGACCTTGCCAGGAAGTCATCGGGTGTCACGTCGGCATCGGTGCCCAGGCGCACCGGCAACCGGCGGCTGGCCAGCGCAAACAGGGCCAGCAACACGGCCGAGGCGATCAGCACATGCTGCAGGTCGCTGCGGTTGACCATCCAGCCCCAGAAAAGGCTGCCCACGGCCAGTCCGGCCTGCACGGAGATCTGGTTGTTGGCCACGGCCCGGGCCCGCACCCAGCCCGGTGCGATGCTCTGCGCCACGGTGGAGAGCCCCGCCAGCACCCCGACCCAGCCCATGCCGGCCAGGAAGGTGCCCACCACGGCCACCGGCACCCAGTGCGACAGGCCGACGATGACGGCTGCCAGACTCCACAGCCACAGGGAGGCACGGATGATGCGGCCTGCTCCCGCCCCCTGACGCAGAAAGCGCGGCAGCCACAGGGCCGAGGCCACGGCCCCCAGACCGAAGGTGCTGTAGAGAAAACCGTAGCCGCCCGCGGCCAGCCCCAGCCGCTGTTGCGCCACCAGCGGGAACATCGCCCACAGGGCGGCCGCGCAGAAACAGAAGCAGAAGTTGATGATGAGTGCTGCCCGCAGCACCCGGGCGTGGCGCGCAAAGCGCAGGCCGCTGACCAGGCCGGACCACAGGGTCTCGTTGCCCCCCGCAGGCACCGGCGTGCGCGGCTCCAGCGCCTGCCAGGCGGCTGGCAGCATGGGCAGGAAGAAGAGCGAGGCCACCAGCACGGCCAGCCCGTCTCCCATCAGGGCGGCGATCAGCCCGGCCATGGCCGGGCCGACGGAGCGTGCAGCATTGAAGGCAATCGAGCCCAGTGCCACCGCCTTGGGCAGCAGCGGCCGCGGAACCAGGCCGTTGATGGAGGCCTGCTGGGCCGGCTGGTAGAAGGTGTAGCCCAACCCGCAGAGCAGCGTGCAGACAACGAGCGACCAGGGCTGCAGCCAGCCTGCATGGCTCATCAGGCCCACGCTGGCCGTGGCCAGGCCCATCATCAGATGGGTGACAACCAGGATGTAGCGTCGATCGACAAGATCAGCCACCGAACCGGACACCAGCCCGAACAGCAGGAACGGCAGGGTGCTGGCGGCCTGGACCAGGCCCACCAGCAGCGCCGAGCCGCTGAGGCTGGCCATCAGCCAGCCTGCCATGGCCGACTGCATCGTGTAGGCCATGGAGGTGGTGACGGCACCGATGTACAGCAGCCGATAGGAGCGGATGCCCAGCGGCGAGCCGGCCAGGAAGCTCGCTGCCCTGCCCTTTGACGGTGTCGGCGCGCTGCCGCTCACGGCCGCGTCACCGCTGCGGCCAAGGATGCCTTTCCAGCAGCCGGCGTGAAGATGGACGGAACAGCCATCAGCACGATCAGGGCTCAGCCTTCAGATCAGGACACGGGATGCGCACCTCATCGCCGTCGGCCACCACTTCACTGAGGGTGCCGGCACCGGGACGGCGGGTCACCATCAGGGACTGCCAGCTGCATTCCTCACCCCGGAAGACGGCGATGGCCCGGATGACCTGACGGTTGCGACCACGGGCCGAGCCCGGATCGCGCTGGACCTGCCAGCGGCGGTCGATGAAGTAGGTCTCGCTGGGCTCGCGTCCCAGCAGCGTGCTGGTCATGCTCTGCAGCTGCTGGACCATGCGCGTGGTGCCCACAGCCTGCCGTGGAGCGGGCCGCAGCGGCGTGACGGCACTGAGGCGTGCACCGGCCGGCAGCGCAGCCAGGGTGGCCTGGGCCGGCAGGGGACGAGCGGCGGTGTCGGCCTCGGCAGCACGGCCCGCAGCAGCGCCTGCAGTTCCGGCCGCGGCAGCAGCGGCCGCCGTGGCCCGGCCGGAGGCTGCCTCACGGCCTTCGTTCCGAGCCGTGGAAGCGCCCTGCTCTGCCACAGCCTTCCGGGCGTCGTCCGACGAGCGCTCAGGGGTCCCGGTCTGCGCCGCGGCCTTCTGCCGCGCCTGGGTGTCCGGTGCCTGGGCGGGCTGCTCAGCCGCCTTGGCACCCTGGTTCATGGAAACGATCTCGTTGCGGGTGATGGTGTCCTGGGCAGCCGGGGCCTTGGCAGCATTTCCGGCCGACGGTGCCGCGCTGGCAGCGCTGCCGGACGTCGCAGCGGCCGTGCCACCGGTCAGGCCAGCAGCCGCCATGGCAGCGGCAATGCGGCTTTCGCGTTCACTGCGGGCCCGATCAGCCGGGGTGGCCGCGGGCGCGGTCTGGGCGCCTGCTTCGGCAGGGGCGGCAGCCTGCGTCGTGGCGGCTGTCTGGGCGGCCGCGCGATCAGGCGTCTCGGCAGCAGCCTGGGTACGCGGGCTGGTGTCGGTCTGAGCACGGCCAGCCGCGGCAGCGGCGTCCGCACGGGAAGCATCGGGCGCGCTGGATCCGGCCTGCGCGGGTGCGCGCCCCTCGGTCGAAGCGGCCACCGGCTTGCTGGCGGTCGCATCACGCTCGCTGGACCGGCGCGCGCCCTGGCGCCCCTTGGCCGGCAGCTCCGGCGACTTGCCGGGCTTGGCGCGCAGCATCTGGCCCCAGGCATTGCTGCCCTGAGAAAGGTCGGTGTCCACAGCCACAACCCCCAGCAGGTCGGGCACCGGCAGCCAGCTCTCGAACTTGCCGGGGAAACCGGCCAGGCGCACTTCCAGGGTCTGGCGCACGGCATCAGCCCGGGTGACGGTCTCCAGCCAGCAGTCGGTAGGCAGATCACCCACGCGGTTGGTGAGCGGGGCCAGCGGCACGATCAGCTCGGTGGCCTTCGCTTCGGCAGGCGTGAGCGTCACATAGCAGGTGTTGATGATGCGCAGGCTCTGGTTGTCACCGATCTGCACGAACAGGTGCGGATAGCCCGAGAAGGAATTCTTGCCGTAGGGATCGACCGGGTGCGCAATCTCGCCCAGCGGCCGGGTGGAGCGCAGGTACAGGTAGAGCTGCTGGCCGTCATGCACGGTGCCCAGCTTGCGGGCCCTGGCAGCATCGAAATCGGGCAGCAGCTGATCGGTCAGGGCCAGTTCCACCACGCCGTCCACCACACGCTCGGCTGCGGGACTGCTGACGTTGCCGCCGGACGTGGAGACCGAGGAACTGCTGCTGTAGTCGGCCCCCGGGCCCGACGATGAGGTGGTGCCACAGGCGGCCAGCGCAGCCAGCGCCATGGCCACGGTTGCACCGCGCACGCTCCTTGCCAGCCGCCCTTCTTCAGGACACGCCCCCGGGCCGGCGGAATCGTGGCCGCGGACGGCATCGGTCGGAAATGACGGGGGCAAAGGCTTGGAATGGGCGCTGTTCATGTCGCAAGAACCGGTGTCTCGATACGTGCCTGAGTATCTTCGGATGGGTGGTGTGCTGCGTCAAATCGGGAATGAGCGGCATCTGCGGGCGGCTGGAACGTGCCAGGGTGTTGCAGCTCCCCCCAATGCCGCCCATCAGGCCGTGGGCGCTGGCTGTACGGCCGGCAGCCGGGCACGCCCGAACAGCCGATCGTAGTTCTCGGTGGTGATCCGCCCGACTTCCTCGACAGGAATCTGTCGCAGCCTGGCAACAGCCGCGGCCACGTGGGCCACCCAGCCGGGCTGATTGGTCTTGCCCCGGTAAGGCACCGGCGCCAGATAGGGCGAGTCGGTCTCGATCAGCAGGCGGTCGAGCGGCACCCGACGCGCCACATCATGCACGATCGTGGCGTTCTTGAAGCTGACGATGCCGGACATGGAAATGTAGAAGCCGATGTCCAGTGCCTGGCGGGCAATGTCCCAGTCCTCGGTGAAGCAGTGCATCACGCCGCCGGCCTCTTCGGCCCGCTCCTCGCGCAGCAGCTGGATGGTGTCCTGGGCGGCCGCGCGGGTGTGGATGATCAGCGGCTTTTTCGCCTCGCGGGCGGCCCGGATGTGCACCCGGAAACGCTCGCGCTGCCAGTCCAGCTCGTCGCCGGGCATGCGGTAGTAGTCCAGCCCGGTCTCGCCGATGGCAACCACTTCGGGCTGCATGGCCAGCTCCACCAGTTGCGCCACCGTGGGTTCGTTCACGTCGAGGTAATCGGGGTGCACCCCCACCGACGCCGACAGCAGGCCGGGATGGGCCCGGACGAGGTCACGGATCCGGGGCCATGCCTCCAGCGTGATCGACACGCACAGCGCATGTTCGACCCCTTCTGCGGCCATGGTGGCCAGAACGTCCGGCAGGCGTTCCTGGAATTCGGGAAGGTCCAGATGGCAGTGGGAGTCGACGAACATGCAGCCCGGTCAGATCGTGTACGAGGATGGGGGCGATTTTAGTGCAGGCCCCAGCAACGTCTCGATCTTTTCCCGCGCCACCACGCTGGCATCGGTCTTGCTGAACTGGATGCCGATGCCCTGGCGGCGGTTGGTGGCGCCCGCCGGTGTCACCCAGGCCACCCGGCCCGGAATCGCCGTCTTGGTCGCGTCATCCATCAGCGTGAGGATGATGTAGAGCTCGTCGCCGATCTGTGCACTCTTGTCCGTGGGCACGAACAGGCCCCCGTTCTCCAGGAACGGCATGTAGGCGGCCAGCAGGGCCGATTTCTCCTTGATCGACAAGGGAATGACGCCAGGCCGGGTAGCTGGTTTGTTGCCGGCCATGCCGCCCGCCAGGCCTTGGTGCTGTGTGCTGCTCATCGAGGATTTGCGCGTCTTGGGGTTGGACGACGGGTGGAAAACGCATCCAGGTAGGTCGCCAGCGCTGACTCCATGAACAGGCGCGGATTGAGCGGATGCCGGACCAGCACCGCCTGCCGCTGCAACGCCGCCGAGACCTCGGCCAGCCGTGCCAGCGAACTGCGCTGTGCAAGACTGGCCAGCCGGGATGCAGACTCCGGAAAGAAACGGGGCGCAGCGCCGGCATGGGCCCGCAGCAGATCGCTGATCCAGCGAAGCAGCAGGTAGTACCAGGTTACCGAAGGCACCGTCGTCGCCTTGTCGGCCACCGTATCGAGGCCAGTGTCGGGCAACGCCGACAGCGACGAAAGCAATGTCCGATAGACGGTCAGGTGCGAAGGGTCGGCGAGATCGCGGGCATGCAACGGCGCCATGCCCGACCAGGCCAGCAGCTGACGGGCATCCGTGTCGGACAGCTCCGCCGAACGGACCAGCCATTGCTGGGCCTCGGCCTCGGATGGCTGCGGAACCGCCACGGCCCGACAACGCGAGCGCACGGTCGCCGGCATCTGCCCCGGCAGGTGGGTCACCAGCAGGAACCAGGTGTTCTCGCCAGGCTCCTCCAGCATCTTGAGCAGGGCATTGGCGGCTGGCGTGGACAGCGTCTCGGCCGGATCGACCAGCACCACCCGGGCGTGTCCGCGCGCGCTGGTGGTGGTGATGAAACTCTCCAGCTCGCGCACCTGGTCGATGGAGATCTCCCAGGCCCGCGCACCCTGCCCTGCCTCGCGCCCCTTGGCGGAACGGGACTCGGCGGGCGCCAGTTCCAGCAGCCGGAAATCGGGATGATGGCCGGAGGCGAACCACTTGCAGGCCGCACACTGCCCGCAGGCCTGCACCGGCGCAGGCGGCCGGGGCAGCTGCTCGCAGAGCAGCCCCTGGGCCAGCGCCCGGGCGAACTCGCCCTTGCCGATGCCGGGCAGGCCGGCCAGCAGAAGCGCGTGGTGCAGGTTCGGACCTTCGGCCAGCAGCTGTCGCAGCAGGGCCTGCTGGGCAGCAAAGAACGGCAGGACGGTACTCACGACGACCTCACCCCTGCCGGGTCAGCAGCCCCTGGGCGCGATGCGGCCATCTCGTGCCAGCGCCGATGGACCTTCACCAGGTCATCCTGCAGCCAGCGACCGATCTGCTCGGGCGTGGCCGTGGCATCCAGCACACAGAATCGCTCCGGGTCTGCGGCCACCCGCGCCTGGTAGGCACGGCGCACGCGCTCGAAGTAGTCCAGCGCCCGGGCCTCGAAACGGTCGGCACTGCGCACGGCGGCACGCCGCGCTGCCGCCACTTCGGGAGGCAGATCAAAGAGATAGGTGCGCACCGGCTGCAGGCCGTCCTGGACCTGCGCCTCCAGCTGGGCCAGCCAGGCGGTATCCACGTCCGAGCCCCCACCCTGGTAGGCGAAGGTCGAATCGGTGAACCGGTCGCAGACCACCCATTGGCCGGCTGCCAGCGCCGGCCGAATCAGCGTGTGCAGATGGTCGCTGCGGGCCGCAAAGGCCAGCAGCGCCTCGGTCTGCGGCTGCATCTCCTCGGTCAGCAGCAGCTCGCGCAGCCGCTCGGCCAGCGGGCTTCCGCCCGGTTCGCGGCTGAGCACCACGGTCTCGCCCTGCGCACGCAGCCAGTCCACACAGGCGCCCACGTGCGTGCTCTTGCCTGCACCGTCGATGCCCTCGAACGTGATGAAACAGCCCGGCATGAAATCCTTCGTGGTCATGGGCGCGCTCCCGGGCCCTGGCCCGATGCATTGTTCCTTGCGCCCGGAGCAGCCTTCCTGGGGTCCGCCAGGTTCTCGTCGGCCGCCGCCGTGCCTTTCAGCGGCTTTCCGCCGGCACGACGCTGGAAGCGATCGACGGCCCGGTTGTGGCTGGCCAGGTCGGCCGAGAACTCGGAGCGACCATCGCCACGGGCCACGAAATACAGCTTGTCCGATGGTGCAGGACGCGCCGTGGCCTGCAGTGCATGAAGCCCCGGCAACGAGATCGGCGAAGGCGGCAGCCCCCGGTGGACATAGGTGTTGTAGGGGGACGGGTCGCGCAGATCCTTCTTGCGCAGATTGCCGTCAAAGCGCTCGCCCAGGCCATAGATGGTGGTCGGATCGCTCTGCAGCGGCATGCCCTTGCGCAGCCGGTTGGTGAACACCGAAGCCACCATCTCGCGGTCCAGCACGTGCCCGGTTTCCTTTTCCACCACCGAGGCCAGCGTCAGCAGCTCGGCCGGCGTCTTCAGGGGGGAATCGGCCGCACGGTTTTCCCAGACGGCATCCAGGCGGCGCTGCTGGAGCGCCAGCGCCCGACGCAGCAGCTCCACGTCATCGCTGCCGGGCCGGTAGGCATAGGTGTCCGGCGCAAAGCGCCCCTCCGGGCTGACCCCGGGCATGCCCAGCTTCTCCATCAGCGCGGCATCGGACAGGCCCGAGAGCGTGTCGTTCAGATCGGGGGCCTTCTTCAGGGCGGCCCGCAGCTCACGCATGTTCCAGCCTTCCACCAGCGTGATGAGCTTGCCCTTTTCCTGCTGGCCGCTCACCAGCTCGTCCAGAAGCCCCTGCAACGTGGCCGGCCCGGTGATCAGGTAATTGCCGGCCTTGATCCGCGCCGCATCCCCCCGCAGCCGCAGCGCCAGGGCCATCTTCCACGACGGAACATCGACACCGGCCTGCTGCAGGACCTCGGCCAGACGTGCGCCCGCGTGACCGCGCGGCACATCGAACACCACCTCGGCATTCGGCGCCACCAGCTGGCGATGGGAATAGCCCCACCATTGCCAGCCCGCCACCCCCAGGCAGAGCACCAGCAGCAGAAGAAAGATACGACCCAACATGCGCATGATTCGACTCATCCGGCGGTCTTGCGCGCCAAAAGAAAGCGACGGTACACGCTATGATATACAGAGTATGCCGGCTGGCCCTCCTCCTGTGGACGAACGGCCCCACACGCCGGCCCCGAATCTGCCCATCCCATGAACGACATCCAGTCTCCCACCCCCACGTCCGGCGAAGCCGTCCTGCCCTATGCCCTGCTGCAGAACCTGGGTGTTCTGCGGGCCCAGGGCCCTGATGCCCCCTCGTTCCTGCACGGCCAGTTCAGCAACGACATCCTCACCCTGATGCCCGGTCACGCCCGTCTGGCCGGCTATCTGACCCCCAACGGCCGGCTTCTGGCCACCTTCTGGGTCATCCGCCACGACATGCCGCCTGCCCCTGAACAGCCCGCGGTGCCCACCTTCTGGCTGGTCTGCTCGCGCGATCTGGCTGCGGCCATGGCCAAGCGCCTGTCCATGTACGTGCTGCGCGCCAAGTGCAAGATCGTGGACGCCAGCAACGACCACGCCGTCCTGGGCTTCGTGGGGCCGGCCCGCCGCGCCACCCAGGCACTGGCCGGGCACGAGGACGTGGTGGTGACGGCCGCCCTGCCCGACGTGACGCTCACCGAGACCACCGCCGACATGCTGACCACCTCGGTGCGTCATCGGCTGGGCAACGACCGCCTGCTGGTCCGCAGCCTGCTGGTGGTGCCCCGTGCCCTGGTGGCGCCAGCGGCCGACACGCCGGACGCGCCGGCCGGCACCGGCACGCCAGCCAGTGAGGCGCCCCAGGCCTCTGGGTCCGCCGAAGCCCCCCGCGACGACCAGGCCGCCACCGCACAGGCGACCGGCGCCGCACCCGCCGCCTCCGCCGAGGCACCCCGGGGTGACAACAGCGCGGCAGCCGGCGCATCGCAGCCCGCCCCCCGCTTCCGGATGAGCGAGAGCGACTGGCTTCAGCTGGACGTGGCCAGCGGCATCCCGTGGATCCGCGCCGCGTCGTCCGAGACCTTCGTGCCACAGATGGTGAACCTGGAGCTGGTGGGCGGCGTCAACTTCAAGAAAGGCTGCTATCCCGGCCAGGAGGTGGTGGCCCGCAGCGAATACCGGGGCAAGGTCAAGCGCCGGATGTTCGCCGGCATGTGCAGCGGCCCACTGCCCGAACCCGGTACCGACGTGCTGTCGTGGGACGGGACCCCCATCGGCCAGGTCATCGAAGTGGCCAGCCTCTCGGCCGACACCGACGACGAGGTCATCGCCGGCAACGACCTGGTGATGGATCCTGATCAGGAGGAACTGCCCATCGTGCTGGTGGGTCGGCGCTTCCTGCTGCTCTTCGAGGCCCGCATCGAGGTCATCGGCGCCCAGCCCCGCTCCGCCGGCATGATCGCCACCAGCCTGCGCATCGGCAACGCCGCCATCGGCCTGCTGAAGCTGCCCTACGACATTCCGGAGTGCTGATCACGCATCAGAACCAGGCGGGCTGCATCTCCAGCGCACACATCTCCATCTGTTCCAGCAGCGTCAGCTGGGGATCAACGCGCGGCAGCTCGTGCTGGTAGAAGAAACGGGCTGCCTGGCACTTGCCCGCATAGAAGTTGCGCTCTGATCCATAGGCCGCCAGGTAGGCAACCTCGGCCACCAGCGCCTGCTCCAGCCAGATCCAGGCAATCACATAGTGGCCGAAGGCCTCCATGAAGAGGCTGGCATTGGCCAGGCGCCGCCCTGCCTCGGGTTCCTGACGCATGCGGTTGATCACCCAGCCAAAGCGTTCCGCGTACTTCTGCAGCTGCACCGCCATGTGGCGCACGTCGCCACAGCGGGCCGCCGCCCGGCCCAGGGTCTGCTCCACCTCGTGGGCAAAGCGCTGAAAGCCCGTGAAATCATCGGCCAGCAGGCGATCACGCATCAGCTCCAGCGCCAGAATGCCATGCGTGCCTTCCAGGATGGTGTTGAGCCGGTTGTCGCGGTAAAGCTGCTCCACCGGGTAGTCGCGCGTATAGCCATAGCAGCCCAGCACCTGGATGGCCAGCGAATTGGCGATCAGACAGTTCTGAGCCGACCAGCTCTTGGCCACCGGCGCAAGCAGCAGCAGCAGGTCACGGGCCCGCGTCCGCTCCGTCGACGTCTCGGCCGTGTCTGCCTCGTCCATCAGGCGCGCGCACCACAGCCCCAGTGCCAGGCTCCCTTCCACATAGCATTTCTGAATCAGCAGCATGCGCTTGATGTCGGCATGCTCGATGATCGGGATCTGCCCCCCCGCCCGGCTGTTCATGCCCGGGAAACGCCCCTGGTGACGCTCGCGCGCGTAATCCAGCGCATGGGAGTACCCCGTATAGCCCAGTGCTGCCGCCGACAGCCCGATGTCGATCTGGATCTCGGGCGCTGCCTCGTTCACCAGCGCCATGCCGGCATTTTCCTCGCCCACCAGCCAGGCCACCGCACCGGCCTGCCCCTGGGGCAGATGATTGCCCTCACCGAAGCTGAGCAGGCAGCTGGTGGCACCACGCTGCCCCATCTGGGGATAGATGCCCGCCGCCACGATATCGTTGCGCTCGCCCCGGTCGGCAACGCCCTCGGCAGAGTTCGGATCAGCCGGCAGGTACTTGGGCGCCAGAAACAGCGACAGAGACTCGACCCCGGGCATGATGTCACCCGAGTCGTCCTCGATCCGGGCCAGCACCAGGTGGACGATATTGTCGGTCACGGCATGATCGCCCCCAACAATCCACATCTTGTTGCCATAGAGCCGGAAACTGCCATCCGGCTGGCGTACCGCTCGTGTGCGGATGTCCGACAGCGACGATCCGGCCTGCGGCTCGGAGATGCAGAACGTGCAGGTGGCCCGCCCCTTCAGCAGCAGCGGCAGCCAGGCCGACGCCAGTGCCCGGCCCGCATGACGTTGCAGCAACCGGCTGCCGGCCTGTGACGGATACAGATAAGCCGTGGCAGCGGCACTGCCGGCAAACAGCCAGGCCGTGACCGTCTTCTCGATGAGCACCGGCAGCTGCATGCCCCCCAGTGCCCGGTCCTGCGACACCGCCAGCAATCCCGCATCGCGAACCGCCGCCATGACCTCGGACAGCACCGGCGGTGTCCAGATATCCTCAGCGGTCAGTCGAGGTTCCTGTTCATCCAGCTGCCGATCGGCGGACGCCAGACATCCACGGGCCAGTCGCGACGCCTGTGCCAGCACCGCATCAAAATGGTCGCGACGCAGCGAGGCAAAACGCGCGCGGTCGCACAACGACTGGACATTCAGCCATTCATGGAGCAGGAAGTCCAGATCCCGCCTGGAGAGCATGCTTCTTTTCATGGGGGCAGTCTAACGCCACAATAAGCAATATTTGTTGCAACTGAACAAACAGTTTTACTTTATTGCATTGATTCAACATTGATTTGGCCACAGCACCCCCCACCTGTCGGGCAGACCCTCCCGCTCCTTTATCATCCCCTCCTGTTCCCGCTGCTGCCCTGCTCATGAAAACCCCATGAAAAACAAATGGCTGTTCGACCTGCTGCCGGTCATCCTGTTCTTCGTTGCCTTCAGGCTTGCCGACATCTACGTCGCCACCGCCGTGGCCATCGCCACCAGTGCGGCCCAGATCGGCTGGCTGCTGTTCCGGCGGCGTCCGATCGACACCATGCAATGGGTGGGACTGGCCATCATCGTCGTCTTCGGCGGCATGACGCTGCTGCTGCACGACGAGACCTTCATCAAGTGGAAGCCCACCATCCTGTACTGGTGCTTCACCGCAGCCCTGGGCATCGCCTCGCTGCTGGGCAAGGCGCCGCTGCGGCAGCTCATGGGCAAGCAGATGCGCCTGCCCGACCCCGTCTGGAAACGTCTGGACCTGGCCTGGTGTGCATTCTTTGCGCTGATGGGCATCGTCAACCTGTACGTGGCCTACCAGTTCAGCACCGAAACCTGGGTCAACTTCAAGCTCTTCGGCACCACCGGCGCCACGCTGGTGTTCATCCTCGCCCAGGGGTTCTATCTCAGCCGCCACATTCAGGAAGACCCGTCCGATGAAACCAACGCCTGAAGCACTCCTGCAACGTCTGAAACAACATTTTCCCGACGCCCACATTACCGTTCAGGACGACAGCCATCATCATAGAGGCCACGCCGGTGCCGCTGGCGGGGCCGGGCATTTTGCCGTCACGCTGGTCTCGCCGGTGTTTGCCGGGCTGCCCACCGTGCGCCGACACCGGCTGGTGTATGATGCCGTCGCCGACTGGATGCCGCACCGCATCCATGCGCTCAGCATCCATGCCGAGGTGCCCGGCAACTGAGGGCGAAGCTGCCTTGCCGGCTGCGATTTCCTGCATCCGGCGCATGGCCCTGTCAACGTGTCGGCCCCGCACCCGTTAGGAAAGGACCGACCACGGTTCGTTCTTCCAACCCGATTTCTTTCTGGAACCGAATATGACCCAATCCTCTTCCGGTCTTTTCTCCAAGCGCACCCTCGGTGCAGCCGCCCTGCTGTCGGCCGGCCTGCTGCTGGGCAGCCCCGCCATGGCGCAGAATGCCGCCGTCGTCAACGGCAAGGCCATCCCCTCCTCGCGCGTCGACGAGTTCGTCAAGATCCTGGCCCAGCAAGGCCGGCCTGACACCCCCGAAACCCGCAAGATGATCCGCGACGAGCTGATCACCCGCGAGCTGTTCGTGCAGGAAGCCGACAAGCGCGGCCTGGAGAAGACCCCCGAGGTCAAGCAGCAGCTGGAGCAGATCCGCCAGGACGTGCTGATCCGCGCCCTCATCGCCAACGAGCTGAAGCAGTCGCCCGTCACCGACGCCGAAGTCAAGGCCGAATACGAGAAGCTCGTCAAGGACTCGGCCCAGAGCGGCGCCCAGGAATACAAGGCCCGCCACATCCTGGTCGAGTCCGAGGACGAGGCCAAGCAGATCGTCGAGCGCCTGAAGAAGGGCGAGGGCTTCGAGTCGCTGGCCAAGCTGTCCAAGGACCCCGGATCGGGCGCCAACGGCGGTGACCTGGGCTGGAACACGCCCGACACCTTCGTGAAGGAGTTCTCCGAGGCGATGACCAAGCTGAAGAAGGGTGAATACACCGTCATCCCGGTCAAGACCCAGTTCGGCTACCACATCATCCAGCTCGACGACGTGCGTGCCGCCGAGCCGCCTCCGTTCGACCAGGTCAAGCCCCAGCTGAAACAGCAGCTGGAGCGTCAGAAGATCCAGGCCCTGCAGGAGAAACTGCGCGCTTCGGCCAAGATCCAGTAAGGCCAGGAACCCTGGCAAGGGCGGCGGCAGGCACGATCGGTCCCGCCTTCATCCAGGTTCCGGACGCAGGGCCCTGACCTTGCATCCAACGAAGAAGGGGCGATGCCGGAAGGCATCGCCCCTTCTCTTTGTGTGTCCGCCGAAGCCTGCCACAGGGTGCAGACAGGTGGACACCTCCGGCCCCGGAAACCTCTCCGGGGCCATTCCCCCTGTCTGGGCTCAGGCCTTGTGCGCCTGGTCCACCGCAGCCGTGAACAGCACGTCGGTCGACGAGTTCAGCGCCGTCTCCGAAGAGTCCTGGATCACGCTGATGATGAAGCCCACGCCGGCCACCTGCATCGCCACATCGTTGTCGATGCTGAAGAGCGCGCAGGCCATCGGGATCAGCAGCAGCGAACCACCGGCCACCCCCGAAGCACCGCAGGCGCCCAGCGTGGCCACCACGCTCAGCAGCAGCGCCGTGGCAAAGTCCACCTGGATGCCCATCGTGTTCACCGCCGCCAGCGTCAGCACCGTGATGGTGATGGCGGCCCCTGCCATGTTGATCGTCGCACCCAGCGGGATCGAGATCGAGTAGGTGTCCTCGTGCAGGTTCAGCTTCTTGGCCAGCGCCATGTTCACCGGAATGTTGGCCGCCGAGCTGCGGGTGAAGAAGGCCGGAATGCCGCTTTCCAGCAGGCAGGTGAACACCAGCGGATAGGGATTGCGGCGCGTCTGGCTGAAGACGATCAGCGGATTGACCACCAGCGCCACGAACACCATCGCCCCCACCAGCACCAGCAGCAGGTGCAGGTACTGCTGCAACTTCGCAAAGCCATCCGGCGACAGCAGCGTGCTCAGCAGAAGGCCCAGGATGCCCAGCGGGGCAAAGCCGATCACGAAACGCACCACCTTGGACACGGCCTCGGCTGCGTCGTTGAGCATCGTCCGCGTGTGCTCGCTGGCATGACGGAACGACAGCCCCAGCAGAACGCCCCAGCCCAGGATGCCGATGTAGTTGGCCTCGAGCAGCGCCTTGATCGGGTTGCTCACCAGCTTCATCAGCACATCCTTCAGCACCATGCCGATACCGCCAGGAGCCACCTCGGTGGCGTGCTTGACCCCCTCCAGCGACAGGTTCGACGGGAACATGAAGCTGGCCGCCACCGCCACCAGCGCCGCCGCGAAGGTGCCCACCAGATACAGCACCAGGATCGGGCGAATGTTCGTCTCGGTCCCGTGCTCATGCTGCGCAATGGCGGCCATCACCAGCACGAGCACCAGGACGGGTGCCACCGCCTTCAGCGCACCGACAAACAGGTCGCCCAGCAACACGGCTGCAGCCATCACGTCCGAAGGCCAGCCAGCCGGCAGGGCTCCGGTCCGTTCGATCACGGCGTCCCAACCTTCGGCACCCCCGCCAAAATGCCGGGTCACCAGCGCCACCACCACGGCCAGCACCAGGCCGATGACGATGCGGGTCACCAGATTCAGCCGTGACCACGCTCCAAGAACTCCCTCTCTTGCCATGAAAACCCCTGTCAATCGACATCCGGACCGTGCAGGCCGCCACAACCGCCCCCTGCAGGCATCCATGCCATGGGGTCGTCATGCGGCGCCGTCAGCCACGGGCCTTCTGCCGGCGTTGGAAAGGGGGCTATTCTTGCACCTTTCACGCAGGAAGCACACGATCAACCTTTCAGTCCCCTGCTTCGTCCAGATGCAGCGTGCCGGTTTCCTCCTCGGCCGGCAGACTGGCCGCCCACCGCGCCAGCTCGTCCTGCTGCGCCCGCAGGGCAGCCCGGTCGGCCCGGCGCTGCGCACGACGCTCGGCAAAGAAACGCTGCAGCAGCTTCCCGCACTCATCAGCCAGCAGTCCCCCCTGCACCACTGTCTGGTGGTTGAGCCGCCCCTCGGCCGGCAGGTCCAGCACGCCGCCACACACGCCGGTCTTGGGGTCCGGGGCGCCGAACACCACCCGGCTGATGCGGGCGTGCAGCATCGCGCCCAGGCACATCATGCACGGCTCCAGCGTCACATAGAGCGTGGATTCACCCACCCGATAGTTGCCCAGCTGCTCGGCCGCCATCCGCAAGGTGCGGATCTCGGCATGCGCCGTCGGATCATGACTGCCGATGGGATGGTTGTAGCCGGTGGCGATCACCTGCCCCGCCTTCACCAGCACGGCGCCCACCGGCACCTCACCATGCAGCTGCGCATTCAGCGCCTGGTCCATCGCCAGGCGCATCATCGCGTGGTCAAGCTCGCTGAACGACGCCTCCGGTGCGGGCAGCGATCCCTCATCCGTCCCGTCCATCACGCCCCACCAGCCGCCTGCACGCAGCCTGCCTTCTCATCACGCAGCCAGGGCCGCGTGCTGGCCACGATGTCGTCGGCCAGCCGGGCCACCTGCCGCTGCATGCCCGCCACCAGCGCGTCCACGTCGTCGGCCTTCACGTGCTCGTAACCCTGGTAGCGGCAGCTCAGCACCCGCGGGCCGGCCGACGCATGGTCCTCGGCCGCCTCCGTGTCGTCCGAGGCATCCGTGCGGCGCAGCCGCCAGTCCACCAGCGCATCCACGTCACCGGAGCGGCTGGCATCGAAGCGGTAGACCTGCAGCGACAGCCGCAGCTGCGCGGGCTGAACGCCTGCCGCGGCCGAGGACGCTGCAGCCACGGCCAGTCGGGCCCCCAGCGCATCACGCAGCGCATCGGCAAAGGGCGCATCCCAGCGGTTGTTCTCCAGCAGCGTCACCGACGTGGCCAATGCCGGCGTATCCGACGGACTACCCCCCGCTTGCCCGGCGCCGGCCTTGCCTGCGGGCACACCCGCCTCCCGGCCCGAGACCACGATGTCCACGCGGTTCAACCGCTCCGGCACATCGACCGTCCCGATCCGGTAGCGCAGGTCAGGCTGCGCGCGGTTGCCATTGCCCGGCGCATCCATGGCCGACAGCGTATGGAAATGCACCGGCGGCGAACTGGCGCAGGCCGCCAGAGCCAGGGCCAGCGCCGGTACCACCGGTTTGAAGACAGCACGCATGATCATCCGTTCCTCTTGAAAGAAATCAGTTGCCCGTCTTGCCACGCAGCAGGCTCTCCGGGTGACGCTCCAGGTAATCGGTCAGGCGTCGCAGCGAATCCGCTGCCGTCGAGACCGAACGCAACGTCTGCTGCAGCTCTTCCTGCGTCGGCGAATCACTGGCCAGCGTCCGGTTGGCCGACACCAGCGTGCGGTCTGCCGAATCCAGCGTCTTCTTCAGGCTCTGGATGGTGCCCATCAGCTGCGGCGCCAGATTGTCGTTCAGCCCCTTGACGGTCTTCTCGGCCGCATTGACCGTGCGCCGCATGCCTGCCAGCGTCTGCTGCAGGTCACGCCCGATCTGATCGAACGGCACCTTGTTGATCTTGGCCAGGATCTCGGCAATCTGCTGCTGGAACTCGTCCAGCGAATTGCCCACCGTCGGCAGCTCCATCAGGTCACCCTGCACGCTGCGCATCTCGGCCGGCTTGGCCTGCGGGAAGAAGTCCAGCGAGACATACAGCTGGCCCGTCAGCAGGTTGCCGGTCCGCAACTGCGCCCGCAGCCCGCGCTGGACCATGTTCTGCAGCCAGCGATTGCCCTCTTCCTTGAGCTCCTTCTGCGTCATGCCGGCGCCCAGGGGCCCCTGGGCCTGCAGCCCGCGGCCCCGCTTCATGCGGTCGGAAAACACCTCGATCAGCACCGGCATGTGAATCTCGTTGGTGTTCTCGTCCACCACGGCGTCGATGGCCCGGACCTGGCCCAGCTCCACACCCCGGAAGTCCACGATGGCCCCCACCTGCAGTCCCCGCAGCGACTGGTCGAAGTTCAGCACCAGAAAGCGCGACGGCCCGTCAGGCTTCTTCATGGCATCCGCCTCGCTGGCGGCCAGCATGAAGGCCGTATGCTCGTTGGCCGCCTCGCCCTTGCCCTCAATGGGCGAGGCAAAGGCAATGCCGCCCAGCGCCACCGTCAGCAGCGACTGCGTGCGGACCGACACGCCACTGGAATCCAGCTTCGCCTCCACGCCGCTGGCTTCCCAGAAGCGCGAGTTCGTGCCCACGAAGCGGTCATAGGGGCTGTTCACGAAGATGTCGATCGTCACCCGGTCACCCGACTCGTCCAGCGAATACCCGGTCACGCGCCCCACCGTCACCCGCCTGTAGAGCACCGGCGACCCGATGTCCAGCGACCCCAGATCCTTGGCCCGCAGGCGGAACTGGCTGCCCGCCTCGTCATACTTCAGTGGCGGCGGACTCTCCAGCCCCTCGAAGGTCGAGACCATCTCGGCCGACTTGCCGGCATCCACGCCGATGTAGGCCCCCGACAGCAGCGTGCCCAGGCCCGACACCCCGGATATGTCGGCACGCGGCCGCACAACCCAGTAGCGCGAGTCCCTGGCCCGGAAGGACCCGGCCTTGCGATTCAGCTCGATGTCCACTTCCACATGCGAGCGGTCATCGGCCAGCTCGATGGACTTGACCTGGCCCACCTCCACGTCCTTGTAGCGCAGCTTCGTCTTGCCGGCCTCCAGACCCTCGGCCGTCTTGAAACTGACCGTGATCGTGGGGCCGTGCTGCGTCATCTGGCGATAGGTGAGGATCGCCCCCACCAAAGCTGCCAGCAGCGGCAGCAGCCAGATCAGCGACGGCAGCCAGCGATAGCGCCGGTCCTCCACCGCCGCCTCGGGCACCAGCACATCGTCGTGATAGCCGCCGGCAGCCCCCTGCGCCTGTCCCTGGTCGGTCCCGGCCGCCGTCACGGGGCGCCCCTGCGCACCAGATCGTTCCTCGTTGCTCATCCGTCAACCCTTGTCCACACCATGGCGCCCGCCGAAGGCCGGCACCGATTGCTCTATCCCGCACGCCCCGAAACCACGCCCGGGTTCGCACGCCTGCGCCTGCGGCCGTGCAGCAGCCCGGGCCGGAAACGCGCATCCCAGGCCCGTCGCGCATCGAAACTCATCGTCGCCAGCATCGTCAGCACCACCACCGCCCCGAAGGCAGCAATGCCCGGACCGGCCTTGACCACCGCCACGCCCGGCACCTGCACCAGCGAGCTGGTCACCGCCACCACGAACACGTCCAGCATCGACCAGCGCCCCACCCATTCCACGATGTCATAGAGATGAGTGCGCTCCTGCAGCCGCCACAGGCTGCGGAACTGCACCAGCAGCGTCAGCAGGATCAGGGCCACCAGCTTGAAGAGCGGAATCAGGAAGCTGGCAATGAAGATGATGGCCGCCAGCGCCCACTCCCCATCCTGCCAGAAGTAGATCACCCCGGACAGGATCGTCGAATCATCGGTACCGAACAGCGTGCTGGTGGTCATCACCGGCAGCAGGTTGGCCGGCACATACAGGATCATCGCCGTGATCAGCAGCGCCCAGGTCACGCCCAGCCCGCCCGGCTTGCGCCGGTGCAGCCGCGCGTCACAGTGCCGGCAGCGCTCGCCTTCCCGGGCTTCGGCCCAGACCGTGTCGCAGTGCCGGCAGGAGATCATGCCCAGCCGGCGCCCGCAGAACCGGGCCGACTCCGCTGCCGTCAGCAGCGCGCCGTCGTGTGCGTCGCGATGCCTGCCCACCGCCGTTTTCCATTCCCCGTCGGCCTCTTCCAGCACCGGCGGCTGGCCCGCATACACGACCTGATCGTCCTGCAGACGCACCTCGCCCACCGGCATGTGGGTGCGCCGGATGAGCCGCCGCAGCCGGAACGTGAGAACCACCGTGAGCGTGATGGTCGTGCCCATCCAGGCCCACAGCGCCGGACCGGCAATGATGCTGGCCATCGACGACAGCTTGATGATGGCCACCAGCACCCCCAGCAGGAACACCTCCACCATGCTCCACGGATACACCTGCTGCATCATCCGCACCAGCCGGTTCTGCACGCCAGCCGGCACGTCGCCACGACCGGTCAGCCACAGCACGAACAGGAGCGTCAGCAGATACAGCCCCGGCAGGAAGAGCGTGGGCACGAACACCATCAGCGCCACCGCGAACATCTCGGACTGAAGCAGCGTCATCACCGCGCCCACCAGCGTCAGCTGGTGGACGGTCCCCTGCAGCTCGATGGCCACGATGGGAAAGACGTTGGCCATCACGAAGAGCAGCAGGCAGGTGAGCACCAGCGGAATCATCCGTGCCCGATTGAGACGCGACGACCTGGCAAGCTCCGAGCCGCACACCCGGCACCGCGCACGCTGCCCATCCCTCAGGTGCACACGCCTGTGCAGGGTGTCGCACATCGGACAGGCCGTCAGACCATGGACTTCGCGCATCACTAGAATAACCTCATGACCCCGGAAACGATACCTGATGCCACCGGCAGCACCCCGGTCGCCTGGCAGGACGGCCAGCCCTTCAGTCCCCGCTACGGGGATCGCTACCACACGCAAAGTGGCGCCCGCGCCCAGGCCGAACACGTCTTCCTGGGCGGCTGCGGACTGCCTGAGGCATGGTCGGGAAGTACCCCGGAAACGGTCGGGAACGCCCCGGAACGCGACACGTCGGGAAACCTCCCCGGCCTGGGCAATGACAGGAATGCCGACACTCCCTCGGTCCCTTCCGGCCCCGCCTGCTGGACCATCCTGGAAACCGGCTTCGGCCTGGGACTGAACTTCCTGTCGGCCTGGGCCTGCTGGCAGGCCAGTCCGGTACGCCCGGCCACGCTGCGCTTCGTCAGCACCGAAGCACATCCGGTCAGCGCCCACGACATCCGCCGTGCCGGCGCCGATGATCCACGGCTGCAGCCGCTGGCCGAACGCCTGGCCGATGCCTGGCCGGATACCGCAACACTGGCCGCATGGTACTCGGGAAACGCCGACGACGCGCCTCCCTGTCACACCCATGCCGAATCGGAAACATCCGCCGAGGGCAGCGCGGCCCTGGAAAGGACACTCCGGCCGCAGACATCCGGTTTGCCGGATCCCTCCACTCCGCATGCCTCGGAAGATCTGCCCTGCCTGACCCTGCGCTTTGCAGCTCCCCAAGGAACGGTCGAGCTGCAACTACTGCTGGGTGACGCCGCCACCCGGCTGGAGGGCTGGTACACCCGGCATGGCAGCCTGGGCGCCGACAGCGTGTTCCTGGACGGGTTCGATCCGAAGAAGAACCCTGCCATGTGGGATGTCCGCACCATGCAGGCCGTGGCCCGCCACTGCCGCCCGGGTACGCGCATCGCCACCTGGTGCGTGGCCCGCAGCGTGCGCGATGCGCTGACCCAGGCCGGCTTCCGGCTGCACAAGCGACCCGGCCTGCCCCCCAAGCGCCACTGCCTGGTCGGGGACTGGCCCGTCACGCCGTAGCCGATATCAGGAGCGCACGGCCACCACGATGCCGCCCATGATCAGCACGATGCCGATGAAGTACTGGGGCGTGAAGCGCTCGCCGAACAGCCAGTGACTGGCCAGCGGCACCAGCACGAAGGCCAGCGCCATCATCGGATAGACCTTGCCCAGCTCCGCCTTCTGCAGCACCCAGATCCAGGCAATGGTGATGAGCCCGTACAGCGCCAGCGCGGTGAACAGCAGCGTGGCCGTGCGCGGTACCAGGAAGGATCCGGTCTCGGCCAGCGAATTGGCGGCCAGCTTGAAGAGGATCTGGCCTGCAGCCATGCCGAAGACGCACATCAGCGCCCAGAAATAGGTCAACACCGGTTGTTCTCCCTTGATGCCCTGGCGCGTGTCATGAACGCTGCGCCCGTGATTCGTCCGATTCGTTCCCGGCGGCCTGCACGGCCGACTCGGCGCCAGCTGGTGCACTGGTCACCGTCTCGCCCCGCATGATCTGCGTGTGCGTTCCCATCCGGCGTGCCTCGATCACCCGCGTCACCGAGGCCGACGGGTTCTTGAAGCGCTCCAGCGTGCGCGACGTGCGCAGGAACGGCCGCTGCGGCACCGACTGCACGTCCTGACCGATGAAGGCCAGGATCAGCTCGATGCCCACCAGCACCGGCAGGGCCGACAGCATGACGGTACCCGGCGTTGCCGTCACGCCCAGGCTGCTGGCCTCGTTCCACTTGTACAGGCCGAACAGTACCCCGAAAATCAGCAGCAACATGCCCATGGGCAGCTGCAGCGAGGCCAGCGACAGGTCCCGCAGATAGTAGTTGTAGAAGATGCGCTTGAAGGTGTTGCGCACGTGCTTGAAGAAGAACTCGCCCACCACCTTGGAGATCCGCAGGTTGCTCACCTCGTCCCCGTAGGAGGCGTGCATCGGGATGTCCACCACGACCGCCCGCAGCGTGTTGAGCCGGAACAGCATGTCCGACTCGAAGAAATAGCGCCGGCTGATGCGTCCGAACGGCAGGCAAGCCGCCACATCGCGATGGATGGCCGTGTAGCCGTTGGTGGGATCGAACAGGTTCCAGTAGCCCGACGAGATCTTGTTGAAGAACGACAGTACCGCATTGCCCAGCAGGCGGACCGTGGGCATCTGGCTGACCTGCTCCAGGTCAAAGAAGCGGTTGCCCTTGGTGTAGTCGGCTTCACCGGCCAGAATCGGCGCCACGAAGTCCGGCAGCAGCTCGGGCGCCATCTGGCCGTCACCGTCGATCTTGACCATGATGTCCATGCCGTCATCCAGTGCCACCCGGTAGCCGGTCATCACCGCGCCCCCCACGCCCTGGTTGATCTGATGGCGGACCACCCGGACCCGGCTGTCGGTGCATTCCTGCTCCACCAGGTCGCCGGATCCCTCCGGGCAGCAGTCATCCACCACATAGACCCGCCTGACCTCGGGGCCGATGCGCTGCAGGACTTCCAGGATATGGGCCTTGACCTTGTAACAGGGAATGATGACCGCGATGCTTGCCATGAATGCTCGTGTCGCCTGGATGACACCGGAGAAGGACAGCTGGCTATTCTACAGGTCCGGGCAGATCCGCCGGCATGCCACTTGCCTGGGGCCATTGCCACCGTTTCCGGGCGCTCTTGCCGGCATCGGTCGGCACGGCCTCAGCCCTTCGCCTGCAGGCCCCCTGCCATCAGACCGCTTGCCCGCAGCACCCGACGATCGATCGCCTCCCCCAGCACGCTGTCCAGCCTGCCGGGCCCCACCAGCGTGAAGAAGCGCCGTGCCCGCGTGATGGCCGTATAGACCAGCTCACGGGTCAGCACCGGTGACAGCTCGGCCGGTATCGCCAGCGCGGCATGGTCGAACTCCGAGCCCTGCGCCTTGTGCACCGTCATGGCAAACACTGTCTCGGCCGCCTGCAGCCGGCTGGGCAGCACCCAGCGAATGCCACGGCTGCCCCCCTCGGCCGGAAACGCCACCCGCAACCGGCCCCCCTGAGCCGCCAGCGCAATGCCCACGTCACCATTCATCAGCCCCAGCTCGTAGTCATTGCGGGTGACGATCACCGGCCGACCCGCGTACCACCCCTCACTGGCCGCCAGCAAGCCCGCCGACTGCAGCCAGAGCGCAATCTGCCGGTTCAGCCGCTCCACCCCCCAGCTTCCCTGGCGCAGCGCACACAGCAGCTGGAAGCGTCCATGGGCCTGCAGCACCCCGGCAGCCCATTCATCGAAGCTGTCCTGCCCGGCCTCGTCCGCCGGACGGTTCCGGTGCATCCACCGCAGGTAATGCGCGTACCCCACCGGCCCCTGATCAGCAGGCACCCCATCCAGCCGGCCATGAACCACCAATTGCCGCAACGCATCCCAACGCTCGGCGTCCACCTCGATCCGGGCGATATCGGGCACCTGGCCCGACGCACACCCTGTCCGAACCTCGTCCCACAGACGCTGCACCCTGGCTACCTCGCCATCGTTGACCAGGGCTGCCAGACGGCCGATGCCGCTGTCCGCCCCAAAGCGATGGCTGTGACGCAGCATGCCGACGCTCTGGTCCAGCAACGTGCCATCTTCTGCCCCGTCAGCCTGCAGCCCGCAGTCGATGGGCTCCTGCGCCACCCGGGCCACCCAGTCGGCCGTCTCCGGCCAGTAGCGTCCCTCGCGGGCATGGGCGCACAGCTCGCCCAGAATGGCGCCTGCCTCCACCGACGCCAGCTGGTCCTTGTCCCCCAGCAGGATGAGCCGTGCCCTGGGCGGCAGCGCATGCATCACCTGCGCCATCATCTCCAGGTCGATCATCGAGGCCTCGTCGATCACCAGCACATCCAGCGGCAGCGGATTGCGCGCGTCATGCCGGAAATGCCGCGTGCCCGGCCGGCTACCCAGCAAACGGTGCAGTGTCGAGACGGACCGCGGAATGGCCGCCCGGATCGCCTCGCCCTGGGGCACGTCCTTCAGCGGCAGCCGGTCAATGGCGCTGCTGATCGAGCTGCCCAGTCGTGCCGCTGCCTTGCCGGTGGGCGCCGCCAGTCCGATGCGCAGAAACTGCCCCTGCCCGGCCAGCGCCAGCCATTGCAACAGGGCCAGCAGCCGGATCACCGTCGTCGTCTTGCCTGTACCCGGCCCCCCGGTGATCAGCCCGAAGCGCCGCCGTGCCGCCAGTGCACAGGAAATCCGCTGCCAATCCGCCCTGCGCCCGGGCTCTGCCGCCGCATCCCCGACAGCCTCCGCCGCCTGCGTTCCGGCCCCACTCGCCGAACTTGCCGTGTTCGCCGCATGCGCTGCCCCGGCACTGCCCGGTCCGCTAAACAGCACCACCAGCGCCTCCTGCAGGCGAGGTTCTTCTTCCTCGGACAGACCCGGCAGCATCAGCCGCTGCCGGATGCCTTGCTGCACGTCCTGCTCGTACTGCCAGAAACGCCGCAGGTACAGGCGATGCTGCACCAGCACCAGCGGCGTCGTCCGGGCCCCCTCCGTGGATGCCTCATCCGTCGACCCCAGGGCCGAGGACTGTACCACCAGTGATGGGCACGCCACACAGGCTGCCTGCCAGTCCGCCAGCGTCAACGTCTGCAGCCAGGGCTCCACCGGAATCGACAGCACCTGCATCGGCTGCTCCAGCACCGCCTGCAGATCCAGACAGACATGGCCCTGTCCCAGCTGCCAGCTGCAAAGTGCCGCCGCCAGCAGCACCGACGGCAATGCCGGAGACGGTTCCGTCCCCTCCGCCAGAAAGTGTGCCAGTTCCAGATCAATGCGCCGCAGCCAGCCATCCTCATGCCAGCGTGCCAGAAGCGCCAACATGCCGGCTACGTCCGCGGGCAGCACCACCTCCGGCTCCCCCCCTGTCTCCGGCAACGAAGCAAACAGGTCCGCCGTCAGCTCGTCCTGCACCGGTTTTCGGCCTCGCCGTGTCATTGCACCTTTCGTCATGACTTGTCTGCCCCCAGCGTCCGTTGCCCCGAAAAGGCCGCATCCAGTGCCTCGATCACCACCCGGGGCGGTCGTGCCGCGAACACACCCCGTGACGGCGCACCACTGCCACGCAGGAACAGATAGAGCGCCCCGCCCACATGGCGGTCGTAATCGTAGTCCGGCAGTCGCACCTTCAACAGCCGGTGCAGTGCCAGCAGGTAGAACAGATACTGCAGCTCGTAGCGGTGGGCCAGCACCGCGGCCTGCATGGTCTCGCCGCGATAGGCCTCATCCGAAGCGCCCAGCCAGTTCGATTTGTAGTCCAGCACATGGAAACGCCCCTCATGCTCGAACACCAGGTCGATGAAGCCCTTCAGCATGCCGTTGAGCTGCCCCGGCAGCAACGGGGGCCGCGCCGCACCATTGAACGTGTGCTGGCGCACCCAGGCATCCAGCGCCGGCAGGTCGATGTCCTGCACCGCCAGCATGAAGCTCATCTCCACCTGATACTGCCGCAGGCCGGCCAGCGTGAACGAGGAGCTGCCATCAGACGGCACAGGCCCGGCACCCACCAACGCCTCTTCCACGTTGCCCTGGATCCGATCCCTGCCCCCCGCATTCAGCGGCAGGGGCTGCGTCAGCAGACGCACCAGCCAGTCCGTCAACAGCGACTGCCAGGGTTGCCAGTCCGGCATGCGCTGCAAGCGCCAGCGCACCTGCTCGGCCAGGCGTGCCGGATCCTTTGCCAGCGCGGCAAAGCCCTGGCGTCCGGCCCATTCCAGCAAACCATGCAGGAAGGTCCCGGCCCGGGGCCCCCGCGCAAAATCATGCACGCTGCTGCCGAGCCCCCTCGCGCCCTGCTCAGAATCCACCACCGCCAGCGCAGAAGCTTCAGCCGCCTGCACCAGGTGCCGCTGCCACACGGCATCGGCTGCGCGCTGCTCGGCCCAGGTATCGGTCAGCGCCGAATCGCCATAAGGTGCATCGCTTTCGGCCACGTTCCGACCCGGCTCCCATCCGTCACCAGCGGCCGGTTTCACGGGTTCCACGTCTCCATGCGCGGCAACCGTCTCATGCACGCCCCGGTCGGACGGTGAGTCGGGCAGGGAAAGCGTCGTTGCAACATCTTCCACCTCCAGCGCCGAATAGCTGGCAATCCACCATCGCGGCCATGACTGGCCAGGCAGCATCGGCGGCGTCTTCCACGCAGCCGCACCCCGCCCGGATGTCCGCTCAGAGGGGCTCCACAAGGCTGCCTGTGCCATGTCCCCATCACCATGCCCATCGGCCGGCAACGACGCTTCCTCCACCGCCAGCACACCCGGTGCGATGCCCTCACGCCACTGATCAACCTGCTCCTGCAGGGCAGCAAACAGCCGATGGCCATCGCCACTTTCGCCACCCAGCCCCAGCAGATGACCCGCTGCACTGCGGTGCAGATTCTCCAGTGCCCCCAGGCCCACCCAGGTGGCATGACGTGCCCTTGTGAGCGCCACATACAGTTTTCGCAGATCCTCACCCAGCCGTTCCGCATCGGCTGCGGCCACGATTTCGTCATCCGCGCTCCTGCCCGGCACCAGCTGAAGGCGGCCATCAGCATCATGCCAGCGCAGCAGCGCATCCTTCGCCTCCACCGGGCGCACAGCGCAGAAGAACGGCAGGAACACCAGCGGATACTCCAGCCCCTTGGACTTGTGCACCGTCACCACGCGCACCCGGGCATCGTCGCTTTCCAGTCGCTGACGGCGCGCCTCACGCTCGCCTTCGGGGGCATCCCGCTGCTCCTGCAGATAACGCACCAGGGCGTGCTCGCCTTCCAGCCGGGTGGAAGCCTGCTGCAGCAGCTCGCTCAGATGCAGCAGATCGGTCAGCTGCCGCTCCCCCCCCTGCGCCAGCAAGCGGGGCACCACACCGAAATCCTGCAACATGTGGCGGACCATCGGCAACACGCCCTGGCTGCGCCAGATCTCCCGGTAGCGCTGGAACTGCGCCACCCGCTCCTCCCAGTGCAGCTCGTCATGCACCAGCCGCTCCAACTGCAGGGCATCCAGCCCGCACAGGGCGGTACCCAATGCCGCACGCAGCAGCCGTCCGTTCGCAGGCTCGGCCGCCGCCTGCAACCAGCGCAGCAGTGGCGGCACCACCGGACTGGCATAGACCGACTCATCCTCGGACAGATAGACGCTGCGGATGCCCTGGGCACGCAGGGCCTTTCTGACGGCATCGGCCTCCCGGCCGCTGTTGACCAGCACGGCGATGTCGGCCGGCCGCACGCCGGAAACACGGCGCGAATCCCCCTCACCCTCATGTCCGGGCGGTTCATCCAGACGCACCGGACTGGCAAAACCGGCCCGCCCCTCGGCCCCCGCCTGCAGCAGGCGCGCGATCTCCCGTGCCGTGACCTCGGCATAATGCGCGGTATAGGCCCCCTTGGATACATGGCCCGTCTTGGCATTCAACCTGTTTCCGGCATCTTCCGGCATCGTCCAGGCGACCAGTGCCGGCGCAGCCGCGTCCGGATACTTCGCATCCTGCCAGATTTCCTTGCGCCCTTGCGCCTTCACGGCCATGAAAGGCAGCGACACCGCTGCTCCTGCACCGTCTCCGTCATCCGATACGGCACCGAACCGGAATGCGCCGCCGGGGCGCTGCTCGGCCACCTCGAAGACATGGTTGACGGCGCCTACCATCGCTTTCGACGAACGGAAATTGGTGTCCAGCGTGTAGTGCCGTCCTCCGGTGGCCTCGCGCGCCCGCAGATAAGTATGAATGTCGGCCCCCCGGAAAGCATAGATGGCCTGCTTCGGGTCGCCGATCAGGATCAGCGCCTGATCCGGGCAGTTCTTCTCCACCCGGTAGACGCGATCGAAGATGCTGTACTGCACCGGATCGGTATCCTGGAATTCATCGATCATCGCCACGGGAAACTGCGTCCGGATCCGTTCGGCCAGCCGCTCTCCACCTTCCGAAGCCAGTGCCTGCGCCAGCTGTCGCAGCAGGTCATCGAAGCTCATCTCGCTTCTCTGATCACGTGCCCTGCGATAGCGCGCCTCGATCCAGCGTGCGGCATGCAGCAGCGTCGCCTGACGCCCATCCGGCAGCGCCGCCAGCTTTCCTGGCAGGGCTGCCATCGCCGCCAGCGCCGGATGCTCCAGCATGGCCACGAGCGCAGGATCCTGGGCATCGACACCCTTGCCGAAGGCGTCGCGCAGGCCATCCGGCGTCAGGCGATTCATGGCCGTCTCGGACAGTCCGGGCTTTGCCATGTCGGCATCGTCCACCCAGTCACGCAGCAGCTGCAACCACTGGGCCTGGTTGCTGGTTTTCACTTTGCTGCCATTGAGCCAGCCAATCGGAAATGCCCGCTCATGCCGTGCTTCCGACACCGGCTCGGCCCCTCCCTTGCCTTTGCGTGAAGCGGCAGGCTTCTCCCGCCCGGCATCCAGCATGCACCCCAGCTCCTCGATCCAGCCCTCCCGCCAAGGGGCCTTCAGCGCCTGCAGCTGCTCTCTGCGCTGCTGCTGTGCCTCGCCGATGGCCTCGGCCGGCGAGCGTCCCTCACCGGACAACGCGTCCAGATCGGACAGCAGGCTCTGCACTTCCCTCTGCAGCGCATCCGGATCGGCCCACCAGCCCTGCAGCACTCGGGCAGCCTCCAGCGACAGGCCCTGACAGAAATTGCGCCAGTAATCACGACAGGCCTCGGCCAGCAGCTCCGACGTGTCGGTACTCAGTGTCTGGTTGAACAGCCCGCGGCTGTCGAAGGCATGCTCACGCAACATGCGGTTGCACCAGCCATGGATGGTGGAAATGGCCGATTCATCCATCCACTCTGCGGCCAGCTGCAGGGTATGTGCCCGCTCGGACCACTGGGAGGCCGGATAGGCATCACGCAGACCCTGCAGGAAAGGATCGGCCTTCGGCAGTACGGCAAGGTCATCCCCGGCCGAGGCGATATCCGGCGCGGGCTGCCCACCAACGAGATCCTGATCAGGAACGCTCCCCGGTACCATGACATCCAGACCTGCTCCCGCCTCGACGGCTTCGGCACTGGCCCGAAAGAAAGCGGCGGCCTCGGCCAGCCGCGCCCGGATGCGGTCACGCAGTTCCAGCGTGGCCGCTTCGGTGAAGGTCACCACCAGGATCTTCGGCGGGGTCAGCGCTTCACGGAACGCCGTGGCCTCCTGGGGCGGTTTGGCCCCCTCAAGAAACCCCATGTCCACGTCGGGCGGATACGCCGCATCAAGACTCGTGGTGCCGCGCTCGCCGTGTCCCAGCACCAGCCGCAGGTACAGCGCTGCGATCGTGTAGGTCTTGCCGGTGCCGGCACTGGCCTCGATCAGCCGGCTGCCCCACAGCGGAAAATGCAGCGGCTCGACTCGCCGGGGCTGCTCCGTCCGCATGCCCGCAGGCCCCTCACCCTGTCCGCTACCGGACATTTCGGCTGCTCCGGCATCCGTCATCCCCTGCCCCTCGTCATTCACCATGGGTATCTCCTTCAGCGGATCCCTCATGGCCCGACGCTGTGCCCTTCCTGGCGACGGCGTCTGCCAGTGGCTGCAACAGCCGCTCGGCCCACTGGGCAAACTCGCCGTCCTCTTCCAGGGCCTGAAAATCCGGATAGGCACGCATCAGATACTCATCCCGCTGGCACTCACCCGCGCCTCCAAATCCGCTCTCGCTGCCCTCATAAGCGGCCTGCGCCGCCTGCTGACGCTTGGCGGGATCCTCGGACGATCCACCCAGCACCCACGCAAATCCCGTCCTGGCTGCCAGCGGCAGCGGCCGACGGCAGGCCAGGTTCCAGGCCTGCAGCAGGTCCTGCCAGTACGCCAGCGCCGCCTCCCGATCCAGCGGCATCAGCTCGACCGTGCTGCCTTCCTTGCCGATGATTCGTGTCCGAAGCGGCTTTCCCGACAGATTGCCCGCCACGTGATGCACCCAGTAATCCAGCAGCTTGTCGTAGCGATAGCTGCTGTCCTTACCCCCTCCGGATGAGGACTTCGACCCCTTGCCGGAAGACGCTTTCTTCCCGCCTGCCTTGTTGACCAGATTGCTGGCACTGATCAGCAGCCGCACGCGCTCGCCCTCCAACCCGGCCCTCAGCTGATCCAGCGTACCGACCACCGGCGGCGACACCGACGGTTGTTCAGGCCACAGAAACGCCTCATCCGGCAGTACGGTCGGACAACGAGCGATCTCTTCCAGATAGGTCTCGAACATCTCCGCCATCGGTGCATCCAGCTTCTCGCGCATCAGTTCGCCGAAGGCGCCCACGGGCAGCTGGCCGGCACGGGCAAACCGCGTCAGCGCCTGTGCACGCTCCTCGGCCAGCACGTCGGCAAGATCCTCCTTCAACCCGGAGGTGGAACCGGAATCCTCAGTTGCCGCGCCCGGGGACGAAAGCGTCACCGCGACCCGATGCTGCTGCGACGCGATGAGATCGGCCTGCAGCTGCCATTGCTGCAGACCATCCAGGCTGAACGGCTCATGATCGGGCACCACGGCATCCTCGTCCTGCCAGTGAATGTCCAGGCGCTTGCGAAAGAAGTACGCGACCGGCCTTTTCAGGAAGCGCGTCAGCTCCTGCAGCGTCAGTTCCTCGGGCCACTCGGCAGGCGGCAGTATCGGCCATCGGGGAGAGCCGGATGCCGTGTTTACAGCATCTTCCGCGATATCGCTTGCACCCTCGCCCCCTTCTGAAGCACGGTCGTCATGCCCCGTCTCGGCCTGCTGCAGCGCCTTTCGCCATTCGTTCGAGTAGCTGAAGAGATCGTCGTCCCCCGCCCGCGTGGCACCCGCAGCACCCTCCCGCACGAAATACGCCCGACTGAAGGGCTGCAGGCGGTGCTGGGTTGTCAGTGCCTCCAGCAGTGCCGCGCCCGTCTCCTCGTCACGCCCGTTCAGCCGCCACCCGGCAGCGATATGGTCACGCAACTGCGCCACCAGCACCGAGGGCGGACGGGGTGAGTCGTCATGAACACTGCGCCCCACCCAGCTGATGGAGAGCTGCTCACGAGCCGACAGCAGCGCTTCCAGGAACAGATAGCGATCATCCTCGCGGCGTGAACGGTCACCCGGTCGATAATCGTTGCCCATCAGGTCAAAGTCGGCTGGCTGGCGCGAACGCGGAAAGTCGCCATCGTTCATGCCCAGCAGGCACACGTGCCGGAACGGAATCGCCCGCATCGGCATCAGCGTGGCAAAGGTGACGGCGCCGGCAAAGAATCGCCGTCCCAGTCCCTCGTCGTCGAAGCTGGCCAGCCAGTGCTCCCGCACCACCGACAGGGGCAGCGGCAGATCCATCTGCGCCTCGGCACAATCGTCCAGCCATTGCTGCAGGGCTTCGGAAAGGCGCATCAGCAGGATGCCCTCGCGCCCTTCGTCGGCCACGAAGAAGCGGTCCAGCATGGCCTGCAGCCGCACGCCCCACTCCTGGGGCGTGGCGGGATTGCGTACATCCTGCCAGGTGTCCTGCAGCGCCCGCACCAGGGCCAGAAGCCGCCCCAGCAGCTCGCCGTCCAGACCACTGATCTCGTCCAGCGGCTCGATGTCCGACCACGTGCCGGTATGGCCCGCCACATAGCCCAGCAGCATGCGCTGCAGTCCGAACCACCAGCTGTTCTGCGCCACGGCATCGTCCAGTTCCAGCGACTGCCGCTGTGCAGGGTCCAGCCCCCAGCGGATGCCGCTCTTCTCGATCCAGCCGCGCAGCTGCGGCAACTGCTCGGCCTCGATGCCGAAACGCTGCTGCAACGACGACACCTCCAGCAGATCCAGCACCTCGGACACCGACAGGCGCGCCTGCGGCAGGTCCAGCAGGAACTCCACGGCGGCCAGCAGCGGCTCGTGGCTGCGGCTCTGCTGGTCGGCCATCGAGAACGGAATGAAGCGCGGGTCCTGCGGCGGATACAGCCCGAACACCGCCTGGATGTGCGGCGCATAGGTGGCGATGTCAGGCACCATCACGATCACGTCCCGCGGCTGCAGCGTGGGATCCGCTGCAAAGGCGGCCAGCAGCTGGTCATGAAGCACCTCCACCTCGCGCTGCGCACTGTGGCAGATCTGGAAGCGGATGGAGCGGTCACGCCGGGGATCAACCGCCGGCCAGCGGCTGCGCGTCTCGGCCAGCGGCGCCAGATCGAGGATATCCTGCTGCAGCTGCAGAAGCAATGTATCGGCCGGCTCATGATCGATGAAGATGTCCGCCCGCCGGTCAATGGCCAGCAGACGCGTCTCCGCCGCGCCCTGCTCCTCGTCGTACTGGGTCAGCAGGCCAATGAAATCCCGCCCCTGCCGCCCCCAGGCAGCCAGCAGCGGCTGGCCATGTGCGGCCAGGTGGGCCAGTGCCGGATCGACGCCCGGTCGGTGGGCGTGTCGGCGGCGAAGCCGCGCCAGCCACTCCCGCTCGGGCACGATATCGCCCCAGTAATGGCGACACGGGTTCTGCACGCACATCAGCACCTGACACCAGCGCCCCAGGGCAGACAGCACCTCCAGCGCCTGGCGGGGCATGGCCGAGATCCCGAAGACCACCACGCGGCGCGGCAGCCCGGCAGGCCGTTCGGCATCGGCAGACGTGCAGGCGTCAATGAAGCGCTGGTGGATCGTGGCGCGATTGTCCCCGGCCGCCCCCGGGCCCACATCGGCCAGCAGCTCCCGCCAGAGCAGCGGCTGCCAGCGTGCGTCTTCCGGCAGGGGCTTGCCGGCCTGATCCGGCAAAGACCGGGCCTGCGTTTCCATGGCGTTCGGTGTCTTGATGTTGCCTCGACCGAGCCCGTGCGAGTCCCGCAGCCGATCGTGCCCGTGGGCCCAATCCTCCAGCCAGTCGGCCCGGTAGACCTGATACTGGTCGAACAGGTCAGCCAGCTGGGCTGCCAGCTGATGCAGACGGCGCAGCTGCGGATCCTCTTCCAGGAAACGCCGCAGCGGCTCGAAGACCGCCTGTGTCTGCGGCCTTGCCACCAGCGCGGGCAGCAGCCGCATCAGTCGCCAGGTCAGCAGATCCTTGCCAAAGGGTGACCGTTCCGGCACCTGATCCTCGCCCAGCACGGCCCGGTAGGCCTGCCAGATGAAACGGGACGGCAGCTGCAGGTCGATGGCGGCCGCAATGCCCAGCCCGCGCCCGTCGAACGCGGAACGCCCCGCATCGACAGGAAGCGGATCGGCCGCCAGCGACAGCGTGAGCCACTGCGCGATGCCGTTGCTCTGCACCAGGATGACTTCATTTTCCAGCGGGGCCAGCGGATGGGCCCGCATCCAGTCGCAGATGAGGTCGCGCAGCGTCTCGGACTGGTTGCCGTGAATGACGATGAAACCGGGAGCGATGTCGGGCTGGGGCATGCTGACAGGAACGGGGCAAGGGTATTCCCCTTTACCTTGGATGCCCCCACCCTGGCAAGCAACCGCAGCAGCCGTGGCCCGGATGAGACATCCAGCGAAAGCTGCCGTTCAGGGCCGAAAACTCAGGCCGGGCTCAGGCCTGGGACAGCCAGCGCTGCAGCACGGCGTTGACGGCCTCGGGCCGCTCCATCGGCGCCAGGTGGCCAGCCCCCGGAATGATGGCCAGCTTTGCGCCGGGCACGCTGGAAGAGATTTCCTGCGCCAGGGCCGGTGGGGTGAGCTGATCGCCCTCACCCACCACGACCAGCGTGCGGCAGTCGATCTTGGCCAGGAGCGGCCGGGAATCGGGGCGACCCAGGATGGCCATCTGCTGACGCACGAATCCCTCGGCACCCACCGCCTGGCGCATGCCCTCCACCAGGGCAGCCAGCTGCAGGTCATCCACGCGTCCGGGCGCCACCAGCCTCGGGAACATCGATGGAATCCGACCGAAGCCACCGTTCTGGGCCATCCGGATCATCTGAAGGCGATTCTCGCGAACCTCGTCGGTATCGGCCCGGGCCGAGGTGTCGAACAGCACCAGCTCACCGACCCGCTCCGGGGCCTGCCGCAGGATCTCGAAGGCCAGATAGCCGCCCATGGACAGACCCACCAGCCGGAAGACCGGTGGCGCATCGGCCAGAATGGCCCGCGCCATGGCCCCGATCTCGCCGTGCCGTGTGGTGTCGGCCACGGTCACCGAGCCCTGCGTCCAGAACAGCGGCAGCTGCGCCATGAAGAGCTGGGGCGTGCACAGAAGCCCCGGTACGAGCACGGTGGGCAACCTGCCGAACACGACAGGCGTACTGGCGACGGGGGCTGGCATGGGCGCTCCGTGGGACAGGTCTCGATATTGACGATTATATCGACCGTGGACCCCTGACCATTCCCCAACGCGAAACAGCACCGCCCCTTGCGGCCCTCCGTGTTTCAGCCCAGGGTTCCGTCATTGGCCGTTTCTCCCGCAGGAGCGAGAAATCACGGTATCCATTTCGCTCCATATGTAGCAATTCAAAAATAATTCGTAGCCGTCCTGCTGAAGTCGTAAAAGAAAAACGCCCCTGCCGGACACTCCGGAACAGGGGCATTTCAGCGATCGGGAGCCGTTCGGACCGTACAGACGCATGTGCCTGCACGGCCTCACGGCCTGCGAACTTCAGGCGGGATCAGTCATCCTTGCCTTCGTCGCGGGCCTGCCGGAAGGCACGGTCCGGGTCCAGCGTGGCCGGGCCACGCTTTCGGGCGCCACCGCGGGCATCACGATCACCGAAGCGGCCACCGCGATCCGGGCCACCCCGACGGTCGTCACGGCCGCGCCAGCCGGCATCGTCACGCCGGCCGAAGCCCCGGTTGCCGCGTCCCTCGCCATCCCGACGATCACCGCCCTCCCAGGGCTTGCGCTCCTTCCAGCCCGGACGGTCGCCAAAGCTGCGGCGTTCCTGGCCTTCACCGTCGCGACGCGGTTTCCAGTCACCGCGATCACCACGGAATCCGCGGGACTCGTTGTTCCGATCCCGGTTCCAGCCACCACGATCACCCCGGTCTTCCCAGGCACGGCCGCCCTCACGACGGTCACGGTCGAAGGGACGACGCTCACGCTGTCCGCCCTCGCCGCGTTCACCGCGCGATGCATCCCAGCCGCGGCCTTCGCGCCGATCGTTGTTCCACGGACGCTCGCGCCGGCCTTCGCCATCACGGCCTTCCGGGCGGAATCCACGCGCACCGTCCTGCGGACGGTCCTCGCGACCTCTCCAGCCGCCGCGACGGTCCTCGTCACCGCCAAAACGGCGCCCCGGACGATCCTCGCTCCAGCGCTCACCGTCGTGGCGACGCGGCCCGAAGCCTTCACCGTCGCGACGTGGCCAGGGCTTGCGGTCCCGATAGCCGTCCTGACCGCCCCGGAAGTCGTCACGACGCCCGAAGCTGCGTTCACCACGGCGCTCGTCCCGATCACGCGGACCCTGACCGCCATCACGGTCATGCCGCCCCTGGAAGCCACGGCCCCGGTATTCGCGGTCGCCACCGCGCTGATCATCCCGACCACGGCCGCCGAAACGCGGCTTGCCATAGCCTTCGCGACGGGCTTCCTTCTTCTTGTGCTTCTTCTTGAAAGGCTGCGGCTTGAACTGGGCTTCCAGTCCCGGGAACTCGCTGACCTGGATGTGGCGACCCAGGAAATGCTCGATCTTGCGCAGCGGAATCACGTCCTCGCGGCCCACGAAGGAGATGGCCTGACCACTGGCGCCGGCACGACCGGTCCGGCCAATCCGGTGCACATAGTCCTCGGCCACACGCGGCAGCTCATAGTTGATGACGTGGGTGAGGCTGGACACATCAATGCCACGGGCCGCCACGTCGGTGGCGATCAGCACCTGGCATTCCCCCTGGCGCAGGCGGTTCAGTGCCCGGGTACGCTCGCGCTGGTTCATGTCGCCATGCAGCGCATCCACGGCAAAGCCTTCGCCCTGAAGCTCCTCGGACAGCTCCTCGGCCTGCCGCTTGGTGGCGGTGAAGACGATGGCCTGGCCAAGGCCGGTGTCGTTCAGGCAGGCGCGCAGCAGCTGGCCACGGTGTCCCGGGTTGTCGACATAGACCACGTGGTCATCGATCGGCGTGAGCGCCTCTTCGCTACGCTCGACGGTCAGCCACTGAGGATCCTTCAGCAGCTTGTCGGCCAGGTTGCGCACGTCGTGCGAGACGGTGGCGGTGAAGCACACGGTCTGGCGCTCGGTCGGCAGCATTTCGGCGATGCGGAACACATCTTCGGAGAAGCCCATGTCCAGCATCCGGTCGGCCTCGTCCAGCACCAGCATCTTCAGGCGCGACAGATCGATCTTGCCGTTTTCCAGCTGGTCGATCAGACGGCCGGGCGTGGCCACCAGCACTTCATACGGCATGGCCAGTGCCCGTGCCTGATGGAAGTACGAGGAACCCCCGGTGATGCAGACGGTGCTGGTGCGCGGCAGCAGCCGCGACAGCGCGTGGCTGGTGCGCGTGACCTGCTGGGCCAGCTCGCGGGTGGGCGTGAGCACCAGCACGGAGGGACCGAAGGTCGGGCGTGCCGGACGGCGACCCTTGCCCCGCTTGCCACGGTGGTCCTCGTCATCGTCGCCCGCATCATGGCGCTCGGCAGCACGCTCCTGCGCATTCAGCGCCACGCCCTGCAGGGCCGGCAGCAGGAAGGCTGCCGTCTTGCCGGTACCGGTGGGCGCCGAGGCGACCAGGTCATTGCCGGCCAGCAACACCGGAATGGCCTGCGCCTGCACGGGCGACGGATGGATGATGTCCAGGCGCTGCAGGGCCTGCACCAGCGGCTCGATCAGCCCCAGCTCGGCAAAGCTCGAATCGGTGGCTTCGACGAAGGGATCAGCATGCAGCGGTGCAGGCTCGTCGTCCTCGTCTTCCCCATCGTCGTCCGACTCGGCGTCATCCGCTTCGTCTTCGTCGTCGTCTTCGTCTTCGTCTTCGTCGTCGTCTTCGTCGTCGTCGTCGTCGTCGTCGTCGTCGTCGTCGTCGTCAGAATCATCATCCGCCTGGTCGAAGTCCTCGTCATCCTCGTCGGATTCGTCATCATCCAGGTCGTCTTCATCGTCGAAGTCGGCACCCTCGTCCGCTTCGTCTTCATCGACAAGACGCGCCTCGTCGTCCCGATCGTCGGTATCGTCCTCGTGGCTGGGGGTGGAAGCGGCCTTCGTGCGCTTCGTGGTCTTCTTTGCGGGCGCGGCATCCCGGGCCGGCGCCATGTCTTCGGCGGTCTGGGCCGCCACGTTCTCGACGGATTTGTCCTGCTCGTCGTTCTTCTCGTGCTGAGTCATGGTCATGAAAGTGAATGGCAACGTCATCGCAGGCGCGGTCCGTGTACGCAGCAGACGGACGCGGGGCATGCCGGGCGAACGCCATGACAGGCGCCGGGTCGCGGCAGGACCAGGATGAAAATCTTCCGGAGGGATCCGGGAATCTGGCGATGACGTGGGCGGGGCCTCTTGCCCCGACGGGGTTGACGGATTGCGTACCTGCATCGACGCCAACCGGAGAAGGCACGGGGTGTGCCTTTCATGGGCGCACTGGACACGCAAGTTGACGTGTCCCGGATACGCCGGGGGGCCAGAAATCGATGTCTGAAGTCCGACATCCTACCAGAAACCGACGAAGGACGACGGTGCGTTCCGTGATTCGGCCCATGTCGGGATGGAGCAGCCCCCTTCGACAGCCCGGCCTCATGTTGTCATGGGGAGCCCCCTCCCACCCAGCACCCTCCTGCCCTGCAGCGCCACCCTGCGGCCTTCTGTAGATCAGGGAATGACATTTACTATGTAATGGATTCTCGATTTCATTCTTTTTATCTTCGTATACTTGGCCCCGACCGGCGTTCATCTCCTGAAAAGCTCGCGCCGTCATCCCCGGACGTGCTCCTTTCAATCACCCTCCTTTCATCAGCATCCATGACACCCCGTTCCAGAGCGCGCCGTGCGGTCGCTCTTCATCGTGAAGCCGCAGCAGAACGCAGCCGAGCCGTTCATCATCCATCAGCGCCGCTCCGGGTAGCTGCCGCCGTGGCCCTCGCCTTCGGCCTCCCCCTGGCCCACGGCCAGGGCATCACCCCCACCGGCACGGAACCGGCCATCGTGGCCGACGACACGAATCCCGTCGTGCTGGATACGGTGAAGATCAGCGCCAGTGCCGATGCCTCGGCCACCGGGCTGACGAAGACGCTGTCCGGCGGCCAGGTGGCTCGTGGCGGCCGTATCGGCATCCTGGGCACGCGCGACCAGATGGAGACACCCTTCTCGGTCACCGCCTACACCAACCAGCTGATCCAGGACCAGCAGGCCCAGAGCGTGGCCGATGTGCTGCAGAACGATCCTTCCATCCGGATGGCGCGCGGCTTCGGCAACTTCCAGGAAACCTATTTCGTGCGCGGCTTCCTGCTGTATTCGGACGATATTGCCTACAACGGCCTGTTCGGCCTGCTGCCCCGCCAGTACATCGCCTCCGACCTGTTCGAGCGTGTGGAGGTTCTGCGCGGCGCCAGTGCCTTCCTGACGGGCGCCACACCCAGCGGCAGCGGCATCGGCGGCACCATCAACCTGCTGCCCAAGCGTGCCCCCAACGATCCGCTGACGCGTGTGGACCTGGGGCTGGTCAACAGCAAGCAGTTCAACGCCTCGGCCGACGTGGCCCGCCGCTTCGGGCCCGATGACAGCGCCGGTTTGCGTCTGGTGGCCACGCACCGCCAGGGCGACACCGCCATCGACCGCGAACACAACAAGGAAGACCTGATCTCGGCCGGCCTGGACTGGCATGATGCCGACACGCGCCTGTCGGCCGATCTGGGCTACCAGAACCATCACCTGAAAGCCACGCGCACCAACGTGACGCTGGCCAGCACGGTCACAGCCGTGCCAGCAGCGGCCGACAGCACCACCAACTGGGCACAGCCCTGGTCCTACTCCCGGGAGAAGGACACCTTCGGCAGCCTGCGTGGCGAGCAGGACTTCACGCAGAGCCTGACCGGCTGGGCGGCGCTGGGTGCCCGCCAGACCAGGGAAGACAATTCGCTGGCCAACCTCACCGTCACCGCCAATAACGGCAGCGGCAACACCTACCGCTTCGACAACGCCCGCAAGGAACGCGTGATCACCGGCGAAATCGGACTGCGCGGCAAGTTCTCCACCGGCACAGTCAAGCATGAGGTGGTGGCGTCACTGGGCGCCTACGAACAGCGCCGCAAGAACGGCTACACCTTCGACGCCAGCAATCAGCTCGCCACCAGCCTGTACAACCCTGTCGCCCATGGCCGACCGGAATGGAGCGCCCGTGCCATCAGCGGCAACTCGCTCTCCGATCCTCACCTGACCAACAAGATCCAGCTGCGCAGCCTGGCGGTGGGCGACACGATGGGCTTCATGGGCAACCAGCTGCTGGTGACGGTGGGCGCCCGCCACCAGACGCTGAAGATCACCGATTACGCCTACAACACCGGCACGCGCTCGTCCAGCTATGACCAGAGCCGTACCAGTCCGATGGCGGGCGTGGTCTACCGTCTGAGGGACGATCTCTCACTGTACGCCAACTACATCGAGGGCCTGGCACAGGGCGAAACAGCACCGGCACAGAACAATGGCCAGCCCGTCACCAACGCAGGCCAGTCGCTGTCACCGTACGTGTCCAGACAGAAGGAAATCGGCGTCAAATACGATGCCGGCGGCACCATCTACGCAGCCACCCTGTTCAGCACCGACAAGCCGCGTGGCCTGATCGATGCCAGCAACACCTTTGTGGCCTCCGGCAAGGACCGCCACCAGGGTCTGGAGCTGACGGTTCAGGGCGAGCCGATGCGGAGCCTGCGGGCCGTGGGCGGCATCACGCTGCTGGACGCCAAGCAGCGCAGCACCGGCTCGGCGCTGACCGACGGCAAGCGGGTGCTGGGTGTGCCCAAGCGGCAGCTGTCGCTGGCGCTGGACTGGGACACGCCGTGGGTGGAAGGTCTGTCGCTGGATGCCCGCGTGGTCAACACCGGTTCCTTCAAGACCAATTCGGCCAACACGCTGGAAGCCCCGGGCTGGACACGCCTGGACATCGGTACACGCTATCTGCTGGACGTGCAGGGCAAGCTGGTCACGCTGCGCGCCCGCATCGACAACCTGGCCGACCGCAAGTACTGGTCCTCGGCCGGTGGCTACCCCAACGCGGGTTACCTGGTGCAGGGCCAGCCGCGCACCTTCAGCCTGAGTGCCTCGATCGACTTCTGATTCGACGGCCGAGCGGGCTTGCCCAAGCAAAAACGCCCGTCACGATGACGGGCGTTTTTGCTGTGGTGCTTCAGGCCGACCATGAAGACACGGCCGGCCAGAGAGGCTCACTTCACCGGAATGGGCGTGGCAGGATCGATAGGCACAGCCGAGACGCTGTTCTTGGGCGAGCCGTCGATCAGCTTGTCCGAGTACGTGAGGTAGACCAGCACGTTGCGTGTGCTGTCGACCATGCGCACCACGCGCAGACGCTTGAAGAGGATGGACAGGCGCTCGCTGAAGACATCTTCCTTCTTCTTCAGCGGCTTTTCGATCTTGACCGGGCCAACCTGATGGCAGGAGATGGAGGCCTCGGCCTTGTCTTCGGCCAGACCCAGCGAGCCCTTGATGCCGCCGGTGCGAGCACGCGACACGTAGCAGGTCACGCCCTGGACCAGGGGATCGTCGTAGGCCTCGACGATGATGTCATCGTCGCGCGTGAGCAGCTTGAAGGTCGTGTCGACGATGCCGATGGTGCGGTCGTCGGCCGCCTGTGCGGTGGCCGGTACCAGGCTGCTGGCCCCGGCAACGAGGGCGATGGACAGGGCAACAGCCCGGGAAAGGGAAGCAGTCTTCATGTTTTAAAGGATGGGGCTGAACCACACGAGATGCGGACAACGAAGGTAAACGGCGCCTCCGCCCGTCCGGCATGCGCGGGCGTGCGGCATGAAAAAGGGAATGACCCCGACCGGTGCAGCAGATGGCTGTCCGGTCGTTGTCTCGTGGCAACAGAGGCCTATCCTACCATCGGATGGCAGGCATTGCGGCTGACGGGCCGGGGCCCTGTCTCAAGGTTCCCGGCCTGCCCCACGCGTCATGCCGTCATCAGTACAGCACGCGTGCGCGGATCGTGCCTTCCAGGTCGGAGATCTCGTGCAGCGCCTCGGCACTGCCCTCGTTCTCGACATCGACCACCACGTAACCCACGTGCTGATTGGTCTGCAGGTACTGCGAGGCGATGTTGATGCCGGCGTTGGAGAGGCGCTCGTTGATGCGGGTCAGCATGCCCGGCACGTTGCGGTGGATGTGCAGGATCCGGCACAGCCCCGGGTGAGCCGGCAGCGAGACCTCGGGGAAGTTGACAGCCGACAGCGTGGAGCCGTTGTTGCTGTAGCGGATGAGCTTGGAGGCCACCTCGCGGCCGATGCTCTCCTGGGCCTCGCCGGTGGAACCACCGATGTGCGGCGTGAGCAGCACGTTCTCGAAGCGGATGAGCGGGGACTGGAAATCCCCCTCATTGCCCTTGGGCTCGACCGGAAACACATCGATGGCGGCACCCAGGATGTGCTTCGACTCCAGGGCCGCTGCCAGCGCGTCGATGTCGACCACGGTGCCGCGCGAGGCATTGATGAGGAAGCTGCCCTTCTTCATGCGGGCGATCTGCTCGGCGCCCATCATGTTCTTCGTGTCCGGCGTCTCGGGCACGTGCAAGCTCACCACGTCGGCCTCGGCCAGCAGCTCGTCCAGCGTGGAGAGCTGGCGTGCATTGCCCAGCGGCAGCTTGGTCTCGATGTCGTAGAACACCACGCGCATGCCCAGGGTCTCGGCCAGCAGGCCCAGCTGGGTGCCGATGTGGCCATAGCCGATGATGCCCAGCGTCTTGCCACGCACCTCGAACGAGTTGGCGGCACTCTTCATCCAGCCGCCCCGGTGCAGCAGTGCGTTCTTCTGCGGGATGCCGCGCATCAGCATGATGATCTCGGCCAGCACCAGCTCGGCCACGCTGCGCGTGTTGGAGAACGGTGCGTTGAACACGGGCACGCCACGCCGGGCTGCGGCGTCCAGGGCGATCTGGTTGGTGCCAATGCAGAACGCGCCGACCGCGACCAGCTTCTGAGCCTGCTCCAGCACCTCGGCCGTGAGCTGGGTGCGCGAGCGCAGCCCCACGAAGTGGGCATCGGCGATGGCATCGATCAGTGCCTGCCCTTCCAGCGCCTTGGGGTGGGTTTCGATCTGGGTGTACCCGTCAGCAGTGAACGCTTCGACGGCGGACGGATGGATGCCTTCCAGCAGCACCACTTTCAGTTTGTTTCTTTCGAGAGAGAGACGCACGCTTTCTTCCTTGGATACGACACGACGAATCGCCCAATGGTAGCGCGCCTGCCCCATCTATCCGCCGTAAAACGCATATCTGTAGCACAATCCCGAACAAACCCACCTTCTTTCCAGCCAGAGCCCCGTCGTGAGCACCGAAGCAACGCCCCCGTCCCCTGTCCCTGACACCACGCCCGCATCTGCCGAGACCTCCACGCCGGACACGCCGGCGGCGCCCGAACAGAAGCCTGCTGCCGACGTGCCGCCCCCGCTGCCGCTGCCCCCGGAGGCCGAGGAGCTGGACGCCCGGGTCGCCGCTGCACTGGTGATGGTCAATCATGGCATCCGCCGCCTCTCCAAGCTGGCCGGCAACATCCGCTTTGCCTTCCTGCAGCGTGACGAGTCCCGACTGGTGACGGAACGCCAGAAGCTGAAGGCCGCCTTCCAGCGCCAGGAACACGGTCCGGCCGAACTGAAGTTCGGCCTGCAGGCACTGCTGCAGAAGGCCGAGCGCATGGCGGGCAGCCTGCTGTACCAGCCTCAGAACACGGCTGCCACGACGCAGGGCGCCTCGCCGAAAACCGACGAGAGTGCCCAGGCTGCCACCCCCGAAAGCGCGCCGGCACAGCAGGCTGACAGCCCGGCAGCAGCAGCCGATGCCATCGGAGCGAATGCGACCGACCGTGCCGTCGAGGCACCTGCTGCCGACACGACCTCTGCTGTGGTTGAAGAAGCAGGCAGCGCCCAGCCCGACGCCAACGCTCAGGCTTCTGCAGCCTCCGCTGCTCCGGATGCTGCAACGCCGGCACCCGCGCTGGCAGCCCCTGCGCTGCCCCGCGAAAAGAGCAACCAGATCCGCCAGACGCTGCGCAAGAGCATGATGTCGCTGGCACCGGCCGCCCCGCTGCACCTGCAGATCGAGCTGGCGCCTGCCTTTGCCGAGGCCGAGCCGGACATCATGGCGATGGCAGCCCGCGTGCACGCCCTGCACCGTCAGGTGCTGGGCTCGCTCAAGGGCATCCAGTGGCACTCGGCGGTTCACAGCACGCTCAGCTTCGAGGACGGCCGCACAATTGAAGTGCGCTTTGGCGAGACCGGCGCCGAGCAGATTCCGGAAGAATTCCGCCAGAAGCAGGCCCCGGCCCAGCCGGCCCGCAAGCCGGGTCAGTCTGGCCAGCGTCATGGCGCACCGGGCGGCAAGCCGCAGGGCAACCGTCGCCATGGCTCGGGCCGCCCCGGCGGCAAGCCGGGCGAAGGTCGCCAGGGCAAGGCTGCGGCCGGTCAGGGGCAAGCAGGCAACACCCCGGAAGCGACCACCCAGGACGCAAACGCCCCTGCCAACCGGCAGGGCCGCCCCCATGGCAAGGGCCGGCATGGCCAGCCCCGTCGCGCCGAAGGCGGCAACCGCCCGCCGCGCAACCCGGCAGACGGCAAGCAGGGAGACAACACGGCGAGCGCCGGAAACCGGCCTTCTCAGGGGCCGCGTCGCCCGCGCCCGGAGCAGGAGGGACGACGCAACCACGAGGGGCGCCGTGGTGGCCAGGGCGAGCGCAACGGACGCAGCGGTGGCGGTTTCCCCAGCAACTCCGCCATGGCCGACAAGCTGCGCGCGGCCCTGGGGGGCTCCTTCGGGCTGGGCAAGAAGGACAAGTGACGCCAGCAACGAGGCCCCTGCCCCGGACAGCGCACCGAAGGGGCTGAGGGTCCAGGGTCACGGCATGCATCGGACACGGCAGGCGTCGCGCCTTGTGTACCCGGTTCACGACAGGAAAACCCTTCCCTGAAGGGTTTTCCTGAAGCCGCAACATCAAAAACACTGGATTTGATGGGGTCTGCGCAACGCCTGCCAGGGCTCCGCGCAGGATTGGCCATGATTTCCAGTGTTTTTTTGAGGATCAGGTCGTAACAATCCGTAGAAAATGCGGTCAACAGCCAACGAAACGGTTGTGCAAGTGGCCAGAACGATCTGCCGATTGCTAAGATTGAACCGTCGGCCCTGACGACGAACGCCGTGAAAAATGCAGCCTCGCGCCGTGTTTTCCAGCAGGTGAACCCCAGGGCACGAACCCCTTTTGAACGCTACGAGAACCCTGCTCTGAAACATCATGGCAACCGCTAAGAAGCCCGCCCGTGCGGCAGCAACCCCCGCGAAGAAAACGGCTGCAGCCAAGCCTGCTGCCAAATCGACGAAAGCTGCCGCCGCCCCGGCACTGAAACCCGTGAAGGAAACCTTCACCAAGGCCGGGCTGGCCCAGCACCTGGCCGAGCAGACCGGCGTCGAGACCAAGGCCGTCAAGGCCGTGATGGCCGCGCTGGAACTGACCATCCTGGCCTCGGTGCACAAGAAGGGTGCCCGTGAGTTCACGCTGCCCGGTCTGCTGAAGATCGGCGTGATCGATGTGCCGGCCAAGAAGAAACGCCGCGGCATCGACCCGTTCACCGGCCAGGAGCGTGAATTCGCCGCCAAGCCGGCCACGGTCCGCATCAAGGTGCGCGCCCTGAAGAAGATCAAGGACGCTGCTCTCTGATCATTCGGACCTGACAGCAGCCGTCCTCCGGCGTGGTTCGCCCCGCCTGACAGGATTGCCCGGTCATGAGGCGCCCCTTTCAGGACGCCATTGAACAAAGGCCCCGATCCGGGTTTTCCGGGTCGGGGCCTTTCTATCAGGGCTTGCCGAAGATCTCGCTGGCCTCGGCCTTCAGCTCGGGAGAGAGCGTGGCCCCCTGGCGGCGGGCGGCGTCCAGGTTCAGCGTGATGTCGAGCCTGTCGCTGGTCTCGCTGGCAATGTCGCCGGGCTTTTCACCGTTCAGGATGCGCAGCACCATCCGGCCGGTCTGGCGACCCATCCGGTAGTAATCGATGGCCATGGCTCCGGTGGCGCCCCGCTGCACGCTGGAACGATCGGCGCAGATCAGCGGAATCTTCGCGGCATTGGCCACCTTGATCACAGATTCGTAGGCAGAGATGACGTTGTTGTCATTGCTGGTGTAGATGACATCCACCTTACCCACCAGGCGCTGTGCGGCCTGACCGACATCGATCGAGCGCGGCGCAGCCACTTCCACCAGCGAGATGCCCTGCTTTTCCAGCGCCACCTTCATCTCGCGCGTGGCGCTGACCGAGTTGGCTTCGGCCGGACTGTAGATGATGCCCACGCGCTTGACGTACGGAACCACCCGCTTGATGAAGGCGACCTGGCGGTCGGCCACCAGCTTGTCGGACACGCCGGTGACGTTCGTGCCCGAGGGCGCCATGGACTTGACGATCTGCGCGGCAATGGGATCGGTGATGGCGTTGTAGACGACCGGAATCTGGTGCGTGGCCGAGACCACCGCCTGCGCCGCCGGCGTGGCGATGGGAACGATCACGTCGGGACGATCGCCCACGAACTTGCGGGCAATCTGCACGGCCGTGCCCTGGTTGCCCTGGGCGCTCTGATAGGCCCAGTGCAGGCTCTTGCCGTCCTGATAGCCCGCGTCCTTCAGCTCGTCGTGCAGGCCGTCACGCAGCGCATCCAGCGACGGATGCTCGACGATGGACAGCACCGAGACCGCCGCAGGCACCTTGCCCGTGGGCGTCCGGGACGCGGCAGCAGCACTGCCTTCCTGCGCCAGCGCGACGGGCATGGCAGCCGTCGCCATCGAGCCGGCTGCCAGCCAGGCTGCCAGGGAGCGGAAAACGAAGCGGCGGCGCAGAGCGTGATGAAATGTCGTCATGGATCGGTTTCTCCCTGGGAAACGATGAAAACCCGCCGGAACACAACCTGTACCAGTATCCGGACTGCGCTGGGCGCCGACGGGACGGTCTGTGCAGCCAGGCGATGGCACGACGACGGGACGGCACGACGGCCGCCCGGATGCCTCAACCCAGCAGCAGCGAATCGTCGCTGAGCTCCTCGCCACGGGTGCGCTCGAACATGGCCAGCAGGTCCGCCACCTCAAGCCGGGCGCGTTCCTCGCCGGACACGTCAAGCACCACCTGGCCCTGGTGCAGCATCACGGTACGGGTACCGTAGTCCAGTGCCTGGCGCATGCTGTGCGTGACCATCAGCGTGGTGAGACGCCCTTCCTTGACCACCCGGTCCGTGAGTTCGAGCACGAAGGCGGCCGTCTTCGGATCGAGGGCGGCCGTGTGTTCGTCCAGCAGCAGGATGCTGGACGGGCGCAGCGAGGCCATCAGCAGGCTGACGGCCTGGCGCTGTCCGCCCGACAGCAGACCGATGCGGTCGCCCAGGCGATTCTCCAGTCCCAGGCGCAGCACGGACAGTCGCTCGCGGAACAGCTCACGGGTCTGTCGATCGATGGCACGACGCAGCCGGCGCGATTTTCCGCGCGCCAGGGCCAGCGCCATGTTCTCCTCGATGGTGAGCGCCTCGCAGGTGCCCGCCATCGGGTCCTGGAAGACCCGGGCCACGCGCTCGGACCTGTCCCAGGTGGGCAGCCGCGTGACATCCTCGTGGTTGATCCGGATGGTGCCGCTGTCGACGCGCAGGTCGCCGGCAATGGCGTTGAGGAAGGTGGATTTCCCGGCCCCGTTGGAGCCGATCACCGAGACGAACTCCCCTTCGGGGATGGACAGGGTCATGCCCCGCAGCACCGGGTTCTCGATGGGGGTACCGGGGTTGAAGGTGACGTGCAGGTCCTGGGCGTCTAGCATGATGATGTCAGCCTGCCTTGGTCGTGCGACGGCCCGACTTGCGGCGGGAGAAGGCGCGCGGCAGCACCAGCGCAGCCCCCACCAGGATGGCCGTGATCAGGTTCAGGTCCTGGGCTTCCAGGCCGATGAAGTCGCTGTTGAGGGCGATGGCGATGACCAGGCGGTACAGGACAGCCCCCAGCACGACGGCCAGCGTGGTCCAGACGATGCGTCGCGCCGGCAGGATGCCTTCACCGACGATGACGGCCGCCAGGCCGATGACGATGGTGCCGATGCCCATGGAGATGTCGGCGCCGCCCTGGCTCTGGGCGAACAGCGCGCCTGCCAGGCCCACCAGCGCGTTGGAGATGGCCATGCCCAGCAGCACGGCATTGCCCGTGTTGACCCCCTGGGCACGCGCCATGCGGCCATTGGCGCCGGTGGCACGCAGTGCCAGCCCCAGCTGGGAGGCAAAGAAGCGGTCCAGCAGCAGCTTGAGTACCGCCACCAGCAGCAGCATGGCCAGCGGGCGCTCGACATAGTCAGGCAGCCAGCAGGGCAGGAAGGAAAAGACCGTGGGCTCGGAAATGAGCGGCACGTTGGGCCCCCCCATCACCCGCAGGTTGATGGAGTAGAGCGCGATCATCACCAGGATGCCGGCCAGCAGGTCCATGATGCGGAGCCGGACGTTGAGCCAGCCCGTGACCAGACCGGCCGCAGCCCCGGCCAGCATGCCGGCACCCGTGGCCAGGAAGGGATTGTAACCGGTGGAGATGAGGATGGCGGCCGTGGCCGCACCCAGCGGAAACGAGCCGTCAACCGTCAGGTCCGGGAAGTTCAGGACCCGAAAGGTGATGAACACGCCCAGGGCCACCAGGCTGAAGACCAGGCCGATCTCCAGCGACCCCCACAGGGTATAGAAGGACACGGTCAGCGCCCCAGGATCTCGGAGGCCTCGGACTGCAACTGCGCGGACAGCTCGACGCCCTGCTTGCGGGCGGCCTCGAGATTGAGGATGAGCACCAGGTTCTCGCTGGTCTCGCTGGCCATGTCACCGGGCTTCTCGCCCTTCAGGATGCGCACGATCTGCTTGCCGGCCTGCTTGCCCAGATCACGGTAGTCGACGCTGAGCACCGCCAGCGCGCCGCGCCGGATGCTGCCGGTATCGGCCGCCACCAGCGGGATCTTCGCGTCATTGCCCACCTTGGCCACCGCTTCATAGGCAGCGACCACGTTGTTGTCGGTACCGGTGTAGATGAGATCGACCTTGCCCACCAGCCGGCGTGCCGCCTGACCCACATCGACCGAACGGGGGGCCGCAGCCTCGACCAGCTCGATGCCGGCCTTGGACAGTGCCGCCTTCATCTCGTTCACGGCAACCTTGGAATTGGCCTCGGCCGGGTTGTAGATCATGCCGACCGTCTTGACGGAGGGAACGATCTTGCGGATGAGCTCGACCTGCCGACCGGGCTCCAGGCGATCGGAGACGCCGGTGACGTTGGTGCCCGACGGGCCCATGGTCTTGACGAGCTGGGCCGCGACCGGGTCGGTGACGGCGCCGTAGACCACCGGAATCTGCTTGGTGGCGGCCACCACGGCCTGTGCAGCCGGGGTGCTGATGGCCAGGATGGCCGCGGGCTGGCTGCCCACGAACTTGCGGGCAATCTGGGCCACCGTGCCGGTGTTGCCCTGGGCACTCTGGAAGGTCCAGTCCAGTGTCTTGCCGGATTCGTAGCCGGCCTCCTTCAGGGCTTCGGCCGCGCCATCGCGGAAGGCGTCCAGTGCCTGGTGGTCGACGATGGTGACGACGTTGACGGCAGGCGGCTCATCGGCAAAGGCCAGCGATGCGGCCAGCAGGCCACTGGTGGCCACGGCCGTTGCGGCTGCCATTCTGAGAAACGGACGACGTACTGCGAAACGCGCTTCACGCATCGGGGGGCTCTCCGACTGACTGACTCTTGGACTGAAGGCGGGGATTATACGGGTACACCACACCCCCGGCACGCGCCTTGACAGCAATGATCGACTTTCTGCCGGAATGCCTGCAAAGGTTCCGGACGCGTGCCCTGAGGGCTGTGCACAACACATGCGCCGATGCCGACCCCGATGTTTCTGACGTCAAGCAAAATGTGACACAGTGTGTGCTAGTCTCTCCGACTCGTTTTCTGCCCGCCACTCTCCCAGGATCCTGCATCATGGAATGGCTGATCGTCACGCTCGCCTCCTTTGCCGCCGGCCTGGTGGACGCCATCGTCGGCGGTGGCGGCCTGATCCTGATCCCCGCCCTGTTCACCACCTTCCCCGATGCCTCACCGGCCACGCTCTTCGGCACCAACAAGAGCGCCGCGGTCTGGGGCACGGGCATGTCCGCCTGGCAGTACGGACAACGGGTGCGGCGGCGCTGGTCGGTGCTGCTGCCAGCCTTTGGCTGCGCGATGCTGGGCAGCCTGCTGGGGGCCTGGGCCGTCACGCAGGTCGATCCCAGCTTCCTGCGCCGGCTGCTGCCGCTGGTGCTGCTGGCCGTGCTCGTCTACACGCTGCGCCGCAAGGATCTGGGTACCGAGGCGCGGAATCTGCACACGGAGCGCGTCGAGACGCTGCTGATGGGGATCATCGCGCTGGTGATCGGCTTCTATGACGGATTCTTCGGCCCCGGCACCGGCAGCTTCTTCGTCTTTCTCTTCGTGCGGGTGCTGGGCCATGATTTCCTGCAGGCCTCGGCCAACGCCAAGGTGCTGAACATGGCCACCAACCTGTCGGCACTGGGCCTCTTTGCCAGCACCGGGCATGTCTGGTGGCAGGTCGGCGCCGCCATGGCGGTGGCCAACGTGGCCGGCGCGCTCATCGGTTCCCGGCTGGCACTGCGCTATGGTGCAGGCTTCGTGCGCCATGCCTTCATCCTGGTGGTAGGGGCGCTGATATTGAAGACAGGCTGGGATGCGCTGAAGACGCTCTATTGACCACAAGTCGCCGCGGTCATGGACCTGCCTGCCGGGAAGACGGAAAATGCCCCCTTTTCCTCTTTCCAACCGACACCATGGCCGACACGCCCGCTGCAAAACCCTTCCCCATTCCATTGAGCTACTTCGGCATTGCCCTGGGCACGGCGGGACTGGGCATGTCATGGCGCTACGCTGCCACGGTCGGTCAAGCGCCCGCCTGGCCCGGCGAGAGCCTGCTGGCCCTGGCCGGTGTGGTCTGGCTGCTGCTGATGCTGGCCTGGTTCGCCAAGTTCCTGGCCTTCCGGCCGGCCTTCCGGGCCGACTTCCAGGATCTGGTGCAGTGCTGCTTCATCAGCCTGATCCCCATCACCACCATCATGAGCGGCCTGTCGCTGCGCCCTTATGCCGCAGCTCCGGCCGAAGTGCTGATCCATGTGGGCATCGTCGGCCAGCTGGTCTTTGCCATGTACCGCGCGGCCGGCCTGTGGCGCGGGCTGCATACCTCCAAGGCCACCACGCCCATCATCTATCTGCCGACGGTGGCCACCAGCTTCGTCAGCGCCATGGCCATGAGCGCGATGCAGCAGCCGGAGATCGCCACCCTGTTCTTCGGTGCCGGCGTGCTGTCATGGATGAGCCTGGAGGCAGCCATCCTGGGACGACTGCGCACGGAAACGGCCGTCGACCCGAAGGTGCGAGGCATCATCGGCATCCAGCTGGCGCCCGCCTTCGTGGGTTGCAGCGCCTATTTCGGCATCAACGGCGGGCAGGTGGACATGGTGGCGCTGATGCTGATCGGCTACGGAACGCTTCAGCTGCTCTTCCTGCTGCGGTTGCTGCCCTGGGTGCTGGAAGGCGGCTTCACCATGAGCCTGTGGGGCTTCTCGTTCGGCCTGGCCGCCATGGCAGGCTGCGGCATGCACCTGGTGGTGCTGAACCCGCGACTGGCACTGCTGGGCCACGCGCTCTGGGGCATCGGCACCGCACTGGTGGGACTGCTGTGGCTGTACACGCTGCTGAGCATCGTGCGGGGCCGGTTCTTCGTGCGGGGATGAACGAACAACACGGGGAAAGGGTGCCGCCGCGCCCTTCTCCCGGCGCTGCTATCGACCGAGCCCCAGCTGATCGGCCACGGCCCGGGCCCACTTGCGCGCCGGCAGGCCGTAGTCCTCTTCCAGCACGCGGGCACGCGCCATCAGCTGCCGGCGGCTGACCTGCAGGGGCGGCCCCTTCAGGGCCAGCAGCACCAGGTTGCCCTCGTCCTGCGGATCCAGCAGCAGCACCTGCGGGAAGATGGCACGGATGCGCTCCTCGCTGCGCGCGAAGGAGGCATGGCGGCCAAACAGGTTGACCACCATGATGCCCGGCTCGGCCAGGCTTCGGTAGCAGCTTCGATAGAAACGGCTGCCATCATGCACGGGGCCGGCCGCCTCCTCGTCGTACAGGTCCACCTGGATGACGCCGAAGCCCTCCCGATTGGCCGGATCACCGACAAAGTCGGCCGCATCGCCCTGCACCAGCGTCAGCCGGTCGTCTTCCGGGGGCAGGCCGAACCACTGGCGCGCCACCCACGGCAACTGCTGGCTGATCTCCACCACCGTGGTGGCCGTGTCCGGGCAATGGCGATGGGTGAACTTGGTGAGCGCGGCTGCCCCCAGCCCCAGCTGCAGCACCTGTGCCGGCGGCTCCAGGAACAGCAGCCAGGCCATCATGTCCTGGATGTAGGACAGCACCAGCTCGTCGGGATGCTCGATGTCCATGGCGCCCTGCACCCAGGGCGAGCCGAAGTGCAGGTAGCGGATGCCGTCCAGCTCGGAGAAGCTGATGACGGGCTCGGAAACCCGCTTCGCCTGGCTGCGCTTGCGCGGACTGCGGGTGCTGGTCCGGGTACCGTCGGTCTTCTGTCTGGCCATGCTCATGAGGGTGGGTGTTCGGGGTTGCAAGGAGAACCTGACCTGTCATTCGTGGCAAAGCACATTGACCAGACGTCCGAAAGGATCTCGCAGGAAGAAGCGGCGGACGCCCCAGGCCTCGGTGATGGGGCCATGCTCGATCGCCAGGCCTGACGCCAATGCACGACGATGGACCTCGTCAAGATTGTCGACTTCGATGGAGAGGTCTGGAACCGGTGTCCCCGCCCCTCCCTCGCAGGCAATGCTGATCTGCGGAGCCATCTGGCCGTCCGAGGCATACGTGACGATCCAGCCGTGATCCATCACCACGTCCATGTCGAGGATATCGGCATAGAAACGCCGGGCGTCTTCCAGCCGATCGGCCCTGATGTTGGCAATGATACGTTTCACGGCCACGAAGACTCTCCTTCAAAATGCACAATGCGCCCCCCGAAGCATGGCTCCAGGAAGGCGCAAGGTTACTACGACTTGCGTGCACCGGCCCCGATCTCGGCGCCGACAGCCGCGATCAGTGGCTGGAGGCCAGCAGCAGGTCGTTCATGCGGCGCACGAAGCCGACCGGATCTTCCAGCTTGCCGCCGTCGGCCAGCGTGGCCTGGTCGAACAGCAGGCTGGACCAGTCGTCAAAGCGGCCGTCTTCCTGCTTGAGGCGCTTGACCAGCGGGTGCTCGGGGTTGATCTCCAGGATGGGACGGCGGCTGGGCACGTCCTGACCGGCCTGCTTCAGCATCCGCTCCAGCGTGGCGCTCATGTCGCCCTTGTCGGACACCAGGCAGGCGGCCGAATCGGTCAGGCGATGGCTGACCTGCACGTCCTTGACGCGCTCACCCAGCGTGTTCTTGAGGCGCTCGATCAGGTCCTTGAAGTCGGCAGCCGTTTCCTCGCTGGCCTTGCGCTCGGCTTCGTCCTCCAGATCGCCCAGATCCAGCCCGCCACGCGCCACCGACTGCAGCGGCGTGCCGTCGAATTCCTGCAAATGGCTGAGCATCCACTCGTCCACACGGTCCGACAGCAGCAGCACCTCGATGCCCTTCTTGCGGAAGATCTCCAGGTGCGGGCTCTGGCGTGCACCGGCCTCGGTATCGGAGGTGATGTAGTAGATGGCCTTCTGGCCTTCCTTCATCCGTGCCTTGTACTGGGCCAGCGAGACCATGCCGTCCGCGTTGCGGATGTCGTCGTCCAGCGCATCGGCGCCCTGTTCGGCGTTGCCCTCGCCCTTGATGACGGCGTCCTCGACCTCGGTGCCGGCGGGTTCAGACGTCTTGGCCTCGGCAGCCGGCACCGTGATGGCGATCGGCTCACCGGTGGTACGGAAGCGCAACAGCGCGGCGATCTTCTCGCGGTTCTTCGCGTCCTCGCCCACGCCCTCCTTCAGCACCTGCCCGAAGGCACGCCAGAAGCGGACGTAGTCGGCCTGACGGTTCTCGGCCAGGTCTTCCAGGAGCGTCAGCACGCGCCGGACGTTGCCCTCGCGGATCAGGCGGATGTCACGGCTTTCCTGCAGGATCTCGCGCGAGACGTTGAGCGGCAGGTCGCTGGAATCGACCACGCCGCGCACGAAGCGCAGGTAGGCAGGGATCAGCTGCTCGGCATCGTCCATGATGAAGACGCGCCGCACGTACAGGCGCACGCCATGGCGCTGCTGGCGATCCCACAGGTCGAAGGGGGCGTGCCTGGGGATGTAGAGCAGCTGCGTGTACTCGGCACGCCCTTCCACCCGGTTGTGGGTGTAGGCCAGCGGCCCCTCGAAATCATGGGTGATGTGACGATAGAACTCGTCGTATTCCTTCTCGGTGATCTCGTTGCGCGGGCGCTGCCACAGGGCCTTGGCCTGGTTGACGACCTCCCACTCGCCGGTGTCGATCATCTCCTGCTTCTCGGCATCCCACTTCTCGGCCTTCATGCGCACCGGCAGCGCGATGTGGTCGGAATAGCTGCGCACCAGCTGGCGCAGCTTGTACGGCTCCAGCAGCGAGTCGTATTCATGGCCCTCTTCGGGGTCGGCATCGTTGTCACGCAGGTGCAGCGTGACGGTGGTGCCGCGCTCGGCGCGGGTGATGGTCTCGATGGTGAACTCGCCGTCGCCGGTGGACACCCAGCGGATGGCCTGATCCTCGGCAGCGCCGGCACGGCGGCTTTCCACCGTGACCTTCTTGGCCACGATGAACGAGGAATAGAAGCCCACGCCGAACTGGCCGATGAGGTTTGAATCACGGGCACGGTCGCCGGTCAGCTGGCTGAAGAACTCGCGCGTGCCGGAGCGGGCGATGGTGCCCAGGTTCTTCACGGCCTCGTCACGGTTCATGCCGATGCCGTTGTCACGCACGCTGATGGTGCGCGCCTTGCGGTCGGTCTCGATCCAGATGCCCAGATCGCTGTCGCCACCATAGAGCTTGTCGTTGTCCAGGGCCTCGAAGCGCAGCTTGTCGCAAGCGTCGGAGGCGTTGGAGATCAGCTCGCGCAGGAAGATGTCGCGGTTGCTGTAGAGGGAGTGGATCATCAGATCAAGCAGCTGCTTGATCTCGGTCTGGAATCCCAGGGTTTCCTTGTGGGTGTCGCTCATGATGCTTGGTGGTTTGCAGATATCGTGGGAAAGCAGATAGGCGCGACACCTTCTTTTTCAAGGTCCTGGCGGGAAAGAAAATCCCGGACGCGCCCTCCGATGGCTGGCGGGGTCAGGCCACCGGCTCGGTGCCGGGCAGCCAGAGCCGCACGTCCTTCCAGCGCGGGTCAAGCTGCTTGCCCTTGCGGCCGCGGGTGCCGGTGTTGGCGGCGATCTCGCGGGTGCTCATCGTGCGGCTCTGCGGCTTGGCCATGCGGCCGGTGCCGGTGACGACAAGGCCGGTGTCGGCCGCAACGATGACCTGGCGCAGTGTCTCCTTCTTCTCCAGGCCCATCAGGGTCACGCCCCGGCCGCCCTTGTGCAGGGTCTTCACCTCGGACACGGGGTAGGCCAGCACCCTGCCCTTGTCGCCGCCGCCCTGACCATCACTCAGGCAGACGACGGTGGCATCCGTGCGGCTGGCATCGAACAGCACGGGTGGCAACGGCACGTCACCTTCTTCCAGCGTGAGGAAGTGCTTGCCAGCCTTCATCCGGCTCTGCCAGTCACCAGCCACGCAGGTCAGGCCAAAGCCCTTCTCGGTAGCCAGCAGCACGCCCGCGTCGGCCGGTGCGGCAAAGGCATGCAGGATCTGGGAACCGGCCTCCAGCTCGACGAAGCTGGTGACGGGCACCCCATCACCCCGCGCCGAGGGCAGTCCTGCCACGGGGATGGAATAGACCCGGCCGTTGCTGGCCAGGGCATAGAGCTGGTCGGTGGTCTTGACCTCGTATGCACCGGCCAGCTCGTCACCGGTCTTGAAGTTGAACTGCCGGGCATCGTGGCCGTGCCCCTGACGGGACCGCACCCAGCCCTTGGCCGAGATGATGACGGTGACGGGCTCTTCCACCTGGCGGGCTTCGACAGCGGCCTTCTCGGCAGCCTCGATGAGCGTGCGGCGGTCGTCGCCGTAGGTCTTGATATCGGCCTCGATCTCCTTGATGACGGCCTTCTTCAGCGTGGCCTCGCTCCCCAGCAGGCCCTGCAGCTTCTTGCGCTCGTCAAAGAGCTCCTTCAGCTCCTGCTCGATGCGGATGGCCTCCAGGCGTGCCAGCTGGCGCAGGCGGATCTCCAGGATGTCCTCGGCCTGCCGCTCGGTCAGCCCGAAGGCCTGCATCAGCGCGGGCTTGGGCTCGTCCGATTCACGGATGATGCGGATGACCTCGTCGATGTTGAGCAGCACCAGCTGCCGCCCTTCAAGGATGTGGATGCGGTCCTCGACCTTGCCCAGGCGGTGGGCGCTGCGCCGGCGCACGGTATGCAGCCGGAAGTCGATCCATTCCTGCAGGATCTCGGTGAGCGTCTTCTGGCGGGGCCGCTTGTCCTGCCCCAGCATCACCAGGTTGATGGACACCGAAGTTTCCAGACTGGTGCAGGCCAGCAGCGTGTTGACCAGCAGCGCCTGCTCGATGCGGGAGGTCTTGGGCTCGAAGACCAGGCGCACGGCAGCCTCGCGGCCGCTCTCGTCGCGCACCGCATCCATCACGTTCAGGATCTGCGACTTGGCCTGCAGCTGCTCGGGCGTGAGCGCCTTCTTGCCGCTGCGCACCTTCGGGTTGCTCAGCTCCTCGACCTCTTCCAGCACCTTCTGGGACGAGACACCATGCGGCAGCTCGTCGACAACCAGCTGCCACTGGCCCCGGGCCAGTTCCTCGATGTGATAGCGGGCACGCACGCGGATGGAACCCCGGCCGCTGCGGTAGGCCTCGGCCAGGTCGGCACTGCTGCTGATGATCTGGCCGCCGCCCGGGAAGTCGGGGCCGGGCATGATCTGCATCAGCGCCTCGTGCGACAGCTTCGGATCGCGGATGAGGGCGATGGCAGCCTGGGCCACCTCCACCAGGTTGTGCGACGGGATCTCGGTGGCCATGGCCACGGCAATGCCCGAGGCGCCGTTGAGCAGGATCATCGGCAGCCGCGCCGGCAGCAGCTCCGGCTCGGTGGCCGAGCCGTCGTAGTTGGGCACGAACTCGACCGTGCCCTGGTCAATCTCGTCGAGCAGCAGCCGGGCGTACTGCGTGAGCCGAGCCTCGGTGTAACGCATGGCGGCCGCACCATCACCATCGCGCGAACCGAAGTTGCCCTGGCCATCAACCAGCGGATAGCGCAGGCTGAAGTCCTGCGCCATGCGCACCATCGCGTCGTAGGCGGCAGAATCCCCGTGCGGGTGATATTTGCCCAGCACGTCACCCACCACCCGGGCCGACTTGACCGGCTTGGCGGCAGGCCCCAGCCCCATCTCGTGCATGGCAAACAGGATGCGCCGCTGCACGGGCTTCTGGCCATCGCTCACATCAGGCAGCGCTCGGCTGCGGATGGTGGAGATAGCGTAGTCCAGATAGGCCCGCTCGGCGTAGCGGGCCAGTGTCAGCCCGTCGGTGCTCTCTTCCTCGTCGAGGATGATCTCGGTATCCATTCAGTCTCGATCCGTCGGCCAGCCGCAGCCGGCCCGTTGAATTCAGTCAGACGTCGGCACGGGCCTGATCGCCGTGCTCTTCCAGCCAGCTGCGCCGGCCGGCGGCCTCGCCCTTGCCCATCAGGAGCGTGAACTGTGCCTCGGTATCGGGCACGGGCACGGCGCCATAGCGCACCTGCGACAGGCTGCGGGTGGCCGGATTCAGCGTGGTCTCCCACAGCTGCTCGGCCGTCATCTCGCCCAGGCCCTTGAAGCGCGACACGGTCCAGCTGCCCTCACGCATGCCGTCCTTGCGCAGCTTCTCTTCCGTGTGCTGCAGTTCGCGGGCATCCAGGCAGTAGATCTTCCGCAGCGGCTGCTTGCCGCGCGCGGGCACGTCCACCCGGTACAGCGGCGGGCGCGCCACGTAGATGTGCCCCGCGTCGATGAGCGCCGGGAAGTGCCGGAAGAACAGCGTGAGCAGCAGCACCTGGATGTGCGAGCCGTCCACGTCAGCATCCGACAGGATGCAGATCTTGCCGTAGCGCAGGCCGGACAGGTCGGGGCTGGCGCCACGCGGGTGCGGGTCGACCCCGATGGCCACGGCGATGTCGTGGATCTCGTTGTTGGCAAAAAGCCGGTCGGGCTCGGTCTCCCAGGTGTTGAGCAGCTTGCCACGCAGCGGCAGCACGGCCTGGTTTTCCTTGTCGCGCCCCATCTTGGCCGAGCCGCCGGCGGAATCGCCCTCCACCAGAAACAGCTCGTTGTGCGCGGTGTCGGTGCTCTCGCAGTCGGTGAGCTTGCCCGGCAGCACGGCCACGCCCGAGCCCTTGCGCTTCTCGACCTTCTGGGCCGAGCGCTGGCGCGCCTGCGCCTGGCGGATGACCAGCTCGGCCAGCTTCCGGGCCTGGTCGACGTGCTGATTGAGCCAGAACTCGAACTGGGTGCGCACGGCCCCGGAGACCAGCCGCACGGCATCGCGCGAGCTGAGCCGCTCCTTGGTCTGGCCCTGGAACTGCGGGTCCAGCACGCGGGCCGACAGCACGAAGCTGGCACGTGCGAAGGCATCCTCGGCCATCAGCCGCACGCCCTTGGGCTGCAGGTTGTGCAGCTCGATGAAGCCGCGGATGGCCGTGAAGAGCCCCTCGCGCAGACCGGATTCGTGCGTGCCGCCCGCAGGCGTGGGAATGAGGTTCACGTAGGATTCACGCGCCAGCGGTCCATTCTCGGTGAAGGCCACCACCCAGTGGGCGCCCTCGCCTTCGGCAAAGCTGTCATCGCCCCGTCCGGCGTACTGCTGGTCCTCGAAAAGCACCAGCGGCTCCACGCCCGGCTCCTGCGCCAGCTCTTCCTGCAGATAGCCGCGCAGTCCCTCGTCATACTGCCACTGCCGGGTCTCGCCCGTCTTTTCCAGGGTGAGCGTCACGCGCACGCCCGGCAGCAGCACGGCCTTGCTGCGCAAGAGCCGCTCCAGCTCGGCCACCGGAATGGTGGCACTGTCGAAGTACTTGGGGTCGGGCGTGACGGTGACACGGGTACCGGACGCGGGTTCATCGCGCGTGGCCGGCCGGGCCACCAGGGACTCGGCCAGCTCGCCATCGGCAAAGGCGATGGTGTGAGCCAGCCGGGTGCAGGCCGCGTCCTTGTCGCCCTTGCGCCAGACGGTGACCTCCAGCCGGCGGGACAACGCATTGGTAACCGAGACGCCCACGCCGTGCAGGCCACCTGAGAAGCTGTAGGCACCGCCCGCGGTCTTGTCAAACTTGCCGCCGGCATGCAGCCGGGTGAAGACGATCTCGATGACCGGCACGCCCTCGTCAGGGTGCAGACCCACAGGAATGCCCCGGCCGTCATCAGTGACCTCGACGCGGCCGTCCTTGAAGAGGCGGACATCGATGTGGCGCGCGTAACCGCCCAGGGCCTCGTCGGCCGCGTTGTCGATGACTTCCTGGATGATGTGCAGCGGGTTCTCGGTACGGGTGTACATGCCCGGCCGCTGCCGGACCGGCTCCAGACCCTTCAGCACCCGGATGGAGGCTTCGGAGTAGTCGGCGCCGTTTTTGGATGAGGATGAACGAGTTGCCATCCGGGGATTATCGCCGATGATCTCCGGCGACGCGGCCAAGGTGCCGCCTGGCGTCGCTGACACTGCCACAGTTCGGCCCATGACGTCGCCGAAAACCCGGATGGCGGATGCGGCATCGTCAATCATGGTTAAACGGGAATTACAATAGGGGACAGCCCTGCCCCCGCAGGCCTGTCCGATGGACAGATCGGGGGTGGGTATGGTCGCGGAAAGCCAATGGCACTCCTGCCGGGCGGCCCGGGCCCTTGTGAAACCCCAGGAGAGTCACATGGCAAAAGGAAGAAAGATTTCGGTGGTCGGTGCCGGTGCCGTCGGCACGGCCGTGGCCTATGCAGCCCTGATCCGTCAGGTCGCCAACGAGATCGCCCTGTATGACATCAACACGCCCAAGGTCGAGGCCGAGGCCGCCGACTTGGCGCATGGTTCGCACTTCACGGGCTGGCCCCATGTGAGCGGCAGCAGCGACATCGCGGTGACCAGCGGCAGCGACATCGTGGTGATCACCGCCGGCGCCAAGCAGAACCCGGGCCAGAGCCGGCTGGAGCTGGTCAGGGACAATGCCCGCATCCTGAAGGCGATGATCCCGAAACTGGTGGAAGCCTCGCCCGACGCGATCTACATCCTGGTGACCAACCCGTGCGACGTGCTCACGATGGTGGCACAGCGCATCTCGGGCCTGCCCACCAGCCGGGTGATCTCCAGTGGCACGGTGCTCGACTCCTCGCGGCTGCGCCGCCTGATTGCCGACCGCGCCCGCATCTCCACGGCCAGCGTGCACGCCTCGATCATCGGCGAGCACGGTGACAGCGAGTTCCCGATGTGGTCGGTGGCCCGGATCGGCGCGGTACCCATTGCCGACTACCGCGTGAACGGCCACCAGGTGTTCCCGCCGGACGTGCTGGACGACCTGGCCCACCAGGTGATGACCAGTGCCTACAAGGTGATCGCCGGCAAGGGAGCCACCAACTTCGCCATCGGCCTGTCGGCCTCGCGGATCTGCGAAGCCATCCTGCGTGACGAGCATTCGGTGCAGCCGGTCTCCAGCATCCTGCACGGCCAGTACGGCATCGAGGGCGTGGCGCTGTCGCTGCCCAGCGTTCTGGGCGCAGGCGGCGTGGAGCAGGTGCTCGACACCCCGCTGAGCGAGGACGAGAAAGGCAAGCTGCGTGCCTCGGCCGACGCCATCCTGAACAGCTTCAGGCTGGTCGAGAAGGAGCTCTGAAAGCAGGCATGTCGTGACGCCGCCCCCCCTCTGGGGGCGGCGTTGGCCCCAGCAGCAAGCCCCGGTTTCCCGGGGCTTTTTCATGCTCCCAGGCCGCGCACCGGCACGTCTGTCCACCGCCGATCCGGGCGATCCCCGGAAATGCCTCCTGGCCTACAGGACAGGAAAAGCCCCGGGACAGGTTTCCCTGCCTCCGGGGCTTTTCAGAGGTTCCCGTCACGGGCTCCTGTCGCCTGAGCGATCAGGAAGCCTTCGGGATATCACTGCACGACCGGGGTCGCCATGATGCTGGCCTGGATCTTGCTCTTGCTGCTGCTGCGCAGCAGGAGCGGGTTGCTCACACCATAGGGGCTCTTGAACTTGGTCGCGAAAGGCTTGGTCTTGCCATCGTCCAGGCCGCAGATGGGCACCGGGCCGAAGCGGGTGGCAATCGGGTTGGCCGGGTCATAGATCCGCACCTTCTGCATCATGCCCCGGTCTTCGTGGTCAAGGATGTGGCAGTGCAGCACGAAGTCGCCCCAATACCGGTTGTACTGGGTCCGCACGGTGACCGTGTACTGGCCCGCCGTGCCCTCCCCCGGAAGCGACTTGATGAACAGCGTGTCACGCCACGTCCCCTTCATGCCACGGTACTGGGTGTCAGCCACCCCACCGGTGGATCCGGCCGTGTCCGGCGTGTCCATGCCGCTCACGTCGCGGCCCTGCGGGTCCAGGATCGACACGATCTGGAACGGGTTGACGTGAACGTGGTGCGGGTGACCACCGTTGGTCGACTTGACGATCCAGTCCTGCACGGCGCCCAGCTTCAGTGTGCGCGGCTCATCCGTCTCGCTGAACACCTTGCCATCGATCGTGAAATTGAGGCCTTCGGCCCGATTGTTCGGGTTCTTCGGCACGATGGCATAGGTCACCGTCTGCGGCGTCGATTCCGTCACGTCGGCATCGGTCAGCGTCTTGTGCGGCGTGTAGCGCGACAGCTTCAGCCCGTCGTTCAGGTCGGCCACCACATTGGCCCGAACGGACTCGGGTGCATTGGTGTTGGCCAGGTTCAGCATCTGCTGCTTGACGTAGCTGGGGATGTCGGTGACGTTCATGTTCACGCCATTGCCCACTTCCACGATCCCGATCAGCGTCTGGGCCGGCGGCTCGTTGTTGACGGCGCCGGCTGCCGGCACCGACTTGTCCAGCACGCAGTAGAAGCCGGACTGCGGGAAGACCGTCACCAGGTCCCAGCGATAGCCGGGCTGGAAGGTGGTCTGCGTGGCCGGCTGCATGTTGTTCATGGTCAGGCCATCGGAGGCCACGCGGTAGTGCGTGAGCGGTGCACCCGTGCAGTTGTTGTTGATGAAGCGCTGCAGCGCCTTGCCACTGAGGTTGCGCACGTCGCTGACCGGCATGTTGTTCAGGACAGCCTTGCGGAATTCCAGGTTGACGGAATCGCGCACGCCGCCGTGGATGATCCGCCAGCGCTCAAGCCGGCCCGCGACCGCACCGACAAAGCGCGGCAGCGTCACGCCGTTGACCGTGGTGAAGCGGCCACTATCCCGCCAGCTGTTCGGCCCATCCAGGGCGTCGTAGTTGTCCACGGAGCCCACGTCGCCGTCATCACAGCGCAATGGTGTGGTCGTGGCACCCTGGCCCTGGTTCTCGCCACCATTGGCAGGCATGCGCTTGAGCTTGCCATCGGTCCCCACACAGCCGTACGAAATCTGCTGCAGCATCAGCAGCCGTTCCTGCACGCGGGTGCCCGAGGTGGACTTGAGCAGCGTGTCCAAGTCACCGTTGGTATTGCCACTGGGATAGCGGTTGCCGCGGATGATGAGCGCGCCAGCCATGCCGCTGGAGACCTGCAGCGCGGTGGAGCCGTGGAAGTGGCTGTGATACCAGAACGTGCCTGCCGGGTGGTCGCTCGGCACGTCGATCTCGTAAAGCTGCGACTGGCCCGGCTCGACCTTCAGGAAGATGTTGTCGGCATTGCCCCGGGGGCTGACCCACAGGCCGTGCGTGTGCAGGTTGGTGACGTTGAAGCAACGCGGGTCATTCTCTTTCGCATCCTTGCAAACCTTATCGGCGTCCGGCTGCAGGTTGTTGGTCAGCTTCACGTTCAGCCGCGTGCCCGGCTGGATCTCGATGGTGGGCGCCACCAGCGGGCGGCTGGAATCACCGTGATAGCTGCGCAGCCGCACACGGTCGTACTTGTCGTTGTTCGGGTCCCAGATGTAGGAATCCACATAGCCGACATCCAGCCGCACGTTGCGCTGACGAGCCGGTGGCAGCGTGGCCTCGCTCACATTGCCCTGCGCCTGGATGCCGGACGAGCCGGACGCGGCGTTCACGTTGTCCTCGCCCTGGAACACCGGCGGGTTGCGCACGACGCTGAAAAGAGTGGCATCCTGCGCCTGGGCTGACAGCGAGGTCAGCCCGAGCAGCGCAGCAGACAGGGCCGTCAGCGCCGGCAGGGCCGGTCGCGAAACGACCTTTCGACGGGACGATGCCCGATGGGTTGTCGCATGAGACACGATGGTTATTCTCCGCCTGATTGAGGGGTGCTGAATGACTCATCACGACACCTGCAGATACTGTCGATTGATACGACATTTCGCCCAGATTCGTCGTCATTCAGGCCTTTGTGTTGAAAGACAGGCGAAGCTTAAGGGGCGGGACCAAAAAATCCTGTTCTCCAAACTTAACGAAACACAATGAACGTAAACCCTACTTACACGCACCTGGAGCGCCAGGCAGGCGACCTGCGTAAAAAACTGGGATACACAACGTGTTTTCCTTTGAAATCAATGAATTGCCATGCCTTGCTTGATAAACATCAAGCCTTTCATGGCTCACAGCACTTACTGTAGTTACATATAAGGTTATATATCTACAAAGCCTCTACGTTTTTTCCGCGATTTGCCCATTGCGTCGTCATCCTTTTGCGAAGACTCGTCCTCGATGCGCCGACTTTCTTGCGTGATGTTGGAATTCCATACAACTTGAGCATTTGAATTCCATACAACTTGAGCACTTGATGGTGTGATCGAACCGTCCTGCCGACACGATCGATATACTGGCCATATAGTCCCCGCCCAGGCTCATCATGTCCCGCCAGCCCCTGTCCCTGCCCTGCCGCCGCCTGCTGTTTCCCTGGCTGATGGCAGTTGTGCTGCTGGGCGGATGCGACTCTCAGCCCCCTGCGCCCCCCGCCGGGACAGGCAAGCCTCCGGCATCCGGACAGGTGGCCAGGCCAGACACCCGGATCGCCACGGCACAGTCGGCCACGTCGGAGACGCGCTCAGTCTCCACGGACCAGGCAGAGGAAGGCGGGAAGCCGGACGAAGGCACCCTGGTCCTGCCATCGGATCCTCCCGTGTCCGACGACACGTTCGCCCCGTCATCACCAGCAGCACCGGATGCCGTTTCATCCCGCACGCCGGCACAGGACAAGGCATCTGCCCCCCAGGCCATCGACGACGCAACGGCCCTGCGCGTGCTGAAATCCAGCCACTGCACATCCTGCCACCAGCCGGAACGCAAGGTAGTGGGGCCTGCCTTCCGTGACATCGGACGGCGTCATGCCGGGCAACCCGATGCGGGCAGGCAGCTGGCGGCAAGCATCCTCGGGGGCAGCAGCAGGAACTGGGGGCCAGTGCCGATGCCGCCGCAGCCGCACGTGAACGATCGCGACCTGAAAATCATCGTCGACTGGATCCTTCAGCAGCACTAGAGCACTGCGCTGAATCCCGGAAAACAACGGCCATTGACTCGAATCAAGATACGTTTTCCGGGCCGGCGCATATTCATTCATATCTATTCTTTCTGAACCATCAAGGAACCTCCTGCATGCAGAACGCTACCCGTCCCCCCCAATCTGCCACCGCGGACGGCCCCAAGGCCTCGGACAGCCCGGCCGTCGCAACACCTGCCGAAAGCGCATCCGAGACACGTGCGCGCCGCAGCCCCCCCAAAGCCGCCGCCACGGCCGCCCCGCGCCGGCGCAAGGCGGCTCCGGCAGGGCCGCTGCCCACCGAAGTCCGCCGCGTGGCCAAGGGCGACACGCCGCCCAGCCTGAAGAAAGATGCCCTGGAAAAATTCGTGACCGGCCAGAAGATCGAGGCCTCTCAGGAAAAACAGGTCGAGGCCGTCGGTTCCATCCTCGACAACGTCGACAAGAAGACCGTGCAGGAGCGTGCCAAGGCACTGCGCGCCATCCTGGAGGGTGCAGCGGCCGACGACCGGGAGGTCATCCGCAAGGCCCTCAAGGGCAAGATGCCCAAGAAGCTGATGCACTCGCTGGCCAACCCCGACGAGGAGCTGGCCGATGACTGGCGTGACGGCGCGTATCCGTACAAGAACCTGATGCGCCGCGCCACCTACGAGAAGGAGAAATTCCGTCTGCAGGTGGAGCTGCTGAAGCTGCAGGCCTGGGCCAAGGAAACCGGCCAGCGCATCGTCATCCTGTTCGAGGGGCGCGATGCGGCCGGCAAGGGCGGCACCATCAAGCGTTTCATGGAGCACCTGAACCCGCGGGGCGCCCGTGTGGTGGCACTGGAGAAACCCACCGACACCGAACGCGGTCAGTGGTACTTCCAGCGCTACATCGAGCATCTGCCCACGCACGGCGAGATCGTGCTCTTTGACCGCAGCTGGTACAACCGGGCGGGCGTGGAACGCGTGATGGGCTTCTGCACCACGGAGGAATACCAGGAGTTCATGAAGCAGGCGCCCGAGTTCGAGCGCCACCTGGTGCGCAGCGGCATCCACCTGGTGAAGTTCTGGTTCAGCGTCAGCCAGAAGGAACAGCGCCGCCGCTTCCGCGAACGCGCCGCCCACCCGCTCAAGCAATGGAAGCTGAGCCCCATCGACAAGGCGTCGCTGGACAAGTGGGATGAGTACACCCGCGCCAAGGAGGCGATGTTCTTCGAGACCGACACGGCCGACAGCCCCTGGACGGTCATCAAGAGCGACTGCAAGAAGCGCGCCCGCCTCAACGCCATGCGCTACATCCTGCACAAGCTGCCCTACAGCAACAAGTCCATTGAACGGATCGGCAAGCTGGATCCGCTGATCGTGGGCCGGGCCCATGTGGTGTATGAGCGCGGCGAGCGCCCTGACGCCCTGCTGTAAGCACAGCGGGTCATCGGGGCAGGCTCCTTGCGTGGGGGCCTGCCGCTGACGGATGCGCTCGCCATCCACGATGACCTGAAGGCCCCTCGTCCTGTGGCCCGTCCATGAAAAAAGCGCCCCGCGGGGCGCTTTTTTCATGGTGATCCGAAAATAGGATCAGGCCTTGCCGTCTGCCTTTCGCAGGATCTCGTACATCTCGTCCTTCAGGCGCAGCTTCTCTTTCTTGAGATTCTCGATCTCGACGGATGCCGTGCGCTCGACACCGGCTTCCATGGCCTTGATCTTGTGGTCGAGTTCGTTGTGCTTGTCGAACAGACGTGCAAAATGCGAGTCTTCGGTCTTAAGCTTGGTGATCAGTCCACGAAATTCCGGAAACATGCCAGTCAACCTCGAAAGTTGGAACGGAGAGAGAAAACACAGCCGAAGAAATTCAGCCGGCAACTGGTTCGATACTAGCACAAGGCGTCCGTGTTTCCCCGCTCGACGGCCACGGATAATGGCCCCGGCGAGACAGGCGGCAACCTCAGGATATTCACTCAGGGAAAACCCGAATATCCGCCACATTCCACACGCCTCCTCCCTCGGAAAATGGCCATGAGTACCGCCCTCTCAAGACGCATCGCCCATCTGGACATGGACGCCTTCTTCGCCTCGGTGACGTTGCTGCAGTATCCGCAGCTGCAGGCCCTGCCGGTGGTGATCGGCGGCCGGCGAATGACACCCGAGGAACTGGTGGCCCACATCAACGAGCGCCATCCGGGCAGCCCATGGCGAGCGGACGCACTGCAGGCCATCAACCCGGACCATTTCCCCCGACTGGGTGATTACCGGGGCCGAGGCGTGGCCACCACCGCCACCTATGCTGCCCGGCAGTTCGGACTGGGTTCGGGCATGGGGCTGGCCAGGGGCGCCCACCTGTGCCCGCAGGCCATCCTGCTGCCACCCGATTTCGATCGGTACCGCCGCTTCTCCCAGGCCTTCAAGGCGATCATCCTGTCCGAAGCACCGGTGATGGAGGATCGGGGCATCGACGAGGTGTTCATCGACCTGACGAAGGTGGCAGGCGTTCAGGAGGACGGCGGACGTGCGCTGGCCACGCGGCTGCAGGCACGCATCCAGGCCGAAACCGGGCTGAGCTGCTCGATCGGGGTCGCGCCCAACAAGCTGATCGCCAAGATGGCCAGCGATCTGGACAAGCCGCACGGCATCACGATCATTCACCCCGAGGATCTGCAGACGCGGATCTGGCCCCTGCCCTGCCGCCGCATCAACGGCATCGGCCCCAAGACCGACGAACGACTGCAGAAACTGGGCGTGCTGACCATTGCCCAGCTGGCCGCCTGCGACACGGCCTGGCTGGTGGAACACTTCGGCACGCGAACCGGCCAGTGGCTGCACGATGCTGCCTGGGGGCTTGATGACCGGCCGGTGGCCAATCGGGCGGAGCCGGTGACGATCAGCCGAGAGACCACCTTCGAGCGTGACCTGCACGCCGTGCATGACCGCGCGGAGCTGGCTGCCATCTTCACGCGGCTGGCCGAGCAGACGGCGCAGGATCTGCAGCGCAAGGGCTATCGGGGCCGCACGGTGGGCATCAAGCTGCGCTATGCGGATTTCCGCACCGTGACGCGTGAGCTGACGACAGAGTCTCCCACCCAGGACGCCGGCGACATACGACGGCTGGCCGGCCGCTGTCTGAAGCGGGTGGACCTGCAACAGCGCTTTCGGCTGCTGGGCATCCGCGTGTCGTCGCTGGAACGTGCCGATGCCACCCATGAAGCCGCCCCCGATGCACACATGCAGCCGCCCCGGCAGGGGGAACTGCCCTTCTGAGGGAAGGCCCTGCTGAAAGATTCCGCCAGGACGGCAGGAAATATCACCAGACCCTTGACAGGACAGGGGAATTCCACCAAAATCTTTTTTCTCTCTGGCGGGGTGGCAGAGTGGTTATGCAGCGGCCTGCAAAGCCGTGGACGCCGGTTCGATTCCGACCTCCGCCTCCAGATTCAAAAAAGCCATTCATCGTTTTCGATGAATGGCTTTTTCTTTTCCAGGCCCGGATTGGCCTCTGATGGGCCTGGACTTATCCGGCCTGCAGGTTCTTCCGTCTTTCCGGGCCCTTCCCGCTTCCGGAACCTGCTTGGAGCCCTGGGAGCGACGGGCTCTGCCGCCGGGGCCGGAAGCCGGCCCACGGCAGAACCACGGTCAGTGGGCGCCCGTGTCGCCCCGCAGCTGCGGCCAGGCCTGCTTCAGGTAGTAGGCCATCGAGATGAAGGTCTGGATGGCGGCCAGCGTGATCATCCAGCTGCCCCAGTACTGGCAATCGAAGCTGCCGATGGGATCGTGGTAGAGCAGCATGGGAATGGCCAGCATCTGGACGGCCGTCTTGACCTTGCCCATCCAGTTGACGGCCACACTCTTGCGCGCGCCGATGCTGGCCATCCATTCACGCAGGGCCGAGATGGTGATCTCGCGGCCGATGATGATGATGGCAATGCCGGCGTTGATGCGGCCCAGATCCAGCAGCATGACCAGCGCCACGCAGACCAGCAGCTTGTCGGCCACCGGGTCGAGGAAGGCCCCCAGCTCGGTCTGCTGCCCCAGGCGTCGCGCCAGCCAGCCGTCCAGCCAGTCGGTGATGGAGGCCAGGATGAACAGGATGGTGGCGACGAGGTTGCGACTGTGTTCGCCCCATGCGTCGAAAGGCACCAGATAGACACAGACCAGCAGCGGTATGGCAAGGATGCGCTGCCAGGTCAGCAGATTGGGCAGATTGAAGGCCATGGGGGTGCACATTCGGGGAAACGACCGCTGCACCGGCAGCCGCAATGACGGAACGCTCTTGCGGGGGCCAAACGCTGCGCCGACGGCGCAAGATGGCAGCGCGCCAGCGAAAGTGCAGCAACTGGCACAAGCCTATCACAACGGCCGGTGCAGGCAAAAACGCAACAGCATCGACTCTCCATCCAGAGCGTCCCCCACCGGATCGGGGCGCAGCAAGCCCCCTGGATGCACCCGAGCCAGGAGCGGGGGAAGCGTCCGCACATACCCCCCGAGCGACCCGTTTCGGACCGGGCCCGATACGCGAAAGGGACGCGTCGGAGCCGCTCGCTTCCTGATCCTCAGCTCTGGTGAAGCTGCTGATAGATGGATTCGGCCAGGGACATGGAAATGCCCTCGACGCTGGCCAAATCCTCGACGCTGGCGGCCATGATGCCGCGCAGCCCGCCGAAGCGCGACAGCAGCCGCTGGCGGCGACGGGCGCCCACGCCATCGATCTCTTCCAGCCGCGAGACCTTGCGGGCCTTGGCGCGGCGGGCACGCATGCCGGTGATGGCAAAGCGGTGCGCCTCGTCACGGATCTGGGCCACCAGCATCAGTGCGGGCGATTCCTTGCCCAGTACGAGCGGCTCACGCCCATCGGCGAACACCAGCGTCTCCAGTCCCACCTTGCGCCCTTCCCCCTTGGCCACGCCCACCAGCAGACCGATGTCCAGCCCCAGCGACTCGAAGACCTCACGGGCGCTGCTGATCTGGCCCTTGCCGCCATCGACCAGCACGATGTCGGGCAGGCGTGCGGCATCATCGCGCGCGATGCGGGCGGAGGCCGTGCGGCCATCTCCGGGCGCTACGGTCTCGTCGGTATCCGTGCTGGTATCAGCGTCGGACACGGATGCGTGCCCGGCGTCTGCATCGTCAGCCGGCTCATCCCGGGTGGTAGCCCAGCGGCCATAGCGGCGCTGCAGCACCTGGCGCATGGCCGCATAGTCGTCACCGGGCTCGATGCCCTGGATGTTGAAGCGGCGATACTGGCCGGAGGCCATCCGGTTGTTCTCGTAGACCACGCAGGAAGCCTGGGTGGCCTCGCCCATGGTGTGGCTGATGTCGAAGCATTCGACGCGCAGGCGTGCCGGGTCTTCCAGCGACAGGCCCAGCACGTCGAGCAGGTCCTGGGTACGGCGCAGCTGCGAACCGTCGATAGCCAGGTGGCGGGTGAGCGCGATCTTTGCGTTGGCATGGGCCTGCGCAAGCCACCGACGCCGGTCCTGCTGCGGGTTCTGCACCCAGGCAACCGGATGGCCCGCCTGGGCACGCAGGATGCCCAGCAGCTCGGGATCCTCGGGCTTCCGGGCACAGATGATGACGCCGGGAATGGTGGCCCCCGCATAGTGCTGGGTCAGGAAGGCGTCGAGCACGCTGCCCAGGCCCTCCTCATCGTCCAGGCCCGCCACATGGGACGGGAAATGCGCCTTGTCGCCCAGATGGCGCCCGCCCCGCACCATGGCCAGGTTCAGGCAGACCTGGCCGTCGGCCTGCTCGATGGCGATGATGTCGGCGTCCGTGTCGGCATTGATCTCCATCGACTGCTGGTGCAGCACGCGCGACAGGGCACTGATGCGGTCGCGCAGCACGGCCGCCTCCTCGAAGCGCAGTTCCTCGGCCGCAGCCTGCATGCCGGCTTCCATCTCCTTCAGGATTTCCTTGTGCCCGCCCTTCAGGAAGGTGATGGCCGAGTTCACGTCACGACGGTAGGCCGCCTCGTCAATCAGGCCGACGCAGGGGGCGCTGCAGCGGCGGATCTGGTGCAGCAGGCACGGACGCGAGCGGTTGGCGAAGTAGCTGTCCTCGCAGGTGCGCAGGTGGAAGATCTTCTGCAGCACCTGGATGCCCTCGCGCACGGCGAAGGAACTGGGATAGGGACCGAAGTACTGAGCGCGGCGGTCGGTGCCGCCTCGATAGTAGGAAATCTGCGGGAAGGCGTGGGCGCTGAACTTCAGGAACGGGTAGGTCTTGTCGTCGCGGAACAGAATGTTGAAACGGGGCTTCAGCGACTTGATCAGGTTGTTTTCCAGCAGCAGCGCCTCGGCCTCGGAGCCGACGGTGGTGGTGTCGATCTCCACCACACGGGCCACCATCTGGGCAATGCGCGGGCTGGCCAGCGTCTTGCGGAAGTACGAGCGCACCCGCTTGCTCAGGTCACGCGCCTTGCCCACGTACAGCACGGTGCCGGAGGCGTCCTTCATCCGATAGACGCCGGGCAGCGCCGGCAGCGTGCGCAAAAAGAGCTTCAGCTCGGCCGGGCGCTCCACGAAGGGCGCGAGAGTGGGCTGCGCGGGCTGGGCTGCCGGATCTGCCTGGTCTGCCTGGTCTGCCTGATCTGCCTGATCTGCCTGATCTGCCTGATCTGCCTGTTCTGCCTGTTCTGCCTGTTCTGCCTGTTCTGCCTGTTCTGCCTGTTCTGCCTGTTCTGCCTGTTCTGCCTGTTCTGCCTGTTCTGCCTGCTCCGCCTGCTCCGCCTGCTCGACCGGATCGATGGAATCCCGGGATTCAGCAGCCGACACCGCCATGGCTTCAGCAGGCATTTCCTGCGACCGCGCCACCCCGGCCCCATCCTGGGGAGCGGCGGATTTCGGGTCATCGGGACGGCGGGATTCGGTCATGGCCGGGCAGGACAGGATGGGAAGATGCTCAGCCAATGACCCGCGGTCGCAGCGCGTTCAGGCGGCGCTCCAGGTGCGGGTTCTCGGGCGGCTGCAGGTGGGCCAGCAGCTCGTCGGCCAGGTCGGGGCGATTGCAGACCAGCACCATGTCGCAGCCCGCCTTCAGGGCCGCGCTGGCCCGTGCCGTGATGTCACCGGCCACGGTGGCTGCTTCCATCGTCAGGTCGTCCGAGAAAATCAGGCCGTCGAACCCCAGGCGGCGGCGCAGGATGGTCTGCAGCCATTTCCGGGAGAACCCGGCCGGCTTGCGGTCCACTTGCGGGTAGATGACGTGGGCAGGCATGACGGCCGTCAGCGCCGTGCCCAGCCATGCGTAGGGAGCCGCGTCATCGGCCAGGATCTCGTCCAGGCTGCGCGTGTCCTCGGGCATGGCGACGTGCGAATCGGCATCGGCAAAGCCGTGGCCGGGGAAGTGCTTGCCGCAGTTGGCCATGCCAGCCAGCAGCAGGCCGTGCGCCACACAGCGGGCCAGCATGGCAACCACGCGCGGGTCGTGGTGGAAGGCCCGGTTGCCGATGACGGAGGAACGCCCCCAATCCAGATCCAGCACCGGCGCAAAGGTGAAGTCCACCCCGGCAGCACGCAGCTCCTCGCCCATGCGCCGGCCCACCTCGGTAGCCTCGCGGCAGGCCGCCAGCACGTCTGCATCCCAGCGCTCGCCCAGGGTGCGCATGGCAGGGATGGCCGAGAAGCCCTCGCGGAAGCGCTGCACACGGCCGCCCTCGTGGTCCACCGCCACCAGCAGCGCCGGCGAGCGGACGGCATGGATCTCGTCAGTCAGCGCGCGCAGCTGCTCGGGCGACTGGTAGTTGCGGGCAAAGAGGATGACGCCGCCCACCAGCGGGTGGCGCAGGCGCTTGCGCTCGGCCTCGGTCAGGCGCAGGCCGGCCACATCGACGACGACGGGACCGGGCGGCAGGTGACGGCTGCGACGCGCCGGAGTGCTGGCTGCGCGCCGGGTCGTGCGGGCTGCCTGGGAAGTCTTGCGAGAGGAAGCGGGCATGATGAAAGACGTGAAAGCGGTTGCCTCGAAACGGACTCGGGCCGACTGATGTCGGGTGACACGGATTCCTGCCTGCGCAGATCCGGCCACCCGGTGGCCCGGGATGGGCGGGGGTGACTCAGCCCTGGCCAGCCATGCCCCGGCCCTGGGCCGCGGCCGCCGCAGCCTCACGGATCAGGGCTTTCATGGTGGAGACAGCTTCGCGCATGCCCACGAACACGGCACGCGAGACGATGGCATGGCCGATGTGCAGCTCGCGCACGCCGGGCAGCGCGGCAACGGGCTGCACGTTGAAGTAGTTCAGGCCATGGCCGGCGTTGAAACGCATGCCGGCCTGCTGGATCAGCGCACCGGCAGCAGCCACGCGCTCCAGCTCACGACGGATGGCCGGGCTGGCCACATCACGGCCCTCACGGTGGAAGGTCTCGGCATAAGGGCCGGTGTGCAGCTCGCAGACGGAGGCACCGGCCCTTGCGGCCGCCTCGACCTGGGCGGGCTCGGCGTCGATGAAGACGCTGGTGATGATGCCGTGGTCGGCCAGCCGACGGATGGCGTCGGTGATGGCAGCTTCCTTGGCCAGGATGTCGAGCCCGCCCTCGGTGGTGATCTCGTGGCGGCCTTCGGGCACCAGCATCGCCATCTCGGGCTTGAGGGCAATGGCGATGTCGACCATCTCGGGCGTGGCGGCCATCTCCAGGTTCAGCTTGATCTGTGTCTGATCGCGCAGCCGGCGCACGTCGGCGTCCTGGATGTGGCGGCGATCCTCGCGCAGATGCACGGTGATGCCGTCGGCGCCCCCCAGGTGCGCCTCGACGGCGGCCCAGACGGGATCGGGTTCATAGGTACGCCGCGCCTGGCGGATGGTGGCGACGTGGTCGATGTTGACGCCGAGTTCGATCATGAAAGATGACTCAAGAGTGGGAAATTCAGAGACGCTGCAGGTCCATCAGGATGCGGCGGGTGTCGAGTGGAGCCCCTTCCAGCGGCAGGGCCAGCATCAGCCGCGACAGCCGCTTGGCCTGCGACAGCACGCCGGGTGCATCATACCGTCCGGCGGCAATGTGCTGCAGTGCCTGACCGCTGAACGTGGCGGGGTCTTCGCCCTGGGTGGCGAACCACTGCCCGCCGTCCATGCGGTAGTTGCGCCGGGACTCCAGCGGCAGGCCCCGGTGGTCACGGGCCAGGTCGGGCGCATAGCCGATCTCGGTGAGCAGCAGCCATTCGAAACGACGCAGGATGCGCTCGTCGGCCCCCCGTTCGCCCAGCTGATGCAGGGCATCCGCATAGGCATCGAAGAGCTGCGGATGCGGGTCTTCGCGCGCCAGCAGCCGCATCACCAGCTCGTTCAGGTAGAAGGCAAAGAGCAACGCGCGGCCGGCCGGCACGGCCATGCCCCCCTGCCATTCGGCGCGGGTGAGCGTGCGCAGCTCGTGGCGGCCACTGAGGCGGAACTCGATGGGCTGGAACTGCAGCAGCACCGGTCGCAGCGCCGAGGTGGGGCGGCGCGCGCCCTTGGCCACGGCCGAGACGCGACCGCGCTCGCGCAGGAAGAGGTCGACGATCAGGCTGGTCTCTCGGTAGGCGTGGCTGTGCAGCACGAAACCGGGTTCGTCGGTCAGCGGGCTGGCCATGTCCGGCTTCCTTCGGGGACGCGCCAGCGCCATGGCGGGCAAGGGTCGCCCGGCCGCACCGTAGCAGGGGCAGGGGCAGGGGCAGGGGCAGGGGCAGCCCGATGGTTCATTCGTAGCCGTAGCTGCGCAGGTGGGCGGCGTCCTTGGCCCAGCCGCTGCGCACCTGGACCCACAGCGTCAGGAAGACCTTGCCGTCGAACATGCGCTCCATGTCCTGGCGCGCCTCGCTGGCAATGCGCTTGATGCGCTCGCCCCCCTGCCCCAGCACGATGGGCTTGTGGGCACGACGCTCGACGATGATGGTGGCCGCGATGCGACGCAGGTTGCCTTCCTCCTCGAAGCGGTCGATGACGACAGTGCTTTCGTAGGGCAGCTCCTCGCCCAGCAGGCGAAAGAGCTTCTCGCGGATGATCTCGGCCGCGAAGAAGCGCTCGGGGCGATCGGTGAGCTCGTCCTCGTCGTAGATGGCCTCGCCTTCGGGCAGGTTGGATTCGATGGCGTCGAGCAGTGCCTCGATGCCCTGCCCGTTGCGGGCGCAGATCGGCACGATGGCGGCCAGACCGGGATGGGCCTCATGGACCTGGGCGATCAGCGGCAGCACTTCGTTGACGTTGCGCAACTGGTCGATCTTGTTGAGTGCAACGATGACCGGCGCGTCGCCCTTGAGCCAGCCCAGGATCTCGTCGTCCTGTCGCCGCCAGCGCCCTGCCTCGGTGACGAGCACCACCACATCGGCCTGCTGTCCCACCGACTGGGCCGTGCGGTTGAGGATCTTGTTGAGCGGGTTGATGCGCTGCGTCTGGTAGCCCGGCGAATCGACGAGGATGAGCTGTGCATGCGGCCGCGACAGCACGCCCTGGATGCGATGGCGCGTGGTCTGTGCCCGGTCGGCGGTGATGGAGAGCATCTGTCCCAGCAGCTGGTTGAGCAGCGTGGACTTGCCGGTATTCGGGCGCCCCACCAGGGCCACGTAGCCGCAGCGGAACGGCGTGCCGTCGGCAGCGGATGACGGGGATGCGGAAGGATCGTGCGGCATGAAGGAATACCTCAGTGATGGCCGTGCCGAAGCAGATGATCCAGCGCAGCGCGGGCCGCCTCCTGCTCGGCCTTGCGGCGGCTCTCGCCACTGCCCTCGAAGGACAGCTTCGGCTTGTCGAGCTGGCACACCACGTCGAAACGCTGGTCGTGGGCCTGGCCATGGGTGGCCACCACCTGGTATCGGGGCAGCGGCAGCCGGTGACCCTGCAGGTACTCCTGGAGGCGAGTCTTGGCGTCCTTGCCCAGTTCGTGGGGATCGATGGCGTCCAGCAGCGGCTGATAGAGGCGCTCGACGACGCCCGCGGCCGCGGCAAAGCCGGATTCGAGGAAGATGGCGCCCAGAAGCGCCTCGACGGCATCGGCCAGAATGGAGGGGCGGCGATGGCCGCCGCTCTTGCGTTCGCCCTCGCCCAGAATCAGCGCATCAGGCAATGAGAGCCCGCAGGCGATGTCATGCAGCGGATCCTGCTTGACGAGATTGGCGCGCAGCCGGGACAGAGCGCCCTCGGGCGAGTCGGCAAAGCGCGCGTACAGCAGCGAGGCCACCGCACAGTTGAGCACGCTGTCCCCCAGAAACTCCAGCCGTTCATTGTGCTGGCGCCCATGGCTGCGGTGGGTGAGCGCCTGCACGAGCAGCGCCTCGGACTGGAAGCGGTAGCCGAGGCGGCCTTCGAGGGTATGGCGAATGGAATCTCGGATGGTGCCCGTCATGCGTATTGTCGCGGCGCCCCGGGAAGCCAGGCGGATGGACATCCGCCCCGGCTCCTATCGCGCGCGTGCATCTCCTTCATAGTCGATGACCAGCTTGACCGGCCCGAACAGCGGAATGTCCTTGCTGTACTTGAACGAGACGATCATCTGCTCGCCCTGGTCCTTGGAGAAGACCAGCTTGCTGCTGTCGATGGCGTGGAAATCGTCGATGGCCTGCGAGCGGTCAAAGGCGCTGCGGATGGCCTCGGGATTGTTGGCCCCCGAAGCGCTGACGGCGCGCACCAGGGCCTTCTTGATGTTCTGGTACTCGAGGAAGGTGGGAACCACCCGCATGACGACCAGCGACACGAAGGCCACGATGATGGCCGTGAAGAGCAGCCCGACCAGGGTGAGGCCGCGCTGCGGGGCACGACGGGTGGCAAGGGAGAAAGCGTTCATGATGTGAGGGCGAGACCGCCGGACAGGAATGAGGAACGGTCAGGGCCGGACCGGATGACCGACCCATTTACCGGAATGAGCCAATTCTCTGCAGATCGTTGAAATTCATCCAGATGAAAAACGCCCGTCCAACCAGGTTCTTCTCGGGAACGAATCCCCAGCTGCGGCTGTCCAGACTGTTGTCGCGGTTGTCCCCCATCACGAAGTAGCTTTTCTCGGGCACCTTGCAGGTCAGCTCCACGGAGGTCTGACGGCAATACTTCTCGGTCTCGGGCGTGCGCTGCAGCGGCACGATGGCCGGATTCTCCAGATCGATCAGCATCTTGTGCGGCACGTTGCCGATGGTCTCGGAATAGCGCTGCATGTAGCGCCCCCGTTCGGCATCGAAGTAGTCGCCGGCCGGGCGCAGCGGCGCTTCCTCACCATTCAGGAAGACGCGGCCGCGCCGCACGGTGATGGTGTCGCCCGGCACGCCGATGACGCGCTTGATGTAATCCACCGACGGATCCATCGGGTAACGGAAGACCACGGTGTCGCCACGCTGCGGCTCGCCCACCTCGATGATCTTGGTGTCGAACACCGGCAGGCGCACGCCGTAGCTGTACTTGTTGACGAGAATCAGGTCACCGACCAGCAGCGTGGGGATCATCGAGCCCGACGGGATCTTGAAGGGCTCGAACAGGAAGGAGCGCACCACAAAGACCACGAACAGCACGGGAAAGAGCCCGGCGGTGTAGTCGAGCCAGGCAGGCCGGCGGTGAAGGCTGTTCTTGAGCTGCTGCCGCGCCTGGGGACTGATCTTGCCACCGCGCGCCTGCTGCTCGCGTTCCCACGTCTTCAGGCGCTCTTCGGCCTGGCGACGCCTGCCGGGTGCCAGCACCAGCACGTCCAGCAGCCACATGCACAGGGTGAAGGCAGTCAGCAGGAAGAGAATCAGCGGAAAGTTCATGACAAAGCGTGGATCAGGCCCGATAACCGGGCAGCATCAGGAAAGGGTAAGCAGAAGACCGGGATGAAAAGGCTGGAAGGATCGGGTGCAGGAAGGCTGCCGGATGGGCCCTTGCCTGCGCCAGACCGCTCGCAGCCCAGACAATAGCAGGGTGAGACGCGGAATTTCACGAGTCCGTCATGGTAGCCGACGAATGGTCGGTCCGTCTCGACCCTGTCATGCCTCTCAGCGTTCTTCCGCCTGCAGCACGGCCAGGAAGGCCTCCTGCGGAATCTCCACCGAACCCACCTGCTTCATGCGCTTCTTGCCGGCCTTCTGCTTCTCGAGCAGCTTGCGCTTGCGGGTGATGTCGCCGCCGTAGCACTTGGCCAGCACGTTCTTGCGGAGCGCCTTGATGGTCTCGCGCGCGATGATGTTGCTGCCGATGGCCGCCTGAACGGCCACGTCGAACATCTGGCGCGGGATCAGCTCGCGCATGCGGCTGGCCACCTCACGGCCGCGGGAGGTGGCATTGGAGCGGTGGACGATGACCGACAGGGCATCGACCTTATCGCCGTTGATCAGCAGGTCCATCTTCACCACGTCGGACGCACGGTATTCGAGGAACTCGTAGTCCATCGACGCATAGCCGCGCGACACCGACTTCAGGCGATCGAAGAAGTCCAGCACGATCTCGCTCATCGGCAGCTCGTAGGTAAGGTGCACGGCGCGACCATGGTAGGTGAGATCACGCTGCAGCCCGCGCTTGCCGGTGCACAGCGTGATGACGGGGCCCACGTACTCCTGCGGCACGAAGATGACGACCTTGACGATGGGCTCGCGGATCTCGGCAATGCGTGCCTGCTCGGGCATGCGCGACGGGTTCTCGATGCGCTCGACGGTCCCATCGGTCAGCACCACCTCGTAGATGACGGTGGGCGCCGTGGTGATGAGATCCATGTCGTACTCGCGCTCCAGGCGCTCCTGCACGATGTCCATGTGCAGCATGCCCAGGAAGCCGCAGCGGAAGCCGAACCCCAGCGCCTGCGAGACCTCGGGTTCGAACTGCAGCGAGGCGTCGTTGAGCTTGAGCTTTTCCAGGGCGTCACGCAGCGCGTCGTACTCGCTGGCCTCCACCGGATACAGGCCGGCGAACACGGAGGGCTTGATCTCCTTGAAGCCCGGCAGCGGCTCGCTGGCGGCGGGCGAGACATGGGTGATGGTGTCGCCCACCTTGGCGTGCTTGAGCTCCTTCATGCCGGTGATGATGAAGCCCACCTGCCCGGCCGAGAGCGTGTCGCGCGGCGACGAGCGCGGCGTGAAGACCCCCAGCTGGTCGCACTGGTGCTGGGCGTCGGTGGCCATCATGCGGATGCGGTCGCGCGTCCTGAGCGTGCCGTTGACGACCCGCACCAGCATCACCACGCCCACGTAGTTGTCGAACCACGAATCGATGATCAGCGCCTGCAGCGGTGCGTCCGGATCGCCCTTGGGCGGCGGAATGCGGGTGACGATGGCGTCGATGATCTCGTCCAGCCCCATGCCGGTCTTGGCACTGGCCGGGATGGCATCGCTGGCATCGATGCCGATCACGTCCTCAATCTCGGCACGGGCGCTGTCGGGATCAGCCGACGGCAGGTCCATCTTGTTGAGCACCGGCACCACCTCGACGCCCAGGTCAATGGCGGTGTAGCAGTTGGCCACGGTCTGTGCCTCGACGCCCTGCGAGGCGTCCACCACCAGCAGCGCCCCTTCGCAGGCCGACAGCGAGCGGCTGACTTCATAGGAGAAGTCGACGTGTCCCGGGGTGTCGATGAGGTTGAAGAGGTACTCGGTGCCATCGGCCGCGCGATGCACCAGCGAGGCGGTCTGTGCCTTGATGGTGATGCCGCGCTCGCGCTCCAGGTCCATCGAGTCGAGCACCTGGCTGTCCATCTCGCGTTCGGACAGCCCCCCCAGGCGCTGGATCAGCCGATCGGCCAGCGTGGACTTGCCATGGTCGATGTGGGCGATGATGGAAAAGTTGCGAATGTGCTGCATACCGGCGCGATGGGGGTTGGCAAAGAGGGCTATTGTAGTGGCTCGCGGGGGCTGCACGTGCAATGGAAGCACCTGTTGCAGCGAATGTCCGTTCAACGGCAGGGAAACGCCCCTGCAATGCGCGCCCCCATCAACGCAACGGGCCGCACTGGGCGGCCCGTCGTGTCCGTGTGGCGCAAGCGCCGCCCCTGCCTTCAGCAAGAGGCGGACGCCTGAGCCCGATGCCTTACTGGGGCCGGACCGGCACGTAGGAAGCCTCTCCACCGCGCTTGACCAGCAGCACCAGAGTGCGCTTGCGGTCCAGCTTGGCCAGCAGCTGCTCGAACTGGCTGGCCGAGGTGATGGGCTGGCTGTTGACTTGCAGCAGCACGTCCCCCTGGCGCAGGCCCGCCTGGGCGGCGGCGCCATTGGGCTCCAGCCCGTTGATCACCACGCCGTCGCGCGGCTGCCCCTGGCTCTTGCGCTGCTCGGCCGTCAGATCGGAGGCCATGATGCCCAGCCAGTTGGCCTTGGCCGGCGCCTGCTGTTCAGCCCCGCCCTTGCCACCCGCGCCGCGTGCCTGCTCGTTGGGCACCTCGCCGACCACCACGTCCAGCGTGCGGGCCGCCCCGGCGCGCCAGACCTCGATGGACGCCTTGGTGCCAGGCTTGGTGTTGCCCACCAGACGCGGCAGGTCGGACGAGCGCTCGATGACGCGACCGTCGTAGCGCAGGATGATGTCACCCGGCATGAGACCGGCCTTGGCGGCAGGCCCTTTCGGGTCCACGCTGCTGACCTGGGCGCCGGAGGGCTTGGGCAGGCCCAGCGGCTCGGCGATGTCCTTGGTGACCTCGGTGATGGCCACACCGATGCGGCCGCGCACGACGCGACCATTGGCCTTGAGCTGATCGGTGACGCGCATCGCCTCGTCAATGGGGATGGCGAACGAGATGCCCATGAAGCCGCCGGTACGGCTGTAGATCTGCGAGTTGATGCCGACCGCCTGACCATCCATGTTGATCAGGGGGCCACCCGAGTTGCCGGGGTTGACGGCCACGTCAGTCTGGATGAACGGCAGATAGTCACCGGTCTCGCGTGCCTTGGCCGAGACGATGCCGGCCGTGACGGTGTTGTCCAGACCGAAGGGCGAACCGATGGCCAGCACCCACTCGCCCACGCGCAGCTTGTTGGGATCGCCGATCGGCAGCACCGGCAGGTTGGCCGCGTCGATCTTCAGCAGCGCCACGTCCGTGTTCTTGTCCGAACCGATGAGCTTGGCCTTGAACTCGCGCTTGTCGGTCAGCGTGACATAGATCTCGTCTGCACCGTCGACCACGTGGTGGTTGGTCATCACGTAGCCGTCGGCCGAGATGATGAAGCCCGAGCCCAGGCCACGGGGAATCTCCTCACCGGACTGACTGGGGGGCACCTGACGCTGGCGACCCTGCGGGTTGCCCGGCATGTTGGGGATGGCACCGGGCGGGAAGAAGCGGCGGAAGAACTCGAAGAAGGGATCGTCGGGGTCAAGCAGTTCTTCACCGCCCTGCCCCTGGACATTGCCGGCATGCTCGGTCGTGCGGATGTTGACGACGGCGCCGCCGGTCTTCTCCACCAGGCCCGTGAAGTCGGGCAGCTGGCGCACGGCCTGAGCGTGCACGGGAGCGGGCTGCACCAGGGCGACCGTGCCGAACAGGGCTGCCACGGCCAGCGCCGAGCCCGCCAGCGCGGTACGCAGCGAGCCTCGGGTTTGTCCGGCGAACTGGTGACAGGGCCGGTCAGAAGAATGGGGGATACTCATCGATCAGGAAGCCTCAAAAGCTCTGTGAGAATTCGGAAATCAGGCAACCTGCCCCGGAGGGGCATGGCCACCCCGCTTGCGCCAGACCAGCCATCGACGCACGGTCGCGGCATCAGCCGGGCCCAGCCGAGGCAGCCAGAGCAGGCAACTGCCACGCTGGATGGCAGCCTGTGAAGCGGAAGAAGGTGCCTCGGAAACGGTTGCAGCCTGCACCGGGGAAGGCATGGAAGCCTGTGCTTCGGGTGCAGACCCGCTCTCTAACGAACGGCGAGGGGATTCGGTGGACAGGCCCGGATCCGATGTGTCCAGGGTATCGACGGCGAGGTGCAGCAACGGACCCAGCCACAGGGTGCGCGGCTGCCGCGCAACCAGCCACGGCCCCTCGGCCTCCCACTGGACGAACAGGGTCCCGTCACCATGAAGGCGCAATGCGACCGGTTGCCGGTACTGGATGCGTGCGGTGGCACAGAGGCTGCCGGGGTTACAGGTGGTGTTGCGACGACTGCCGTTCAGGGCGCGGGGAACCCACCAGGACAGCCCAAGGAGGAGCGCAAAGGCGATGAAGCGCAGCGGCCTGCCAGGCTCGGCCGTCCAGGCCACGGCAATGGCAAGCACGACCAGGACGAGCAGAAGCTGGTCGAGACGACGGCCGATGTCTGCCTTGGCTACGGGAATGAGCAAGGAATCAGGCATGGCGGCCATTCAGGGGAATGAGGAAAGGGCGAAGAAGAAAGAAGGAAAGCGAAGAAACGGCAACGACCAGCCTGCCTGGGCAGGTTGGTCGTTGCATGTCGGCACAGGCCTTGGGCCTGGCCAGGAGGCGTCAGCGGAAGCGACGCAGCACCAAGGTGCCGTTGGTACCACCAAACCCGAAGGAATTCGAGAGCGCGACATCGATGTCCATCTCGCGCGCCTGGTTGGCGCAGTAATCGAGATCGCACTCCGGATCCGGGTTGTCAAGGTTGATGGTGGGCGGCGAGACCTGATGATGCACGGCCAGCGCACTGAACACCGCCTCGATGCCGCCGGCAGCACCCAGCAGGTGGCCGGTCATGGACTTGGTGGAGTTGACGACGACCTTCTTCGCATCATCGCCGAAGGCGAGCTTGATGGCGTTGGTCTCGTTCAGGTCTCCCAACGGCGTGGACGTGCCATGCGCGTTGATGTACTGGACCTGGTCGGTGTTGACCCCGGCATCACGCAGGGCATTCTTCATGCCCCGGGCAGGCCCGCGAAGGTCTGGCGCGGTGATGTGGTGCGCGTCCGAACTCATGCCGAAGCCAATCAGCTCGGCATAGATGCGGGCGCCCCGCTTCTTCGCGTGCTCCAGCTCTTCCAGGACCAGCACCCCGGCGCCCTCGCCCAGGATGAAGCCATCCCGGTCGCGGTCCCAGGGCCGGCTGGCGGCCTGAGGATCATCGTTGCGCGTCGACAGGGCCTTCATGGCCGCAAATCCGCCCACGCCCAGGGGCGACAGGTTGGATTCGGCGCCGCCAGCCAGCATCACGTCGGCGTCGCCATAGGCGATGAGACGCCCGGCATCACCCACGCAGTGCAGCCCGGTGGTGCAGGCACTGACGATGGCATAGCTGGGCCCCTGAAGACCCAGCATGATGGACAGTTGCCCGGCCACCAGATTGATGATCGACCCCGGCACGAAGAACGGCGAGATGCGCCGCGCCCCGCGCTCGAGGTAGTCCTTGTGCGTGGTCTCGATCAGGGGAAGACCACCGATGCCGGAGCCCACGAAGGCGCCGAAGCGCTCCGCGTTCTCCTCGGTGACCTCCAGTCCACTGTCGCGAAAAGCCTGCAGACCCGCTGCCACGCCGTAATGGATGAAGGTGTCGAAGTGCCGAAGCTCCTTCGCGTTCATCCAGTCGGCGGGGTTGAAGTCCCGCACTTCCCCGGCAATGCGCGATGGGAAAGGCGAGGCGTCGAAGCGGGTGATCGGGCCGACGCCCGACTTGCCGGCGACCAGATTGGCCCAGCCGGTCTCGACGTCGTTACCGACCGGCGAGATGAGGCCAAGGCCCGTAATGACGACGCGACGCTTGCTCATCAGCTCTTCGAATGCGCCTTGACGAAATCGATGGCCTGTTGAACCGTGGTGATCTTCTCGGCTTCCTCGTCGGGGATTTCCGTACCGAATTCATCTTCCAACGCCATGACCAGCTCGACGTTGTCCAGCGAATCGGCACCCAGGTCGTCCACGAAGGACGATGCGGTCTTGACCTCAGCTTCGTTCACGCCAAGCTGCTCGGCCACAATCTTCTTGACCCGCGCCTCGATATCCGACATTTCAATACTCTCCTGATGAGTGATGATGCCGGTACATGCTACCGGCTTTTTCTGGTTTCTCGATACCTGCCGGAAAAATTTCCGGCGGGCTGGACGGCTTCCGTGAGGAAAGCCAGAACACGGTTACTCTGACGAAACGGGATTGTAGCGTCAAACCATGTACATGCCGCCATTGACCGGCAAGGTGACGCCCGTGACATACGATGCTGCCGGCGAAGCCAGGTAAAGCACCGCTGCCGCGATGTCGTCGGCCTGTCCAAGCCGGCCACTGGGAATCTGCTGCCTGAGCGCCGCCACCTGTTCCTCGGGCAGCGCCCGGGTCATGTCGGTCTCGATGAAGCCGGGCGCCACGCAGTTGACGGTGATGCCACGGCTGGCCACTTCGCGCGCCAGCGCCCGCGACATGCCGGCCACGCCAGCCTTGGCGGCCGCGTAGTTGGCCTGCCCCGGGTTGCCCATCTGGCCCACCACCGAGGTGATGTTGATGATGCGGCCGGTGCGCGCCTTCATCATGGGCTTGATGGCCAGGCGCGCCATGCGGAAGACGGCGGTCAGGTTGGTGTCGATGACGGCAGCCCAGTCCTCGTCCTTCATGCGCATGGCCAGCGTGTCACGGGTGATGCCGGCGTTGTTGACGAGAATGGACAGCTTGCCGTGCTCGGCCACGATGGCATCGACCAGGGCGGCACAGGCCTCGGCGTCATTGACGTTCAGCGCCACACCGCGGTGCGGCGCGCCCAGACGCTGGCCGATGACCTCTGCGCCCTTCTCGGACGTGGCGGTACCGATGACCGTGGCGCCGGCCCGGGCCAGCGTGTCGGCGATGGCCTGGCCAATGCCGCGCGAGGCGCCGGTGACCAGGGCAACCTGCCCTTCGAGGTTGCCGAAGATGGCGGGAATCGGGGTGGAATCTGTGCTCATGAGAACTTGGCCAGCGTGGATTGGAGGGAAGCGGCATCGCTGACGTTGTGCAGCTGCGCCTGGGGCGCGATCCGCTTGATCAGGCCGGTCAGGACCTTGCCGGGACCGAATTCGACGAACTGGTCGACTCCCTTGTCGGCCAGCGCCTGAATGACCTCGACCCAACGCACCGGGTGCCAGGCCTGGCGCACCAGTGCATCACGGATGCGGGCGGGATCGGTCTCGAAGGCCACGTCGACGTTGTTGACCAGCGGAATGGCCGGGGCCTTCAGGTCGATGTCGGCCAGGGCGCGCTGCAGCACCTCGCCGGCCGGCTTGAGCAGCACCGAATGGAACGGCGCCGAGACCGGCAGCACGACGGCACGACGAGCCCCCTTGGCCTGCGCAGCCTCGCAGGTGCGCTTGACGGCTCCGACGTGACCGGCAATGACCACCTGGGACGGTGCGTTGAAGTTGACGGGTGCCACTTCCTCGTGCTGATCGCTGCCGGGCACGGCGCGGGCCTCGTCACAGGCGGCCTGCACGTCGGCATCGGAAAGCCCCAGGATGGCGGCCATGCCGCCGGTGCCCACGGGCACGGCTTCCTGCATGGCCTGAGCGCGCAGTCGCACCAGCTTCACGGCCGTATCCAGATCCAGCGAGCCTGCCGCGACCAGCGCCGTGTACTCACCCAGGCTGTGACCGGCCACGAAATCGGGCTCAGGACCACCTTCGGCACGCCAGGCAGCCAGATTGGCGATGCCGGCCAGCAGCATGGCAGGCTGCGTCCAGGTAGTCAGCGCCAGCTCTTCGGCGGGGCCTTCGGCAATGACCCTGGACAGCAGGGGCTCACCCAGCGCCGCATCAGCGCGCGCCACCAGGGCGTCGACCTCGGGACGACCGACCAGCGACGACAGCATGCCGACAGCCTGTGATCCCTGACCGGGAAATACGAATGCAACGCTCATGAATCCTGACTCTCCCTGGCTATGCCTTGTATCTTGTTCCATCCTCTGCCCGCCCGGGCATGGCCGGGAAGCAGAGCATCCCTCGTCAGAAGCGGATGAGGTTGGCCGCCCACGTGAAGCCGCCGCCCACCCCTTCCATCAGCACCAGATGTCCGGGCTTGATCCGGCCGTCCTTCACGGCCTGGGTCAGCGCCAGCGGAACCGATGCCGCCGAGGTGTTGGCGTGCTCTGCCACGGTGGAGACCACCTTGTCTTCGGAAAGGCCCAGGCGCGAGGCCGTGGCCGAAAGAATGCGGATGTTGGCCTGGTGCGGCACCAGCCAGTCGAGGTCGTCGACCGAGAGATCGGCTGCCTGCAGGGTTTCCTGGGCGAGGTCAGCCAGCACGCGCACAGCCAGCTTGAAGACGGCCTGACCGTCCATGCGCAGGAACGGATGACCGCAGACGGCACCGCCCCGCACACTGCCCGGCGTGGACAGGATGCCGGACTGACGGCCGTCCGCATGCAGGCGCGAGACCAGAACGCCCGGCGTGTCGGAAGCCGACAGCAGCACGGCGCCTGCGCCGTCACCGAACAGCACGCAGGTGGAACGGTCATTCCAGTCCATGATGCGGGAAAAGACATCCGCACCGATGACGAGCGCACGATTGGCGACACCGGCGCGGATCAGCGCGTCGGCGTTGGCCATGGCGTAGACGAAGCCACTGCAGACCGCCTGAACGTCGAAGGCACCGCCCTGATGGATGCCCAGCTCGTTCTGGATGAGGCAGGCCGTGCTGGGGAAGATCTGGTCAGGCGTGGAGGTGGCGCAGACCACCAGATCGATGTCATCGGGACCGACACCGGCCATCTCCATGGCCGCACGCGCAGCGCGCGCGCCCAGCGACGTGGTGGTGTCGTCGGGACCGGCCAGCCAGCGCTGACGGATGCCGGTACGGGTGGAAATCCACTCGTCCGAGGTCTCGACACCCCGGGCAGCCAGATCAGCCACCAGATCGTCGTTGGTGACACGCCGTGCAGGCAGTGCAGACCCCACACCGATCACCCGCGCAAAGCGCGCACCTGCGGATGCCGGGATGCCCGGCAGGGAACGGGAAGCAGCAGAGGCGGCTGTATCGGTCTGGGACATGGGTACCGGATCCACGAAAAGGGTCAGGAAAGGGGCGGCGGACTGGCGGCATGCCCTGCCGAGCTCGCAGCTGCCATGGCAGCCTCGATGCGGCCCAGCAAACCGTTGCGCGCCGCGTCATAGGCACGCCGCAGGGCGGCCTCGTAGGCCAGCACATCGGCCGAGCCGTGACTCTTCAGAACGATACCACGCAGCCCGATGAGGCAGGCGCCGTTGTAGCGTCGATGATCGACCCGTTGACGAAAACGCTTGAGTGCCGGCATGACGCACAGCGCACCCAGCTTCGTGAACCAGCTGCGCGAGAGCTCCTGCTTCAGGAAGGCGCCGATCATCTGCGCAACACCCTCGGACGTCTTGAGCGCCACGTTGCCGACGAAGCCATCCGAGACGACCACGTCGGCCTTGCCGCCATAGACGTCGTTGCCTTCGACGTTGCCCACGAAATTGAGAGGCGTCTCGCGGATGAGGCGGGCTGCCTCCTTGACCACGTCATTGCCCTTGATGAGCTCCTCGCCGATGTTGAGCAACCCCACGCTGGGACGCTCGGTACCGTCGAGCACCGAGGCCAGCGCACTGCCCATGATGGCGAACTGCAGCAGATGGGTGGGTTCGCAGTCGACGTTGGCCCCCAGATCCAGCATGGTGGTGAACCCCCCCTTCTGGGTGGGCAGCTGGGTGGCGATGGCGGGCCGGTCGATGCCCGGCAGCGTCTTGAGGACAAAGCGCGAGATGGCCATCAGGGCGCCGGTGTTTCCGGCACTGACGCAGGCATCGGCCTCACCGGCCTTGACCTGCTCGATGGCGATGCGCATGGAGGAGTTCCGCCGGTTGCGCAGGGCCTGCACCGGGTTGTCGTCCATGCGAATGACTTCGCTGGCCGGCACCACGCGGATGCGTGACGACAGCGCAGGATCCGAGCCGTGCCCGCCCGCCTGACGGGATGACTGAAGTGCGCCCTCGACCTCGTCGGGGCGACCCACCAGCAACAGCTCGGCATCCGGGTGGGACTGCAGGAATGACAATGCGGCCGGAACCGTCACCGTCAGACCATGGTCTCCCCCCATGGCATCGATGGCCAGGCGAACGCTCATGGCACTACGAATATGGTTGGTTGCAAGGATGCAACACCGCTCACCCCGAAGGCTCGGGGTGCAAACGGGCCGCAATCAGCTGATCGGGCAGCAGGAATCAATCGTCAGACTTGGTCTTGACGATCTTCTTGCCCCGATAGTAGCCATTGGGGCTGATGTGGTGACGCAGGTGCACTTCGCCCGTGGTGGGCTCGACGGCAACCGGCGGGTTTTCCAGGTGATCGTGCGAACGATGCATGCCGCGCTTGGACGGCGTCTTCTTGTTTTGCTGAACGGCCATGTGAATTCTCTCCAGCCCATGTGGCGGGCAATCCAAGATTATAACGAGTCCGGGAAAGTTTGAACAAGTCGCCTGCTTCAATTAAGCGTCGCCGGACTGGGGCAGACCTCATGGAAGACCGCCATGGGCAGCGCCAGCATGGCCTCGTCCTCGATCAGGCCGGCCAGTGCCAGCCGCGGCTCGACGGCAATCACGTCCACATCCACCCCGGCTTCAGGATCCTCCAGCCCGGCCTGGCGCTCGGAAGCGGCGAGCCGGAAACGGCGCGTGATCGACAGTTCATCCAGCGGCAGCGGCCCCAGACAGCGTCCGCAGGCCACCACCGGCGCAAACTGCAGTGACAGCACCAGGAACTGACGGACCCGGTCCAGCTCGTCACGCGCACTTTCCCCCTGCAGCTGCCAGTGCACCAGCGTGCCTTCATCCAGCACACCGCTGGCCAGCAGGCGTGGCATCCGCGCAACCGAGGTGCTGCCTGCCAGTCGTTCGCCGGCGCGGGCAAAGCGGGCCGGATCGATCTCGGGTGCCAGCCCCTCGGGCAGGGAATCGGCCTCCGGGCCTTCACCGGACGGAACAGAAGCGGCAAGTGAGCTGTGAGGCGGCTTGGCCGCATTGGGTTTCATCGACACGTTCTCCCCGTTCTGGATTCGGATCTGCAGGCATGCGCTCACGCCCCAGATGCCCACCCTCCCGGGATCCGCGAGCCGGACCCCGAAGGCAGGCGCGCTTATCATAGCAGCCCATGAGACTGATCCTTGCTTCCTCCTCGCCCTATCGACAGGAACTGCTTGCGCGCCTGCGCCTGCCCTTCGAGGCCGTGGCCGCCGATGTCGACGAGACGCCCCTGCCCCATGAGCCCATTGTCGACCTGGCCGCGCGCCTGGCGGCCCTGAAGGCCGAAACCATTCTGGCCCGGCACCCGGATGCGCTGGTCATCGGTTCGGACCAGGTGGGCACGCTGGACGGCATCACCCCCATCGGCAAGCCGGGCACCCTGGAACGCGCCCGCCTTCAGCTGCAGGCGGCCTCGGGGCGCACCATGCACTTTCATACGGCACTTGCGCTGCGCGGCCGGGGGCTTGCCCCCATTGACGATGCCGTCTGCGTGGAGGTCACCTTCCGGACACTGACCCTCGCCGACATCGACCGTTACCTGGCCCTGGAGGATGTCCTGAACTGCGCCGGTTCGGCCCGCTGCGAAGGGCTGGGCATCAGCCTGCTGGAGTCCATCCGTACCGATGACCCCACGGCCCTGATCGGATTGCCGCTGATCCGGCTGAGCGCCCATCTGCGGCAGCTGGGGGTGGATGTCCCGGCTGCCACCACCCCTTCATCGGAACGGACATCATGAAGCCGACACCCCACGGACGCCTTCTGCTGATTCCCACGCCGCTGCAGCAGCCCGAGGAATGTCAGCAGCCCTGGCTGCTGGAGCCGGACAGGCAGCAGGTCTCGGCACTGACCGACTTTCTGGTGGAAACCCCCAAGGCCGCACGGCGCTGGCTGGGCCTGCTGGGCATGCAGCACCCCATCCGGGATCTGCAGCTGCGCGCCCTGCCCGGTAAGTCCGAGGGGAAGACGCCCCGACTGGACGCGCGCGACTGGCTGGCCCCCGCTCTGGAAGGCCGTGACATGGGTCTGCTGTCGGACGCGGGCTGCCCCGGCGTGGCCGACCCGGGCGCGCTGCTGGTGGAGGCCGCGCATCGACTGGGCATCGAGGTCGTGCCGCTGGTGGGCCCCTCATCGCTGCTGCTGGGGCTGATGGCCAGCGGCCTGAACGGGCAGCACTTTGCCTTCCAGGGCTACCTGCCCAAGGCGGCCGACGAACGCGCCCAGACCATTGCCCGGCTGGCGCAGCGTTCACGACGCGAACGCGAGACCCAGCTGCTGATCGAGACGCCCTATCGCAACCAGGCCATGGCCGATGCCCTGGTGGCCCATCTGCCCGAAGACGCTCGGCTGTGCGTGGCCACCGACCTGACGGGTCCTGCGCAGCGCATCGAGACACGTACCGTACAGGACTGGCGGCGCAAGCCGCCCGTCATGCCCGACAAGCGGCCCGCGCTCTTTCTGTTCCTGGCCTGAGCCCCACGAAGGGGCCCTGGCCAAGGACGTCAGCGCAGCACCGGCTCCTGGCCGCCGACGCGGGTCTGGACCTGCTTCCAGAAGCCGCCGAAGGCCTCGGCCCCGAACTGCCTGGCCAGCATCTGCCAGCGCGAGTATTCGCTGAAGTCCACCACGTTCTCGGTGTTGAGCACGTCACGCGCCACCGAATCCACCGACCCCAGACCATCAGCCAGTCCCAGCTGGATGCTGCGCTCACCGGTCCAGAAAAGCCCGCTGAAGGTCTCGGGGGTTTCCTTCAGCCGCTGGCCGCGTCCCTGCTTGACCACGTCGATGAACTGACGATGAACCTCGTCCAGCATCGCCTGGGCATGAGCCTTCTGCTCGGCACTCATGGGCGCCGTGGGATCCATGAAAGCCTTGTTCTTGCCGGCCGTCTGCGTGCGGCGCTCGATGCCCAGCATCTTGAGCGTGTCCTGAACGCCATAGTTGCTGAGCAGCACCCCAATCGAACCGACGATGCTGGCCTTGTCCACGTAGATGTTGTCAGCCGCCGCCGCGATGTAGTAGCCGCCCGAGGCACCGATCTCCTCGATCACCGCATGCAGCGGCTTTTCGGGATGAAGACGGCGCTGACGCCGCATCTCGTCGACGATCATGCCTGACTGCACGGGGCTTCCGCCCGGACTGTTGATGCGCAGGACCACGCCCACCGCCCGCGGATCGGCAAAGGCGCGACGCAGGGCCTTGTTGACCCGATCGGCCGAGACGCCCTCCTCGCCCGAGCCGCCGACGATGACCCCTTCGATGTTGATGGAAGCCACATAGCTGGCTGGCCGACGCTGATCCTCATCCACCTGGGCCACCGAGGTGCAGCGCTGGATGCCGAAAGCCAGCACCGCCAGGAACGCCAGCCACTGGAAGATGCGCCAGCGACGCTTTGCCTTGCGCTCCTTCAGCGTCTCGCGCGCGAGTTCCTCGACGAAGCCACGACCCCATTCCGCCGTGCCCAGGATGTTTCTATCGTTCTGCTCTGCCATGCATGGCCTCCCTTCCCAAGAGGGTTTGCTGCCTCAGGGGAAAAATAGTGATTCGTGATCACCCTGAATGATCAGGGAAAAGCGGCCCGGACGAAACGGGGGAACCCCCAATTTCAGGCGGCGCCCAACACTCCGTGCCAGGTACCGACACGTCCGGGCACGATCCCTTGTGTCCGGTCTGCTCAGGCGCAGCCGAGCAGTCGGCCCAGTTCGACCACGGTTGCCGCCATGGCATCCGGCTCGCTGGATTGCAGCATGAGCGGGGTTCCCGTGTCGTAATAGACCCCGATGCTGGCACAACCGAAAGCGCGTGCCATCTCGATGTCATAGATCGAATCGCCCACCATCACCATCTGCGTCGGGCTGACCCCCATCTCTTCGGACAGGCTCTGCAGCATCCATGGATCAGGTTTCGAGGCGCCCTCTTCGGCGCAGCGCGTTGCCTCGAAGAACGCCCCCAGCTCGCCGCCGGCCAGCACCCGGTCCAGCCCGGCCCGGGACTTGCCGGTGGCCACGGCCAGCCGTCGCCCCTGCGCCCGCAGCGCCTGCAGCAGATCGGGAATGCCGGCAAACGGGATGTCGACACGCTGGCGGTTGCCAAAATAGTGGCGTCGATAGGTGTCAAGGAACTCGGCGTGACGCTCGGCCGGAAAGTCCGGTACGAACTGCTGCAGCATCTCGCCCAGCCCCAGCCCCACCAGGGGCCGGATGGTCTCGGCCGACGGTGGCGTCAGCCCCAAAGACTCCGCCGTTTTCCGGATGGCCTGAACGACCTGAGCCACGGAGTCGGCCACCGTGCCGTCCCAGTCGAACACCACGACCTCACGACGACACAAGTCCTTCTCGACGCCAGCTCCCGCCATCCCGTAGCCCCCTTTCATGGATCAAGTCATTGATTTTCCGGGTCACGGCATTGTTGCATGGAAGCCCCAGACAACGATACGTACCCGCATATGAGTGAAAACACCGTGGTGAATGAATCCCATGGAGACCATCTCTGTCGCGGATGATCCACAGGCCCGCCTCCCTGAATGCGGGTTCGCGCGCCCATCAGGCGTGTATCGCATCCAGTCATTCAATCCTCATGAATCACTTCAGCATACGGCGGCAACCGTCAATCAATATTTGATATTTCACTTGAAGTTTTCTGCATAACTACTCATCTTGCACAGCATCCGCCGTCACCCCGAATCGGGCCAGCATCGCCTCGAAAGCCGCCGGCATGGGCGCCTCCAGCACCAGCATCTCGTCCTTCTTCGGGTGCTTCATTTCAAGATGAAAGGCGTGAAGAAACATGCGGTTATACCCCATTTCATCAAGCACCTTGTTTAAAGTGAAGTCTCCGTATTTTTCATCCCCCAGGATGGGATGCCCTCCGTGCGCCAGATGCACCCGGATCTGGTGGGTGCGTCCGGTAAGCAACTCGCATTCCAGCAGCGCCCCATGGGGCGGCAGTCCCGGCGTGCCGCCGAAGTCCAGCGCCTGCAGACGCCGAAAGCGCGTTGCCGAAGGCTGCCCCTGAACATCGACACGCACTCGACGCTCGCCAGCCGGCGTGATGTAGCGCAGCAACGGAAATTGCACCAGCACCGGCCGAGGCCGCCCCCAGTGCCCTTTCACGATGGCCAGGTAGCGTTTCTTCACCTCGCCGGCGGCAAACATCCGGTGCAGGGCCAGCAGGGCCGAACGTCGCTTGGCAATGACCAGCAGACCCGAGGTGTCGCGGTCCAGACGGTGGGCCAGCTCCAGGAACTGGCCGGGCGGGCGCGTGGCGCGCAGCCGCTCGATGAGGCCGGCCGAGATGCCGCTGCCCCCATGCACGGCCAGCCCCTCGGACTTGTCCACCACCAGCAGGTGCTCGTCCTCGAAGAGGATGCGGATGTGACGGTCGTCCAGCTTGGGACCACCCCGGGCGGGCCCCGGACGCAGTGCCGTCTGCGGCACGCTGGCCAGCGGCGGCACACGGACCCGCTCACCGGCGGCCACGCGCTGCTCGGCCTTGACCCGGCGCCCGTCGACGCGTACCTCGCCCTTGCGGATCATCCGGTAGATGCGCGTCTTGGGCACGCCACGCAGCATGGCCAGCAGGTAGTTGTCCAGGCGCTGACCCTCGTGGCCCTCGTCCACCGTCAGCCACTGGATGGGTGTTGTTTGCGCCATGGGCGCTTTTGTGTCGGCGTCTTTCATCCGGCTATAATCGCGGGCGGTTGTCGGTCATGCAGGCTGGGCGTCGCCAACCGGGCCATACCCTTGAAAATTCGCCGGTTTTCGGCGACTTGTGCAAGGGTCCGGTTTCGGCGTCAGGACCCGCCTGCTGGCTGTCGTGCAGTCTGCAGTGTAAAAGAAGGGCTGGATTTTTTCCCGTGCCCGCCCGCACCCCTTCCCGGGTGCGCCGGCGCTTGCACCCGCCCTTCCAGCTGCAGCCCCTGCACGCCGCGCGACAAGCCCCGCATGGGCCGCATTGTCCGGCCTGTGCCCGGCTTGCCCGGATGACGACCATTGGATTCAAAACGCGGCGTCGAAAGGTTCGGCGCGCGAGCACGATTCGACACGATGAGCCGCCAACGCTCGTCGGGACAAGAACAACGGAACCCAAAGGCCCTTCACGTCACCCCATCCGGCCCGATGATCACGACAACCCCCGCCCGCAGCCTCCCTGCCGGCTTTGCCGGCCGCCAGACGATCCCGTCTGCGCGCTGCCGTGCCGTCGTGCGCGCCACCGACGTGCCCTTGCGGCCTTCTCGCCGTCACTGTTTCGATGATGCCTGCCCCTGCGCACGGCTCGGGGGTCGACCCATGCTCGCTGGTCCTACACACCACGCCAACGTGTGCATGGAGTCATGGCATGAAACGCATGCTGTTCAACGCAACCCATTCGGAAGAACTGCGGGTTGCCATCGTCGATGGCCAGCGGCTGATCGACATTGACATCGAGTCCGCCGGACGCGAGAGTCGCAAGAGCAATATCTACAAAGGGGTCGTCACTCGTGTCGAACCCTCGCTGGAAGCCTGCTTCGTCAACTACGGCGAAGACCGTCACGGCTTCCTGCCCTTCAAGGAAATCTCCCGATCCTACTTCCGTCAGGATGTCGAAGGCGGCAAGCCGCTGCGCATCCAGGACGTGATCAGCGAAGGCCAGGAACTCATCGTCCAGGTCGAGAAGGAAGAGCGCGGCAACAAGGGCGCCGCCCTGACCACGATGATCTCGCTGGCCGGCCGCTACGTGGTCCTCATGCCCAACAACCCCCGTGGCGGCGGCGTGTCGCGCCGCATCGAGGGCGAGGACCGGCAGGAACTGCGCGAGGCCATGGACAAGCTGCAGGTGCCCTCCGGCATGAGCCTCATCGCCCGCACCGCCGGCATCGGTCGCTCGGTCGAGGAGCTGCAGTGGGACCTGAACTACCTGCTGCAGCTGTGGCAGGCGATCGAATCGGCCGCCAAGTCGGCACCGGGCGCCTTCCTCATCTACCAGGAATCCAGCCTGGTCATCCGCGCCATCCGTGACTACTTCACGGCCGACATCGGCGAGGTGCTGATCGACACCGAGGACATCTACCAGCAGGCCACGCAGTTCATGAGCTACGTGATGCCCGACTACGTGGCACGCGTCAAGTACTACCGCGATGCCACCCCGCTGTTCTCGCGCTTCCAGATCGAGCACCAGATCGAGACCGCCTACTCGCGCGTCGTGCCGCTGCCCTCGGGTGGCGCCATCGTCATCGACCACACCGAGGCGCTGGTGGCCATCGACGTGAACTCGGCTCGCGCCACCCGTGGCTCCGACATCGAGGAAACGGCCTTCCGAACCAACATGGAGGCGGCCGAGGAAGTGGCCCGCCAGATGCGACTGCGCGACCTGGGCGGCCTCATCGTCATCGACTTCATCGACATGGAGAGCAGCCGCAACCAGCGCGAGGTCGAGCAGTGCCTGAAAGAAGCGCTCAGCCTGGACCGTGCCCGCGTGCAGACCGGCAAGATCTCCCGCTTCGGCCTGATGGAGCTGTCGCGCCAGCGGCTGCGTCCGGCGCTCAACGAAGGCACCCACATCACCTGCCCGCGCTGCAACGGCACCGGCGTCATCCGCGACATCGAGTCCTCGGCCCTGCACGTGCTGCGCGTGCTGCAGGAAGAGGCCATGAAGGAGAACACCGCCGCCGTGCACGTGCAGGTGCCGGTGGAGGTCGCCACCTACCTGCTCAACGAGAAGCGCACCGAGATCGCCACGCTGGAAGCACGCCTCAAGGTCGAGATCGTGCTGATCCCCAACAAGTCGATCGAGACCCCGCTCTACAGCCTGGAGCGCCTCAAGCACGACGACGAGCGTCTGCTGACCTACCGTGCCAGCTACGCCATGGCCGAGGCCAACGACGAGGAAAACACCTACCTCGCCAACAAGTTCAAGCAGCCCGGCAACCGCCAGGAGGCCGTGGTCAAGGGCATCACCCGCGACCAGCCGCCGGCACCGCCGCCCGCCCGTCCGGCTGCAGCGCCCGCCGCATCCTCGACACCTGCCGCTTCGTCCACTCACGGTGGCCTGCTTGATCGCATCCTGAACCTGTTCGGCTGGGGCGCCGCCCACGGTGCCGAGACCGCCGAAACAGCGGAGCGTCCGTCCGACGATGGTCGCAATCGCACCGCCCGCAACGCCGGCAACGGCACGAGTCGGAGTGAACGCGGCAACCGTCGCGGCGAGCGCAGCGACAGCGAAGGCCGCAACGGTCGGCGCAACGAGCGCAATGGCCGCAGCGAGCGCACGGAACGTGCTGAGCGGACCGAACGTGCCGAAGCCTCCGACAACGGCAAGCGTACCCGTGGCGAACGGAGCAACGGTCGCCAGCGCGACGAGGCCCGCGACACCCGTGAGCCGCGTGAATCCCGCGAAGGTCGTGACACCCGCGACGCGCGCCAGAACGGCGAACGCGCCGATCGCAATGGCCGCAACGAGCGCGCCGAGCGCCAGGAACCGGCCGAGCGCAACGAACGCACCCAACGCAACGAGCGACCCGAAGGCGCCGAGGCCACCGGCCAGGAGCGCAGCGAACGCCCAGCCCGCGGTGAACGCGGCGAGCGCCGCAACCGGGGCGAGCGTGCCGAGCGCAACGTGCGTGACGAAGCCACCGAAGAGCGCGTCGAGGCCACCTCGGCGGAAGGCCAGGAGCGTCAGCGTCCGGAACGGGGCCGTCGTCGCCGTCAGGCCGACAACGCCGAGGGCGTGCAGACCGAAGGCCTGGACACCCTTCCGGCCGAGACCGCTGACGAAGCCCCGGCCCCCGCACCGCGCGAAGGCCGTGGCCGCCGCTCGGCCGAGCCCGCCAGCGACAGTCACGCAGTGACGTCGGACGAACCCGCCGCCGAGGCCGCTCCGGCCGAAGAAGCCGCTTCGACCCGCGCCCCGCGTCAGCAGGCTCCCCGTCAGGAGACCGCCCCGTCGGCCGCCGCAAACGACGAGGAAGCCCCAGCTGCCGAGGAAGGCGAGCGCCGCCGTCGCCGTCGCAGCAACCGCCGCGACCGGACCGAAGCCGATGCCGGCCGTGAAGGCGCTGCACCGGCCGAGACCGCCGGCACGACCGAGGCAGCCCCGGCTGCTTCCGAAGGAGCCGACGCCGCCGTGACGACTCCGGCCGAAGGTCGTGAGCGTGCCGAGCCGCGCGAGCGTCGTGCCCCCCGGGCAGCCGCCGAGAAGGTCCCCGCTCAGGAGGCCGACAGCAGCGCCGCGCCCCGCAGCCAGGAGGACGCCCGTGCCGAGAAGGCCGGCAACGCCGATCGCACCGTGAAGGCCGACAGCGCCGAGCAGGCCGACAAGCCCGCCGAAGCACCGGCGCGCCGCCGTGGCAACGCGGATGACACTGCCCAGGCACCGTCGCCCCGTCCACAGGCAGCACCTGCCCAGCCTGTCCCCACCCGGGCACTGGAGGAAGTGGTACAGTCGGCAGGACTGGAATGGGTGCAGACCAGCGCGGCCCCGCAGGCCGAGCCTGTCGTGACCGCGCCCGCTGCTCCCCGGCCGCGCCGGCAGCGCAAGCCGCGCACGCCGGTCGCCGCTGAACCGCTGCAACAGGTGGAAACCCAGGCCGGCAAACCGTCGGACGAGCAGTAACCACCTCGCCGGCCCGGCAGGCCTCGCCTGTCGGGCCGGTTCACTCTCTTTCCCCTTCATGGCAGAACGAGTCATACCCATTGCCGACCAGCGCAGTCGCGGTATCCTGCCGATGCAGCCGCTCCGCCTGCAGGACGGCCCATCGGCGCTGCCCATGTCTCCGGACGGCGCCCTGCTTGACGCCCGTGGCCGCCCCCTGCACGACCTGCGCATCTCGGTCACCGACCGCTGCAACTTCCGCTGCTCGTACTGCATGCCGCGCGAGGTCTTTGGCAAGGACCATGAATTCCTCTCGCACGGCTCATTGCTCAGCTTCGAGGAGATCACCCGCGTCGCCGGGCTGATGGTCGGTCTGGGCGTGAAGAAGATCCGCCTGACCGGTGGTGAGCCACTGTTGCGACGCGACCTGGAAACGCTGATCGCCCAGCTCAGCTGCCTGCGCCAGCCCGACGGCCAGCCCGTCGAACTGACCCTGACCACCAACGGCTCGTTGCTGGCCAAGAAGGCGCAGTCACTGCGCGAGGCCGGACTCGATCGCGTCACGGTCAGCCTGGACGGCCTGGACGATGCACTGTTTCGCAAGCTCAACGACGCCAACTTCCCGGTTTCCCGCGTGCTGGCCGGCATCGAGGCCGCTGCCCAGGCCGGTTTCTCGGGCATCAAGGTCAACATGGTGGTGCGCCGCGGCCTGAACGACGGCGAGATCCTTCCGATGGTCGAGCATTTCCGCGGCACCGGACACATCCTGCGCTTCATCGAATACATGGACGTGGGCACCAGCAACGGCTGGCGCATGGAAGAAGTGCTGCCCAGCCGTGACATCATCGCGCGCATCCACGCCGTGCATCCGCTGGCCCCTGTCGATCCGAACTATCCCGGCGAGGTGGCCCAACGCTGGCGCTTCCTCGACGGCGCTGGCGAGATCGGCGTCATCTCCTCCGTCACCCAGCCTTTCTGCGGCGACTGCTCGCGTCTGCGGCTGACCACCGAAGGCCAGCTCTTCACCTGCCTGTTCGGCCACCAGGGCCATGACCTGCGGGGCCTGCTGCGCCGTCAGCTGCCCGATGAAGACATCCGTACCGCGTTGATGAACCTCTGGCAGGGACGTGACGACCGCTATTCCGAGCTGCGCAGCAGCCAGAAATCCGCCAGTCCAACCTCCAACGGCAAAAGGCGGGTGGAAATGAGCTACATCGGTGGCTGAAGATCCCATCACCGGCCTGGTGCTGGCCGGTGGAGCAGCCCGGCGCCTGCAGGCTGCCCACCCCGGCGCCGACAAGGGACTGCTGCCCCTGGCGGGCAGGCCGCTGATCGCCTGGGTCATCGACAACCTGGCCCCGCAGGTGCAGAGCCTCGTCATCAGCGCCAACCGCCACCTGGACGACTATCGCCAGCTGGGCCATCCGGTCCTGCCGGATCGGCTGCCCGACATGCCCGGCCCCCTGGCCGGCATTCATGCTGCCCTGTCCGTCTGCCCCACCGAGTGGCTGGCCGTGGCCGCCTGCGACACCCCTTTTCTGCCCCCCGACTGGGTTGCCCGGCTGCAGCACGCCCTGACGGGCAGCAGCGCCCCCATTGCCTACGCCCACGATCCCGACCAGCCCCACCCGCTGGTGGCCGTACTGCATCGCAGCCTGCTGCCCTCACTGGATGCCTTCCTGAAAGCCGGCAACCACCGGGTGCGACAGTGGTATGGCCAGCACGGCGCTCAGGCGGTACCCTTTCCCGATCCGCAAGCCTTCCAGAACCTCAACACCCCGGAGGAATGGCAGGCTGCCGAAAGCCACCTGCGCTCGCCTGCCCATCCGCATCCTTCACCCTGAGCCCCATCCGGAACCACGCCCGGCTGGCACCCCCATCTCGCCCGAGACCCGTTCATGAGCACCTCGACCGACTGGCCCTCCCTCGCTTCCCTGCTGGCCCGCCTGCCGGACTTCAACCCGGACGCCGTACCTGTGGCCCAGGCCCGCGAGCTGCTGGCGGACTGGGTGGCACCGCGTGTCCAGGCGCGGTCGATGCTGGTTCAGGCGGAAGCCCTCGGCCGCGTGCTGGCCCGTGACGTCGTTGCCCGCCTGGATCTGCCCCCCTGTGACAACGCGGCCATGGACGGCTACGCCCTGCGTCATGCCGACCTGAAGCCCGAGGGCGACACCACGCTGCCGGTGGCAGGCCGCACGCTGGCCGGCGATCCCCCGGCCACACTGCCCCCCGGGCAGGCCTGGCGCATCATGACCGGCGCCCCCATGCCGGCCGGCGCCGACACCGTGGTGATGCAGGAGCACGTCCAGCGCCGCACCAATGACACCGCCCCGCACGACACACGCGCCCAGCCGGACACAGGCACCCACCCGCAGGAAACGATCACCCTCCCGGCCGGCCAGAAACCCGGCCAGAATGTGCGCCGCCGGGGTGAGGACATCCGCACAGGCCAGACCGCCCTCCCTGCCGGTCGGATCCTCTCGCCCATGGACCTGGGTGTGGCTGCCTCGCAGGGCATCGTCGATCTGCCCGTTTTCGGCCCGCTGAAAGTGGGCGTTTTCTCCACCGGCAACGAACTGGTCCAGAGCGGGCAGCCGCTGGCCGCTGGCCAGATCCATGACAGCAACCGTCCGACCCTGCTGGCGCTGGCACGCAATCGAGGATTCGAAGCCATCGACCTGGGCTGGCTGCCCGACGATCCCGCCATCCTGACGAAGGCCCTGGCCTCCAGCATCGATCAGGTCGATGTGCTGCTGACCACCGGCGGTGCCGCCGGGGGAGATGCCGATCTGCTCTGGCACGTGCTGTCACAGCCCATGCACCACCAGGGCATGGCGCTGCCCACCGAAGCCCACGCCTGGAAACTGAAGCTACGCCCGGGGCGCCCCCTGGTCATCGGCCGCATCGGCCAGACGCCGGTCTTCGGCCTGCCCGGCAACCCGGTGGCGGCGCTGCTCAGCTTCCTGTTCGTCATCGACGCCGCCCTCCAGAAAATGGCGGGCATCACCGCCCCGCGCCCGCTGCCGCGCATCCGCGCCCGCGCCGGCACGGCCATCCGCAAGCGCCCGGGCCGGCAGGAGCTGCTGCGCGTGACGCTCTGCTACCATGAATCGGACGATCTGCCGGTGGCCATGCCTGCCGGCAGCCAGAGTTCTGCCCAGCTGCGCTCGGTCGCCGAGGCCGACGGCATCGCCGTGCTGCCCGAAGACCAGGGCCCGGTCGCCGAAGGCGACCGGCTGGACGTGGTGCCGCTGCACGGCCTGCTGTAATCTGCGCCCCCATCCGCAGACCGTCTCCGATCAGCACGTTCGATCAGCCAGGGCCGGCGAACACCGCCTTTTCACCAGGATCCCGCACCGCATGAACGCCACTCCCCATTCCCACCGCCTGCTGCTGGCAGCAGCCCTGGCGCTGTCGGCCGGCAGCGTGCAGGCCGCCCAGACCACCGGCAGCCAGCCCATCGAGAAGGCTGACCCGGCCGCCATCCAGCCGGATACCGACGTACCGCCCCCACAGCCCATCAGCGATGAGGTGATCGGCCAGGAATACGACGCTTACCGGCAGAGTGTGAAGGGCCAGAAGATGTATACCGTCAGCTACATCCTGCTGAGCGACGAAACGGAAGCCCGCCAGTGGATCGCCCGACTCCGAAGCGGCGCCTCCTTCGAGAAGGCCGCACGAGAGCACTCCAGGCACCCGCTCAGTGCCAAGGAGGGCGGCAAGCTGGGCACCTTCGCCACCTGCCGCTGGGCCAGGGACACCGTGCAGCTGCTGGACACCCTCAAGCCCGGGCAGATCTACGCCAAGCCCGTCAAGGCCAGCGCCGGCTGGGGCATCTATCGCCTGGATGCCGTCAAGGCCCTCGAACCGATCAGCTACGCGCAATACAAGGAACAGCTGCTGTCGGCCACCTTCAAGCCCGAATGCCCGTGGGTGCCGCCCGTGACGGTGGGCGTGCCGCGTGAACCCTGAGCCACACGGCATGGACCTGATCACCCCGAAGAGCCCCGACCTGACAGAACGGGGATTTATGTGAGAAGCAGGATGGAGACGATGGACCACGACAACGACAGCCACCGGATGGGCCTGGCGGCCGCCACAGCCATGTCGGTCACGATCGTCGTGGGCGCAGGCCTGCTGACGCTGCCCGGACTCAGCTACGCCCAGGCCGGGCGCCTGGGGCACCTGCCCTGGCTGCTGATGTCCGTCCTGATGCTGCCGCTGCTGGCCGTGTTCGCCTTCTTTGCTCGGCGTCACCCCTCCGCCGGCGGCGTGGTCGGCTACATCCGCCTCAGCCTCGGCCCCCGGCTGGGGGCCGCCAGCGAAGCCATCGTCATCGGCACCTTCTCGCTGGGACTGCCCGCCATTGCCCTGATCGGCGCCACCTACCTGCAGCAGACGCTGCCGGGTCTGCCCGTGGGCGCCACCGCCATCGGCATGGTCACCATCGGGCTGCTCTTCGGGATGTTCGGCCTCCGAGTATCCGGAGCCATCCAGACCGCCATCGCGACATTGATCGTCCTGGGCCTGCTGGGGCTGTGCGCCGGCTACTGGCTTCATGCCCCCTCCGACAACGGCCCCGACGTGTTCCCCCTGGCAGGGAACGGCGTGCTGCCCATGGACGCACTGCTCGGCGTCCTGTCGGCGCTGCCCCTCGTGCTCTTTGCCTACACAGGCTGGGAGATCACCGCCTTCCTGGCCGAAGACATGCGGGATCCCGCCCGCAACCTGCCACGTTCAATCTGGGCCAGCTTCGTCATCGTCACCCTGCTGTACGTCTTCGTCGCCTGGACAGTAGCCAGTGCCGCCACCGCCGACGACGGCTGGCGACTCGCCCCCATCGCCCGGCTGGCCGAGAGCTGGCTGGGCGTTGCCGGACTTCGGCTGACCGGGATCATCGCCACCCTGCTGATTCTGGCCAATGTCACCGGCGCCTTCCTGTCCACCTCCCGCGCCCTGTTTTCGGCCGGGCGCGATGGCCTGCTGCCCCAGGCACTGGCCCAGGTGGACGGGCGAGGACTGCCCGTGCGCGCCATGCTGACAGGCTGGGTGCTGTACGTGGTCGTCATTCTCGTCACGCAGACGTCCGGCCTGGGCGTCGAGACGCTGCTGCAGCTGGCCGGCCAGAACTTCTTCGTGCTGTATCTGCTGGCAGCCGTGGGCTACACCCGCCTGCAGCAACGCACCGGCCCTCGTCTTCTGGGCCTCGTCGCCATCCTGCTGGTGCTGGCCATGATGACCCTGTTCAGCCTGCCCGGCATTCTCTACTGCGGCGCACTGGCCCTGCTGGGCCTCTGGGGCGCCCGCAAGGTGCCCCTTGATGTCGTCTCCGGTTGAAACGGATCATCCCAACTAAAAACGGATCATCCCACCTGAAGCGGGACGGGCCTACAGCTCCACCGGCGGTGCATGCCGCAGCGCCTCGTCGATCGTCGTGAGCCCGGCCGCCACCGCAGCGGCACCCGCCATCCGCAGGGGACGCATGCCATGCTTGATGGCCGCCAGCCGCAACTTGCGCAGCTCCGGCCGCTCGGTGATGTACTGGCGGATGCTCTCATTGTTGGCCAGGATCTCGTAGAGACCGGTCCGCCCGCGGAAGCCCCCCATCCGGCAGGACGGACATCCCACCGGCCGGTAGATGGAGGCCGGCTTGGGCACATTGCGGAAGGGCTTCACGAAGTCTGCCCACATCTCGTCCGTCACCGAATCATCCGGCTGCTTGCACTCCGGACACAGCGTGCGTGCCAGCCGCTGCGCCATCACCCCGATGAGCGTCGACTGCAGCAGATACGCCGGCACCCCCAGATCCAGCAGTCGCGTGATGGCGCTGGGTGCGTCGTTGGTATGCAGCGTGGAGATCACCAGATGACCCGTCAGCGCCGCCTGCACCGCCATCTCGGCCGTTTCCAGATCCCGGATCTCACCCACCATGATGATGTCCGGGTCCTGACGCATCAGTGCCCGGATGCCGTCAGCAAAGCCCAGATCAATGGCCGGCTGCACCTGCATCTGGTTGAAGCTGTTCTCCACCATCTCGATCGGATCCTCGATGGTGGAGACGTTCACCGCCTCCGTGGCCAGCGCCCGCAGCGTCGCATAAAGCGTGGTCGTCTTGCCCGAGCCGGTCGGCCCCGTCACCAGCACGATGCCGTTGGGCCGTCCCGTCATGTCCTGCCAGCGCGCCAGATCCTCGCCCTGCAGCCCCAGCTGCGCAAAGTTGCGTGACAACACCTCCGGGTCGAAGACCCGCATCACCAGCTTCTCGCCGAAGGCCGTCGGCAGCGTGGACAGCCGCAGCTCGATCTCGTGGCCGTCACCCGCGCGCGTCTTGATGCGCCCGTCCTGCGGACGGCGCTTTTCCACCACGTCCATCCGGCCCAGCAGCTTGATGCGGCTGGTCATCGCCGACATCACCCCCGGCGGCACCTGGTAGACGTTGTTCAGCAGGCCATCAATGCGGAAGCGCACCACCCCCAGATCGCGCCGGGGCTCCAGATGGATGTCGCTGGCCCGCTGCTCGAACGCATACTGCCATAGCCAGTCCACCACCGTGACGATATGCTGGTCGTTGGCATCGAAATGCCGGCCGTTGCGGCCCAGCTCCACCAGCTGCTCGAAATTGTTCTGAACCGCTGTCTGGCCGTTGCGCTGCGCACTGCGGATCGTCCCCGCCAGATCGAAGAACTCCGCCAGATAGCGCTGCAGCTCCAGCGGACTGGCCAGCACCGGCATCACCCGCCGGCGCAGCGTGTGCGACAGCTCTGCCACCCATTCAGCCGTCAGATAGGGCTCGGCCGTGGCGATCGTCACCGAATCCGGCGTGACCTCCAGCGGCAGGATGCGATAGCGATTGGCATAGGCCTTGCTCATCACCTCGCCGATGCGCGAGAAATCCACCTTCAGCGGATCGATGCGCACATGCCGCCAGCCGATCTGTCCCGCCAGCCACTGACAGAGCCAGTCCACATCCAGCATCGCATGCGGTGGGTTCAGCCCCTTCAGCTTGCGCTCGGCAATCATCACCAGTGGATGCCGGTCAGCCGACGACAGCAAGGCGTCACGCGACAGCGTCTGGCGCGTTTCCTCGCTGATCTCGCCCTGCTCGGCCAGCAGCGCCAGCAGCCGGTCGATCATCAGCCGCCGGCCGGGCTCACCCGGCATCAGCCGCGTGCCCGCCGCCTGCGCACGCCCCTCCGGCGCCCGCACCTCCATCCCGGCCTCTACCATGCGCACCACCCCATCGTGTCCATGGTTTCCGATTAGACCCCGTCAGCGTCTTCGTCACCGCGTGCCCAAGACAGAAGGACAGCACAGACCGGTGCAAGGTCAGACACCAAGGCCAGGAAATACATCAAAATGCCGCCATGACGCCCGGCGCACATGGGGTCGGACAGCCGGGGCGACGGCAGGCATGTGCGGCATTCATCACCCCCGGGGCCTTCATGATCCCCAGAACTCCAGCCACTTCAGTGCATTCATCGCCTGATAGGCATCGCGCACATGCCGCATGGCCGTCCTTGCACGCGGGCTCACCGGCACCTCGACGACACGCTGTCCATCCTCGAAATGCAGCACGACCTTGCGCGCCTGCAGCAACCGGTCCAGTCGCTCCAGTCCATCATAGTCGTCAAGCGCATTGTCCGACCACCACAGCCCGTCCAGATCCTCGCGGGCATGCAGATAGAACCTGAGATCCTTGCCATCGGCCAGGACGCTCACCTTCACGTCCCGTGCCGCCCCCTTTCGGGGCGCTACCTTCTGACGACGATGGACCTGCAGCCCCAGATGAAGGCCTTCCTGCGATTCGTCCCGGGCATGGCGCCCATCCCGGATGACCAGAAAGATGGGTTCCCGCTCCCGCCCGGGCGGCGTGCTGCGGTCCTGGTACCAGACAATGCCACCCACCCGGTCCTTCTGGCTGACTAGAAAGCGCAGGGCCGCATCCCGTTTTGCGATCTGTGCTGCCTTCTTCTCTTGCCACACGCCGCGCTTTCGGTCCTCTTCGTTCATCTTCGCCAGCGAGTCCCGGATCAGCGCATCCGTCTGGCCGTCCTCGGCCCGGTATTGCATCCATTGCTTGCGCAGACGCTGTGCTTCCTTCATGCGTTCCTGGATGACCCTATCCAGCCGAAGAATCTCCGGATCATTCAGCACCTTCAGACCCTGGATGACCTGGGCAGCCCCGGCGGTGTCGCCCAGCGCCAGCTGGTTGTCGATCCCCTGCAGGATTTCCTCCCGCTGTGCCGCCACCTGCCAGCGCAGCTCGGACAGCGCCTTCTGGTGCTCCACCACCACCTCGTACCCGGCCAGCTCCGGCGTCGGCACCGGCACCGATGGTGCGAAGACCCCCTTGCCGAACGGATACAGCAGCAGGTTCACCAACAGGACAAACAGGACAATGCCGACGAAGACCCGGTCCTCTTCATCAACAGAGAGGAAATAAAGCCCCAAGGCCCCCAACATGATGATCAACAGCAAGACGCTGCCCAAGACCATGCTGCACGCTCCTAATCGGCCACGCCAGTGCCCACAGCGCTGGCGTTCGCCAGTCGCTGCTCCTCTTCGTAGCTGGACAGGGCCGCCTCGTAGAGCGTCAGCGTCCGACGCAGGGAATTCCTTTCCTGAGCGCTGATCTCACGCTCGATCATGCCCTTCTGGCCACCGATCCGCAGCTTGCTCCTGCTCCGGTCGATGATGTCCAGCACCAGCTTGGCCTCGCGCTTGCCCACCGGTTTGGCCCACCACACCACATTGCCCTGCTCTCCGGACTCGGCACCGATGCCAGCCGGCACCTCCTCCGGCGTCCAGATGATCTCGACCTCGAAACTGCGGATGGGCAGGGCATTCGGCCCGTCATACTGCACGCGCAGCATCAACACGGGCTTCTGCCCATCCTGCATGCCCAGCAGCAGGAAGAATCCGGTTCCCGTACTGCATCGCACGCCTTCGCTGTCGTGATACCAGGTCATGGCCCCCTGTGTCGGTCCCACACACGGCCAGCGCTTCAAGCCCTTGAGCTGCTCGCGTATCCGGGCCTTTCCCTTCGCGACGGCTGTGGCCATATCCGCACGTGCCAGAGAAACGGCATCCTCCACGGGCGGCTTCCTGTCATTGCGCCCCGCCGTCCCGGGCATCGTGCCTGCACGGCCGGCGTCATCCTCGCCCCGGTTGGCGACGGCCGTGCCAGTACCGGCCACCGTCGCGTTACCACTCACGACCTGCTGCAGATTCTCCGCCGCCTTCTGCCGATAGCGCTGGACCTCACTGTCATTCAGGCTCTCGAACAGCCCGGCCCGGTCATGCAATTCCTGGTAGCGGCCCTTCTCCTCCAGATACGCCAGATCTTCCAGCACCGCCTTGCGGTTCGTGGAAAACCACACCACCAGCCGTTCATGCGCCTTCGCCATGCGGTCTTCGGCCTGCCGCAGCGCCCGTTCCCGCGCGGCCATCGCCTCGTACCGTTCGATCAGCTGCTGTTCGGCAGGACCCCTTTCCGACATTGGCGGTGGGGCTGAAGACTGTGCTGCCGATGTCGGGGCTGTGGATGGGGCTGCGGACACCAGGGCTACGGATAGGCCGGATGCCCCTTGGTCCGTCCCCTCGGGGGACGCCTCACGCGTCTCCTCATGACGGGACAGGCTGTCCGCAGGAGCAGACGCCGGCGCTCCTGCCATGGACTCATGGTGTTGCACCGCGGCGGGCGTTGCACCGGGTGTTTCAGGTACCGTCGCGGGTGATTCCGGCACGGTCGTAGATGCCGATGGCACCGTCGCGTGTGCTGGCACCACCTTCTCCGTGCTGTCGCCTCGGGAATCAGCCGTCGCAGGCGGTTCATCATCCTGGCTGAGCCACAGCGCCACCGCGATGATGGCCACAAAGACCAGCAATCCGCTGACCACCAGCAACAGAAAGTCCCACACCTTCTTCATGCTCTACCCCTGCCTGCCCAAGGCGCATCCACCTGCGGCCATCACCGTCATTCATGGGGTTCGGTGCATCGGCCTTGCGTCCGATGCCCGCTTTCATGGGAAAGACACGGACAGCCCCGCATGACCTTAGCAAGCACCTAGCGCCTTCATCTTCCGCAAGCAGACAGACGGACGGCAGGGCCGAACGGCGCGCACACTGCCCATACCAAGGCCCGGAAGTGCGAAGCCACCAAAGGCCTCGGCAGCTGTACGGGGGCAGCTATATGAGGGAGGCGTGACACAAGACCTCCGCCCCCTTGGCCTCTTGTGTTGTTTCCCTTGATAGCGGCTTCTCGATGCGGAGCACTCGTCAAAGCGATCTTCCAAAAAGGCGCAGGCCCGTCAACGAAGCCGCCCTCACCAGAACGACAACCAACACAAACCAAAGCGCACCGGGACTGGGTACCTCCACAGGCGCTCTGGAAGCGAAGCGGACAGCATGAGCCGAGGAAGGTACCCGGTCACGGGGCGCCCTTCATCGAAGCCGTCTTCCAACAAGCAAACGCCTACCAACGAAGCCGCTATTCGTCTGACGCAAGCCGTGAACGAAGCCCCCTCTTCCGCCGTACCAAAGCCTCACAAGCCCCAGCAAACAAAAAAGCGCCTCACAAGGAGGCGCTTTTCATCGGGGAAGCGATCACTTCTTCTTCTTGGGTGCGACCATCATCACCATCTGGCGACCTTCCAGGCGGGGCATCGATTCGACCTGGGCGATTTCCTCGATGTCGTTGCGGACCCGTTCCAGCAGGCGAATGCCGAACTCCTGGTGGGCCATCTCGCGACCGCGGAAGCGCAGGGTGATCTTCACCTTGTCGCCGTCCTGCAGGAAGCTGATCATGTTGCGCAGCTTGATGTTGTAGTCGCCGTCGTCCGTCTGCGGGCGGAACTTCACTTCCTTGATCTGAACGACCTTCTGGCGGGCCTTGGCCTCGGCAGCACGCTTCTGTTCCTGGTAGCGGAACTTGCCGTAGTCCATCAGCCGGCAGACCGGCGGGGTGGCGTTGGGCGCGATCTCGACCAGGTCGACATCGGCCTCTTCGGCCATGCGGCGTGCCTCACCCAGCCGGAAGACACCCAGCTGCTCGTTCTCTATGCCCAGCAGGCGAACCTCGGGGGCGTGGATTTCACCGTTGATGCGGTGGTTGCGTTCGGTAGCGATGCTGATTATCTCCGAATGAACTGGACGAAAGCCGGCAGCAGGCTGCCGGCCCAAAGGCGATGAGGAAAGACCTCAGTTCGCCTTCTCTGCCACCTGCTGCGCCAGCAGGCTGGCGAAACCTTCGAAACTCATGCTGCCCAGATCCTTGCCCCCACGGGCGCGGACGGCCAGCGTGCCCGCCTGCCGATCCTTCTCGCCGACCACGACGAGATACGGGATCTTCTGCAGGCTGTGCTCCCGGATTTTATAGCCGATCTTGTCGCCCCGCAAATCCGAGATAACCCTAAATCCTTGTTTTATCAGCCGTTGCCGGATGTCCTCGGCATAGTCGGCAGCCGTGTCGGTAACGGTGAGCACCGCCACCTGCACCGGCGCCAGCCAGGTGGGCATGGCCCCGGCATGGTTCTCGATCAGGATGCCGATGAAACGCTCCATCGACCCGACGATGGCGCGGTGCAGCATGATGGGACGACGACGGCTGTTGTCCTCGGCCACGTACTCGGCGTCCAGGCGCTCGGGCATCATCGGGTCATACTGGATGGTGCCCACCTGCCAGGCGCGACCGATGGAGTCCTTCAGGTGGTATTCGATCTTCGGACCGTAGAAGGCGCCCTCGCCGGGCAGTTCCTCCCAGGCCACGTCGCAGGCGGCCAGTGCCGCACGCAGGGCATTCTCGGCGCGGTCCCAGGCCTCGTCGGTTCCCAGGCGCTGCGACGGACGAAGCGCCAGCTTGACCGAGACGTTCTCGAAGCCGAAGTCGCGGTACACGGCCATGGCCTGCCGGTGGAAGGCCGTCACCTCAGCCTCGACCTGCTCTTCGGTACAGAAGATGTGGCCGTCATCCTGCGTGAAGCCCCGGACCCGCATGATGCCGTGCAGCGCGCCGGAGGGCTCGTTGCGGTGGCAGGAACCGAACTCGGCATAGCGCAGCGGCAGGTCGCGGTAGCTGCGCAGCGACGCATTGAAGAGCTGCACGTGGCCCGGGCAGTTCATCGGCTTGACGGCGTACTCGCGCTTTTCCGACTCGGAGAAGAACATGTTCTCCTTGTAGTTGTCCCAGTGGCCGGAACGCTTCCACAGGTCCACGTCCAGGATCTGCGGGCAGCGCACTTCCTGGTAGCCGTTCTGCTGGTACTTCTCGCGGATGTACTGCTCGATGCGCTGCCAGATGGTCCAGCCGCGCGGATGCCAGAACACCATGCCCGGGGCCTCGGCCTGGGTATGGAACAGGTCCAGATCCTTGCCCAGCTTGCGGTGGTCACGCTTCTCGGCCTCTTCCAGCATGTGCAGGTAGGCGTCCTGGTCATCCTTGCGGGCCCAGGCCGTGCCGTAGATGCGCTGCAGCATCTCGTTGTTGGCGTCACCGCGCCAGTAGGCGCCCGCCACCTTCATCAGCTTGAAGACCTTCAGCTTGCCGGTGGACGGCACGTGCGGCCCGCGGCACAGGTCCACGAAGCGCCCTTCGCGGTAGAAGGTGATGCCTTCCTCGGCCGGAATGGACGCGATGATCTCGGCCTTGTACTTCTCGCCGATCGACTCGAAGTACTTGACGGCCTCCTGGCGGTCCCATTCCTCGCGCACCACGGTCTCGTCCAGCTTGGCCAGCTCGTGCATGCGCTTTTCAATGGCCGCCAGATCCTCGGGCGTGAACGGGCGCTTGTACGCAAAGTCGTAGTAGAAGCCGTTCTCGATGACCGGGCCGATGGTGACCTGCGCCTCGGGGAACAGGTCCTGCACGGCGTAGGCCATCAGGTGTGCCGTGGAGTGCCGGATGATGTCCAGGCCTTCCGGGTCCTTGTCGGTGACGATGGCCACCTCGGCGTCCTCGCTGACGGTGCGGGACAGATCGACCAGTTTTCCGTTGACGCGACCGGCAAGAGCGGCCTTGGCGAGTCCGGGACCAATGGCGGCGGCAATTTGCGCCACCGTGACGGCATCATCGAAACGGCGCTGCGAGCCGTCCGGCAGGGTAATGATGGGCACGACGAAATGAGGGTAGAGGTTTTCTGAAAACGCAGAAAGGCGATTGAAGCAAGCTTTCGATCATATCACACCATAGCCATACTGCACAATTTGTACCAGACGAGCAACATCCGAATTATCAAATCCCTTTTGTCCATGCCTGTTCATTTCGCTGCAGAATAAGCCTGTTCACTGGAGGCATTCGGACATGAGCACAGATTTCCGTATCCCGTCGTCCATCCGCACGGATTATCTGTTCATGATCGAACAGGCCGTCAAGGCCCCTTCCGGACACAATACGCAGCCCTGGAAGTTCAGAATTTATTCAGACCACATCGACATCCTGCCCGATTTTTCCAGGACACTTCCCGTTGTCGATCCCGATCACCGGGAATTATTCGTGAGCCTGGGGTGCGCCGCAGAAAACCTGTGTATCGCAGCTGCCCACAAAGGCTGGCTGGGCAAGGTCTCCACCACCACCGACGGCATCATTCATGTCGGACTCAGCAGGCAGGAAGGTATTGAATCACCCCTTTTTTCGCAGATTGCACGGCGGCAGACCAACCGGCGCTGCTATGACGGCAGCATGATTCCCGACAATGCCATCGCCCTGCTGAAAAATACCCCTGCAGAACCTGGCATCAGCATTCACCTTTACCGGAAAGGGACGCAAACCTTCGACGACATTGCCACGCTGATCTATGCGGGCAACGAGCGACAGATGGGCGATCCCGCATTCAAGGCCGAGTTGCGACGGTGGATGCGCTATAACAGAAAGCACCAGGACGAAACTGCCGACGGCCTGAGTTATGCCGTTTTCGGTGCACCGAACCTGCCCCGCTTCATGGTCGAGTTCATCATTTCCCACAGCCTGGATGCGGCAAAGCAGAACAGGACCGACCACCGGAACATCACTTCCGCCTCCCATTTTGCGCTGTTCACCACACGCGACAACCGCCTGGAACACTGGGTGGCGCTGGGCAGAACGCTGCAGCGCTTCCTGCTGGCAGCCACCGCGGCAGACATCGCCCACGCCTACGCCAACCAGCCCAACGAGAACCCCGAGCTGGCAGAGCGCATGGCGCAAACGCTGGGCATCGCCGGAGAGTATCCGACCATCCTCATCCGCCTGGGGTACGCCAAGGCATCGGCATACGCCCTGCGCCGGGGCATTGAGGGGCTAATCGTCAACGAGGACTGAGCGGCATTCGGGATAACCATGATTCCCGCCCTTTCCTGCGCCACGGCCATTCCTATAATCACGTCCGTTCCTGGGGGAGTCCCATCCGATGGCGCATCGGCACCTGCCGTGCCTTGCCATCCAAGGACTGAGAGTCGGCCACCGGCCGAGACCCTTAGAACCTGATCCGGATCATGCCGGCGAAGGGAAGGAATCGCGTGCAGACCTCCGCATCCGCGTTCAGCAAGGGCCGCCAGGCGGCCCCCATGCAGAACAGCGCCCCTGCAAGGGATCATCGCCTGCATGCGTCCGCGGACCAGGCTCTGCCGGTCCGACGTCGTCCCTCCCCCGCCGCGCAGCCACCGGCCTGCAACCCACGGCATCCCCCAGGGAGAGACCATGTACACCTCCATCGGCACCGGGCCGGCCATCTTCTGGCTGGTGCTCTTCTCGGCCCTATTCGCAGCGGCCGGCATTCTCTACGCGCGACGCTGGCGCGAAAGCCTCGAAGACTTCGTGGTGGCCCGCAACACGCAGGGGCCCATTGCCACTTTTGCCACGCTGCTGGCCTCAGCCCTGGGCGCATGGATCCTGTTCTCGCCCCCCGAGGCAGCCACCTGGGGCGGCATCCCGGCCGTGATCGGCTATGCGCTGGGCTCGATGTCCCCGCTGGTGGCCATGCTGCTGCTGGGCCGTCGCATGCGACAGCTCATGCCTCACGGCCACACGCTGACCGAGTTCCTGCTGACCCGCTATGGCCGCCCCATGTATGCACTCACCCTGGCCATCATGGTGTTCTACGTGTTCATCGAGCTGACGGCGGAAATCACCGCCATCTCGATGCTGATGACGCTGCTGGCCCCGGTGCCGATGGGTCTGACGGCCACCGTCGTGATGGGCACGGTGCTGCTCTACACGGCCGTGGGTGGCCTGCGTGCCTCCATCTTTACCGACAAGGTGCAGATCCTGATCATCGTGCCGATGCTGCTGGCGCTGGTCGCCATTGGCTGGCATGTGTCGGGCGGCGCCAGCGGCGTGACGGCCCGCCTGGCCGAGAAGGCGCCGACCCTGCTGGACTTCGGTGATGCCGGCGGCCTGAAGGCAGGTGCCACCTTCTTCGTGGCCATCCTGCTGACCGGCATCTTCCACCAGGGCAACTGGCAGCGCATCTATGCCGCACGCAGCATTCAGGACATGCAGCGCGGCTTTCTGCTGGGCGGTCTGATGGTGGTGCCGTTCATCCTGCTGATGGGGCTGTTCGGCCTGGCCTGGGTGGCCATGGAGCCGGGTGGCGAAGCCTCGGTGGCGCTCTTTGCCCTGGTGATGCCCAACCTGCCGGCCTGGGTGGCCCTGGCCTTCATCCCGCTGGGTCTGGCACTGGTGATGAGCAGCGCCGACACGGCCATCAGCGCCATCACCAGCATCATTGCCGTGGATGGCGCCCGGCTACTGCCCCAGGCGCGCCCCGCCCGCCTGTTGCGGCTGGCCCGCATCCTGGTGCTGGTGCTGGCCATTCCGGTGGTCGTCGTGGCGGCGCAGGGACTCAGCGTGCTGTACCTGTTCCTGCTGGCCGACCTGCTATGTGCGGCCGCTGCCTTCCCGGTGTTCCTGGGCCTCTACAGCCGCCGGCATGACGGCGTGGATGCCCTGGTGGCCACGCTGGCCGGACTGGCTGCAGGCCTGTGGATGTTCCCGCGCCCGGGGCAGCCGCTGGACACGCTCCTGGAATCGTTCCTTCTGGCCGCCTGCGTGCCGATCGTCGTGACGGGCCTGATGCGACTGCTGCGCCGCCGGCGCCACGCCTTCGCGCTGGAAACGCTGGATGACGGCGTCCGACGCTTCGACCGCGAAGATGCCCAGCCTGCCGGTGGCGACAAGGCGCCCCTGCCGGCCAAGGCGTGACTCTGTCGTGACTCTGATGTGATTCGGACGTGACCCGGGCCTTGACTCAGGCCTGGGTCGCCTGCCGCTGCCGCAGCACCTCGTACAGCACCACACCGGTGGCTACCGAGACATTCAGGCTGGACACCGAACCCATCATCGGGATGGAGACCAGCGCATCGCACTGCTCCCTCACCAGACGGCGCAGACCCTTGTCCTCGGCGCCCATCACGATGGCCACCGGCCCCGAAAAATCGGTGCGGTACAGATCGGCATCGGCCTCATCAGCCAGGCCGTAGACCCGAAAGCCTGCATCCTGCAGCTGCTCCACCGTGCGCACCAGGTTCGTCACCAGAATGTAGGGCACCGACTCACCGGCACCGCTGGCGGTGTGCATCGCCACGTCGGTCAGCGGCGCTGCGTGGTCCTTCGGCGCAATCACGGCATCCACCCCGGCACCGTCCGCGCTGCGCAGGCAGGCCCCCAGGTTGCGCGGGTCAGTCACGCCGTCCAGCAGCAGCAGGAACGGCGGCCGCTCGCGCCCCTCCAGATCCGACAGCAGCGTGGGCAGATCCGTGCTGATGGTCTGCGTCTCCACCTGGGCCACCACGCCCTGGTGACGCCTGCCCCCCGCCATCCGGTCCAGCCGCCCAGCCTCCACGCGCGTCACCTGCACGGCCTGCTGCTGCGCCAGCTTCAGCAGGTCTCGCACCCGATTGTCGTCGCGGTGCCGGTCGACATAAAGCGACTTGAAACTGGCCGGTGCCTGACGCAGACGCGCCATCACCGCATGAAAGCCGTAGAGCAGCATGATGGGACTGGAACAGAAAGATGGGATTGACCGGGATGGTACATCCATGCTCGGGGGCAACGGGCAGAAGCCGCTGCCCGGGAGGATCGACACCCGCCCGGTTCACGCCCGCGAAGCAGGCCTCCTGCACGGGCACGGAGGCCACACCCGACGGCCATCGGGCGTAGCGGTCTCAGATCGCCATGATGCGTGCCGGCCTCAGCCGCCGGCCTTGCTGCTGCGACGGCGGCGCACGGCCGCAGCCGGGGTGCGTGCTGCCCCTCGGCCCGCGCGGCTGCCGGCACTACTGCGCGATGCGGCCTTTTCTTCCACGCCGGCAACGCCCTTGGCGGCCACCTTGGCCGGCACCGTCAGGAGCGCCTGCGTGGGCGCCTTGCTGCGACGTCTGCCTGCAGAAGGCCGGGTATCGGCATCGCGGCGTCCGCCGGAGGCCTCACTGCGCCGTCCACGACCCTCTACGCGCGCATTGGTGCGCCCGGTGTCCTCGACCAGCCGGAAATCGATGCGGCGCGCCTCCAGGTTGACGGCCATCACCTGCACTTCCACCTCGTCGGTGAGCGCGTAGCGGCGACCGGTGCGCTCGCCGATCAGCACCTGACCGGCCTCGTCGTAGCGGAAGTATTCGCTGCCCAGCTCGGAGACGTGCACCATGCCCTCGACATACAGGTCATCGAGCGTGACGAACACGCCAAAGGGAGCCACGCCGGTGATGTGGCCCCGATAACGGTCGCCGATGCGATCACGCATGTAGACGCACTTGAGCCACGCCTGCACGTCGCGGCTGGCCTCATCGGCCCGGCGTTCGTTGGCCGAGCAGAGGGTGCCCAGCCGCTCCCATACGGCATGGGATTCTGCCTGTGCCTGCGCAGCCTTCTGGCGGCGCGACGTCTGCGAACGGCTTCGTGTGCTGCGCGTGCTCGGACGCCCCGCTGCGGCCTCACCCTCAATGGCCAGCGCCGCAACCTTGGCCTGCGCCCCTTCCGTCTCGAACACTTCGTCGTTTGGCTTGCCTGCATCGGCCTCGATGACCGGCAGGTAGCGACGATTCTCCAGCAGCGCCTTGATGGCGCGGTGGTTCAGCAGGTCCGGGTAACGCCGGATGGGCGAGGTGAAGTGCGCGTAGGCATCATAGGCCAAGCCGAAGTGCCCCTGATTGTCGGGCGTGTAGACGGCGGCCTGCATGGACCGCAGCATCATCGTCTGCAGAAGGGCCGCATCGGGTCGCCCCTGGATCTGCTGCGACAGTACCTGATAGTCCTGCGGGCGCGGGCCGCGCTTCTCGCGCGCTTCGACCTGAGCATTGCCCAGCCTAAGGCCGGTACCCGCCAGGAACTCGCGCAGCTTGGCCAGCCGGTCGGGGCTGGGGCCCTCGTGCACCCGGTAAAGTGCCGGATGCTTGTTGCTCTCCAGGAAATCGGCCGCGCAGGTGTTGGCGGCCAGCATGCATTCCTCGATCAGCTTGTGGGCGTCATTTCGGCTCTGGGCAACGATCTCCGTGATGCGCCCCTGCTCGTCACAGAGCATCTTGGTCTCGGGCGTCTCGAACTCGATGGCCCCCCGCTTCTGGCGTGCGGCCTCCAGCGCCTGGTAGAGCGCGTGCAGGTCGTAGATCTGCGGCAGCACCGATTTTCGGCGCTCGATGGCAGCCACGTCCTCGCCGGTCAGGATGCCCCAGACCTCGTTGTAGGTCAGCCGCGCCGCCGAATACATGACGGCCGGATAGAACTGATAGGCAATCACTTCGCCGTCAGTGTCGATCACCATGTCGGCCACCAGCACCAGCCGGTCCACCTCCGGATTGATCGAGCACAGCCCGTTGGAGAGCTTCTCGGGCAGCATGGGGATGACCCGACGCGGGAAATACACCGAGGTGGTGCGCACCTGGGCCTCGGCATCCAGCGCGCTGCCTGGACGCACATAGTGACTGACATCGGCAATGGCCACCAGCAGCCGCCAGCCGCGGGGCTTGCCCGTCTTTGCATCAGTCACGGGCTCGCAGTAGACAGCATCGTCAAAGTCGCGGGCGTCCTCGCCATCGATCGTCACCAGCGGTACGTCACGCAGGTCCACGCGGTTGCGGTAGTCGGCCGGCCGCAGGCTGTCGGGCAGCGCCCCCGCCTCGGCCAGCACGGCATCATTGAAGCGATGCGGCACATCAAACTTGCGCACGGCGATCTCGATCTCCATGCCCGCATCGTCCATGTTGCCCAGCACCTCGATCACGCGGCCGATGGGCGGCGTGTTCCAGCCCGGCGGCGTGGTGATCTCCACCGACACCACCTGCCCGGGCTGCGCACCCTGGGCGCCGCCTGCCTCGATCAGGATGTCGTGCTTGATGCGTTGATCTTCGGGAGCCAGGATCAGCACGCCCCGTTCCTGCACCAGGCGACCCACCACGGGCCGATTGTTGTGCTGCGTCACCTCGACGACCTTGCCTTCCGGCCGTCCCCGGTTGTCGGTCCCCACGCGGCGCACCAGCACCCGGTCACCGTGCATGACCTTGGCCATCTCGCGCGGCGGCAGGAAGATGTCGGCGCTGCCATCGTCAGGCAGCATGAAACCGAAGCCGTCTCGATGCCCCGACACGCGGCCGGGAATGAGGTCGATGCGACTGACCAGCATCAGGGCGCCCTTGCGCCCGGCCAGGATCTGACCGTCACGTTGCATGGCGGCCACACGCCGCCGCATTCCCACCAGGGCCCCTTCAGGCACCCGCATGCGCTCGATCAGCTGCTCAATGGAAAGCGGTGCGCCTTCCTCGGCCAGCGTATCCAGGATGGCCTGTCGGCTGGGGGGATCCAAATTTTTTTCTGACATCGATTTGACAAGCCTACGAAAGTACTTACAATACCACTTTATTGATTGGCCCAGATGGCGGAATTGGTAGACGCACTAGGTTCAGGTCCTAGCGCCAGCAATGGTGTGGAGGTTCGAGTCCTCTTCTGGGCACCAATTCAACAGGTCAGCTGCCTTGGCAGCCTGGCTTGAAGCAGAGAATTCCCGCTTAGGCGGGATTTTTTTGCCCCACCAGCTTTTTGGTTTCCCCTCTTCCGGGGCATTCAGAAAACTGGAAAAACCTGAAGCAGTACACGCCCAGATGGCGGAATTGGTAGACGCACTAGGTTCAGGTCCTAGCGCCGGCAACGGTGTGGAGGTTCGAGTCCTCTTCTGGGCACCAATTCATCAGGTCGCAAATGCCTTGCAGTGCGGCCTGTGGCGGTAAACCCGCCAGGAAAACTCCCGCTTCGGCGGGATTTTTTTTGCCCATGCATTTCCTCTTCCACGGCAAAGCCTCTTCAGTCACAAGCCCCTTCGGTCACGAAGCTTCTCCCTTCATGAAGCCTCAGTCCTTGTTTGTGACACCCCTGTCTTCGTGACACCACGCTGTGCATGAAGCTTGAAGCGACCCTGAGCGTGAAGCCACCTCCCTGTTCATTGAACGCTCTGTAAACAACTGGCGACCAAGACAACAGGCAGAAAACGCCCAGGCAGACACACCAACACACGTCAGGCAGCCGCACAGACCGCGCGCTCCATGGAAAGGAGACGCAAACAGACATCGCAACAGCCAAGCCGACTTGTGCGAACAAAATCGCAAAGCCAAGCAAAAGCTTATGCAAGGAAAATGATGAAAGCGGGGATTTACTGCAGAGACAGCAGCCAGATTAACCAGCTACCGAGAGATGGCGTCCCGTAGGGGATTCGAACCCCTGTACTCACCGTGAAAGGGTGATGTCCTAGGCCTCTAGACGAACGGGACTTCTTGGTGGAGGTAAGCGGGATCGAACCGCTGACCTCTTGCATGCCATGCAAGCGCTCTCCCAGCTGAGCTATACCCCCAAGCGGCGCATGCCTGCAGTTCCAACAAAAAACGCGGGCGACGAGCACCTGCGCCTTGTGGCGTCCCGTAGGGGATTCGAACCCCTGTACTCACCGTGAAAGGGTGATGTCCTAGGCCTCTAGACGAACGGGACGTGGACTGCACTGTATGCGTTTACTGCAACAACCCTGTGCAGGATTGACCGGACTGAAAGCTGGTGGAGGTAAGCGGGATCGAACCGCTGACCTCTTGCATGCCATGCAAGCGCTCTCCCAGCTGAGCTATACCCCCGTGGAATCGCAATCAGTCGATAAATGGGATAATAACCAGTTTTTGGCAGGGGGCGCAAGTCGTTTCGGGCAAAAATTACTTGACGAGCTACCAGTTAACGCTATTTAACACATAAGCAGGGCGTGCAGGCATGTTCGCAGCCTTCCGGGTACGATTCAGGCTCATTCATTGTTCATCCCTGCCCGAGGAAGCACTTTCCCATGACTGCACGACTGATCGATGGCAAGGCCATCTCCGCACAGGTTCGAGAAGAGGTCCGCCTGGCGGCCGAACGGATTCTGGCTGCCACCGGGCAGCGCCCCGGCCTGGCCGTGATCCTGGTGGGTGATTCGGCGGCTTCCCAGGTCTATGTGCGCAACAAGATCCGCGCCTGCGAGGCCGCAGGCTTTCATTCGGTCAGCGAGCACCTGCCCGAGGAGACTACCGAGGCCGACCTGCTGGCCCGGCTGGATGAGCTGAACAAGGATCCTGCCGTGCATGGCATCCTGGTGCAGCTTCCCCTGCCTGCCCACATCGACACGCGCCGCGTGATCGAGGCCATCTCGCCGGACAAGGACGTCGACGGCTTTCACGTGGCCAATGCCGGTGCACTGATGACCGGTGCGCCGCAGCTGGTTCCCTGCACCCCGCTGGGCGTGATGCGCCTTCTGGAAAGCACGGGCGTGCCGCTGCGTGGCGCCGAGGCCGTCATCGTGGGCGCCAGCAATCTGGTGGGCAAGCCCCAGCTGCACCTGCTGCTGCAGGCCGGTGCCACCGTGACGCTCTGCAACAGCAAGACGCGCGACCTGGCCGCGCAGACCCGGCGTGCCGACATCCTGGTGGTGGCCGTGGGCCGTCCCCGCATGATCACCGGCGACATGATCAAGCCGGGCGCCGTGGTCATCGACGTGGGCATCAACCGGCTGCCTGACGGCAAGCTGACGGGCGACGTGGACTTCGACAGTGCCCGCAACGTGGCTGGCTGGATCACCCCCGTGCCGGGCGGCGTGGGCCCGATGACCATCGCCATGCTGCTGCAGAACACCATCACGGCAGCCCGTCGTCACCTGAAGCTGGCCTGACGGCTGCCTGGCCGCAGGCCGGCGCCCCGACAGACGCGGGCCAGGCACCCGGTCTGCACAGCCATCCGGCCTGTGTGCCATTGGGCATGCGGGCCGCGCCTTGCATCGGTTGTCTTCAGGGCGCCCCATCCCCATCTCGGGAAAATGCGGATGAACGGGTCCGGCGCAAGGCTGTCCCGTCATCCCTGCCTCTCTTTCAGACCCGATTTCCTCTTTCCTTCAGGCTTTCTCCAATCCCCTCTTTCTTCTTGCCATGACTACTCCTGCTTCCCGTGCTGCACAGTCGACGGCAGACGCCGCCCCCTCCGACAACCCGCTGCTGGACGGCCCTGCCCGACTGCCCCGCTTCACCGCCGTGAAGCCCGAGCATGTGGGGCCGGCCCTGGATGTGCTGCTGGCCGACGCCGAGAAGGCACTAGCCAAGGCCACGGCAGCGGACACGCCCACCACCTGGAAGGACTTCGTGCTGCCGCTGCAACATGCCACCGAGCGCCTTGGACACGCCTGGGGCATCGTGCAGCACCTGAATTCGGTCATGGACACGCCCGAACTGCGCGAGACCTTCAATCAGAACCTGCCGCGCGTGGTGGAGTTCTGGACCCGGATGGGGCAGGATCAGGCGCTCTTCGAGAAGTACCGCGCATTCCGTGCCAGCCCGGCCCATGAGGCGCTGGATGCCGCCCGCAAGACGGCCATCGAGCACGAGCTGCGCGACTTCCGGTTGAGCGGTGCCGAACTTGTCTCGCCTGCACGCGAGCGCTTTGCCGCCATCCAGGAAGAGCTGGCCGCGCTGCAACAGAAGTTCTCGGAAAATGTGCTGGACGCCACGAATGCCTTCGAGCTGCTGGTGCCCGATACGGAAGAAGGCAAGGCGCGTCTGGCGGGCCTGCCCGAGGATGCCATTGCAGCCGCCCGGGCCGATGCCGAACGGCAAGGCAAGACGGGCTGGCGCTTCACGCTGCAGTTCCCGTCGTACTTCCCGGTCATCCAGTATGCGCACGACCGCAGCCTGCGCGAGGCGCTCTACCGCGCCTATGCCACCCGGGCAGCCGAAGGCAGCCCGCAGGACAACACCGCGCTGATCCAGAAGATCCTGGCGCTGCGCGAGGAAAAGGCACAGCTGCTGGGCCTGGCCAGCTACGCCGAGCTGTCGCTGGTACCGAAGATGGCAGACTCCCCAGCCCAGGTGGAGCAGTTCCTGCGGGACCTGGCGCGGCGTGCCCGCCCCTTCGCCGAGCGTGATCTGGCCGAGCTGCGCACCTTTGCGGCCGAGAAACTGGGGCTGCCCGAACTGCAGGCCTGGGACATGGCGTATGCCAGCGAGGCCCTCAAGCAGGCGCGTTATTCGTTCTCGGACAACGAGGTGAAGCAGTACTTTGCGCTGCCCCGCGTGCTGGACGGTCTGTTCGGGCTGGTCGAGCGGCTCTTCGGGGTGTCGATCACCGAGGACCACGCCGAGGGCTGGCATCCGGATGTGCGCTTCTATCGCATCAGCGCGGGCGACCGGCTGGTGGGCCAGTTCTATCTGGACCTGTACGCGCGCGAGGCCAAGCAGCCGGGTGCCTGGATGAACGACTGCCGCGGCCGCCAGCACGAGGAAGGCGGCGTCGTGCAGACGCCGGTGGCCTACCTGGTGTGCAACTTCCAGGCTCCGGTCAACGGTCAGCCTGCCCTGCTCACCCACGACGACGTGACCACACTCTTCCATGAGTTCGGCCACGGCCTGCACCACATGCTGACGCAGGTGAACACGCTGGCGGTGTCGGGCATTTCGGGGGTGGAATGGGATGCCGTGGAGCTGCCCAGCCAGTTCATGGAGAACTGGGCCTGGGAATGGGACATCGTGGAATCGATGACCCACCATGTGAAGACAGGCGAGCCGATGCCGCGTGCACTCTTTGACCGGATGCTGGCCGCCCGCAACTTCCAGGCCGGCCTGCAGACGCTGCGGCAGATCGAGTTCGCGCTCTTCGACATGACGCTGCACCAGCAGGCAGCGCGGGCACTGGCTGCCGGCGAGACCGATCCGGTCCAGCGCATCCTGGATGCGGTGCGCGCCGAGGTGGCCGTGCTGCTGCCGCCTGCGTTCAACCGCTTCCAGAACAGCTTCAGCCACATCTTTGCCGGCGGCTACGCGGCAGGCTACTACAGCTACAAGTGGGCCGAAGTGCTGTCGGCCGACTGCTATGCCGCCTTCGAGGAGGAAGGCCTGTTCGAGCCTGCCGTGGGCCGGCGTTTCCTAGCGGAGATACTCTCTGTGGGCGGCAGCCGACCGGCCATCGACTCGTTCCGTGCGTTCAGAGGACGGGCCCCCGAACTGGACGCCCTGCTTCGGCATAATGGGATGGTAGAAGAAGCCTAGGGAAGGCAGCGCCCCCCGGGGATCGGAACGCCATGGGCGCTCCGTACTCCGGGAGGATGGTTGATGCACGAAGTGCCCTTCCCGATATCCCCTGAACACAAGGATTTCGATGAAAGCGCTTGCGGCATCCCTGCTCGTGGTGACGGCCGGTGGCCTGGCAGCACTGCCGGGTGCCGCAGCCGAGTACAAGTGGACCGACCGGAACGGCAACATCGTCTATGGCGACCACCCGCCAGACGAGAGCGCGGTGCCACTGCGCCGCCCGGGCGGCCTTACGGTCACACAGACGGTCAAGGCACCAGTCGATCCCACCCTGCAGTTTCCACTGGCCTTGCGCGAGGCAGCGCGGGCCAATCCGGTGGCGCTGTACGTGGCCAATGATTGCCAGCCCTGCCAGATGGCCGCCCAGCACCTGCGCCTGCGCGGCATTCCTTTCCAGGAATGGAAGGTGACCAGCAACGCCGACTTCGAGCGCTTCAAGGCCCTGGGCTTTTCCGGCAATGGCTTCCCCGCCATCAGCGTGGGCAGCCAGCGCAGCGTGGGTTACGAGGGCAACGCCTGGAACCGGATGCTGGATAACGCACGCTATCCGACCGAATCGGTGCTGCCCTCCTCCTACCAGTACCCGCCGGCCGCCAACCTGTCGCCCGACATCCCCATGCAGGGCGCCACGGCCTTCCGCCAGCCCCCGCGGATCATCGACGCCAGCGAAGTGCTGCCGGCCGGTGGCGAGCGGCGGGATCCGAGTGGCACGTCGGGTGGTGCTTCGGGTGACACGGCAGCGCCGTCCGACTTCCGCTTCTGAGCATTCATCCGCCGGGAAGATCAGTCAGCCGCCTGCCCCGAGGCGGTCATGCGCTTTCTGCATGAACTTATTTGCGAACCGATGCAGGCGCCGGCCTGCAGCGGGCTGCGCCAATATCCTTGCTGTCGTTGCAGCTATCATCGGTGCCGTCCCATCTGCCTGACACGACACCATGAATCTCCAGCAATTGCGTTCGGTCCGTGAGGCCGTCCGACGCGGCTTCAACCTGACCGAGGTGGCACGGGCGCTTCACACATCGCAGCCCGGCGTCAGCCGCCAGATCCGCGAGCTGGAACAGGAGCTGGGCTTCGAACTGTTCGTGCGTGCCGGCAAGCGCCTCACCTCGCTCACACATGCCGGCTCGGTGGCCGTTCCGATCATCGAAGCCATTCTGGGCGGTGCCGAGAACCTGCTTCGGGTGGGCGAGGAATACTCGCAGCAGTCGGCCGGCAAGCTGTCGATCTCGGCCACGCATTCCCAGGCACGCTACGCGCTGCCCGATGCCGTCCATGACTTCCGCCGCCGTTACCCCGACGTGCAGCTGAACCTGCACCAGGGATCGCCTCAGCAGGTGGCCGAGATGCTGCTCAGCGGCGAAGCCGACATCGGCATTGCCACCGAGGCACTGACCGACTATGACGGACTGGTGACGCTGTCCTGCTATCGCTGGACGCACAGCGTGATCGTGCCGCCCAATCATCCGCTGCTGGACGATCCGGAGCTGACGCTGGAGCGGGTGGCCACCTTTCCGGTCATCACCTACAGCCCCGGCTTCACGGGGCGCTTGCACATTGACGAGGCCTTCCGGGTGCGCGGCCTGGAGCCCAACATGGTGCTGACGGCGATGGATGCCGACGTGATCAAGACCTATGTGGAGCTGGGTCTGGGCATCGGCATCATCGCCTCCATTGCCTTCGACGAGGAACGCGACACGCGGCTGCGCGCCATTGACGCCGGCCACCTGTTCCCGGTCAACGTGACACGCCTGGCTTTCCGGCGCGGCGCATTCCTGCGGGGCTATGTCTACGATTTCATCGAGACCTTCGCCTCGCCACTAACCCGAGAGGTGGTGGAACAGGCTGCCCTGCAGATGCCGGGCATCGATTTCCAGATCTGAACGGCGGCTGGCACGGCATCCGTGCCGGTCGAAGTCCGTCCCGAGATCGCCTGCCCGGCAGGCAGGCACGGGCGCCGTGCGGCCTCAGATCATCGCGGCCGGGTCCACCGGCTGAGGATGGGCGTTGGACCAGTCGGCCCCCGCCTCGAAGCGCGTCTCCTGCCGGGCACGCAGGTGCAGCAGCTGACCCCGCCTGACGTCCTGGCGCTGCTGCAGCTGCTGCCAGGCCTCACGCGGCATCTCCACATCGATGAAGCTGCCGTCGTCAGGGCGACGCAGTTCCAGCCGGGTGCGCGGGCCGACGGTCAGCGCCTGCGAGAACTCGACGGCCAGCGTGTCGGCGGCGGGCTCATCGACCACCTCGATCTCGTGCGGACGCACATAGACCGTGTTTTCGTCGACCGAGGTCTTTTCGGCCGTCTGCCCGGGCGCATGCACGGCATGGAAATGCCCGCGGAACAGGTTCACATCCCCCAGGAACTTCAGCACGAAGGGCGTGGCCGGACGGTCGTAGACCTCGTCGGGCGTGCCGACCTGCTCGACACGGCCCCGGTTGAGCACCACGACCCGATCGGCCACCTCCATGGCCTCGTCCTGGTCATGGGTGACGAAGACGCTGGTGATGTTCATCTCGTCGTGCATGCGGCGCAGCCAGCGACGCAGCTCCTTGCGCACCTGCGCGTCCAGCGCTCCGAAGGGTTCATCCAGCAGCAGCACGCGGGGCTCGACCGCCAGGGCGCGGGCCAGTGCAATGCGCTGGCGCTGCCCGCCCGAGAGCTGCGACGGGTAGCGATCGGCCAGCCAGTCCAGCTGCACGAGCGAGAGCAGCGCGTGCACGCGGCGCTGGATCTCGGCCTCGTCGGGGCGGCGCTTGCGCGGCATCACCCGCAGCCCGAAAGCGACGTTCTCGAAGATCGTCATGTGGTTGAAGAGCGCATAGTGCTGGAAGACGAAGCCCACGCCACGCGCCTGCGGATCGGCATGGGTGGCGTCCTCACCATGGAACAGCACGCGACCGCTGTCGGGCACTTCCAGCCCGGCAATGATGCGCAGCAGCGAGGTCTTGCCCGAGCCGGACGGCCCCAGCAATGCCACCAGCGACCCCGACGGAATCTCCAGGGAGATGTCGTCGCAGACCACGGTCTGGCCGAAGCGCTTGTTCAGGTGCTCGATGAGGATGCTCATGATCAGATCCCGAAGGCGCGCCAGAGCTCCGCGTCGTTGGGAATGCGCCCTTCGGCCACTTCCGGCGCCGTGACGGCACCCGCCTGCGAGACCATGCTGCCGGGCGGCACGCTGCGCGTGAGCCAGACGTTGCCGCCGATGACCGAGCCGCGGCCGATGGTGACGCGCCCCAGCACGGTGGCTCCCGCGTAGATGACCACCTCGTCCTCGACGATGGGATGGCGCGGTTCGCCCTTGACCAGCGAGCCGTCCTCGCTCTGGGTGAAGCGCTTGGCCCCCAGGGTAACGGCCTGATAGAGGCGCACATGGCGGCCGATGACGGCCGTTTCGCCAATGACGACGCCCGTGCCGTGGTCGATGAAGAAATGATCGCCGATCTGCGCGCCCGGGTGGATGTCGATGCCGGTGGAGGAATGGGCCAGTTCGGACATCACCCGCGCAGTGAGCGTGATGCCCTGCCGGTAGAGCAGGTGCGCCAGCCGATGGTGGATCATCGCCCAGATGCCCGGGTAGCAGATGAGCACCTCGTCCTTGCTGCTGGCAGCCGGATCGCCCTGGAAGGCAGCCGTCACGTCGCTGTCGATCAGCTCGCGCACCTCGGGCAGTGCCTGACTGAAATGACGGACCACCTCCGTGGCCCGTTCGTCATCCTGCGGCGAGAGCGTTTCACCGCCTGCCCGGAAGAGCAGCTCGCGCCGCACCTGCTGGTGCAGCGCAGAGAGCGCCAGGTCCAGCGTGTAGCCCACGTAGTGGTCGATGTTCTCGGAGCACAGGTCGGGCCGGCCCAGCCGGTGCGGAAAGAGCGCCGCCGCCAGGCCGTTGACCACCTCGGCGAGCACCGGCCGCGAAGGCAGCAGCGGCGGACGGCCGTTGCCATTCTGACGCGCGCGCAACGCGCTTTCGCGCCGCTCGCGCAGCTGCGCCACCACCTCGTCCACGCCGAAGCGGGTCGGCTGGCATATCGATCGGGAAACCATCGCCGTTCTCCCCTGGAAGGATGTTGTCTGCAAGGCAAAGGGGAAATATACCGCCTCGCCCCCCTGGCGTGTGACCGATGGGCCGCATCATGGAACGTGCTTCACGCATGACGGGCTGCCCATTCCTCTCCTGACGATCGGTCACGGGCCGTCTTCCGGACCCTCATCGTCGACGCCCTTGCTGCAGTCCGACGGCAACGTTCCCCCCGGATGTCGCCCGCAGACTGTCCGGTCATCGCAACCATGAAGCCTCACGCCCTCATCAATCGCTAGAATCGAAGCCCACCGGCACCCTGCCCCTGGCCCGCTCCCCGAAGGATCCTTCATGACCTCCCTGCTGCTCAGCGCATTCATCTACCTGGCTTCGGCGGCCGTCGCCGTGCCGCTTTCCAAGCGATTGGGGCTGGGTTCCGTCCTGGGCTACCTGATCGCCGGCGTCCTGATCGGTCCGGTCTTCGGCCTGGTGGGCCAGGAGACCGAGAGCATCCAGCACGTGGCCGAATTCGGTGTGGTGATGATGCTGTTCCTGGTGGGTCTGGAACTGGAACCGCACAAGCTCTGGCAGCTGCGCTGGCAGCTGCTGGGGCTGGGGGGGCTGCAGGTGGTGCTCACCATCGCGGCCATCACGGGCATCGCCATGCTGATGGGGCTGTCGTGGACGGTGGGCGTGGCCGCCGGCTGCGTGCTGTCGATGTCGTCCACCGCCATCGTGCTGCAGACGCTGGGCGAGAAGAACCTGCTGGCCAGCCAGGGGGGCCAGGCCAGCTTCTCGGTGCTGCTCTTTCAGGACATCGCGGTGATCCCGATGCTGGCGCTGCTGCCGCTGCTGGCACTGCCCGAGCTGGCCGGCCAGGCCACCGAGGCCGCGCACCATGCCGACGCGGTCAACCTGCTGGCCGGCCTGCCCGCCTACGAGAAGGCGGGCATCACCTTCGGGGTGATCGCACTGATCGTGGTGGGCGGCCATTTCCTGGCCGGCCCGATCTTTCGCTACATCGCCGCCGCGCGGCTGCGCGAGATCTTCACGGTGGTGTCGCTGGCGCTGGTCATCGGCATCGCGGTGCTGATGTCGCTGATCGGGCTCTCACCCGCACTGGGCACCTTCCTGGCCGGCGTGGTGCTGGCCAACAGCGAATACCGGCACGAGCTGGAAAGCAACATCGAGCCGTTCAAGGGGCTGCTGCTGGGGCTGTTCTTCATCACGGTGGGCGCCGGCGTCGACTTCGAGCTGCTGGCCCACCAGGGCTGGAAGATCCTGGGCATCACGCTGTGCGTGATCATCGCCAAGGGCCTGATCCTGCTGCTGCTGGGCAAGGTGTTCCGCCTGAAGCGGCTGGACCAGAAGCTCTTTGCACTGGCGCTGGCCCAGGCCGGCGAGTTCGGCTTCGTGCTGCTGTCGCTCGTGGAGAGCAACGGCGTGATGCCCTCGCACATCGCCAAGCAGCTGCTTCTGGCGGTGGCCCTGTCGATGCTGTTCACGCCGCTGCTGTTCATCGTCTACGACAAGGTGATGGTGCCGCGCGCCTATGCCCGGGCCAAGGCGGGTGATGCCGTGCGGCCCGACGTGATCGAGCAGAAGCACCCGGTGATCATCGCCGGCCACGGCCGCTTCGGGCGCGTCATCAATGCCATGGTCACGGCCTGCGGCTACAAGACCACCGTGATCGACCACAACGCCGCCACGGTGGCGGGCTACAAGCGCTTCGGGGTCGAGACCTACTTCGGGGACGCCTCCCGTCAGGAGCTGCTGCTGATTGCCGGGCTGGCCGAGGCGCGACTGCTGGTGGTGGCCATCGACAATCACGAGCAGGCCATGAAGATCACCGAATTCGCCCGCAAGACCAATCCGGGCATCAAGATTGTGGCCCGTTCCTACGACGCGCAGCAGACCTATGAGCTGTACCACGCCGGCGCCGACGAGATCGTGCGCGAGAACTTCGATTCGGCGGTGCGATGCGGCAAGCGGGCGCTGGAATGCCTGGGCATGCCCAAGCTGAAGGCCGAGGAGGTGGGCAACCTCTACTTCCATCGCAACCGCCACGGCATGGCCATGGCCGCCAAGGCCTATGACCCCAGCATCGGCATGTTCGAGAACAAGGCGCTGATCGAGATCGTGCGGGCCGAGAATGCCGAGACCGAACGGCTGATCCGCCAGCTGCTGCATGACCAGGCCATCTCATGGCCCAAGGACCAGGCCGAGACCACCACCGAACATGGAGACATGAACATGCAGGAGCCCGTCGAAGGAGGCTGAACGGCATGAAGGAGAACGAGGAGACGACATCGGCGGGTAACAAGGCCAATCAGGCCACGGACCCGCCGCACGCTGGGCAGCCCGCATCATCGGGACCGGAAGCCTTGGGGGCAACAGACGCCGCCGCCCCGGCCCCGCAGACGCCCACGGTGCGCCGCGGCTGGCCGAAGGAAGGCTGGCTGCTGCTGTTTGCGGTGGCGGCTCTGGCCTTCAACCTGCGATCCCCCATCGTGACCATCGGCCCGCTGGTGGGCATGATCCGCGACGATCTGGGCGTCTCGGGCAGTTTCATGGGCTTCGTGACGGCACTGCCGGTGATGGCCTTCGCGCTGTTCTCCCCCTGGGCGGCGCGATTGGGTCGCCGCTACGGCATGGAGAACGTGCTGGTCGCCTCCCTCGTCGTGCTGCTGGCGGGCATTGCGCTGCGCTCGGCACTGCCGTCGCCGCTGACGCTGGTGCTGGGCACGGCATTGCTGTCTGCGGCCATTGCCATGGGCAACGTGCTGCTGCCGGCCCTGGCCAAGCGCAGCCTGCCCGAGCACGTCAATCTGGTGGTGGCGATGATGACCGCCGGCATGCTGGTGTCATCCACGCTGGCCGCCGGCATCGCGGTCCCGCTGGCCCGGTGGCAGGGCTGGACCTGGCCGCTGGGCATCTGGATGCTGACCACGGGGGTCGCGCTGGTGCCCTGGCTGCGCATCCGTCAGCGCCACAGGGCAGCAGCCCCCGCCGGCAGCGCCCCGGCCGCCAGTCCCCCGCTGAACGTCTGGCGCATTCCGGCAGCCTGGGTGCTGAGCCTGTACATGGGGCTGCAGTCGCTGGTGTTCTATGCGGTGGTCGGCTTCACGCCCTCGGTGCTGCAGGAAAAGGGCCTGTCGGCCGAACAGGCCGGCAACCTGGGTGCGCTCTTCCAGGCCGTCTCGCTGCTGGGTGTGGTGGCCGTGTCGTGGGCACCGGTCCGTGGCCGCGGCCGCCAGTGGCTGAGCGTGGGCATCAGCCTGACGGTGCTGGCCGGCAGTCTGGGGCTGTGGCTGGGCAGTACCGGCACGCAATGGCTCTGGGTCTCACTGGCCGGCATCGGCACGGCCGGCGTGTTCTCGCTGTGCCTGATGCTGTTTGCCGAGCGCACCGATTCCCCGGCCGAGGCGGCCGCCCTGTCGGGCATGGCCCAGGCTGTCGGCTATGGCATTGCGGCCATCGGGCCGCTGGGCGTGGGCGTGCTCTACGATCTGCTGGGCTCATGGACGCGGACGATGGGGCTGCTGGCGGCGCTGAGCCTGCTGGAATGCCTGCTGGCCTGGTCATCGGCCAGTCCGAAGACGCTGGCGCAGACCCTGGCAGGCCACCGGCGCGGCCGATGAGATCCGCATATGCTCATGCGGAAATCGCATAAGCCGGCCGCTCGCCCGCTCATCCATGCCCTGCCATGGCATGATGCGCGGCATCGTACAACCTTGTCACGGCCCTCGGGGCCTTGCCGTCATGACCTTCGTTTCCCGCTCCCGCCGCGCCGTGCTGGGCCTGGCGCCCGCTGCCCTGCTGCTTGCCGCCATGCCCTCGGCCCAGGCGGCCGACCAGACGCTGCTCAACGCCACCTATGACGTGGGCCGCGAGCTGTTTTCCGAGATCAACCCGCTGTTCGTGGCCAAATGGCAGAAGGAGCACGGCGGCCAGCTCAAGATCGACCAGTCCTATGGCGGCACGTCGCGCCAGGCGCAGGACATCATCCAGGGCAAGAAGGCCGACACCGTCACCTTCAACCAGGTGCCCGACATCGAGATCCTGGTCAAGCGCCGGCTGGTGGCCAAGGACTGGGCCTCGCAGTTCCCGAACAACAGCTCGCCCTACTACAGCACCATCGCCTTCATGGTGCGCAAGGGCAACCCCAAGAACATCCGCAACTGGGACGACCTGGCACGGCCGGACGTGAAGCTGGTCTTCCCGAACCCCAAGACGTCGGGCAACGCACGCTATTCGTACCTGGGCGCCTGGAACCACGCGCAGGAGCAGTTCCCGAATGACGAGGCGGCCGCCAAGGCGTTCATGGGCCGCTTCCTGGGCAACGTCGAGAACTTCCCCACCGGCGGCCGGGGCGCCACGGTGGCCTTCGCCCAGAACGGTCAGGGCGACGTGCTGCTGACCTTCGAGTCCGAGATCAAGAGCATCCTGGCGGGCAAGGAGTTCAAGGATCAGGGCTTCGAGCTGGTGGTGCCGCCGGTCAGTGTGATGGCGGCCTTCCCGGTGGCCATCGTCGACAAGGTGGTCGATGCCAAGGGTACCCGCGAGGTGGCGCGCGCCTACCTGGAATTCCAGTATTCGAAGGAGATCCAGCAGCTGCTGGCCCGCCACAACCTGCGCGTGCATGACCCCGAGGTGGTGGCTGCCACGGCCGACCAGTTCGCCAAGGTTCGGCTCGTCGACCCCGCCACCTTCCCCGGCGGCTGGGAAGGCATCCAGAAGACGCACTTCGCCAGCGGCGGCCTGCTGGACCAGCTGCTCGCCGCCGGACGACACTGAGTGTCCGCGCCCCGCTTCTTCCTGGCCAGGCCGCTGCTGCCGGGCTTCTGGCCCAGCCTGGGCGTGAGCCTGGTGTACCTGCACGTGGTCATTCTGGTGCCGCTGCTGGTGCTGCTCTGGCATGCGGCCGATCTGGGCTGGGCCCAGTACTGGGCCGCCATCTCCGATCCCCGGGTGGTGGCCAGCTACCGGGTCACGCTGCTGGGGGCCTTCATCTCCACGGTGGTGGTGACGCTGGTGGGCCTGCTGCTGGCCTGGGTGCTGTCGCGCTATGAGTTCCCGGGACGGCGCTTTCTCGACGCGCTGATCGATCTGCCCTTCGCGCTGCCCACGGCGGTGGCCGGGCTCACGCTGGCCACCCTGCTCTCACCCGGTGGCTGGATCGGACAGCTGTTCGCCCCCTGGGGCATCAAGATCGCCTATGCCTTCCCGGGGCTGGTCATCGCCATGATCTTCACCAGCATCCCGTTCATCGTGCGCACCGTGCAGCCGGTCATCGAGGATCTGGGCCACGACGTGGAGGAGGCGGCCGGCACGCTGGGTGCCCGTCCGGGTCAGGTGTTCTGGCGCATCACCCTGCCCACGCTCGTGCCGGCGCTGACGGCCGGGGCCAGCCAGGCCTTCATCCGCAGCCTGGGCGAGTTCGGCGCCGTGGTGATGATCGCCGGCAACATTCCGTTCCAGACCGAGATCACCTCGCTGATGATCTTCGTGCGGCTGCAGGAGTTCGACTACGCAGCGGCGGCGGCCATCGCCTCGGTGGTGCTCATCACCTCGCTGGTGCTGCTCTTTGGCCTGCAGCTGCTGCAGAACCGGCTGCTGCGCTGGCAGCGGGGAGGCTGACGCATGGACAAACGCACGAACGGTCCGCGCCGGAGCCCGGCCAACGGGGTGCAGCGACTGCTGCTGGTGCTGGCACTGCTGGCCGCGGGTCTGCTGCTGGTGCTTCCGCTGACCATGATCTTTGCCCAGGTGGCGGCCGGTGGCTGGGCGCTGCTGATCGAGAACCTGTCGGCCGACTATCTGCACCATGCCTTCGGGCTGACGCTGCTGGCCACGCTGGTCACCATCCCGGTGAATCTGGCCTTCGGGCTGGCCTTTGCCTGGTGCGTCACCCACTATCGGTTCCGGGGCCGGCGGCTGATGCTGGCGCTGATCGACATCCCCTACGCCACCTCACCGGTGGTAGCGGGCCTGTGCTATCTGCTGCTGTATGGTGCCGAGTCGGTGGTGGGCCAGTGGTTTTCCGACCACGACATCCAGCTGATGTTCGCCTGGCCAGGCATCATCATGGTCACCATCTTCGTCACCTCGCCCTACGTGGCGCGGCTGCTCATTCCGCTGATGCAGACGCAGGGCAACGAGGAGGAACAGGCGGCGCTGCTGCTGGGCGCCAGCGGCTGGCAGATCTTCCGGAAGGTGAGCCTGCCCCGCATCCGCTGGGCCCTGCTGTACGGGGTGATGATCACCAATGCCCGTGCCGTTGGCGAGTTCGGCGCGGTGTCGGTAGTCTCGGGGGCGACCCTGAACCAGACGATGACGCTGCCGCTGCTGGTCGAGCAGCTCAACAACGACTACAAGACAGCCGCAGCCTTCACGGCCGCCGCCATCCTGGCGCTGATGGCCGTGCTCACGCTGATCCTCAAGAGCTGGCTGGAACGCCGGGTACAGGTCCGCCAGGGCGCCCGACGGGCGTGACCATCCCGCATCGCAGTCCCCAGATTCTCCGCCAGGCAGGGGGTACGAGCGTTAAACTCTCCGTCCCTGAAACCTGGACGCCCCCTTCCTCGGAGCTTCTCTTACATGGAACTGGATTTCACCTCTCCCGCGTTCTGGCTGGCCGTTGGCCAGATCGTGCTCATCGACATCCTGCTGGGTGGCGACAACGCGGTGGTCATCGCCCTGGCCGTGCGCAAGCTCGACCCCTCCAAGCGGCGTCAGGGCATCGTCTGGGGGACGATCGGTGCCATTGCGCTGCGCATCCTGCTGATCGTCTTTGCACTTTCGCTGCTGTCGGTCCCCTACCTGAAGGCGGTGGGCGCGCTGCTGCTGCTGTGGATCGGCATCAAGCTGCTGCTGCCCGAGGAAGAGGACGCACACGGCAACATCGCCAGTTCGGACAAGCTGTGGGTGGCGGTGCGTACCGTCATCGTCGCGGACCTGGTGATGAGCATCGACAACGTGATCGCCATTGCCGGTGCTGCACAGAGCGTGGGCGGGCATCATGAGATTCCGCTGGTGATTTTCGGTCTGCTGGTCAGCGTGCCCATCATCATCTGGGGCAGCCAGATGGTCATCCGGCTGATGGACCGCTTCCCCATCGTCATCACCATCGGCGGCATGCTGCTGGGGTGGATTGCCGGAGGCATGCTGATCACCGACCCGGCCGTGGCCGACCACGTCAGTGCCTGGCAGCTGCAGATCAAGTACATCGCCGAGGTGGGCGGTGCCCTGCTGGTGCTGCTGATCGGCACCCTGAGTGCCCGCCGGCAGCGGAGCAAGGGCGCCTGATGCAGCCTGGCCGGCGGTTTTGGCACCGCCGGCCCACGGAACATCCCGTCCGGCTCAGCCCGAGAACTGGAAGTCCACGTCCGGCCGACGTCCGGACATCAGCTCGGCCAGGGCCCGGCCCGAGCCGCAGCCGTGGGTCCAACCCAGCGTGCCGTGGCCAGTGTTCAGGAAGAGCCCGCCCACCCGGCTGCGACCGATGTAGGGCACGTTGCCCGGGGTGGTCGGCCGCAGGCCGGTCCAGAACTTCGCCTGCTTCGGATCGCTCACGCCCGGGAACAGCGCCAGCGTGCGCTTGACGAGCGCCTCGCAGCGCACCGGGTTCAGCGCCATGCCGTATCCGTTCAGCTCGGCCGTGCCGGCCACCCGCAGCCGGTTGCCAAAGCGCGAATACACAAGCTTGTACTCGTCATCGGTCAGGCTGACCTGCGGGGCCCTGGCCGGGTCCAGCACCGGCAGCGTGGCCGAATAGCCCTTGGCCGGATAGATGTCCAGCCGGATGCCGATGTCACGCGCCAGCCCTGCGCTGAAGCTGCCCAGCGCCAGCACGTAGGCATCGGCCTTGGCCACTTCGTACTGGCCATGCTCGTCGGCCAGCTCCACGCCCTGCATCTCGCCGCCGGCCACCAGCAGCTTCTGGATGCGCACGCCGTAGCGGAACTTCACGCCCTTCTCGGCCGCCAGGGCCGCCAGGCGGGTGGTGAACAGGTTGACGTCACCGGATTCGTCGGCCGGCGTGAAGGTGGCGCCTGCCAGCTGGTTGCGTGCCGAGGCCAGGGCCGGCTCGATCTCGACCACGCGGTCGGGCGTGATGATCTCGCGCACCACGCCCATCTCCTGCATGATCCGTGCCGGCTCCAGCGCCTCGTCGAAATCCTTCTGGCTGGTGTAGAAGTGCATGATCCCCTTCGTGAGGTGGTCATACTGGATGCCCGTCTCCTCACGCAGCGCCTGCAGGCTGCCACGGCTGTAGGTGCCCAGGTTGATGAGCTGGAGCATGTTGTGGCGGGTGCGCTCGGACGAACACTCGCGCAGGAACTGCAGGCCCCAGCGCCACTGCGCCGGGTCGGCCCGCAACCGGAAGAGCAGCGGTGCATCTTCCCGCCCCAGCCATTTCAGCAGCTTCAGGGGCGCCGACGGGTTGGCCCAAGGTTCGGCATGGCTGACCGAGATCTGCCCACCATTGCCGAAACTCGTCTCGCAGGCAGCCCCCCTGTTGCGTTCCAGTACCGTCACCTCATGGCCTGCCTGGTGCAGATACCAGGCCGTGGTCACGCCCACGACTCCGGCGCCCATCACGATCACCTGCACGTCGTCTCTCCTTGGTTCTTGAATGGGGAAAATGCTGCAGAGCGTCAGCCTACCAGATCGACCCGCTCCTGACATCCCGGGTATGTCCCTGTATCCCGGCCGGCACCGGACCGGGCTCGACAAAAATCAATGCCCGCCCGTTCTGGGCGCTCTACCATGCACGGAACAATCCGCATCCCGACACGGCCCTGCTCCATGTTGCTCTCGATCGAAGAACCCGCTCCCACCTCCGCACGCCCGCAATGGGCCGCCTTTCTGGAACTCGGTTTCCGCCCGCTCTACTCCCTCGGCTGCTTCTGGGCCATCATGGGCGTGTTGCTGTGGGTGTACTTCCCAAGCATGCTGCAGGGCACGCTGGGCGGCGTGTTCTGGCACGCCCATGAAATGCTCTGGGGCTTCATCATCACCATCGCGGTGGGCTTCCTGTTCACGGCTGGTGCCACCTGGACGGGCATCACGCCCATCAAGGGGCGTGCGCTGGCCGTCTGCTGCCTGTTCTGGATCCTCGCCCGCATCGCCTATCTGGTGCCGGCCGACGCCGCCTTCTGGGTGGGCGTGGTGGCCGAGAGCCTGTTCTTCGGCTGGGGCGCCGTGGCCATGTCCCACAGCATCTATCGTGCCCGCAGCCAGCGCAACTACGGCATTCCCCCCATGCTGCTGCTGATGGGCGTGGCCAACCTGATGTTCCTGCTGGCCGTGGAGGAAGGCGACTACGAGCGCATCATGGACTTCTTCCGGACCGGCATGCTGGCCATGGCCGTCATCGCCCTGCTGGTGGCACGCCGCGTCACGCCGTTCTTCGCCTCGCGCGCGGTGGCCGGACTCGACATTCCCAAGCACCTCGAAAGCGGCCACTGGCAGCTGGCAGCCGGCATGGCCGCCATCGTCTTTTCCCTGCTGCAATGGCAGGTGCTCGCCGCCCTCTTCCTGGCCGCCTCGGGTTTCATCGCACTCTGGCAGGTCATCAGCTGGAAGCCCCGGGCCGTACTGCACAAACCCATCCTGTGGATCCTGTATGCCGGCTACGCGGGCCTGGGCATCGGGCTGGTGGTGGCTGCCGCGCAGATGGCGGGCCTTGCCGAGCGTCCGGTCTGGGCCGTGCACATCATCGGCATCGCCGGGTTCTCGCTGCTGATCATCGGCATGGTCACCCGCACCGCGCTGGGCCACCTGGGCCGGCCGCTGCAGACCGACCGCTACATGGTGCTGTGCTACTGGCTGGTGCTGGTGTCGGCCATCCTGCGCCTGCTGGCGCTGGCCTTGCCAGTGCCCTTCAACACCCCGACACTGCACACGGCGGGTGCTGCCTGGATCGTGGCCTTCGGCGTCTACCTGTGGCGCTTCGTGCCGATGCTGATCCGTCCCCGTGTCGACAAGGTGCCCGGCAAGGGCCCGATCATCCGGCCAAAGATGGAAGTCAAGCTGGGACCCAAGCCGCCCGTGAAATGAAATCAGGCCAAGGGCGCTTGCTGCCGCGCGCCCGGTAAAAGAAAAAGCGCCCCGGTTCGGGGCGCTTCCATTTTTGGGGGGGGGACTGCTTGGCCGATCAGGCGATCTTCACGGCGGTGCCGCTGACGGCCACCATCATCATGCCGTTGGTTTCGCCCATCACCTCGTAATCGAAATCGATGCCGACGATGCCGTTGGCACCCTTCTCACGCGCGGCGGCCACCATTTCGTCCAGGGCAGACTGACGTGCACCGGCCAGCGCCTGTTCATAGCCACCGGCCCGGCCGCCCACCACGTCGCGCACGGCGGCGAACATGTCGCGGAACAAGTTGGCACCGATCACGGCTTCACCGCTGACGATGCCCAGGTACTCACTGACGCGACCGGGTTCGGGAGGAACGGTGGAGAGGAAGAACTTGGGATCGCTCTTGCTGGAAAACCAACCCATGGCGGGCTCCTTGTATGGTTGCTGGAGCGCGGCAGCATATCAGAGTGCGTTGGATGGGCTGTGGCACGGGTGTAACTTTGTGCGGCATGTCACGTACGAGGCGCTGACTTCGATGAGGTGCGCTCAGGGAGTGGGCGCCTCCACAGCCACTCTGGCAGCGTTGGCGGACAGCATGAGCCGAGGAAGGCTCCCGCTCCCAGGGCGTTGCGACTCCTGCAAATCACCACCATGCTGGAGATGACTTCGCCTGGGGCACCCCACAAAAAAGCGGCCCGCAGGCCGCTTTCTTGCATGACATCCATCAGGATGTCATGAGCACGTCACAGGGACGATCAGAACCGGATGGAGGCCTGCACGTAGACCGTGCGCGGCTGACCCAGGTACTTGCCCTTGTTGTTGTCGTCGTACGAGCGGGTATAGAACTCGCGGCCAAAGATGTTCTTGATGCCGGCACCGATCTTCAGGTGGTGCAGCGACGGCCCGAAGTCATAGGAGCCACGCAGGTTCCAGGTGCCGTAGCCGGGGATGCGGCCCGTGCTGCCGTCGGCGCTTTCGGCCACGGTGTTCGCGTTGTCGGCATACTGCGAGGACAGGAATTCACCCTCGAAGCCGGCCTGCCAGGCGTCCTGGGTATAGCTGATGCCCAGCAGCCCCTTGTGCTTGGACGAGAACGGCACCTGGTTGCCCTTGTTCGGGCCTTCCTCGCGGATGGAGGCATCCACGTAGGCGTAGTTGCCGTACACCTCGGTACCCTTCAGGGCCGGCATCAGCTCGTCCAGGCGATAGCCGAAGCTGCTCTCGATGCCCGCATGACGGGTCTTGCCGCGAGCGATCACGCTGTCGGTAATCTGGCTGCTGTCGTACTGGTTGTTGAAGTTGATCAGGAAGGCACCGATCTCGGCACGCAGCACGCCCTGCTCATAGCGGGTACCGAATTCCCAGGTGCGGGCCTTCTCGGGCTTGACCAGACCCTGACGGACGCGGTTGGGCATCTGGCTGTACTGCACGCTGCCAAACGAGCCTTCGGTGTTGGCGTACAGGTTCCAGCCTTCATCCAGCCGGTACAGCACGTTCAGGGCCGGCAGTGCAGTGCTGTAGTCCCCCTTGAACGGACGGCCCGTCAGCACGTTGATCTGCTGCTGGTCGATGCGCTCATAGCGCACGCCCGGAGTGATGGTCCACAGGCCCCAGTCGATGCGATCGTCCAGGTAAACGGCATGGGCCTCGGTCTTGCCGCGGGTGTCACGGTCATTGCGGCTGGAGACGGTGGGCAGCTGGCCGCTGGCGGTGCTTTCCCGATAGCGCAGCTCGTGGCTGGACTCGTCGATATAGCGATAGCCGATGCCGATCTCGTGGTGGGTGGCGCCCAGGTTCACACCCTGCGAGGCGCGGGCCTCGATGCCGCGCACCCAGTAGTAGCGCGGCGACAGCGACACGAAGTTGCCCTGGTTCAGGAAGCCGCTGCGCAGCGTTTTGGTGAAGAAGGTGTTGACGCTGGCCTTGCGGCTGCCGTCGGTGTAGTCGTAGCCGGCGCCCACCAGCGTGCGACGGCCCCAGAAACGGTCCACCGGACGGGTGGACTGGTAGGGATCGGCCTTGAAGGCATCCACCGTCAGGCCGCCCGGCATGTCGGCTTCGCCGTCATAGTACTGGGCGATGGCGTGAACGCTGTGCACGGCATTCAGCGCGTACTGGCCTTTCAGGATCACGTCGTCAATGCGGGTGTCGCTGTGCTGGCGATAGTCGGCACCACGCACGCCCGAATACAGGATGGCGCCGCCCAGGCCGTTGTCCATCGTGCCGCCCACGCGGAAGCTGGCGTTCTTCTTGGGCTTGTGCTGCGACGAGGACGGGCTGTAGCCCAGCTGCATGCTGGCGTCGATGTCGAAGTCCTCGGGGATGGCACGGGTGACGAAGTTGACGATGCCGCCCACGTTCTGGGGACCATAGCGCACGGCACCGCCGCCGCGCACCACGTCCACCGCATCCATGTTGCCCATCGAGATCGGGCCCAGCGACAGCTGCGGCTGGCCATAGGGCGCATAGGGAATGGGAATGCCGTCCATCAGCAGCGTGGAGCGGGTGGCCAGACGCGGGTTCAGGCCGCGGATGCCGAAGTTCAGCGCCATGTCGTGGCCGCCGGTACCGTTGTTCTCGGGGGCGTTGACGCCAGGAATGCGGTTGAGCACCTGGCGCACATTGGTCAGGCCCTGGGCCTCGACCTGATCACGGCGGATCACGTCACGAGCACCCGGATGGTCCTGCACATTCTTCTCGTCGGCATCGCCCAGCCAGTCACCCACCACCGAGATGGTGCCCAGCGTCTGGGTCTCGGCTGCAGAAGCCTGGTTCTCTTCCTGAGCCAGCGCACTGGCCGCGCCGCCGCTGGCAGCCAGCAACAGGGCCATCGAGGCCATGGTGTGCATCACGGGACGCAGTGGACGCACGGCCGCGGCGTTCCCCGTGGAATTTGGGATGAAACGGGACGAAGACATGTAAGGACTCCGGAATCGATGATGAGAAGCCGCCTGGCAATGCGTCTCACCCCATCTCCGACCCGTCATCCGGACCTGCGTTCACCATCCGGCAAGGGATGCCGGGCCCCCACGACCGAAGGACGGACCTGCGTGCGAAAGCACGCCAGGCGAGCGGCCTGCAGGATGACGCAGGGAAAGACCAGCGGGATCGATACGGAAAGCGCAGGACACCTGCGCCGGAGGAGGAGAGAGACGGGCCCCCCTGAGGGGACGACCCCGGACGCCCGCCAGGGGCACCCGTGCCCTGCCAGACAGGACACGCGGCGAATTATTCTGCGTCGAGCGCTCGCTGTCTACCGTTCGTCGGACAAAAACCGCCGCATGTCATGCGCGGCGACGTGGCATGTTGCACCCTGTATACAGATGCCCATACCGCCAGAACGGTCTTCTTCGTGCTCAGCGCTTGTCCAGCCGCCGCGCCACGTGGTTGCCGATCACCTGGATGAGCTGGACCATCACCACCAGAATGGCAACCGTCAGCAGCATCACATCGTTCTGGAAGCGCTGGTAGCCATAGCGGATGGCCAGGTCACCCACGCCACCGCCACCCACCACGCCGGCAATGGCGGTATAGGACAGGAAGCTGATGGACAGCACCACCAGCGACTGGACGATGCCCGAGCGGGCTTCGACCAGCAGCACGCGCCAGATGATCTGGCGTTCGCTGGCCCCCATGGCATGGGCAGCCTCGATCACGCCGCGTGGCACTTCGCGTAGGCTCTGCTCCACCAGACGAGCGAAGTACGGGATGGCGGCACAGGCCAGCGGCACCGAGGCGGCCATGGGGCCGATGGAGGTGCCCACCAGCCAGCGCGTGAACGGCACCAGCGCCACCAGCAGGATGACGAACGGGAACGAACGCACCATGTTCACCAGCCAGCCCACCACGGCGAACAGCACGCGGTTCTGCATGGACTGGCCCGGACTCAGCAGGAAGAGCCAGATGCCCAGCGGTCCGCCGATCAGCACGGCAGCCGTCAGGCCCACGGCCATCATCACCAGGGTCTCGCCCAGGGCCACCCACAGCTCGGGCAGCACATCCACAATCGATGGCGGCAGTGCCGCCCAAAGCGCATCCAGCATCCTGGCGCTCCTATGCCTGCGGGGCCTGCGCCCCGCCTGTCGTATCCAAGGACCCCTGCGCGCGGCCGGCAGCACCCTGGGCCGCCATGGATCCACGTCCCTGTCCGGCATGCAGGTGCTGCACCAGCTCGCGGCCCAGGGCCGAGATGGGTGCCAGCGGCGCACTGCCGTCGAGGTCAAGCTTTTCGACCAGAAGGCCCTGCTCCACCACGGCAGCCTGCCGGCACAGCGCCAGCACCACCGAGAGTTCGTGCGTGACGATGACGATGGTCACGCCCAGCCGCTGGTTGATTTCCTTCAGCGTGGCCAGCACCGAGCGCGTGGTCTCGGTGTCCAGCGCGGACGTGGGTTCGTCACACAACAGCACGCTGGGCTCGGGCGCCAGCGCCCGCGCAATGGCCACCCGCTGCTTCTGGCCGCCGGACAGCTGGGCCGGGTAGTGATCCAGCTTGTCGACCAGGCCCACCACCTCGGCACACTCACGCACCCGCGCCGCAATGGCGGCCCGGTCATGCCGGCCGTGGATGCGCAGCGGGAAGGCGATGTTGTCGGACACCGTGGCGTTCTGCAGCAGGTTGAACTGCTGGAAGATCATGCCGATCTTCTGGCGCGCATCGCGCAGCCCCTTCTTGTCCAGCGCCGTCAGCTCCTGGCCGGACACGAAGACCCGACCGCTGTCGGGGCGCTCCAGCAGGTTCATCAGCCGCAGCAGCGTGGACTTGCCTGCACCACTGCGCCCGATGAGCCCCAGCGCATCGCCACGCGCGACGGTCAGCGACACGTCACGCACCGCGTCAAAGCGGTCGCCCCCGGTCAGGGAGAAGGACTTGTTGAGCTTTTCCAGCCGGATCAGCGGTTCCTGCGAAACGGACTCCGACACCATGCACCCTCGATTCCGGCTGGATGAGCTGCGACAGGCAGTCACCCTGGCCCATGTTCTGACGACATACGGTCCGATGCCACCGTGGCATCGGCACAACCCAAAGACGACGATGGTACCGCAAGCTGCATCATCGGCCCGTGCAGATCCTCATGCGGGAACCCGCTCAGACAGGAAAGCCCGGGCAGAACCCACCCGGGCCATTGGCTGACCGGATGATGCACGCTCAGTCAATGCCCAGGTCGCGTATCTTGCGGGCCAGCGTGTTGCGGCCCAGCCCCAGGCGACGGGCGGCTTCACCACGGTGCCCCCCGGTGGCCTCCAGCGCCGCTTCGATGAGCGTGCGCTCGAAACTTGCCTGCAAGGGGGCCAGCAGATTGCGGGCCTGCGGATCTTCCAGCTGCTGCCGGGCCAGCTTTGCCAGCACCTCACACCAGCCTTCCGGGTCGGCACTCTGCCGATGCCCCTCCTCCTGATCCACGGCATCCGTGGGTACGGCAGGCGTGCCCGAAGCCTGCGGGGCCGCAACGGATGCGGCCTCCGTCACCGGGCGTGCGATAGCGGCAGCCCCTCGGGATGGCAACATCTCGGGCGGCAGGTCTGCCATCGTCACCACATGCGCTGCCGTCATCACCGTCAACCACTGGCAGACGTTTTCCAGCTGCCGCACATTGCCCGGCCAGTCAAAGGCGCACAGCACCCGCAGGGCATCTGCCCCCAGCTGCTTGGGCTCCACCCCCAGAGAGGCCGCACTCTCGGCCAGAAAATGCTCAGCCAGCAGCGGGATGTCCTCCACGCGCTCGGCCAGTGGCGGCAGGCGCAGGCGGATCACGTTCAGGCGGTGGAACAGGTCATCCCGAAAGAACCCCTGGGCCACGCGCGCCTCCAGGTCCTGATGCGTGGCCGCAATCACCCGCACGCGGCTCTGCACCGGCTGGTTGCCCCCCACGCGGTAGAAGTGGCCTTCGGACAGCACCCGCAGCAGCCTCGTCTGCATCTCGGCCGGCATGTCGCCGATCTCGTCCAGAAAGAGCGTCCCCCCTTCGGCCTGCTCGAAACGGCCACGCCGCAGGGTCTGTGCACCCGTGAAGGCCCCCCGTTCGTGCCCGAACAGCTCCGATTCCATCAGGTCACGCGGGATGGCCGCCATGTTGATCGCCACGAACGGCCGCTCGGCCCGCACGCTGTGCTGATGCAGCGCCCGCGCCACCCGTTCCTTGCCCGTGCCGGACTGGCCGGTCAGCAGCACAGTGGCATCGGATCGGGCCAGACGACCGATGGCACGATACACCGCCTGCATGGCAGGTGCCTGGCCCAGCAGACCGGCATCCGACATGCGGGCTCCGGCCTGGGGGAACTGAGTCGCCTGAGCCTTCGCCCCCCGTTCAGGATCCGAATGGGCGCCGGCCCCCGCGCCCCGACCCGATGGTCGTGCCGACGCGGCCCCTCGGGCGGCCTCGGCCCTGCCGTGCGCCGCCCGCTGCACCAGCGCCACGGCCTGCATCAGGTCAAAGGGCTTGGGCAGGTACTCGAAAGCACCGGCCTGGAAGGCCGAGACTGCGCTGTCCAGGTCCGAATAGGCGGTCATGATGATCACCGGCAGCGCGGGGCGTCGCTGGCGCACCTGATAGAGCAGCTCGATGCCGCTGGCTCCCGGCATGCGGATGTCCGACACCAGCACGGCCGGTTCGCTCACCGCCAGCGCTGCCAGCACCTCATCGACCTGGGCGAAGGTGCGTACCCCGAAGCCTGCACGTACCAGCGCACGCTCCAGCACCCAGCGGATCGAGTGATCGTCATCCACCACCCAGACCTCGCCGGCTGCCATCACCCCCGTCATATCTCCGCCCGTTCGGACGGTCTGCCCCCCCTGCCCGGCTACACCAGCGGCAGCAGGATCCTGAAATCGGTCCATCCCGGTCGACTCTCGCATTCGATGCTTCCTCCATGGGCCTCGACGATGCCCTGCGCCACCGGCAGCCCCAGCCCGCTGCCACCCTCGCGTCCGCTCACCAGCGGCAGGAACATCCGCTCCTGCATGGTGGGCGAAACGCCCGGCCCGTCGTCGATCACGTCCAGCGCCAGGGCCAGCCGGTAGCCCACGTGGGCGATCACCACCTGGCGCGCGACGCGCGTCCTGAGCAGAATGGTGCCGCGGCCCTGCATGGCCTGGGCAGCGTTGCGCACCAGGTTCAGCAGCGCCTGCACCAGCTGCGCGCGGTCGGCCTCCAGTTCCGGCAGGCTGGCGTCATAGTCGCGCTCGATGACAAGCCCTTCCGCGTATTCGGCCTGCACCAGACGGCGCACCTGTTCGCACACTTCGTGGATGTTGATGCGTGCCACCGCCCGCCGTCCGCTGCCCGGCGCCAGCAGGCGATCCACCAGCTGTTGCAGCCGGTCCACTTCCTGAATGATCACGCCCGTGTATTCGCGCACGGCGTCCGTCCCGGCATCGGCCTCCAGCAGCTGTGCCGCCCCACGGATGCCCCCCAGCGGATTGCGGACTTCGTGTGCCAGCTGGCGCAGCATGGCGCGACTGGCGCGCGCCGACTCGTGCAGCCTCGTCTCCCGGTCGATGCGTCGGCGCCGCTCGATCTCGTGCAGCTCGACAAGCAGCATGCCGCCCGTATCTTCCAGCACCACGGCCAGGCAATGCAGGGCCAATGGCGGCTGCCCGGGCCGCATCAGGGTGATGTCCACGCCCTGCTGCCCCCAGGCCTGGCTGCGCAGCTGATCCAGGGGCGCATCCAGCGCCTGCAGGTCCGGCAGCAGCTCGCCCGGCGTGCAGCCGCGCATGCGCCGGGGCGTCATCGCCAGCAGCTGACAGGCCGCCAGATTGGCAAACACCACGCGGCCCTCGGCGTCCAGCACCAGCACGCCCGACCCCAGCAGGTCGAGCCCGCTCAGGTCGGGCAGAATGCGCCGGCCACTGCCGTGGCGGGTCTGATCGAAGCCTTCGCCCGCACTGTCATCCATCGGCCCCTCCCCGGGGAAAGACCACCCGGGGAAACCGGAATGTCGGGGCCCATCCCGACCACCGTCTGACGGCGGCCTTCAGGGAAGATGGGCCCGCAACCTTCCTGGAGAATCCCTCAGGGCAGCGAATCGATCTCTCGGCGGATGGAACTCACGTTCTGCGCCGCCTGCGCCACTTCATCCTTCAGGCGATCCACTCGATCCAGATACTTCTGGTAATTGCGCTCGTCACCAAGACGCTCGGGCGAACCGTCGTTGTACTCCTGTCTCAGCGAATCCAGCCGCGACTGTTCCTTCGCCAGCTCCTTTTCCAGAATCCGGCGACGGTCGGAATCACGTCCACGCTGCTGGCTGTCGCTGACCCGGGCCGACTTGCCACCCGAGCCTGAACCTGTCGGCAGCCTGGCGGCCGGCACGCTGTTGATCGGCGGCAGATCCAGCTGTCGGCAGCCCTTGCCCGGCGCGTTCTGGTAGAGCGGCGTGCCATCGGGCCCGTCGCAGCGGTAGACGGTGGTAGCCGATTGCGCCAGGGCCACGGGCGCCGAAGCCATGCCCGCTCCCAGCAGGGCAGCCGCCAGCAGCAGCTGTCCCTTCATCACAACCGAATGGCGCAGGCCGGCATCGTCGTGTGCTTTCATGTTCATGCAACAGTCCCCGGAAAAGGTCCAGACACTCGCAGTCTACCGGCAAAGCACACCCCTGCGGCCGTACGCATGCCACCGACACAACGCCGGCCGCACAGGCGGCATCAACCGTCTGCCGGCCGGACGTCTTGCTCAGCAGCTGTAGTACATGTCGAACTCGATCGGGTGCGGCACCATCCGCAGGCGCGTCACCTCCTCCATCTTCAGGGTGATGAAGGCGTCGATCATGTCGTTGTCGAACACGCCACCCCGGGTCAGGAACTCGCGGTCGCGATCCAGTGCCTCCAGCGCCTGTTCCAGCGAATGGCAGACGGTCGGGATCTTCGCGTCTTCCTCGGGCGGCAGGTCATAGAGGTTCTTCTCGGCCGGATCACCCGGGTGGATGCGGTTCTGCACACCGTCCAGGCCCGCCATCATCAGCGCGGCGAATGCCAGGTACGGGTTGGCCACCGGATCCGGGAAGCGGGCCTCGATGCGGCGCGCCTTCGGGCTGTTCACGAACGGGATGCGGATCGAGGCCGAGCGGTTGCGGGCCGAATAGGCCAGCTTGACCGGCGCCTCGTAGTGCGGCACCAGCCGCTTGTACGAGTTGGTGCTGGGGTTGGTAATGGCGTTCAGCGCGCGGGCGTGCTTGATGATGCCGCCGATGTAGAACAGCGCGAAGTCCGACAGTCCCGCGTACTTGTCGCCATTGAACAGGTTGGTGCCGTCCTTCCAGATCGACATGTGCACGTGCATGCCCGAACCGTTGTCACCCACCAGCGGCTTCGGCATGAAGGTGGCCGTCTTGCCATAGGCGTGCGCCACGTTGTGGATCACGTACTTCATGCGCTGCAGCCAGTCGGCACGCTGCACCAGCGGTGCGAACTTGGTGCCGATCTCGCACTGGCCGGCACCTGCCACCTCGTGGTGGTGAACTTCCACGGGCACGCCCATCTGCTCCAGCAGCATGACCATTTCCGAGCGCATGTCCTGGAAGGAATCCACCGGCGGCACCGGCAGATAGCCCCCCTTCACGCCCGGGCGATGACCGCTGTTGAAGCCATTGAACTTCCTGTCGGAAGACCACGAGGCCTCTTCGGAATCGATGGCCACCATGCTGCCCGACATGTCCTGCTTCCAGGTCACGCTGTCGAAGATGAAGAACTCGGGCTCGGGGCCAAAGTAGGCGATGTCGCCAATGCCCGACGACTGCAGATAGGCCTCGGCCCGGCGGGCGATGGAACGCGGGTCCCGGTCATAGCCCTTGCCTTCTGTCGGTTCGACGACATCGCAGGTCAGGATCAGCGTCGGCTCCTCACGGAACGGATCCATCACGGCCGTGTCCGGATCGGGGATCAGCAGCATGTCGGAGGCCTGGACGCCGCGCCAGCCGCCCATCGACGACCCGTCGAAGGCCTGACCGTCGGTGAAGCGATCCTCATCGAAATGCGAAATGGGTACCGTGATGTGCTGTTCCTTGCCCCGAATGTCGGTGAAACGCAGATCGACGAACTTGACTTCGTTGTCCTCGATCTTCTTCATCACTTCCTTGGCGCTTGCCATGTTCAGCTTCTCCTGTTCGACGGTCGTGCCGACCGCGGTTGCAACCGATGACCGCCCGACGACACTGCGCCGATCCGGCCCCTTGTCCAGACACTAGCAGAAAGCGTGCCAACTCCACCTTCTGCACAGAAAAAAGTTACATCTTGCCCTCCGGACGGCCTGCCAGCCTCCGAAACCGTTGCGGCAAACCTGCACATTCAGACCATGGTCCGGGTCATGGCCCTGCAACCGGGAAGCCCCGGCCTGCACCCATCCACAGCCATTCGGGCGCATCTTCGGCCCATCATGACCAAGGCCACACACAGACCGCCCCATCCTGCCCCCCAGCCGTCCGTGAGTTTGGTCGTGCGCCTCCACCGGGCCAGCGCAGATGTAAGCTGGGCGCTGAAAGCATGAGCAGACCTGCCCTGCATCGGGGCATTGCACCATATCAAGGCAACGCAAGCCCCAAAATGCACCATAACGGTGCAAGGCCTTTCAGTCCAGCTCCGGCCGGTCCACCCAGTTGACCGTGCTCACCCGGGGCTGAGGTTCGGACCGATGGCCCTCTCCACCTTCTTCGGGCAGGAAGATCTCCAGCAGGTCGTTCAGGAAGGCGCGCCCCAGCGGCGTCGGTTGCAGCCGCGCCGGATCATCCACCATCAGCCCGCGCTCCACGGCCTGGCGCAGCTTCACCCGGATCACGGCCGGCAGCAGGCCCGTGCGTTCCTGGAACAGCGCCGTGTCCACCCCTTCGGTCAGGCGCAGTGCATTCAGCATGAACTCGAAGGGCAGATCGGTGGGCTGCACCACCTCGTCGATCTCGCAGGCATTGCCGGCCAGCGCCGTTTCCATGTAGCGGCGCGGGTGCTTGTACTTTGCCTGCCGGACGATCCGGTCCGGGAACGACAGCTTGCCGTGGGCGCCGGCCCCGATGCCCAGGTAATCGCCAAACATCCAGTAATTGAGGTTGTGCTGGGCCTGATGGCCGGGGCGCGCCCAGGCCGACACCTCGTAGTTGCGATAGGTGTCACCCAGCATCTCGCCCAGCAGATCCTGCATGGCAGCCGCCTGGTCTTCGTCCGGCACCGGGGGCGGGAAGCGCGCAAACAGCGTGTTGGGCTCCAGCGTGAGGTGGTAGCACGACAGGTGCGGCGGCGAAAAGGCCAGGGCCTGCGTCAGGTCCGCGCGCAGCTCGGGCAGCGTCTGCTCGGGCAACGCATACATCAGGTCCAGGTTGAAGGTCTCGAACAGCTCGGCAGCCGCCTCGGCCGCGGCACAGGCCTGAGCCCGGTCATGCACGCGCCCCAGCGCCTTCAGCTTGGCGTCCGAGAAGCTCTGGATGCCCAGCGACAGGCGGTTGACGCCCGCAGCCCGGTAATCGGCAAAGCGCGCCCGCTCGAAGGTGCCCGGGTTGGCCTCCATCGTCACCTCGGCATCGGCAATGAGGGGCAGCCGGGCCCGCAGACTGGCCAGCAGCCGGTCGATGGCCGCCCCCGAAAACAGGCTGGGCGTGCCACCACCGATGAAGACCGTCACCACCCTGCGCCCCCAGATCAGCGGCAGACTGGCATCCAGGTCGGCCTCCAGCGCCGTCAGATAGGCGTTCTCGTCCACCCCGTCGGCCGGCAGGTTGTGCGAGTTGAAGTCGCAGTACGGACACTTCCGCAGACACCACGGGATGTGGACATACACCGAGAGTGGCGGCAGGTTGTCCAGCTGCACGCGGCGGCTGGAATGCAGGCGGATGGGCGTGGCGGAAGCAGGCACGGTCAGAAGGGCCGATGAAAATGGGCGGATGCGGGCGTGGACAGGGATGGACGGAAGAAACCCATCAGACGCCTGCCTCGTCCAGCAGCGTGTTCAGCCGCACCAGCGCGCGATGACGGTGGCTGATGGCGTTCTTCTCGTCGGCCGACAGCTCTGCCGCCGAACAGGCATGACCATCGGGCTGGAAGATCGGGTCATAGCCGAAGCCCCCCTCACCCCGCGGCTGCGCCAGCAGCGTGCCCCACCACAGCCCCTCGGCAATCAGCGGACGCGGATCGTCAGCAGAGGCCACCCACACCACCACGCTGTAGAAATACGCCCGCACCGGTGCAGACACGTCCTGGCAGCGTGCCAGCAGATGGCGGATGTTCTCGGCGTCCAGCCGTGCCCGGCCACCTGCCTGCAAGGCCTCGCGCTCGACCGGGTCGGTGATCGCGTCCAGCGCAAAGCGTGCCGAGCGCACGCCGGGCGCGCCACCCAGTGCCGGCACGCACAGGCCGGAATCGTCCGCCAGCGTGGGCAGCCCACTCAGGCGTGCACCGTGCCGGGCCTTGGCCAGTGCATTCTCCACGAAGCCGGGCCACGGCTCCTCGGCATCGGGAATGCCCAGCTCGGTCTGGCTGGACAGACGCACGCCCCGCGGCGCCAGCATGGCCCGCAGCTCCTTCAGCTTGCCGGGATTGCCCGACGCCACCAGCCAATGTCCGCCCGTCATGCCCCTTCCTCCTGCAAGGCCGCCCGCTGCAGCCGCACCAGCTCGTCGATGCCCTTGGCGGCCAGATCCAGCAGCTCGCTTGCCTGCTGACGGGAGAAAGGTGCCCCCTCGGCCGTGCCCTGGATCTCCACCAGCCCCCCGGAAGCCGTCATCACCACGTTCATGTCGGTCTCGCAGCCCGAATCTTCCTGGTAGTCCAGGTCGAGCACGCAGGCCGGAGCTGCGCCAGGCAGCGCCACGATGCCTACCGAGATGGCGGCCACCGCCTCGCGCAGCGGATCGGAGGTCAGCTTGCCGGCGGCCAGCAGGCCGTTCACCGCATCGCGCAGCGCCACCCAGGCGCCGGTAATGGCCGCCGTGCGCGTGCCTCCGTCAGCCTGCAGCACGTCGCAATCCAGGTGGATGGTGCGCTCGCCCAGCCGCTTCAGGTCCGTCACCGCCCGCAGGCTGCGGCCGATCAGCCGCTGGATTTCCTGCGTGCGCCCGGACTGCTTGCCGCGCGCCGCCTCGCGGTCGCTGCGCGTGTGGGTGGCACGCGGCAGCATGCCGTATTCAGCCGTCACCCAGCCCTGTCCCTTGCCTCGCAGGAAGGGCGGCACGCTGTCGAGCACGCTGGCCGTGCACAGCACCCGGGTGTCACCGAAGCTCACCAGCACCGAACCCTCGGCGTGGCGTGTGAAACGTCGCTGAAAATGCACGGGCCGCAGCCCGTCCAGCGCGCGGCCGTCATGCCGCTGCGCGGAAGAAGAGTCAGTCATCGGGGACCCCCTGGAAGATCGGTCCCCGCATTCTATCGCCCCCGGAAATGCCCCCAGCAGGACGAAACGCCCCATGCCTGCCCCTGGGAGCAGGCAAACGGGTCATTCCCGACGGACCCCGCGCACGGGCGCGGTCGGGAAACAGCCCTGTCAGGGCACTTCCTTGTTCGAGCGCTGGATCGCCTCCTGGATCTCGGCAATCGTCTTGTCGATCTCGTCCTCGGTCATGTCGACCGATTCGGCGTCCAGGTTGTTGGCAATGGCGATGGTGGTGGTCACCGCCCCGTCGGGCAGCGCCATCGACGACAGCGACGGCAGACCATCGTTCTCGGAGCTGTCGGTGTCCCACTTCATGGCCAGCACCGTGGTGTTGTCGGCCCCCACGCCATTGTGGTTGAGCGCCGACTGGATCAGGCGAGGCACCGCCAGCTCCAGCGGCTCGTTGCGGAACTCGCGCACCAGCTCCTCACGGCTCACGCCGCTCCAGAGACCGTCCGAGCACAGCATCATCACGTCACCCGCCTTCAGCGGAAAGGCCGCATGGATCTCGACCGGCGGGATGAAGGGCGAGCCCAGGCAGTTGAGCACCTTGTTGCGCTCGGGGTGCACCTCGCTCTCGGCCTCGGTGATCAGCCCCAGGCTGATCAGGCTCTGCACCTTGGAGTGGTCCAGCGTGCGGAACAGGATGTCGGAATCACGCAGCAGGTACAGCCGGGAGTCCCCCGCATGCCCCCACCACGCATGCCCGTCCTGCACCACGCAGGCCACGATGGTGGTGCGCGGGCACTCGTTCATGCCATGCAGCTCACGATAGCGGTGCAGCTCGCGGTGGCTGGCATGAAAGGCCTGCTCGATGAAAGCCACCGGATCACGCAGCCGCGGCACAGCCTGCTGCTGGAACATCGAGGCTACCGTCTGCATGGCGATCTGCGCCGCGATCTCGCCCCGCAGATGCCCGCCCATGCCGTCGGCCAGCACCATCAGCAGCGACTCGCGCGAGAAGCAGTACCCCATCCGATCCTGGTTGATCGAACGACCACCGACATCGGTATCCTGGAAAATGGAAAAACGCATGGATCGAAAGCGAGTTGAATGTTCTGGGGCGTCCTGTCCGGGTCATCTGCCGCCGGCAGGTCTGCGTCGGTACCGAGCCGCCCCGACAGCGGCCCGTATCCGGCCGAAGGCCCGACCTCAGCCGCCCTTGCGGGCCGTCAGCAGCGTGACATCGGCCTCCTCGTGGCCCGACGGCGATGGCAGTTGGGCATGATGGCTTCGCTTGTGCGACGACGACGATCCTTTCGGATCACGGCGCCGCCTGAACGGCGAGATGATGTCCTCCAGCCAGCGCAGCGGCAAGAAACTGCGGGTTTCAACCCCCTCGCGCATGAAGGGTTCGCGCAACGCCCGTTGCAGCGCAAACACACTCTGCGGCCGCTCCAGCGGGTTGAGCTTCATGCACCAGTGCACCAGATCCAGCAGCTGCTGCGAGTAGATGTCGGTCAGACCCATCAGCACCGCGTCGACCTTGTCCTGCTTCATGCGCTGATCGGCTGCCTGCGGCGGCGCCCCCACCATGCAAGCGTACATGCTGGCGCCCAGGCCATAGATGTCGGTCCAGGGGCCCAGCTGCTGATTCTTCTTGTAGAGCTCCGGCGCGGCAAAACCCGGCGTGTACATCGGGAAGAGCTTGGGCGCGTCCTGCGTGAGCGTCTGGCGCGCCGCCCCGAAGTCCAGCAGCATGGGCAAGCCGCCCTTCTTCAGGTAGATGTTGGCCGGCTTCAGGTCCAGGTGCAGCAGGCGGTTGGCATGCACCTCGCGCAGCCCGTTCATCACCTGCGCGAAGATCTTGCGGATGTGCCGCTCGGGCAGCACGCGCTTGCCCGGCCGGTTGCGGTTGTGGATGACCAGCTCCTGCAGGCTGCGCCCGCTCTCGTAGGCCATCACCATGTAGACCGTCTCGTTGGCCCGGAAGAAGTTGACGACGCGCACCACGTTGGGGTGGATGACCCGTGACAGCGCCCGGCCTTCCTCGAAGAAGCACTTCAGGCCATTGCGATACGTAGGCAGATTGCCACCCACCACCTCGGGCACCAGCTGCCCGGGTGTGCGACGGACCAGAGAACTGGGCAGGTATTCCTTGATGGCGACCGGGTTCCCGTCCTGATCCTGGGCGAGATAAACCATCGAAAAACCGCCGCTGGCGATTTTTCTTACAATCCGGTAGCCACCTGCCTCGAAGCCCTCCGGCAATGGTGCGTTCTGCTCATTTGCCATGATGGCTATTGTAGAAGCGATGGATGCAAAACTCTGTATTTCCGTGTTACGACACGCCAGACGGACAGGCGCGGCGACTGAATGACATCCGGGCCCGCCCCCATCCCGAGAAACATCGGCCAGATCGGCATTTTTACCGTTTTTCCAAGCCCGGACACCCACCCGTCCCCACCACCTTCCTTCCCGACAGCGTTACAGAACGGCCCCCTCCTGACCCCTTTCGGATGTAACCGCCGGCGCAACCCCCGTGTGGCATCCATCCCACCATCCCGATCCGCCCGGTGGCAGCCGTTCGTGATCCTGCAGGCCCGTTTCCCTTTCTTCCCCCGTCTTTCCAGACACCGACATGTCCACCCAGCCCACGCCGCCCGTCACCGCCCCCTCGAATCCTGCCCCTGCCGCCGCCACGGGCACCGTCAACAGCATGACCGGCTACGCCCACCAGAGCGCCGACACCCCGCTCGGACGACTGGACATCGAGATCCGTGCCGTCAACAGCCGGTTCACCGATCTGCACTTCCGGCTGGCCGACGAATGCCGGCTGCTGGAGCCGCGGCTGCGCAGCGCCATCACGGCCACCGTCCGGCGCGGCAAGGTGGAATGCCGGATGAGCCTGCAGCGGCCCCGACCGGACAGCACCGACGCCCTGAACCTGGAGCGCCTGGCGCACTATGTGGAACTGAGCCGCCAGATCCGCCTTGTGGACGATAGCGCCCAGCCTCCCTCCGTGGCCGACTACCTGCGCTGGCTGCAGACCCCGGAACATGCCCCCACCGCCGGTGACGCAACCTCACAGGCCCTGGACGCCGACACGCTGTGGCAGCATGCCGAGCCGCTGGTACAGAGCTGCCTGCAGGCCTTCCAGGCCAGCCGCGCCCAGGAAGGCGCACAGCTTGCCCGCATCCTGCGGGAACAGGGCAGCCGGATGCGGACCCTGGCGGGGCAGCTGCGCCCCCACCTGCCCGAACTGCATGCCGCAGCCGAGGCCAGACTGATGGAGCGCCTGCAGAAAGCCGTCCAGGGCCTGCCCGTCAGCATTCCGGCCGACGAGACCCTGGCCCGCGTGCGCCAGGAGATCAGCCTGCTCAGCCTGAAGGACGACATCACCGAGGAACTGGACCGGCTGGACACCCATCTGCAGGCCATCGACGATGCCCTGGCCGCAGGCAGTCCGGTCGGCAAGCGGCTCGACTTCCTGATGCAGGAACTCAACCGCGAAGCCAACACCATCGCCTCCAAGAGCATCGCGTTGTCCATTACCGACACCGCACTGGCGCTGAAGCTGCTCATCGAACAGCTGCGCGAACAGGTCCAGAACCTGGAATGAAGGAACCTGACGGAACTCCCCCGCTCCCGCGTACAATGACCGCCGCCGCTCCGGCACCCTTGGTCGCTCCGGCCGGCGGCCGCCCCCTTCCAGGAACAGGATCCTCATGAAACTCTGCGTCTTCTGCGGTGCCAGCACCGGCAAATCCCCCGCCTATCGCCTGGCGGCCATCGAACTGGGCCATGCCATGGCCGATGCCGGCATCGGGCTCGTCTACGGGGGGGCCTCGGTCGGCCTGATGGGTGCCGTGGCCGACGCCGTCCTGGAGCGAGGGGGCGAAGTCATCGGCGTCATCCCGCGCTTCCTGGCCGACAAGGAACTGGCCCACAAGAAGCTCACCCGCCTACACGTCGTGGGCTCCATGCACCAGCGCAAGGCCATGATGGCCAGCCTGGCCGACGGCTTCATCGCCCTGCCCGGCGGTCTGGGCACACTGGAAGAACTGTTCGAGATCTGGACCTGGGGCCAGCTGGGACACCACCAGAAACCCTGCGCCCTGCTGGATGTGGGCGGTTTCTACACCGGCCTGACCGACTTCCTTGATCACGTGGCCACCGAAGGCTTCGTCAAGCCGGAATTCCGCAACATGCTGATCGTGGAACCCAACCCCGAACGTCTGCTGCCGGCCATGAAGGGCTACCAGCCGCCCGCAACCTCGCGCTGGATGACCGAAGGCAACACCTGAGCCTGCACGCCCCTCCGGGAAAGGCATGTTTTCCGGAGGGGTTTCGGGGGCTTTCCGGAATATCACCACGCAGGGCATTCCCGGGAAATACAGCGCTCAATATTGAATTTGATAATGCATTATCAATAACAGCATTTGATGAAAAAAGCCTTCAAATGCAGCATCATCGATATATAATCGCATTATCAATCACCGACAGGAGATCATCATGAGCGAATGCAAGCTGCCCCATCATGCCCACCATGACCACACCCATGGCCCCGGCTGCGGCCACACGGCCATCCGCCATGATGGCCATGTCGACTACCTGCACGACGGTCACCTGCACCATCCGCATGGCGACCACGTCGACGAGCACGTGATCCCCGTCTCGGCCACCAACCCCGACCGCTGCACGCCCGAGCACAAATGCAGCGGCCACGAGCCCGGCCACGTCCATGGCCCCGGTTGCGGCCACGAAGCCGTCCCGCACGGTGACCACATCGACTACCTGGTCGACGGCCACCTGCACCACCCGCACGGCGACCATTGCGACGACCATGGCCCGATCGAGGTGGTGAAGGGCTAAAAGCCGCCCGCCTGCACGGCCTGTCTCCAGCGCCGCCCGCAGGCATCGCAGCGTTCTCAGGGATGCCCCCGCAAGGGGGCATCCTTTTTTGTGCCCTGTCCTTGGGGCCCCCTGCATCCTGACCGTTGGCGTTGGTTCGGATGACATGCTTCCCGTCTGGCCTGCGCAACAGAACCGACCCCCTGTCGGGTACTCGAATCCATTCATTGACGCCCCGTCGGGACTTCCTGACCATCAAGGCCCATTGCACTGCCCGGCAGCGGCCATGTTCACCTTCCGTTTCTATACGCCCGACGATCGCCCAGCATGGGATGAGTTCGTGTTGCGAAGTCGCAACGGCGTGTTCCTGTTTCTTCGCGCGTACCTGGAGTACCACGCTGACCGTTTCGAAGACGCTTCCGTGGTGATTCACGCCGAAGGCCACAGGGACAGGATCGTCGCGGTCTTGCCCGCCAATCGGCAGCGCGCACCGCTACAGTTCGCAGAGCATGGTCACGGCGCCGCGGCCAATGCCCGCGGCGACACCTTCGTGACGCATGGCGGACTGACCTTCGGCGGCCTGGTGATGGACGAGAAACTGGGCGGCGCCCAGGTCGTGACCGTCATGCGGGAACTGCTCCCCTGGCTGGCAAACCACGGCTTCGCACGCCTGAAATACAAGCCTACCCCTCATCTGTACCACCGGCTGCCCAGCGAAGAAGACCTGTACGCGCTGCATCAGCTGGGTGCGCAAACCACGCAGGTGCTGCTCTCCAGCACACTGGACCTGACGCGCCCCTTCCCTGCGTCCGGCGCCAGAAAGAATGCGCTGAAAATCGCCGATCGTCACGACATCCAGGCAGGCCCATGCACATGGGAAGACTTCTGGCCACTGCTGACCCAGACGCTGCAGCATCGGCATGGCGTCAACCCGGTCCACAGCCTGGAGGAAATCCGGCTGCTCGCCAGCCGCTTTCCGAACCGCCTGGAAGTTCTGGGAGGCTGGTCGTCCCAGGACGCCTCGCAACAACTCCAGGCGGGTGCCGTCCTCTTCCATTACGACGGTGTGACCCACACCCAGTATCTGGCCTCGTCCCCTGCGGGACGGGATTCCCATGCCCAGCATCGCATCATCGACACCGCAATCGAAAGCGCCCGGGCTCGAGGACAACGCTGGTTCAGCTTCGGCACTTCCACCACCGAAGGCGGCCGTGTCCTGAATGAAGGCCTTCTCCACCACAAGGAGATCTTCGGCGCCCGGGGCACCATCCTGCAGACGCTGGAGCTGGACCTGCCGGGGCACTGACGGCCTCGGTCAGCCACCATCGGCAGCAGCCCTTCCCAGATGCCCACACGGCAGGCCCGCCCCTGAACTGGCCCGCAAGAACCTTCCTGTTCCGACGACCGTACCCAGGGCGTCCCCGCTACATTCGACCGGATTCCAACCACACTGTCGGACCCTGCTCCCATGGCCAGCCTGCCCGCAATCCACATCTGCCTGATCTCGCCTGCCGGATATGTTCATGCAGATGCATTGCTGGACCCGGCGCAGTACTTTGCCTGGCAGTTTCGCCGTCTGGGGGCAGATGTCAGCCTGGCCAGGAACGTCATACGACACGATGCGGTGAACTTCATTTTTGGTGCGCACTTAGGCTTCCCCGTGCAGCATCTTCAGGGCTACTGCTATGTGATCGTCAATCTGGAGCAAGTCAAGAACGCACGAGATCTGCTTGGAACACAGTACCTGGATCTGTTAAAACACTCGATCGTTGTCGACTACGACGCAGGAAATCTGTCCGAATATGCCAAACAGGCAGACGACGTACCACTGATCTCATTCGGAAACGCCGGCTGGCTTCACGAAGGTCAAAGGCCGCTGAAAATTCAGCAACGCCCCCTGGATCTACTGTTCATTGGATCCATCAACGACCGAAGACGAAAGCTCATTGACCGGATCGGGACTACGGGACGGACAGTCTCACTTCTCGAGCGCCCCGTCTATGGGTCCGCAAGAAACTCTGTCATCCAGCAGGCAAAGTCCGTCGTCAATCTGCACTTCCATGAAAATGCCCGTTTCGAACAGGTTCGTGCATTCCTGGCTCTTTCATTGGAAACTCCTGTCCTTTCCGAGCGCAATAACTTCACAGAAGTAAGCCCGGCATTCGATACGTGCGTGACATGGTTTCAGAATGACCAACTGGAGCCCCTGTTTTCAGAGGACTTCGGAACCCCCCTTTTCTACGAAGTGGTACAACAGCAGATCACGTTGTTCCAGACAGTGGACCCGATCGAACAGTACGCCGATCTTCTTGGGTTCGTCTCGGGGGTATGGCAGGCACGGACGCAGTCCACGCGTGCACCCGGTATCGATCAGTACATCGGCCCAAGAATGCCACTACCGGACATCCCCTCGGTCTCACGATCTGCACGCATCGCGGGCATCACACCACAAGCAGCCACGCAGAGGCCGGAAACACCATGCTCCCAGCATCTGCATGAAGCGACATCCTCAACCAAAGATAGGCCATTTCCCCTCTTCCAGGATCTGACAGACGTCTGTCATCAGATCGACCAGATGCTTGAACTTGGACAGACCGAACTGGCGCTCCTGATCGCTACCCAGGGTATCGTAGGTCACTACTCCCAGCCCGGCATCAGAAACCATGCTCTCTACTATCCATCCCTTGATGAGCGCCTGAACAGACTTTCGGCTCATGTGGAGGCCGAGAACATGGACAGTCCGGAGGATCGTGATTTCCCATGGATGAGGGAGCGTACAGGCGGATCGTTGCTCGTGGCAACCGAGATCTACAAGACCGGTGGACATACGCGCATGCTTCAGGAACTCGCAAGGAACCTGCCCAATCCGGTCCTGGTGCTGACGAACATCAGTGGTCACCACAAGGAAGATGAACTGGAAACCGGTTCGTGGATCAGGTCGATGTTCCCGGACTGTCCGGTGGTGCTTCTGGAAGGAGAAGGACTCTGGCCCAAAAGTCTCAACCTTGCGCGTCTCGTCAGGCGCCTTCGTCCTACGAATCTCTGGTATGCACAGCATCACTATGACGCAGTGGCGTTCGTGGGAACGATCGCATCAACCAAAGCCAGAAAGCTCTATCTTCATCATGCCGATCACAACCCTAGCCTGGGATGCACCCTGCCAGGAATGGTCCATGTTGATGTGACCAGGAGTCGCCAAAGGATTTGTACGGAACACCTTCACACAGCGGCACTACTCATGCCTCTGCATATCCAGGACCATCTACCCAAGGAGCCCCACGCTTTCTCGGACGCGACGGTGCTGTCAACAGTCACTGCTGGACGCCTTCAGAAGTACACAGGCCATGGTGCATTTGCCTATCAGAAGATCGTCCAGACCATACTGGAGTCCATCGACGGACGTCACCACCATATTGGCGATCTTCCCGAATCATTCATCCATACCCTGAGATCCCATCTCAAAGAGCACGACATCGATCCAGACCGCTTTGTTTATCTGGGTTCCGTTCCCTCCCTGTGGGAAGCACTGAAGACCTTGGATGCACAGGTTTACATCGGATCCGCACCGACATCTGGTGGCTACTCCCCCATAGAGGCCCAGGGCTGCGGCTATCCAGTCCTGCCCTTCAACGGATTTGACGTGGGTTCTGTCCTGGCAGATCTGAGCTTCTACGCTGCCCCGGAACTTGCATGGCCAGACCTGGAGACACTGGGCAGGACCCTCAAGAACATCAAGCCAAGGCTGACGGAACTGAATCAGCAAGCTCGAAGATTCTATGAAATGAACTACTCCCGTTCCCGCTTCCAGGACAGTCTTCAGAAGCTCATGAAGGCATGACCGGGCAAACGGCTGTCTGAAACCCACCACGTACGCCGCCACTCGATCCAGGCATTCCCCCGTCTGGCAAGGAGACGGCCCAAGGGTCGAAGGGAGGGGCATCATCAAGGCAGCTGTTCATTGCGCCATGCCCCCATGCCTTCCCATTCCATCATCCGCGACCTGCAGGACTACGAGAACGAGTACAAGAATGCCTCGTTCGAGCCAGTACAGGCGGTACTTCGAAAGCAACTGATCATATCTCAGTTGCAAAGATACAACGCCCGGCGGATTCTGGAAGTCGGTTGTGGCATGGCTCCGCTTTTCGATTCGGGCCTCGCGTTCGAAAGGATGACCATCGTGGAACCGGGAGCGAGCTTCAGCGCAAACGCCCGGGCCATGTCTGCCGATGATGCACGCATCACGGTCGTGGAGTCCACGCTGGAAGATGCCGTATCAGCCCGGTTGCTGAAAGGACAGACCTTCGATTTCATCGTTGCGGCCGCCCTGCTCCATGAACTTCCAGACCCATCCATTTTCCTGGAAGCACTCAAGACCATCTGCACACCACAAACGACGATTCACCTCAGCGTCCCCAACGCACGGTCCCTCCATCGGTTGCTTGCCATGGAGATGGGTCTCATCCCGGACATTCACGTCGTTTCCGACCGGCAGATAAGGCTTCAGCAGCACCATACCTTCGACATGGATCAACTTCGCCAGCTCTGTCTGCACACGGGGTTCATGATCCTCGATGAGGGTTCCCATTTCATCAAACCATTCACCCACGATCAGATGCAGAAGCTTCGAAATGTGGGAGTACTCACCGACCGCATGCTGCACGGAATGGTCGGTCTTGAAAAACATCTTCCCGGCCTCGGCTCGGAGATATACGTCAACCTGCGCACGAACCTCCCTTCACACGATCAGCCCCGTTGACATCGACTCAACGTCCTGCACAAGCAAGTTTCGAACCCTGAAACACGTCATCACCGTCTTCCGAAGCATCATGTCCCCAGCTCAGAACACCAACATCCCCCTTGTTCTTGTCGGAAACAGTCTCTCCGTTCTGATTGCTGCGACGGTACGCGCCGAGAAGGGACTGAAGACCGTGATCGTCAATCCCGGTGGTCACCTAGGGGGGTACTTTGCGGGCATACAGGCGCTAGGAAGACTCCAGGATGCGGGCATGGTCCTGTATGAACTCAGTTCACTCCGACATGACGCTTCAGTTCCCCCTCTGGAAAGCTACAACCCCATGGGAAGAAACGACGTCGGACGATTTTCCGAAGTCGTTCGCCGGTACGTCAGCTCTCTGCACGACATCCATACGGTACCCCAACCCATGATGTGGGCCGACGGCAAGATGCTGCCCGACATGATCCTTTCCAATGGCATATCGGCTCTTCCCATGCTCTCCAACGCATCCACCATCCGGGATGAGCTGATCAGGATCTGCCGGACGATAACCCCTGAAAGCCGGTTGTGGCATCCTGCCAACAAGGGGGCATGGCCACTGGATGGTACTCCGACGGCAGACTGGGCATCGACGACTTCAGGAAATGAGGGATTCAACTGCGACACTGTCTCCAGACGCATTCATGGTGAAACGCTTCATGAATGTGTTTTCAGCGCATTTTCCAGACAGGTCATGAACACTGACGCCAGTTCCGTCGCTGCGTTGTATCACCGTCTTCCGTGGCTTCCCATGTACTGGCCCCAAACGCTTCTGTCCGTCCTGGAAGGCAGGACGGACAACGCTGTACTGCCGACATTCTTCAGTCATCCTGTCGGCAGCACGGTTGCACATCTCTGCCGCCATCTGGAAAGTCGTGCGCACGCTGACCCTTTGATCCACGTCATTCAGGACCGGGTCATGAAGCTTGAGAGGAACACGAACGGCTTCTCGGTCCATACTGCTCAGTCCGGTATGCTCCAGTCGCTTCGTCTGGGCTGGGCGCTTCCACCCAATATGGGGGTCGCGGCCGCTGGTCACACTCCCGACACGGATCGAAGCAAACGTCTCCCCCTGATGCTCTGCTTCCTGAAGCTGCGTCCCGAGCATATCGATCGTGAATGCAGCGTCGTTTATGGCGTTGCCAACGATACAGGCCTTTACAGGATCACCAACAGCACCCTGTGTGGCGCACCTTCCGAGGACGGAGAAATCTACATGGTGGCCGAAGCCAATCCTGATCGTTTCGCTGCCCACCACGGCTCCCAGCTTGATGATCAGGAGGTAGCAGCTGCCGTATGTCGAGATCTGGCTCACATGGGATTGATCCGGCGCTCCGCAAAACCTGTTGCAACAGAGATCCGACGATTCGCTGGCGCCCGGCCCGTACCCACGCATGAAAGCGTGCAGTGTCATCTGCAAGAGCGCCAGCGTCTGATGGCCTTGCTTCCCGGGCTGGAACCACTGGGCGTTTGTGCAGGCCCCTTCTCAGTAGGCCTTGCTGACCACATCGTTCAGGGCCTTCAGCTGGCCAAACGCCCGGACACACCCGAGATCACTCACTCCTCTTCATTCCATTCCTACGATGCCCTGGCGCATGCCTGAAAGGAAGACCATGAATACCTCACCTACACAACGTCCCGCCTCCCTGGTCCTGGCCGGCAATGCCCTGTCAGTCCTGATTGCTGCCACGGAGCGCGCGCATCGCGGCCTGGCCACCACCATCATCAATCCGGGCGGCCCGCTGGGCGGCTACTTCTCGGGCGTGCATGCCCTGGGCCGGCGTGTGGACGGCGGCATGGTGCTGTTCGAGTTCAGCTCGTTCTCCGAGCCGGCCGTGGCACCGCGCCTGGACAGCTATGATCCGATGAAGCGCAACGATGTCGGCCGCTTCTGTGGCGTGATCCGCCGCTATGTTCAAGGTCTGCACAGCACGCATGCGGTGGGTACGCCGCGCATGTGGGTGGATGGCAAGCTGCTGCCCGACATGATGCTGGGCAACGGCATCTCGGCCCTGAACCACCTGAGCAGCTCGGCTGCCATTCACCGGGAGCTGGCCGTCATCGAACGGCAGGTGAAGCACGACACGATGCTCTGGCACCCGGCCAACAAGACCACCTGGCCGCTGGATGGTTCAGCCCCTGCCGATTGGGCCAGCACCCAGGGGAATGTTCCTTTCAACTGCGACAGCCTGTCACGTCGCATCCATGGTCGTACGCTGCACGAGACGCTGTTTGCTCCCTTTGCCCGTCAGGTGATGAACCGCGACGCCAGCCACCTGGCCGCGCTGTATCACCGCCTGCCCTGGCTGCCGATGTACTGGCCGCAGACACTGCTGTCCACGCTGAGCAACCATGGCCGCGTTCCCGGCATGCCGGCCACGGTCTTCAACTATCCGTCTCATGGCTCCATTGCCGCCATCTGCCAGAACCTGACCCAGATGGTGCGCAATCATCCGCTCATCACCCTGGTGGAGGACCCGATCCAGCAGGTTCGGCGCACGGCCGATCATTTCGTCATCACCACCGCCAAGCACGGCGACATTCACGCACAGCGCCTAGGCTGGGCCATGACACCGAACCGGGGCATGGCGGTTGCCGGCATGACGGCGCCTGCCGAGAATCCGGAACGTCTTCCACTGATGCTGGGCTTCTTCAAGCTGGCGGAATCCCAGGTTCATCAGGTGGTGAGCGTGTTGCATGCCGTGGCCAACGACACCGGCATCTATCGCATTACCAATGCCACCGCCTGCGGCACGCCCACCGATGAGGGCACCATGCGTCTGGTGGTGGAAGCCAACCCGCATCGCTTCGCCGCACACCACGTCGGCATTGATCTGAACGACGAAAGCGCCGTCATGCAGGCCATGCTGCGCGACCTCTCGACGATTGGCGTCACCGCTTCTTCCATCCGCCCGATCGGCTTCGAGCTCAAGCGCTTCGACGGTGCCCTGCCGCTGCCCACACCGGCCGCCGTGGCGACCTTCCTGGAGGCCCGCGAGCAGATGCTGCGCGCGCTGCCGGGCATCGAGCCGATGGGCGCCTCGGCCGGCCCCTTCGCAGTCGGCCTGTCGGACCAGATCATCCAGGGCCTGCAGATGGCCCATCGCGTGGACCGGAAGGACGGCGCCAGGGCAGAGGCCATCGAATCTGCGATGGCAGCCTGACACCTCGTGCCTGATGGCGATCCGGACCTCCTGAAGATCGCGCCGTTGCCCATGCGCCACTCTCCTGTTGGTGCCACCAGCTTCGGCGCGGCAAACCTCCAAACTACGAGACAGACATCATGCTGGTCGATTGCGTGACCCTGCAACTGCCCAAGGTCCATGATCCGCGCGGCAACCTGACCTTCGTGGAAGGCGGCCGCCAGATTCCGTTCGACATCCGTCGCGTGTACTACCTGTACGACGTGCCGGGCGGCTCGGAACGGGGCGGGCATGCCCATCTGGCGCTGCACCAGTTCGTCATTGCCATGTCGGGCAGTTTCGACATCGTGCTGGACGATGGATTCGATCGCAAGCGCTACCACCTGAACCGGTCCTACGAGGGGCTGTACATCCCGCCCATGACCTGGCGCGAGCTGGACAACTTCTCATCGGGCAGCGTGTGCATGGTGCTGGCCTCCGAGGTCTACGACGAGGCCGACTACATCCGGAACTACAGCGACTTCATGCTTGAAGTCCATACCCGGCACCGTGCGCAGCACCATCATGCGCCGCCGGCTGCCCATGTTGGCACCATCACCGGCACGCCTCTTTCAACCCCTGCGCCCCCCGCTCCCCGACGCGAGCCGGCGGAGGCGATTGATGAGATGGAAACAGCTGTCCTGACGTCAGCAACATCCAGATCGACACGTTCCGGATCATTCGATGATGAACTTGTCCTGAACATCACCTGACTCCACGCTGTTTCAACGGCATGAACGCCCGGACACACATCCGGGCTTTCTTGCCCCTATCCTTTTCATCACGCCCCGGTTCTTTCATGAATGCTGCAGCCCCCGTCCCCTTCCTGAACCTGAAGGCCATCAACGAGCGTCATCGTCTGGCCTTCCGCGAAGCCTTCGAGCGGGTGATGGACAGCGGCTGGGTGCTGCTGGGCGAAGAAACGGCAGCCTTCGAGGCGGCCTTTGCGGCATACTGCGGCGTGAAGCACTGCATCTCGGTGGGCAATGGGCTGGATGCCCTGCAGCTGGCGCTGCGAGGCTGGGGAATCGGTGCGGGTGATGAGGTGATCGTGCCCAGCCACACCTACATTGCCACCTGGCTGGCCGTAAGCTACACGGGGGCCACGCCGGTTCCGGTGGAGCCAACTTCGGACGGCACCGGCCTGGATCCGGAGGCGCTGGCTGCGGCCATCACGCCCCGTACCCGCGCCATCGCGGTGGTGCATCTGTACGGCCGCCCCGTGGACATGGAGCCGATCATGGCCATTGCCGAACGGCACGGCCTGCCGGTGCTGGAAGACGCAGCGCAGGCACACGGCGCCACCTACCAAGGGAAGCGCTGCGGCAGCCTGGGACATGCCGCCGGCTTCAGTTTCTACCCGGGCAAGAACCTGGGTGCGCTGGGCGACGCCGGCGCGGTGACGACCAACGACGATGCGCTGGCCCGGCGGGTGCGCATGCTGCGCAACTACGGGTCGGAGCGGAAGTATGTCCACGAGCTGGCAGGCTTCAATTCCCGCATGGACGAGCTGCAGGCGGCCTTCCTGCGTGAGAAGCTGCAGACGCTGGATCGTGACAACCGCCGCCGCGCCGACATTGCCACCACCTATCGGCTGGGCCTGCAGGGGCTGCCGGGGCTGATGTTGCCTCCTGCCGATGACGAGACCACGCGTTCGGCCTGGCACCTGTTTGTGGTGCGGCACCCGCAGCGCGACCGTCTGGCGGCGCTGCTGGCCGAGCATGGCATTCAGACCCTGATCCACTACCCCACGCCGGTCCACCACCAGGGGGCATACCAAGGGCAGCCGGTCAGCCAGCAGTCCTTCCCGCGGGCCGAACGCCTGGCCCGCGAGGTGCTGAGCCTGCCGATGGATCCGACGATCTCGGACCGGCAGGTGCTGCGTGTCATTGCGGCGGTGCGCAGCGCGTGTGTGTCACTGGGTGAGCCTTCATCCAAGGCGGCCTGAGCGGTCGGGTTCAGACACTCAGTATAGAAGCCCCATATGCGGCCACTTTCCCGTCGGCACTGAGCAGGGTCATGCCTTCGACCTGAGACTGGGCCACCAGCATTCGGTCGAACGGGTCCCGGTGCAGCCAGGGCAGACTGACCACGGCGGCAGCATGCCTGCCGTTGACCTCCAGCTCCCTGTATCCGTTCCTGAGCAGCAATGTCCTGAACAGGAACGGATCAACACGAAAGCCTGGCTTCTGCATCGAGGCCTTGATGGCGATCTCCCAGATGCTCACCGCACTGAAATGGAGCTCGTTGCAGGTATCTTCTATGATGCTTCTGGCAGTCGGACTCAACTTCCCGGAATCGCGTGCGCTCCACAGGAGAAGATGGGTGTCGAGCAGGTACTTCATGGTCTGTCAGACGAGAACATCTCCGCGATCTCGTCTGCCATCATGTCGTCGAAGTCATCCGGAATCTCGGGCAAGTCCGGCATGAAGCCGACTCTCCGGGGCGTGATGTCTTCCCCGTCGTACGGCACGAGCTTTGCCATGGGCTTTCCGGCCTTGGCAATGATGACGACATCTCCCTTGCCTACATCTTCCAGCAAACGGGACAGATGCGTCTTGGCTTCGTGAACGTTGACCTGCATCATCGTGGGTCCTTGTCAGCTCTGACTTGGTCAAGTCTACTTGACTAAGTCAGACCCGACAAGAACAACCCACGGATGGTCTCCGCCACGGTCAACCCGGTCGACGTGCCATCAGGGGCCAGGTCCCTATGCCGGGTTCCCCAGCCGCCCCCTCTGATCTCATTCCAGAGGAACCGGAACCCGGGAATGCCTTGTGGATCCGGGGCCTGATTCAGCCCAGCGCCTGCAGTCGCGCGATTTCCTTGCGGATGTGCTTGATGGCAGGCGTGACGATGGCGACGAAGTGCGATTCGCGCACGCGGCGTTGCGGCGCGGATTTCATCAGGTAGCCGCGCGCGCCCTGGTGCAGCAGCGCCGCCTGGGCGGCACGCAGCGACAGTTCGGCGGCCTCGCCACGCACCTTCAGCACGTCGACGAAGAACGCGTTGCTGGTCTCGAACGGCGTGGCGGCCAGCTTCTGCACGCGGGCCACGATGGCGTCCAGTTCGGCCTGCAGGGCGTCGGGCTGATCGTCAAGGAAGCGGTTGACGTGGCCCAGTGAGGCCTCGACTTCACGCATGGAGTCGATGGCCCCCTGGATGACGCCCCAGCCAATGCCGCATTGCAGCAGCACGAAGGCAGCCCGGATGCTGGCCAGATAGGGACGCGCCGGCCAGGCAACGATATTGCGTGCCGGCACGCGGTGGCCCGAGAAGCCCAGTCCCAGCGTGGCCGTGCCTTCCATGCCCGAGAAGGTGGGGCACGGCGACAGCGAGATGCCGTCGTCCTGGCAGTTGGCCAGGAACATCAGTTCACGCGGGCCGTCATCGGTCTGGACTTCGGCCATGGCGCAGAAATGGTGGTCGGGCCCCAGATTGCTCACCCAGGGCAGCATGCCGTCGACGATGAAGCCATCGCCATCGGGCCGAGCCTTCAACCGGTTTTCCTCGATGCCGGTGATGCTCTTCATGGCATTGGAGAGTCCGGTGCCCCCCATGGCCTCGCCGGTCACGAGCTCCAGCAGCGTGTCCTGCAGGGCCTCCACATGGGGCGAGCGCTCCAGGTACAGCGCGCAGGAAATCTGGCACCACATCAAAAAGCCGGTGGAGGCGCAGACCTTCGAGACCTCGGCAATGGCCTGGATGGCGCCGGCATAGCTGGCACCACCGGGCAGGCCGGCCAGCTGGGCACGGAAGGCCCCGACTTCACCCAGCTGCTGCATGATCTCCTTCGGATACAGCCCCCGGTCGATGTCATCGACGATAGCAGCCAGCGGACCCTGTGCGATTTCCCGCACGGCCTCCAGCATCTCGGCATCATCGGGACGGTCGATTTCCTCGGCCAGCGATGAAAGGTGTTCGACGGTTTCCTGTTCCAGAACAGCAGCGGACATGGGGACTCCCAGAAAGAGACGACGGCGCAGCCGGCGGACGGCAGCGCCTGGGCAAAAGGACTGCGAAAGGGCCGATGGCGTGACGGATGCCTTCACGCCACGGCAGAGCTGCATCGGCACCCGGACCGCTCAGGATCCGGGGCCTTCCCGGCCGTTTGACGATTCGACGAGACGGACGGAGGCAGCGGCCGATCAGGCCAGTTCGATGCTGAAGGGCACCGGGTTGCGGATGGTGTTGGCCACCGGCGAGTAGAAGTTGGCGTGCTGGACGATGTCATTGAGCTCTTCGCGGGTGGCGTCGCCCTCGATGACGACCTTCACGCGCACTTCCTGAAAGCCCATCTCGGCCGGCTGCTTCTCGGCGCCGCCCGCACCCCAGGCCGCCGGGTTGCCGATGTCGCCTTCGAGGAAGAGTTCCAGCTTGCTGAGCTTGACCTGGCGCAGCGTGGCCACGGCCGTGATGCCCACGCCCAGGCAGCCACCCAGGGCGGACAGCACGATCTCGCCCGGGGCGGGCGCGGTGTTCTGGCCGAACAGGTGCAGCGGCTCATCCACCACCACGGCGGCGTGGTCACCCACGTAGCTGAGCGAGCGGTACTGGCCTTCCATGACGGTGTGGACCTTGTTGGTGCCACGGGCGTTGGGGTTGTTGCGGCCCTTCTCGGCAAAGGCCAGCAGGCCGTCGCGGTCGATGGGGCGCAGGTAGGTCTTGACGGTTTCGGTCATGTCTTTCTCCCGGAGTTTCGTTCAGTTGTTCAGGACTGCAATGGCCGCGATTCTGGCACTGGACTTCATCGGGAGATGGATATGGATATGCGGGAAATGAATATGTGGGGTTTAAGAGCCTGTGCCCCGGGCCGCCCGGGCTGCCGCCCGCGAAGTGGGGTTTGTCGCGTGATGAAACGTGAATTGGGGTAGATTCAATGGCATGGTAGCTTCTCCTCCACGACACCGGAAAGGGACATCATGAAGATCACCAGCTTTGGCGAAGTACTGTGGGACAACCTGCCCAGCGGCAAGAAGCTGGGTGGCGCACCGCTCAATGTCCTGGTTCGCCTGCGGGCCCTGGGTGCCGACTGCGCCATCATCAGCAGTCGCGGAGCGGACGCGGACGGTGACGAGATCCAGCGGCAGATCGAGGAGAAGAATGTCTCGACAGCGCTGCTGCAGACCTGCCCGGACCAGCCCACCAGCCTGGTGGAAGTGGCCATCAACAAGTGCGGTGTGGCCACCTATGACATCGTGTACCCATGCGCCTGGGACCGGATCACGCTTCGGGACGAGGCGCTGGCGCGGGTGGCCGAGTCGGATGCCTTCGTGTTCGGCAGTCTGTGCACGCGGGATCCGGTGACGCGACGGACGCTGGAAACGATCCTGGACCGCACGGCAGGCACCGACACGTTCAAGGTGTTCGACGTGAACCTGCGCCAGCCGCACTACACGCACGAGCGGGTGCTGAGCCTGATGAAGCGGGCGGACATGGCCAAGCTCAACGACGACGAGCTGTACGAGCTGGCGGTGGCTTTCGGCTCGAAGCACCGCTCGATCGACCAGAACGTGCGCTTTCTGGCGCGGCTGGCGGGTCTGGAGCGGCTGTGCGTGACGCTGGGACCGCACGGGGCGCTGTATTTTGCCGACGACCAGATGCATTTCCACACGGGCTTCCGGGTGGAGGTGGCCGATACGGTGGGCTCGGGCGACAGCTTCCTGGCTGGCCTGATCTACAAGCTGCTCAACGGCGCCTCGCCGGACGAGGCGCTGGACTTTGCCTGCGCGCTGGGGGCCATGGTGGCGACCCACATCGGGCCGACGCCGACGATCGAGACCGAGGAGATCGAACGCTTCCGCCACCCGGTCTGAGCGATCACGGGGGCACACCCGCCTGCGTCCGGCCGGAGGCGCAGGCAGGGATGGGAAGGCATCACCCGGGTAGGTTCACCGCCCTGCGGATCTTGCGCTGCGCTGGCCCTGGAGACATGCCGGCGGCATCGCATGGCATGGCATGGCATGGCATAGCATGGCAGACCGTCAGGAGCACGGTTGATTCGTGTCAACATGGCGGCTGCCATGCGCGTTGAGTGAGAAGAATTCGCGGACCGATGGTTCATCGTCGGACATGTTTGGCCTGGCATAGGCCGCTTTCTTCTTTCCCGCATGAGCGCCCCCCACAAGACCCGCGCCGGCACGGCCGGGCAATCCCGTTCATGGCGTCGCTGGCTGGCGATGGTCACGGTACTGCTCCTGCTGGCCGCGGGCGGCTGGTGGTGGTGGCGTCCGCCACCGGTGACGCCTCCCACGGCCCGGGTGACCCGGGCGGACATCCAGCTGCTGATCACGGCCACGGGCACGGTGGAGCCACGCCGTTACGTGGACGTGGGCGCGCAGGTCTCGGGTCAGGTCAAGCGGATCCATGTGCAGGTGGGTGACGATGTGAAGCGCGGCCAGCTGCTTCTGGAGATCGATCCGGAGGTGCAGCAGGCCGTGGTGGAGGGAGCCCGCGCGTCGCTGGCGTCGCTTCAGGCGCAAGAGGTGGAGCAACGTGTCCAGATGCGGCTGGCCAGCCAGCAGCTCAAGCGGCGACGGCGCCTGCTGAAGCAGGATGCGGCCACCCGCGAGGACCTGGAGAATGCGGAGGCGGCGCTGGAGATGGCACAGGCCCGCATCGCCAGCCTGCAGGCGAAGATGCAGGAAACGCGTGCCACGCTGCGCGCCGAGGAGACCCGACTTTCGTACACGCGCATCTATGCGCCGATGGACGGCACGGTCATCGCGCTGGAGGCCCGCGAAGGCCAGACGCTGAATGCCACCTACCAGACGCCCCGGATGATGCGCATCGCCGACCTGGCGACCATGACGGTCCGCACCCGGGTGTCCGAGGCCGACGTACAGGGTGTGACGGCGGGAATGCCGGTGTGGTTCAGCCCACTGGTGGCGCGGCTGGGCCACGAGGAGGCGCCCCGGCGCTGGCACGGCAAGGTGCGACAGGTGCTGCCGGCGCCGGATCTGCCAGCCGGCGGCAGCCAGGGTGATGGCGGCCAGGACGGCAGTGCATCGGCCACGACCCCCACGGTGGTCAACTACACAGCCCTCTTCGACGTGGACAACGCCGACGGGGTGCTGCGGCCACAGATGACGGCCCAGGTATCGTTCGTGGCGCGTTCGGCGCCGGGCGTGCTGGCGGTGCCGATGGCGGCGCTGGAACGACAGCCGGATGCCCCGCCGGGTACCTACCGCGCCCGGCTGCGCCTTGCCGACGGTAGCGCCCTGCAGCGCACCGTGCGCATCGGCGTGACCGATCTGGTGCTGGGCGAGGTACTGGAAGGGCTGGACGAGGGAGATGAGGTCCTGCTGAACGTCGCAACCGAAGCATCCCCCGACGCGTCAGGCATCGTCATCGACCCCAGCCCCGGCATGGTCATGCCAGGCGTCTGAGCGGGTGGCCAGGATACCGGGACACGGCACGAGCCACGAAGGCGGGACATGGCGGACATGGGAAAGGGGGCGAGGCAGTCCCGGATGCTCCGGTGCGTGGGAGGCAGGACATGAAAGGCGGGACGTGGGAAGGGAGGCGGCCATGGCGGCACCGGTGCTGATCGAGCTGCGTGAGGTGCGCAAGCGTTTCGGGGGGCGTGACGGGGTGCCGGAGGTGGAGATCCTGCACGGCATTGACCTTCGGATCCAGGCGGGCGAGTACGTGGCCATCGTCGGCGCGTCGGGCTCGGGCAAGACGACGCTGATGAACATCCTGGGCTGCCTGGACCGGCCCAGCAGCGGCGAGTACCTGTTCCAGGGCGAGGCGGTCTCGGGGCTGGACGACGATGCGCTGGCCGCGCTGCGGCGCGAGGTGTTCGGCTTCGTCTTCCAGGGCTACCACCTGATCGGCACATCCTCGGCACTGGACAACGTGGCGATGCCGGCCCGCTATGCGGGGGTGGGCGAGCAGGCGCGGCACAAGCGCGCGGCCGCCCTTCTCTCACGACTGGGCCTGGTGGACCGTTTGCAGTACCTGCCCCACCAGCTCTCGGGCGGCCAGCAGCAGCGGGTGTCGATTGCCCGGGCACTGGTCAACGGCGGGCAGGTGATCCTGGCCGACGAGCCGACCGGAGCGCTGGATTCGACAAGCGGCGAGCAGGTGATGCAGCAGCTGGACGAACTGGCAGCTGCCGGCCACACGCTGATCCTGATCACCCACGATCCGGCCGTGGCGGCCCGGGCACGGCGCATCATCTCGATGGCTGACGGCCGGATCGTGAGGGATGTGACGGCGCCCGTCGACGGGAAGGTGCATCCGCTGCCGGAAACCGGCCGGGCCGTGGCCGACGACAGCCTGCTGGTCCGGCATGCCGATGTACCGGTACGCAAGGACGGCAGGCCGTGCGCCGAGGTGCCGGCAGAGGCACCGACAGAAGCCCCTGCCGGCCTGTCCGAACTGCACCCGCTGCGCGGGCGGGGCCGGCTGCCGCTGCTGGCGGATCTGCCGGAGATCCTGCGCTCGGCCTGGCGGGTGATGCGGCTGAACCGGCTGCGCACCGGGCTCACGCTGCTGGGCATCATCATCGGCGTGGCGTCGGTCATCGTGATGCTGGCCGTGGGCCAGGGCTCGCAGGAGAAGGTACTGGCCGAGATGCAGACCTTCGGGCTGCGCACGATCTACATCTTCCGGGAATGGCTGTCCGATACCCAGCAGGCCCGACCGCTGTCGATGGCCGATGTGGCGGCCGTGCAGCAGGTGCCGAACGTGGAGCAGGCTTCGCCTGTCATCGACCAGAACGGCATCATCGTGCGTCATGGCAACCGGACGCTGCGCACCAATCTGAGCGCCACCACCCGGCACTTCGCGCAGGCGCTTAACTGGCCGGTCAGCCAAGGCACGCTGCTGGAGACGGAAGACGAGCACGATCTGCGCAAGGTGGTGCTGCTGGGCGAGCGGGTGCGCGAGGCGCTGTTCGGCGCCCACGGCCAGGCAGTGGGCCAGGAGATTCTGGTGGGCAACGTGCCGTTCCGGGTGATCGGGGTGATGGCGCCGAAACCCGCCCCCTTCCCGGGGGATGATGTCAACAATCAGGTGATCGTGCCGGTGGGCGCAGCGGCGGTGCGGCTGGTCGGCAGCATGGAACTGAGCCGCATCAACGTGGTCATCCGCGACATGCGGCATGCCGCCGAGACCGAAGCCGCCATCGTGAAGACGCTGACGGCCCGCCATGGCCGCAAGGACTTCAACATCCTGAACCAGGCGCAGGCGGTACAGCAGCTGGCGCAGGCCAACCGGACGCTGACGCTGATGCTGGGGCTGATCGCCGCGATCTCGCTGCTGGTGGGCGGCATCGGCGTGATGAACGTGATGCTGATGACGGTGCGCGAGCGCACCGGCGAGATCGGCATCCGCATCGCCACCGGCGCCCGGCAGGCCGACATCCTGCGTCAGTTCCTGGTGGAAGCGATGCTGCTGACAGGCCTCGGCGGCACGGTGGGTGTGAGCGGCGGGCTGCTGGTCGGCCTGGGACTGAAGGCGCTGGGCATCCCGATGACCTTCTCGCCGCTGGCTGCCGCCATGGCCTTCGGCTGTGCCGTGGCCACGGGTGTGATCTTCGGGTTCATGCCAGCGCGCCAGGCGGCCCGACTGGACCCGGTGCGGGCACTGGCAGGGGAATGATCAGAACAGTCCCACCACCTTGCCGTCCGGACCGATGTCGATGCGCTGGGCGGAGGGAACCTTGGGCAGGCCGGGCATGGTCATCAGGTCACCGCAGATCATGACGATGAAGCCGGCCCCGGCCGACAGACGCACTTCGCGCACGTTGACGACGTGACCGCTGGGTGCGCCCAGCACCGTGGGATCGGTGGAGAAACTGGCGGCCGTCTTGGCCACGCAGACAGGGTAATGGCCGTAGCCCTGGGCCTGCCAGTCCTCGATCTGGCGGCGCACCTTGGCGGGCGCGCTGATGTCGGCCGCACCGTAGATGCGGGTGGCGATGGTCCGGAGCTTGTCCCAGAGAGGCATGTCATCCGGATAGAGAGGATTCGGGGCCGTGCGGGCTGCCGATGCGCCCTTGCCCTGCTCGGCCAGTCGTACCACTTCGTGGGCCAGCGCCTCGGCGCCGGCACTGCCTTTGGCCCAGTGTTCGGCCAGCACCACGTCCACGCCACGGGCCCGCATGGCACGGCGGATGAGATCCAGCTCGGCCTCGGTATCGGCATCGAAGCGGTTGATGGCCACGACAGCGGGCAGGCCGAAGCGGCCGGTGATGTTGTCGACGTGGCGTTCGAGGTTGGCCATGCCCTTTTCCAGTGCGGCCAGATTCTCGGTGCCCAGTTCCTTCACGGGAACGCCGCCGTTGTACTTGAGGGCACGCACGGTGGCGACGATGACGCAGGCATCGGGCCAGAGGACGGCCTTGCGGCACTTGATGTCGAGGAACTTCTCGGCGCCCAGGTCGGCGCCGAAGCCGGCTTCGGTGACGACGTAGTCGGCCAGCTTCAGGCCCGCACGGGTGGCGATGACCGAGCTGCAGCCATGGGCGATGTTGGCAAAGGGTCCGCCATGCAGCAGCGCCGGGTTGTTTTCCAGGGTCTGCACCAGGTTGGGCTTGATGGCGTCGCGCAACAGCACGGCCATGGCGCCGTGGACCTGCAGCTGCCGTGCACGCAGAGGCTGGCCCTGGCGGTCCAGGCCGAAGACGATCTCGCCCAGCCGCTCGCGCAGGTCCATCAGCGACGTGGCCAGGCAGAAGATGGCCATGACCTCGCTGGCCACCACGATGTCGAAGCCGTCTTCGCGAGGCTGGCCGTTCACGTGGCCGCCCAGGCCCACGATGGTGCTGCGCAGGGCCCGGTCGTTCATGTCCATCACCCGCTTCCAGTGGATGCGGGTGGGATCGATGTCCAGTTCGTTGCCGTGGTGGATGTGGTTGTCGATGGCGGCCGCCAGCAGGTTATGGGCCTGACCGATGGCAGCGAAGTCGCCGGTGAAGTGAAGGTTGATGTCCTCCATGGGCACGACCTGGGCGTGACCGCCGCCCGCCGCGCCGCCCTTGATGCCGAAGACCGGCCCCATGGACGGTTCGCGCAGGCAGATCATCGTCTTTCGGCCGATGCGGTTGAGGGCATCCCCCAGACCGACCGTGAGAGTGGTCTTGCCTTCGCCGGCCGGCGTGGGGCTGATGGCGGTGACCAGCACCAGTCGGCTGTCCTTCCTTTCGGGCTGGCTGTCGAGCCAGTCCAGCGAGACCTTGGCCTTGTAGTGGCCGTAAGGCTCCAGGGCGTCATCGGGGATGCCGGCCCTGGCGGCAATGTGGCCGATGCGCTCCAAGTGGGCGTTCTGAGCGATCTCGATGTCGGTGGGCATGGTGTTGTCTCGTTCCTGGGAAGCGCAGAGGGGCAATGGCCAGCCCTGGGACAGGGCGGACTGGCATGCCGTGGACGGCGTTCAGGATCGTACCAGCTCGGACGCAAAAAAGCCCGGAAGGCAGTCACGCCGTCCGGGCTGGTATCTGGCGGAGACGGTGGGATTCGAACCCACGGTTCGCTTTTTGAGCAAACACTCCCTTAGCAGGGGAGCACCTTCGGCCTCTCGGTCACGTCTCCGGTGAAGGTTTCCGGGCCCCGGCCACTGACTGGCGCCCTTCACTTCCAGCGAAAGCCGCCAGGCGACTTTCGTAAAGATGAAATGATGGCAGAGAAAAGGAAATTTTTCAAGCGCTTGGGGAAAAAACCGCGCACCTGAACAACGCCTTTCGCTGTTGCGTTCAGACCACCTTCTCTTCGACCGCCTCGCCTTCCAGGCCAAAGGCCGCGTGCAGGGCGCGCACCGCCAGCTCCAGGTACTTGTCCTCGATGACGACGGAGGTCTTGATCTCGCTGGTGGAGATCATGCGGATGTTGATGCCTTCCTTGGCCAGGCACTCGAACATGCGGGCGGCGATACCGGCATGGCTCTTCATGCCCAGGCCCACGATGGAAACCTTGGCGATGAGCGGGTCACCATTGACCTCACCGCCGCCCAGACCGGGCACCACTTCGGTTTCCAGCACCTTCATGGTGCGCTTGAAGTCGTTCTGGTTGACGGTGAAGGAGAAGTCGGTGGTGCCGTTGACCGCCTGGTTCTGCACGATCATGTCGACATCGATGTTGGCGGCCGCCACCGGCCCCAGGATGCGGGAGGCAATGCCCGGCACGTCCGGCACCTTGGTCAGGGTGATCTTGGCTTCGTCGCGCTGGAAGGCGATTCCGGAGATGACGGCTTGCTCCATGTTGGTTCCATCCATTTCTTCTTCAAAGGTGATCAGCGTGCCCGATTTCATTTCCTCGTCGAGCGGGATGTCGGGCGATGTGAGGCTGGAGAGCACCCGGGTCTTGACCTTGTACTTGCCCGCAAACTCGACCGAACGGGTCTGCAGGACCTTGCTGCCCAGGCTGGCCATCTCGAGCATCTCCTCGAAGGTGATGCGATCAAGCCGGCGGGCTTCGGAGACGATGCGCGGGTCGGTGGTGTAGACGCCGTCGACATCGGTGTAGATGAGGCATTCATCGGCCTTGATGGCGGCTGCCACGGCCACGGCCGAGGTGTCGGAACCTCCACGGCCCAGCGTGGTGATGTGGCCTTCGCGGTTGATGCCCTGGAAGCCGGTGATGATGACCACCCGCCCCTGCGCGAGGTTCTCGCGGATGCGCCGGTCGTCGATGGATTCGATGCGGGCCTTGGTGTAGGCATCATCGGTGACGATGGGAATCTGCCAGCCAGTGAAGCTGATGGCATCGACACCCTGGCTCTTGAGGGCCATGGCCAGCAGGGCCACGGAAGCCTGTTCGCCAGTGGAGGCGAGCATGTCAAGCTCGCGCCGGTCGGGCTCGGCCTGGATGGCCTTGGCCAGGTCGATGAGGCGATTGGTCTCGCCCGCCATGGCCGAAGGAACGACCACCATCTGGTGGCCGGCACGATGCCATTTGGCAACCCGCCGGGCCACGTTCTGGATGCGTTCGACCGACCCCATCGAGGTACCGCCGTATTTGTGAACGATGAGCGCCATTGATGTGAGGATCCCGCTTGATGGGGGAAGACAGTGCAAGGACCGTGCTTCCGGGATTCGTGAAGGAACGAAGATGCTGCGCCTGGCTGGCGTTTCCCCGTCGTGCAGGCGCCAGACGACCCTTGTGAGTCCCGTCTGGCGTGCCCCGGGTGCGACCTTCTCTATGGGGCAATGATTATAAGTTGCCAAAATGCGCAGCGGGTGCGCGCAGACCGTTATTTCTGATGTAAACGAGTCTCATAGGCAAAACTGACAACCACGGGCAGATCTTGCCCCGCTTCCGTGCAAACGTCTGCGGGCAGATGCGGCGATGCCCTGAAGCGGTGCAACAGGAAGCTGCGCGAGCAGAGACCGCCGCAGGCGCCACCTGCAGCGGGGATTTGCCCTCTACAGCCAGGGCTGCAAGGCTGCAGCCGGCTGCCAGGAAAGCTGCACGCGGGGGCCGCTGCGGCCGTGGTCAGCGCGGGCATCGTGCGGCATGTCGGCCAGCAGTCCAAACGGCGCCGCATGGATGGGCTTGCCGTCCGCGCGGATCACCGGCAGACAGGCGCGCAGACAGGCGGGAATGCCGCGTGCCTGCATCAGCTTCTTCCAGCTGCGACTGGGCGAGGATGGGGACAGGCGCAGACGCTCGCCTCCCCGCCCCTGGTCGATGAGGATCTCGGTGCGGCTGAGCCAGTCGGCATCCACCGTGTCCGGCGCGTTCGTGAGCATGGCCAGCTCGGGCCCGGCCTGTTCGAGGTAGAGCCGGCCTGCGGGCAGATCGACGAAGGTCTCGCCCTTCCAGCGCAGCAGCAGCGGCGTGATGGGCGGCACCTCGGGCAGGACACCGATGCGGTCGCGGTAGCGCAGCAGGGTGATGCCGTCGTGGCGAACGAGGGCCTGACTGGCTGCGGCCAGCAGCAGCTGACGTTCGATCTCGAAAAGCTTGAGGCGCGACGGCATGCGGCAGCCCAGCCGCCCCAGCCACCAGCGCAGCGCCTCGGCCCGGCGCATGCTGTCCAGGCCCATCATGGCCGACCGGGAGAGCATGGGCCAGTCGGCTGCCGCGGTGTGCGACGCCAGATGCACGGTGCAGGCCGCCACGTCGGCCTCGGCCTGACCCAGCAGACGATCGGCCGCCTGTTGCAGCAGGCCGATGGAGGCCAGCTCATCGGGCAGCGAGAGCGCGTCGTCACGCAGACGCCGATCCAGGAAGCGGCGCACCCGGTTGCGGGCCAGACGCGTGTCCTGGTTGGACGGGTCTTCCACCCACTGGATGCCGCGTACCTGCGCCCACTCGGCCAGCTGCTGGCGCGACAGCCCCAGGAAGGGTCGCAGCACGCGCATGCCGGCCGGTGCGTGGGGCATGGGCGAGGATTCGCGCATGCCGGCCAGGCCCAGCAGGCCGCTACCCCGACGGCGGCGCAGCTCGACGGTCTCCAGCTGGTCATTGGCGTGATGGGCGGTCAGCACCACCCGGGCACCGATCTCGGCCGCCATGTCGGCCAGGGCGCGGTAGCGCCCAGCGCGGGCCCAGGCTTCCAGACCCAGGGTGCCGAAACCGGCGGACACACGAAGCCGGCGCGACAGGAACGGCAGCCCGAGCGAGGAGGCTTCGGTGGCGCAGAAGGCCAGCCAGTCATCGGCGCGGGATTGCAGACCATGGTGGACATGGGCCACGGCGGCCCGCACCACGGGGCGCAGAGCTGCCACGGCGTGCATCAGCACCTGCGAGTCACGCCCGCCCGAACAGGCCAGCAGCAGTGTGTCGTCGGGCCCCAGGCCTGCACGCTGCAGGCACTGGCGCAAGGCATCCACGGGCGTGTCGTTGGTCATCGTCGTCTGTGGATCCGGCGGATCATGCCCGGGCGCGGTGCGGCCGGGCATGGCAGGCAGTCTGCCCGATGGCGGGTCAGGCCGTGACTTCCTTGAACTTGCCGTAGGCAGCAATGCGGCTCTGGCGCTGGCGCACCAGGTCAGCGCGGCGCATGCCGGAGAGCTGGCGCAAGGCCTCGGCAATGGCCGGGCGCAGCTTGGCCACCATGGCATTCATGTCGCGATGAGCACCGCCGACCGGCTCGTCGATGATCTCGTCGATGAGCCCCAGGGCCTTCAGGCGCGAGGCCGTGATGCCCATGATCTCGGCTGCCTCGGAGGCCTTTTCGGCGCTCTTCCAGAGAATGGCGGCGCAGCCCTCGGGCGAGATGACGGAGTAGACGCTGTATTGCAGCATCATCAGGATGTCGGACACACCCAGCGCCAGCGCACCACCCGAGCCGCCTTCGCCGATGACGATGCTGATGATGGGCACTTCAAGGGCCGCCATTTCCAGCAGGTTGCGGCCGATGGCCTCGGACTGGCCACGCTCCTCGGCCCCCATGCCGGGGAAGGCACCCGGGGTGTCGATGAGGGTGATGATCGGCAGGCCGAACTTCTCGGCCAGCTTCATCAGGCGCAGCGCCTTGCGATAGCCCTCGGGGCGCGGCATGCCGAAGTTGCGGTGCGTGCGCTCCTTGGCATCGCGCCCCTTCTGGTGGCCGATGACGACGACGCTGCGGCCGTCGAAACGGGCCACGCCCCCCACGATGGCGGGATCGTCGGCAAAGGCGCGGTCACCGTGCAGCTCGTGGAAGTCGGTCATCAGCGCATGGATGTAGTCCAGCGTGTAGGGGCGCTGCGGATGCCGGGCCACCATGGCCGTCTGCCAGGGCGTGAGCTTGTCGTAGAGATCCTTCAGCTTGGAATCGCACTTCGAGCGCAGCCGGTCGATCTCCTCGGCGATATCGACGGCCGATTCTCCCTGCACGTAGCGCAGCTGCTCGATCTTGCTCTCGAGTTCGGCAACGGGTTGTTCAAAATCCAGATAGGTTGTCTTCATAGATGTCGGTGCGACCTTCAACGCCGCCAGGTGGTGCCGGCGGGACCGTCTTCAAGGGTGATGCCGGCCTCGGCCAGCTGCTGGCGGATGGCGTCGGCCTCGGCGAAGTTCCGAGCCTTGCGGGCAGCCAATCGGGCGTCGACCAATGCCTGGATCGCATTATCGTCGAGATCGCCCTCATGAGCTGCTGCGCCGCGCAATCCGTTGCGGCGCACTGCGACCGGATCCTGCCCCAGCAGCCCCAGCACGGCGGCCAGGCCGCGCAGCTGACGCTCGATGGCGGGATCACGGGTGCGGTTGAGATCGGTGGCCAGCTCGAACAGCACCGAGACGGCCACCGGGGTGTTGAAATCGTCGTCCATCGCCTCGGCAAAGCGCATGGCGCGCGGCTCGGACCAGTCGATGGCGGCCACGGCAGCCCGGGCAGCGTCACCGTCGGCGCAGCCGGCAGCGGCAGCCTGGCCTGCCCCGGCCGATGCTGCTGCACCCTGCCCGGCCTGGCCTTCGACCTGAGCCTGTGCGGCCGGCCAGTCGGTCGAGAGCGCGTTGTAGAGACGCAGCAACGATTCGCGGGCGTCATCGAGCCCGGCATCGGAATAATTGACCTGGCTGCGGTAGTGCGAGCGGACGATGAAGAAGCGGATGACCTCGCCGTCGAACTTCTTCAGCACGTCGCGGATGGTGAAGAAGTTGCCCAGCGACTTGGACATCTTCTCGCCATCGACCTGCACGAAGCCGTTGTGCAGCCAGTAGCGCACGAAGCTCTTGCCGCCCTCGGGGAAATAGGCGGCATCGCTCTGGGCGATCTCGTTCTCGTGGTGCGGGAACTGCAGGTCGGCCCCGCCGCCGTGGATGTCGAACTGCCGGCCCAGCAGCCGGGTGGACATGGCCGAGCACTCCAGGTGCCAGCCCGGGCGCCCCGGGCCGAACGGCCCCTGCCAGCAGGCCTCGGGCGGTTCCTCGGGCTTGGCAGCCTTCCAGAGCACGAAATCGAACGGATCTTCCTTGCCGGCGGCCACGGCCACGCGCTCGCCGGCGCGCAGGTCATCAAGCGACTTGCCGCCCAGACGGCCGTAGCCGGCAAAGCGCCGGACCCGAAAGAGCGTGTCGCCGTCGCCACTACGGTAGGCGTAGCCGTTCTTTTCCAGCAGGCTCACCAGATCCAGCATCTGCGGCACGTATTGGGTGGCACGCGGCTCCAGATCCGGGCGCTGGATGCCGAGCGCGGCCTCGTCCTCGTGCATGGCGGCGATGAAGCGGCCGGTCAGGCTGGAGAGCGTCTCGCCGTTCTCGACAGCACGACGGATGATCTTGTCGTCGATGTCGGTGATGTTGCGCACGTAGGTGACCTGGTAGCCACGCGCACGCAGCCAGCGCTGCACCACGTCGAAGGCCACCAGCATCCGCGCATGGCCGATGTGGCAGTAGTCGTAGACCGTCATGCCACAGACATACAGCCCCACCCGCCCCGCTTCGAGGGGCTGGAAGTCTTCCTTGCGACGGGTCAGGGAGTTGTAGAGCTTGAGCGTCCGGGCCATGGAGGGTCGACGGTAGGGAACGGAAAAAGGGATGAAAAGGGCGGGCACGACAGACGAGAGCACCGGGAACACGCGGCTCCAGACCCGAGCCGGGCCCGGGAAAGCCTGTGGCCACCGCACCTGTGGCGCACACCCCAAGCGCCGCCCGGGCTGCAAGGACAAATGCACATGCCGCCCGCTGCACGCTCTAGAATGCCGCACTAAACTCAGAGTGTAACCGACAGTCGTGGATCGACCCCGCACTGCAACGGTATTCCAGAGCGCATGACATCACGTGCATGCCCGCGCGCCCTGGCCTGCCCCTGTCCTTTGCACCCCTTCCGTCTCATCCGTTCGTCGCCCATGCCCACCGTTTCCTCCCTGCCCGCCTCCCTGATGCGAATGGCACTGCTGCCGGCGCTTATTCTGGCCGCCACCCAGGCAGGCGCTGCCGACAGCGCATCGACCCAGCGGCTGGACAGTGCCATCATGTCCTCACACGGCGCCCTGGTCGAGACGACCACCGACGAAGCGACGGCCGACACGCAGGACAGCAGCCAGGGCGATGCCGCATCGGCCCAGGCCTCGCGCGCCTCAACAAGCAGTACAGGCAATGACAGTGCGGATGCGAGCCTGGTCGACCCCCTGCCGATCAATCGCCCAGGCCAGCCCGCCGATGCCCGTGCCGAGCTGGAGAACCAGCGCCGGCAGGCGCAGGCAGCCCTGAACCGGCGCGATCCGGCCCGGGCGCTGGCCATGGCCAATGCGGCCCTGCAGGAAGCACCGGGTGATGCCCGGCTGCGCTTCCTGAAAGGGCTGGCACTCTTTCAGCTCAAGCGGATGGCCGATGCCGAGCACGAGTTCAACGGGCTGATCGAGGAGTTTCCCGAGCTGCCCGAGCCCTACAACAACCTGGCCGTGGTCCGGGCGGCCCAGGGCAACCTGGAAGGCGCCCGCGATGCCCTGGAAGCCGCCATCCGCTCGGTCCCGGACTACGCGGTGGCCTACCAGAACCTGGGCGATCTGTACCTGCAGCTGGCGGCGCAGCGCTGGCGCCATGCCCAGAAGCTGGCCCCCAGCCCCGTGCGCGCCACCCGGCTGAAGGCGCTGGAGACGCTGCTCGAACCGTCCACCGACCGTTCTTCGGGCGAGGCTTCCCGTTCCGTCACACGGCCGGCAGAATCGGCCGTCAAGCGTGCCCCGGCGGGCGAGTCCACGACACCCCGCAGGTCTTCGCCCACAGAATGATCCGTCCCGCGCCGGGCTGGGCCACACGATCCCGCGGCCGGACCGGCAGGACGTCCACATCGCCGGCTGCCCCGGGCCTGATGCCCGGACCCGGCCTTCATGACAAATCGTTTTTCACAGGAGCAACACCCTCATGATCCGTTTCACCCGTCCCCACTCCCTGCTGTCGCCCGTTCTGGCCCTGCTCACCGGCGCCCTGCTGATGTCGGGCCCGTCCGATGGCGCCGCCGCCGAAGCTGCCCCGAAGGTGCGGATGAAAACCTCGCTGGGTGAGATGGTGATCGAGCTGTACCCGGAAAAAGCCCCCAAGACCGTCGAGAACTTCCTGAAGTACGTCGACGACGGCTTCTACAAGGACACGATCTTCCACCGCGTGATCGGCAACTTCATGATCCAGGGCGGCGGCTTCGACGCGAAGATGCAGCAGAAACCCACCCGCAGCCCGATCCCGCTGGAGTCGCGCAACGGCCTGAAGAACGACCGCGGCACCATCGCCATGGCCCGCACCAGCGTGCCTGACTCCGCCACCGCCCAGTTCTTCATCAACACCGTCAACAACAACGGCCTGAACTACCCGCAGCCGGACGGCAACGGCTATGCCGTGTTCGGCAAGGTGATCGAGGGCATGGAGACCGTGGACAAGATCGCCCAGGTGCAGACCACCCGCGCCGGCATGCACGCCGACGTGCCGCGTGAGCCGGTGATCATCGAATCGGTCGAGCGGGTCAAGTAAGCCGTGTCCGGCGCCGCCCTGCCCAGCCTGCCCGATCCCGACCGGGTGCTGTTCGCCTCGGACATGCACCTGGACGACCGCCATCCGGCGCTGGTCGAGCGCTTCCTGACCGAGCTGACCGCACGCCTGCAGGCCACGCCGGCATCGGGCAGCACGCTCTTCCTGCTGGGGGATCTCTTCGAGTACTGGATCGGCGACGATGCCGTGGGGCCGGCCGCACAGCGGCTGGCAGCACTGCTGCACGACTTCGCCGGCCGGGGCGGCCAGGTCTTCCTGATGCACGGCAACCGGGATTTCCTGATCGATTCACCGCTGCCCGGCCAGCCCGGGCACCCCACCTACAGCCAGCGCTGCGGCGCCACGCTGCTCCCCGATCCCACTGTGGTGGAGATCGGTGGCCAGCGGGTGCTGCTCTCGCATGGCGACCCGCTGTGCACCGACGACGTGCCCTACCAGCAATGGCGTGCCCAGTGCCGCCAGCCGGCCTGGCAGGCCGCGCTGCTGGCGCGCAGCGTGCCCGAGCGCATTGCGCTGGCACAATCGCTGCGTCAGCAGAGTGCCCAGCAGCAACAGGGTGCGGCCGTGCTGGCCGACGTGAACCGTGATGCCGTGAATGCGGCCATGGATGCCCACGACTGCCCGGTTCTGGTGCATGGCCACACCCATCGCCCCGCCCTGCATCGCTGGTCGCATCCGCGGGGTCAGCGTACCCGCTGGGTGCTGAGCGACTGGACCGAAGGCAACGCCTCAACCCCGCCGCGCGGTCATGTCATGTCCTTCGCCGAAGGCATGGCACTGCCCGTCACTGCAGGCTGAGCGCCCTTCGTTTGCCGATCGATGTCGCGGCAGATGCCGCGCAGCAGATCCACCTCGGCCGCCGTCAGCGACGTGCGGCCAAACAGATGCCGCAGCCGGGCCATCAGCCGCCGCGGCCGGGCCGGATCGAGCGTGCCCAGCGCCGCCAGGCTGCTCTCGGCATGCCGATACAGCCCTTCCACGGCTCCCAGATCGGCCAGTCTTTCACCTGACCTGGGGCCCCGACTACCGTCATGGCGCACGCCAGCCGCCGGACTTGCCGCATCTTCACGGCCACACACATCCGTCGGATATCCATCCACGGCACGGGCCAGCTCTGCGCTCGGCACTCCACCTGATGCGGATTCCCCACGGGTCATGACACGCGCCGCCTCCCGCTCCAGCACCGCCTGCCGTAGCGAGAACGCCACGATCTGCACCGCCTGCGCCAGGTTCAGCGAACTGTAGTCTGCATCGGCCGGAATGGTGAGCCAGCGCTGGCAGCGCGCCATCTCGGCCGTGCCCAGCCCGGTACGCTCGGTACCAAAGACAAAGGCCACCCGCTGCACCTTCCCGGCCGACAGCATGTCCAGCACCTCGGCACACAGCGGCCCGGGAAAGGCGGCCGGCGGGCCAAATTCCCGCCCCTCGGCGCTGACCGCCACCGCCAGCTGGCAGTCGGCCAGCGCCGCATCCAGACTGGGACGGGTGCCCACCTGGGCCAGCCGCGCCTCCGCACCGGCAGCCAGAGCCAGCGCCCCTGCATCTTCACGGAACGCAGCGTCACGCGGTGCCGCCACCATCAGGTCCGGGATGCCCATGGTGGTGAGCGCCCGCACGGCCGACCCGATATTGGCCGACAGGCTAGGCGAAACCAGCACGAACCGGCAGGCATCCAGCAGGTGTTGGCTGAATGCATCCAGTTTGCGGTGAGTTTCTGAACGCTCGGTCATTTGTTGATGTAGAATCCCGGAATTGTTCTTCTGAAGAGTCACCATGCATCCGATGCTCAATGTCGCCGTGCGTGCCGCACGGCAGGCTGGCCGACTGATCAACCGCGCCAGTGTCGACATCGAAACGGTGCAGATCACCCGCAAGGACCGCAACGACTTCGTCACCGAGGTGGATCGTGCTTCCGAAGCCGCCATCATCGAGACGCTGCTTGCGGCCTACCCAGACCATGCAATCTTAGCGGAGGAATCCGGCTTCAAGCCCGGCCGGTCCACCCCGGCCGACACCCCGCTGAAGGACGTGGAGCACGTCTGGATCATCGATCCGCTGGACGGCACCACCAACTTCATTCATGGTCTGCCCCATTACTGCATCTCCATCGCCCTGATGGAGCGCGGCGTGATCACCCAGGCACTGATCTTCGATCCCAACCGCAACGAGCTGTTCACGGCCACCCGTGGCCGGGGCGCCTTCCTCAACGACCGCCGCATCCGCGCCAGCAAGCGCTTCCGTCTGGAGGATTCGCTGCTGGGCACGGGCTTCCCCTTCCGTCGTCACCAGGACGAGGACGCCTACCTGACGGTGCTGCGTCCGCTGGTCGACAAGGGCGCCATCATGCGCCGCTCGGGCTCGGCCGCGCTGGATCTGGCCTATGTGGCCACCGGCCGCTTCGACGCCTTCTTCGAACTGGGGCTCAAGCCCTGGGACGTGGCTGCCGGCAGCCTGCTGGTCACTGAAGCCGGCGGTCTGGTGGGCGACTTCGACGGCGAGGCGAACTATCTGGATGGTGGCCAGATGCTGGCCGGCAACCCGAAGCTCTTCTCGATCCTGGTGCCGCTGCTGCAGCCGGTGCTGGGCAGTGGCGTGCAGCCTGCGGCCCCGGCCGCGACCGATGCCGCACCCGCTCCGCGTCGCCAGCTGCGTGCCCGCTCCAGGGCCGCTGCCCCTGAGCGCGGTGCCGCCGAGGACGACAGGCACTGAGCCTGTCCGCGAGGCGATTCGTGGCATGCTAGAATCGTGCCGTCGGCCGTCTGCCGCATTTTCAGTACCCGGCGCCCCGTCATTCGGGGCGCTTTCCCGGATCCGTGATCCGGCCTTGCGGGCCCGGATGGCTTTTGCCATCCGGGCCCGCAAGGCCGGGACGGGTACATCGCCCGACCCAGCTCCGCCACAACCTTCGTGGCCGCGCCACCCGCCCCCTGTTCCCGATGCCCGGGCACGGACCAGGGTGCAGGACCGGCGACAGGCCACACTCACGGAACTCGCCAGTTGGGCGTGCCAGGCAGCCCTTCCGCACTCCGTTTTCCCCTCCGTTTCATCCGTCCGCGACACGGGTCGGCCGTTGCCGCCGCCCTTTCCGGCACTTTCGTTCATCCTGCATGTCCATGAATCAGACATCTCTTTCGCGGCAAGACGGCCGCCATAAACGCCAGCCCCGTCTTGCGGGCATGGTCGTCAAGGGAATCGTGACCAGCGTCGCGCTGGCCGCCGTAGCCGCCTGCCAGCAGGGCGGCCAGCAGCAGGCGGCCGGCGGCGGCACGCCGCCGGCTCTGCCCGTCGGCGTGATCCAGGCCCAGGTTTCACCCGTCGGCCTTTCCCAGAACCTGCCGGGCCGGGTCGAAGCGTCGCGCGTGGCCGAGATCCGCGCCCGTGCCGCCGGCATCCTGGAGAAGCGCCTCTTCAAGGAAGGCAGTGACGTGAAGGCCGGCCAGGTGCTGTTCCAGATCGACCCTGCCCCGCTGCGCGCCGCCTACAACAGTGCCCAGGCTGCCCTGGTGCGCGCCCAGACGGCCGAGAAGCTGGCTGCCCAGAAGGTGGCCCGCTACACGCCGCTGATGAAGGCCAACGCCATCAGCAAGCTGGACTATGACAACGCCGTGTCGGCCCAGCGCCAGGCCGCTGCCGACATCGCCGTGGCCCGTGCCAACCTGAAGACGGCCCAGATCAACCTGTCGTACGCGACGGTCACCTCCCCCATCAGCGGCCGCATCGGCCGTGCGCTGGTGACGGAAGGTGCGCTGGTCGGCCAGGGGGCTGCCACCCCGCTGGCCACCGTCCAGCAGATCGATCCGGTGTACGTGAACATCACCCAGCCGGCATCGGCCGTGATGAAGCTGCGCCAGGGTCTGGCCAGCGGCAAGCTCAAGGCCGCCGAAGGCCATGGCGAAAGCGCCAGCGTGCGCATCCAGTTCGACGACGGTACCGAGTACCCGCACAAGGGCGCACTGCTGTTCACTGACCTGACGGTGGAAGAGAGCACCGGTCAGGTGACGCTGCGCGCCGAGGTACCCAACCCGGACGGCACCCTGCTGCCGGGCATGTACGTGCGTGCCGTGCTCGACCAGGCCGCCATCCCCGACGCCATCCTGGTGCCCCAGCAGGCCGTGACCCGTACCGCCCAAGGCGACACGCTCACCATCCTGGAACCTGCCGGCACGGTGACGATGCCCCCGCAGGGTCCCAACGGCAAGCCGCAGGAAGTGCCTGCTGCCACCCGCAAGCAGGTGCCGGTGCAGATCAGCGGCGCCCATGGTGCCAACTGGGTGGTGGTCGGCGGCCTGAAGGCTGGTGACCAGGTAATGGTCGATGGCTTCCAGCTGGTGGAGATGCTGCGCGTACCCAAGGTGATCCCGGTGCCCTGGAAACCGGGCCAGCCGCCGGTCTCGCAGCAGCAGGCCGCCCAGGGCGGTGCCCAGGGCCAGCAGCCTCAGGGTGCCGACAAGCACGGCGACAGCAAGTAAGAGGCAAGTTTCATGGCCAAGTTCTTCATTTACCGCCCCGTCTTTGCATGGGTCGTGGCGCTGTTCCTGATGGTGCTGGGGGTCGTCTCGATCACCCAGCTGCCCGTCTCGCAGTACCCGAACGTCGCGCCCCCCACCATCCGGATCAGCACCACCTACCCGGGCGCCTCGGCCCAGACGCTGGAAGACAGCGTGCTCAGCATCATCGAGCGCGAGATGAACGGCTCACCGGGCCTCATGTACATGGAATCGGTCGCCCAGGCCGACGGTACCGGCACGCTGACGCTCACCTTCGAGAACGGCACCAACGAGGATCTCGCCCAGGTGGACGTGCAGAACCGCCTGTCGCGGGCCACGCCCCGGCTGCCCAGCGCCGTCACCCAGCAGGGCGTGCAGATCGATAAGGCACGTTCCAACTTCCTCACCTTCGTGATGCTGTCGTCCAACGATCCATCGCTGGACACCATCGGCATGGGTGACTATGCCTCGCGCAACATCCTGCCCGAGATCCAGCGTATCGAAGGCGTGGGCCAGGCCCGACTGTTCGGTGCCGAGCGCGCCATGCGCATCTGGGTCGACCCGGCCAAGCTGGACAGTTACAAGCTGTCCTCAGCCGACGTGGTCTCGGCCATCCAGGGTCAGAACATCCAGGTCTCGGCCGGCGCCACCGGCGCTCTGCCCAACCTGCACGGCACGCCGATCACGGCCAACGTCAACGTCAAGGGCCAGCTCAGCACGGTCGAGGAATTCGGCAACATCGTGCTGCGCACCACCTCCAGCGGTGCAGCCGTGCGCCTGAAGGACGTGGCGCGCATTGAGCTGGGGGGTCAGAGCTATGCCACCACCGCCCGCATCAACGGCAAGCCCGCCACCGGCATTGGCGTGATGCTGTCCAACACCGGCAATGCGCTGTCCACGGCCCGTGCCGTCCACGCCAAGATGAAGGAGCTGCAGCAGTTCTTCCCGCAAGGCATGGAATGGCAGGTGCCCTACGACACCTCGGACTTCGTCGACATCTCCATCGAGCAGGTGGTGCACACGCTGGGTGAAGGCATCGTGCTGGTGTTCCTGGTGATGTTCCTGTTCCTTCAGAACATCCGCTACACCCTCATTCCCACCATCGTGGTGCCGGTGGCGCTGCTGGCCACCTTCGGCGTGCTGCTCTCGCTGGGCATGTCCATCAACGTGCTCACGATGTTCGGCATGGTGCTGGTGATCGGCATCGTGGTGGACGACGCCATCATCGTGGTGGAGAACGTCGAGCGGATCATGAGCGAGGAAGGGCTGCCGCCCCGGCAGGCCACCGTCAAGGCCATGGGTCAGATCTCGGGCGCCATCGTGGGCGTGACCGTGGTGCTGATCTCGGTGTTCATCCCGCTGGCCTTCTTCGGCGGCGCGGTGGGCAACATCTACCGCCAGTTCTCGGCGGTCATGGCCACCTCCATCGGCTTCTCGGCCTTCCTGGCGCTGTCGCTCACGCCGGCGCTGTGCGCCTCGTTCCTGAAGCCGGTCGAGGCCGGCCACCATCATGCCAAGAGCGGCTTCTTCGGCTGGTTCAACCGCGGCTTTGCCAGCACGGCCAAGCGCTATGAAAGCAGCATGGCCCGCGTCATCCGGCGTTCGGCCTGGTGGATGCTGCTCTATGGCGTCATCATCGGTGTCACGGCCTTCTTCTTCATGCGCATCCCCTCGGGCTTCCTGCCCAACGAGGACCAGGGCTACATCGTGGTGAACGTCCAGCTGCCGCCCGGTGCCTCGCAGGAGCGCACGCTGGATGCCATGAAGCAGATCGAGCAGTTCATGATGGCGCAGCCCGAGGTCAAGAACACCATCGGCGTGCTGGGCTTCTCGTTCAGCGGCAACGGCCAGAACGCGGCCATCGCCTTCGTGACGCTGAAGGACTGGAACGAGCGCCAGGGTGAAGAGCACTCGGCCGCTGCCCTGGCCCAGCGGGCCCAGATGGCATTGGCGGGCATCCGCGATGCCTTCGTCTACCCGCTGTCGCCGCCGGCCATTGCCGAGCTGGGCAACGCCAGCGGTGCGACGCTGCGACTGCAGGACCGCTCCAGCAAGGGCCACGACGCCCTGATGCAGGCGAGCAAGCAGCTCACGGGCCTGGCCATGAAGAGCGGCATGTTCGCCATGGTGCGGATGGACGGTCTGGATGACGCTCCGCAGCTGCAGGTCGACATCGACCGCGAGAAGGCCAATGCCCTGGGCGTGCCGTTTGCGTCCATCAGCAGCACGCTGTCCACGATGATGGGCTCCACCTACGTGAACGACTTCCCCAACCAGGGACGTCTGCAGCGCGTCATGGTGCAGGCCGATGCCAAGGACCGCATGCAGCCCCAGGACATCCTGAAGCTGAACGTGCTGAACACCTCGGGCGCGGTCGTGCCCTTCTCGTCCTTTGCCAGCGTGCGCTGGGCGGTGGGCCCGATGCAGACCATCCGCTACAACGGCTACCCGTCCATCCGGCTGGAATTCACGCCGCTGCCGGGCATCAGTACCGGTGACGTGATGGCCAAGGTCGAGCAGCTGGTGGCCGAACTGCCCCAGGGCTACGGCTACGAGTGGACCGGCATCTCCTTCGAGGAGAAGCGCTCCGGCTCGCAGGTCTACATCCTGTACGCCTTCTCGCTGCTGGCCATCTTCCTGTGCCTGGCCGCGCTGTATGAAAGCTGGGCCATTCCGCTGTCGGTGCTGCTGGTGGTGCCGCTGGGCGTGCTCGGTGTCGTCCTGGCCGCCCAGTGGGGCGGGCTCGAGAACGACGTCTACTTCAAGCTCGGCATGATCACCATCATCGGTCTGTCGGCCAAGAACGCCATCCTGATCATCGAGTTCGCCAAGGAACTGCATGAGGAGCAGGGCAAGTCGGTGGCCGCTGCGGCGCTGCAGGCTGCCCACCTGCGGTTCCGACCCATCCTGATGACCTCGCTGGCGTTCACGCTGGGCGTGGTTCCGCTGGCCGTCGCCACCGGGGCCAGTTCGGCCAGCCAGCGCGCCATCGGTACCGGCGTCGTCGGCGGGATGATCTCGGCCACCGTGCTGGCGCTGCTGTTCGTGCCGCTGTTCTATGTGATCGTGATGTGGCTGTTCCGTCGTCGTGACACACTGGCCACGGAACCCAAGCATTCGGAGAGCCTTTCCCATGACTACCATCACTGAGCGCCCGGGGGACGCCTCCCCCGCCTCCCGCCCGGCGGCACACCGGCAGGCAGCCGGCCGTGCCGGGCAGGCACGGATGCCGGCCCGCCTGAGTGTGCTGACAGCTCTGCTGGTGCTGGCCGGCTGCGGTTCGCTGGCCCCTCTGCCGAAGAACCCGGACACCCCGGTGCCCGACCAGTTTGCCCACGCCCAGCCCCATGACGCCGCCGCCCGCCCGTCGACGTCCCAGGACGCGGCCGGCAATCCGGTCACCACGGCTGCCGCCCAGCCGGTGGCGGCCGACATCGGCTGGAAGGAGTTCTTCGTCAACCCCGCGCTGCAGCAGCTCATCCAGATCGCGCTGGACAACAACCGCGATCTGAGGCTGGCCGCGCTCAACGTCGAGCGTACCCAGGCCCTGTATCGCATCCAGCGTGCCGATCGGCTGCCCTCGGTCAACGGCTCCTTCGGCCTGCAGCGTCAGCCCAGCGTGCTCACCGGGGAACAGACCAGCAACTACAGCATCGGTCTGGGCATCACGGCCTTCGAGCTGGACTTCTTCGGACGGGTGAAGGATCTGACCCGGGCGGCATTGTCCAGCTACATGGCCACGGAAGAAGCACAGCGCACCGCACAGATCGCCCTGGTGGCGGGCGTGGCCAACGCCTACCTCGGCCTGCAGTCGCTGGACGAGCAGCTGGCGCTGACCCGCGCCACGCTGAAGACGCGTGAGGATTCACAGCAGCTCACCCAGCTGCAGTACCGCAACGGCGCCGCCTCCGAGCTGGATGCCAAGCAGGCGGATTCGCTGGTCTACACGGCGCGCGCCACCCTGGCCACGCTGCAGCGCCAGCGTGACGTGGCCTACGACGCCTTGGCCGTGCTGCTGGGTCAGCAGCCCCCGGCCGAGCTGATCACCGCCGATACGCACGGCGACCGGGTCGAGCTGCAGGAGCTGCCGGCCGGCATTCCGTCCGAGACGCTCATGCGTCGCCCGGACATCCGCCAGGCCGAACTGAAGCTGCGGGCCGCCGAGGCCAACATCGGCGCGGCGCGGGCCGCCTTCTTCCCGCGCATCTCGCTCACGGCCACGGCCGGTTTCGGCAGCCGCCAGCTGGACGACCTGTTCGACCACGGCAAGTTCATCTGGACGCTGAACCCGAACGCCGTGCTGCCGATCTTCGACTACGGCCGCAACCGCGCCAACCTGGACGTGTCCAAGGTCGATCAGAAGATCGCCATCGCCAGCTACGAAAAAGCCATCCAGACCGCCTTCCAGGAGGTCTCGGACGCGCTGGCCAACCGCCGGGGTCTCGTCGAGCAGCTCGATGCCCAGCAGGGTCTGGTCAGGACCGAAGGCGAGCGGCTGGAGCTGGCCAACCTGCGCTACAAGAACGGCGTGGCCAGCTACTTCGACGTGCTGGACGCCCAGCGTTCGCACTTCGCGGCCCAGCAGGCGCTGATCACGGCCCGCACGGCGCAGCGTCAGAACCTGGTGGAGCTGTACAAAGTGCTGGGCGGCGGCTGGAAGTGATCGCCTGACGCCCTCCGCGCCATCCCCGGACCGGATGCAGCCCCCGCAATCAGGGCTGCATCCGGTTTTTCTTTGGGGGCACGCCCCTCAAATTGACAAAAACGCCACAGACGGTATAGTTCGCGGCCTGTGCGGTCGTCATTCAGGCGCCGCCTCCATCCGGGCCTCACCCGCCACCGGCCCCGTCCGGCGCACGGTGTCCCGACACACAATGCAAGCCCCCGGCGCCCTCCTTCGCGCCGGCGCCCGTCCCGCTTCCCGTGCCCTCGCCCGCCTGCCGGCAACGCACATCGTCCACCCCCTCCTGCCGCCTGGAGTCCTCCACGGAATGAGCCTGCCCACGCCCTGCTACCTGATCGACGAGACCCGTCTGCGCGCCAACCTGGAAACCATCGCCCGGTTGCGTGAACGCTCGGGGGCCAAGGCGCTGCTCGCACTCAAGTGCTTTGCCGGCTGGTCGGTCTTTCCGCTGATGCGTGAGTACCTGGACGGCACCACCTCCTCGTCGCTCAACGAGGTGCGCCTGGGGCACGAGAAGTTCGGCGGCGAGACCCACGGCTACAGCGTGGCCTGGGCCCCCGGCGAGGTCACCGAGGCCGCCCGCCTGGCCGACAAGCTGATCTTCAACTCCATCAGCCAGCTCAAGCGCCTGTCCAATCTCTGCGGCAAGACCCCGCTGGGCCTGCGGCTCAACCCGGGCGTGAGCAACTCGCCCTACCTGCTGGCCGACCCCGCCCGCCCCAACAGCCGGCTGGGCGAATCCGATCCCGCCCGCATCGAGCAGGTGGCCGACCTCATCAGCGGCGTGATGATCCACAACAATTGCGAGAACCGCAGTCTGGAGCAGTTCTCCGGCATGCTCGATCGCATCGAACGGACGTTCGGCCCGCTGCTCAAGCGCCTGTCGTGGGTGAGCCTGGGCGGCGGCATCCACTACACGGCCCCCGGCTACCCGCTGGAGGCCCTGGCCGACCGGCTGCGCGCCTTCGCCGACCGCATGCAGGTGCAGGTCTACCTGGAACCCGGCGAGGCCGCCGTCACCGGTGCCGCCACGCTGGAAGTGACGGTGCTGGACGTGCTGGAACGCGCCAAGCCCATCGCCATCATCGACGCCTCCATCGAGGCCCACATGCTGGACCTGCTCACCTATGAGCTCCCGGCCCGCGTGCTGCCCGATGAAGGCCCCTGGCGCTGTCAGCTGGCCGGCAACACCTGCCTGGCCGGCGACATCTTCGGCGAGTTCTCCTTCCCCCATCCGCTGCGCCCCGGCGACCGCATCTCGCTGCAGGACGCGGCCGGCTACACCATGGTCAAGAAGAACTGGTTCAATGGCGTGCCCATGCCCGCCATCGCCGTCAGAAGGCTTGATGGCCGCATCGAGATGCAGCGCCGCTTCGGCTACGAAGACTACCGCGACAGCCTGTCCTGATGCGGCAGTCCCCCCTCACGGCCGCCGGCGTTCCTCTTGCCGGACGGTCGGGTTTCACAACCCCTTCAACTCGCGGAGTCATCCTGGCATGAAGAAAAATGTCCTGATCATTGGCGCTGGTGGAGTCGGTCATGTGGTGGCCCACAAATGCGCCCAGCACAACCGCAAGCTCGGCGCCATCCACCTGGCGTCCCGCAACCCGGCCAAGTGTCAGCAGATCATCGACAGCATCCATGCCAGGGGCAGCCTGCAGGAACCGGGCATCCTCGAAGCACACGCGCTGGATGCGCTGGACATCGAGGCCACCCGGGTGCTCATCCGCCAGCTCGACATCCACATCGTCATCAACGTGGGCTCGGCCTTCGTCAACATGGCAGTGCTGCGCGCCTGCCTCGACACCGGCGCCGCCTACCTCGACACCGCCATCCACGAGGATCCGGCCAAGATCTGCGAGCAGCCGCCCTGGTATGCCAACTATGAATGGAAGTACCGCGACGAATGCCAGCAGAAAGGCGTCACGGCCATCCTGGGCATCGGCTTCGATCCCGGCGTCGTCAACGCCTACGCGGCGCTGGCGCAGCAGCGCTGGTTCGATCGCGTCGACTCGCTCGACATCATCGACGTGAATGCCGGCAGCCACGGCCGCTACTTCGCCACCAACTTCAATCCCGAGATCAACTTCCGCGAGTTCACCGGTCAGGCCTGGACCTGGCAGCAGGGCCAGTGGGTCTCCAACCAGATGTTCGAAGTGCGCCGCACCGACGACCTGCCGGTCGTGGGCACGCAGAGCACCTACCTCACCGGCCACGACGAGATCCATTCGCTGTCGCAGATCCTGAAGATCCCCACCATCCGCTTCTGGATGGGCTTCGGTGAGCACTACATCAACGTCTTCTCGGTGCTGAAGTCGCTGGGCCTGCTCTCCGAGCAGCCCGTGCAGCTCGATTCCGGTCAGGAAGTGGTGCCGCTGCAGCTGGTCAAGGCCGTGCTGCCCGACCCGGCCTCGCTGGCTCCGGACTACATCGGCAAGACCTGCATCGGCACGCTGCTCAAGGGCGAGAAGGATGGCAAGCCGCGTGAGGTCTTCCTCTACAACGTCTGCGACCACGCCGAGACCTACGCCGAGATCGGCAGCCAGGCCATCTCCTACACCGCCGGTGTGCCGGCCGCCGCTGCGGCGCTGCTGATCGCCGACGGCACCTGGGACGTGCAGCGCATGGTCAACGTGGAAGAGCTGCCGCCGCTGCCGCTGCTCCGGCTCCAGGCCGGCATGGGCCTGCCCACCCGCGTGCGCGAGGGCACCACGGACGTGGCGCTGGAAGACGCACCGGAAGCGCAGGACGCCTGATACCCGAGGCTGGAAACAAGAAAGCGCCCTTTCGGGCGCTTTTTTTGGCAAGGCCGGATCCCCGAATCCGGGGACTGGCAGGGGCCGGGACTTACTCGGCCACGGCTTCGACGCGGATGGTGATCAGCACGTCATCGCTGACGGCGGGCACGAACTTGCTCAGGCCGAAGTCCGAACGCTTGATCTTCATGTGAGCCTTCGCACCCAGCGCGTCCTTGCGCTTCATCGGGTGCTCCTTGGCCGAGAACGAATCGATCGTCATCGTCACGGGCTTGGTCGTGCCCTTGATCGTCAGGTTGCCCTCGACAGCCACCGGCGTGTCACCCTTGAACACGATGCGGGTGGATTTGTAGGTGGCCTTCGGATGCTTGGACGAATCGAAGAAGTCGGCGCCACGCAGGTGCTCGTCCAGGGCGTCGGAGCCCGTGTCCACCGAGGTCGTGTCGATCTCGACATTCACCGCACCGGTCTTGGCAGCGGCATCATAGACGATCGTGCCGGACGTGCCATCGAAGCGGCTTTCCTGCTCGGACAGGCCCATATGGGTGTACGAGAAGTTGGCGAACGAGTGGGTCGGATCCACCACGTAGCTCTTGGGCGTTGCCAGCGCGGGGGCCGAGAAAGCCATGGCCAGCACGGGAATGGCGGAGAACTTGATCAGTTTTTTCATCATTACCAGCTCCTTTGTTGTTTGGATGATGTTGTTTGGATGAACTTGAAACAGTCTGGGGACAGACCGGCCTGGAGCGGCCGCCCCGGTTGATCGGCAGGAAACTGCTGCCGAAGAAAATCACGCACCCGAGGACAGGCACACGTCAGGAGGACCCCCCCCCACCCGACAGGCGCCCGGCCCGCTTATTGTGCAGCCACGTTCAGCGCGAAGCTGATCGCCACGTCGCCGGCCACGATATCGGTCGAAGCCCAGTCGCCCTCGCCGATGGCGAAGTCACCACGCTTGATGGAGAGCGATCCCGAGAACGTGCCCTTGTTGCCATCGGCCTTGAAGGTGGCCGGGAAGCTCACGTCCTTCGTCGTGCCCTTGATGGTCAGCTTGCCGGCGATCTCGTAGCTGTCCCCGCCCTTGGCCGTGATCGAGGTCGACTCGAAATGGGCCTTGGGGAATTTCTCCACGTTGAACCACGGCGCCGTCACCACCTCGGAATCGGCATCGGGCGAGCCGGCATCCACGCTGCCAAGCTCCACATCCAGCGAGGCCTTGCCCGTCTGGGGTTTGGCCGGATCGAAGCTCACCTGGCCCGAGAACTGCTTGAAATGGCCATCGAGCTTCACGCCCAGCTGCTGATACTGGAAGGCCACCTTGCTGCCGGCGGGCTCCATTTTCGTGTACTCCACGGCAGCCGCTGCACCGGGCAGCGCCACCAGGGCAAAGGCGGTGGCCAGCGCCACCGGCAGGCGAGCAATACGCATTGTTGTCGCTCCAGTCTGAAAAAGGAATTCGGGAAAAAACGGAATCAGTCGATCGCAACCGAAGGGCGCAGCCGTGCAATCGGCAGCATCCGGTACATCGTGCCATCCTTCTGCACGTGCTGGTGCACCAGCGCAGCCAGCAGATGGCCGGCCACGATGACCAGCAGGGCCACGTTCAGGCCCAGGTGCAGGGTGGAGAGCTGCTTGCCCAGCTCCAGGTTGCGCCCGATCAGGTCAGGCAGCGGCAGCACACCGAACCACACCGTCTGAAAGCCCTTGGCCGAGCTCATGAGCCAGCCCGACAGCGGAATGGCCAGCATCAGCACATACAGGGCCAGATGGCCGAGATGGGCCACCAGCCGCATCAGCGGCGAGGTGGCGGCCGGCATGGCCGGCGGCGGCGACACCAGTCGCCAGCCCAGGCGCACCAGCACCAGCAGGAAGATCGTCACGCCCGCCCACTTGTGCCACGAGAAGTACTGAAGCTTGGCGGGCGACATCGGCAGGCCCGTCATGTAGAAGCCCAGGCCGATCAGCCCGAACAGCGCCAGGGCAATCAGCCAGTGCAGGGCAATGGCGGGAGAGGAATATCGAGCAGGTTTGTCTGTCATGGAAAAGCTCCAGGTGGCCCTGAACGGGTCACGTCTGGATGAAAATGTCCGGAAAGCGAAGGGCGATGACGGCAGGTACACCAGCGAAACCCTGCTCCGTCGTGCCCGGGATGCACATCAACCGGCAGTCCGCTGCCCCCCGCGAAAAGATCATTCCGCGTGGCAGGCCAAGCGTACTGAACCGACAGGCCACAAGGTACAGCACCCCGCGACATCGCGTACCGTCGCCATGCCGAGACTGTAACGGCAATGACCACAAAAACAAAGTCAGCCAATAGATAACTTATATCTCACAAATCGGAACAATCATTCCACGTCCCGGCAAGCAGCTGCGCCGACATCCTTGCCAGGCCGCTTTCCGCCGGCCTCTCCCCCACAGGCCAGCGATGCCCTGCCCTCGGCGACCCTGACCACAACACCGACCATCGGCAGCCGGCATCCGACAGATGGTCGCAGCGTGATGACGACGCCATCGCCTCACCCGGGTGCCGACGTCATCCATGGGCCATCAACCATCATCACCCTGTCACCTTTCGCCACCGTCATGCCACCGTCATGCCGACGGATGGACAGACAGGCGGGCGGAGATGGTCACGGCCCTCATCCTTCAGACGATCATTACTCACTATCAATTCAGTAAAAACAATTCAATAGACCTATTGACCTGCGCTCCGTAAAGTCCCGGCATCGACGAAGACGTCCCCTTTCCCGGCGTCACGATGCGCCGGGATCCCGACAACCTCCACGGAGAACAAGCCATGACCCAGAACCCCACCCAGCGATGTCCCGTCATGACCACCACGGCCGGTGCCCCGGTGGTCGACAACCAGAACAGCCTGACGGCCGGCCCGCGCGGCCCGGTGCTGATGCAGGACTGGCACCTGCTGGAGAAGCTGGCCCACCAGAACCGCGAGCGCATCCCCGAGCGCGTCGTCCACGCCAAGGGCTGGGGCGCCTTCGGCACCTTCACCGTCACCCAGGACATCACGCGCTATACCTGTGCCAGCATCTTCTCGGAAGTGGGCAAGGTCACGCCGCTGGTCACGCGCTTTTCCACCGTGGCCGGAGAGATGGGCGCGGCCGACGCCGAGCGTGACGTGCGCGGCTTTGCCGTGAAGTTCTACACCGACCAGGGCAACTGGGATCTGGTGGGCAACAACACGCCTGTCTTCTTCATTCGCGATCCACTCAAGTTCCCCGACTTCATCCATACGCAGAAGCGCCACCCGCGCACCCACCTGCGCAGCGCCACGGCCGCCTGGGACTTCTGGAGCCTGTCGCCCGAATCCCTGCACCAGGTCACCATCCTGATGAGCGACCGGGGCATCCCGGCCAGCCCGCGCTTCATGAACGGCTACGGCAGCCATACCTACAGTCTCTGGAACGCCCAGGGCGAACGCTTCTGGGTGAAATTCCACTTCAAGGTGCAGCAGGGCCATCGCACCCTCACCAACGAAGAGGCCGAGGCCCTCATCGGCAAGACCCGCGAAAGCTACCAGGAGGATCTCTTCAACGCCATCGAGCGCGGCGAGTTCCCGAAATGGACGCTGTATATCCAGGTCATGCCCGAGGCTGACGCCGAGAAGACGCCCTACAACCCCTTCGACCTGACCAAGGTCTGGCCGCACGCCGACTACCCGCTGATCGAGGTGGGCGTGATGGAGCTGAACCGCAACCCCGACAACTACTTCGCCGAGATCGAGCAGGTGGCCATGTCGCCCAGCAACCTGGTACCCGGCATTGGCGCCAGCCCCGACAAGGTGCTGCAGGCACGGATCTTCTCGTATGCCGACGCCCACCGCTACCGCCTGGGCACGCACTACGAAGCGCTGCCGGTCAATGCGCCGCGCTGCCCGGTGCATCACTACCACACCGACGGCCAGATGAACTTCACGGGCCACAGGAGTGGCGCGGTCGACGCCTACTACGAACCGAACTCGTTCGGGGGTGCGGTGCAGGCCCCGCAGTTCCGCGAGCCGCCCCTGAAGATCAGCGGTGACGCCGATCGCTACGATCACCGCGAAGGCAATGATGACTACAGTCAGCCGGGTGCGCTGTTCCGCCTGCTGGGTGCCGCGCAGCAGGAACGGCTCTTTGCCAACATCGCCGGCTCGATGCAGGGGGTGCCCGCCTTCATCATCGACCGCCAGCTGACCCACTTCGACCGGGCCGACCCGGCCTACGGCGCCGGCGTGCGCAAGGCCCTGAAAGCGCGCGGCATCGCCTTCACGCAGGATGCAGAAGTGAAGGTCTGATCACGATAAAATAGCGGATTCCGCCAACGGCCCCGCTCACGCGGGGCCCATCCGCATCCATCCATGTCGTCCAACGCCGGCTCAATCCTCATCATCGCGGCGCCTTCCGGCGCCGGAAAGACCACGCTGGTGCGCGCACTGCTGCAGGCACGCCCGCACATCCGCCATTCCGTGTCCTTTACCACCCGCGCCCCGCGCGTGGGCGAGAAGCACGGCGAAGACTATTTCTTCACCGACGAGCCCGATTTCATGGCCCGGCGCGATGCCGGCGAATTCCTGGAATGGGCCGAGGTGCATGGCAACTTCTACGCCACGTCGCGCCTCTGGATCGACGAGCAGATTGCAGCCGGCACCGACATCGTGCTGGAAATCGACTGGCAGGGCGCAGCCCAGGTGCAGGCGCTCTACCCCGAGGCCGTCTCCATCTTCGTCGTGCCGCCTTCACTGGAAGTGCTGCAGCAGCGCCTGCAGACCCGGGGCAAGGACAGCGCTGCCACCATCGAGCGCCGTCTGGCGGCAGCCCGCAGCGAACTGGCGCATGCCGGGCAGTTTCAATATATCATTGTCAATCAAGACTTTGAGCAGGCGCGCCAACAGCTCGTCAGCATCGCAGACTCGGCCCGCTGCCGCTTCCGCCAGCAGGCTGCCCAGAACGCCTCGCTCTTCCAATCCCTAGGCATGACCGCCTGAACCAAGGACCTTCCTCCATGGCCCGCATCACCGTCGAAGACTCGCTGAAACAGATTCCCAACCGCTTCGAGCTGACCCTCATCGCCACCTATCGCGCCCGCATGCTGGCCCAGGGTCACACCCCGAAGGTGGAAAGCCGCAACAAGCCCACTGTCACTGCCCTGCGTGAAGTGGCTGCCGGCCATATCGGCCGCGAGATGCTGCGGCGCGTTCCCACGTAAGCACCCGCCGGGAAGGCAGGGATCAGCCGCACGCGCGGCCCCTGCCTTGCGCGGTCCTGTCTCTCCTATTTCCCGCCAGCCCATCATGCCCTCCTCGTCCGGCTCCGATACCGATACGGCCCCTGTGATGACCGATGCACCGGGTTCCCTCCCGGCAACGGAACACAATCCCGGCGACGAGGCTTCCCGGCTGGCACCGGCATCCGCAACCGATCCTTCCCGACCCGAGCGGAAAGCCCCCAATCCCAACGAGCGCCCGGCTGACGACGAATTCGCCCAGCCCACGGCCGCCCCCGTCATCACCGCCTTCACGCCGGCCGCACACCTGGCCCCGTCTGCCGGTGGCGACGAGCCCACCTGGGCCGACCTGGTATCACTGGAGCCCCTGCTGGCCGAGGCCCGTACCTACCTGCCCGAGACCGACCTGCAGCGCATCCGCAGCGCCTTCCGGCTGGCCGAGCAGGCCCACAGCGGCCAGAAGCGCTCCAGCGGCGAACCCTACATCACCCATCCCATCTCGGTGGCGCTCATCTGCGCCAGCTGGCAGCTCGACGCCGACGCCCTGTGCGCCGCCCTGCTGCACGACACGCTGGAAGACACCGCCGTCAGCCAGGCCGAACTCAACCAGCAGTTCGGCCGCGTCGTGGCCGAGATGGTCGACGGCCTGTCCAAGCTCGACAAGATGGAGTTCGGCAGCCGCGAAACCGCCCAGGCCGAGACCTTCCGCAAGATGCTGCTGGCCATGGCGCGTGACGTGCGCGTCATCCTGGTCAAGCTGGCCGACCGGCTGCACAACATGCGCACGCTCGATGCCGTCAGCCGCCACCGTCAGGTGCGCATCGCCAACGAGACCATCGAGATCTACGCCCCCATCGCCAACCGGCTGGGGCTGCACAGCCTGTTCCGCGAACTGCAGGACCTGTCCTTCCGCTACCAGCACCCGCTGCGCTATCGCACGCTGGCCAAGGCCATGCAGGTGGCCGCGCGCACCCGACGCGACGCCTTCGGCCGTGTCACCAGCACCATCGAGAAGGCGCTGGCCAGAATGGGCGTGCAGGCCGAGATCAGTGCCCGCGAAAAATCGCTCTACTCCATCTATCGCAAGATGGTGGACAAGCACGTCTCGTTCTCCGAGGTCTACGACCTCTTCGGCGTGCGCCTGATCGTGCCCGACCTGGCCGCCTGCTACCTGGCACTGGGCGCCATCCACAGCGCCTTCAAGCCCAACACCAGCCGCTTCAAGGACTTCATCGCCATCCCCAAGAAGAACGGCTACCAGTCACTGCACACCACCGTGGTCGGCCCGCACGGCGGCGGCATCGAGTTCCAGATCCGCACGCCCCAGATGCACCGCGTCGCCGAAGCCGGCGTCGCCGCCCACTGGCTCTACAAGACCGAGGGCGAAAACGCCGGCAACCAGCAGATCAAGACGCTGGACTGGCTCAAGTCGCTGCTCGACATCCAGCAGCAGACCGGCGACTCGCTGGAGTTCATCGATCACGTCAAGGTCGACCTCTACCCCGACGCCGTCTATGTCTTCACGCCCAAGGGCCAGATCCGGGGCCTGCCGCGGGGCGCCACCGTCATCGACTTCGCCTACAGCGTGCACACCGACCTGGGCAACCAGTGCGTGGCTGCCCGCATCAACGGCGACCCGGTGCCGCTGCGCACCGAGCTCACCCACGGCGACATCATCGAGATCATCGCCGATCCCAACGCGCGCCCCAGCCCCTCCTGGCTCACCTTCGCCCGTACCGGCAAGGCCCGCGCCGAGATTCGCCATTTCCTGCGGCGCATGAAGTACGACGAATCCGTCGAACTGGGCCGCCGGCTGATGACCCAGTCCCTGGCCAGCCTGCGCATCGACATCGACGAGCTGGATCCCGCCGTGCTGGACAAGGCAGCCCGCGACACCGCCGCCAAGTCCCTCACCGATCTCTACGCCGACATCGGCCTGGGCCTGAAGCTGGCCCCGGTCGTGGCGCGTGCCATCTCGCTCGACATCAGTGGTGGCACCGGCCGCAGCGCCGTCACCTCGGCCCTGGCCCCGCACACCGCCCCCATCGTCATCCAGTCCATCGACGGCATCTCGCTGCAGGCCGCCACCTGCTGCCACCCGGTGCCCGGCGACCGCATCATCGGCCAGATGCGCGGCGGCCATGGCCTTTCCATCCACCGCATGGATTGCGAGACCGCCCGCAAGCAGATCAGTCGCGACGCCGAACGCTGGATCGACGTGGAGTGGGACGAGGAAGTCAGCGGCATGTTCCGCACCCTCATCGAGATCACCGCCGACGACGAGCGCGGCATCCTGGGTCGCATCGCCAGCGAGATCACCGCCAGCAATGCCGACATCCTGCAGGTGGCCATGGACACCGAGTCCGAACAAGTGGCCATCATCCGCTTCACGCTGCAGGTCCAGGACCGCGACCACCTGGCTGAAGTCTTCCGCCGCCTGCGCAAGCTCCCACAGACCCGCACCATCACCCGGGCCTGAGACGCCAGGGCAGGCCTCCCTCAGGCCTCCCCCAGGCCTGAACCAGGCAAGCACCAGGCAAATCTGCCCCTCAAGAAAAAACACCCATCGCCCGGCAAGGCGATGGGTGTTTTCCTGTTGGACCTTCATGGACCCGGCAAGCCGGGCCCAGTGCCCATCATTATTTGCGACGTGCGTTCTTCATCGAGTCCATCGCCACGGCCAGCACGATGATGCCGCCCTTGATGATGTACTGCCAGTACGGGTTCACACCAATGTAGCTGAGACCGTAGTTCAGCAGCTGGAAGATGATCACGCCCATCACCACGCCGGCCACCGTGCCCACGCCGCCGCTGAACGACACGCCACCAATCACGCAGGCAGCAATGGCATCAAGCTCGTACATGAAGCCCAGGTTGTTCGTGGCCGAACCGATACGGCCCGCCTCCAGCATGCCGCCGAAGGCATAGAAGATGCCCGACAGCACGTAGATGCCGATCAGGTTCAGCGTGACGTTGACGCCGGACACAGCTGCGGCTTCCGGGTTGCCGCCGATGGCGAAGAGGTTCTTGCCAAAGCGGGTCTTGTTCCACAGCACCCAGGTGAACACGATGGCTACCAGTGCATAGATGGTGATGTAGCTGAGGCGGAAGTTGCCCAGCCCACCCATCGGGATGGAGAAGTAGCCCTGCGTGAAGCTGCGGAACGCGCTGTCAAAGCCCGCGATCGGCGCCGAGCCCACCGCGTCGTAGTACAGCGAGTTCACGCCGTAGGCGATCAGCATCGTGCCCAGCGTGGCGATGAACGGGGTCACGTTCAGGATGGCCACGATGATGCCGTTGAGCAGGCCGATCAGCGCGCCGATGGCACACACCAGCAGGATGACCACCGGAATCGGCATCACGCCCATTTCGGGGAACACCTTGTTGACGTTGTCGACTGCCTGCAGCATGGTGGCAGCCACCACGGCAGCCAGACCCACCTGGCGACCCACCGACAGGTCGGTGCCTCGCGTGACGATCACACCAGCCACACCCAGCGCGATGATCATCCGCACCGACGACTGCGTGAGGATGTTGGACAGGTTGGTGATGTTGAGGAAGGTGCTGTCCTGGGTGATGATGACGGCCAGCAGGATCACGAATACGAAATACAGCGCGTATTCCTTGAAGAAGTCCCCGGCCATCTGCAGGGGCGTGCGAGAGAAGCTCACGGTGGAATCCTCTTTTACAGGTATTTGGCAGCCAGCTGCAGGATCTCTTCCTGGCTGGTTTCCCGGGTATTGACGATGCCGGCCACGCGACCGTTGCTCATCACCAGAATGCGGTCGGACACACCCAGCAGCTCGGGCATCTCGGACGAGATCATGATGATGCTCTTGCCCTGTACCGCCAGGTCATTGATCAGCTGATAGATCTCGAACTTCGCCCCCACGTCGATGCCGCGTGTGGGTTCATCCAGCATGAGGATGTCAGGCTTGGTCAGCAGCCAGCGCCCGATCACCACCTTCTGCTGGTTGCCGCCCGAGAGCGAGCCGATCTGCGTGCGACGGCTGGGCGTCTTCACGTTCATCGACTTGACGACCCAGTCGGTGTCGCCCTGCATGTTCTTCTGCTGCAGCAGACCTGCATGCTCGTAGTGCGGCATGTTGGCGATGAGCGAGTTGAAGTCCACGCCCAGCCCGGCAAAGATGCCGGTGGCACGCCGCTCTTCCGTCACCAGGGCAAAGCCGTTGCGGATGGCCTTGACGCTGCTGGTGTTGCGCACTTCCTTGCCACGCACCCGAACCACGCCTGAACTGGCCTCACGGATGCCGAAGAGCGTTTCCACGATATCGGTACGCTTGGCACCCACCAGCCCGGCAATGCCCAGGATCTCGCCCCGGCGCAGATCGAAGGACACGTCCTGGATGGACGGCTGGTTGCGGGCCGTCAGCCCCCGGACCTCCAGCACGACCTCGGCCGGCCTGTTGGTCTTCTCCGGGAAGCGCTCGCCCAGCTCGCGGCCGACCATCATCTTGATGACATCATCGAAGGTCAGGCCCGCAACAGGTCGCGTGTCGATCCACTGTCCGTCGCGCAGGATGGTGATCTCGTCGCAGATGCGGAAGATCTCGTCCATCTTGTGCGAGATGTAGATGATCCCGCAGCCACGATCCTTCAGCTTCTCGATGATGCCGAAGAGATGGTTGACCTCCTTCTCGGACAGCGAGGAGGTGGGCTCGTCCATGATGACGATCTTCGCGTTGTACGAGAACGCCTTGGCGATCTCGATCATCTGCATCTGCGAAACCGTCAGATCGGCCACCTTCTGGCGCGGATCCACGTCGATGCCCAGCTCGTCGAAGATCGCCTTCGTGTCGCGGTACATCTTCGCATGATCGATGAAGGGCCCTTTCTGGGGATAGCGTCCCAGCCAGAGGTTGTCCATCACCGACACCTGCGGCACCAGGTTCAGCTCCTGGTGCACCATGGAAATGCCGTTCTCCAGCGCTTCCTTCGAAGTGCGGTACGCGACCGGACGGCCGCAGAACAGGATCTCGCCTGCATCGGCATGGTAGATGCCGAACAGGCACTTGAGCAGCGTGGACTTGCCCGCACCGTTCTCGCCCATCAGGGCGTGCACGGAATGGGGCCTGACCTTCAGCTGCGCATTGTCCAGCGCCTTGACGCCGGGAAAGCTCTTGTTGATGCCGCGCATCTCCAGCAGGAACTCGCCTGCCGGTGCAGCATCGCTCATCGGGGGTGACATCGAAGCGCCTCTTGTTCTTGCGATGACAAGAAACGGGCGCAAGCGCCCGTTTCTCGACATCAGCGCCGGATCATTTCAGGAATTCACCCAGGTTGTCCTTGTCCACACCGATGTAGGGCAGACGCAGATAACGCTGCTTGAACTCGTAGCCGGTCCCTTCGGCAACGTCCTTGCCGGCGATCAGGTTGGGCAGCACGGCCAGGATGGCCTTGGCCTGAGCAGCACCGTCGTTCAGCACGGTACCGGCCAGGTCACCCTTCTTGACCAGCTGCAGGGCTTCCGGCAGGGCGTCCACACCGAAGATAGGCAGCTTCTTGCCCTGGGCCTTGGCAGCCTCGATGGCACCCATGGCCATGGAGTCGTTGTTGGAGATGATCACCTCGATCCGGTTGGCATTCGGGCCGGACAGCCAGGCCTGGGCAATATCCTTGGCCTTGGCGGCATCCCAGAGGGCGGCGTCCATGTACAGGCGCTCGGTCTTCACGCCCTTGGCTTCCAGCTCCTTCACGACCCACTCGGTACGAGCCTCGGCATCCGGGTGACCCGGCTCACCCTTGATGAGGGCGAACTGCAGCTTGCCGTCCTTGTTCAGGTCCCACTCCGGATGGGCTTTCCAGCCCTTGGCGATCAGGTCACCCTGGATCACGCCGGACTGCACCGGGTCGGTACCGATGTAGTAGGCCTTGGCATAGGAATCGATGGCCTTCTGGCCGGGATCCTTGTTGAAGAAGATCACGGGAACATCCTGGCCGCTGGCCTTGTCGATGACCGTGGTGCCGGCTGCAGGGTCCACCAGGTTGATGGCCAGCGCCTTCACGCCACGGGCCAGCAGAATGTCGACCTGGTCATTCTGCATCGACTGGTTGTTCTGCGAATCGTTCATCAGCAGCGAAATGTCTTTCTGCTGCTTTGCAATGCCCTCCAGCGACTTGCGCATGGTGGACATGAAGTTGTCGTCGTATTTGTAAATGGTGACGCCCACGCGATCGGCTGCCTGGGCGGCGGAAGCGAGGGTGGCGGCCGACAGCATGACAGCCAGGACAGTCTTCTTCATTATCGTGATCTCCAGTTTGAAATTGCCCGGGCCAGCCCGATCCGGAAAACATTCGGACCTCGCCCGGAAGACCTTCTGAACAAGCCGCATGCGGCGCGCCAAACATCTGCGCAAATCAGGGAAAACCCTATAGGGGAAAACCCTGACCGCACCATCGGCCGCATTATCCACGGGCATCCATTCACAAAGACACCCGGGATATGCAGGGCATTCACCTCCTCCTGCCCGGAGAACCCATGGAGCAACCGGACCCGACACCCTGCTCCGACCTGTTCGGAAGATCCTTCGCGACAGAATGATATCCTGCCGTTCGTATTCATTCTTCCACCTTTGCGGCGGCGCGAGTATACCCTCGACCATGGGCGTGTGATAAAGTGCTCACCGCCGTCATCATGAAGCAACGCCCGGAAGGCGGGGGTACGAGCTGCCTGCCCGGAACCGTCAATGTGTGCGGAAATGGCTTGCCAGTCCACGCACAACATGGCAACGTCGGAGACATTTCCAGGCCTCTCGTCGCCCGCTTCGGGCGCAACCAACATCATGTTCGATCCCACCGAACACCCGCATCGCCGCTACAACCCGCTGCAGGACAGCTGGGTTCTGGTCTCTCCCCATCGTGCCCGACGCCCCTGGCAGGGCCAGCAGGAAAACGTCGACGACACACCCCGTCCCAGCCATGATCCGGGCTGCTACCTGTGCCCGGGCAACACACGCATCGGCGGCGAGGTCAACCCCGACTACACGCAGCCCTACGTCTTTCCCAACGACTTCCCTGCGCTGCTGCCCGACACACCCGAATACCGCTCCGACGATCCGCTCCTGAAGAGCATGGCGGTGCGGGGAACCGCGCGCGTCATCTGCTTCTCGCCCGATCACGGCAAGACGCTGCCGGAGCTTTCGCCTGCCGCCATCGAGACCATCATCGCCACCTGGATCCAGCAGTACCGTGAACTGGGCGAACGCTGGCGCTGGGTGCAGATCTTCGAGAACAAGGGTGCGGCCATGGGCTGCTCCAACCCGCACCCGCATGGTCAGGTCTGGGCCAGTGACTTCCTGCCCAACGAGGTGGCCCGCGCGGATGAATCCCAGCGCCGCTACTTCCAGGCCAATGGCCGCAGCCTGCTGCTCGATTACGTCGAACGCGAGCTGCAGGAGCGCAGCCGCATCGTGGTCGAGGGCGAACACTGGCTGGCCGTGGTGCCCTACTGGGCGGTCTGGCCCTTCGAGACCCTGCTGATGCCCAAGGCCGCACTGCCCCGGCTGATGGACGCCACGCCCGAGCAGCAGAAGGATCTCGCCATCGTGCTGAAGAAGCTCACCAGTCGCTACGACAACCTTTTTCACACGAGCTTCCCGTACTCGATGGGCTGGCACGGTGCGCCGTTCGGCCAGGAAGACACGGCACACTGGCAATGTCATGCGCATTTCTACCCACCGCTGCTGCGCTCGGCCACGGTGAAGAAATTCATGGTGGGCTACGAAATGCTGGCCGAGTCCCAGCGCGACCTCACCGCCGAACAGGCGGCCGAGCGGCTGCGCGCCCTGCCCGAGGTCCATTACCGCGAGGCAGCCGGCCGCTGACCTTTTCCCGGCGTCGCTGCCTGGCCTGGCCACCCGTCCATCATCGGCGCCGGTTTGCCCTTATTTCCGGGCAAGATTTCCTGACGCTTTCATCGCAAGCATCCCGCAAGACACGACAGGTTCATCCCGGCAAGCGCCAGACACGCCGGGCATGAAACACCCGCATCCAACCTCCTTCCGATCATGAGCACCTGCCAGCCCTCCGCCCACGCCATCAAGGACACTGCCGCCCTGCTGAAGCAGGAACTGGACGCCACAGCCACCCACGTCATCCGCGCACCGGGTCGTGTCAACCTGATCGGCGAGCACACCGACTACAACGACGGTTTCGTGCTGCCCTGCGCCATCGACTTCGCCACCGAAGTCGCCATCGCGCCGCGTACCGACAATCGCATCCGGGTCGTGGCTGCCGACTATGACAACCAGCGCGACGAGTTCGCTGCTGATGCACGTCCCCAGCACAGTGACAAGGGCTGGGCCAACTACATCCGCGGCGTCGTCGATGTCTTCATCCAGCGTTTCGGCCCCCTGCCCCATGGGCTGGACATGGTGGTGAGCGGCAACGTGCCGCAGGGTGCAGGCCTCAGTTCGTCGGCAGCCCTGGAAGTGGCCGTGGGCAAGGCGCTGCAGACGGCCTTCGGGCTCGATGCCAGCCTGCGCGACATCGCGCTGCTGGGCCAGCAGGCCGAGAACGAGTTCGTCGGCTGCCGTTGCGGCATCATGGATCAGTTCATCTCGGCTCTTGGCAAGGACGGGCATGCGCTGCTCATCGACTGCCGCAGCCTGGAGACCGAGACGGCCGCCATCCCCGACGAACTGCGGGTGATGATCATCGACTCGAAGGTGCAGCGCGGGCTGGTGGGCAGCGAATACAACACCCGCCGCGAGCAGTGCGAGGCTGCGGCCGCCCACTTCGGCGTCAAGGCACTACGTGATGTCGACCTGGCCCAGCTGCAGGCTGCCCGCGATGAACTCGACCCGCTCGTCTACCGGCGTGCCCACCATGTCATCACGGAGAATGCCCGCACGCTGGCAGCCGCCCAGGCGCTGCGTGCCCATGACGTCGAGCGGCTCAGCACGCTGATGGCTGAAAGCCATGCCTCGATGCGCGATGACTTCGCCATCACCGTCCCTCCCATCGATGCCCTGGTGGAGATCATCTCTGCCGTCATCGGCAAGCGGGGCGGCGTGCGGATGACCGGTGGTGGCTTCGGTGGCTGCGTGGTGGCGCTGGTTCCGGATTCGCTGGTCGACGAGGTGACGCAGGCCGTGCAGCGCGACTACCCGGCGCGCAGCGGCGGGCTCATTGCACAGATCCACCTATGCCGTGCCCGCGAAGGCGCACACGTGCTCTGAACAGGCGCGGAAAGGGGGCCTTCCGGCCCCCTGGGGTCTACGGCTGCCCGCCATTCCACGACCGTGCTCCGGTACAGGGTCGGACGGACAGCCTCCATGGTGTACCCTGATACGCTTTCGGATCCTCTTCTCCCCGAACACCATGAAAGAAGCGCTGACCTCCACCGGACTGACGCTGCGCAACCGCCGCGGCATCACCATCGGCCTGCATCCGCTGGGCGCCACCTGGACATCGTGCCGGCTGCCGCTGCCCGACCAGATGCGTGAAGTGCTGCTGAGTAGCCGCGACGTGGTGGCCATGCTGCTGGAAGGCAGCAGCTATCTGGGGGCCAGCGTCGGCCGCTACGCCGGGCGCATTGCCCAGGCACGCTTTGGCGATAACGTGCTGGATGCCAACCAGCCGCCCCACATCCTGCATGGGGGCCGGCAGGGACTGGCCCGCCAGCTGTGGACGCTGGATTCGGCCGATGCACACCAGGCCACGTTCCGGATCTTCAGCCCGGCTGGCGACCAGGGCTTTCCGGGAAATCTGAACGCCACCGCCCAGTACCGGCTGGATGATGACGATTCCCTGACGATCGTCTACTCCGCCACCACGGACGCACCCACGCCCTGCAACTTCACCAACCACGCCTATTTCAACCTGAACGGCGGCGATGGTGATGACGGTTTGGCCCAGGTGCTGCAGATTCACGCCGACCGCTACCAGCCGGTGGGCACGGACGGCATTCCCGATGCCGCCCCTCGTGCGGTGGAAGGTACCGGCTTCGATTTCCGCCAGCCCAAGCGGCTGGATGCCGACTTCCTGCGCGATGTCGACCAGCAGAAGGTCAAGGGCTACGACCACAGCTTCCTGCTGGGCGAAGCCCCTTCAGCCACCTCGACCGGCACTGCCCTGCAGCTGGCCGCTGAACTGCGCTCGGCCGACGGTCGTGTCAGCCTGCAGGTCCACACTGATCAGCCCGCCCTGCACCTGTACACCGGGCAGTACCTGGGCGGCACCGAAAAGCGTGACGGCAGCCACTATGCCGATCTGGCCGGCGTGGCCCTGGAAAGCCAGTTCCCGCCGGACAGCCCCAGCCACGGCCGGGCCATCCTCCTGCCCGGACAGACCTACCGGCGCACCACCCGTTTCGCCTTCCGCTTCTGAACTTCGCGGATCGGGCTCAGACCGGCTCGGGGTACTCCACCGACTCGATCAGCAGCTCCATCCGCCCCTGCGGCGTCATCAGCGACACTTCATCCCCCTCGCGCGCCTTGATGAGCGCACGTGCCACCGGCGAGACCCAGCTGATCTTGCCGGCCAAGGGATCGGTCTCGTCCACGCCGACGATCTGCACCCGGCGCTCGGTGCCGTCGGGCTCGCTGTACGTGACAGTGGCCCCAAAGAACACCTGGTCATTGCCATGGTGTGCCGAAGGCTCGACCACTTCGGCACGGTCGATGCGGCGGATCAGGAAGCGGATGCGCCGGTCGATCTCCCGAAGCCGCTTCTTGCCGTACAGATAGTCGCCGTTCTCGGAACGATCCCCGTTGGAAGCGGCCCACGACACCACCTGCACCACTTCCGGCCGCTCCACATCCAGCAGGTGGCTCAGCTCGTCGCGCAGCGCCTGATAGCCTGCACGGGTGATGTAGTTCTTGCCGCCCGGGACCTTCAGCTGTTCCGGCTCAAGGTCGTCGTCGTCATCGGCGTCGTCGTTCTCGCGCACGAAAGCCTTGTTCATGGCTGTTACCCGGCCACCGCCATTTCCTCGATCAGCACCGAACCGCAGGTCTTGGTGCCACGGGTGAGCTCATCATTGCCCACCGCGACGATGCCGCGGTACATGTCGGCCAGATTGCCAGCGATGGTGATTTCCTCGACCGGATACTGAATCTCGCCGTTTTCCACCCAGAAACCGCTCGCGCCGCGCGAGTAGTCGCCCGTGACGTAATTGACGCCCTGCCCCATCACCTCGGTCACCAGCAGGCCGGTGCCCATCTTCTTCAGCATGCGGGCGAAGTTGTCGCCGCGCGCGGTCAGCCGGCTGGACAGGCGCAGGTTGTGCGAGCCGCCAGCATTGCCGGTGGTCTGCATGCCCAGCTTGCGTGCGCTGTAGGAAGACAGGAAGTAGCCCTTGAGCCGACCGCCCTTCACCACATCACGGGCGGCCGTGGCCACGCCTTCGTCGTCGAAGGGGCCGGAGCCCATCGCCCCGGGAATGAACGGATCTTCCACGATGTCGATATGGTTGGGGAAGATGCGCTTGCCCAGCGAATCCATGAGGAACGATGCCTGCCGGTACAGTGCCGAACCGCTGACCGCCTGCACCAGACTGCCCAGCAGCCCCAGCGCCAGCGGTGCCTCGAACAGGACCGGCACCTTGCGGGTGCTGAGCTTGCGTGCGCCCAGCCTGGACAGGGCGCGCTCGGCCGCATAGCGGCCCAGGGCCTCGGGCGAGGCCAGGTCAGCCGGCGAACGAGCGGACGAATACCAGCCGTCACGCTGCATGTCACGCCCGCGGCGGGCAATGGGCCCGACCGACAGCGTGTGGCGACTGTGCGCGAAACCATCGCAGAAACCCAGCGAGTTGGCCGACAGGAAGTGCCCATGGCCCACCGAGACGGAAGCGCCATCACTGTTGGCGATCTGCGGGCTGACCGCGAAGCTGGCCGCCTCGATCTCGCGCGCCAGCTCGATGGCCTGTGGCACGGAGATGTGCCAGGGCTGGAACAGTGCCAGACCCGACACGTCGTTTTCACCGCGCGCCAGACGGCGCTCGTCGGGCAGGCCGGCAAACGGATCCTCGCCCGTGATGGAGGCAATGTCGTAGGCTGCCCGCACCGTGCGCGCCAGCGCCTGCGGGCTGAAATCGCTGGTGCTGGCGTGGCCGCGCCGCTGCCCCACGTAGACTGACACCCCCAGCCCCTTGTCACGGGTCTGCTCGATGGTCTCGACCTTGCCCTTGCGCACCGTCAGCGCCAGCCCCGAGGATTCCGACACCTCGGCCACCACGGCAGTGGCACCCAATGCCTTCGCCTGACGCATGGTCTCCTCGACCAGTTCCTGAAAATCCTCACGCCGGTAGTCGAACAGCGGGCGTTCGCCATCCCCGCCTTCCAGGTACTGGGCCGGCAGATGCCCGGCACGGGCACGGAGACGGCGCACGGGCTGGCGAGTTGAAGCTCTGGCAGCCCCGGCTGCCTGGGCGGAAGAGGACTTTCTCATGGAAAATGGACAAGGGTAAATATTGGGAAAAACCTGACAAGTATCATATAGCACTCGACCATCCATCTTCCACCCGAGCGCTCATGAACCACGGCAGCCGCCACACCGTCGACCCCGACACCGCCCCGGACGCCACACCATCCGCGGACGACGCCCCCATCAGCAAGACCCGCAGGAAGCAGCAGATGCACGCACTGCAGGCGCTGGGCGAGCGGCTGGTGAAGCTGCCGGCCCAGCAACTGGCCCGCGTGCCGATGCCCGAGGACCTGGCCCAAGCCGTCCACGAGGCCCGGCGCACGAAAAGCCACGAAGGCCTGCGGCGCCAGATGCAGTACATCGGCAAGCTGATGCGCAGCGTGGACGCCAGCGCCATCGAGCAGGCCCTGGCCGTGGACGAGGAGCGCCACCAGGGTGCCGTGCACCTGATGCACCGTGCCGAACGCTGGCGCGACGGCCTGCTGGACGGAAGCCTCTCGCTCACCGACTTCATCGACGAGCACCCGGCCGCCGCCCAGCTGGGACTGCCCGCACTGCTGGCCCAGGCCCGGCGCGAGAAGACCGCCGGCAAGCCGCCCCGTCAGCAGCGTCAGCTCTACCGCCTGCTGCACGAGACCCTGGTCGAAGACTGGCAACCCGCCACAGCCCCGCAGGCTGACGACGAGCCCGCCTGATCCCGGACGGGTTTCAGCAACCCGTCATCGGCCCCCAGGCCGCCGTGTTCCCGACCTGCCCACCGCCCCGGCGGTTTCCGGGCAGCCCCCAACAACGACTTTCCGGTCCCCACCATGTCCACATCCATCCAAGACACCGCGCCCCTGAAGATCGGCCTCGTCTCGATCAGTGACCGTGCCAGCAGTGGCGCCTATCAGGACCTCGGCATCCCGGCCATGGCCGACTGGCTGGACCGGGCGCTCACCTCGCCCTGGCTGGGCAACAGCCGACTGATTCCGGACGAGCAGGAGGCCATCAGCCAGACGCTGTGCGAACTGGCCGACGACGTGGGCTGCCACCTCATTCTCACCACTGGCGGCACCGGCCCGGCCCCCCGCGATGTCACGCCCGAGGCCACCCTGGCCGTGGCCGACCGCGAACTGCCCGGCTTCGGCGAGCAGATGCGTGCCATCAGCCTGAACTTCGTGCCCACCGCCATCCTGTCGCGGCAGACCGCCGTCATCCGGGGCAACACGCTCATCATCAACCTGCCCGGGCAGCCCAAGTCCATCCGCGAGATCCTGGAAGGCGTGCGTGACCCGGAAAGCGGCGAGATCCGCATCCCCGGCATCTTCGCCGCCGTTCCCTACTGCCTGGACCTGATCGGCGCACCCTACATCGAGACCGATCCCGACGTCTGCCGCGCCTTCCGGCCCAAGTCGGCGGTGCGTCCTGCCCCTGCGCCCGCAGCGGCTCAGACCGAGCGCCGCATGGATGCCGCCGCCACCCTGCCCACGGCCGAACCTTCCCTGCCGGCGCACCCCTCCGGCACCAGCCCGGCTGAACCGATGACCGCCGCCCCCGACGCCGATCCTGCGCAGGCATCCGAGCTCCCGGACAGCACCGAGCCGACGGCCATGCACGCTGATGCCGGTCCCGTCGACGAAACCGGCACCATGGGCAACCTCGAACCCATGCGCAGCACGGAAGACGTGCCCGATGAGGGCGCTGCGCCCGCCGTGACGGCGACGGATGAAGCGCCCTCTGCCCCTGCCCAAGGGCCCCTGCCCGGCGGCCGCATCGAGCCCACCATCGGTACCACGGCCAACGCACCTCACCCCACCGGCCAGCCCATCCAGCAACCCATTCCCGACGACTCCAGCCTGCCCGGACTGGGCTGATCAGCTGCACCCCCTGAAGGCACGCTCGGCACTCAAGACCGGGCGTGGTCGGCGTCCATCCCCAAGGCGCCCCCCCCCACGCTCGGCGTCCAGGGCTCCCCAGCGCCTAGGCCCGCCGGCAGCCCATCACCCCCGGAATCTGCCGGATCGCATTGCGCAGCTTGTCCAGAACCTCAGCTGACGGCACCTCCAGCACCAGCGTGAAGCGCGACAGCTCCTTCACCGTCTGGCTCTGCACCGACAGCAACGGGCACTGCTCGCGCGCCAGCATGTCCAGGACGTCGCGCAACAGCCCCGAACGGGCCTCGGCCGTCACCACCACCCCGGCCGAATAGCGCCGGGGCTTGAGCTGCCCACCCTTGGTCTTCACGGGCTTCTGCCAGTCGTCTCCCCATGAGACCGCCAGTTCGCGCTCGGGCGCCCGCTCGCGCAACGCCGCCAGCGCCGGGCATCCCTTGCGGTGCACCGACACCCCGCGTCCCCGGGTCACGAAGCCACTGATCTCGTCGGGCGGTACCGGATGGCAGCAGCCAGCCAGATGGGTCATCAGGAAGTCCACCCCCATCACCAGCACCGCATTCGACCCGGGCGCTGCCGACTTGCGCATCTCCGGCGCTGCTGGCGATGCCGGCGCAGGGGCTGGCGGCACCACCGGCTCATTGCGGATCGCTGCCTCCAGCGCCCGCGCTCCCACCTCCTCGCGCGCAACGGCTGCGAACAGCGCCTGCGTCGACGGATACTTCAGCCGCTCGGCCAGCACTTCCAGCGACTGCCCCGTGCGTCCCTCGCGGGCCAGCGCCTTCTCAACCCGCTCGCGCCCGGCCAGCTGCTCCTGACCCCGCGCCTGCGCGTTGAACCACTGCCGGACCTTCTGACGAGCCCGGTTGCTGCGCACAAAGCCCAGTGACGGGTTCAGCCAGTCACGCGAAGGCCCCGGTTCATCCATGCCCACCCGGGCCTGGACGATCTCCACCACCTGTCCGTTGGCCAGCGGCGTGTTCAGTGGCAGCATCCGCCCGTCCACCCGGGCGCCCCGGCAGCGATGCCCCAGCGACGTATGCACGTGATAGGCGAAATCCACGGCCGTGGAGCCCATCGGCAGCTCGATCACCCGTCCCTGCGGCGTCATCGCAAAGATCACGGAATCATCGGCCGTACTGGTCTCCTCACCCGCAATCCGCTCGCCCTGATCATGCTGCCAGGCCAGCAGCTGTCGCAGCCACGAGATGCGCGCCTGCCCGTCCAGCGACGGCACCACCACCTTGCCGCCTCCAGGGGCGCTCTTTTCCTTGTAGCGCCAGTGCGCCGCCAGACCGTACTCGGCCGCCTCGTGCATCGCCCGCGTGCGGATCTGCACCTCCATCGGCCTGCCATCGTCGGCCATCACCACCGTATGCAGTGACTGGTAGCCATTGGGCTTCGGATCGGCAATGTAGTCGTCCAGCTCGTCCATCTCCGGCACCCAGCGCTGATGCACCAGGTCCAGCGTCGCATAGCAGTCGGCCAGCGTCTCCACCATCACCCGCAGCGCCCGCAGGTCATGCAGCTTCTCCAGGCTCAGATGCTTGGCCCGCAACTTGTTGTGGATGCTGTACAGATGCTTCGAGCGCCCTTTCACCTGCGCCTGGATGCCGTGCTCGGCCAGCAGCGCCGACAGCTCGGCCGTCGCATTGGCCACGAAGGCATCCCGCTCCGGACGCTTGCTGTCCAGCGCCCGCGCCAGCTCCCGGTAGCGCGCCGGCTCCAGGCAACGGAACGCCAGATCCTCCATCTCCCACTTGATGCGGTAGAGCCCCAGACGGTTGGCCAGCGGTGCCAGCACCTGCATCGCCTCCTGCGCCAGCCCCTGCACATCGGCCTCCGACACGAGGGCCACCGACACCCCCGGCTCAACAAGCCCCTCGGCCAACGACGAGCCCTGGCCCTCGGCATCATCCCCGGCTCCCCGATATGCCGCCACATGGCGCAGCGACTGCAGGGCCGATGCCAGCCGCACCATCACCACCCGCACGTCCCGTGCCATGGCCAGCGTCATGCGGCGCAACACCTCCGGCTGCGACTGCCCCGGCGCCCCCTGACTGCCGATCAGGGCCGAGAACGACAGGGACATCAGACGCTGGCAGTTGGCCAGCAGCGTGCCTACGTAGGCGCCCAGCTCCTCGCCCAGCTGCACATCCAGTTCCGCCTGGTCCGGCCAGGGGTCGCTGCACACCAGCAGCCCGAGCACCCGGGTGATCGGGTCCGCCCCCTGCAGCTCCAGGACCGCCGCCAGCCCGCGCCCGTGCTTCAGCCTCGCCTCGCCCAGCGCGCCGTGGCCGCTCACCCGCCAGGGCCCCTCGCCGTGCGCCGCCAGCCAGTCGAAGGCCCAGGCCAGCATCTCCTGAGAAGTGCCCAGGATCGGCGCAGGCACGGCTGCGCCCTCCGCCGCATCGCCTTGCCGCCCTGTTTCCTCAGCTGCCATCACGATCCCCTCATCCAGCATTTTCAACGAATGTTACGTCATCACACAGGGAATCCGACGACATCCGCCCCACCCCGGGAAAGCCCCCGACGGGGCCACCACCCGGCACGCAGATAGCCCGGATGACACGACATGCCAACCTGACGTGACCCGGTAACCAGCCCCTGCATCACGCAAAGTTTGTCACATCCACTGACAGAAGGCCTCGGCAGAACCTGTTGCGCTAACAACACAATGCAACAAATATCATTCCGCCAACATTGGGGGTGGACAAAGCGTGCAGTATGTCCTTAGGGGTTTTTTTTCTTTCTGATGGAATACCCGACACCTAGACGACCACCCCATCCGTCCATGAGCAACAAGCACCTTATGATCGTGGAACTCTCGCCCGAACATGCCATCGGGCTGCAGAACTCCCCGCTGGCGAGAGACGCCCTGCTGATCCAAGGTATCAAGAAAGCCATCGTCAAGCTGCACAGCACCGAAGTCGACGTCATCGTGCTCGACTTCGGCACGCACGGTGGCCCCAGCCAGGCCAACTCCCCCGTGGACGCCTGTCGCCAGCTGACCGCGGCCAGCCCCAACGCCAAGATCATCGCCATCGGTGCCACCGATGACTACCTGGCCGGCCAGCTGCTGCTGCCCAACGTCTACGACGTGCTGGCCTACCCGTCCGACACCCAGGTCCTGCCCTATGCCGTGCAGCGCGCCCGCCGCCTGCAGCAGATCCGCCTGCACAACATCAGCCTCACCAAGGTCCGCCCGCTCAACGAGCTGATCCCGGGCCTGATGAGCAGCGATGCTGCCGTGCGCCGCGTCGTCAAGCGCGCCCGTCGCCTGCTGGGCCACAACCTGCGCATCCTGATCCAGGGCGAGCCCGGCACCGGTCGCAAGACCCTGGCCCACTACTTTGCCCAGTACAACGGCCAGCGCCCCGGCACCGACAGCGCCCAGCTGCCGGCCGTGCCGATGCCTCCGATCGTCAGCTGCAACCGCTACACCCGCGGCATCGACATCGAGGTTGCCTTCCGCAAGGCGACCACCGAGTACCAGGGCACCGGCCAGCCCATCGTCATCCTGGAAAACGTCGAGCAGCTCGACCCCACCACCCAGACCGAGCTGCTGTACCTGATCCACAACAGCGAGACGCGCTGGAAGGATGTCAACACGCTGCCGCAGATCATCAGCATCGCCAGTCCGTCGCTGGGCAACCGCATCGTCGAGGGACAGTTCCGCCGCGACCTGTACGATCGCCTGGGCCAGGTGCACCTGTGCCTGCCGGCCCTGCGCCAGCGTGGTGACGACGCCCGTGAACTGGCACAGTGGCTGCTGAACCAGGCCCATCAGGAGAACCCCGACAAGCCCCGCATGGTGCTCTCGGACGACGCCCTCGTGGCCATCAGCCGCTACACCTGGCACGGCAACATCACCGAGCTGCGCAACGTCATCCAGCAGGCCATGCTCACCGCCGACGGCGTCGTCATCCAGGCGTCCGACCTGGCACTGCCCGCCAACGAGACCCTGCCGCCGGTCACCATCAAGCATGCCCGTGACGAAGCCGAACGCGATGCCATCATGCGCGCCCTGAAGGACGCCAACGACAACATCGCCAAGGCCGCCATCACCCTGGGTGTCAGCCGTCCCACGCTCTACGACCTGTTGGCCAAGCACCACATGCGCTGAAAACGGCAGCCGCCCCGGGGCCTGGCCCCGGCCTGCACCTGTCCAGGTCCCCCTGGAACCGGGTACTGCGGTAAAATACAGGGGTACGGTACACCGTCCCCCGTCCGACGGACGGTGCAGCCTGATGGCCGCACCGTTTTGTCGTTTCCGTGCCCGGGTGGTGTTCCTTCGGGCAGTGTCTCACTCCAGAGGTGATTCCTTGGCTGCGCACCCCAAACGGGCCTCCTTCAGCGCCCGACATCTGCTGGGCTCCACGCTCCTGCTGCTGTCCGCCTCCGCCACCGCTCAGACCGGTGGCCCCATCGGCGGCCCGGTCGGCGCCCCCACCGGCGCCAATGGCGCCACCGGCAGCAGCTACTACCAGGGCAGCCGCGGCGCACTGGCCTCGCCCAATGGCAACTGGTCCTCGGGCCGCGCCGGGCGCGGTGCCTACGGCATGGACCGCCGCAACCAGTCCTACAACTCCTACCGGGCCACCGGCTACGAAGTCCAGCCCCAGATCCGCAACGTTCCCGGCCAGGCCCAGCCCAGCGCCGCGCTGCAGAAAAAGGTGCGCCCTGGCCAGGAAGATGCCACCCGGCGCGTGGCCGGAAACACCCGCCGCAGCGTCGACGAACCCATCAACCTGTCCTCGCTCACCAAAAAGGTGGCGCGCAAGGAAGTCAGCGCCATCGAGCACTACCGCGACATGGTGCAGCAGGGCATGATGGCCGAGTCCGGCCTCTCCGGTCGCCCGGACTATGGCCGTGCCCAGGCCCTGTACTGTGAAGCCGCCCGCGGTGGCTACCCCGACGCCATGGTGCGCCTGGGCTGGATCTACGAGGAAGGCAAGGGCGTTCCCAAGAACACCGACATGGCCGCCACGCTGTTCCAGCGTGCAGCGCGCTTCGGCAGCGACATCGCCCAGGACCTCACCCAGCGCTACAAGATGGGCAAGGAAGTGCTGCCCCCCTGCGTCAAGGGCAGCATCGTCGAGAAAGGCTCTGCCGAGCGCTCGGCCAGCGTCACCGAACTGGCTGCACTCAGCAACCACACCGCACGCAGCCGCAATCCGGTGGCCGGCGCGGCACGTACCAAGATCGTCAACCACGTCATCGCCGAGGCCCGCAAGTACAAGCTTGATCCTCGCCTGGTGCTGGCCGTGATGTCCACCGAATCCGCGTTCAACCCCAACGCCCGTTCCGATCGCAACGCCTTCGGGCTCATGCAGATCATCCCGGAAACGGCCGAGCGCTTCGGTGTCACCGACATCATGGACCCGGTGCAGAACATCCGGGGCGGCATGGCCTACCTGCGTTGGCTACTCAACTATTACCGGGGTGACGTGAGCCTGGTGCTGGCCGCCTACAACGCCGGCGAAGGTGCCGTCGACCGCTACAACGGCGTGCCGCCCTATGCCGAGACGCTGGCCTACGTCCAGCGCATCCGGGCCGCCTACCCGTTCGACTTCCACCCCTACGACCCCAGCGCCACGGCCAGCAGCTCGATGTTCAAGGAAAAGGGAAAGCCGAAGGACACCACGCTGTCGGCCAATCAGCCGGCCTCCCGTGACCGCAACAGCTGAACCACAACAGCTGAGATCGTCCGGGATCGTTCCAGGGCCCCTGCATGAAGGGGCCTTTCAGACCGCCTGACGCAACAAGGCCCGCCTCCACGGCGGGCCTTGTCATTCATGATGGCACCTTGTCACGCACTGGTATGGATCCGAGCCGTGAACGGCCCAGGCGATCGACAGACTCACAACGGAAACAGCCGTCCTGAAACGGCCATCACTCACGCTGTCCGCTTTGCTCGCACCTAACCTGCCATCTGGCTACCGGGTCCATCGGTAGCCCATCCTCCAACCGGAATCAACCTGCCGCCTCGCTCTTGTCCTCACCATCCGCCGTCGTGCAGACGGCAGGATGTACGGCCGGCGCTGAAGCATCAGCGGGCGTGGACATCAACGGCTTCGGATCCACCAGTCCCAGCAAACTGCCCCCCGCTGTCGTGCCAGTTCCCTGACCCACAGTGCCGCCCGACGACAGGTTGGGCACCGCACCTGCCGACGCCTGGCCCTGTCCCAGCCCCCAGCGAACCGGCCCCTTCTCTGGCATGAAATAGGAAGGATCATGCCGCTGCGGCGCAGGTCCCGTATTGCTCTGCACCGGTGTGCGTTGGGGTACCGGACGCAGCGTGCCGGCGCCCAGCGTGCTCCCCTGGCCCATGGGAACATTCGACTTCACGGCAGCCATCAGCAGGGGTGAGCGCCGTGCGGGCGACATCATCCGCGTCGTGGCCACCACCTTCACCGGAATCCGTCCCTGCAGGTAGTACAGGCAGTTGCCGCTTCCGGCTCCCCCCTGCGCTACCAGGCCCGTCAGTGAATCACAGCCATGGATCGTGCGCATGGCCTTCAGAAACAGGGTGGACACCCCCGGTACCCGCAACGGCACCCCATAGGTCACCTCCAGCCGCAACATGTTGGCATCGGCCAGCGTCTGACCGGAACTGCGCCCGATCGGCTCATTCCCGCGATAGCCCGACGCGCCACTGGCCGGCATCGTCTTCTCACGCCGGTTGTCCAGGTTGTCATTCGGAATCTCGTCCTGTCCGGCAATCTTCTCACCGAACGGATCCAGCGCCGGGCCCGCCCAGTCCGAGAAACTCTCCAGCGTCGGTGACAGCTGCTTCACCTCGATCCACTGGGCCGCACGCCCACCTGTCACATGCAACCGCGCCTGCTGCTCCTTCAGCATCTTCTCGGCCATGCTGCCTGCCCCATAAAGCCAAGGTACCAGACCACTGGCCAAGCCCTTCAGGATTGCCTCCTCGCCCGCATGCTCGACCGCGCCCGCCCGTGCCGCCTCCTGCAGCGCATAGCCTACCGACTGGCGCGCATGAAAGACCAGCACCATCTGCACGACGGCCATGCCGACCAGCAGCAGCGCCGGTACGGCCACCACCAGCTCCACCATCGACACGCCACGCTGCCGATGTCCCTGCCACCTTCCATCCCGAATATGGGAAACGGCGGAAGACACTGATACTGCCATGAGGGAGTCGTTCATGATGATTTCACGCAGGGTTCCGACGAGACACGTGCACCGCTGGCGCCTCATCCAGATACTCGATCACCGGCCTTTTAGCAGCAGCCTTGCCGGAACCTTGTCCCACCATGCCTTCCGGCACTTCTGCACCGACCGCAATGGGCGCTGCCGGATCAGTGGGCGGGAGCAAAACGGACGCGGACGGCTCCCCGGAGCCTGGCTGTACCGGATAGCCGATCAGCATCGCAGGTGGTGACGAGTTCTTCGGACGGTACGCGTCCCTTTCCGCCTGCCGTATTGTCTTTTTCCCGACTGGGTCGCTCGACACCTTCCCGCGGCGATTGACCTCTGCAGCCCGATTCTCCCGAACCGTTCGTGCATCCGTGTCCATGGACAAGGCATCTGGCCCGGCTGCGTTCAAAGCCCGAGAAAAGGCATGGTCACCAGAAACACCAGAAGCACCGGGAATGCTGGAAGGAACGCCAGAACCGGCCGGAACGCCCCCCAGCATCTGCTGGATCCGATCCACCTGGGCCAGCACACTGTCCACCAGCAGGGCTTCAGCCTGCTCGGTCAGGCCCGCAGCTTCGCGCACAGCCGGGCTCTGCTGCAGCAACGCAATATGGTCCAGCGATGCCTGCGTCTGCGCCACCGACAGCGTGAGCAGGTTGACCATGCCCTTCAGGCGCAACGCCTGCTGCTGCACATCTGGCTCATCATCACGGCCCGAACGCCCTTTCGATGCACTTGCACGGGCATCCGTGGAGAATCCACGCTCAGGGCCCCGGCTGCCGGGCACCAACGCACTATCTGACATGCCCGTTCCCGATCGCGCCGGATCATCCGCCAGAAGATGACGATAGGCATCCAGCGCCGCGCCAACCGAACCTGCACGCTGGTGGATGTTGCCAACCCGAAGCCAGGCCACATTCCGAAACTCCGGCGCCAGTTCGATCAGCGACGAAAAGATACGCAGCGCCTCGACATCCTCGCCTTTGCGGTAATGCTGCTCTGCTTCATCGTGGAGCTGCTGCAGCATCTGTGCCGACAGCCCGCTCTGGTTCAGCGCCATGCGAGGGCATGCCAGTGAAGCCTCCGTACCCGCGGCATGCGGCGCCGCCCGCCTGGCATCCACACCAACCGGCGCACTGGAAGATGCATTGCACTTGGACCCATCCCACCCTGGCTGAGCGGCCAGGGCAACCGGCATGGAGAGCACGGCGGCGCCACACACCAGTGATGACAGCATCAAGCGACTTGCTCCGAACACAGCCCCTTCCCGGCAGCGCATCACCGCTGGGCCGCAAGGTTCAACGCTTTCAGTTCGAATACTCATGACATGCCCTGAACGATTGACTTCACCACCTGGTTTTACTTCGCAGCCATGAACGCGCCGCCCTCCGCACCGAAGATGTCATCATCCGGCACCAGTTGCAGTCGCATTCCCGGGTGAATATCCAGCCGGGAGACCTCACCTTCCCGAAGCTCCAGCACCGCACGGGCACGGCGACAGATCCGCATCCCGAAGCGCGGCAGACGACAGCAGCACAACACCGTCTGATCACGGTCCAGAAACACGATATCCAGCGCATGCGCCATGCCAATCCCATGGACGGCATTCGTCTTCGGAAAGAACATGCCGGCGCCGTGCCTCGGTTCCGGATGCGCAATCAGTCCACGAGCCCGCTGCCACCAGGTACGTGCATGGTGCACGTGGATGCGCACGAGATCCGTGTCGAATTCGGCATGGGCGTTCATCAGAATAGGCCTCCTTCCATAATCCGGATGGCGATCGGGAAGAACACGATGATGAAGGTGCACGGGAATATGCAGATCATCAGCGGAAACAGCATCTTGACCGGCGCCTTCAGCGCCATGGCCTCGGCCTGCATGAAGCGTTCGTTGCGTCGCTGATCGGCCTGGGCACGCAGAATCGGCCCCAGGCTGGAGCCCTGCTTCTCGGCCGTCAGGATGGCGGCTACCCAGTTGGAAATGGCCGGAATGCGCAACCGTTCGGCCAGTGCCCGCAACGATTCAGCCCGGGTTCGACCCGCACGGATGTCACGCAGCACGCGACGCAACTCCTCGGACATCGGCCCGGCTGGCCCCTTGTCCACCGCATGCTGCAACGCCCCCGTCATGTTGGAGCCCGCCTCGATGGCCAGCGTGATGATGTCCAGGTAGAAAGGCAGTGCCTTGGCAATCTGCCGAGTACGGCGTGCCCCCAGGTCACGCAGCCAGCTCATCGGCAGAAAAGCGCCCACCACGAGGCCCAGCACACACCACGGCAGGCTGGGCAACCCATGCGGCAGCCACGCCAGCACCAGCAGCGCCAGGGCCAGCAGCGCGCCCAGCACCTGACCGGCCACGAACTGCTCGGGTGTCAGCGCAAACTCCAGACCACCGCGGCGCAACTGCTCGTGCAGCCGTCGTCGCATCGTCGGCGACACCAGCGGCGTCACCCAGAACGTCGTCGCATGTCCCAGCCAGCCCAGCAGCGCCCAGTAGCGGGGCGGATCATCCTGATACTCGTTCTTCTGCTGCTTCGGAACCTCGGCCGCAGCACGTGATCCCGCCAGCATGAAGAGCCACAGGCACAGCACCAATGCCCCGACGGCCACAAAAGGCAGCACCGATGAAATCCAACCATTCATGATCTTCCCTCGCTCAGATATCGATGGCCATGATGCGGCGGATGAAGAGCAGCCCCACGATCTCCAGCACGGCCACCACGCTGCACACGATCCAGCCCTGCCAGCTGTGCAGCAGCGGCGCCATGGCCGTGGGCTCGATGGCAAACAGCGCCGCCCCCACGCCCAGCGGCAGCAGCACCATCACCCAGCCCTGCATCCGGCCCTGAGCCGTCAGCGCCATGATCTTGTCCTCCAGCGCCATCTTCTTGCGGATGGTGTCGGCCAGCCGCTCCAGCGTCTCGGCCAGGTTGCCGCCGCTTTCATTGGCAATGCGCACGGCGGCCCCGAAAAGTCGCAGGTCATCACATCCCATGCGGCGTTCCAAGTTCAGCAGCGCATCGTCCAGCGTCACCCCCAGCCGCAGCTCCCTTAGCATCAGTTCGAACTCCTGACCACCGGGCGCGGGCAGCTCGCTGGCCATCTGCCGCAGCGCCAGCGTCATGCTGGCACCCGCGCGCACCGCGCCGGCAATCAGCATCATGGCGTCGGGCAGTTGCCGCGCGAACAGCTTGCGCCGCTGCGCACCCAGGTGGCGGATGAGCAGGCTGGGCAACGCCCCCAGCGCGACAATGGCCGCTACCACCAGGAAGAGCGAGCCCGTCAGCAGCCAGATGAGGCCGCAGGCCAGCGCGCACAGCAGCAGGTTGGCGCGAAACAGCCGGTCCACATCGACAAACAGCAGCAGGTCCTTCATGCCGTGTCCAACGCGACCGCTGAAATGCCGTCGATAGCCCTCGCCGGCCTTCACCGCACCCGGCATCAGCACCAGCACCGCCATCACCACCGCCATGCCCAGCGACAGTGCCGCCACCCAGAACCAGCCATCAAATCCGGTCGAAGCATTCATCATTGCGTGCCCCTTGCGTCTGGCCGCTCACGCGGTCACCGCATCGTCCTCGAAGATGCTGAAATCCACCGCCACGCCACGATCACGCAGCGCCTCATAGAACGAAGGCACCTCATCGCAGGCCCGGAAACGCCCCTGCACGCGACTGTTCTTCAGCCCGGTCTGCTCATAGCGGAAGATCTCGTGGCTCTGGATCTTGCCGCTCTCCACGCCGCACACCTCGGTGATCGAGGTGATGCGGCGCGAGCCGTCCGGGAAGCGCGCCTGGTGGATGATCAGGTCCACCGCACTGGCAATCTGCTCGCGCAGCGCCGCCAGCGGCAGCTCCACCCCGGCCATCAGCATCAGCACCTCCAGCCGCGACAGCACGTCGCGCGGCGTGTTGGCGTGAACCGTCGTCATCGAGCCCTCGTGACCGGTATTCATCGCCTGCAGCATGTCGAGCGCCTCACCGCCCCGGCATTCACCCACGATGATGCGATCGGGCCGCATGCGCAGCGCGTTCTTGACCAGATCCCGGATGGTGATGGCCCCGCGCCCCTCGGCATTGGGGGGCCGCGATTCCAGCGACACCAGGTGCGGGTGCATCAGCTTCAGCTCGGCCGCGTCCTCGATGGTGATCAGCCGCTCCCCCACCGGAATCAGGTTCGACAGCACGTTCAGCAGTGTAGTCTTGCCCGAACCCGTTCCGCCCGAGACGATGATGCTCTTATGCTGCTCCACACAGATGCGCAGGAATTCCATCATCGCCGGCGAGGCGCTCTGGTTGGCCACCAGCGTATCGGGTGTCATCACCGTGCGGTTGAAGCGCCGGATGGTGATGGTGGGCCCTTTCAGCGCCACCGGCGGAATGATGGCGTTGACCCGCGAACCATCGGGCAGACGCGCATCCACCAGCGGCGAGGACTCATCGATGCGCCGGCCCAGCGGCGCCACGATGCGCTCGATCACGTTGCGGATAGCATCATCGTCCGAGAACGCCAGCGGCACCTGCTGCAGCTTGCCCTTGCGCTCCACGAAGATGTCGGTGGCACTGTTGACCATGATCTCGCTGATCAGCGGATCGGTCATCAGTCGTTCCAGCGGCCCCAGGCCCACGGCCTCATCCACACTGTCCTGCACCAGCATGTCGCGGTCGATGTCGGACGGCAGGTTCTGCATGCCGGCCACGATCCGCTCCACCGCCGAACGCACTTCGGCCTTCACCTCGTCGGCCGAGAACTGCGTGAGGTTGCTGCGCCGCAGATCGATCACCTCCAGCAGCTGCCGTTGCACCAGGCGCCGCCAGCCCAGCGCCTTGCCCTGCTCCTGTGCGGCCCGCGCATAGTCGGCCAGACGGGCCTGGTCGATGCTGTCGTCGGCACCGCGCGAGCCGGCATCGGCAGCAGCGCCCATGGACACGACCTTGCCGCCGTCCCTGACGCCAGCACCTCTGGGCGCTTCGCCACTCTCATCAGCGCCACCTGCTCCACGTCTGATGGCGTCGGGGCGCCCATCGGAATCGCCGTGCTCACCCGAATCCCTGTGTTCCCCCGGATCGCGGCGGTCACCAGCCACATGGCCGCCCACAGAGCCAGAGCCAGAGGCACGGCCATGCCCGTCCAGGATGCCGTCATCATGGCGAACGTGTTCTGCCGCCGGCCTTGCATCGTTCACCGGCGTGGCCAAGGCTCTTCCTGAGATGCCCTGCCCCGACTGACCATCACCGTGATCAGAAGCCCCCTCGTCATCCGATCGACGGCTCACCGCATTCCGAAGCAATACCGCGGCCCCGGTCGCGGCACGATCCCCTTCGGGCGCAATCTTCTGCGCTGCGCGTGCCTCCGTTCCTTCGACATCCGTCTCCAGCCCGTCGTCATCCAGCAGCGCCGAACGCCCCGATGCAGGAAGCCGTAGCCCGCTGCCCTGCACGCGCAGCCGATAGCCAGCCACCACGATCTCGTCCCGTTCGGACAGCGGGCCGTACTCCACCACCCGCTCGCCGTTGACGCGGGTACCGACGATGGTACCCAGGTCAACCAGCTTCACACCACGGCCAATGCGTTGCAGCTCAGCATGCACGCGCGCCACGCGCCAGCCGCCCAGCTGCACCTCGGCCTCCTTGCCCCGGCCGATACGGCACGGCAGGCCCGCCACCGGAACGGTGCGACTTTCCCTGCCCTCTTCCTCGATCACGATTTCCAGCATGTCCGTCACCTGACATTGAAAGGCTTCATTGCACCGCAAGCGGCTTCCATCGTCGCGGCATCCTTGCCGCCTGCCATCGACCGGCCTAGTCCATCCCGGCAGCCATGGTGGATTGGAAGGCCGCAATACCCAGGCTCAATCCAGCATGTCGAACTGCTTCTTGAGCGCATCGGCCCGCTGCTGCAGGGCCTGAACACGAGGATCCACGGCGGGCGCCGAACCCTGCTCACTGAGCCGTGGCGTGATCAGCACCACCATCTCGGATTCACGCTGGCGGAAACGCTTGGAGCGGAACAGATGGCCCAGGATGGGCAGGTCACCCAGGCCCGGAATCTTGGTGATGGCGCCCGACATCTCGTTGCGCACCATGCCGGCAATCACCAGCGTCTCGCCCGGGCGCAGGTTCACATCGGTGTTGGAACTTTGCTTGCGCAGGCCCGGCACGCCCATGACCGTCACCTCATCGTCGATGGACGAGACCTCGGTATGCAGGCTGGCCGAAATAACGCCCTGGGCATTGACCACCGGCTCCACCTCGAAGCGCACCCCATACTCCTTGAAATCGACGTTGGCCGCACCGTTGGCGCTCAGCACCGGAATGGGCAGCTCACCGCCTGCCACGAAACGCGCCTTTCCGCCCGAGCGGGTGGAAAGACGTGGCTCGGCCAGCACCGCCGCATCACCGTTCTGCACCATCAGGTCGATCATGCTGCTGAGCGACGACACCATCGATGCGCTGGTGGCAAAGGGATGAATGCGTGGCGCAACAGCAAAGCCTCGCGTGGCCGCAGCGCCCCCTTCCGGCAGGAACGCCCCGCTGCGCTTGAAGTCACCGATGACGCCGAAGCTGGGGCCTGACACCGCCCAATCCCCGGCGCCGCCGCCCTGCCAGCGCACACCCAGCTGCTTCAGCGCATTGCGGCCGATCTCGATCATCTTCACTTCCAGGTTGATCATCTGCTCATAGCCGCGACGGCTGACCAGACTGATGACCTGCGGGTAGCGCTTGACCAGCTCGGCCGCACGCCAGGCCCCTTCCTCGGTGGGGTTCTGACCTTCCAGCAGGATCCGGTCGCCCAGCGCCCGCGCACGAACCCCACTGTTATCGCCCAGCAGCACGTTCATGTCCTGCGCCAGCCGTACGCTGTTCGATTCCGTCACCAGGATCTGATACTTGCGAATTCCGCCCCCCTTGAGCCACAGGTGCAGCGTCGTCTCGCCCGGCGCTTCCGGAATCAGCAGGAGCTGCCGGTCATCCAGCCAGTTGGCCTGCAGCACGCGCCCCGAGCCCAGTGCAATGCGCAGCACCTGGCCCACCTCCATCAGATGCCCCTGCCCCAGCGACAGGGTGATCGTTTCGACCTCGTCCGTGGAGCTCAGCGTGGACGACGGACGCAGAACGGATGCCACGGGGCCCGCCTCATTCATGCGCGTGGTGGTGCGTGTGGGCGTACTTGTGGACGCGCGCACCATGTCGGGCGTCGCGGCAGCAGGCCTGGGCGCTACCGGCATAATCACGTCTCGGGCAGACGCAATCTCCTGCCGGTTTGCGCGGGAGACGTCTCCCGATGGGCTCATCTCCTTTCGCAGCTGCTGCTGTCGCTCGGCAGCAGCCAGCAGCGCGGCACGTCGGTCAACCACCGGCCGGGCACTCGCCGTCGCAGGCGGCACGACAGGCTGGACTTGCGGTGCCGCATCCTGTTGCATGCCATTTTTCGCATCCCGCCCGGCAGCCACACGCACGGACGGCACACGTTCTTTCGATGCCGATGGCGGGGTCGGGGTTGGCTTCGATGTCGATGTCGATGCCGCTATGGACGCTGCTTTGGATGCCGATACCGGGGTTGCAGTCGCGACACTGGCCAGCAAGGCCTCCAGGGGATCCTCCCCCTGCAGATCATTTGCCGCACCTGGAGCAACCGGCAGGGCATTTCCGGGTTGAACCTGCTTCGTTACACCATGGTTCGATGCAGCCACCGGTACGCCCTGCGCGAGGACCGACTGCATCGACAGCGCCCCCAGCAGTGCCACGCAGATCGTCCTGGGCCAGAAGGATCGGGAGGAGAACGAATCAGCCTTCACGGTGCGGCGTTCCCGCAGCGACGGTTCAAACGAGGATGGAATATGAGAGAACATGGCGTGCTCTGCTTTCACGAGAATTCGGAATGAGGGATCAGCGATTCGTCAACGAATTGCCGGATGCCTCGGCCTGCACTTGCGCCTGCACCGGTGCCTGGGTCAGCGTCTTCATCTGCGTCTTTTCCTGTGCCTGTGCCTGTTCCTGAACAGCCATCATCGGCGTGGCAGACTTGGCAGCCCCGGGCTGCAGGCTGTAGGCCGGCATCCGTCCGATCATCGGCTGGCCCATGCCCCCCACGATCATCTGCGGGCGACGATCCTGCCGTGCCACCACCTTGCGAGGCGCCACCGCCGGACGTGCCGGTTGTGGGAACAGGCTGCGCAGGTCCACGGCCGCAGCATCCATCGGCATGCCGTCGTCAGGGTTGCGCAGCACGGCCGTCAGCCGGCCGGCACGCTGCGCCACGATGAGACGTTGCGCCTGGCTGGGCGTCACTTCCACCGTCACCGACGAGAAGCTTCGAGCATCGCCGTTCTCATCGGCCCCGGGACGCACCTGACGACCCGTGGCCATCACCAGCAGGTTCTGCAGCAGCGGCACCGTGGCGTCGTGCTCGGCTTCACCACGTCCATTGGCTGAAGGAGGCCGTGCCGTCAGCAGCAGGTCGATGCGGTCCCCCGGCTGCAGCATGCCGGAGATGGAATTGATCTCGTCGACGGAGATGGTCAGTGCGCGGATGCCCGGCTTGACGCGCGACGAGAACACGAGCTGCTCGGCGGACGATACGGCGGCCGTCGAGAGCATCTCGCCAGGACGCATGGACAGCAGCAGACGCTGGCCCACCAGGGCGTCGAACTGCTCCGGCGTCACCACCGAGCTGGACACGTATTCGGCTGGTACGGAGCGAATGGCCATCGTGTCGCCGCTCACGATATCGCCCTTGTCGAGGGTGGCATTGGCCACCACCACATCGACCATCTGCTGGGCTACGGGCGCCAGGCGTTCACGCTCGGCCTGGACCTGTTCATTCACATAGCGTGAGCCGGCATAGATCGCCACGCCACCGCACAGCATGGCGGCAGACATCAGCAACAGGTTTCGATGACGTTCGAGGATCCGGATGACGACGGGATTCATGGCAGTGACATGGCGTAGGAAAAGTGGGAATAGTTCTGCTGAATGGCGACCAGAATCTTCTTCATCGCACTGGGCTCCCCATGAAAGAGGACCAGACACAGCGCAAGTCCGATCAGCAGATACTCGATGGAGGCCTGCCCGCGCTGAGAAAGCCGCTGGCGTCGGCCGATGTCGACATGGTGCGCGGGTTCGTCTCCTGGGCCCATGTCACAATGAAGCCCCTGCAAACCTGGCCTAGTCCGGGCGGCGATTTCTGACGGACAGGCGGCCAGATGGATGATCCGATGTGTGACTTTCATCACCGCCTCCAGTGCATCACGGCAAACTGCCGGTTGCCTTGCTTGGATACGGCCAGCACCACTTCCTCGCCCTGTCGGCCGTAGATGGTGGCCTGGGCATCCTTGCCACCGCCCTCACGCGAATCGCTGATGAGCTGATAGCCCTGCTTCTGCAGCTTGCGACCGATCCAGTTGTCAAGGCGCACCACGCTGTCGTCCGTACTGGCCACGAAGGTGCTGGTGCGATGGCCGCCGTCCACATGCGAAATGGCGGGCATCGGCCGTGCGGTGGCCGGCAGCAGCCCCTTGAACCAGCGCTCATCCTCGGCCAACGCTGCCTCGGCCTTCTCGTCGGGCTTCCAGCGAATGCGCCGCCCCTCGATGCCCGGACCGCTGCGCTTCATCTCCACCGTCTCGATGACATCGCCGTCCATATGCGTCATGACCTGCCAGCCATCACGCTGACTGCGCATCGGCGGCAGGTCCGGACTTGCCCAGTCCTCCTCCAGACGGCGCATGGCGTCCTCCACCGAACCGCTGTCCCGGAACTGGCTGACGCTGACACGACCGCCGGGCAGCAGGCTGTCGGTCATCAGCATCTGTTCGTGCGGCTGAAAGCGTGGCGCAGCGTGGGCAGGCATCGACGCCATGCCGATACCTGCCAGCAGCACAGCAGCCAGCAGCGATCTTGCAGAGGCGCACTTTTTCATGCTCATGGACGCATCTCCGTGTTCGGTGGCGGGAGGCGGTCCTCCGGAACAATCTCCACATCCACCTGGTGGTAGTCGAACTTCTTGCCGTTGCTTTCCTTGAAGACCGAGCTCGGCGCACGGATGAGGTGAACCAGGGGTTGATGAACCAGCTCGATGAACCGCTCGGGATCGCCGTTGGGCAAACGGTTCACCATGTCCGTCGGCAGAACATGGGCGACATCGTTGGTGGCCTTGATCAGCTCCCGACCGGATGGCAGGCGTCGCCCCTTGTCCAGACGGGACGCCAGGCTGCTGGCTTCCGCCCCCTTGGCACTGGACGCATTCCAGGCATCGGCCAGTATCCCCAGGCGGCTGTCGAAGGTCAGCATCGGGTCATGGTTCAGGTTCAGCTTGCCCCACAGCCACGTGTCCATCGGTGCACGGCTCTGCACCTGTGCGGAGAACAGGCCGCCACGAGCCGCCAGCCCGAACCGGCCGGGGCCGGACACATCGGACGCAGCACTCAGGAGCTCTTCAACCCGCCGATGTCCCTTGATCGCGTCGAAATTCTCGTGATCGATCCGGAGCGCCACATCCTTGTAGCTCTGCAACAATGCATTGCCTTTCCGGTCCACCCAGAAACGGTTCTGCTCCTGTTCCAGCTGATCATCCGCCGGGGTTTCGTCCGACCGCAGGCCAAGCAACGTCTTGCTGAAATGACGCCGACGGATCTGGTCGGCAATGTCATCCGCTGCCTGGCCGTTTCGACAGGCCTCGAAGCGGACCGAACACTCGAAGGCTGCGGTGCGCGATGCCGACACCGTGGCCTGTCGCATGTCCTGATACTTGGCCAGCAGCGGTACCGCCACAAAGAACGGCAGCATCACGAAGGAAATCACGACCATGGTTTCCGCCAGTGCCTGGCCACGTTGACCGTGCCGTTGACGGATAGTGCTCCCTCCGGGAGGAGAGCCTTTTCCCCTGGGACGGATTACGACGGATCGGTCCGGCACAGTGCCAGGCACCCTGCAGGAACGGGGCTCCTTAATGATCATGCTCATCTCCACAGCGTTCCCAAAGCACCCACCATGCCCCGTTCGTGCGCATCCACCCCGACCAGGCGAACCTGCCAGTAGGGGCTGTACATGCTGGCGTACTCCACCCGTTCGTTTCCGCCCGGCGGGCGGCGGAAGTACACCTGTGCAGACGACATGGCAACCATGGCCGCATCTCCGTGGAAGTCTGCAAACGCGTCCTTCAGCTTGAGACGCCCTGCCCCCAGACCGGTCTGATCGGCCGTGTTGATCGTGTTCTTCTTCTGAATCACGCCAATCACCGTCACCTTGTCGGTGGGGAAACGACTGTTCTCCCGCATGGCCTTGCTGTTCTCATCCAGATCCCTGACCGCGGGAAGGCCCAGATAGGCTCTTGTCGACCAGAACCCGGATCGGTCGATCAGCCGGTAGGCGTGCCCGTTATCATGCTTCTGGCTACTAGCCTGCCCATTCAGGCGGTCCATGGACTGCTTGGGATCCTTGGCAATCTCGACGCCACTCCAGGCCAGAGGCATGGCTTCCCGCAGCCTGCGAAAAGGTCTTTTGTGATGGATGGACAACGTGTCATAGGACTGCCACCGATCCATGGCGTTGGTATCGTGATCCCGAATCATTTCCGTCTGACCGCGCCAGACCATCCAGTCCATTGTCCCCGGTATCCAGACCTTCAGTCCCCGATTCACCGAGTACTCGTCCAGCGATCGCTGGACGAGATCCTTGAGCCGGTTCCGATCCTCATCACCATGATTCCGGGTCATCTGCTCACCCGGCGTTCCACGGATCAAGTAGCCATGAAAGTGCTCGTCCGTCTTCTTCATCACCTCATTGGTGAGCTGGTTCAGCACATAGCCATTGGTCGTTCCCCATATCACATCCTGGCTGACCGCCAATGCATGGATGTAGGCACTTCGTCCGGCCACTTCCACGGCACTCATGATCCGAAGTGCCTTGTTCAGGTTGGTGACGACCCGTTCAACAGCGCGCAGATAGGCATTCAGGGGCGGGATGACTCTGGACACGGTTTCCAGGTTCTTGACGGCCTGCGTTATGAAGCCCGCGTATGAAACCAATGTCGCGGTCTGCGCAATGGCCACTTCGTTGAAGATGATGGCGCGGTTGCTGTAGGCGTAATAGTTGAATGCACGGGCTCGCCAGAGGCCGGCGCTGTAGGCAGCAGCATCCGTGGCATTGACCAGGCGCATGCGGGCCGTGGTCACCTGTCCGGTGGAAAACTGATAGAAAGTCAGCACCGCCACGATGACCAGCAGGAACATGCCGAAGATCAGCGCCTGGCCAGACTGTCGCGCAGCAGGTGGGCTGACGGTTCGATGAAAAAGAACGGCCCGGGTGTGCGGGCAGCCGGGCCGGATCGTGTGTCGCATCACATCATGCTCCAGACGAGTTGACGGACAATGCGGAGTCGATGGTCACAAGGGGGCGGCTTCGGCGAGTACAAGGCGTCTGTCCTGCCCGATGCAGCCCCGACCCTTGTCGGAGCTGCCATGGGGGCATGGAAAGACCGGATGACCGAAGCCGCGCTCCCTGCCATCAGTGGTTGTTGCTGTTGTAGTTGTTGAGCGTGGCCTTCGCCTTGGCAGCATTGAGCGCCTTCTCACTGGCGCCCTTGGCTGCGGCGATGCCTTCATCCGCTTTCTCGCCGGCAAGCTCCAGCGCAATGCCGGCAGTGGCGCCGCGTACTGACTGACCCAGGAAGGAATAGACGCCGATGGCGGCCACGCCCACCAGAGCAACGATGACGATGTATTCCGTCATGCCCTGACCCAGCGATTTGCGGCGGGCAACGGTACGGGTGGCGGTGCGGGGGGTGCTGACTGCTTGTGCCATTTGGAAGCTCCGTGTGGCTTGTTGAAGGAGGCTCCATCTTGGCGGATCAAGACCTTTCCGACGATCGGCATCGCGGATGGCCTGGCCTAGTCCGGCAGGTATCCGTGGGGACTGAAATGCGCGGCCCGTCGGTATCCGACAGCTGTGATCGATTTCCTGAAGTGGCGCATGTTCTCTGGAAAAACGCCTTCACCTGCTCCAGAACCTGGGAGAAATAAGCACAGACAAAAGGCAGATTTCCTTGCCTGGCCATGCGGGCACCCGTCCCGATGGCTCGGTCGATTGGCCGATCAGAATCGCCGTTCATCAGGGCGTTCCAGGTGCTCTGGACCGGGGGTGGCTTGGCATGTTGCCCCTCGTGCCCCACCGGGCGTGGCTCCTTTGTGCATGAGGGAGGTAGCGATGTGCCAGAATGGGCTACCCCCTTGACCCGTCGCCCTTGGAGTGATCCGCCATGTCTCACCTTCCTGATCATGCAGTCGACGGAACCGCCAATGAATCATCTGACAGGCCTTCTGACTCCTTGCTGCTGACGGCCGAGCAGATCGCTTCCCAGTTGCGCTGCCCGCAAGGCGAGCTGGGCAAGGAATTTGGGCGGGTGATGAACCTGCGCAATCTGTCGATGATCCTGGGAGCGCTGGCACAGCTGGATCTGCAGGCAGGCAATCGGGTGCTGGAGCTGGGAGCCGGCGATGGCGGGCTGCTGGGGTATCTGCTGTCACGGGCGCCCGAGCTTCAGTACATCGGGCTGGACATCTCGGAGACGATGGTGGCGCAGGCACGAGCCTTCAACGCGCCCTTCATCCAGGCCGGCCTGGCCGACCATGTGCTTTATGACGGCACACGGCTGCCGCTGGCAGATGCTTCGTTCGACCGGGCGCTGGCGGTGAACACGGTGTATTTCTGGGCCGATATGCCGGCAATGCTGGCAGAGCTTGCGCGGGTGCTGAAGCCGGGCGGCCGGCTTTGCCTGACGTTTGCCGAAAAGGCCTTCATGCAGCGGCTGCCGTTTGCCGCGCACGGCTTTGTGCTGTGGGACGCCGCCGAGATCGAGCAGCAGGTGGGCGCCCTGTCTCTGCAGCGGGTGGCGCGTGTGCAGGAAGAGGATCTGGCCGTCAGCAAGGACGGGCGGCTGGTGAAGCGGCCCTATGTGCATCTGGTGCTGGAGAGGGCATGACGGAGGGAGCCTGATACAGGGGAGCTGGTTGCAGACCAGGAGCTGAAAAACGGGCCGGGTGACGCTGGTTGCGTCATCCCGACCCGCTTCATGGGCGGTGCCCCTACTGAGGCACCGTCAGCTTCCCGGCTGAATGGCAGATGCCTGGATCAGCCCTTGGACTTGTCGAAGAACTGTTCGTCTTCGGTGGAGCCCTTCAGCGCCGTGGTGGAGCTTTCGGCGCCCTCGATGGCGGTGGTCACCGCATCGAAGTAGCCGGTACCGACCTCACGCTGGTGCTTGACGGCCGTGAAGCCCTTGTCAGCGGCGGCGAACTCGGCCTGCTGCAGCTCAACGAAGGCCGACATGTTTTCACGTGCATAGCCGTAGGCCAGGTTGAACATCGAGTAGTTGAGGGCGTGGAAGCCGGCCAGCGTGATGAACTGGAACTTGTAGCCCATGGCACCCAGTTCGCGCTGGAACTTGGCGATGGTGGCGTCGTCGAGGTTCTTCTTCCAGTTGAAGCTGGGCGAGCAGTTGTAGGCCAGCAACTTGCCGGGGAACTGCTTGTGGATGGCCTCGGCAAAGTTGCGGGCATACTCCAGGTCCGGCTTGCCGGTCTCGCACCACACCAGGTCGGCATACGGTGCGTAGGCCAGACCCCGCGAGATGGCCTGGTGCAGGCCCGGCTTGGTGCGGAAGAAGCCTTCGACGGTACGCTCGCCGGTCAGGAAGGGCTTGTCGTTGTCGTCCACGTCGGAGGTGACCAGGTCGGCTGCCTCGGCGTCGGTACGGGCCACCAGCACGGTGGGCACGCCGCACACGTCAGCCGCCAGACGGGCTGCGATGAGCTTGGCCACGGCTTCACGGGTGGGCACCAGCACCTTGCCGCCCATGTGACCGCATTTCTTGACGGAGGCCAGCTGGTCCTCGAAGTGGACACCAGCAGCGCCGGCATCGATCATGGCCTTCATCAGCTCGAAGGCGTTGAGCACGCCACCGAAGCCTGCCTCGGCATCCGCCACGATGGGGGCGAAGTAGTCGACGTAGCCGGCATCGCCCGGGTTCTTGCCTTCGGACCACTGGATCTGGTCAGCGCGGGTGAGCGTGTTGTTGATGCGGCGGACCACCTGCGGGACCGAGTTGGCCGGATAGAGCGACTGATCGGGATACATCTCGCCCGCACCGTTGGCGTCACCCGCCACCTGCCAGCCCGACAGGTAGATGGCCTTCAGGCCGGCCTTGACCTGCTGCATGGCCTGGTTGCCGGTCAGCGCGCCCAGGGCGTTGATGAAGGGCTCTTCGTTGAGCAGCTTCCAGAGCTTTTCGGCCCCACGGGTGGCCAGCGTGTGCTGGGCCTGCAGCGAACCGCGCAGCCGCACCACGGTGTCTGCGCTATAGCCACGACGAACACCGCGCCACCGTGGGCTCTCCGACCATTCTTTCTGTAGGGCCTGAGCTTGCTGTTCGCGTGAAGTCATGATGCTTGTCTCCTGTTGTGACGATGAAAGCCGTGGGTCTGGCGGGAGAGGCTCAGCTGGCCTGTCCGTCGATCCGTCATGTGTCCATGATAGGCCTTCATTGCTGCAGGGCAACTAGGGAAAGCCCCCAAAACAGGACAAGAAAAATTCCCTTCAAAAACAATCAACTAAAGAAATATTTTTGTATTGCGACAAGAATATTTTGTAATAAGAAATCTCAACGCTGCTTTGCAAACAACCGGCATTTCATATTGCAAAATATGCTTCACCCTTCTGAAAACAGGGGCTGTTGCCGATCTATTGCCGATCTATTGCCGATCTATTGCCGATCGTACGACAGCGCCGCCGTGCCGGCATGACGGCGCTGCCTCCGATGCTCAGGCGCCGCGCAGGGCGCGCAACGGCGGGGTGTCCAGCAGGCGCCAGATGTTCCAGCCCCCTGCCAGCACGATGAACAGCATGCTGGCCAGGATGCTGCCCAAAAGCAGCCAGAGGCTGGGCTGGTAGGCAAAATCGAAGACCTCCCGGGCCAGCAGCCAGCCCAGCAGCGTGGCACCGGCGGCGCCCATCAGCCCGGCCAGCAGACCGGTCAGGGACAGTTCCAGGAGCTGCACGAGGCCCAGCTGCCGGCGTGATGCGCCCAGCGCACGCATCAAGGCCACTTCGGCCACCCGTTCGTCGCGCACGCTGCCCATGGCGGCGTAGAGCACCACGCAGCCCGCGGCCAGCGTGAACAGGAACAGGAACTGCACGGCCTGCACGACCTGGCCGATCATCGTCTGGATCTGCGCCGTGATGGCGCCCGTATCGACAATGGTGAGGTTGGGCATGGCACGGGTCAGCTGTCGCACCAGCCCTTCCCTGCCCGGCGGCAGATGGAACGAGGTGATCAGGCTCTGCGGCTGTGTGGCCAGCGCCGCGGGCGAGCCGATCATGAAGAAGTTGACCTGCATCGAATCCCACTTCAGCTCCCGGCTGCCCACCAGGGTCATCTCGACGGGCTGGCCGGCCACATCGAAGCGCAGGTGGTCACCCAGCTTCAGGCCCAGGGTGTTCATGATGCCGACCTCGGCCGAGACCTCGGCAGCCTGGGGATGGATCCAGCGGCCGGCAGCCAGCCGGTTGTGGCCCGGCATCCGGTCGGTGTAGGAGAGATTGAATTCGCGGTCCACGAGACGCTGGGCCCGATCGTCCGGATAGTCCTGCGGGCGGACGGGGCGGTCGTTGATGGCCACCAGACGCCCCCGCACCATCGGGTAGAGCGGCACCTCGCCCAGGCCGGCCTCGGCCAGCATCCGGCGAACGTCCGCCTGCTGATCGGGCTGGATGTTGATGACGAAGCGGTTGGGGGCGTCAGGTGGCGCAGCCTGCTGCCAGGCAGCCTGCAGGTCATTGCGGACGACGGTGAGCAGCAGCAGCGCCATCAGGCCGATCGTGAGCGCCACGATCTGCACGGCCGTCATGGACAGCCGTCGGGACCAGCCCGTCAGCGCCAGGCGCAGCACCAGCGCCCAGCCGCCACGGGTTCGCTTGGGGCGCAGGCGTGCAGCCAGCCAGACCCCGCACATCGCCAGCAGCACGAAGGCCAGCCCCGCAACGACAAAGCCGCCCAGGGCCAGCAGCGACAGGCGGGCCTCACCCACCAGCCAGAACAGCAGCAGGCCAAAGGCCCCCAGCGCCACGATCAGCACCAGCCAGACGGACAGGCCGGGAGCGCCCAGGTCACGTCGCAACACGCGCAATGGCGTGACGCCGGCCAGTCGCAGCACAGGGACGGCGGCAAAGCCCAGCACCAGCACCACGGCCACCAGCAGGGCCTGCAGCGCCGGCCAGGCCGAAGCAGCAGGCAGCGAAGTCTCCAGCATCACGCGAGCCACGCCGGTGAGCGCATGGTGGGCCACCCAACCCAGGGTGACGCCCAGGGCGCCCCCGGCCAGTGCCAGCCAGAGCATCTCCAGCATCAGGGTCCGGGCCAGCACGCGCTGGGTCAGTCCCATGGCCTTCAGGATGGCAAAGCCATCCAGGTGGCGTTCGGCAAAGCGGCGGGCGCCCAGACCAATGGCCACGGCGGCGATCAGGGCCGACAGCAGCGAGACCAGCGCCAGGAACTGGCGCGCACGCGCCAGCGTGTTCTGGATCTCGGGACGGCCCGCTTCCAGATTCTCCAGGCGCTGGCCTGCGCCCAGCCGGCGCTGCAGCCAGTCCTGGAATTCTGAAACAGCCTGAGCCTCCCCAGCCACCAGCAGGCCATGGCTGATGCGACTGCCGGGGCGGACCAGGCCGGTGGCCGGCAGATCGTCAATCGACAGCATCAGTCGTGGCGCGAAGTTGACAAAGGAAGCACCGCGACTGGGCTCCATCAGGATGAAGCGGTCGATAGTGAAGCGGGCATTGCCCAGGGCCAGTGTATCCCCGAGCTTCAGGCCCAGCCCCTGCGCCAGGGATTCGTCCACGAAGACGGAACCGGCCGGCGGGCCATGCTGGATGGTCTGCGATGTGCGGGCCTGTAGATCACCAGGCGCGGCCGTTTCGTTGGCCGACGAAGGACCTCGGGCGGGTGCCTGCTGCGAATCCGCCAGTCTGCCTGGGGACGCTCCGTCATCGGTCCCGGACACGCCCGCGAACGGACCGGCTTCGTCGGCCGTGACGGTCAGTTCACCCCGCAGCGGGTAGTCATGGCTGACGGCGAGCACCGAAGCCAGCTGCGTGAGGGGAAGTGCCTCGTCCTCGTCTTCTGCATCCGCAGCCGGCGTGGAAGACTCGGCCATGGCCATGCTGGGAAACGAGGCGGTATGCGCCACCCGAAGCCCCAGTGCCCGTGCCTTCCGGGTCCAATCCTCAGGAATGGGCCGGTCGGCACGAAGCACCAGATCCCCACCCAGCAGGTGCAGGGCCTGTTCGTTCAGTGCACGATCCAACCGATCAACAAAGAATCCGACAGTGGTCACGGCGGCGACTGCCACCAGCAGGGCCACCAGCAGCAGATTCAGCTCACGGGCCAGCAGGTCGCGCCACAGCAGCAGGAAGGACAGGCGCAGGGCAGAGGCACGCGAGGCAGTCGGTGACATGGTCGGAGAAGAAAGCAAGGAAACGAAGCGGGCGAAGGGTGTTCTCAGGCGCCCGCAGGAGGTGCGGCGGGCACCGGGGTGTCCACCGGTGTTGCCTTCAGGCCCTCATCCACCGCAGCCAGCACGTCAGCCGTGGCCGGAATGACGCCGACGCCTCCGAAGCTGGCACAGAAGCTGTCGCCCGACACAGCGCACTGCACCGCGTCGAAGTCGGCAAAGATGCCGATCGTGGGACGCCCCAGCGCGCCGGCCAGATGCGTGAAGCCCGTATCAAGGCCAACGACGATGCGGGCCATGCGGATGACGCGGGCGGCGTCACGCACCGACAGGAAGGGAGGAACCACCGAGGCGGTGGCCTGGGCACCTGCCGCCTGCACGGCCGCATCGGCCAGCCGACGGGCACGCGCCTCTTCGGTCGGAGAGCCCCAGAACCAGACCAGGTCCAGCCCGGCCCGCTGCAGATGGACGGCCACTTCCAGCCACTGTGCCTCGGGCCAGAGCTTGGCGTCACGGCTGGCACCGGTGACCAGCAGCGCCATGGGCCGTCCCTGCGGCAGCCAGGGGGCTTCGTCGATGCCCAGGTGCGGCACGGTCAGGCCAAAGCGGGCCGGCGTGTCGATGGAATAGCCGAAGGCTCCGGCACCGATGGCACGGTTGCGCCGCACCACGTGCCAGTCACGCGGGACCGGCACGGGACGATCATAGGCGAGCGCCGCCAGCGGCTCCCGAGCCGAGGCACGGTCGGGGCCCACGCGCACGCCGCCCCGGGCCATGCGCACCACAGCCGCGCTCTTGATGAGCCCCTGGCAGTCAAGGATCCAGTCATAGCGACGGCCGCGCAGTGTCTGCCAGAAGGCCTGCATGGCCACCCGTGTCTCGGGCTTGCCGAGCGACTTGCGCCAGCGCCGCCAGGACAGCGGAATGACCTCATCGACGGCCGGATTCATGGCCGGCAAGGCCGAAAAGGCCGATTCGACGACCCACTCGATGCGGGCATCCGGAAACTGTGCACGCAGGTCAGTGGCCAGGGGCTGGGCATGGACGACATCCCCCATCGAGGACATCTTGACGATCAGGATCCGGTTCATCGGCAACAGGCAGCAGAAAAACAGGCGGCAGAAACTGAAACGCCGCACCAGCCCAAGGACCGGTGCGGCGTTTCAGATAAGAACGAATAACGTCAGAAAAGATCAGCTGAGACCAAGCTCGCGAAGCATGTTACGCTCTTCGATGGCCCGACGCGCCTCGCGCAGACGCTTGGCCTGCTCGGTGACGGCGATGTCCGCATAGTCTTCCGGGCGCGATTCGACGCGACCGGCACGCATACGGGCTGCATGCCGAGCCGTGACGATGGCGCTATGATGATGCGCGGTCATGGCTGAATTAGGTTTACGAGTCGATTTCATCCCTGAGTCCCGTTAAGCTAAGAATGAAAGGCGTGCTTCTTGCAGGCGCAGGGAGAAATTGTCGCTGAAACACAACAAAGACCCTTTGCTTGAGCAAACTTCCGAAACACGATGAGATTGAATAGTATAACACACCGCCGCCTGTCGGTCGCCATCGTCCTTTTCTCCTGGGGCAGTGTCGGCGTGGCACTGTTCACACAGCACGTGCTGGGCATGCAGCCCTGCCCCTGGTGCATCGCTCAACGCATCCTGTACCTGCTGTGTGGCGCACTGGCCATGCTAGCCGCCCTGCCGCCTGTCAGAAGCTCGGCGGGACGCGTCATTGCCACGCTCTTTTCCGCGACCGGCATCGTGGCGGCGGCCGGCGCACTCGTCACGGCGCTCTATCAGCACTTCGTGGCGGCCGCCAGCGGTTCCTGCGCCGTCACGGCAGCCGACCGTTTCCTGATGAACACCGGCCTGGCCGACTGGCTGCCTGAAGTCTTCGAACCCCGCGCCTCATGCGCCGAGGCAGACCAGGCGCTGATCGGACTGCCCTATTCCATCTGGAGCGCCATTCTTGCCGTCATCCTGCTGGTGTTGGGCGGGTTGGCGCTTCGGGCATTGTGGCGATCACGCGCCCGATGACCGCAGCATGGCAGAATGCGGGCTGAAGGCCACGAAACACCGCCTGCATTCCAGGGCCATTTTCCGGGCCCCGCATCCTTATCCATGACCCCCTCATCCTCCCCAAGCCCCTCGACGGCAAACGCCCCTCTCGTCGCGCTGCTGGATCGTCACCCCCTGTTCTCGGGTCTTCCCCGGCCTGTTCTGATGCAACTGGCCGAGAACGCCTGGCACCAGACGCTGAACGCGGGCGAGAGCGTATTCCACGAAGGAGATGCCGCCACCCATTACCTGCTGGTGGAAAGCGGACAGCTGGAGATGGTGCGCTTCAGCCAGGAGGGTGACGAACACGTCTTCCAGTCCTTCGGCCCCAACTCGCTGGTGGCCGAGGCCGCCATCTTCATGCAGCATGGCCGCTATCCGATGAGCTCCCGTGCCGGCAGCGGGTCCGTGGGCATCTGGCGGCTGTCGGGCATCAGCCTGCGCGCCACCTGCGAGGCTCACCCGCCCCTGGCGACCCGGATGCTGCAGCGCTTCAGCCAGCGGCTCTATCATCGCGTCAACGAGGTGGAGTGGCTGACCAGCAGCACGGCCCAACAGCGGCTGGCGGCCTATTTCGTGGCACTGCGCAAGCAGCAGGGCGACGAGCTGAACTTCCCCCAGAGCCAGCGTCATGTGGCTGCCCAGCTTGGCATCCGCCCTGAAACGCTGAACCGCCTGCTGGCAGACTGGCAGCAGCGCGGCTGGATCACAGGCTCGCGCCGCAAGTGGACGCTGGCCGAACCCGAACCGCTTGTCCGCATGGCCGAGGGACGCGTGCGACCGTTCTGAGCGGGAACCATGAAACAACAAGGGCCGGAAGGATCTCTCCTTCCGGCCCTTTCCTTGTGCCCCAGGATCCCCCGGGGCGCTGACGCAAGCGTCAGATGATGCCGATCAGCGGCCCAGCAGGCCTTTCAGGGCATCCTTGGCCTTCTTCGTGTCGACCTTCTCCTCGAGCTTGCTGCCCAGGCCGCTCTTTTCCAGGCTCTGCTTGAGCTTGTCCTCGGCCTTGTCCTTCAGCTCCTCACCCACCTTGGACTTCAGAGCGTCCTTGGCGGCAGCCGACCAGTCGATCTGCCAGGACGGCGCATCGAACGGACCGTTCAGGCGCACGGGAATGGTCACGCCCTTCAGGTCAGCCAGCTCGCGTCCACCCTGCCCGCTGCTGGTACCGACCACCGACGCACGCACCGTGTAGTCCAGCACGCTGCGACCGATGTCGATGGAACCATCCCCACCGACCCGCAGCAGCGGCGACTTCAGCGACAGGTCGTTGCTGCGCGCCACACCGTTCTGCAGCTGGAAGCTGACCGACATCTCGGTGAAGTCAGTCTTCTGGGTCTTGTCGGAAGCCTGGTTCTGGGTACCGGTGTTGGCCTTGAACATGTTGCGCGCCTCGCGCAGCTTCTCGCCCAGGTTGATACCCTTAAGCGCGCCGTCCTTCAGGGCCACCGAGGCATTGCCACCCAGCGAGCGCTTCATCGCCTCCACCGTGGCACCGCCCGTGTTGACGGCCACATTCAGATTGCCGCTCCCCTCCAGCATGTCCTGATTGGCCAGCGCCTTCAGCAGCGGCTCGATAGAAATGCCGGTGAGATCAGCCTTCAGCGTCACCTTGTTGGCGGCGGGCGACGAGCCGGTCGTGACCGTGGAAGAAGCCGCCAGCTTGCCCTGGTAGAGCATAGCCGTCACCGGAGACAGCACGAGCTGGCCGTTGGCAACCTTGGCGTTGGCCTTGAGCTGGCGCATTTCCAGGCCGCGTGCAATCAGATGACCAATGCCCACCCGCGCATCCACCGTCAGTCCCTTCAGGGCCGACAGGTCCACCGGCGTCTCGGCGGGATTGCCCGTGGTCGAGTCGGGGGCCGGCGCAGCCGCTGCATCGGTCTTGGCCGGCGGGAACAGACGATCCACATTGAGGGAATCGGCGTCCAGGGCCACCGTGATCTTCGGCGTCTTGAAGCCGTTGACACCGGCCTTCAGGGCCATCTTCGCCTGGTCCAGCAGAGCCGACAGATCAGCCGCGGCAGTTTCCTTCTTCAGATCGGCCGACACCTGACCGCCCAGCTTCAGCGACGAGGCTGCTTTCGACACCGACGGATCCTCGATGTCGACCTGGCCATCCAGCGCCGTGAGCTGGTAGCGACCGGCAGCCAGGCTGGCCTGCACCGGCGTGGCCAGCTTGGTCGTCACGGTACGTCCGTCCTGCGTCAGCTTCGCATCCAGCCCCAGGCTGTTGACCTTCAGGTCATCAGCGGTGCCACCGACACCGGCCAGCGTCAGCACTGCCGACAGCCATTCCTTGTCGCCCAGGCTCACCTTGGCCTGGACCGTGTCACCCGAAGCCTTGTCGCTGGCAATGGCCAGCTTTGGCGCCGCCACCGTACCACGGAAGCTGTCAGCCCCCATCCGGCCCTGGGCATCCAGCGCCAGGTCGTTCAGATCGATGACCGGGCCCTGCGGATCAAACGAAAAGCCCTTGAGCTTGAAGGCAAACTGCTGGACCTGCAGCGTGTCGATGGCGCCCTTGAGACCCGCGCTGAAGTCACGCAGCCCATACCGCCCCTGCTCCAGGTCGATCTTGAGCTGGCCCTTCATGTTGAAGTCGCCACGCGCCTCGGGCGAGGTGGCACCAAAGCCCAGCGACAGCGAGACAGGTGTCTCGATGACGTTGGCCAGCGGTCCGGTCTCGACGTTGAGTCGCTCCAGCGTGTAGGTCTGGCCGGCCTGGCGATCATCGAAGACCACGCGCGCGTTGGCCAGCGTCACCCCGTTCACGTGGAAGGCGGGGATCTTGGCGGCAGCCTCCGGCTCGGCCGGCTGCTCCTGGGCGGGCGCATCCTGGGCGCCCAGCAGGTCGTCGATGCTCATGCTGCCATCGGCCTGGCGCACCACCTTGGCCTTCAGGCCATCGATGGTGACCGTGTCAGCCTGGACATCCCCTTTCAGCAGCGGCAGCAGCGCCACGCTGACCTGTGCCGACGTCAGACTGGCGGCCTCCTGCTCGGGCTGATTGGGCTCGGACAGCCGCACCTCCGGCAGCGTGACCCCGACATGGGGAAAGATCGACAGCTTCAGGTCGCCCTCGAACGAGAGGGTGCGGTTGTAGCGCGTTGCCACGAAGTTGGCAATCTGCGGCTTGAAGTAATTGACATCGACAAAACTGACCGCGACGGCGGCCACGACCAACAGGCCCACCAGCACGCCGACGACGATCGACAACTTCTTGATCATGACTGGACTCCAATCAGTGAATTCAGATGCGCGGCCAGCGAGGCAACCACGGCATCGACCTGCACAGGCGGCCGTCCGGGCTCATGCAGCGCCCGCAGCAGGCGCCGCAGCGTTTCCTCTCCCGGCAGCACCGGCCCGAAGAACCGGGGCTGGCCCTTCACCGTGACCAGCAGCGTGGGAAAGGTCTCGATGTCGAGATCTCCCGGCAGCTCGTCATCGTCCTCCACATCGACCCAGGCAAAGGCGGTTCCAGCGTGGCGTGGCGCCTCGTCGGCCAGCATGGTCCGATAGTCGCGGCAGGTGCCGCACCAATCGGCACACAGGCAGATGACCATGGTCTCGGTGCCACCTTCCGGACGATGGATCAGCAGGGAGGAATCGGACATGTAGACGGCGAAGACGTGACCCGGGTTGACAGGGGCAGAAAGGGATACGACCCAAAGGACGGTTTGCGGGACACAGATCCCAGCAGGGTAGCACGTCTCCATTATAGAAGCATGACATGCCCCGGCATCCATCCTGCCCCGATAGCCGCCTGCACTACCCGGTGATGCGTCGGCGCGACAAATCGGCGACAAAGACGCTTTCCGCCGAAGTCCAGAACGTGATGGATTCGACAGACAACCTGCCGCATACCCCGGATGATCATGGAATTTCCCTTACGGCGCATGCCCCCATGGAGGCCAGACAGTTCCTCACCCCATCCCTGGTTGTCGACGGCAGCCAGCTGGCATTCGTCGGCCCCATCGAACCGGGCCGGGAGGCCGAGACCTTTGCCACCCTGCTGACCTTCACCACGTTTGCGGAGAAATCCGACTCCGTCATCGATGAGGCCTACACCCTGGCCTGCGCCAGTACCGGCACTTCCAGCCGACTCGACGAGAACCGCTGGTACGACATTGCCCGCGAGTACTACGAAGAGTATCTGGAACAGCTGAACACGGCCTCCCCGGCTGAGCTGCAGAGCCACCTGGACTGGCTGGACGTGCATTTCTTTGCCCGGCACCCCGGCTACGAAGGCGCGCGGATGATGATCGAGCGGTTTCTGGTGACGCACGGCGGACCGCTGCACTAGACGGCTCTTGAAATTCCCGCAGGTCTCCTCATCTTCTGGGCACGGGCGCTGAATCATCGGGCCCGTGCACATTCCATCGCTTGGTCTTCGAGGATAAGGAAACCATGAACCAGTTCGACTTCGCCCCCCTGTACCGCTCCGCCATCGGCTTTGACCGCATGGCACGCATGCTCAACAACTCGCTGCGCAACGACGCCCAGCCCAGCTACCCCCCCTACAACATCGAGGTCTTCGGCGAGAACGCCTACCGCATCACCATGGCGGTGGCCGGCTTCGACCGCTCGGAAATCGAGATCGAAGTCGAACAGGACGGCCTGAAGATCACCGGCCGCAAGCGCCCCGCCGCCTCGCAGCCCACCTATCTGCATCGCGGCATCGCCGCCCGTGACTTCGCCCACCGCTTCCAGCTGGCCGAGCACGTGCGCGTCGTCGGCGCCTCGATGAACAACGGCCTGCTCGACATCGACCTGGTGCGCGAGATTCCCGAAGTCATGAAGCCGCGCCGCATCGACATCGCCGATGGCTCTGCAGCCCCCCGTGCCGATGTGCTGGGCAATCCGTCCCAGACCCAGGGCGACGCCTCGACGGCTGCCCCCCAGAACGTCTGAGCCACCGCACTGGCACGCCGTGGCCGGTGCATCATCACCCGCCCGTCATTGCCACTGCATGATGACGGGTCGGGTCATGAACATCCTGACCCGGACCAGGCACCGGAAACAGAAAAGGCACCTTCGGCACGCATCCGCGACCCAAGGCGCCTGACAGGAAAGACAGATCCTGAACGCCCCGCTGCGCATCCCGCACCGGGGCGTTTTCATGCCGTCAGTTGTTGTTCATCAGCTCGGCACGCAGACGATCGCGCGCAAAGTTCTTCTCGGCATTGGTGAGCTTGCCGTGACCCAGGTCGGCATAGATATGATGGATCAGCAGCCGGTCCAGGGCCGCGTCGATGCGACGGCTGGTCGGATCGATTTCCGAGCACAGGCCAGCCTGTTCCTCGACGAAGACCTTGACGGACTCTATGATCTGCTGCCGGCTCTCGTCATCCAGCGGCGTGTGCTCATTGCGCATGCCCGGGTAGGCCGACGCCGAGGGCGGCGCGCCATAACCACCGGCGCCTCCCGCCACTGCTCCGGCCAGACCGCTGGCGTAGGACGCGGGCTGACTGTACTCATAGTCACCAGCCTGCGTGCTGGACGCCATTGGCGCTGCCGGCGGCACATAGCGCATCACGGCCGACAGGTCATAGACATTCAGGCGCGCCACACGATCGGCACGGCTGGTGATCTCGAAGCTCTGGCGATGCGAGACGCCCAGCTCGGTGTCCTCGACACCGATGACGGCAATGCGCACGCCCTTCTTCTGGGCCATCTCGATACCGATGGCGAAGTCACCGTCCCCCGTCACCAGGGCCGCATCGGAAATGGCACCGTTGCTGGCCAGTTCGATCAGGTCGGTAACAATCAGGGAATCAACGCCCCGCTGCTGGCCCGCCGCATTGACGATGCCCGAGCGGAAGTGCACATCCGGAAGCTCGGCAATGGCTCGTTGCTGCGGCGACAGCCCGCTGGCCATCACGCCGTCATACCAGTACACCCGCAGTAGTTCGCGGGTGGTGAGGCCCAACGCGGTACGCGTCTTTTCCAGCAGCAGATTGATCAGGGCTGCCGGATTCATGACCTCCAGGTGATGTCGCTTGGTGGAGGCGCGCTCGCTGACGATTTCTGCCGACTGATGCAGCAGATAACCAGCGTCCACCATGACTACAAAACGATCCATGTCGAGAGATTCCATTAAGAAAGTAACTAATTAGCGCAGGCTTCCGATTGTGTGATTGATTTGTCCGACCCTGGGTCGCAGCCTGCTACTGATACGAGTTCAGTATAGTTGAAGCACATGCCATGATCCCGGCAGAAAATCCAGCGCACAGTCCCCGGCAGGCAATGCTGTACCTGCAGACACCGGACGACAGGCGGCCTCCTTCATCGGTGGCACCCCACGCTTGGCATGAAAAATAACGTTTCCGTCAATCGGTGGAATGATCCATGTCAAGGGCTTAGGGCAAAACACCCCAGTGCAGCGCGCATGCAACGCCCGACGAAAAAACAGAGGGGAAGATAACGAAAGATGAGGCAAGGATATTGGCGGAAGCGGTGAGATTCGAACTCACGAACGGTTGCCCGTTGCCGGTTTTCAAGACCGGTGCAATCGACCACTCTGCCACGCTTCCGACGTGACTGCAGGACTGCCGCGATAAATGGCCCCTTCCAGGTTGCTCCCCTGGCCCATCGGCAGTGCCGTCTGACGATTCTACCCCATCTGCTGCGCAATCCCCCTGACGCACGGGCTATCATCGCCACACTTCCGACAGCCTCCGGCCCTGTATCGGTCCGGAACGCCTTCATCATGCCCGACACCCCCAACGCCACCCCCCCTACCCCCTCGGCGTCCCATCACCCAGCTGCGATCTCATCGACGGCGGCGAAAAACCCCGTGCGCCCCCTGCTCGTCCGCTTCGGCGCCATGGGCGACCTGGTGCTCATCCAGCCGATGATCCGACTGCTGGCTGCACGCTACGGGGCCCCGGTGGACCTGCTGGCCGCTGGAGGCTGGGTGCGCCCGCTCTACCAGGGGCAGCCCGATGTGGGCGAGATCCACCTGCTGGCCAAGCGCAAGCTGCCGCTATGGCTGAGCGCCGAGAAGCGCCAGCTGCTGCAATGGCTGCGGCAGACGGGTCCGCGTCCGGTCTGGTATTGCGACTTCGACGAGAAGCTGCTGCCCCTGCTGGCTCAGGCAGGCATGGACGAGCGCTGGGTGGTTCGCGCCAAGGCCGTGGGCACGCGGGATGGCGAGCATCTGGTGGACTTTTCGCAGCGCCTGGCACGGACGGAGCCGCCGGCGTTGCGGCACGTGACGGAACAACGCATGGAGGTGTCCGGGCCCCATGTGGGCCAACCCGCAGAAGCAGCGGGCACCCAGACAGCACACCCGGCAGCGTCCTCGAAAACGCAGGCAGACCTGGACGACCGCGACCCGAACCTGCGCATTTCCGCCGCCATGCGGGCCGACGTACAGGACTGGCTGCAGGCCAAGGGGTGGCTGGGCAAGCCGCTGCTGCTGGTTCAGGCCGGCAACCGCCGCACCATGCGTACCGGCCTGCGCCGGCGGATGTCCACCAACACCAAGTGGTGGCCCGAAGACAACTGGGCAGCCATCATCCGCATGCTGGCCGAGCGCCATCCGGACGCGGTCATCCTGCTGGTGGGCGCCCCGCCCGAGGCCGACCTGAACAACGAGCTGCTGCAGCGCGCCGGCGTCAAGCAGGCCTTCAACGTGGCACGCGAGCTGCCCATTCCACGCCTGCTGGCCTTGCAGGCGCGTGCTGCCGGCATGGTGACGGTGGACACCGGCCCCGCCCACACGGCGGCCGCCGTGGGCTGCCCGCTGGTGGTGCTGTTCGGCGTGGCCGATCCGGTGCGCATCCGCCCACGCGGCGGCGACACCCCGGTGGAAGTGCTTCAGGCCATGCACGACGGCAAGCCCGACATGACGGCCGTCAGCGTGGATGCCGTGGTGCAGGCCTGGCAGCGGTTGCCGCTGCGCCAGGGAGCCAACGGCGAGGACACGGCCGGCCCAACCGCGACAGCGTGAATCGCCCAGGCCGGTGATCAGCTGAACACACCCCGTGAGCCGGCACGCGCATGCAAAGCGGCGTGCCGTAGCGCGCGACCGCACGACATTCAGCACACGGCTGCATCAGCCGCCGGTCACGTATCCGTGGACGTGAAACCGGATCAGAGATCGAACGTCGGCCACGGCAGGCTGCCGTCGTCGAAGCGCTGCAGCCAGTGCACGGCAATCTGGGTCTTCACGTCCAGCAGACGGTGCGCACGCAGCTCGTCCACCAGCCAGCCCAAGGTCACCCATTCGATCTCGACGAACTCGCCAACATCCAGCGAACGCTCGACCTTCTCCAGGTCACGCGCCAGGTAGATGTCCATCACCTCGTCGGCAAAGCCGATGGCCGGATGGATGCGCGTCAGGTGCGCCCAGCGTCTGGCACGGTAGCCCGTCTCTTCCACCAGCTCGCGCTTGGCCGTCTCCAGGCTGGTTTCGCCAGGATCCTTCTTGCCGGCCGGGATCTCCACGTAGACCCGCCCCGGGCCATAACGGAACTGGCGCTCGATCAGGATGCGTCCATCGGCGTCGATCGGCACCATGGCCGCCGCCCCCGGGTGCATGATGAACTCGCGCGTGTTGGTGGAGCCATCAGGCATGCGGGCCACGTCCTTGCGGACCTTCAGGAAGCGCCCCTCATAGACCACTTCACGCGATACGGTGCTTTCGGCCAGTGACGGATACTGCCTGGCCACGGTCGGATCGATGTGATCGGGGATGGCGGTATCCGCCGCCTGCGGGTTCTCTTGCTTGGACATGCTCTGCTTCCGGTTTAACTGAATCCTGTGCTCGAGAGCTTACCCGACTTCATCCCCACACGAAAAAGCCGGGACATGCCGTGACGCATATTGCGCACGCATGTCCCGGCCGTGTACGGCAGCCCCGACTACCGGAGCCAGCTCTCAGCCCAGGTGCCAGGCGCTGCGGATGGCCGCCACGCACAGGGCCATCAGCGGCCCGGGCAGCAGGCCCAGCAGCAGTACGGCCACACCATTGATGGCCATCAGTGTCCGCGCCTGACCATCCACCACGATGTCGGCATCGTCCTCGATCTTGTCGAAGAACATCACCTTGACCACACGGATGTAGTAGAAGGCGCCGATCAGCGACATCAGCACGGCGTAGACCGCCAGCCAGGTGTAGCCGGCAGCCACCACCGACTTCAGCACGGCCAGCTTGGCATAGAAGCCCACCAGCGGCGGAATGCCGGCCAGCGAGAACATCAGCAGCATCATCACGCCAGCCAGCCAGGGGCTGCGCCGAGCCAGACCGGCAAAGTCCGAGATCTCCTCGGCTTCGAAGCCCTCGCGGGCCAGGAACTGGATGAGACCGAAGGTGCCCAGCGTGGTCAGCACATAGCTGATCATGTAGAAGAGCGCGTTGCCGAAGGCCTCATGCGACGGCGGGAAACCCTCGCCACCGTAGACGCCCGTCAGACCCAGCAGCACGAAGCCCACCTGCGAGATGGTGGAATAGGCCAGCATCCGCTTCAGGTTGGTCTGGGCCACGGCCACGATGTTGCCGATGCCCAGCGACAGCACCGCCAGGATGATCAGCATCTGCTGCCACAGGCCCGCCATCTCGATGACGGCCTCACCCAGCAGACGGAACAGCAGCGCGAATGCCGCCAGCTTGGGACCGGACGCCACGAGCAGCGTGGCCACGGTGGGCGCACCATGGTAGACGTCGGGCACCCACATGTGGAACGGAACGGCCCCCAGCTTGAAGGCCAGGCCGGCCACCAGGAACACCATGCCGAAGGCCAGCACCTGCGGCGAGGCCATGCCGCTGTAGACGCGGCCCATGATCTCGGCGATGTCCAGCGAGCCGGTGGCCCCGTAGACCATCGACATCCCGTAGAGCAGGAAGCCGGAGGCCAGCGCGCCCAGCACGAAGTACTTCATGGCTGCCTCGGTGCCCTGCGTCCAGTTGCGGCGCAGGCCGATGGCGGCATACAGCGACAGCGACATCAGCTCCAGGCCCAGGTACAGCACCAGCAGGTTGCCGCCCGAGACCATCACCATCTGGCCCAGCAGCGAGAAGAGCGCCAGCGCGTACAGGTCCGCGCCCCGGATGCCCCGGTCAGCCATGTAACCGCGTGAATAGATGATGATGCTGCCGGTACAGACGATGCCGCAAACCTTCAGCAGGTAAGCCAGATCGTCGGCCAGGTACATGTGCCCGAAGGCCTGCTGCGGCCCATGGCTGTACTGCCAGAGCACCGCCACCAGCGGCGCCACCAGCACCAGCAGCGCCATGCGGTCGGCGCGCATCGAGCGTTCCTTCCTGCCGGTCAGCGCCTCCACCACCAGGAAGACGCAGATGCCAAGCATCAGCAGGATCTCTGGCGCCAGCGCGGCCAGATTGAGTTCATGCAGGGTCAGTGACACGGCCATGCCTCTCTATGTCTACTTGAGCTTGGTTTGGGAAACGTGCGTGAGCAGCTGCTCCACCGAGACCTGGATCAGGTCGGTGAAGAACTTCGGATAGATGCCCATGAACAGGACGAGTGCAGCCATCAGCATCAGCAGCCAGAACTCGCGCCGGTTCACGTCTTCCATCTTGTCGACGTTGGGATTGGCCACCGGGCCGAAGACCACGCGCTTGTACATCCACAGCGAATAGCCCGCGCCCCAGATCAGAGCCGTGGCGGCCAGCAGGCCAATCCAGAAGTCGAACTGCACCGCGCCCAGGATGACCAGGAACTCGCCCACGAAGCCGGAGGTGGCCGGCAGGCCCGCGTTGGCCATCGAGAACAGCAGGAACAGCGCCGCGAACTTCGGCATCCGGTTGATGACGCCACCGTAGTCGGCAATCTGCCGGGTGTGCAGGCGGTCGTAGAGCACGCCGATGCACAGGAACATCGCGCCGGCCACGAAGCCGTGCGAGACCATCTGCACCACCGCACCCTGCATGCCGGTCTCGTTGAACATGAAGAAGCCCAGCGTGACGAAGCCCATGTGGGCGATCGACGAATAGGCCACCAGCTTCTTCATGTCGGTCTGCACCAGCGCCACCAGACCGATGTAGATGACAGCCACCAGCGACAGCGTGATCATCAGCCAGGCCAGCTCGTGGCTGGCATCGGGCGCGATGGGCAGCGACAGGCGCAGGAAGGCATAGGCCCCCAGCTTCAACATGATGGCGGCCAGCACCACCGAGCCCCCGGTGGGTGCCTCGACGTGGGCGTCGGGCAGCCAGGTGTGCACCGGCCACATGGGGATCTTGACCGCAAAGGCCAGCAGGAAGGCCACGAAGATCAGCACCTGCTCATGCAGCGTGAGCGGCAGCCGGTGCCAGGCCAGGATCTCGAAGCTGCCCGACTGCAGATACAGGTAGATGATCGCCACCATCGTGAGCAGCGATCCCAGCAGGGTATAGAGGAAGAACTTGAAGGCCGCATACACGCGGTTCGGGCCGCCCCACACCCCGATGATGATGTACATCGGGATCAGCGTCGCCTCGAAGAACACGTAGAACAGCATGCCGTCGGCAGCCGCGAACACCCCGATCATCAGGCCCGAGAGGATCAGGAACGCCCCCAGGTACTGATGGACGCGGTCCTTGATGACTTCCCAGCCGGCGATGACCACCACGATCGTGATGAAGGCCGTCAGCAGCACCAACCACACCGACAGGCCGTCAATGCCGAGCGAATACTCGATGCCCAGGCTCTCGATCCAGGGCTTGCGCTCGACGAACTGCAGCGCCGCCGTGGTGCGGTCGAAGCCCGTGTAAAGCGGGATGGTGACGGCAAAACCGACCAGTGAACCCAGCAGCGCCAGCCACCGCGACAGGGTCGCACGCTGCTCGTTGCCGACCGCCAGCACGACGATGCCGCTGATGATCGGTACCCAGATGGCGGCACTCAGCCAGCCCATGCTCAATGTCTCAGTCGTCTGTTCCATGGTCGATCTATTGCGCGCTGGCCAGAAGGGGAAGGAACCAGAACAGCAGGAAGGCCAGCCCGATGATCATGGCAATGGCATAGTGGTTGAGGAACCCCGTCTGCCCCTGACGCAGGACGCGGGAGAACCAGCCCACCAGCCGTGCGCTGCCATTGACCACCAGCCCGTCGATCAGCCCCTGGTCGCCACGTTTCCACAGCCCGGAACCCAGGCGGCGGGCACCACCGGCGAAGAACCACTCGTTGAAGCGGTCGAGGTAGTACTTGTTTTCGAGAACCGTGTAGATGCCCTTGAACGTCTGCTGCAGGCGAGCCGGAATGGCCGGGTTCACCAGGTAGAAGTACCAGGCGGTGGCAATGCCGGCGACCATCAGCCAGAACGGCAGCGAGGTGAAGCCGTGCAGCGCCATGGCGACCCAGCCGTGCCAGTGCTCGGCCAGCGCGGCCATGGCCGGATGCCTGTCGGCAAACACGGTGATGACACCCTTGAAGTACTCGCCCGTGATCATCGAATCAGCCGCGATAGCGCCGATGATGATGGACGGGATGGCCAGCAGCACCAGCGGCACCGTCACCACCCAGGGCGACTCGTGAGGCACGTGAGCGCCATGGCCGTCGTGACCGTGTGCATCATGCCCGTGCGCGTCATGGCCATGCGCCGTCTCGAACCGGGGCTTGCCATGGAACACCAGGAAGTACATCCGGAACGAGTAGAAGGCCGTGACGAACACGCCCGAGAGCAGCGCCCAGTAGGCAATGCCCGAGCCCGGCACGTTGGCGTGGTGCACCGCCTCGATGATCGACTCCTTGGAATAGAAGCCGGAGAAGAACGGCGTGCCCACCAGCGCCAGCGAACCGATCAGCGAGGTGACCCAGGTGATGGGCATGTACTTGCGCAGGCCGCCCATGTGGCGGATGTCCTGATCGTGGTGCATGCCGATGATGACCGAACCGGCCCCCAGGAAGAGCAGCGCCTTGAAGAAGGCGTGCGTCATCAGGTGGAAGACGGCCACGCTGTAGGCCGAGGCACCCAGCGCCACGGTCATGTAGCCCAGCTGCGAGAGCGTCGAATAGGCCACCACCCGCTTGATATCGTTCTGGATGATGCCCATCAGGCCCATGAAGAAGGCAGTGATGGCACCGATGATCATCACGAAGGACAGCGCCACTTCCGACATCTCGTAGAGCGGCGACATGCGGCTGACCATGAAGATGCCGGCCGTCACCATGGTGGCGGCGTGGATCAGCGCGGAGATCGGGGTCGGGCCTTCCATCGAGTCCGGCAGCCAGACGTGCAGCGGGAACTGCGCCGACTTGCCCATGGCACCCACGAAGAGGCAGATGCAGGTCACGGTGATGAGCGACCACGGCGTGTCGCCGATCAGCTGGATCGTCACCTTCTCGAGGTTCGGTGCGGCCGCAAAGATCTCGGCGTAGTCCAGGCTGCCCGTCCAGGCCACCAGCAGGCCGATGCCCAGCACGAAGCCGAAGTCACCCACGCGGTTGACCATGAAGGCCTTCAGGTTGGCGTAGATGGCCGAGGGTTTCGTGTACCAGAAGCCGATGAGCAGGTACGACACCAGGCCCACCGCCTCCCAGCCGAAGAACAGCTGCAGCAGGTTGTTGGACATCACCAGCATCAGCATCGAGAACGTGAAGAGGCTGATGTAGGCGAAGAAGCGCTGGTAGCCGTCGTCCTCTTCCATGTAGCCGATGGTGTAGACGTGCACCATCAGCGACACGAAGGTCACCACCACCATCATCATGGCGGTGAGCTGGTCGATCAGGAAACCCACTTCCATCTTCAGCTTGCCGATGACGGCCCAGCTGTAGAGGGCACCGTTGAAGGTGTTGCCCTGCGAGACATCGTGCATGACCCACAGCGAGGCCAGCAGCGACACCAGAACCCCGAGGATCGCCACCCGATGGGTGGCCTTCTTGCCGATGGCCCGACCGGCGAAACCGGCCACCATCGCACCGACCAGTGGTGCGAAAGGTACCAGCAGATACGCTGTTTTCATCGGCTAGCCCCTCAGATGGTCGAGATCTTCGACGTTGACGGAATGGAACTGACGGAAGAGCACGACCAGGATTGCCAGGCCGATGGCCGATTCGGCCGCCGCCACCGTCAGGATGAAGAACACGAAGATCTGGCCGGCCAGATCCCCCATGTAGTGTGAAAAGGCCACGAAGTTCATGTTGACGGCGAGCAGCATCAGCTCGATCGACATCAGCACGACGATCAGGTTGCGGCGGTTGAGGAAGATCCCCACCACCCCGATCGAGAACAGGATGGCCCCCAGCGTCAGGTAGTGCGCGAGGCCCAGTTGCAGGAAATCAGCGGTCATCGTTGCACCCCTCTCACGATTCTTTCGAGGCTGCAGGCTTGGCCTCGGCAGATGCGGCGGCCGGCTTGGCATCGGCCGGCTTGGCATCCGCGGCCCCGGCAGCCGGCTGGGCTGCGGCAGGCGCGGCCGGAGCAGCTTCCGCCCCCTGCCCTTCAGCCGCTTCGGCAGGCTGCGGCGGCACAGGCACCACGGCCGGCATGCTCACCAGACGCACGCGGTCGGCGGCACGCACCCGCACCTGCTGGCTGGGGTTCTGCGACTTGTGATCCTTGCGACGGCGCAGGGTGAGCGCGATGGCTGCCACCATGGCCACCAGCAGGATCATGCCGGCAATCTCCAGCGGATAGATGTAGCCCGTGTAGAGCAGCTCACCCAGCGCCTTGGCGTTGTCGTAGTCGGCCGCCGGCTGCACCAGATCGGCCTCCTGGACGCCACCAAAGTGGGCCCACAGCACCAGCGACAGCTCGACCACGATGATGGCCGCCACGAAGAGCCCGACCGGCAGCGATCGCCAGAAGCCCGCACGCAGGTTGTCGAGGTCGATGTCGAGCATCATGACCACGAACAGGAACAGCACCATCACCGCGCCCACGTAGACCAGCACCAGCACGATGGCCAGGAACTCGGCTTTCATCAGCAGCCAGATGGCCGCCGATGACACGAAGGTGAGCACCAGGAACAGCGCGCTGTGAACCGGGTTGCGCGCCGTGATCACGCGCGTGGCCGCAACGACCGTCACCAGCGCGAACAGGAAAAACAAGACTGATATGACATCCATGTTGCCGACCGTCCTTGCTCAGCGATAGGGGGCATCGGCTTCGCGAGCCGCGGCGATCTCGCTCTCGTAGCGATCGCCCACGGCCAGCAGCATGTCCTTGGTGAAATACAGGTCGCCGCGCTTCTCGCCGTGATACTCGAAGATGTGGGTCTCGACGATGGAGTCGACCGGACAGGACTCCTCGCACAGCCCACAGAAGATGCACTTGGTCAGATCGATGTCGTAGCGGGTGGTGCGACGCTGTCCGTCCGCACGCACCGCCGACTCGATGGTGATGGCCATGGCCGGGCAGACCGCTTCGCAGAGCTTGCAGGCGATGCAGCGCTCTTCGCCGTTGGAATACCGGCGCAGTGCGTGCAGCCCCCGGAAGCGCGGCGACAGCGGCGTCTTCTGCTCGGGATACTGGACCGTGATCTTGCGGGCGAACAGGTAGCGCCCCGTCAGCTTCATGCCCTTGAGCAGCTCAAGCAGCAGGAAGCTGGAAAAGAAATCCTTGATCGCTCGCATCTTCAGCTCTTCCAGATGTTGAAGGGCGTCTGCATCCAGACGGCAATCACCAGCAGCCAGACCAGCGTGACCGGAATGAACACCTTCCAGCCCAGCCGCATGATCTGGTCATAGCGGTAGCGCGGGAAGCTGGCCCGGAACCAGATGAACAGGCTGACCAGGAAGAAGGTCTTGATGAACAGCCAGAACCAGTCCCACAGCCACTGCGGACCGATGTCGAGCCCCAGCGTGAAGAAGGGCTGCCAGCCGCCGAAGAACATGATGGCGGCCAGCGCCGACACCAGGATCATGTTGGCGTACTCGGCCAGGAAGAACACTGCAAAGCTCATGCCCGCGTATTCCACCATGTGGCCGGCCACGATCTCGGACTCGCCCTCCACCACGTCGAACGGGTGACGGTTGGTCTCGGCCACGCCGGAGATGAAGTACACCACCAGCGCCGGCAACAGCGGCAGCCAGTTCCAGGACAGGAAGTTGATGCCGTGGTCGGCAAAGGTTCCCCTGCCCTGCGCCATCACGATCTCGGAGATGTTCATGCTGCCCGAGACCATCAGCACCATCACCATGCAGAAGCCGATGGCCAGCTCGTAGGACACCATCTGGGCCGCCGCACGCAGCGCGCCCAGGAACGAGTACTTCGAGTTGGAGGCCCAGCCCGCCAGGATGACGCCGTAGACCTCCAGCGAGGTCAGCGCCAGCAGCAGCAGGATGCCGGCATTGATGTTGGCCAGGGCGCGGTCGGGACCGAAGGGAATGACCGACCAGGCCGCCAGCGACGGCATGATGGCCAGCACCGGCGCCACCAGAAAGAGCATGGGGCTGACCTGCGTGGGCAGCAGGATCTCCTTCAGCATCAGCTTGATGCCGTCGGCCATCGGCTGCAGCAACCCGAGCGGGCCGGTCCGGTTCGGGCCGATCCGCACGTGCATGTAGCCGATCATCTTGCGCTCCCAGAGCGTCAGATAGGCCACGCAGATCATCAGCGGAGCCACCAGCACGATGATCTTGATGAGGTTCCAGACGACAGGCCAGGCCATGCCCAGCCACTGCTCGCCCGTTTGGCTGATCACGTCGACGAAATTCACTTGACGGCCTCCAGCGTGATCGGTCCGAACATTGCGGGCAGCGCCGTGACCGAGACATGCGCCGCCGGCACCCAGGCCACGTCCTGGGCCAGCCGGTCATCGCGAACCAGCGGCAGCACGATCTCGTGACCGTCCTGGCTGACCCGCACCTCGGCCGCCCCTTCCAGACCCAGACGGGACAGCGTCTCGCCATGCAGGCGGACTACCGGCGCACGGGCGTCGGCAGTCTTCTGGAGCGCCGTGCCGCGCCGCACCAAGGCATCGACCGAATAGATGGGCACGCTGGCCAGCCGCTGCAGCACCCCGGCCCACGGCAGGGCACGGTAGGCCGGCAGCTGGGGCGCCACCTGGTTGTTCAGGAGCCGCCCGAAATGGCGGCCATCGGGAATCTGTGCCGCCGAGAGCGACTCCTTGCGCACCAGGCCGCGACGCAGGCCGGCGCCCGGACGACTGGACGAAACCGGTGCGGCAGGCCGTGCCGGCTCGGCGGCGACAGGCTCGACCGCGCCGGCCAGCGCCCGCTGGCGCACCTGCTCGACGCTCTCGAAATCGAAGCCCGGGATGCCCATGAGCGAGCCCAGCACGCGCAGCACCTTCCAGCCCGGCCGGGTCTGGCCGGCGGGACGCACGGCACCGTTGAAGCTCTGCAGCCGGCCCTCGCAGTTGACGAAGGAACCGCCCGTCTCGGTGAACGGGGCGATGGGCAGCAGGCAGTCGGCCAGCTCCATCAGGTCGGGCGAGGCGTAGGCGGTGAGCGCGATCACCGTGTCGGCCTGTTTCAGGGCGGCACGGGCAGCCACGGCATCGGCGATGTCGAGCGAGGGCTCAATGCCGTGCAGCAGATAGGCGCGACGCGGCTGCGCCAGCATCTGCACCACGTCCAGCCCGGAACTGCCGACGACCGGCAGTGCGGTGGCCAGGTAGCCCCCCACCGAGTTGGACGCCTCGCCGATGACACCGAAGTGTGCGCCGGTGAGCTGGGCAATGGCCTGCACCACCTGCAGGATGGCGCCGTGCTGCGGATGCTGGACGACGGCATTGCCCAGCCAGATGGCCCGTTTCTCGCCTTCGGCCAACGCCGCGGCCAGTGCCTTGGCGGCCTCGGAAGGCTCGACCTCGCCATACGGCTGCGGCACCGACTGGCCCGCCTGGCGGGCACAGGCCACCAGCACCTCGATCAGGTGATCGAGCCAGCGGTGCGGCGCCAGCACCTGCTGTCCGGCCATCGGCATCAGCCAGTCCTCGGCCACGCCATGCACCGAGTGGACGGCTGTGCCGTTCCTGGCGGCATGACGAACCCGTGCCGACAGCAGCGGATGGTCCTTGCGGAGGAACGAACCGATGATCAGCAGCGTGTCGAAGGAGTCGACCTCGTCGATGGCGTGGCCCAGCCAGGGCACGCCGGCGCGGCTGGCGTCGATGGAGAAGTCGGTCTGCCGCAGCCGGAAATCGACGTTCTCGCTGCCCAGGCCACGCATCAGCGCGCCACCCAGGTACAGCTCCTCCAGCGTGGAGGTCGGCGAAAGCAGCATGCCGATGGACTCGGCGCCGTGCTTCTGCGCGATGTCGGCCAGTGCGTGCGTCACGTAGTCCAGCGCGGACTCCCACGACGCCTCGCGCCACTCGTTGTCCTGCTTGATCATCGGCACCTGCAGGCGGTCGGCCGCCTCCAGGCCCTCATACGAGAAGCGGTCACGGTCCGAGATCCAGCACTCGTTGACCGACTCGTTCTCGAAGGGAAGCACGCGCTTGACGCGATCGTGCTTGACCTGCACGACGATGTTGGAGCCCAGCGAATCGTGCGGGGCCACCGAGCGACGACGGGTCAGTTCCCAGGTACGGGCCGAGTAACGGAACGGCTTGCTGGTGAGCGCGCCGACCGGGCAGATGTCGATCATGTTGCCCGACAGCTCGGAGTCGACCGAATGGCCCAGGAAGCTGAGGATCTGCGAGTGCTCGCCGCGCCCGGCCATGCCCAGCTCCATGATGCCCCCGATCTCCTGACCGAAGCGCACGCAGCGGGTGCAGTGGATGCAGCGCGACATCTCCTCGGCGGAGATGAGCGGGCCCATGCTCTTGTGGAAGACGACCCGCTTCTCTTCACGGTAATTCGACATCGAATGACCGTAGCCCACCGCCAGGTCCTGCAGCTGGCATTCGCCGCCCTGGTCACAGATCGGACAGTCCAGCGGGTGGTTGATCAGCAGGAACTCCATCACCGCCTTCTGGGCCTCGACGGCCTTGCGGGAATGGGTGTGGACCTTCATGCCGGCGGTGACCGGCGTGGCACAGGCGGGCAGCGCCTTGGGCGCCTTCTCCACCTCCACCAGGCACATGCGGCAGCTGGCGGCAATGGAGAGCTTCTTGTGATAGCAGAAATGCGGCACGTAGACGCCGGCCGCATTGGCCGCGTGCATCACCATGCTGCCTTCGGCGACCGATACCTTCTGCCCATCGATTTCGACTTCGACCATAACTGTCCCGTCAGATTCAGCTCAAAGGGAGGTCGGCACAAGACAGGTCTTGTGTTCGACGTGATGAACGAATTCATCACGGTAGTGCTTGATGAAGCCCCGCACCGGCATGGCGGCCGCGTCACCCAGCGCGCAGATCGTGCGCCCCTGGATGTTGCCGGCCACGCGATCGAGCTCGTCGATGTCCTCGGGACGGCCCTGACCGTGCTCGATGCGGTGCACGAGGCGGTACAGCCAGCCGGTGCCCTCACGGCACGGCGTGCACTGGCCACAGCTCTCGTGCGAGTAGAAGTACGACAGCCGCTCCAGGCTGCGCACCGGGCAGCGGGTCTCGTCCATGACGATGACGGCGCCGGACCCCAGCATGGAGCCGGCCTTGGCAATGGCGTCATAGTCCATTGTCAGGTCCATCATCATGTGGCCGGGAATGACCGGGGCCGACGAACCGCCGGGGATGACCATCTTCAGCTTGCGGCCATAACGCACCCCGCCCGCCAGTTCCAGCAGCTTGGCAAAGGGCGTGCCCAGCGGAACCTCATAGTTGCCGGGACGCTCGACGTCGCCACCGACCGAAAAGATCTTGGTGCCGCCGTTGTTGGGCTTGCCGGCTTCCAGGAAGGCCTGGCCGCCATTGCGGATGATCCAGGGCACCGCCGAGAAGGTCTCGGTGTTGTTGATGGTGGTGGGCTTGCCGTACAGGCCGAAGCTGGCCGGGAATGGCGGCTTGAAGCGCGGCTGGCCCTTCTTGCCTTCCAGCGACTCCAGCAGCGCGGTTTCTTCGCCGCAGATGTAGGCGCCGAAACCGTGGTGGGCATTCAGGTTGAACGAGAAGTCAGTCCCGAGGATGCGATCCCCCAGATAGCCGGCAGCGCGTGCCTGCGCCAGCGCCTCCTCGAAGCGCTCGTAGATGCGGAAGATCTCGCCGTGAATGTAGTTGTAGCCCGCGCTGATGCCCATCGCGTAGGCAGCGATCGTCATGCCCTCGATGACGATGTGCGGGTTGTAGCGCAGGATGTCGCGGTCCTTGAAGGTGCCCGGCTCGCCCTCGTCCGAGTTGCAGACGAGGTACTTCTGGCCCGGGAACTGCCGCGGCATGAAACTCCATTTCAGGCCGGTGGGAAAGCCCGCGCCACCCCGGCCCCGCAGTCCGGAGGCCTTCACTTCGGCGATGACTTCCTCGGGCGTCATCGGCTGCTTGCCGTCTGCCCCCAGCAGGACACGCTTGAGTGCCTGATAGCCACCGCGCGCCTCGTACTGCTCAAGCGTCCAGCCGTCGGCCGAGGTCAGCCCCGCGAAGATCTGCGGGTTGATGTGCCGCCCATGGAAGCACGTCTCCTGGACACGGGCGTCAATCTGCAGGTTCCTGTCCATGGTCAGTGACGCTCCTTGTTCCTCAGTTCATCGATCAGCGCATCAAGCTTCGCGTTGTCCATGAAGCTCTCGACCCGCTTGTCGTTGATCAGGCAGATCGGGGCATCGGCGCACGAACCCAGGCACTCGGTCTCGATCAGCGTGAAGCGCCCGTCGGGCGTGGTCTCGCCGAAGTCGATGCCCAGCTTCTGCTTCAGGTACTCGCCGGCCTTGTCACCCTCGCGCAGCGCGCACGGCAGACAGGTACAGACGCCGATCTTCCAGGTGCCAACCTCTTCGAGGTTGTACATGTTGTAGAAGGTGGCGACCTCGTAGACCGCGATGGGCGGCATGGAGAGGTAGTCAGCCACGTCCTCAATGACGGCGGGCGACACCCAGCCCACTTCGTCCTGGGCGATGGTGAGCGCACCCATCACCGCCGACTGTTTCTGGTCCGCCGGGTACTTGGCGATCTCGCGGTCGATGAGCTGGTAGGCCTGGGCCGACAGCAGACGTTTGACCGGAATGGCTTTGGTGGCCGTCATCGATCGATCTCTCCGAAAACGATGTCCTGGCTGCCGATGAGGGTGACGACGTCAGCCAGCATGTGACCGCGCGACATCTCGTCCAGCGCCTGCAGGTGCACGAAGCCGGGCGGACGGATCTTCATGCGGTAGGGTTTGTTGGCGCCGTCGGACACCAGGTAGATGCCGAACTCGCCCTTCGGATGCTCCACCGCCGCGTAGGCCTCGCCCTCGGGCACGTGCATGCCTTCGGTGAAGTACTTGAAGTGGTGGATCAGCTCTTCCATGTTGCTCTTCATGGCAACACGCTTGGGCGGGGCCACCTTGTAGTCGTCGATCATGATGGGGCCCGGGTTGGCCCGCAGCCACTCGACGCACTGGCGGATGATCCGGTTGCTCTGGCGCATCTCGTTGACGCGCACCAGGTAGCGGTCGTAGGAATCGCCGTTTACGCCCACCGGGATGTCGAAATCGACCTTGTCGTAGACGGCATAGGGCTGGAACTTGCGAAGATCCCAGACCACGCCCGAACCCCGCAGCATCGGGCCGGTGAGACCCAGCGCCTTGGCACGCTCGGGTTCGACCACGCCGATGCCCACCAGACGCTGCTTCCAGATCCGGTTGTCGGTGAGCAGCGTCTCGTACTCGTCCACGCAGGTGGGGAACACGTCGGTGAAGGATTCGATGAAGTCCAGCAGCGACCCCTGGCGATCAAGGTTCAGCGCCTTGGCGCGGCTCTCGGAGATGCCCCCCTTGCCGCCTGCCTTGTACTTGGCCATGGTGCCCGGCAAGTCGCCGTCCACACCGCCGGGACGGTAGTAGGCCGCGTGCATCCGTGCGCCCGAGACTGCCTCGTAGCAGTCGAAGAGCGCCTCGCGCTCCCGGAAGGCGTAGAGGATGACGGCCATGGCACCCACATCCAGCGCATGCGAGCCGATCCACATCAGGTGGTTCAGGATGCGGGTGATCTCGTCGAACATCACGCGGATGTAGCGCGCGCGGATGGGCGCCTCGATGCCCAGCATCTTCTCGACGGCCAGCACGTAGGCGTGCTCGTTGCACATCATGGACACGTAGTCGAGACGGTCCATGTAGGGCAGTGTCTGCAGGTAGGTGCGCTGCTCGGCCAGCTTCTCGGTGGCCCGGTGCAGCAGGCCGATGTGCGGGTCGGCACGCTGCACGACCTCGCCGTCCATTTCCAGCACCAGGCGCAGCACGCCGTGGGCCGCCGGGTGCTGCGGCCCGAAGTTCAGGGTGTAGTTCTTGATCTCGGCCATGTTCGTCTCACTGCTCGTTGCGCGTGGTACCGCCTGCGTACTGGGCTTCGCGGACGACGCGCGGCACGTTCTCGCGCGGCTCGATGGTGACGGGCTGGTAGACGACGCGGCGCTGCTTCTCGTCGTAGCGCATCTCGGTGTAGCCCGAGATGGGGAAATCCTTGCGGAACGGGTGACCGATGAAACCGTAGTCGGTCAGGATGCGGCGCAGATCTGGGTGGCCGGAGAAGACGATGCCGAAGAGGTCGAACGCTTCGCGCTCGAACCAGTTGGCACAGGGCCACAGGTCGGTGACAGTCTCGACCATCGGCGCCTCATCGTCCATACAGAACGAACGCAGTCGCACGCGATGGTTGTGCCGGATGCTGAGCAGCTGCATCACCACGGCGAAGCGCGGGGCATCCCATTCGGCATTGCCGTAGGTGGAATAGTCGATGCCACAGAGGTCGATCATCACCTCGAAGCCCAGACGCGGGTCATCGCGCAGGCGCTCGCAGACGATGTGATGGCAGTCGCCGCTGATCTCGATCGTGACCTCGCCGAGGGCGGTGGACAGGCCCAGGATGCGCTCACCGAGAGCGTCCTGAAGGGCAGCAACCAGGGTTTCGGTACTCATGATCAGCGACGCGCAATGGTGTTGGTTTCACGGATCTTGCGCTGCAGCTGGATGATGCCGTAGATCAGCGCCTCGGCCGTGGGCGGACAGCCCGGCACGTAGATGTCGACGGGCACGATGCGATCACAGCCCCGCACGACCGAGTAGGAATAGTGGTAGTAGCCGCCCCCGTTGGCACAGGAGCCCATGGAGATGACCCAACGCGGCTCGGGCATCTGGTCATAGACCTTGCGCAGGGCCGGCGCCATCTTGTTGCACAGCGTGCCGGCCACGATCATGACGTCCGAATGACGGGGACTGGGCCGGAAGATGACACCGAAACGGTCCAGGTCGTAACGCGAAACGCCGGCGTGAATCATCTCGACGGCACAACAGGCCAGGCCGAAGGTCATGGCCCACAGCGAGCCCGTACGGGTCCAGTTGATCAGCTTGTCGACATTGGTGGTGACGAAGCCTTCGTTCAGTACGCCTTCGATGCTCATGGGCCTACTCAGGGGAAAATGGACGGTTGACCAGACGGATGCTCGGCAGGAATGGTCAGCGAAACGGCAGCCATGTCGGGATGAGCCACGGCGGCCCCGGACACAGCAGGAAAGACAGCGGCACGCAGCAGCCGGTCACTCCCAGTCAAGCGCGCCCTTGCCCCATTCGTAAATGAAGCCGATGACGAGAATGCCGAGAAAGACCATCATCGACATGAAGCCGATGAAACCGATGGTGCCCAGAGAGACCGCCCACGGGAACAGGAAGGCGATCTCCAGGTCAAAGAGAATGAAGAGAATGGCGACCAGGTAGTAGCGGATGTCAACCTGCATCCGGGCGTCACCAAATGCCTCGAAACCGCATTCGTAGGCAGAGAGCTTTTCAGGATCGGGGCGGGAGGGACCGAGCAGCTTGCCGATCACCATGGGGCCGATACCAACGAGGGAGCCAACAAACAGAAAAAGAAGGACCGGTAGATAGTTGTTCAAATCCATGACATATCCTCTCGGACCGATAATGTTGGCAAGCCCTATAAATGAACCGGCAGGCGTTCTACAGAACATCTGCCGGACCATAGAGTGATTCTGGTGCCGACGGCGAGACTCGAACTCGCACAGCTTTCGCCACTACCCCCTCAAGATAGCGTGTCTACCAATTTCACCACGTCGGCAATCGGGTCATTCTACTTAGATTCTACAGGGCGTCCAAAGGACGCTGCGGAATCCGGCTGCATCCATGTCTCCTTGCTGGACCGGGGCTATATTACCTCAATCCGGCCGGCATGGGTGCTGCGACATCCAACATGATGCCTGAGCGAAACCCTGCCTGCCTTGACCCAAATCAGTTGCAGCCTGATTTGATGGATTCTACATGAACGATCGGATGATCAATCCGATCGTTCGAGCACTTATTGTTGCTTGCCAGCCGGTGCCTGGGCACCCTCTGCCGACTTTTCTGCAACACCGGCCGGGCCTTCCGGCACGGCATTGCCCTGTTGCGCAGGTGCCGCAGCGGGCTGTTCACCCGGCAGCGTGGGCACCGACGACGAAGCCGGCGCCGGCACGTCGACACCTTCCATCACGCTGCTGCCACCGCTGGTGGAGCGAGCGTGCTGGCCACCCGGGTGAGCCAGGAAGGCCAGCGCCAGCGTGCTGGCGAAGAAGACCGTGGCGCAGATGCCCGTCATGCGCGACAGGAAGTTGGCCGAGCCGCTGGCCCCGAACAGGCTGCCCGAGGAGCCGGACCCGAAGGCCGCTCCCATGTCGGCGCCCTTGCCGTGTTGCAGCAATACCAGCAGCACGACACCCAGCGCCGAGACAATCAGCAGGACCAGCGCGATCGTATGAAAGAGATTACCCATCGAGTGGCTCAAGCTCCGAGGCTGTCGACGGCCGCCTTGGCGATGCCGACGAATTCATTGGCAACCAGCGACGCGCCACCCACCAGACCGCCATCGACATCCGGCTGCGAGAAGAGCTCGGGTGCGTTGGCCGCCTTGACGGAGCCGCCGTAGAGGATGCGGACGGAAGGTGCGGCTGCATAGCCGCTGGAGGCGAGGCGGTCACGCAGGAAGGCGTGCACGGCCTGTGCCTGTTCGGGCGTGGCGGTAAGACCGGTGCCAATGGCCCAGACAGGCTCATAGGCCAGCACGAAGGCCGAAGCCGGGTGACGCTCGATCACCGGCAGGACGGCGTCAAGCTGTCGCGCCAGCACCACTTCGGTGTCACCGGTCTTGCGCTCTTCGAGCGTCTCGCCGATGCAGATGACGGGGATGAGGCCGGCGTCCAGCGCAACCTGCGTCTTGGCGGCGACGATCTCGTCGGTCTCGCCATAGAGCGAGCGACGCTCGGAGTGGCCAACCAGTACCCAGCGCACTTTCAGATCCACCAGCATGCCCGAGGAGACTTCGCCGGTATAGGCGCCATCCTGCTGGGCCGAGAGATTCTGGGCACCGAAGGTGATGTTGCTGTCGGCCAGCTGCGAGGCCGTCTGCGACAGGTAGGGGAACGGGGGGCAGACCGCGACGTCGATGGTATCGAAGCCGGCCACGGCGGGCTTGAGTGCCGACAGCAGGGCCTCGTTGTTGGCCTGCCTGCCATTCATTTTCCAGTTGCCCATCACCAGGGGGCGACGTTTGCCTTGGGTATTCGTGGAGTCTGGCATGGATGTACCGTATCAGAAGAGGATGACAGCCTTGCCGCACGCAGTCTGCACGCGGGCAGGCAGGGACCCGGACGGGCCGGGCATCAAGTCGATTCTATCGCCCCGCAAAAAGCAGGGTCAAACAAGACCCTGCCTTCTTCTTCGCCTTGCAACGGGCGTCAAAGGCTCCAAAGATATGTCATGCGGGCATCCGGCACGCGAGACAGCAGGTATCCATCGCCTGCGGCTCACCCCTGCTGCAGGCTGCCCGGGTCTCGGGCAACCTCATCAGACGTGTGCCAGGGTCAGTTTCCGCCCTGCCCGCCCGTCAGGCCGGCGGCCTTGCGCCGACGGCGCTTCAGGTAACGCAGTACCTGGGTGACGTGGCCCGAGATCCCGTAGCCCATGAAGATCAGGAACAGGATGCCGGGCGGATCGGAAGACACCAGCACCAGCGCCAGCATGAGCAGGATGAGGACGACGAAGGGAACGCTGCGCCGCAGGTTGAAGTCCTTGAAGGAATAGAACGGCGAGTTGGAGACCATCGTCAGGCCGGCATAGACGGTGATGATCCAGGCCAGTCCGCCCAGTTCACCCCCGGTGGCCGTGATCAGCCGCGAGTCATGCCAGTCGGTGGCCAGCCAGACCAGGCCCGCCACCAGCGCGGCCGCTGCAGGACTGGGCAGCCCCTGGAAGTAGCGCTTGTCGACGACCTGGATGTTGGTGTTGAAACGCGCCAGTCGCAAGGCGGCGCCCGCCACGTAGATGAAGGCGGCCAGCCACCCCCATTTGCCCATGCCGGTGAGCGCCCAGGAATAGATGACCAGTGCCGGCGCCGCCCCGAACGAGATCATGTCGGCCAGCGAGTCGTACTGTTCGCCGAAGGTGCTCTGGCTGTTGGTGAGCCGGGCCACGCGTCCATCGAGGCTGTCGAGGAACATGGCCAGGAAGATGGCAATGGCAGCCCACTGGAATTCACCGTTCATGGCCATGACGATGGCATAGAAGCCGGCAAACAGGTTGCCGGTGGTGAAGGCGTTGGGCAGCAGGTAGATGGCTCGCCGATGGCGTACGGCCGGGTGGGCGGCGTCATCCACCACGCCTGCGGGCTGGACGTCCTCTTCGGGCGGAGACAGCATGTCCGGCGGCTGCACGGGCATCTCGACCGCCGTGAAGTGTCGACGCAACCGGACACGCCGGGCATTCAGGGGGCGGATCTTGCCCCGGGGAGAACGGGCACTCTTCACTGCTCGTAGGGCCGCTCGCGCAGCCATTTGGTCATGATCCACTTGTCGCCGCGGATCACAGGCATGCCGGCGTGCAGGCATCGATAGTCGAGCTGCCCGTCGGCGTTCTGGTATTCGAAGTACACGGCCGACCCCTTGATGGGCTTGGCCGAGAAACCGATGTCGGGAAAGGCTGTTTCACCCCCTTCCGGCACGTCATTCAGATACATCACCACGGTGCCGATGCGCTGGCCGCCGACGCGGGTGAGCACGGCCGAGCCCGGATCCTTCGGCTCGAAGAAATCCTGGTGGGCCTTGTATTCGCCCCCCGGGCCGTAGTGCAGGATCTGCAGCGGCTCGCCCCGGTTGACGGGCAGATCGACCAGCGCGGACAGGCGGGCCTCGATGCGGCGGACCAGTTCGTTCTCGCCGCGCTCGAAATGGCTGCCTTCGCTCTTGCGGACGCTGCTCTCGTAGCTGCCGCCGCTTTCGCGGTCCACAACCTGCGAGGTCTTCATCTTGCCGCGCGACAGGCGGATCACCTCGTCGCACTCCTCGTCGGACAGCAGCCCGCGGATGACGGCGATGTTGGGATTGGACATCACGGCCGCCAGTTCCACCTCGCGGTCGGCCACCGTGAAGCGCGGCAGCTGCGAGATGAGGCGGATGGGCGAGGCCTGGTAGCGCTGTCTGCGCGTCCCCTGCTGGATGGCCGCTGTACGCTCGTCCTCGGACAGGTCCTGCACGCACTCACCAATGCCACCGATGATCTCGATGGCGTGGCGTGCGAAGACCGGATCGAAGCCGTTCTCGACCATGATCCGCTGCATGTCGGCCCGCTCGCAGCCGCGCAGCACGTTGGTGGTGATCCAGTCCTGCCAGCTGGCAGGCAAGTGCGTATGGCCGCCCGCAGTGGCGCTGGCGCCCGATGGGGAGATCGTGTTCTGGCTCATGGTCCTGATTAGAGCGCCGGATGTCCGGCGATGCAAGCCGCAGCCGCCCGGTGGCCACGACGCCGAGGGCCTGCCGCCACTCCGTGGCGGGAGCCGGACGGCGGAATGAAATGCAACAGAGCCCCTTTCCGGGAAAATCCTGGAAAGAGGCTCTGCCGATGGCCCGAGACCCCTCCGGGGCCAGCCCTGCCCGCTGCGCGGAGCGCACGCCGGGCAAAAGCTGCCTTCAGGGTCATCGGACAGGGATCGATGCTCAGTTCTTCGAGCGGTCGACCAGCTTGTTGGCCTTGATCCACGGCATCATCGCGCGCAGCTTGTCGCCCACCACCTCGATCGGGTGCTCGGCGTTCAGGCGACGGCGCGACTCCAGCACCGGGGCACCAGCGCGGGTTTCCAGGATGAAGGACTTGGCGTATTCGCCGGTCTGGATGTCCTTCAGCACCCGGGCCATCTCGGCCTTGGTCTCGGCGGTGATGACGCGCGGGCCGGTGACGTACTCGCCATACTCCGCGTTGTTGGAGATGGAGTAGTTCATGTTGGCAATGCCGCCTTCGTAGATCAGGTCCACGATCAGCTTCAGCTCGTGCAGGCACTCGAAGTAGGCCATCTCGGGGGCATAGCCCGCCTCGGTCAGCGTCTCGAAGCCTGCCTTGATCAGCTCGACCACGCCACCGCACAGCACGGCCTGCTCGCCGAACAGGTCGGTCTCGGTCTCTTCGCGGAAGTTGGTCTCGATGATGCCGGCACGGCCACCGCCGATGGCGGCGGCATACGACAGTGCCAGGTCACGGGCAGCGCCGGACTTGTCCTGGTGGACGGCGATCAGCATGGGCACACCGCCGCCAGCGGCGTAGGTGCCACGCACCGTGTGGCCAGGGGCCTTGGGCGCCACCATCACCACGTCCAGGTCGGCACGCGGCTGCACCTGACCGTAGTGGACGTTGAAGCCGTGCGCGAATGCCAGCACCGCACCTTCCTTCAGGTTCGGCTCGATGTCGGCCTTGTAGGCAGCGGCGATGTGCTCGTCCGGCATCAGGATCATCACGAAGTCGGCGCCCTTGACGGCATCAGCCACCGAAGCCACCTTCAGGCCGGCCGCACGGGCCTTGCCATCGGACGGGCCGCCAACGCGCACGCCCACCGTCACGTCCACACCCGAATCCTTCAGGTTGAGCGCATGGGCATGACCCTGCGAACCGTAGCCGATGATGGCGACCTTCTTGCTCTTGATCAGCTTGAGGTCGGTGTCCTTGTCGTAGAAAACTTTCATGGGAATGGAAATCCTTGGTCGGTGGATTCCGGCCGCCACGCGGGCCCAAGGGCCCGGCCACGGCCAGGAAAATCAAAAAAACGTCACTTGCGACAGAGTGTAAACCGTCCCCGGGAGCCCCCGGGTGTCCCACCCCGCCGCAGACAGGGGGATGTGCGGGGCGCGCAGGACACTGCCCGTGCGCCCCTGTTGCGGGGTCTACAGCTTCAGTACCCGCTCGCCGCGGGCGATGCCGCAGCTGCCGGTGCGGACGGTCTCCAGGATCACCGCCTCGCCCAGCGCGGCCAGGAAGCCGTCAAGCTTGGACGAGTCGCCCGTCAGCTCGATGGTGTAGGCCTTGTCGGTCACGTCGATGATGTGGCCGCGGAAGATGTCGGCCATCCGCTTCATCTCGTCGCGGTCCTTGCTGGCCACCGCACGGACCTTGACCATCATCAGCTCGCGCTCGATATGCGGCGCCTCGGTCAGCTCCAGCACCTTCACCACATCGATGAGGCGGTTCAGATGCTTGGTGATCTGCTCCAGCGTGTCGTGCGAGGCGCTGGAGACGATGGTCATCCGCGACAGCGAGGCGTCCTCGGTGGGCGCCACGGTGAGCGACTCGATGTTGTAACCCCGGGCCGAGAACAGCCCGACCACGCGCGAGAGTGCCCCCGGCTCGTTTTCCAGCAGCACGGAAATGATGTGTTTCATGTCGGCTCCTGTCCTGTCAGAGGTCTTCTGCGCCCAGCAGCATTTCGGTCAGGCCCTTGCCGCCCTGAACCATCGGCCAGACGTTCTCGGTGGGATCGATCACGAAGTCGATGAACACCGTGCGGTCCTTGTACTTGCCGAAGGCATCGCGCAGCGCCCCTTCCACATCCTCGGGCCGCTCGACGCGGATGCCGACGTGGCCATAGGCCTCGGCCAGCCTCACGAAATCGGGCAGCGCTTGCAGGTACGACTGGGAATAGCGCCCTTCGTACTCGATCTGCTGCCACTGCCGCACCATGCCCAGCGAACCGTTATTCAGGTTGATGATCTTGACCGGCAGGTTGTACTGCGTGCAGGTGGAGAGCTCCTGGATGCACATCTGGATGGAGCCTTCACCGGTGATGCAGGCCACCGGCACGCCGGGGTTGGCCAGCGCGGCACCCATGGCGTACGGCAGCCCCACGCCCATCGTGCCCAGACCACCGGAATTGACCCAGCGACGCGGCTTGTCGAAGCGGTAGTACTGCGCCGCGAACATCTGGTGCTGCCCCACGTCGGAGGTGATGATGGCGTCGCCGTGCGTGACCTGGCAGAGCTTCTCGACCACGAACTGCGGCTTGATCTTCGGGCTTTCGCGGTCGTAGGCCAGGCAGTCCCGCTTGCGCCATTCGTTGATCTGCGCCCACCAGCTCTGCAGTGCCTTGCTGTTGGTGCCGGCGCCCGCGCTGAACGAGGCTTCCAGCAGGTCCAGCAGCGAGGTCATGCACTCGCCCACGTCCCCCACGATGGGCACGTCTACCTTGACGCGCTTGGAGATGGACGACGGATCGATGTCGATGTGGATGATCTTGCGCGAGATCTGCGCGAAGTGCTTCGGGTTGCCGATGACGCGGTCATCGAAGCGGGCACCGATGGCCACCAGCACGTCGCAGTGGTGCATCGTCATGTTGGCTTCATAAGTGCCGTGCATGCCGGGCATGCCGATCCACTTGGAGTCGCTGGAACGGTAGGCCCCCAGGCCCATGAGCGTGGTGGTGCACGGGAAGCCCAGCTGGTCGACCAGCTCGTTCAGCACCTTGGAGGCATTGCCCAGGATGACGCCGCCGCCCACGTAGATGAGCGGGCGCTCGGCCGCCAGGATGAGCTGCATGGCCTTCTTGAGCTGCCCCTGGTGCCCCTTGACCACGGGGTTGTAGGAGCGCATGGCCACGGTCTTGGGGTAGGAGAAGCCGCAGCGGTCGCGCGAGACATCCTTCGGGATGTCGATGAGCACCGGACCGGGCCGGCCGGTGCGGGCAATGTGGAAGGCCTTCTTGAAGGTGGCTGCCAGGTCGCGCACGTCCTTGACCAGGAAGTTGTGCTTGACGCAGGGCCGGGTGATGCCCACCGCGTCGCATTCCTGGAAGGCGTCCTCACCAATGGCATTGGTGGGCACCTGACCACTGATGATCACCATCGGCACCGAATCCATGTAAGCCGTGGCGATGCCGGTGACAGCGTTGGTGACGCCGGGACCGGAGGTCACCAGACAGACACCGACTTCCTGGGTGGTGCGGGCGTAGGCATCGGCCGCGTGGACGGCAGCCTGCTCATGGCGCACCAGGATGTGCTGGATATTGCGGTTGGGATACAGTGCGTCGTAGAGATAGAGAACGGCGCCCCCCGGATAACCGAAGATGTGCTTGACGCCCTCTTCCTCCAGACAACGGATGGCGATTTCCGCGCCGGTAAGTTCCATTTTTGTTTGCTCCTCACTCAGATTGCCCCACCGTCCGCCGGCCCCGGTTCGGCACATGCCTCCGCCCCGAGACAGACCCTGACAACGGCAGGTTCCCTGTTCCGGGAAGACCCCGATGGATCCTCCCTGACCCGCCCGACCGCCAGCGGGCACATGACGCCCGGCGATCCGACCAGTCCCTGCAGCACCCCGGCGCCTTGTGGGCAGCCGGCATGGCAGCATGCACGCGGCCCGGCAGGGTCACACGCATCCCGGCATGCTACCATCAACAGCCTATGGCGACCCGACCGGAAATATCGGAATTTCTCGCCTCGGTCGAGCGCCGGGCCTTCAAGCAGGTGGTCTACACCGTGCGCGACGACGACATTGCGCTGGACATCGTCCAGGACGCCATGCTCAAGCTCGTCGAGAAATATTCAGACCGCCCCGTGGCCGAACTGGCCCCCCTCTTCCAGCGCATCCTCCAGAACGCCACCCACGACCACTTCCGCCGCCAGAAGGTGCGGCGCACCTGGGTCAGCCTGTTCTCGTCCCTGCCTGGCGTCGGCAGTCAGGACGGCGACGAGGATGTCGATCCCCTGGAGAGCCTGCTGGCCAACGCCGACGACCGCCGTACCGAGGACGCCTCCGATGAAGCCAGCCGCGCCCAGACCCTGCGCCTGATCGAGGCCGAGATCGAGCGCCTGCCCCGCCGTCAACGCGAAGCGTTCATCCTGCGTTACTGGGAGGAGATGGATGTGGCCGAGACGGCGCGGACCATGGGCTGCTCCGAAGGCAGCGTGAAAACGCACTGTTCCCGGGCCATCCACACCCTGTCGCAAGCTCTGCGCGCCAAAGGCATTACCTTATGACCCCCCACCAGGACCAGATGGCACGGCGCCTGTGCCAGTTGCTCGATTCCGCTGCAGACGACCTCTCGCCGCGCATCCAGTCACGCCTGGCAGCGGCGCGCGGTCAGGCACTCGCCCGCCTGGACGAGATCTCCCACGAGACCGGCCGCCCCGGACACAGCCGGGGACGTTTCCTCGACTTCTGGCGCACGCCCTGGCAGGCACCGGCCTGGTCACGGCTGGCGCTCACCGCCATCCCGGCCATCCTGCTGGCCCTGGCCGCCCTGGCCGGCAGCCTCTTCACCCAGGAGCGCACCGTCATCCAGCAGGCCGACGCCTACACCGAGATGCTGACCGCCGATGTGCCGCTGTCGGCCTACACCGACAACGGCTTTGCCGCCCACCTGCAGGGCGGCATGATGCGCACCTCCGCATCGGCACGCGACCGCTGAGGCCCTCCATGCGTCAGAGCGTGCCCGTTCGCCCCGCCCTGCTTTCCCTGGCCCTGGTGGCCTCCTTCGGGCTGGCCACGCCGGCCATCGCCTCCCAGGGACAGCACGCGCAGATTCCCCCTGCGTCCGCCCAGCGGCAGCCGGCACCCGACCTGCTGGCCCTGCCACGCATCGACATCCCGCTTCCCGAGCACCGGCCCGGCGACGACACCGTGCAGCTGGCTGCCGGCGAGATCCTGTCGCTGGAGCTGCCCATCGTCATCACCGCGCTGTTCGAGCCCGGCTGGGAAGATCTGGACGAGACCCAGCAGGAGATCCTCGCGCCGTTCGCCCCCGAATGGAACACCTGGCCCATGGCCGAGAAGCGCTCGTGGCTGGCCTTTGCCGACCGGATGCAGCAACTGCCCGAGGCTCAGCGCCAGCGTGCCCGCCGCCGCATCCTTGAATGGGCCAACATGTCGCCCGAAGAGCGGCGCATCGCCCGGCTCAACCACCAGAACGCCCGCCGACGCCCCATGCCCGAGCGCGTGAAGGAATGGGAACGCTACCAGAGCTTCAGCTACGCCGAACGCGAGCGGCTGCGCCATTCCGAGCAGGCCCACGACATCGCCGCGGCCCAGCGCGCACGCGCCGGCGGCATGCCGCCCCCTCCAGGACACATGCCCCCGCCGCAGGGCGAGGACATGCTGGTCATCATCGTGAACCCCGAGTCCACACGCTCCGCGCTGATGCCGCCCCCGCCGCCGGACCCGTCGTCCCCCGAACGGCTGAGCGTGCCCGGCCCCGACATTCCCCCGGGTGCCCTGCCCGGCATCCCCGACGGTGCCCGCGAGGCGCTCTTCGTCGAGAAGCAGCCCCATGGTCCGGACATCAGCCGACCGGCCTCCACTGGCGGTTCGCTGTCAGCGCCCCAGCAGAGCGTTCCGCAGACAGGCGCTCCCGACCTCCCCTTTGGCGCGCTGGAAAGCCGCCCACCCCTGAGCCCCGACCCGCGTGACAGCCGCCCGGGCTGGCACGACCATGACATCGGTGGCGGTCACGCCGACGGTACCGACAGCAACGGGCCAGGCGACGGCGACAACGGGCCGGCCGGTGGCCATGGAGGCCCGGGCGGAGAGGGTCCGGGTGGCGGTGGCCCGGGCGGGCCGCACTGAAGTATGCTTGGCGGCCCGTCATGCGATCATTCCCTCATGCCTGACCATACCTCCGCCCCGACCTCTCCCGTCCCCACGCCAGCCCTGCCCGCCTCGCCGTGGCGGCGCTTCATGTCGTGCGTCTACGATGGCATCGTCCTGTTCGGCGTGCTCTTCTTCTTTGGCTACGCCTTCTCGGCGCTGGCCCAGTTCCACGGCGAATCGGGGCTGGCGCGCACGCTCTTCCAGCTCTACCTGTTCTGCCTGCTGGGCGCGTACTTCGGCTGGTTCTGGAGCAACGGCCGCTGGAGCCTTCCCATGAAGACCATCGGCGTGAAGCTGGTGCGCGACGACGGCACCCAAGGCCCGGTCAGCCTGCCCCGCGCCCTGTGGCGCTACACGGTGGCCTCGATCTTCTTCTGGGGTGGACTGGCCCTGGTCTGGACGGCGGGCTCGGCCATCACGGCCGTCCTGTGGGCGCTGCTCTGGCTGCTGCCCTTTGGCTGGTCCCTCTTCGATCGCCGCCGCCGCACCCTCTATGACGTGCTGGCCGGCACCGTGCTGGTGCGGCACGATGCCATGGCTGGCCGGCGCGGACAGAAGCCCGCGCCCCGCTGAACCGCATCGGGGGCCTCAGCCCTCCTGCGGTTCGTGCGCCCGGTCCACACAGTCCACGTAGTACCCGATGCGCCCCTCGGCGTCCTTCTCGGCCACCAGACCATGCACGTCGGTGTGGAAGCCCGGGAACTGCTCGTTGAACTCGCGCACGAACTTCAGATACTCGACGATGGTGCGGTTGAAGCGCTCGCCGGGAATCAGCAGCGGGATGCCCGGCGGGTACGGCGTGACCAGCATCGTGGTGATGCGGCCTTCCAGCTCGTCCACGGGCACCCGATCAACCTTGCGGTGCGTCAGGCACTCGTAGGCATCCGACGGCTTCATCACCGGCATCATGTCCGACAGGTACATGTCGGTGGTCACCCGCGCCACGTCGTACCGGCGGTAGGCATCATGCACCCGGGTGGACAGGTCGCGCAGCCCCATGCGGTCGTACATCGGGTAGGCCTTCACGAAATCGGGCATCACCCGCCACAGCGGCTGGTTCTCGTCGTAGTCGGCCTTGAACTGCTGCAGCTCGGTCACCAGCGTGTTCCAGCGCCCCTTCGTGATGCCGATGGTGAACATCACGAAGAACGAATAGAGCCCGGTCTTCTCCACCACCACGCCATGCTCGGCCAGATACTTGGTGACGACCGCCGCCGGGATGCCGGTGTCGGCAAACTCGCCCTCCATGTCCAGTCCCGGAGTGATGATGGTGGCCTTGATCGGGTCCAGCATGTTGAAGCCGGGCTCGACGGGGCCGAAGCCGTGCCACTTCTCGTCGGCGTGCAGCATCCATTCTTCCTGGCGCAGCGCCTTGCCACTGCTGAGGTTGTCCGGCCCCCAGACCCGGAACCACCACGAACCGTCGTATTCCTGCTCGACCTTGCGCATGGCCCGGCGGAAGTCACGCGCTTCCTGCAGCGACTCCTGCACCAGCGCCGTGCCGCCCGGTGCCTCCATCATCGACGCCGCCACGTCGCACGAAGCGATGATGGCGTACTGCGGCGACGTGGACGTGTGCATCAGGTAGCTTTCGTTGAAGCGGTAGCGGTCCAGCTTGCGGGTCTGCGACTCCTGCACCAGGATCTGTGACGCCTGCGACAGCCCGGCCAGCAGCTTGTGGGTGGACTGGGTGGCGAACACCATCGCATGCGTGGAGCGCGGCCGATCCCGACCGATGGCGTGCATCTCGTGGTAGATGGGATGGAAGGTGGCGTGCGGCAGCCAGGCCTCGTCGAAGTGCAGGTTCTCCACGTAATCCTGCAGCTCGGCCTTGATCATCTCCACGTTGTAGAGAATGCCGTCATAGGTGGACTGGGTGATGGTCATCACCCGCGGCCGGGCCGACTTGTCCTTGATGAGCGGGTTGGCCTCGATCTTTCTGGCAATGCTCTCGCGGCTGAACTCCTGCAGCGGAATGGGACCGATGATGCCCAGGTGGTTGCGCGTGGGCTGCAGGAAGATCGGCACCGTGCCGCTCATCATGATGGCGTGCAGGATGCTCTTGTGGCAGTTGCGGTCCACCAGCACCACGTCGTCGCTGGCCACCTCGGAATGCCAGACGATCTTGTTGGACGTGGACGTGCCGTTGGTCACAAAGAACAGGTGATCTGCATTGAAGATACGCGCCGCGTTGGTCTCGGACGCTGCCACCGGGCCCGTGTGGTCCAGCAGCTGCCCCAGCTCGTCGACCGAGTTGCAGACATCGGCGCGCAGCATGTTCTCGCCGAAGAACTGGTGGAACATCTGCCCCACCGGACTCTTCAGGAAGGCCACCCCGCCCGAATGCCCCGGGCAGTGCCACGAATACGATCCATCGTTGGCGTAGTGCACCAGCGCCTTGAAGAACGGGGGCGCCAGCGAGTTCAGGTAGTTCGTAGCCTCGCGGATGATATAGCGCGCCACAAACTCCGGCGTGTCCTCGAACATGTGGATGAAGCCGTGCAGCTCCTTCAGGATCTCGTTCGGGATATGCTGCGAGGTGCGCGTCTCACCAAACAGGAAGATCGGGATGTCGGCATTGCGGCGGCGCGTCTCGCGGATGAAGGCCCGCAGGTCCTGGATGGCCACGCTCTCGGGCCCTTCCTCGTTGATCTCCTCATCATCGATGGAGACGATGAAGGCCGATGCCCGTGCCGCCTGATTGGCCACCATCGCCACGTCGTAGTAGGTGAAGCCCCCCACCACCTCGGTGCCCTGGTCCTCGATGGCCTTGGCCAGTGCCCGGATGCCCAGGCCACTGGCGGAATCGGCGCGCCAGTCTTCATCGATGATGACGATGGGAAAACGGAATTTCATGGATAGCCTGCTGGTCTGGAAGGGTCTGAGAAAGAAGCCGGGCATGCGGCATCCGGGGTGTGCGGATGTGCTGCATGGCTGGGCGGCCATGACTGCTTCCGATGATACCCCCTGACCCCGGCGCATCCGGCCATTGCGCCCTCCGAGCGTCTGCACGTCAGCTACAGACAACAGGCGGTCAGGTTGACCTTGTCGCACCCGGAAGGCATCCTGCAGGTTCCATCCTCTGTCCCCCAAGGCCCGCTTATCCCATGCCGCCCCTGTCCTGCCTCCTGGAAAGCCTCTTTTCCGCCGGTGCCGAATCGGTTGCCGAAGCGGCCGTCCAGATCGCTGGCGAGGCCGCCGTGGAGGCAGTCACCGGCAAGAACGACCATTCGGCAGACGACTCTGCCCCCACGGACACCCAGGTGAACGTCGACGCCTGAGCCGGCCACGCCTCTTCTTCCACCCGAACGCCTCATTCCATGCCCCCGCCCCCCGTCAAGCTCATCGTCGCCATTGCTTCCCGTGCCCTCTTCGACTTCGAGGAAGAGAACCGCCTGTTCGAGGCCGGTGACGACCGCGCCTACATGGCGCGCCAGCTGGAGCTGCTGGACCTGCCCGCCAAGGGCGGCGTGGCCATGCCGCTGGTGAAGAAGCTGCTGGCCTTCAACGACGAGACCGAGCGGCGCGTGGACGTGGTCCTGCTCTCGCGCAACGACCCCACCAGCGGCATGCGTGCCTTCCGCTCGGCCCACCACCATGGCGTGCCGCTGGAACGCGGCGTCTTCACGCGAGGCCGGCCCCCCTATGCGTACCTGAAGCCGCTGGGCGCCCACCTCTTCCTGTCGGCCAACGCCGACGACGTGCGGGCCGCGCTGGAAGCCGGCTTCCCGGCCGCACGCGTCTACCCGCAGTCGCCCCAGCGGGCAGAATCCCACCCCGACGAAGTGCGCATCGCCTTCGACGGCGACGCCGTACTGTTCTCCGACGAAGCCGAACAGATCTATGCCCGCCAGGGACTGTCGGCCTTCCAGGACCACGAGGCCAGCCGCGCCACCACCCCGCTGCCGCCCGGCCCCTTCAAGCCGCTGCTGGAAGCGCTCTACCGCCTGCGCCAGGCCGCGCCTCCGCACATGCGCATCCGCACCGCCCTAGTGACGGCCCGCAGCGCCCCGGCGCATGAACGCGCCATTCGCACGCTGATGGACTGGAAAGTGGAGGTGGACGAGGCCTTCTTCCTGGGCGGTCTGGACAAGGGTCCCTTCCTGCGCGAATTCGAGCCCGACTTCTTCTTCGACGACCAGACTGGACACTGCGAATCAGCCCACAGCGCGCAAGCCCCCACAGGGCACGTCATCAGCGGGATTCGCAACCACAAGGACAGGGGCTGACATATCCTATGGTGGGGAAAAAAGGCGGCCATGACAGAAAGCAACCACCATGACATCCCCGTCCGTCCCCTGGGGGTGGCACCACCGATCCAGCTGCAGCCGGAGGAACCGGCGGTGACAGCCCGGCAGGCCTCGCCCAGGACAGCGTTCGTCGACCACCTCATGGCACGGGCGGGAACCCATGCGGGCCGACCGGCCATCATCGCCATCGACGGACGTAGCGGATCAGGCAAGACCACCCTCACCGCCGCCCTGGCCTCTGTGGTGCCAGGTGCACAGGTCCTCCACCTGGATGACCTGATCTGGAACGAGCCCCTCTATCAATGGGATCAACAGCTGGTTGCTGCACTTTCCGAGCTGCACACAACCGACGCCCTGGACCTGATTCCCCATCCGTGGCGGGAACATGGGCGCGAAGGCTCGATCCGCATCACGGGAGGCGCACCGCTGGTCATCGTCGAGGGAACCGGTGCAGGCCTGCAGGCCGTCCGCGGGCTCATCGACCTGCATGTCTGGGTCCAGACCGGCGACGACGTGGCCGAACATCGGGGCATCAGCCGCGATATTGCCGAAGGCACCAACGGCAATGCCGAAGAATCGGTACGCTTCTGGCACGCCTGGATGGCGGCAGAACGCCCCTTCTTTGCAGCCGACCGCCCTTGGGAGCGCGCCGACATGATCGTGTCTGGACAGGCTCAACCGGGGCTGTGCCACAACGAGATCGCCTGGAGCGAGGCCGCTGCGTGCCCAGTGACGCCCCGCGTATCACCGGGCCAAACCGATCCGAAAGCGTACAGCCCCAAGAGATCGGCTAACGAGTGGCACCTGCTCGCGTGACGTGTTCAGGGGCCCCTGGGGCTGAACCTGGGCCTCTGAGTCGGCCTCCGCTTTCCCACGAAGCCGGGGCCGGGTATGTCGTTCTCGATGACTGTGAACAGGCCTGGGTAGAACTTCACGCCTTCCACTTGGTTTTCGGGAAGCGCCTGTCTCGCATCCGGATGTACCGTCGATGCCGTAGATGCCCTGCCAAATAGCCGGGTTTTCGGACAATCCATCCAACAGCGCTCCCCATGACAAGGCATCATCCTGTATGATGGAGTGTGTGTCGTTATGCCCGCCCCGGTTGGAGAGCATACGGATGGTCGCTTTCATCAAGAAGATCCTCAACGAGCGCAAACAGGAACGTCAGGCGGAACAGGACCGGCGACAGGAGCTCATTGATCTGGTCAACAACAGCTACAAGAGCCTGCGTGTGGTAGGCCGCGGCACCGTGCGCATTGATCCCCGCGAGGTTGCAGAATCACCCGAGTTCCAGCGTGCCCGCCGGCTGGCGGCAGAAATCGTCAACGCCCGGTAACTCCTCCACGCCAAGGGGCCGAGCGTGTTTGCCCTGCTCATCATTCCCGTTCTGGTGGCCGGCTTCCTGGCGTGCCACATCCATCCAGTCCATTCCTACAAGCTGCACCGCTACGAAGGGCAATATCTTTACCTGAAAAGTGCCGAACTGGGCTTGGCATGTCTTGCACTGGCCGGCATGCTGGCCATGCTCGGGCACTGGCTACTACCCAGTGAGCTGGCAGTCGGCCACTGGCATATCGGTCTGGAATGGCCATCTGCCTTGGCTGAAATGCTGCAGAACAGCGCGGGCATGGAGCGAAGCAGCGGGCTGCAGGCAAGCTGGCTGATCCTGCTGTCAGGCATGACCTGTCTTTCAGCCTGGCTGTTGAAGGTGCTGGGCCATCTGCATCTCTGCCTGCGTTTCCGTACTTGGGACACGCACATATTCATCATACAGGATATTCTGGAAGACAGCCCCTTGGACGACCTGTTGTTCCGCCTGTCCTTGCAGCAAGACAAATACGCCATGCTGATGATGGACGACCGCAAGGTCTATGTTGGCAAGATCATCAGCCTTGGCGAGCCCTCCGAAACCGCCGGCATGGATCAAGACATCTCGATCATGCCGCTGATGAGCGGCTACCGTGACAAGGACACCCTGCGTGTCAACTTCACGACCGATTATGCTCAGGTTGGCGCCAACATCTATGTGTCCCTGCGTCAGGAACAAATCGTCTCGGCCACGGAATTCAACTTCGAGGCCTATCAGACCTTGCAAAGAGACCGAGAAGCAGCAAAAAAGGTCGAGCCTCGCCAATCGATACGGCAGGCAAGTCGGGGCGCAGCGCCCGTCTGGATAAGGCGGCCGCATCCAAGCCGCAGCCGTGCATCATAAAGCAAATCTCAACCATTGGCGGCGTTGGGAGCCTTCCCAACATTATTGCCGGCCTTGCTCATCGGACAATCCCCCATGCCGGATACTAGAGACCTTGGGACGAAGTAGAACTGACGCTTCGACACACCTTTGATCTTCACGACATACGAGTCGCCTAGATCATTCTCGACATAAACAGGGATACTATGCCCCGCCCCAACATCGCCCGCCTCTCGCGAATTGACATCATCGAGAACTTTCAAACCATCCGGGATACTTCCGGACCACGACATGACAGAGCACCCTATCGTTCCAGCAGCGGAAACACGCAAAATACGCTGAACAACCCACGCCCCAGCGGGAAAATAGATTGCACCAAATAAAACAGCAGAACAGACAAAGCCAAAAGCCAACTTCACACCCCCACCAAAACCAAGCAACGAAGAGCCACCAGAATAAACGGAAGTGGCGACAAACAAAACAACAACAAATCCTGTTGTGAAAAATATAAATAATGACTTCAGATAATCCAATTTGGTGCCATCAAAGCCAACGACACCAGCCTTCATCAAAAACGAAGTTACCGCCACGTTCATAAAGGCCTGAATAAAAAGAATCACGGATAAAAACAAAAATCCGTAGAACTCGATCGACGAGTTGTGCAGAAAAATAAAACGCGCAAAAACAGAAGAAATAATGGATGAAAAAACAAAACAGAAAATAATCTCCCAACCACTAAAGTTGCAGCAAACAGCCAAAATTAAAACCAGCACCAGAATAACCGCATTCAAAACAAAAGTCGCTGCAAAACACAAAATTACTTTTATGCCCTCATATCCACTCGCCCTTCTTGCCGCATTGGAAACAAATGCACCGCAAACGATCCCGTTGCATACAACAACGTAAGTTATCAACGAAACAACGATCAACACGAAAGAAAAAAGAACAGATACCTTTAGCACAAGTGGCGTCGATGATAAATTTAGTGGCAAATTGCTATTCATCATATACCCAAACACATACAACATCGTAATAACAAAAACACCCAGAGCAAACTCGGCACTATATTTTCGAACCCAATGAATCGGTGCTTTAATTTCTTGAATAGCCCCCAGAAAATCCCGCTCGCTTAAGGACCCATCCTGAACAAACAATTTATTTTCTTGCTGACTACTCATGGCATTCTCCAGAAATGCAAATACATAAATCTGTCTAATCATTGTAGTCGACACCCTCTCTATGGTGATGAGGTTGTCAGGGAATTCCACTCCCTATCTATCACCTTCCACGCTCAACCGTTTCCCACCGAACCCATCAAGCCCCATCCCGCATTGAGAGATAGAATTACACAATCAGCCATGTCTTCCCTTCTGTTGGATGACCCCTACTGCCTCTGGTTCCGTCATGAACGAGCTTTCTTCCAGCCCCCCCCCTTCCCCCACCCAGACCGCCCACGACCAGCATGGCCAGTACCCGCAGGCCACCACCGTGGACGACTTCCGGCACAACCTGGCAGCGGTGCATGCCCGCATCGAGGCAGCCTGCCAGCGCGTGGGACGTGACCCGGCCACGGTTCGGCTCCTGCCGGTCAGCAAGACCAAGGGCGAGGACGCAATCCGGGCGGCCTATGCGGCCGGCTGCCGCTTTCTGGGCGAGAATAAGGTGCAGGAAGCCTATGGCAAGTGGCAGGCCATGCAGGATCTCACCGATCTGAAGTGGTCGGTCATCGGACATCTGCAGACCAACAAGGCCAAGGTGGTGGCGCGCTTTGCAGCCGAGTTCCAGGCGCTGGACAGCCTGCGGGTGGCCGAAGCCCTGGACAAGCGGCTGCAGGCCGAGGGGCGGTCGCTGGATGTGTTCGTGCAGGTCAACACCTCGGGCGAGCCCAGCAAGTTCGGACTGTCGCCCGAGGATGTGCCGGCCTTCGTGCAGGCGCTGCCTGGCTTCTCGGCGCTGCGCGTGCGCGGGCTGATGACGCTGGCGCTCTTTTCCAGCGAGGCCGAGCGGGTGCGGCAGTGCTTCATCCTGCTGCGCTCGCTGCGTGACCGGCTGCGTCAGGAGGCACCGGCCGGCCTGTCCTTCGACGAGCTGTCGATGGGCATGTCGGGCGACTACGAGATCGCCATCGAGGAAGGTGCGACAGTGGTGCGCGTGGGCCAGGCCATCTTCGGTGCGCGAGCACTGCCCGATAGCCACTACTGGCCTGGTGTCGCCGGCACCGACGACAAGACACAGGGCTGAGCAGATCGCGGGGCCTGCACTTCAGGGAGGCCCCAATCTGTCAGCCCGGACCGGATGCAGCCGCATCCGGAGGATTCCAGCAAGCCGATTCATTCCGGAAATACATGCCGCCGGCCCGCATTGGCGATGGCATCCAAGATCGACAACAAAGGAGAACCAACGATGTCCGCCGCTTCTGCCGCCCCGGCCAGTCCGGACCCCTATGCCAATTACCGCGAGCTGACGCTGCGCGGCATGGTGCTGGGCGCACTGATCACGGTCGTGTTCACGGCCTCCAACGTCTACCTGGGTCTGAAGGTGGGCCTGACCTTCGCCTCGTCCATCCCGGCCGCGGTGATCTCGATGGCGCTGCTGCGCTTTGCGCACGGCAGCAACATCCTGGAAAACAACATGGTGCAGACCCAGGCATCGGCCGCCGGCACGCTGTCTTCGGTGATCTTCATCCTGCCCGGCCTGCTGATGGCCGGCTACTGGAGCGGCTTCCCGTTCTGGCAGACGGTGCTGCTGTGCACCTCGGGCGGCATCCTGGGTGTGATCTTCACCATCCCGCTGCGCCACGCCATGGTGGTCAACAGCCCGCTGCCCTACCCCGAGGGTGTGGCAGCCGCCGAGATCCTGAAGGCCGGCAGCCAGGAACACGCCGAGGACGGTTCGGCCGACAGCGGCATCCGCGAAATCGCGCTGGGCGGTGCCATCTCGGGCCTCGTGAGCTTCTGCGCCAACGGCCTGCGCGTCATGGCCGACAGTGCCAGCTACTGGTTCAAGAGCGGCGCCGCCATCTTCCAGCTGCCCATGGGCTATTCGCTGGCACTGCTGGGAGCCGGCTTCCTGGTGAACCTGGCCGGCGGCATCGCCATCCTGCTGGGCATCGCCATCGCCTGGGGCGTGCTGGTGCCCTACTTCTCGTCCGTGGCCCCGCAACCGGCCGACATGGACATGGCGTCGTATGCGCTCTCGCTCTGGAAGAACAAGGTACGCTTCATCGGCGCCGGCACCATCGGCGTGGCCGCCATCTGGACGCTGATCACGCTGCTCAAACCCATGATGGAAGGCATGCGGCTCTCCTTCAAGGCCATGAGCGGCAAGCACGAGCAAGGCCGCAACCGCATCGAGCAGGACCTTGGCCCCAGGGCCATAATCGCCTGGTCCGTCGGCATGCTGCTGATGCTGGGCCTGGGCTTCCATCACTTCGTGGATGCCGCCTCCATCCCTGACGGCCTCGGCTGGCTGCTGGTGGTGGTGTGCACGGCACTGGCCTTCTTCATCGGCTTCCTGGTGGCAGCCGCCTGCGGTTACATGGCCGGCCTGGTGGGTTCGTCGTCCAGCCCCATCTCGGGCATCGGCATCATCTCGGTGGTCATCGTCTCGCTGGTGCTGCTGCTGATCGGCGAATCCTCCAACATGTTTGCCGACGAGGCCAACCGCCAGTTCATGGTCGCCCTGACCCTCTTCTCCGGCACGGCCGTCGTCGCGGTGGCCTCAGTCTCCAACGACAACCTGCAGGACCTGAAGACGGGCTGGCTGGTGCACGCCACGCCCTGGCGGCAACAGGTGGCCCTGATCATCGGCTGCGTGGTCGGTGCACTGGTCATCGCGCCCGTGCTGGAAATGCTGTACCAAGCCTATGGCTTCACCGGCGCCATGCCGCGTGAAGGCATGGACGCCAGTCAGGCGCTGGCGGCCCCGCAAGCCACGCTGATGACCACCATCGCCAACGGCATCTTCCGCCACGACCTGCAGTGGAACTACATCTTCACCGGCATGGGCATCGGCGTGGCGCTGATCATCGTGGACGTGCTGCTGCGCCGCAAGGAGGGCGCGAACCTCAGCCTGCCCGCGCTCGCCGTTGGCATGGGCATCTACCTGCCACCCTCCGTCAACATGCCCATCGTCCTCGGCACCCTGCTGGCAGCCTGGCTGCGCTGGCGCATCCGTAGCCGCCACGGCAACAACGCCGCAGGCCCGCTGAAACGCGCCGAACGCACCGGAACCCTGTTCGCCGCCGGCCTGATCGTGGGAGAAAGCCTGGTGGGCGTGCTGCTGGCCTTCATCATCGCCTTCTCCGTCACCAGCGGCGGCTCCGAAGCCCCGCTGGCACTGAACCTGGAGAACTGGGACACCGCCGCCGCCTGGCTGGGTCTGGCTGCCTTCGTCGCCGGCGCCCTGGTGCTGGGCCGGCGCGTGCTGACGGCTGCACGCTGAGGGGTCTGACGGTCTGACGGTCTGACGGTCTGACGGTCTGACGGGTCTGACAGCTCTGACAGCTCTGACAGCTCTGACAGCTCTGACAGGACGAACGGGTCGAACAGGCCCACCAGATCCACCAGGGCCACCAGGTCCGCTATGGCTGTCGGGGCCGACGGGTCCAACAGCTCCATCAGGGTCTGACAACTCTGGTGATAAAAAAGGCGGTATCGGTTTCCTGCACTTTCGGGCTAAAACCGGTACCGCCTTTCTCATGGGACTGGCCTGAATCACCAGGCCACCAAGCCGCCTGGTCCAGTCCTGATCAGGTCAGGTCCTTCACCTGCGTGGATGCACCGTTGGTTTTCACGCTGGCAATGCCCTTGTCGCGGCTGGCCTCGGTGGCATACAGCTGGCTGGTGCCTATCACCTGGCCATTGGCCGCCTTCAGGTTGAAGTGGAACTTGCCATTGGATGCAGTCTTCAGCTCATAACGGGCGTCGTTGCCACTGTTCTTCTGAACGGACTCGACCCCGTTCTGAGCCGAGGCTTTCTCCTTGTACAGCTCGCTGGTCAGGATAGTCTCGGCATTGCCGGCCTTCAGGACGAAACGGAACTGACCGTCCTTGCTCTTGCTGATCTCGAACCAACCGCTCATGATCCTCTCCAATAAGTGATGGGGATAGATGGAAACGATACCCCAGTTGGCCGCCAGGTTGGGTTCATCCATGTGGGGTGTGGTGTTGCGAGCGACACTCCCGATGTGTAGACTCCCACACATACGTGGAGGACATATCAACGTGGCCACGAATCTCGCATTGGATCCGGAACTTCTGGAGCGCGCCTACCGTGTAAGTGGCGCAGCCACAAAGAAAGCGGCCGTCACCCGGGCGCTGGAAGAATTCATCGCCCGCCATGAGCAGCGGCACATCACCGAACTCTTCGGTACCCTGGAGTGGGACGACACCTTCGATTACAAGACAGAAAGGGACCGGAAGCAATGAGCTGGCTGGTTGACACCAGTGTCTGGTCCCTGGCGCTGCGTCGAGACTCGGGCCTGCAGGATCATCCGGAAACTGTCGCGCTCAAGGAAGCGTTGCTTGGCACAGACCCCGTGTACACCACAGGGTTGATTCTGCAAGAACTCCTGCAGGGGTTCTCAGGCCCCAAAAACCGGAGAGAACTCCTCAAACGCTTCGACCCCATCCTGTCGATTGCACCCGACAGATCCGACCACATAGAAGCAGCCGATATACGCAACATCTGCCGCCGCCATGGCGTACAGATCGGCACGGTCGATGCCGTCCTTATCCAGCTATGCCGCCGCCATCGTCTGACCTTGCTTACCGCAGACAAGGATTTCCTTCATGCCCATCAATTCGTGAAGTTCGACCTCTGGCAGGCGTCGCAGCACTGATTGAAAGCAAGGAGCAGGGACGAAAAAAAAGCCCGTACTGTGTACGGGCTTTTTCATGAATGGGTGTCTGACGATGTCCTACTTTCACGGGCGCGGGCCCACTATCATCGGCGCAA